>Ga0247727_10000075_pt1 | contig 209483 bp, 191 predicted proteins | sample WisWelCaveWW1625_FD_202498 | JGI IMG/M metagenome (GOLD analysis project Ga0247727, IMG submission 202498) | Biofilm microbial communities from Wishing Well Cave, Virginia, United States - WW16-25 | ecosystem: Environmental > Aquatic > Deep subsurface > Groundwater > Cave microbial mat... | reverse complement strand
CGGGCGCGGCAGCCGTGCTGGCGGCCGTCGGCTTCGTCGGCCTCGGCCTGCTGGCGCTGCCGATCGGGGCCATCCTCGCCATGCTGCTGAGCCTGGGCCGCAACAGCGTTTTCTCGGCGCTCGGCGTCTTCTATGCGGGCTTGCCCGCGGTGGCGCTCATCTGGCTGCGCTCGGATGTGGCGCTCGGGCTGCTGGCCGTCATCTTCGTGATCGTCATCGTCGCCACCTCCGATACCGTGGCCTTCATCACCGGCCGCCTGCTGCAAGGGCCAAGGCTGTGGCCGCGCGTTTCGCCCAACAAGACCTGGTCGGGGCTGATCGGTGCGCTGCTGGCGAGCACCGTCGTCGCCGCCCTCTTCTGGTTCGCCGTGCCGGGGGCGTCGGCCGTGCGCCTTGCCGCCACCGGCACCGTGCTGTCGCTGGTGGCCCAGGCGGGCGATCTCGCCGAATCCGCCATCAAGCGCCGCTTCGGCGCCAAGGATACGAGCACGCTGATTCCGGGCCACGGCGGCATCATGGACCGCGTCGACGGTCTGGTGGCGGCGGCCTCCGCCGTGGGGCTGGCGGCCTTCGTGATAAACGTGCACTCTCCGGCGCATGCGTTGCTTCTCGGGTATTGAAGGATGGGGAGGATCGCCGTGCCGCGGGCCGGGCTGAGCTCCGCCACGCCGGTCGTGGCGCCGCGCCCGACCGCTCCGGCCGAGCGCAAGCGCATCACCGTGCTCGGGGCCACGGGCTCGGTCGGCGCCAGCACGCTCGATCTGGTGGAACGCAACGCCGCTGCCTTCGAGGTAGTGGCGCTCACCGCCCACAGCAACGACGAGGCCCTGGCCGATCTTGCCCGCCGCCACGGCGCGGCGCTGGCCGTCATCGCCGACGAGAGCCGCTATGCGGCCCTCAAGGAGCGCCTGGCGGGCAGTGGCATCGAGGCCGCGGCCGGCGTCGGGGCGCTGAGCGAGGCGGCATTGCGCCCGGCCGACTGCGTGATGGCCGGCATCAGCGGCGCAGCCGGCCTGCGGCCGACCATGGCTGCCGTGACGCAGGGCCGCCGCGTGGCGCTCGCCAACAAGGAATGCCTGGTGACGGCAGGCGAGATTTTCATGCGCGCCGTGCGCGAGGCCGGCACCGAGCTGATGCCGGTCGACTCGGAGCACTCGGGTGTGTTCCAGGCCATGGCCGGGGCCGACCCCGCCTCGATCGAGCGCATCGTGCTGACCGCCTCGGGCGGCCCCTTCCGCACCTGGAGCCTGGAGCAGCTGGCGCGGGCCACGCCCGAGCAGGCGCTGCGCCACCCCAATTGGTCGATGGGGCGCAAGATCACCATCGATTCGGCAACGCTGATGAACAAGGGCCTGGAGCTGATCGAGGCCTACCACCTGTTCCCGGTCGAGCCGGACCAGCTCGAGGTCGTGGTGCACCCCCAGCAGATCATCCATGCGCTCGTCGCCTACCGCGACGGCTCGATGCTGGCCCAGCTCGCCTGCCCGGACATGCGCACGCCGATCGCCGTCAGCCTGGCCTGGCCCCTGCGCATGTTCGCGCCCACCAAGCGGCTCGACCTGGCCGAGATCGGCCACCTCAGCTTCGAGCGGCCCGACGAGGGCCGCTTCCTGGCGCTCGCCCTGGCGCGCCAGGCAATGCAGAAGGGCGGCATGGCGCCGGCCGTGCTCAACGCCGCCAACGAGATCGGGGTGGAGGCGTTCCTGGCCGGACGGCTGGGGTTCCTTCAAATCGCCCAACTTGTAGATGAGACGCTGCAGATGGCAGAAGGTCGTGGGCTCTTGGGCGAGGCCGAGGACTTGAGCGCCGTGCTGGCCGCGGATGCGGCGGCGCGGCGATTGGCGCTGAACTTGCTGGGGACACGCGCGTTGCCGGCCGCGCAGTGACGGCAAACCTTGCTATGGTCGCCGACCATGCGTCTGGGAGACAGCTTCTGATGAGCATCTTCGATCAGGGATTGGGCGGGCTTTGGGGCATCCTGTCCGTTCTGGTACCGTTCTTGTTCGTGCTCACGGTCGTCGTATTCATTCATGAGCTCGGCCACTTCCTGGTCGCCCGCTGGTGCGGCGTCAAGGTTAAGGCCTTCTCCATCGGCTTCGGCCGGGAAATCTTCGCCTTCAACGACCGGTACGGCACACGCTGGCGCTTCGCCTGGATTCCGCTCGGCGGCTACGTCAAGTTCCTGGACGACGAGAACAGCGCCAGCGTTCCCTCCAAAGCGGCCTTCGAGCAGTTGTCGCCGGCCGAGCGCGAGGGTGCCTTCCAGTCCAAGTCGCTGGCCGTGCGCGCGGCCATCGTCGCCGCCGGCCCGATTGCCAACTTCTTGCTGGCCATCGTTATTTTCGCCCTGACGTTCACCTTCGTCGGCATCCACGTGACGGCGCCGCGGGTCGACGAACTGGTTGCCGATGGCGCCGCCGCCAAGGCCGGTTTCAGGACCGGCGACGTCATCGTCGTCATCGACGGGCAGGCGATCGAGAGCTTCGGCGACATGCAGCGCATCGTCAGCGCCAGCGCCGACCGCGAGCTCACCGTCGAGGTCGACCGGGCGGGACGTATCGTCGCGCTCAAGGTCACGCCGGCACGGCGCGAGATCTCCGACCGCTTCGGCAACAAGCTGCGCGTCGGCGTGATCGGCATCAAACGCAACGCCACCCAGCAGGAGTGGGAATACAAGCGCTTTGGACCTATCGAGTCCCTCAGCCTCGGCGTGCGCGAGACCTATTTCATCATCAGCCGCACCCTGTCCTACCTGAACGATGTCGTAATGGGACGCGAGTCGGCTGATCAGCTTGGCGGGCCGATCCGCATTGCCGAGGTCTCGGGCCAGGTCGCCAGCGTCGGCTTCGTGCCCCTGCTCAACCTGACGGCCGTGCTCTCCGTCAGCATCGGTCTGATCAACCTCTTCCCGATCCCGCTGCTCGACGGCGGTCACCTTTTGTTCTATCTGATCGAGGCCGTGCGCCGTAAGCCGTTGAGCGAGCGCACGCAGGAGATCGGCTTCCGCATCGGGCTCGCCCTCGTGCTTATGCTGATGATGTTCGCAACCTGGAACGATCTCGGCATTTTGCGTCGCTGGCTGACGGGAATCGGCTAAAATTGGGGCAGCGTGGGGGACCGGGTCGGAATTCCCGCTTCGTGGCACAATATTGCCACTTCCGCGGTCATTACCGACCCGTTAGATACTGTCTTCTAACGCTTGAGACACTTCTCGTCAGGTCCGGGGGATTGGACCTGAGAGGCCGTTGTATGGGCATCGGCAGGAGCGTAGCGGCGTAATCGTCCACCTGACGCCGGCGGGTAGGACAATCGAGGGACCGGCGAGCGAAAGGCAGACGGGACGAATGCCTCAATTCGGGATGTGCAAGTCGGGGGGCTGGCACTGCATCTTGGCCGTGATGGCCGCGCTCCTGTGCGCGGTCGCGCTCGAGCCGGTGCTGCTGTCGTCGCCTGTCTATGCCCAGGGTGCTATTCGCGACATCCGCGTCAGCGGCAATCGCCGCGTCGAGGCGGAGACCGTCCGCTCGTATCTCAAATTCAACGCCGGTGATGCCTACGATCCCGGCAAGGTCGACCAGTCGATCAAGGCGCTGTTCGCCACCGGCCTCTTTTCCGACGTGCGCATCGACCGCGACGGCGCCGGCGTGCTCGTCACCGTGGTCGAGAACCCGGTCGTCAATCAGATCGCTTTCGAGGGCAACCGCGAGGTCGACAAGGACACCTTGAAGAACGAGGTGCAGCTCAAGCCGCGCTCCGTCTTCACCCGCGCCCGCGTGCAGGCCGATGTGCAGCGCATCCTCGATGTCTACCGCCGCCAGGGGCGCTTTGCCGCATCCGTCGAGCCCAAGATCATCGAGCTCGACAGCAACCGCGTGAACCTCGTGTTCGAGATCAACGAGGGCGGGGCAACCAAGGTCAAGGCCATCAACTTCATCGGCAACCGCGCCTTTTCCGACAGCCAGCTGCGCGACATCATCACCACCACCCAGTCCGGCCTGTTCGACTTCATCAAGGGCACCAACATCTACGACCCGGACCGGCTCTCGCTCGATCGCGAGCTGCTGCGCCAGTACTACCTGAAGAACGGCTACGCCGATGCGCGCATCGTCTCGGCGGGCGCCGAGCTCGACCGCGACGGCTCGGGTTTCTTCGTCACCTTCGTCCTCGACGAGGGCGAGCTCTTCAATTTCGGCGCCATCGAGATCGAGTCCTCGCTGCCCTCGGTCGACCCCAAGTCCCTGCGCGGCCAGCTCCTTACGGTCGGCGGCTCCATCTTCAACCAGGCGCAGATCGACAAGACCGTGGAGCGGCTGACCCTGGTCGTCTCCGAGCAGGGCTACGCCTTCGCCCGCGTGCGCCCGCGCGCGGCCCGCGACGTCAGCTCGCGCGCCATCAACGTCACCTACCTGATCGACGAGGGCCCGCGCGTCTACATCGAGCGCATCAACATCATCGGCAACCTGCGCACGCGCGACCATGTGGTACGGCGCGAGTTCCGACTGGCGGAGGGCGATGCCTACAACCCGCTGATGGTCGACAAGGCCAAGAAGCGGCTGCAGACCCTGGGCTACTTCAAGACCGTGGAGATCAAGCGCCGGCCGGGCTCGGCGCCCGATCGCGTGGTTCTCGACGTCGAACTGGTCGAGCAGTCGACCGGTGAGCTCTCCTTCGGCGCCGGCTACTCGACCAGTGAAGGCGTCATCGGCGACATCTCCATCTCCGAGCGCAACCTGCTCGGGCGCGGGCAGTTCCTGCGCCTGCGGCTGGCCGGCTCGACCGAGCGGCTGCAGGTGGACGTGAGCTTCACCGAGCCGCGCTTCCTCGATCGCAACCTGGCCGCCGGCTTCGACCTGTTCCACAAGGACGTCAATCTTTCGGCCGCCTCCGCCTTCCGCACCAAGACCACGGGCGCCACCGTCCGGCTCGGGTTTCCCATCGTCGAGAACCTGTGGCTGACCAACAGCTACACGCTGTCGACCAGCGAGATTTACGACGTCGACACCCTGCGCGCGTCGCGGGCGATCAGAGAGGCGCAGGGCGAGGCGATCACCTCGTCATGGGGCACCAGCCTCGCCTACGACGGACGCAACCATCCCAAGAGCCCGACCAGCGGCTATTACTTCCAGGTGGCGACCGAGCTTGCGGGCCTCGGCGGCGACGTGCAGTTCTGGCGCGTGACCGGCGAGGGGCGCGCCTACTATCCCGTCACGGAGAAGATCACCCTGGTCGGCCGCGTGATGGCGGGCCACATCGGTGGCTGGGGCGATCAGGACGTGCGCCTGATCGACCTGTTCTACAAGGGTGGCGAGACCATCCGCGGCTTCAACAGGGGCGGTTTCGGGCCGCGCGACCTGAACACGGGTGACGCGCTCGGCGGCGATACCTTCTGGTCCGCTACCACGGAAGTGCGCTTCCCGCTGCCGTTCATCCCAGACGATCTCGGCATGAGCGGCGCCGTGTTTGGGGACGTCGGCTCGCTGTTTGGCGCCGGCAACTTCGCCAAGAACCCGGCCAACGCCGGCTGCGCGCCCGGCAACAACTCCGTCATCTGCCTGGCCGATTCCAGCGCCATTCGCGCCTCGGCCGGCGTTAGCTTGATCTGGAACTCGCCGCTCGGGCCACTGCGCCTCGATGTCGCCAAGGCTCTCAAGAAAGAGAACTACGACGACGAGCAGCTCATCCGCTTCGGCGCCTCGACGCGGTTCTAGCGTTCCTCCAACACTTCGTGCCTGTCATGGTCGGGCTTGTCCCTACCACCCATCGTCCCGCAAGCTTCAAGCGCACGTGGTGGTACGCGAGCAGGCCGAAATCCTGGGTCATGCGCTGGTAGCTCGATGGATCCTCGGGACAAGCCCGAGGATGGCAACGTGGGAGCCATCTGTTCGCAACGGAACACTTGAGCCGGGTCGCTTCGGACCAAGTCACGCCCGCGCCAGGGCTCCAGCTTAGAACTCGCCCGCACCGACCAACTGCAGTCGCTGCGTAGGGACATGCACCGCGCGCAGTGCTACTGTTCGCTGCGTGCCTGTCCACGATCTCGACCCGACGCGGCTTCGGCGCGCGCGGAATGCCTGTGGTGCTTGCGAAGGTGGCTCGATGGAGCATCCCGGTTTTTTTGACAAGGCCGCGCCCGTTCGCCTCGAGGCGCTGGCAGAGCGGGTCGGCGCGCAACTGGCCGCCGGCGCCGATCGCGATGCGCTGATCGGCGACGTGAAACCGCTCGCCGAGGCCGGGCCGGGGCACGTCACGTTTCTCGACAACCGCAAGTTCCTCCCCCAGCTCGGCGCCACGCGCGCAACCGCCTGCCTCGTCGCCCCCGCCTTCGCGGCTCGCGTGCCGCAACACACGGTGGCGCTGGTCATGGGCGCGCCCTACCGTGGCTTCGCCCTGGCGCTGCAGCTCTTCTATCCCGATGCCATGCAGCCGCGGGCGGCCATGGCGGCCGCCGGCGAGCCGCTCGTGCACCCCACCGCCCGGCTCGAGGACGGCGTCAGAATAGAGCCCGGGGCCGTCATCGGCCGCGAGGCCGAGATCGGGCGCGGCACGATCATCGCCGCCGGCGCCGTCGTCGGCTACCGGGTGACGGTCGGGCGGGGCTGCTACATCGGGCCCGGCGCCTCCGTGGTCCACGCGCTGGTGGGCGACCGCGTCATCCTGCATGCCGGGGCGCGCATCGGCCAGGACGGCTTCGGCTTCGCCCTGGGCGCCAAGGGCCACCTCAAGGTGCCCCAGATCGGGCGCGTCATCATCCAGGACGACGTCGAGATCGGCGCCAACAGCTGCGTCGACCGCGGGGCGCTCAAGGACACGGTGATCGGCGAGGGTACGAAAATTGATAATCTCGTGCAAATCGGGCACAACGTGATCATGGGTCGGCACTGCGTGATCGTCGGCCAGACGGGGATTTCGGGCTCCGCCGAGCTCGGGGATTTCGTGGTCATGGGCGGCCAGTCGGGCCTCGTAGGGCACATCAAGGTGGGAGCAGGGGCGCAAATCGCGGGCGGCTCGCATGCCAAGGACGACGTCCCGGCTGGCGCACGCATGGGCGGCACCCCCGCCATGCCGTTCCTGGAATGGGCGCGCCAGATCGCCCTTCTCAAACGCTTAACGCAAAGGGAAGGGCGCTCCACCGACCAGTAGGAGGGCCCTGTATCCTCGACAGGGGTGAAAGGCGAGTTGGGAGCGGGCAGGCAATGACGACAGAGTCTCAGTCCTCCAAGAGGACACTCGGCACGGCCGACATTTTGCGCATCATGAAGCTGCTGCCGCATCGCTATCCGTTTCTGATGGTCGACCGGATCATCGATATGGACCGCGACGAGAGCGCCATCGGCATCAAGGGCGTCACCATCAACGAGCCGTTCTTCCAGGGCCACTTCCCGCAATTCCCGATCATGCCGGGCGTGCTCATCATCGAGGGCATGGCGCAGACCGCCGGCGCCTTGTGCGTGAGCAATTTCGAGGCCGTCTACAGCGGGCAGCTCGTCTATTTCATGGGGATAGACCGAGCCAAGTTCCGCAGACCGGTGTTGCCGGGCGACCAGCTGCACTATCATGTGCGCAAGGTGCGCAGCCGCGGGCGCGCCTGGCGCTTCTTCGGCGATGCGAAGGTCAACGGCCAGACGGTGGCCGAGGCCGAGATCAGTGCCATGATGCTGGACGCGGAAAATGCCAAAATCCCATGAGGTGCATGCCACGGCCGTCGTCGAGGCGGGGGCACGCCTCGGCCAGGGCGCGCGCATCGGTCCCTTTTGCCTGGTCGGCAGCGAGGTCGAGCTCGGCGACGGGGTGGAGCTCAAGAGCCACGTCGTGGTCACGGGCCGCACCACCATCGGCGCACGCACGCGCGTCTTTCCGTTCGCCTCGATCGGCCACCAGCCGCAGGACCTCAAATACAAGGGCGAGCCGTCGACGCTCGCCGTCGGCAGCGATTGCCTGATCCGCGAAGGGGTGACCATGAACCCCGGCACCGAGGGCGGCGGCATGCGCACGGTGGTCGGCAACGGCTGCGCCTTCCTCGCCAATTCGCACGTCGGGCACGACTGCCACGTCGGCGACAACGTCATCTTCTCCAACAACGTGATGCTGGCCGGCCATGTCACGGTCGGCGACTATGCCATCCTCGGCGGCGGCGCCGCCGTCATCCAGTTCTCCCGCATCGGGGCGCATTCCTTCCTCGGCGGCATGTCGGGTCTGGAGAACGACCTCATCCCCTACGGCATGGCGCTCGGCAACCGCGCCCACCTGTCCGGGCTCAACATCATCGGACTGCAGCGGCGCGGCTTCTCGCGCGAGGACATCCACACGCTGCGCCGCGCCTACCGGCTGCTGTTTGCCGACGAAGGCACGCTGATCGAGCGCCTCGACGACGTCGAGAGCGAGTTTGAGGGGCATCCGATCGTCAAGGAGATCGTCGCCTTCATCCGCGCCGGGGGGAAGCGCTCGCTGTGCGTTCCGCACCGGGAGGCGTGAGGCTGGTGCCGCAAGCTGCCGCGGGATCGACGCCGCCGGGCACGGGCGCGGGCCTGATCGTGGGGCCTGACGCTTCCGGCGCCACCCCCGCACCCTCAACGAGGCGCATCGGCATCCTGGCCGGCGGCGGGCGGCTGCCGCTGCTGCTGGCCGAGAGCGTGACCGCCCGCGGCGAGGCCGTGCACATCGTCGGCATCGAGGGCGAGGCCGACCCAGCGATCGCGCAATTTCCCCACACTTGGGTGAACTGGGGCCAGATCGGCCGCGTGGTGGAGGCGCTGCGCGCGCACGGCGGCGAGCTCGTCATCGCCGGGGCGGTGACGCGCCCCGACCTCTTCAAGCTGCGGCCGGATGCCGGTTTCTTCAGGAGCCTGCCGCAGATCCTGGGCCTGCTGGCCGGCGGGGATGATTCCGTCCTCACTCGCGTCGTGCGCTTCTTCGAGAGCAAGGGCCTGCAGGTGCGGGGCGCCCACGAGATGGCGCCCGAGCTGCTGGCCGGCTCCGGGCGGCTCGGCGGCGTGGCGCTGGCCGAGCCGGCCCTTGCCGACGCCCGCCTCGGCTTTGCCGTGCGCCTGGTGCTGGGGCCGCTCGACGCCGGCCAGGCGGTCGTGGTCGCCGGCGGCCGCGTGCTGGCGGTGGAGGGGGCGGAGGGCACCGATGCCATGCTGCAGCGGGTCGCCGGCCTGCCGGGCCGTGACCGCGCAGGAGCGCCGTGCGGCGTGCTGGCCAAGGGCCCCAAGCCCGGGCAAGAGCTGCGCGTCGACATGCCGGCGATCGGTCCGCGCACCATCGAGCGGGCGGCGGCGGCGCATCTGGCCGGCGTCTGCGTCGAGGCCGGGGCCGTGCTGATCCTGGATCGGCCGGACGCGCTGCGCCTCGCCGATGCGGCGGGCTGCGCCGTCCTGGCCCTGCCCGCATCGGCGGTGACGAGGCCCGCGCGGGACCTGGCCAGGACGCGTTCGGGGCGGGTCATCGGCCGGCGCCGTCCGGGCCGCCAGGAGGCGGCCGACATCGCCAAGGGCCTCGCCGCAGTCGAGGCGCTGGCCCGCTTCGGTACCGGGGCCGGCGTGGTGGTGTCGCGTGCCTATATCCTGGCCGTCGAGGCCGTGGAGGGCGTCTCGGCCATGCTCGATCGCGTGGGCGCGCTGCGCCAGTGGGGGCTCAAGGGCAAGCGCCGGGCCGGTGCCCTGGTGCGCCGGGTCGATGCGGGGGGCGAGGAGGACGCAGGCGCCATCGAGGCGCTGTTGCGCCAGGCCGCCGCCTGTGGGCTCGCCGGCCTTGCCGTGACGGGCCCGGCGGGTGCCCTTGCAGCCTACGAGGCCGCCGCCCGCCTCGCCGATGCGCACGGCCTGTTCCTGGTGGTGTGCGAGGCGGCGTGAGCGGTAGAGTGGCGATCGTGCATACCTCCGTCAACGAGCAAGGGATGAGGGAGCGGGTCTTCTCCTCCGAGGGGCAGGACCTGCGGCTCTTCATCGTCGCCGGCGAGCATTCGGGCGACGCGCTCGGCGCCAAGCTGATGGACGTCCTGAACGACCGCCGCCGCGGCCGCATCCGCTATGTCGGTGTCGGCGGGCCGGAGATGGAGGCACGCGGCCTCGTCTCGCAGTTCCCGATCGCCGACGTCGCCGTGATGGGCCTGGGCGCGATCCTGGCCCGGCTGCCCCGCATCCTGAGGCGCATCAACAGGACGGCGCGCGCCGCCATCATCGCCGAGCCGGACGCGCTCATCATCATCGACAGCCCCGAGTTCACGCATCCGATCGCGCGGCGCGTGCGCCGGCGGCTGCCGATGGTTCCCATCATCGACTACGTGTCGCCGAGCGTCTGGGCCTGGCGGCCCGGCCGCGCGCGCAAGATGCGCGGCTACATCGACCATGTGCTGGCCCTGCTGCCGTTCGAACCCGAGGCGCATGTGCGCCTGGGCGGGCCGCCGTGCACCTATGTCGGCCACCCGCTGATCGAGCGGCTGGCCTGGATCAACGCCCTCGACACCGGCCCCTTGGCCCGGCGCCTGGCGCTCGCCCCGGACACGGCGGTCCTCGTCGTGCTGCCGGGCAGCCGGCCCTCGGAGGTGAAGCGGCTGATGGCTCCGTTCGGGGAGGCGCTGACGCGTCTGATCGAGCGCGGCCGCAAGTTCGAGGTGGTGGTTCCGGTGGTGGAGTCCGTCCGCAAGCTGGTGGAGCACCACCTGCCGGCGTGGCCCAAGCAGCCGCACCTCGTCACCGGCGAGGACGACAAGTTCCGCGCCTTCAAGCTCGCCCGCGCGGCCCTTGCCGCCTCCGGCACGGTCACACTGGAGCTCGCGCTCACCAAGACGCCGATGGTGGTGGGCTACAAGGTCGACCCGCCGATGGCGCCGCTCCTGCGCCTCATGATCAAGGCTCCGTCGGCGGTCCTGGTCAACCTGGTGCTCGGCGAGCGGGCGATCCCGGAGCTGCTGCAGGAGTATTGCACGCCCGCCAACCTCGCCAGCGCTATTGCCCCGCTGATCGATGACAGCCCGGCCCGCGCCCGGCAGCTGGCCGCCCTGGCGCAGGTGCCGGGGAAGCTGCAGCTCGCCTCGGGCACGCCCAGCGAGACCGCCGCCAACGTCGTGCTGCACTACGCCGAGAGTGGGCGCGGCTGGCCCCACCCCGATCTCAGCCGGGACGACTGAGCGGGCCCCAGTCGTCAGGAGCAAAACCGATCATGAGCCCGCGCCCGATCCGCATCGCCGTCCTGCACTTCTCCCACGAGACGGTGACGTTTCTGGCAAACGACACCACGCTCGAGGATTTCACCTATCCGGGCTCACCCGCCAGGGGCGAAGCACTGCTCGGCTGGGATCGCCGGTCCTACATGGGCGGCTTCGTGAAGGTCGCTCGCGAGTTCGAGGCTGTCGAGCTGGTGGGCATCGAGTCGCCACTCTGGCCGAAGACCGGCACGGGCTCCGGGTGGATCACGCATGAGGCCTACGAGACGCTGGTCGGCAGAATGATTGCCGACATCGAGGCGCAGCGAAAATTCGACGGTGTCTATCTGTGCGTGCATGGGGCCATGGCCGTGCGCGGCGTCCCTCGCCCCGAGGCCGAGCTGGCGCGCCGCGTGCGCGCGGTGGTCGGGCGGGGGGCGTTCATCGCTGCCACCTTCGATCCGCACGGCAACGAGGACGAGGAGTTCCTGCGCCACGCCGACTTGGCGTTCACGGTGAAGTATTTTCCGCACTACGACAGCTATCTTCAGGGCGAGCGTGCGGCGCGTACCCTGGTGCGGGCGATCAGGGGTGACTACCAGCCTGCCCATGTCACCCTCAAGGTGCCGATCATTTCCCCGACCGTCCTGCAGTGGACTGGCGCGTCGCCCTGGATGGACCTGGTGCAGCGGGCTTTGATTTGGGAAGCGCGCGAGCCGGATGTCTACGTCAACGTCTTCTTCGGCTTCCCCTGGGCCGATGTGCCCGACGCCGGGATGACGTTCCAGGTGCTGACGAACGGGCAGCCCGAGCTCGCCCGCAAGATCGCCGACGACATGGCCCGCACCGCCTGGCGTCAGCGCGAGGCGCTGCTGACCTCGACCAAGGTGCACACGATCGCCGACGGCGTCGGGCTGGCCAAGCAGGCGGTGCAGAAGGGCGAGACGCCGGTCATCCTGGCCGACCACAGCGATCGATCGGGCTACGCGACCTGGCTGCTCCGCGAGATCATCACTCAGGGCCTCTCGAGCACGCTGATCGCCACCATCGCCGACGCCAAGGCGACCGCTGCGCTCGTGGCGCAGGGCGTCAAAGCTGGCGATGCCTTCGACATGCTGGTCGGCGGCCTGGTCGACCAATCCGCGGGCGAGCCGGTGCGCATCCAGGGAACGGTGCTGAACGCGGCCACGGTTCGCGGGCAGTTCTGGGTCAGCGTCGCGTTCGGGCGCGACAACGTGCTGGTGATCAGCTCCCATCTCGCCCAGGTCATCGAGCCGTCCGAGTTGCGCGCCATCGGCCTGGACGCCGGCGCCTTCCAGGTGGTCGCGCTCAAGTCGCGCGTCCACTTCCGGCGTGGCTTCCACGACAACGGCTTTGCCAGAACCGTGCTCCTGGTCGAGCCGACCGAGCCGTTCCTGGGGACGGTCCGGCTGGACGGGCTCAAATACGAGACCGTCGAGCTGGCGCGCTATTACCCCTACGGTAATCCAACCTTCCCGGCGAGCTGAGGCGGACCTCTCAGCCGCGCCGCTCGGTCGGCACGAAAGGGCGCTCGGCGGCGCCGATGTAGAGCTGGCGGGGCCGGCCGATCTTCTGCTCGGGGTCCTCGACCATCTCTTTCCACTGCGCCACCCAGCCGACCGTGCGGGCGACTGCGAACAGCACCGTGAACATCGACACCGGGAAGCCGATCGCGCGCAGCGTGATGCCCGAATAGAAGTCGATGTTGGGATAGAGCTTCTTTTCGATGAAGTAGTCGTCCTGCAGCGCGATGCGCTCGAGCTCCATCGCCACCTTCAGGATGTTCTGGTCTTTGACGCCCAGCGAGTCGAGCACCTCGTGGCAGGTCTGCGCCATCACCTTGGCGCGTGGGTCGTAGTTCTTGTAGACCCGGTGGCCGAAGCCCATCAGGCGGAATTCCGAGTTCTTGTCCTTCGCCTTCTTGACGTACTCGGGCACCCGGTCGACGGTGCCGATCTCCTCCAGCATCTTGAGCGCGGCCTCATTGGCGCCGCCGTGGGCGGGACCCCACAGGCAGGCGATGCCGGCAGCGATGCAGGCGAACGGGTTGGCGCCCGAGGAGCCGGCGAGGCGCACGGTGGAGGTCGAGGCGTTCTGCTCGTGATCGGCATGCAGGATGAGAATGCGGTCGAGCGCGCGGGCGACGATGAGGTTCACCACGTAGGGCTCGCACGGCACGGCAAAGCACATCTGCAGGAAGTTGGCCGTGTAGTCGAGGTCGTTGCGCGGATAGATGAAGGGCTGGCCGATCGAATATTTATAGGCCATGGCTGCCAGGGTCGGCATCTTGGCGATCATGCGATGGCTGGCGATGACGCGCTGCTGGGGATCGTTGATGTCGGTGGAGTCGTGATAGAAGGCCGACAGCGCGCCGACCGAGCCGCACATCACCGCCATCGGATGCGCGTCGCGGCGGAAGCCGGTGAAGAACCGCGTCATCTGCTCGTGCACCATGGTGTGGCGCGTGACGATGTTGCGGAAGTTGTCGAACTCGCCCTTGGTCGGCAGCTCGCCGTTGAGCAGCAGGTAGCAGATCTCGAGGAAATTCGACCTCTGCGCCAGCTCCTCGATCGGATAGCCGCGATAGAGCAGCACGCCCTTGTCGCCGTCGATATAGGTGATCTTCGAGGAACAGTTGGCGGTCGAGGTGAAGCCCGGGTCGTAGGTGAAGCAGCCGGTGTCGCGGTAGAGCCGCGCGACGTCGATGACATCCGGGCCAATGGTGCCCGATCGCACGGGCATGCGCGTTGCCTGATTGCTGCCGAGGCTGATGGTCGCGGTCTTGCCGGCGTCCGCCGTATCCTTCGCGCTCATGGGCGTCATCCTTCGATCAGCGGCCGCTGGTCCTGGCCGCGGCAGGGCCCGCCCTGGGGGCAAGCGCTGGCCGAGGGGCCTGGCGGCAGGTCCAGCTATTATACATATTGCAGTGCAAAAAAGCTATGCGGTGCGCGAAACTAAGCCTTGCGACCTTCGTCGCTATGGGACGCTGGCCGACCTACCTCGCCTGGTCGCGAATTCTGGCAATGGCCTCCTCGCGGCCCAGCACCGCCATGACGTCGAAGACGGGCGGGGAGACGGTGCGGCCGGTGAGGGCGGCGCGCAGCGGCTGGGCGATCTTGCCGAGCTTCTGGCCGGTTTTGTCGGCAAAGGCGCGCACCAGGGCGTCGAGGGCGGGCGCCTGCCAGTCCGGCGCCGCCGCGAGTTCGGGCAGCAACTTTGCCAGGATGGAGCGGGCCTCGGAGTCGAGCGCCTTGGCGGCCTTGTCGTCGAGCGTCAGGGGACGCACGGCCAGCAGGTAGCCGGCGCCGTCGATCAGGTCGAGTAGGGTCTTGGCCCGCACCTTGAGCGTCGGCAACGCCGCGGCGAGCTTCGGCCAGCCTACCCTTTCGATCTGCGCCGCCTTGCCGGCCTCGATCTCGGGCAGCAGGTCCTTGAGCCAGCCGATCAGCTCCTGGTCGCTCGCCTGGCGGATATAGTGGCTGTTGACGTCGGCCAGCTTGGCGAAGTCGAGCCGGCCCGGCGACTTGTTGATGTCGTCGATGTCGAACCATTCGATCATCTGCGCGGTGGAAAAGATCTCGTCGTCGCCGTGGCTCCAACCGAGGCGGGAGAGGTAGTTGCGCAAGCCGGCCGGCAGGTAGCCCATGGCGCGATAGGCCTCGATGCCGAGCGCGCCGTGGCGCTTGGACAGTTTCGCCCCATCCGGCCCGTGGATCAGCGGCACGTGGGCGAACACCGGCACGTCCCAGCCCATGGCCGTGTAGATTTGCACTTGTCTTGCCGCATTCGTCAGATGATCCACGCCGCGGATCACGTGCGTGACGCCCATGTCGTGGTCGTCGACCACCACGGCATGGTTGTAGACCGGCGAGCCGTCGCTCCTCAGGATGATCATGTCGTCGAGGTCGGCGTTCTGCCACACGACGCGGCCCTGCACGCGGTCCTCGATCACCGTCTCGCCGTCGAGCGGGGCCTTGAGCCGGATCACCGGCTTGACGCCGGGCGGAGCCTCGGCGGGGTCGCGGTCGCGCCAGCGCCCGTCATACATCTTGGAGCGGCCGGCTCGCTTGGCCGCCTCGCGCATCTCGCTGAGCTCGTCCTGGCTCGCGTAGCAGCGATAGGCCTTGCCGGCGGCGAGCAGCTCCTCCGCCACCTGGCGGTGACGCGCGGCCCTGGCGAACTGGTAGAGGGGCTCGCCATCCCAATCGAGCTCGAGCCATTTCAGGCCCTCGAGGATGGCCTGCACGGCGGCCGCGGTCGAGCGCTCGCGGTCGGTGTCCTCGATGCGCAGCAGGAACGTGCCGCCGGTATGGCGGGCGTAGAGCCAGCTGAACAGCGCCGTCCGCGCCCCGCCGATATGCAGGAAGCCGGTGGGCGAAGGCGCAAAGCGCGTGACGACAGGCTTGGTCATGTCGCGTCGGGCCGGGCTGTTTGGTCCCATGTCGCGGGCGGTGTATCACAGCATGAGCGGCGCGTCGCCCCTTCGGAGGCTGCCGCCCGCGGTCCCGTAGCTCAACTGGATAGAGTGCCGCGCTTCGAACGCGGAGGTTGCGGGTTCAAGCCCTGCCGGGACCGCCAATTGGGCCTCAGCGTCTCATCCTTGCGTCCCCGGCCGGAGCGCCTTGGCGCGCAGAGCCGGGGTCCTGCCGGGTGCGATTGGGGCATGACGGGGGAAGATCCCGGATAACCTCCGCCCAAGCGTCGGTTTCCGGGACCGCAGGCCCTGGGAATCCGGTCCGGAACCTGCGCCATCTTGGCGCGCGCGTTGGGATTTGCTAGGGGCGCGTCGCGGCTCCCTTACATAGAGGGCCGGCAACGGAGATCGCCAGCATGACGGCAGACGACAGGGCTCTTCGCGAAGCGGGGCAGGACTTCATCCGCGACATCGTCAAGGCCGACCGCGACGCCGGTCGGCACCAGAGCGTGGTGACGCGCTTTCCGCCCGAGCCCAACGGCTATCTGCACATCGGTCACGCCAAGTCGATCTGCCTCAACTTCGGCATCGCCGAGGAGTTCGGCGGCCGCTGCCACCTGCGCTTCGACGACACCAACCCGACCAAGGAGGAGCAGGAATACATCGACGCCATCGAGCGCGACGTGCGCTGGTTGGGCTTCGACTGGGGCGGGCACCTCTACCACGCTAGCGACTACTTCGAGCAGCTCTACGGCTGGGCCGAGGGGCTGATCAAGGCCGGCAAGGCCTATGTCGACGACCAGAGCCAGGAGGAGATGCGGGTGAGCCGCGGCACCCTGACGGAGCCCGGCCGGAACAGCCCCTGGCGTGACCGCTCGGTGGAGGAGAACCTCGACCTGTTCCGCCGCATGCGGGCCGGCGAGTTCCCCAACGGCGCGCGCGTGCTGCGCGCCAAGATCGACATGGGGAGCGGCAACATCAACCTGCGCGACCCCGCGCTCTACCGCATCCTGCACGCGAGCCACCCGCGCACCGGCACCACCTGGTGCATCTACCCGAGCTACGACTACGCGCACGGCCAGTCGGATGCCATCGAGCACATCACCCACTCGATCTGCACGCTCGAGTTCGAGGACCACCGGCCGCTCTACGACTGGTTCCTCGACCACCTCCCCGTGCCGTCGCGGCCGCGCCAGTACGAGTTCGCGCGCCTCAACATGAGCTACACGGTGCTGTCCAAGCGCGTGCTGACGGAGCTGGTGCGCGGCGGCCACGTCACGGGCTGGGACGATCCCAGGATGCCGACCATCGCCGGCCTGCGCCGCCGCGGCGTGCCGCCCGAGGCGATCCGCGACTTCGTCAGGCGCATCGGCGTCGCCAAGGCCAACAGCGTGGTCGACGCCGCCATGTTCGACTTCTCGGTGCGCGAGGTGCTCAACAAGAGCGCGCCCAGGCGCATGGCCGTGCTGCGGCCGCTCAAGGTGGTGATCGAGAATTATCCCGAGGGGCAGACGGAGGAGCTCGACGCCGTCAACAACCCGGAAGACCTCGGCGCGGGCATGCGCAAGATCCGCTTCTCGCGCGAGCTGTGGGTCGAGCGCGACGACTTCATGGAAAACCCGCCCAAGAAGTTTTACCGCCTGTCGCCCGGCAAGGAGGTGCGGCTGCGCTACGCCTATTTCGTCACCTGCCGTGAGGCCGTGAAGAACGCCGCGGGCGAGGTCGTGGAGCTGCGCTGCACCTATGATCCCGCCACCCGCGGCGGCAACACGCCGCCCGACGGGCGCAAGGTGCAGGCCACCCTGCACTGGGTATCAGCGGCGGACGCGATCACCGCTGAGGTGCGCCTCTACCATCCGCTGTTCGCGCGGCCCGACCCCGACGCTGCCAACTTCGCCTCCGACCTCAATCCCAATTCGCTCGAGGTGCTGGCCGACGCCAAGCTCGAGCCGGCGGCGGCCGGCGACAATCGCCCCGAACCCGTGCAGTTCGAGCGGCAGGGCTATTTCTGCCGCGATGCCGACTCCAAGCCCGGCCGCCCGGTGTTCAACCGCACCGTCGGCCTGCGCGACACTTGGGCCAAGGTGTCGGCCGGGGGCAAGGGCTGAGCGGCTTAGCGCAGTGAGGAGCAGGCACAGCGGGGAGCGGCGATGGCGACGGGCAAGGATCTGCGCCGCATGGCGCTAGCGCTGGAGGGCACCACCGAGGCCCCGCACTTCGACCGTGCGGCGTTCAAGGTTGCGCGCATCTACGCAACGCTGGCCGCCGACGGCCGCACCGCCAACTTCAAGTTCACGCCCGACGAGCAGGAGTTCAAATGCATGATGGCGCCGGAGGCGTTCGCGCCGGTGCCGAACGCGTGGGGCAAGCAGGGCTGGACCACGGCGACTTTGTCCAAGCTCAGCGCGGCGGAGCTCAAGGCCGCACACTCGCAACGGCATGGGCGCATGCCGTACCCAAGAAGGCGCGGCGGCGATAAGCTCCGCTCGTCATCCCGTGCAGGCGCAGCGCTGCCGGCGCTGTGCCGACGGCACGGGACCCAGGCACAGGTCCGCGTACGGTCGCTCAGCGGCTTCGGCGCGACAGGTCCACGGGCCAGTCGAGAATTTTCTCCGCTTGCATGATCTCTCGCGCACGCGCGAGCCTCGGGGTGCATGGGTCTGGTCCCGTTCGCGCTCGCGCGACGCTGTCTTGTGCGCGCCTTCGGCACGACGCCGGGATGACGAGCATACTTCAGCCCTTGCGGCCCTGATACTTGTCGATGGCCGCCTCGACCGCGGCTCGCGATTGGGCGCCGGCAGTCCCGAACTTGGACTTGGCGTCGTCATAGCTCCACTGGCGCAGCGCGTTGGCGTTGCGCTGGATGTGCGGGTGGACGTAGCGCGCCATCAGCTCGTAGCTCTTCTTGGTCGCCGGCCAGTCGGCCCAGTTGTGGGCGAGCAGCAGCACGCCGCCGAAGCCGCCGTTGGAACCCTTCCACAGGCGCTCGCAATGGTGCACGCAGTCGTCCGGGGTGCCGATGCAGGCCAGGCCTGACGACACCAGCCACTCGGCCGGGTCGCCGGTGACGTCGGGCGGGATGATCGGAAAGGTCGCAACTTCCGTGAAGTAGCGGCGGAAGTCGTCGAGCCCGAACTTAACGTCCTGGCGCGCCTGCTCCCTCGTCTCCGCCACATGGGCGAACGTGACGATGCGCCACTTGGCCCGGTCGGGCGTCTTGCCGTTGGCGCGGGCCGCCTCCTCGTAGACGCCCCAGTTGCTGGCCTGCGCCTTCAGCGCGTCGTCCGAGGTGCCGCCGATCGAGAGCATGCCGATGCCGTGCTTGCCGGCCGACAGGGCGCCGGTCGGAGAGCGGGAGGAGGCCACCGCCATCTCCATCATCGGCTGCGAGTAGGGCTTGAACTGCAGGCGCGCCTCCTTGAGGTCGAACCAGTCGGTTTTCTTGGTGACGAGGCGGCCCTGCATCAGCTCCATGATGACGTCGAGCGACTCGTCGAGCTTGCGCCGCTGGTCCTCGGCCTTGAGCCCCATCTTGACCGCGTCGTAGACGAGGGAGCCGGGGCCGACGCCGAACATGGCGCGGCCGCGCGTCATGTAGTCGAGCTGCATCATGCGGCCGGCGACGGTGAAGGGGTTGTGGTAGGGCAGCGAGACGACGCCGGTGCCCAGCCGGATGTGGCGCGTGCGCTCGGCGGCGGCGGCGATGAACATCTCGGGGCAGGCGATGATCTCGAAGCCGGCCGAGTGGTGCTCGCCCACCCAGGCCTCGTGGTAGCCGAGCCGGTCGAGATGGACCAGCAGCTCCATGTCGCGCTCCAGCGCCAGCAGCGGGCTCTCGGTGAGGGGATGGAAGGGCGCCAGGAAAATGCCGGTTTTCAGGAAGCGGTCGTTCATGGCAGCTTTGCCCTCATCGTGTCGCCTGCGGCGATGGTAACGCCGCCCGACCGATTGACAAGCCGATTGCGGGGCAGCGCCCGCCCGCCCGGCCCTTGCCGATGATGTCTTGCGTGTGCTGGTCTCACACCTGTTGGCGAGGCCCGTAGGTCGCGGGCGTCGCTTGGGCCGAGGGGCGCGCGCAGCCATGGCGCAGGTGGGGGGAGCTGGATGGCGGCCGGCGGGCGCCGGCGGCCTAGCATCGCCTGCGGCGGCCCGGTTGCCGCTGTGGGCCTGGCTCGCCCGCAATCTCGAGGTCGAGCAGGAGCGCTGGTTCCTGTGGCTGCCGGTGATGTTCGGCGCCGGCATCGCTGCCTACTTTCTGCTGCCCGTGGAGCCCTGGACGCTAGCGGCGATCCTGCCGGCGGCGGCGGCGCTGGCCGTGTACCGCGTGGCCGGCCGCGGCGGCGTGGCGAGGCTCCTGTCGGCTGCGCTGCTGGCGGCAGCGCTCGGCTTCGCGGCCGGCAAGCTGCGCACCGAGGCCGTGCGCGCGCCCGTGCTCGAGCGCCAGATCGGGCCCATCGACGTCTACGGCTTCGTCGAACTCGTCGAGCCGCGGCCCGCCAAGGGCCAGCGCCTCACCATCCGCGTCACCGCGCTCGAAAAGCACGAGCCCGCCGCGTGGCCGGCTCGCGTGCGCGTGCGCACCTCGCAGGATGCCGCCGATCTGAAGCCCGGCGATGCCATCCGCCTCAAGGCCACGCTCAGCCCGCCGCCGGGGCCGTCGCTGCCGGGCGACTACGATTTCGCGCGCGCGGCCTGGTTCCAGGGCCTGGGCGCCGTCGGGTTCGCGACCGCGGCGCCGGAGGCGATAGCGGATGCGCCCGCCCCGCCGCCGTGGCTGCGGGCCAGCGCCGCCGTCGCCCAGCTGCGCCAGGCCATCGGGCGCAGGATCGTGGCCTCGCTGCCGGGCGAGACCGGCGCCATCGCCAATGCGCTCATCACCGGCGAGCGCGGCGGCATCTCGGAGGCGACCAACCAGGCCTTCCGCGACTCGGGGCTCTTCCACATCCTCTCGATCTCCGGCCTGCACATGGTGATCATGGCGGGCGCCGTGTTCTTCTCGGTCCGCCTCGTGCTCGCCGCCATTCCCGCCGTCGCGCTGCGCTTCCCGATCAAGAAGTGGGCCGCGGCCGGCGCCATGATGGGCGCCTTCGGCTACCTGATGATCTCGGGCGCGGCCTTCGCCACGGTGCGCTCCTACATCATGATCTCGATCATGTTCCTGGCGGTGATGCTCGACCGGCCGGCGATCGCGCTGCGCAACGTGGCGCTGGCCGCACTCGCCATCCTGTTGCCGTGGCCGGAGAGCCTGTTCGATCCGGGCTTCCAGATGTCGTTTGCCGCCGTGGTGGCGCTGGTGTCGGCCTACGAATGGCTGCGCGGGCGCGACGGCGAGGCCGGCGGCACGACATGGCGCGGAGCCGTCGGCCAGGCCCTGCTGTTCCTCGGCGGCATCATCACCTCGACGCTGGTGGCGAGCCTCGCCGTGGCGCCGTTCGGCATCTACCACTTCCACAATACGCAGCAGTTCGCGATCCTGGCCAACCTGCTGGCGATCCCGATCTGCAACCTGCTGGTCATGCCGGCGGCGCTGGCGAGCCTGGTGGCGCTGCCCTTCGGGTTGGAGGCGGCGCCGCTCGCGGCCATGGGATGGGGCATCGAGGCGATGCTGTGGTGCGCGCGCACGGTTGCGGCGCTGCCCGGCGCCGTGGGCCGCGTGCCGGCGATCCCGACCTACGCCTTCGTGGCGATGGTCGCGGGTGGGCTGTGGTGCACGCTGTGGAGCACGCGCTGGCGCCTCCTCGGCATCGTGCCGATCGTCGCCGGCCTGATATTGGCGCCGACCGGGCGGCGGCCCGATGTCCTGATCGGTCGCGGCGGCAGCATCGTGGCCGTGCGCGGCGAGGACGGCGCCCTGTCGGCGCTGGCGGCGCGCGGGTCGAGCTTCGAGCTCACGCGCTGGCTGGAGCACGACGGCGACGGCCGTCCCGCGTCAGATGTGGCCAAGGCGCAAGCCTTCCGCTGCGACAGTCACGGCTGCACGGCGCCCGTCAGGGGCCGGCTGCTCGCGGTTGCCGGCTCGCCGGCGGCGCTACGCGACGACTGCGCGCGGGCGGCGATCCTGGTGCTCAAGTTCCCGCGGCCCAAGGGCTGCGCCCCGCCGGGGCCCGTCATCGACGTCGACGATATCGCCGCGCGCGGCGCCCACGCGCTCTACCTCGATGGGGGCCAAATTCGCATCGAGACGGTGGCCGACCGGCGCGGCGACCGCCCCTGGGCGCCGCGCAGCCGTAGGGACGCCGCGACCCAACCGGCGCCACCCGAACCGGCCGACGACGACTGGCCCGCGCGCGGGGCTCGGCCACAATCCCGCGACCGATAGAGCACGGTCTATATCCTTTCTCGCTCACAGTATTTTTGGAGGTTAAATCGGAAGATTTCAAATAATTATGCCGCGGCGGCCGGGCAATTAATCAAACATATATCTGCTCTTCTCATGATCAACACCAGGATTCGCGTAACCTATACCACCCCTTCACCTGGAGAACGAAACATGCTGTTCAACAAGAGGCACGACGACGTCCCCATGGCCGATACCGCCATCGGCGCTATGGAACCGCGACCCTTCCCGCAGGCAGCCAGACCACAAGGCACCCCGGCCCGCTCCGTCATCTACGGCTGGCTGCTGATCACCGGCAATCTGGAGGGCGACGGCGAGCTCCAGGTCGACGGCCGGGTGCGCGGCGACATCCGCTGCACGCATCTGATCGTCGGCAAGGGTGCCGACATCGAGGGCAACATCAGCGCCGATACCGTCGTCGTCGAGGGCACGGTCAAGGGGGTCATCCGCGGCAATCGCGTTGTCCTCAAGAGCGGCGCGCACGTGGTGAGCGAGATCTTCCATAAGAAGCTCGCCATCGAGGAAGGCGCCGACTACGACGGCCAGATCCATTCGAGCGAGCGTCCGCTCGGCGAGCTGGCCGCCGCGGCAGCGGAGATGCGGACCGCGATCGGCAGCAAGCGCAAGCCGGCCGAGATGCCGACCGAGGCCGCACCGGCCGCGCCGCAGGCAGCCGACTACGAGGCCGTTGTCGCCGAGGCCGCGGTTGCCGTCGGCTCCGCCAGGGCGACAGGCAGGAACGGCAAGGTGTCGGCGCAAGCACAGACCGAACTCGAGCGCCTGCGCACGCACCTGCGCGACTGAGGGAAGTCGACCGTAGGTCGGGTCGAGCGTCGACGACGAGCCGACGCCTGATCGGGCCGTCCGTCATTGGTGTTGGATCATCCCGGACTTTCGCCGGGTTGACCCAATCCAGGACCTTGCCCTCTGGGATCGAACACAGCGCGCCCCAATGCGCAGGAAGATCCCGGCTCTCACGCACTCCTGGCGGAGTGCTCCAGCCGGGAAGGCGAGCCGTTAGGACACTGCCCTATCCACTTGCATTCCCGGAAGCCGAGGCCTTCAGGCCGAGGCTATCCGGGACCTTGCCCCGCAACGATTGAACATACCGCTCAAAACCGCCGGATCAGCCCCACCAGGCGGCCCTGGATGTCGACCTGGTCGGGGCCGAAGATGCGCGTCTCGTAGGTGGGGTTGGCGGCTTCGAGCGCGATCGAGGCGCCTTTCTTGCGCAGGCGCTTCAAGGTGGCCTCTTCCTTCTCCACCAGCGCCACCACGATGTCGCCGTTCTCGGCGGTGTCGCAGCGCTTGCAGATGATGATGTCGCCCTCGTTGATGCCGGCGTCGATCATCGAATCGCCCTTCACCTCGAGCGCGAAGTGCTCGCCCCCGCTCACCATCTCGGGCGGCACGGAGATGTCCTGGGTGTGGTTCTGGATGGCGCTGACCGGCACGCCGGCGGCGATGCGGCCCATCAGCGGCACGCTGCCGGCGCGCGCGTCGGCATAGCCTGGCGGCGGGGACGTGAGCTGGGGCGCGCGTCGCGCGCTGCCCTCGATCAGTGAGAGGCCGCTGCGGCGCTGGCTGGCCGCGTCGGTCATGGCCTCGGGCAGCTTGATGATCTCGATGGCGCGGGCGCGGTGCGGCAGGCGGCGGATGAAGCCTCGCTCCTCCAGCGCGATGATGAGCCGGTGCACGCCCGACTTCGATTGCAGGCTGAGCGCGTCCTTCATCTCGTCGAACGAGGGCGGCACGCCGGTGGCCTGCAGGCGCTCGTTGATGAAGGTGAGCAGTTCCTTCTGTTTGGTCGTGAGCATGGGCTTTCCGGGCCTCGCGGATGGACGGACGACTCGCGCCAAAACCGTACAAATCAGGAACACCATAGTTGTTCCTGTGATGTTCCGCAAGGCCCGTGTGGGGCGCGAAACAGGGCGTAGGGCCGAGCGACGGTAGCGACGGCGCAATACGCTTCGCAATTGCGCCCTACGATTCCCCCCGCTCAAAAATCGAGCGGCTGGATCGGCACCAGGCTGCCCGCCGGCGCCGCCGGGGCGTTGGCAGGCCTGACCAGCAGGCAGTCGGCCTGGGCCAGCGGCGCCAGCAGGGAGCTGTCCTGCGAGCGCACGGGCGTCACCGCCGGCACCCCGTCGGGCCCCAGCGCCGTGGTGGCGCGCATGTAGTGCTGGCGCGGGCCGTTGGCCTCGAGCGCAACGGCGGCCCGGGCCTGCAGCGCGCGCTCGGCCTCGGCCGGCTGCCCCAGCAGGGCGCGGATCAGCGGTGTCAGGAACACGCGCGTGCATACCAGCGAGGATACCGGGTTGCCCGGCAGGCCCAGCACGCGGGCGGGCCCGAGCCGGCCGAACATCAAAGGTTTGCCCGGCCGCATGGCGATCTTCCAGAACGCCAGCGCCAGCCCGCGCGCTTGCAGCACCGGGCCGACCAGGTCGTGGTCGCCGACCGAGGCCCCGCCGATGGTGACGAGGATGTCGGCGCTCTCGGCGCGGGCGAAGTGCGCTTCGAGGCTCTCGCGGGTGTCGCGCGCAATGCCGAGCAGCTCGACCTCGGCGCCGGCGATCTCGGCCAGCGCCGCCACGCCCAGATGGTTGGAGGAGACGATCTGGCCGGGCCCGGGCCTTTCGCCCGGCAGGACCAACTCGTCGCCGGTCGAGAGCACGGCCACGCGCGGCTTGCGGCGCACCGGCACGGCCCCGTGCCCCATCGCGGCGGCGAGCGACACCTCGCGCGGTCCAAGCCGCCGGCCGGCCTGCAGCAGCACCTCGCCTTCCCGAAAGTCGAAACCGCGGGTGCGCACGTTGCCCTTGTCGGGAGTGCCGTCCGTGACCGTCACGCGATCGCGGTCACGACTTGTGTTCTCCTGGATGACGACGACGTCGGCACCGGCCGGCAGCGGCGCGCCGGTGAAGATGCGCGCCGCCTGCCCGGCGGCCACCGTGCCGGCGAACGGGTGCCCGGCGGCGGCCTGGCCGATGACGGTGAGCGTCGCCGGCAGCCGCGCGATGTCGGCGGCGCGCACCGCGTAACCATCCATGGCGGAGGCATCGAACGGCGGCTGGGTCAGCAGCGCGGCGAGCGGGGCCGCCAGCGTGCGCCCGCGCGCGGCCTCGATGGCGACCGTCTCGGCGGACGTCGCACCGACGCCGTCGAGGATGAGCTGCAGGGCCTGGTCGACGGATAGCAAAGCCATGGCGCTACTCCGCCGTCATCCCGGGGCTTGTCACCGGTATCCATCGTGCCGCTTGCCTTGGCGCCCAAGGATGGTTGGATCCCGGCGACAAGCCCCGGAATGACAATCGTGTTTGCCGCATCCGGCGCATCACCGGCGCTTTCCCTCGCCAGCGGCGCGATAGGTGCCGGAGCGCCCGCCGGTCTTCTCGACCAGCCGCACGGCCTCGATCACCATCGCTTTGTCGGCGGCTTTGAGCATGTCGTAGATGGTGAGGCAGGCGACCGACACCGCGGTGAGCGCCTCCATCTCGACGCCGGTCTGGCCCGCCACCTTCACCTCGGACGTGACGCGGATGCCAGCCGGGTCGGCCGAGAGCGCGAACGCGACGGTGGCCTTGGTGAGGCTGAGCGGATGGCACAGCGGGATCAGCTCGTGCGTCTTCTTGGCCGCCATGATGCCGGCGATGCGGGCAGCCGCCAGCACGTCGCCCTTCTTGGCCTCGCCCGACTCCACCAGCGCCAGCGTCGCCGGCGCCATGGCGACGAAGCCCTCCGCGCGCGCCGTGCGCTGGGTCACGGCCTTGTCGGAGACGTCGACCATGCGCGCTTCGCCCTGGTCGTTGAGGTGGGAGAGCTTGGTCATGGTGAGCCTAGAAGTGCGCGGGCGGCGGCGGCGACGTCGGGCTGGCGCATCAGGCTCTCGCCGACCAGGAACGCCCGCACGCCGGCCTTGGCCAGGCGCTGCAGGTCGGCGTTGGAGGCGATGCCGCTCTCGGCGACGACGAGACGGTCCCTCGGCACGCGGGGGCTGAGCCTCTCGGTGGTCTCGAGCGTGGTGTTGAAGGTCCTGAGGTCGCGGTTGTTGATGCCGATCAGCCGGCAGTCGAGCTTGAGCGCGCGGTCGAGCTCGTCCTTGTCGTGCACCTCGGCGATCGCATCCATGCCCCAGGCCTTGGCATAGGCGGCAAGCGTGCCGGCCATCACGTCGTCGACCGCGGCCATGATGATCAAGATGCAGTCGGCGCCCAGCGCGCGCGCCTCGGCCACCTGGTAGCGGTCCAGCATGAAGTCCTTGCGCAGGGCGGGCAGCAGTGTCGCCGCGCGCGCCCGCGTCAGATGCTCCGGCGCGCCCTGGAACGAGGGGCCGTCGGTGAGCACGGAGAGGCAGGCCGCCCCGCCTGCCGCGTAGGCCTCGGCCAGCGCCTGCGGATCAAAGTCGGCGCGGATCAGCCCCTTGGACGGGCTCGCCTTCTTGATCTCGCCGATCAGCGCGAAGGCGCCCGCCGCGATCCTGGCCTGCAGCGCCGCCGCGAAGGAACGCACCGCCGGCGCCTTGCGCGCAGCCGCCTCGACCGCCTCCAGCGGCCGCGCCGCCTTCGCCGCGGCGATCTCCTCGCGCTTGTAGCGCAGAATTCTGTCGAGCACGTCTGCCATGGGGGCAATTTACGCTGCCCGCGCCGAGACCGCCACCCATGTCAGCGGCACCCGCCTGCGCAGAATGGCGGCGTCCGTGGGGCCGGCGTATACACACCCGGGGGCGCGCAGCGCGGCACTAGGCGGAGGGGACGTGGATGAAGACCAGCACCGAGCGCATCCTGACGACACATGTCGGCAGCCTCCCGCGTCCTGAGAGCATCCAATCCCTCCTCCGCGCGCGCGTGAGCGGCCAGCCCATCGACGAGGGCGAGCTCGCGGCGCGGGTCGCCGAGGCCGTGGCGGAAGTCGTGCGACAGCAGGCTGAGGTCGGCCTGGATGTCGTCTCCGACGGAGAGATGAGCAAGACGAGCTTCCTCGCCTACACCGACGACCGCCTCACCGGGTTCGTGACGACAACGGCTCAAACCGATCCGAGTGCGACGCTGAGTGATGGCATCTGGGCGCGGCGCGTGGACAGCCGCAGGGAGTGGCGCGCCTTCCGCGAGTACTACACGGAATACCTGCCGCGGGAGATGCCGCTAGCCTCGGCGCCCTCGGTCTGCGAGGGTCCCATCGCCTACAAGGGGCAGGCACTGCTCGCGCAGGATCTCGCCACGTTCAGGGCCGCGCTGCAGGGCGCCGATGTCGCCGAGGCCTTCGTGCCGGCGATCGCCCCGGCCATGGTCGGCCGCGGGCAGAATCGCTACTACCCGACCGAGGAAGCCTACGTCTTCGCCATCGCCGAGGCGTTGCGCACCGAATACCGCGCCATCGTCGACGCCGGGTTCATCCTCCAGATCGACGATCCGGGCCTCGGCGAGACCTGGGACATGCTGATCCCGGCGCCGCCGCTCGAGGACTACCGCAGGATGCAGGCCCGCAACATCGATGCGCTCAACCACGCGCTCGCGGGCATCCCCGAGGACCGCGTGCGCTACCACCTCTGCTGGGGCAGCTGGCAGGGTCCGCACGTGCACGATCTGGGCCTCAGCGACGTCGCCGACCTCGTGCTGCGCGTCAAGGCCCAGGCCTATTCGATCGAGGCGGCAACGCCTCGCCACTCCCACGAGTGGCGCCTGTGGGAGGACGTCAAGCTGCCCGACGGCAAGGTGCTCATTCCCGGCGTTATCGCCCACACCACCGCGGTAGTCGAGCATCCGGAGACCGTGGCGGAGCGCATCCTGACCTACGCCCGGCTGGTCGGCCGCGAGCGGGTCATGGCGGGCGCCGACTGCGGCTTTGCCCAGGGCGCGCTCTACCAGCGTCAGCACCCGACCATCATGTGGGCCAAGTTCGAGGCGCTGGTTGAGGGCGCCCGCCTTGCCTCGGAGCGCCTATGGCGGTGATGCCGGCGCTTGGTCGGGTCCCAGGACATTGGCGTCCGCTGCATGGGTGCACGCCTTAGGGCCGCTTCACCAGAAGGACCCAGTTGGTGCCCGGGTTGTCCCAGGCTTCCTTCACCTTGTGGCGCCGCGCCACGTCCGCATAGCCGCAGCGCTCGTAGAGGCGGCGGGCGCCGACATTGCTGTCGGAGACGATGATGCTGAGCGCGGCCTTGCCCGCCTCCGCGGCCAGCGCCTCGGCGATCGCGAGCAGCGCGGTGCCGTAGCCTTTGCCGCGCTGCTCGGGATCGGCCGCCAGCACGTTCACGTACCAGCTCCCGGGTGCCAGGTTCTCCAGCTCCTGCAGCGGCACGAACATGGCCGGCATGCTCTCGGGGATCGGCTCCGGCCGCTCGGGCAGCGGATAGCTCACGAGCCCCGCAACCACGCGGCTGCCCTCGTCGGCCACGACCGCATTGCGATAGGAAAAGGCGCCCGTATCCCGCCGTGCCCGTTCGCTGCCGACGGCCCACGCGTCCATGCCGGGGCCCGCCAGCTTGGACCACACGTAATAGGCCATGCCCTCGCTGGCGAAGTTGACGAGCTCGGCGAGCACGCGCGCATCAGCCGGCGCCGCGCGGCGAAAGGGAGCCTGCAAGTCAACCATGGTCTAGTGTCCTGATCGCGAAATTCGTCTCAGTGTGCGGCGTGCTTGGAACGAATTTCGCGATCTGAAGGACACTAGCACACTCATGATTCCAGCGTGATTCAGATCGAGAAGTCCGCTCTCGAACCCAGCCCCGCGCGATGGTGCGGACTCGATCATCACATTAGACCCGCACACGTTGTCGGCGCCGCCTTCCCACGGCTACCCTGGGACCGGCGCGTCTTTGTTGCGCCCACACTAGCCATTCGGGGGCCGCGAGGGAACATGACAGGGACGGGGACGAAGGTCGGAGTGGTCACCTATCGCGGCACGGTCTATCCGGCGCACTGCGACCACATGGGGCACATGAACGTCGCCTGGTACGTGGTGCGCTTCGACGAGGCGAGCTGGAGCTTGTTCCACGAGCTGGGCCTGCCGCCCACTTATATGCGCGGTGAACACTATGGCGTAGCCGGGGTGCAGCAGAACCTCACGTACAAACAAGAGCTGTTCCCCGGCGACGTCATCGAGGTCACCTCGCGCGTGCTCGAGCTGCGCGACAAGGCCATCCGCTTCGAGCACGTCATGCGCAACGTCGAGTACGACGAAGTCGCCGCCGTCTGCGAGCTGACCGCCGTGCATCTCGACAAGCGGAAGCGCAAGGCCTGCCCGTTCCCGCCCGCCGTGCGCGCCAAGGCCGAGGCGCTGATGGCGGCGGCGCGCTAGATGCTGGGTCCGCTCGCACTCGCCATCGTCGCCGCCACCATCCTCGCCACCTCCTTCATCTCGGGGATCTTCGGCATGGCGGGCGGGCTGATCCTGCTCGGCGTGCTGCTGGTTTTTCTCGACGTGGCGCCGGCGATGGTGCTGTTCGGGACCATCCAGACGGCCTCCAACGGCTGGCGCGCGACGCTGTGGTGGCGCCATGTCGACTGGGGCATCGTGTGGCGCTACCTGATCGGGGCGACGGCGATGTTCCTGGTCATGCGCTCGGTGGCGCTGCTGCCGAGCAAGGCTGCGCTCTATCTGGGCCTCGGCATCATCCCCTTCGGCGCCTACCTGCTGCCGCGGCAGCTCACGCCCGACATCACGCGGCCCGGCGCGCCCTACATCTGCGGCGCGCTCATCCTGGTGCTGCAGCTGCTCGCCGGTGCGGCCGGCCACATCCTCGATATCTTCTTCCAGAAGAGCTCGCTCGACCGCAAGACCATCGTCGGCACCAAGGCGGTGACGCAGGTGTCGGGCCATCTCTTCCGCATCGCCTATTTCGGCTCGTTCGCGGCCGCCTTCGACGCAACCGTGCCGTGGTGGGGCTACGTGACGGCGATCGCGCTGGCGATCGCGGGCACCTCCATCGCCGGCCTCGTCCTGCTGCGCATGACCGACGACGGCTTCAAGATGTGGAGCCGGCGCATCACCATCGGCGTCGCCGTCGTCTATCTCGCGCGCGGCCTGTGGCTGGTGGCGTTTCCGTAAGTGATGGGACCGCCTCGTGCGCGGCTTTCAATGCGAGCTGCGCACGAGGACTCCGACCTGGGTCAGTGGCCTTGGGTCGGCGCTAGCCGATGCGATGCTTCTAGTACTTCGGGTGGTAGCCCCGGCGATGGTGGCTCCAATGGTGGTCGCCGCGCCAGTGCCGATGGCCCCAATGGCAATAGCGATGGCCGTAGTCCCAATAGCAGTGCCGGCGCCAGCCGTATGTGACCTTCTCGATCTGGCCGGCGTCGGCGGCTTGCGCTGCGATGGCGCTCGCCATGCCGATCGCAGGGGCGGCCTCGACGGCGGTCGCGGCAAGCCCCAATGCGAGGGCGCCGAAGGCTGCCGCCACCAGTGGTTTGGTCTGCATGGTTGTTCCTTTCTGTGATCTGGGGTGACGGAGCTTCGGGCAGAGAAGCGGCCTGCCGCCCGACGCTCGCCCGCACGCTGATCAGTTGGGCAGCAGCACGGTGTCGATGACGTGGATGACGCCGTTCGACTGCACGACGTTGGCAATCGTCACCTTCGCCATGCGGCCCTTCTCGTCCTTGAGGAAGACGTTGCCGTTCTTCATCGAGGCCCATAGCTTGCCGCCGCTGACCGTCTTGATCGCGTGCATGCCGCCGTCGTCTTTGATCATCTTGGCAATGGCATCGCTCAGCGCCTTTACCGGCACGACGTGGTAGGTCAGGACCTGCGTGAGCTTGCCTTTGTTCTCGGGCTTCAGCAGCGTCTCGACCGTGCCCGCCGGCAGCTTGGCGAAGGCGGCGTTGGTCGGCGCGAACACCGTGAACGGGCCCGGGCCCGACAGCGTCTCGACCAGGCCCGCGGCCTTGACGGCGGCGACCAGCGTCGTGTGGTCCTTCGAATTCACCGCGTTCTGCACGATATTCTTGGACGGGTACATCGGCGCGCCGCCGACCGTCACGGTCTTCTCCGGCGCGGCCGGCACGGGGCTGGCCAGGCCGACGATGAGGCCGAGGGCGAGCATCGAGGCGCCGAGGCCGAATGAGAGCTTCTGCTTGACTGACTTGATCACGGGATAACCTCCAGTTGGGTTCTTGCTCTTGCTTGTGAGCGGCTGGAGGTACGTGGCCGGTATTGCTGGAGTTGCAGTGCACGGCCTTCACGTTTTCTTGTGCGTGCGTGCGGGGTGCGTTACCGCGTCGTCTCGATCAGCCTGGCGTGAAAAGCCGGGCCCGTCGGCCGACCCGTCGGCGAGCCGCCGGCCGGCTCCAGACTGATGCCGAAGGTCGCCCGCTCGACGATGGCGCGGTCGTACTTGGCGAGCGCCCGCCGCGTGGACTCGCTCTTGGCCTCGATCAGCCCCAGGGACTGGGGGGCACCGCCCTGCTTGTCCGACGCGATCCAGAGCTGATAGCTCTTGCCGGGCTGCGGTTCGGCCGCCACCGCCTGCACCGACAAGACGCGCGTATCGAGATCCACCGTCAGCAGGAAGGCCGGCGAGGTGTCGTCCTTCTGGAAGACGGCAACATACGTCTTGGCCATCTGCGGGCGCGAGAGCTCGCGCAGGCCAATGACAACCAGCAAGCAGGCCGCGAGAGCGGAGGCAGCGATGGCAACCCGGCGCCAGCGTCGGGTGCGTCGCTCGAGTGCGAGGAAGCGCTGCATGCCCTCGCCCGTTGGGGCGCCGATCCGGGTCTCGATCCTCGCCAACAGACCCTCCGGGGGCGCCGCCGGCGGCACCGTCTCCGTGAGCGGCCCCAGCCGCCGTTCCCAAGCCTCGATGGCCGCCGCCAGCGCCGGCTCGCGCAGGCGACGCGCGCTGACGGCCGCACGCTCCGCCGCATCGAGCGTGCCCAGCACATACTCGCCGGCCAGCACATCGATGTCGTCGCGTTCCGTCATTGGCTGAGGCAGTCCCGCAGCTGCAGGAGGCTGCGACGCAGCCAGGATTTGATCGTTGCCGGCGGCCGCGCGAAGCGCTGGCCTAGTGCTTCTCGGCTCATGCCCTCCCGATAGGCGAGCAGGACCACCTCGCGTCGGTCGCTCTCCAGTCGCTCCAAGCATTGGCGCAGGCGCTGCAGCTGTTCGCTCTGCTCCATCCGGTCTAGGGGATGGGCCTCGTCACTGGCAAGATTCAAGGCCTCGGGGGCATCCTCGATCGACAGGGGCTTCTTGCGGCGCACCTCATCGAGCGCCCGGTTGCGGGCGATTGCCGCCATCCAGGTGATGGGCGCAGCCTTGGTGACGTCGTAGAGCCCCGCGCGCTCCCAGATCTGCACGTAAACCTCCTGCAACACCTCGTCGGCGATGTCACGCCTCTGCAATATACGCAGAACAATGCCGTAGAGTTTCGCCGACGTTGCGGTGTAGAGCGCGGCGAATGCCTGCCGGTCCCGCGCCGCCACACGGTGCATCAGGGCTACCAGCGTGCCGGCAGTGGCATTCACCGACTTCGACAGGGCAAATCCAGTCGTTCCGGCCAAGGGCACCTCACCACGCTCACCCATCGGGAACCCTGCAGGGAGCGGTACGCCCGCAAAACATGCCAGGCGCCGCGATGCATGCACCAAGCGCGCCAGGGCTCTCGAGTTCCTAGGTGTACGGACGCCGGCAGAAGTTGGATCGCTCGCCGGTTCCTGGCCGACAGCAGGCGGGGGAGCGCCGGCTCTACCTGGGCCGGCTTGCTTGTAAGTACGCGCCCTAGCGCCGCCGGCGGCCGCCCGAGTTGAGCGCGACGAAGTGATAGCCGACGTCGACGTGGATGTGGCTCATGCCGGCGTAGGTCATGGTGCCGCCGGACTTGTGGTTGGCGATCAGCCAGCGCACGATCTCGCCCTTGCGGCCGCCTACATTGAAGTCGATGGCCTCGCCGCTGGCGTGCTTGGAGGTGCGTCCGGTGCTGGCAACGCGGGCGCCCGGCCGGCAGGTGGAGATGACCTGCACCGAGCCGAAGCGGGCCTCGATGCGGCCGAGCAGCGCGCGCGCAGCCGACGTCAGGCAGGCCCTGGAGCTGCCGGCTCCGCGCGCAAAGCCGGTGACGCTACGGTCGGCGGTGCCGCGCTGGGGCGCCCGCCGGCCGGTGTCCTGCCGCGGCCGGCGCCTGGGTGCGGCGGACGGACGTTCCTCTTGTGATCGCTCGACGCGCTCGGGGTCGCTCTCCTGGTTGTAACCGTAGCCACGGCCGGGATGGTCGTCGAATTGGAACGCGGCCACTGCCGGGGTTGCCAGCCCGGCAAGCGTCATGGCTATTGCCGCGGTGAGGAGCCGCCTGTTCATGTCGTTTCCTGCTTTCGTTGCGCGCTCGGGGGTACGCCGCTGTGGGACAGCCGGCGTCCAGGGCCGATCCGGCTGGACGACGCTGGAGCCCCTTGCGCGTTAGGGACGCAAGCTGTGTCCGTAGCGCATGTGTCGATCACTAGGCAATATTTCTGTTCTGGAACAAGTGGTTTTCGCACCATCTTCGCTTCGCGCGGGAATTAACCATCGGCTCTCCGTTGCGATCAGCGCGTCGCCCCGGCGCGCAGGTTCCTCTGCGCCCGGATCACAATCGCCAAGCGAGCTGACGTTCCTGCCTCGGGCAAGCAGCGCTCCCCGGGTGGCGCCGGCGCGGGCACAGCCTTTCAACCAACTTCACTTCCCGACGTCGCCAGCCCGCGCTTCTCCAGCAGCGCCTTGGTGGAGGGGAGGCGGCCGCGGAAAGCCTTGTAGGCCTCGGCCGCATCGCGGCGGCTGCCGGCCGAGTAGATGTGCTCGTAGAGGCGCCGGGCGAGCTTGGCGTCGAACACGTTGCCCGCCTCTTCGAACGCCTGGAACGCATCGGCGTCCATCACCTCCGACCACAGGTAGCTGTAGTAGCCCGACGCATATCCGCCCATGATGTGCTGGAAGTGCGGGATGCGGTGGCGCAGCACGATCTCGGCCGGCATGCCGATGCGCGCCAGCGTCTCGCGCTCGAAGGTATCGACGTCGAGCCCGTCCGTCTCCTCCAGCACATGCAGGTCGAGGTCGATGATGGCCGCCGACACGTACTCCACCGTTTTGAAGCCCTGGTTGAAGTTGCGCGCCGCCTCGATGCGCTTGAGCAGGCCCGCCGGCACCGGCTTGCCGCTTCTGTAGTGGCGGGCGAAGCGGGTCAGCACCTCGGGCCGCAGCAGCCAGTGCTCGTAGAGCTGGGAGGGCAGCTCGACGAAGTCGCGCTCCACGCTGGTGCCGGACACCGACGGATAGGTGACGTTGGACAGCAGCCCGTGCAGGCCGTGCCCGAACTCGTGGAACAGCGTGCGCGCATCGTCCATGCTGAGCAGCGCCGGCTCGCCCTCGGCGCCCTTGGCGAAGTTCATGACGTTGACGACCAGCGGCTGAATGTTGCCCCTGAGCCGCTGCTGCCTGCGCCAGCCCGACATCCAGGCGCCCGAGTGCTTGGAGGGCCGCGCGAAGTAGTCGGCGAGGAAGATGCCGACCGGCGACCCGTCGCGCGTCACCTCGAAGGCGCGCACCTCGGGGTGATAGACCGGCAGGTCCTTGCGCTCCTTGAAGGCGAGGCCGAACAGCTTGCCCGCCACGTCGAAGGCGGCGGCGATCACGTTGTCGAGCTGCAGGTAGGGCTTGATCTCGGCCTCGTCGACGTCGAACTCGGCCTTGCGCACCTTCTCGGAATAGTAGCGCCAGTCCCAGGCCGCGAGCTTGAAGTTGCCGCCTTCGGCCTGCAGCGCCGCCTGCAGCTGATCGCGCTCCTCCAAGGCACGCGCGCGTCCCGGCTTCCACACTTCCATCAGCAGCTTGCGCACGGCTTCGGGCGTCTTGGCCATCGAGTATTCGAGCGCCGACTGGGCCGCCGTCTGGTAGCCCAGCAGGCGGGCACGCTCGGCGCGCAGGGCCAGGATCTCGGCCACGATCTTGCGGTTGTCGGTCTTGCCGCCGTTGGCGCCGCGCATGGTCCAGGCCTTGAACGCCTTCTCGCGCAGATCGCGTCGGCTCGAATACTGCAGGAACGGCTCGATGCTGGAGCGGCCCAGAGTGATGGCATGCTTGCCCTTGCGGCCGTGCTCGCTGGCCGTGCGCGCCGCCGCGGCGCACACCGCCTCGGGCAGGCCGGCGAGGTCGCGCTCGCTCTCCAGCACCAGCACGAAGGCCTGCTCGTCGGCGAGCAGGTTCTGGCTGAACTGGGTGCCGAGCTTGGACATGCGCTCGGCAATGGCGGCGAGCCGCTTCTTGGCGGCGGGTTTGAGGCCGGCGCCGGCCTTGACGAAGGCGCGGTGGTGCCGCTCGAGCACGCGCTCCTGCTCGGTCGTGAGGCCGAGGGTGTCGCACTTGCGCATCAGGGCGTCGACGCGGCGGAACAGCTTCTCGTTCTGCAGGATGGCCATGCCGTGCTTGGCAAAGCGCGGCGCCAGCGTGCGCTCGATCGCCTGGATGGCCTCGTTGGTGTCGGTGCCGGCCAGGTTGAAGAACACGGCCGAGACGCGCTCGAGCGCCTCGCCGCAGCGCTCCAGCGCCTCGATGGCGTTGGCGAAGGTCGGCGCCGCCTTGTTGCTGGCGATGGCGTCGATCTCCTGGCGCTCTCCGGCGAAGCCGCGCGCGAACGCCGGCAGGTAGTGCGCGATCTCGATGCGCTCGAACGGCGGCATCTCGAACGGCGTCGTCCAGCGCTCGAGCAGCGGGTTCTTGCCGGCCGCAGCCGTCTTCCTGCCCGCCCCGGGCGGCGTCTTCCTCGCCTTGGCCGTCGTTCCCGCAGTCTTTCTGGTGGTCGCCATGAGCCGATCCTGTCGGATGCGCGTCGTGGCGGTCCTATGGCCGGTCTTTGCGGCCTTGTCGAGATGAGTGCCCTGGTGTCATCCACGAATGACCCAGACAACACGCCTGCCCTCGCGGCGTTCCCGCCCGAGGCTTTGCTTATTGCAAGGGGCTGCGGGGCAGCGAGGCTCCGCGTCCATTTGGTTTTCTTTAAGCGGCTCCTCGCCGCCCCGCGCAGGATTTTTGGCCTGGCGCTACCTTTTACCTCTCTGGGGACCGGGGAATCTCACCCGCGGCGGTGGCGTGGAGCCCCGTCGCTTGCGGCTGCGTCACCGAAAGCGCGGCTCTGCAGCCCGCCCGCACGCAGATGACGCCTCATGAGCGCGCCCCCTTGGTGGGGCGGGATGTGTCATCATACGCCACCCCAGCGTCGCGGGGATTGCGCCCATCGCGGTTAATGCGCGAGGGGCGAGTTGCGGCCTTGCCGGGACGGCAACGTGGCGGCCGCAGCAGTCACTGCCAACCGACCGGCATACCTTCGTCATGCCGGAGGCGTGCTTCCAGCACGGCCCGTGCCGCCGGCCGTCCGCTTAAACGACATCCATAGCGTGGCTCGCGCGCGCCGCGCATGTCAGAAAAGACTAACCGTAAATCATCTTCCGAGTCATGCCGCCGTCGACGATCAGCTCGGCGCCGGTCACGAACCCCGCCGCCGACGACAGCAGATAGGCTACCGCCGCGGCAATGTCCTCGGGTACGCCGACGCGGCCGGCTGGATGCTGCGCGTGGTCGCTCGCCCTGAGCTCACCGTGCCGGCCGGTGTCGATCCAGCCGGGCGAGACGCAGTTGACGCGCACCTCGGGCGCTAGCGTGATGGCCAGCGCATGCGTGAGCGCCACCAGGCCGCCCTTGCTCGCCGAGTAGGCGAGCGTATCGGGCTCCGACATATGCGCGCGGGTGGAGGCGATGGTGACGATCGCCCCGCGGCTGCGCCTCAGGTCCGCCGCCGCCGCCTTCGCCAGCAGGAACGTAGCCGTCAGGTTGGTGGCGAGCACCCGGTTCCAGTCCTCGAGCTTCGTCTGCTCGATCGGTCCTGAGCGACCGATGCCGGCATTGGAGACGATGGCGTCGATGCGCTTGAAGCGGGTGCGCGCCACCGCCAGGAGGTGCTCCACCTCGGCCTCGCTGCCGACGTCGCACTGGATGGCGGCGGCGCCGATCTCAGCCGCCGTGGCGCCGAGCGCCTCGCCGTCGACGTCGGCGCACGCAACCTGCCAGCCCAGCTTGGCGAGATGGCCGGCCACGGCCGCGCCGATGCCGCGGGCGGCGCCGGTGACGATCGCGGCGCGAGGGTGTGCGTTCTCGGACATGGGGCGACAGAGACCAGAATTCTCCTCGCAGCGCGAGGCCGGCGCATCGAATGGGTAAAGGCAATCCGTTCCGGCTCAACCCGGCCTGGCGGCGGCGGCGAGGTAGTTGACATCGATGTCGGTTCCGACCGACCACTGGTCGGCGAGCGGATTGTAGACGAGCCCTCGCAGCACCGGCGCCTCGAGCCCCGCGGCCCGGCAGTGCCGCATCAGCTCCTCGGGTGTCACGAACCGGTCCCACTGGTGCGTGCCCACCGGCAGCCAGCGCAGCACGTACTCCGCCCCCACGATCGCCAGCAGGTAGGCTTTGACCGTGCGGTTGATGGTGGAGAGCAGCAGCAGCCCGCCGGGCCGGACCAGCGCCGCGCAGCTCTTCAGGAAGGCGCCCACATCCGGCACATGCTCGACCACCTCCAGGCACACCACGGCGTCGAAGGTCGAGCCCTCGGCCTCCAGATCCTCCACCCGGCCCGCCCGGTAGTCGACTGAGAGCTCCTGCCCCACCGCATGCCGCCGCGCCGCCTCGATGGTCTCCACCGCCGGGTCGAGGCCCGTCACCGCCGCGCCCAGGCGCGCCAGCGGCTCGGCGATCAGCCCGCCGCCGCAGCCGATGTCGAGGACGCACAGGCCCTGCAGCGGGCGCAGGCCGGGGCTCAAGCCGAAGTGGCGCAGCATCTCGTCGCGTAGGAACGTGAGTCTGGCCGGGCCGATGCGATGCAGCGCGCGAAACTTGCCGGCCGGGTCCCACCATTCGGAGGCGAGGCGCGCAAAACGGTCGATTTCCTCGGGGTCGAGGGTGGCCGTGGGGCCTGCTCTTTCGCGCTGCGTCATATCGCATTGGGGCGCCGGCCCGCCCCCCTGTCAAGCGCGCCTCTGCGCTGTTGCGGAGGCCGGCCCTTGTGGCTATGAGTACGCGCGTCAAGCCGCAGTATTGAGGGTCCGTGATCGGCTGCTGAGGCCCATGGCACAGCCTGCGGGACCCTGGGGCACGCACGCGGGTCGCCATGTCGTTTCTCGTCATGAAGTTTGGCGGCACGTCGGTGGCGAGCGTCGAGCGCGTCCGCAACGTCGCCCTCCACGTCAAGCGCGAGATCGACGCCGGCAACCGCGCCGCCGTCGTGGTCTCGGCCATGGCCGGCGTCACCAACCAGCTGGTCGCCTGGGTGCGCGAGGCCTCACCCCTGCACGACGCGCGCGAATACGACGCCGTGGTCGGCACGGGCGAGCAGGTCACGGCCGGCCTGCTTGCCATCGTGCTGCAGTCGATGGGCATCACGGCGCGCTCCTGGCAGGGCTGGCAGATCCCGATCCTCACCGACGATGCCCACGGCGCGGCCCGCATCAAGGGCGTGCCGGGCGAGCAGATCCGCAACCGCCTGGAGCAGGGCGAGGTGGCGGTGATCACCGGCTTCCAGGGGCTGGAGCCCAACCGCAACCGCATCTCGACGCTGGGCCGCGGCGGCTCCGACACCAGCGCGGTGGCTATCGCCGTGGCGGTGCGGGCCGACCTGTGCGACATCTACACCGACGTCGACGGCGTCTACACCACCGACCCGCGCCTCGTGCCCAGGGCGCGCCGGCTGCCCAAGGTCTCCTACGAGGAGATGCTGGAGATGGCCTCGCTCGGCTCCAAGGTGCTGCAGACGCGCTCCGTCGAACTCGCCATGGTACACAGGATGCGCGTGCGGGTGCTGTCGAGCTTCGTGGCGCCCGACGCCATCACTCCGGCGCGGCCGGAGACCTGGGACCGGATCGGCACCATCATTTGCAGCGAGGATGAGATCGTGGAGCAGCGCGTCGTCAGCGGCATCGCCTACGCCAAGGATGAGGCGAAGATCACGCTCCTGCAGATCGAGGACAAGCCGGGCGTGGCCGCCGCCATCTTCGGGCCCCTGGCCGAGGCCAGCATCAACGTCGACATGATCGTGCAGAACCTGTCCTCGGACGGCAAGCGCACCGACATGACGTTCACGGTGCAGGAATCGGACCTGCGCCGAGTGCTCGAGGTCCTGAAGGGGGTGAAGAAGGACATCGGCAACTTCCAGATCAAGAGCTCCTCGGACGTGGCCAAGGTGTCGGTGATCGGCATCGGCATGCGCAGCCATGCCGGCGTTGCCGCACAAATGTTCAAGGCCCTTGCCGAAAAGGGCATCAACATTCTCGCCATCTCCACTTCGGAGATCAAAATCAGCGTATTGATCGATGCCGCCTACGCCGAGCTGGCGGTACGAACCCTGCATGCCCTGTACGACCTGGGCAAAGACTGATTTCATGGGCCCACGTGAGCGGGGCGGCGGCGGCGTGCCGCCGTCGGGTCGCACAGGCACGGCCGCGGGCGGATGGCGAGAGCGGCAGCGCGGCTCGTTGCTGAGGACTGGAGTGCAGCGGAGGTGGCGGCGCATCGCTGATGCAGAACAGAGGCAGCGATAGCTCTAGGACGTCGACCTCGGAGCCGGTGCTGCGCATCATCATGCGCCGGCTGCGGGAGATCATGGCGGAGCCGTCGGATGGACAGTCCCGGCTCGACAAGATCGTGCGCCAGATCGCCGGCCTGATGGTGGCCGAGGTGTGCTCCATCTATCTCAAGCGCCAGGACGGCTCGCTCGAGCTGTTCGCCACCGAGGGCCTCAATCCCGGCGCCGTGCACAACACCTTCATGCGCCGCGGCGAGGGCCTGGTCGGGCGCTGCGCCGAGCTCGCCGTGCCGATCAACGAGCCCGACGCGCAGAACCACCCGGCCTTCTCCTACCGCCCCGAGACCAGCGAGGAGATCTACCACTCGTTTCTGGCGGTGCCGATCCTGCGCGGCGGCGACGTGCTCGGCGTCCTCACCATCCAGAACCGGACGCAGAAAGAATACTCCGACGAGGACGTGGAGGTGCTGCAGACCACGGCGATGGTGCTGGCCGAGCATCTAGTCTCCGGCGCCGTCGCCGGCGCCAATGCCGGCGCCCAGTTCAGCCGCACCGCCGGCCACGTGGTGCGCGGCCAGCCGCTCTCGGAGGGGCTGGCGCTGGGCCACGTGGTCCTGCACACCCCGCGCGTGGTGGTCACCGAGCTCGAGTCCAAGGACCCGGCCGAGGAGGAGCGCCGGCTCGAGGCCGCCGTGGAGGAGCTCAAGGCCGCCGTCGACGAGATGCTGGAGCAAGGCGATCTTGCCGCCACCGGCGAGCACCGCGACGTGCTCGAGGCCTACCGCATGTTCGCCCACGACCGCGGCTGGCTCAGGCGCATGAAGGAGGCGATCAAGCGCGGCATGACGGCGGAGGCCGCCGTCGAGCGGGTGCAGAACGATACGCGCGCGCGCATGCTGCGCCAGTCGGACTCCTACATGCGCGAGCGCCTGCGCGACCTCGACGAGCTCTCCGACCGCCTGCTGCGCACGCTCTCTGGCCGGCCGCGGTCGCACGCGGTGGTGGCGGATCTGCCGCACGACACGGTCCTGATCGCGCGCACCATGGGTGCCGCCGACCTGCTCGACTACGACCGCTCCAAGCTGCGCGGGCTCGTCATCGAGGAATCGGGCGGCCAGAGCCATGTCGCCATCGTCGCCAAGGCGCTCGGCATCGCCGCCGTCGGCGACGCGCGCGGGATCTTGGATCGGGTCGACCAGGGCAACCCCATCATCGTCGACGCCGCCACCGGCGAGGTGCACATCCGCCCCTCGAGCGAGGTCATCACCGCCTACGGCGACAAGGCCCGCTTCCAGGCACGCCGGCACCGCAAGTACCGCGCCCTGCGCGACACGCCGGCCGTCACCAAGGACGGCCAGCGCGTCGAGATGCACATCAACGCCGGACTGCTGATGGACGTGCCGCACCTAGCCGAGTCGGGCGCCGACGGCATCGGCCTGTTCCGCACCGAGCTGCAGTTCATGATTTCGGCGACGCTGCCGCGGCTGGAGCGGCAGACGCAGATGTATCGCGCCGTGGTGGCGGACGCTGGCCAGAAGCCGGTAGTGTTCCGCACCCTCGACGTCGGCGGCGACAAGGTCCTGCCCTACCTGCGCCAGCCCGCCGAGGAAAACCCCGCGCTCGGCTGGCGCGCCATCCGCCTCGGGCTCGACCGGCCGGGCCTGCTGCGCACCCAGGTGCGGGCGCTGCTGCGCGCCACCGCCGGGCTCGAGCTGCGCCTGCTGCTGCCGATGGTGACGGCCGTCGGCGAGGTCGAGATGGCGCGCGCGCTGCTCGACCGAGAGATCGACCTGCTGCAGCGCCGCGGCGCGTCGGGGCCAACGCGCGTGCTGCTCGGCGTCATGATCGAGGTGCCCTCGCTGCTCTACGAGCTCGATGCGCTGCTGCCGCGCGTCGACTTCGTCTCCGTCGGCAGCAACGACCTGTTGCAGTATTTCTTCGCCGCCGACCGCAACAATGCGCGCGTCGCCTCCCGCTACGACCCCCTGTCCACGGCCTCGCTGCGCGCGCTCGCCACCATCGTGGATGCGGCACGGCGGCACAGCCGCCCGCTCAGCCTGTGCGGCGAGATGGCGGGCCGGCCGCTCGAGGCGATGGCGCTCCTGGGGCTCGGTTTTCGCTGCATCTCCATGGCCCCGGTGTCCGTCGGGCCGGTCAAGGCGATGATCCTGAGCCTCGATGCCGCAGCCTTGCGGCGCTGGCTCGGCGAGGCGATGGCGGCCTCGCACGGCAATCTGCGGGCGCAGCTGAAGCGCTTTGCCGAAGAGCATGCTGTGGAAATCTGAGGCCGCGGCCACGCTTCCGCCTCCGAGCTTTGACAACAGCCTGAGTTTGCTGAAATATCGCGCACCACGGGTTCAGTTCTGTCATGCGTACGAGGCACAGTCCCAGCGAGGGGCACGCGCGCCGCCAGGGTGCCGGCGCGGCGCGTCCCATTGTCAGCGCCATCGCCGAGCCGTCGGCGGGGCGCGACGAGCACCTTGGCCTGATGTTCCGCAACATGCGCCTCGCCATGCGGGTGCCGCGCGAGACCATCGCGCGCCGTGTCGCCACCACCACGGCCATCATCGACAATTTCGAGGCGGGCGCCGTCACCGCGCTGCCGCACTGGAAGGAAACCACAAGGATCGTACGCAGCTACTGCGAGCTGCTGCGCCTCGACCCCGAGCCGCTGCTCTGGCGCATTGGCAGCCATCTGCAGGCGGTCGCCAGTCCCCCGCCCCAGGAGGTCCCGGCACCGCGCCAGCTCGATCCGACGACGGCGCCGCCGCCCCCGGTCGGCGCGTGGGCCGGGCCACGCTCGCAAGCGCCCAGGACCGAGACCGGCCGCGGCCGGCCGCAACGCCGCCGCCGTCGGGCGCGGGCACTGTTTGCGCTGAGCGCGCCGATTGCGCTGCTGGCCGGCATCGTCTATCTCGCCCAGACCGTGCCGAAACCGGTCTATTGGGCCATCTCGCTCCTGCCCGATGCGGCGGAACGCCCCGTGCGGGCCGGGCTCGACTACCTGGTGGTCCTGACGTCGCCCAGTCGCGACGGTCTCAAGTGGATCGAGGTGGGCGACCCGCGCTCGCGCAAAGCCGACAAGTTGCAGACGAGCGCGCGTTAGCGTAGCTGCTGTTGGCCCGCCCGATCGGCGGGAGCCCCGTCCATCCTTCGCCCCTTGCCCTTGCGCACCTGCCGATGACCGCCATACCCGCCGAGAAGCTCGACAAGCTCGTGGAGCGCTGGGAGATCATCCAGTCCGAGCTCAACCGTGGCGCCAATCAGGCGAACTTCGTTCCGCTGTCGAGGGAGTTCTCCGAGCTCAACCCGGTGGTCGCGACCATCCGGGCGCTGCGCAAGGCCGAGGCCGAGCTTGCCGGCCTGCGCTCGATGATCGACGACGCATTGGCCGACAAGGAGCTGCGGGAGCTGGCCCAGGAGGAGCTCGCGGCGGCCGATCGGCGCCTGCAGGAGCTCGAGCAGCAGCTGCAGGTGCAACTGCTGCCCAAGGACGCGGCCGACGACAAGAGCGCCATCTTGGAAGTGCGGGCCGGCACCGGTGGCGACGAGGCGGCGCTGTTTGCCGCCGATCTCTTCCGCATGTACAGCCGCTATGCCGAGCAGCATCGCTGGAAGACCGAGATCATCTCTCTCTCGGAGAACGATCTCGGCGGCTACAAGGAGATCGTGGCGTCGATCTCCGGCAAGGGCGTGTTCGCCCGCCTCAAATACGAGTCGGGCGTGCACCGTGTGCAGCGGGTGCCCGTCACCGAGGCCGGCGGGCGCATCCACACCTCGGCCGCCACCGTCGCCGTGCTGCCGGAGGCCGAGGACGTCGATCTCGATATCCGGCCCGAGGATATCCGCATCGACACCATGCGCGCGGGCGGCGCCGGCGGGCAGCACGTGAACAAGACGGATTCGGCGGTGCGCATCACGCATCTGCCGACCGGCCTCATCGTCATCTCCGCCGAGAAATCGCAGCACCAGAACCGGCGGCTCGCCATGCAGGTGCTGCGCTCCCGGCTCTACGAGCAGGAGCGGCAGAGGCTCGCCGATACGCGCGCTGCCCAGCGCAAGGACCAGGTCGGCTCCGGCGACCGCTCGCAGCGCATCCGCACCTACAATTTCCCGCAAGGCCGCGTCACCGATCACCGCATCGGACTGACCCTGCACAAGCTCGCCCAGGTGCTGGAAGGCACCGCGCTCGACGAGCTGATCGAGGCGCTGGTGACGTCCGACCAGGCGAGCCAGCTCGCCGCCATGAGCGCCGATGCCCGGGCCTGACACCAAGCACGCGCCCGACACCGTCGGGCCGGCGGTTCGCCAGGCGGCGGCCGACCTGCGCCAGGCCGGCATCGCGCAAGCCGGCGACGATGCGCGCCGGCTGGCTGCCGCGGCTCTGGGGTTGTCGACGGCGCAGCTGCTGGCCCGGCCGGAGCAGCCTATCGGCCCCGAGCAGGCGGCCCGGCTCGCCCAGTACATTGCCCGACGCCGCCGGCGCGAGCCCGTCTCGCGCATCCTGGGCGAGCGCGCGTTCCACGGCCGCAGCTTCGCCATCTCGCCGGCAACGCTCGATCCGAGGCCCGACAGCGAGACCCTGATCGCGGCAGCGCTCGAGCTTGCCGGGCCCGAGCGGGGTTGCTGCGCGCCCTTCGACATCCTCGATGTCGGCACGGGATCGGGCTGCCTGCTTCTGACGCTGCTGTGCGAGCTGCCGGCTGCGACCGGTCTCGGCACCGACATCAGCGAGGCCGCGCTCGCGACGGCGCGCGCCAATGCGGACCGGCTCGGCGTCGGCCAGCGCGTACGCTGGTGCATGGCCGATGCCCTGCAGGGGATCGGCGGGCCGTTCGATATGCTGGTGTGCAATCCGCCCTATATCCCGAGCGCGGAGATCGCCCGGCTCGAGCCCGAGGTGCGGCTGTTCGATCCGCCGTCCGCGCTCGATGGCGGCGCCGACGGCCTCGACCTGTTCCGTCGCATCGTGCGCGTCGCTCCCGCCGTAATTCCCAATGGCTGGTTAATTCTGGAGGTCGGGCACGATCAGGCCGACGCAGTGGCGGACCTGCTCAGGGGGCAGGCCCCTGCCATCGATCGAGACAGCATTGTGTTCTATCCCGATGTCGCCGGCCGGCGACGCGGTGTTGCCGCCAGAACACGGAATTGAACATATGCCTATAAAAGCCCTTGGATTCTCGGCGCATCCGGGATAGGCTGAGCCTCAGTGGAATCGTCCTCGCCTCCCGTTGCTGCTGCCGCTTGCGGCGGACGCTCGGGAGGCTCGGATTGACGCGAAGCAATTGCTCGCAACAAGGCGACGTATCGTCAGCACCACTGATCGCCCAACGAGAACTCACGGATGGCCCGATTGCCGCGGTAGCAAGCCGCCCCTCGCGTATGCGAGTTGCGGTGCCGAGTAGGGGCGGGTCATCACGGTCTGCTGTGGCGCGATACTCGGGCCGTGAATGGTCAATGCACGGGAGATCTCGGCGATAGCCGGGCCCGTGTGCATGGAGAGCTATGCCCGCGCAGGCGGGTATGGAAATCGAGATCAGGTTCAATCAGGTCTAAGTAAAATAGGAGCCTTTCGGGCGTGAGGCAGGGACAGCAAAATCGTCGCGGTCGCGGCCGCAACAACAACAACAGCAGCAGCGGCAACAACAACAACCGCAAGAGCCACAATCCGCTCGGGCGCAGCTTCGAATCCAATGGACCGGATGTGAAGATCCGGGGCACGCCTGCGCATATCGCCGAGAAATACTTGACACTTGCGCGGGATGCGCAGTCGTCCGGCGATCCGGTGCTGGCGGAGAACTATCTTCAGCACGCCGAGCACTACACGCGCATCATCATGGCCTACCGCGACCAGCTGCATCAGCCGGGCGAGGTGCCGAACGGCAATGGTCAGCGCCCGCGCGGGGCCTCGGAAGGGGGCGAAGGCGGGGAGGAGCTCGGCGACGAGGACAACGAGGACATCCTGGACGAGGGCTTCCAGGCCGCGTTGCCGCATCAGCAGGGCTCAGCGCAGGGCCAGGGTCAAGGGCAGGGTTATCAACAAGGACGCCAGGGTGGCGGCCAGCATGAAGGCGGCCGGCAGGATCGGTCCTACCGGCGCGATAACAACCGCTTCCGCGACCGGGATCGCCAGGGCGACCGCGACCGGCAGGATCGGCCGCAGCAGCAGGGCGAGGGCCGGCCTCCACAGGAGGGCCGGCCTCCGCAGCAGGAGCGCCAGCAGGAGCCCGTGAGTGAAGCTGGCGGCGAGCCCAGGCGGCGCGACCGCTTTCCGCAGCAGGCCCATGAGCAGCCCGACTTCCTGCGCCGTCCGGTGCGCCGCGCACGCACCGAGAGCGAGGACACCCCGCCCGCCGGCAAGGACGAGCCCTCGCGCGACTGAGGCTTTGCGCCGTTGCGGGCTGCAAGGCTGCATTGCGCAGAGCGAATAGCTTGTGCACTTGCCTACGCGGGCACGACAACCGGCGCCCCGAGGCCGACTTCGCCGCCGTCGGCAACCTTGGCGTAAATGCCGAAATCGGAGTGGCCCCAGGCGCGCATCAGGTGCGCCGGGATCGCCATGTCGCGCGCCCCATTGGCTGGGTCGACGTTGGTTGCCTCGCAGCGCTGCGTGCGGGCGAATACGGCAAGGCGCGCCTGGCCGACGCGGATATCCTTGTCGAGCCATGTGAACTCGGACCAGGGCGCGGCGCCCTCGACATAGAGATTGGCGCGAAACCGCAGCGGGTCGACCGGCTTGCCCACGATGCGCTCAAGCTCGCGCACGCTGGCCAGGTTGACTATGTGCACGCATTTCGCCGCCACATCGGCGAAGCTGTGCCCCTCGGCGTGCACGATCTTCGGCGCCCCGCGCAGCTCGCCCTTCATGAAGGCGGCGAGGAACTGCTCGATCAGCTGGCGCCCGAGCGGCGTCGCCAGTTCGCCACGCGCCACCTGCTTGCCGTCCCGCTGGATGGTGAGCACGCCGGTGGCATCGTCGAACCGGGTCTTGAGTGCGGCCAGCCGCTCGTCGCGCATCAGCATCAGGAAGTTGATCTTGGGCAGGTGGCGCGGCGCGTTGGCATCGAACCGGCCCGGCCCGTTCTCGATCGCCCAGGCGCGGTCGAACGGCAGCATCTCGCCAGGCCGCAGCTCCACCCGCTCGAGCGGCTCGGGCGACAGGCCTTTCACGGGATAGCGGTAGATGCCTGCAATGGCGATGCTCATGGATAGCCGTTCCTTACCTGTCCTAAAGGCTTGCATAGCCTGCCCGAAGCGGGGCTCGGAGGCCTGACTTGATACAGCAAAGCCCTTCCTCGGGTCCACCGGCGACACTATATCTGATCGGTGTGCTTGGGTTGCGGGCGCCTTGCAGGGTCCGCGCCAGGCATGAGTTGTGGTCCTGTTCAGACGACGGCGGTTTCCGTGCCCGATTGGGGCGGGCCCCCGTGCCGAGGAGGGATGGATGGATTTTGAGAAGTACACCGATCGCGCCAAGGGGTTCGTGCAGGCGGCGCAAAGTCTGGCCGTGCGCGAGGGCCACCAGCAGTTCGGCTCCGATCACCTTCTGAAAGTCCTGCTCGACGACCCGGAAGGCATGGCCGCCGGGCTGATCGAGCGCGCCGGCGGCCGGCCCGGCGACGGCCTTGCCGCCATCGAGCAGGTGCTGGCTGGGCGGCCCAAGGTGTCGGGCGGCGGCGCCGGCCAGCTCTATCTGGCACCCGAGCTCGTCCGCGTGTTCGATGCCGCCCAGAAGCTCGCCGACAAGGCTGGCGACAAGTTCGTCACCGTCGAGCGCCTGCTGCTGGCACTCGCCATGGACACCGCGAGCGACGCCGGCCGCGCGCTCAAGGGCGCCGGCGTCACGCCGACGGCGCTGAACCAGGCCATCAACGACATCCGCAAGGGTCGCACGGCCGACAGCGCCTCGGCCGAGCAGAGCTACGATGCGCTCAAGCGCTATGCCCGCGACCTCACCGCGGCCGCCGCCGAGGGCAAGATCGACCCCGTCATCGGCCGCGACGAGGAAATCCGCCGCACCATCCAGGTGCTGTCCCGGCGCACCAAGAACAATCCCGTGCTGATCGGCGAACCCGGCGTCGGCAAGACGGCTATCGCGGAAGGGCTGGCCCAGCGCATCGTCAAGGGCGATGTGCCTGAGAGCCTCAAGGAAAAAAAGCTGCTCGCGCTCGACATGGGCTCGCTCATTGCCGGCGCCAAGTACCGCGGCGAGTTCGAGGAGCGCCTCAAGGCTGTGTTGTCCGAGATCCAGGCCGCGGGCGGGCAGATCGTCCTCTTCATCGACGAGCTGCACACCATCGTCGGCGCCGGCAAGGCCGAGGGCGCCATGGATGCCGGCAACCTGCTCAAGCCCGCGCTCGCCCGCGGGGAGCTGCACTGCGTCGGCGCCACCACGCTCGACGAGTACAGGAAGCACATCGAGAAGGACGCGGCTCTGGCGCGGCGCTTCCAGCCCGTCTTCATCTCCGAGCCGACGGTGGAGGACACCATCTCCATCCTGCGCGGTCTCAAGGAGAAGTACGAGCAGCACCACGGCGTGCGCATCACCGACTCGGCGCTGGTTGCCGCCGCGACGCTCTCCAACCGCTACATCACCGACCGGTTCCTGCCCGACAAGGCCATCGACCTGATGGACGAGGCGGCCTCGCGCCTGAAGATGGAGATCGACTCCAAGCCCGAAGAGCTCGACGCCATCGATCGCGACCTGATGCAGATGAAGATCGAGCGCGAGGCCCTGCGCAAAGAGAACGACGCCGCCTCCAAGGACCGCCTGGCGCGGCTCGACAAGTCCATCGCCGAGCTCGAGGAGAAGAGCAAGGACCTGACCCGGCGCTGGGAGAGCGAGAAGAGCAAGCTCGGTGATGCCCAGAAGCTGAGGGTCGAGCTCGATCAGCGCCGCACGGAGCTCGAGCAGGCGCAGCGGCGCGGCGATCTTGGCCGCGCGGGCGAGCTGGCCTACGGCGTCATTCCAGCCCTCGAGAAGAAGCTCAAGGCGCTCGAGGGTGCCGAGGCCACGGGCGCCATGGTCGAGGAGGCCGTGACGCCCGATCACATTGCCCAGATCGTCTCGCGCTGGACCGGCATCCCCGTCGACAAGATGCTGGAGGGCGAGCGCGAGAAGCTCCTGCGCATGGAGGATGTGCTGGCCCGGCGCGTGGTCGGCCAGCGCGAGGCGGTCGAGGCCGTGTCGACGGCCGTCCGGCGCGCGCGTGCCGGCCTGCAGGACCCGAACCGTCCGATCGGCTCCTTCATCTTCCTGGGGCCCACCGGCGTCGGCAAGACCGAGCTCACCAAGGCGCTCGCCGCCTTCCTGTTCGACGACGAGAGCGCCATGGTGCGCCTCGACATGAGCGAGTACATGGAGAAGCACTCCGTGGCTCGGCTGATCGGCGCGCCACCGGGCTACGTCGGCTACGAGGAGGGTGGCGCGCTCACTGAGGCCGTGCGCCGGCGCCCCTACCAGGTCGTCCTGTTCGACGAGATCGAGAAGGCGCACCCCGACGTCTTCAACGTGCTGCTGCAGGTGCTCGACGACGGCCGCCTCACCGACGGCCAGGGCCGCACGGTCGACTTCAAGAACACGCTGATCATCATGACGTCCAACATCGGCTCCGAGTTCCTCGCCAACCAGAAGGAGGGCGAGGACAGTGAAGCCGTGCGCCCCTACGTCATGGCCGAGATGCGCACCAAGTTCCGGCCCGAGTTCCTCAACCGCATCGACGAGATCATCCTGTTCCATCGCTTGAAGCGCGAGCAGATGGCGGCGATCGTCGACATCCAGATTGCGCGCCTGCAGAAGCTGCTGGCCGACCGCAAGCTGACCCTGGAGCTGGACGACACGGCCCGCACCTGGCTCGCCAACAAGGGTTACGATCCGACCTATGGGGCAAGGCCGCTCAAGCGCGTGATCCAAAAGCAGGTGCAGGATCCGCTGGCCGAGCAGATCCTCGTCGGCGCCATCAAGGACGGCCAGAAGATCAAGGTCACGGTCAAGGGCGGCCAGCTCGTGGTCAACGGCCAGCAGGTGAAGGCCGCGGCCTGAGGCGCGGGGATCTGCCTAGAGCACGATCGCTTCGGACTGGAGCACCCCGGCCCAACAACTCACGTATCGGCCGAGGCGTCATCCTGCTCTGTTCTAAAGTGTAGAGCGAGATTCACGTATCAGGTGGAAGCGAGAAGATGCTTCCGCCTGATACGATCTCGCTCTAGGCGCCGCCCCTCGCCTTCACCACCGCATCGATGGCCATCAGCTCGGCGATGAGCCCCTCGAAGGCGTCGAGCGGCACCATGTTGGGGCCGTCGGAGGGCGCGCGGTCGGGGTCCTGGTGCGTCTCGATGAAGAGCCCGGCGACGCCGGCGGCCACGGCCGCGCGTGCGAGCACCGGCACGAAGCGGCGGTCCCCGCCCGAGGCGGTGCCCTGCCCGCCGGGCTGCTGCACGGCGTGGGTGGCATCGAAGATCACGGGACAGCCGATCGCGGCCATGATCGGGAGTGAGCGCATGTCGACCACCAGCGTGTTGTACCCGAACGACGCGCCGCGCTCGGTCACCAGCACGTTGGGGTTGCCGCTGCCGGTGATCTTGGCGACGACGTTGGCCATGTCCCACGGCGCCAGGAACTGCCCCTTCTTGACCTTCACCACCCGCCCCGTTTTGGCCGCCGCGATGAGAAGATCGGTCTGCCGGCACAGGAACGCCGGGATCTGCAGCACGTCGACCACCTCGGCCAGGCGCGCGCACTGGCCCGCCTCGTGCACGTCGGTGACCACCGGCAGCCCCAGCCGCTCACTGATCTCGGCGAATACGGGCAGCGCGCCCTCGAGGCCGATGCCGCGCTTGCCCTGCAGCGAGGTGCGGTTGGCCTTGTCGAAGGAGGTCTTGTAGACGAGGCCGATGCCGAGCCGGGCCGCGATCTCCTTCAGCGCCGAGGCCATCTCCAGCGCGTGCGCGCGGCTTTCCATCTGGCAGGGACCGGCGAACACGGCAATCGGCCGGTCGTTGGCGAACGTGACGGGCCCGACGGCGACGGCGGCGTTGGGCGGCTTCGGCTTGGCTGAGTCGCTCATGGCGCCTTATAGCATGCCACCCTACCCCGGCGCGCCTCCTCCCCTCCCGTCAGTGGCTCGACCCACCACACCCTCCCCTGCGCGTCGCGCAGCGCGTGCGACGCCGGCCACCCCCACCAGGAACGCCATCGGACTTGGTCCACCGGTTGGAGCAAGGCGTGCGCGAGACGATCGGCGGCCCAAGCCCGTGGCGTTCCATCCTCCCCCCTCGTCGCGCCTCGGGCTTTGCCCGTCGGCGCAGGGGGAGGGGAGCGCGCGGCGTCAGCGTGAAGCAAAGCAAAACCCCTCCCCCTGCGCGTCGCGCCGGATCGTCCCTCCCCCTGCGCGTCGCGCAGCGCGCGAGGCGCGAAGAGGGGGGAGGAAGACGCGCCACGCGTTGGCGCCGTCTGCTGGCTGCAACGGAAGGCACGGGCGCGTCGCCAAGGTGCCAACGCGTTGGACGCGTCCAGGAGGGGGTGTCTGTCGAGCACGCGGCGCCTGTGTGGCCCCTACCGTACCTCGCCGCCGAGCCGTCCCTCGCGGCGCATTTGCTCCCACCACGCGACCGAGCCGAAAGGCATCTTGTCCGCCAGGTACTCGACATAGCCGCTGTTGTTGCGCGGCTGCGCCGCCGCCTGGGCTGTTGCAGGCGCCCGCTGCTTGGCCTTGGCACCTTTCTGCTGCGCCTCGGCGCCGGCCACAGAGGCGAGACCCGCCACCAGCAGGGCGGCGGCGAGAGCTGACAGGATGGTCCGCATCGGCGTTTCCTCTTTTCTGGCGGTCTCGAATGAGTGCTGGAGTCTATCCGCAACCGGGTCGGCGCGGCAGTGGCATGCTGCTCAAAAGTACGCGATCAGCCTGCCGCAGGCCGCCACCGCCACCCAGATCGCCAGCGAGAGGGCGGCCGCCAGGCGGATGCGTCCCGGCAGCGGCGCGAAAGCCGGAGTGTCGTCGAGCACGCTCTCCACCGCGCGTGCGATCAGCAGCGCGTTGAGCAGACCCAGACTGATCAAGGTGGCCTTGATCTGGAATACCGGGTTCATGGCGACGTGGCTTGCTTCGGCGGTGAACAGCATGAAGCCGGTCGCCGCCATCAGCGCCAGCGCAAGCATAGCCATGCGCCGGGCCGGCCGCACCACGCTTGCGGGCGGCGCCGCGGCAAAGGCGCCGAGCAGGCGCGCGTCCATGACGGCGACAGCGCCCGCAAACAGCGTCAACGCCACGATGTGGCCGACGTTGGCCGCCGGGTAGGCCCAGGCCGATTGCCGGATGGCCGCGCCCAGTCCCGACTGCTCGAGCGCGATCAGGACCTGCGGCGCCTCGTGCAGCATCAGCGCAGCTCGACGGTCTTGCCCTCGACGGTGATGCGCTCGGCGCGCATCTCGTCCGTCTGTGCCGTCGAGGCATAGCCGACCGCCGTCACTGTCTTGCCGACCGCGACCATCGCCTGCAGGGCGCCGCGCGTCATCATGCGCGAGGTCGGCGCGAGCACCACCGTCCACACCTTGTCCGTGGCCTTCACGGTGATCAGCACATGCGGGTTCTCGTACTTCGACGTCTGGACCGCTCCCTCCACCGTGATGGCTTTCGAGGCGTCGTAGCTGCCCCAGCCGTGGTGGGCCAGCGCCGCGGCGGCAAAGCCCGCCGACAGCATGAGGGTGATCACGATGCGCCGCATTCGAGCCTCTCCTCGCGTTGGACCGGCACCAACAGCGTGCCGCCCCTAAATGTGTGCACTTGCCCGACCGCGCACAACTGCGCCAGCTAGGCTACCCGCGCGGCCCCTTGCGCACCGGCTTGGCGTCCTTGCCCGCCGTCGCCGCGTAGCGCGGCAAGTGGTCGCTGACCTCGAACCAGGACACCTGCTCGGCGATATGCGCATGGCCCGTGGGCGGCCACTGCGTGGGGTCGGCCAGCGTGCCGTGGAAGAGGTGCACCTCGCCCGGCCAGCGCGCGCCCGCATAGGCCATCGGCGAGCCGCAGGTGGTGCAGAAGTAGCGCTTCACGCCGGGTGAGGACTCGTAGTAGGTTGGCTCGCCCTTGAGGTAGCTGAACTGCTCCAGCCTGACGCCGACGTAGGTCGCAACCGCCGAGGACACCGCCCGGCGGCAGTTCTCGCAGTGGCAGTGCATCACCCATTTGGGCTCGCCGGCGAACTCGTACTCGATCGCCCGGCACTGGCAGTGGCCCTTGGTCGACGTGGTGGCCTTGGCCGCGCCCTTGGCGGCGGCCCCCTTCCTGGTGGTCATCGGCAAGCCCTCGAGCTGAACTGGGAAAATAGCTGAGCTGCCGCCAGCTTATCCGCCAACCGGGCGGTTGCGCCAGCCATGGCCGCGGGAACTGCTTAGCGCCGTCGGCGCCCACAGCCGCCCGCGCGGCCCAAAAAACAGGAAAGGGGCAGACCAGCTGCCCCAATCCCACGTTTGCATCCCCTCCGGTGCGCCGATTTCGGCGCCGCCGTTACCGTGACACCGGCGGGAAGTAGTAATTCGCTGCGAACGAGTAGGGCGGGAACATGAAGCGCTTGGCCGGCACGACCTTCGCCGCGTAGGCCTTCTGCGACTCGTAGACCTTCTTGAAGAACGGGTTGACCGCCATCTCCTCCTGGGCCATGGCGTCCCAGGCCTTGAAGAACTCGGTCAGGATCTCCGGCGGGGTGCGCAGGATTTGCGTGCCGTGCTTGGTCTGCATCTCCTCGATGGCGTCCGCATTCTGCTTCTGCCACTTCGCCCCCCAGCGCAGGAACGTCTCGACGGTGGCCGAGCGGATCGCCTCCTGCTGCTGCGGGGTCAGGGCCGCCCACACCTCGCTGTTGATCATCAGCTCACCGATCGAGGCCACTTCGTGCGGGCCGGGCGTGTAGTGATACTTCCACACCTGCGGCAGGCCGAGGCGCAGGTCCTCGACGCCGCCGACCCATTCGGCGCAGTCGATGACGCCGCGCTCGGCCGCCGGCACGATCTCGCCGCCCGGCATGTTGACGGTGTTCATGCCCATGCGCTTGTAGACCTCGCCGACGATGCCGGTCTGGCGGCACTTCAGGCCCTTGAAGTCCTCGATGCTCTGGATCGGCTTCTTGAACCAGCCGAGCGCCTGCGGACTCGAGGGCAGGATCGGGAAGGCGATGACGTTGAGCTTGAGCTCCTTCTGGTAGAAATCCCACCACATCTCGAGGCCGCCGCCTTCGTAGAGCCAGCCCATGAAGTCCATGTGGTCCATGCCGACGATGCCGGCGGGCGTGTTCGAGAACAAGGTCGCGGCCTTGTTCTTGCCGACCCAGTAGTAGGAGATGGCGTGGGCGCCATCGATCACCTTCTTGTGCGTGGCATCGAGCACCTCGAACGGCGGCACGATCTGGCCCGCGGCGTGCACCTCGATCTTGAGAGAGCCGCCGGTGAGCTTGTCGACGCGTTCGGCGAAGTACTTGAAGTTCTCCTGCAGCGTCCAGCCCGCGCCCCAGGTGGACTGCATCTTGAGCGTTTTGGTCTGCGCCACGGCCGTCCCGGCACATCCGAGCACGGCGGCAAAGGCCGTCGCCGCCAGGGCCCTGCCCACGACACTGCTGGCCATTCGGCCACGCGGCCGGGCGGGCTTCATTTCGACTGCTGCTTGCGGTTCCATATCCTCAACTCCCTTCGATCAGTCATGCACGTGCTACTCTTTGGCCGGGCAGCAATCGTTGTCGCGGCCCCCGCCACGCCAACACGGCACTCCATCGCACACCCTACAGCGTTCCACCCCGGCGGGGAAAGACGGCATCCCGCCTCGAGCCCCGGCATTGTAGCGCAAGTGACGGCGGACCAGCCAGTTGCGTCGCCAGTTGCCTCGATTGGCGCTTGCCGTGCCGCGCGCACCGTAGCACCCCTGCCGACGAACACCGTTCCCGGACGCTCACCGGCCAGCCGGTGGGCAAAGAGTTGTGCGGAGTACGCGAAAAGCCTTGTATTCAGGGCCTTCGATGTATGCTACTCGGCTACTTCCGATTCACCAGAGGGACACGCTCATGGCCGTAAATACCAGCACGCCAGCCAAGGTCGAGACCGTCACGCTGCGCCAGATCGCCGAGACTTTGTCGGAGTCGCACGAGCTGCCGAAGAAGCAGGTCATGTCGATGCTGGAGGACATGGTGACGACCGTCACCAAGCACCTCAAGAAGGGCGCGCGCATCCGCATCGGCGGCCTCGGCATCCTGCAGGTGCGCAAGCGCCCGGCACGCATGGGCCGCAACCCGGCGACGGGCGAGGCAATCAAGATCAAGGCCAGCAAGAAGATCGCCTTCCGTGCCGCCAAGGACCTGAAGGAAGCGGTTGTCTGATCGTCGCGACGATCGGATCGAGACCTGGCGGTGCGGCCGATCTTCGGTCGCACCATTTTCCCGAGCGCGCGTTGTCGTGGGCAGCCCGTGCGGGATCGCTCCTCTGATCGTCATCCCGTGCAGGCGCAGGGCGAGGCCCTGCGCTGACGGCACGGGCCCCATGCACCGCTCCACAGACCCTTCTGTGCCGGCCGCTACTTGAGCGGCGAGTGCGCCGCCGGCAGCAGCACGGTGGAGTGCATCTCCTCGAGCAGCGGCGAGCTCTTCTTGATGAACTCCTGCCAGCCCGGATCTGCCACCGACTTGGCGCGCACGGCGGCGCGCGTGTTGAGATCGGGATAGGCCCAGAGGTGGCACACCTCGTTCTGAGGCCCGGCCTCCGTCATCCACAGCCCGACGATCTTGGAGTACTGCTCGCGCACCTTGAGCGCGCTGGTGAAGAGGTCGACCCACTGCTTGATGGCGCCGGGCTTGCTGCGATAGCAGCGCAGCTCGTAGAGATTGCCGGTGCTCGCCGGCGCCACCGGGCCGATCACGCGATTGAGCAGCTTGACGTCCTGGCGCAGCAGGTTGGCGCGGACGGCCGGCTGGTATTCGCTGGTCCAGCGCGGGTTCTTGGCGAGCTCGCCGCGCAGGCGGGCGCGCTCGTTGAGGTCGGCATAGCTCCACAGGTGCATGACCTGGTTGAGCGGCCCGATCTCGGTCATCCAGTAGCCTTCGAGTTTGCCGTAGTCGTCCTTGCGGATGTCGCGGCCGAGCGTGCCGGCGTTCTTGGCCACGTCGGCGACGGTGCCGGGCTTCACGGTGTAGGTTCTCAGTTCGTGGATCATCGGGTGTCTCCTGCCGCCGGCGGAATGCTCGAGGGTTCGATCACGCGTGGGACAATTCCCCCGCGGGCGGCGCCAATCTAGCAGGGCCCGGCGCGGCAAGGCTATAACAGGAGCAATCCGCGGCAGAAGTGCGCAGCGGCGTAGAAAACACCCGGGGAAGCGCCATGATCCGCAGTCGCGATCGCATCTTGACCACGCACGTCGGCAGCCTGCCGCGCAACGAGGTGCTCACCGACCTGCTGATCCGCCGCGAGGCGGGGGAGACAATCGATCCCGCCACCATGGCCGCCGAGATGGATCGCGCCGTGCGCGAGACGGTGGCCGCACAGGTGGCCGCCGGCATCGACATCGGTAACGACGGCGAGCAGCAGCGGGTCGGCTTCCAGACCTACATCCCCGCACGCATGTCGGGTTTTGCCGGCGAATCCAAGCGCAAGGTCGGCAAGGACTTCCAGGAGGTGCCGGAGCTGATCGAGATGTTCCTGCGCCGCTTCCCCAAGCGCGCCAAGATCTCCAACGCCCCGCAGGCCGTCGGCGAGGTGCGCTACCTCGACACCAAGGACATCAAGGGCGAGATCGCGCGCTTCAAGTCGTGTGCATCCGGCGCGCCCTTCGCCGAGACCTTCGCCACCGCGCCCTCGCCCGGCATCGTCGCCACCACCATGATGAACGCCTACTACGCCAGCCACGAGGACTACCTTGCCGTGCTCGCCCGCGAGATGCGGCCCGAGTACCTCGCCATCCACGAGGCCGGCCTCGTCCTGCAGATCGACGCGCCCGACCTTGCCATGGAGCGCACCATGACGTTCCAGGATCTGAGCGAGGCGGACTTCCTCAAGGTGTGCGAGCGCCACATGGCGGCGATCAATACCAGCCTCGAGGGCATCCCGCGCGAGCGTGTGCGGCTGCACTGCTGCTGGGGCAATTGGGAGGGCCCGCACGTCCACGACATTGCGCTCTCGAGCATCCTCCCCGTCCTCTATCAGGCCCACGCCGGCGCGCTGACGATCGAGTTCGCCAACCCGCGGCACAGCCATGAGTACGAGGCGCTGCGCGCCAATCCGCTGCCCAAGGACTGGCTGCTGCTCCCCGGCGTCATCGATACCACCACCAACTTCGTCGAGCACCCGCAGGTGGTGGCGCGGCGCATCGAGGAGGCAGTCGCCGTCGTCGGCGACCGCGAGCGCGTCATCGCCTCGACCGACTGCGGCTTTGGCACCTTCACGGGCCGCGAGTGGGTGGCGGCCGGCATCGTCTGGAAGAAGCTCGAGTCGCTGCGCGAAGGCGCCGACATCGCTTCGGCGAAGCTGTGGGGCAGCAGCGCCGCGGCCAAATCGAGCTCCTGGTTCCGACGCGGCTAGGCGCGCGGCCCAGGTGCCGCCGATTTTCCGGGCTGAGCGCGTCGTTGCGCGGGGTTGAGGTGTGGGGGGCGCTACTGGCGATGCGGCCGGCTCAAAACATCTCGAAGTACTCGCGCTGCTCCCAGTCCGTGACCTCCGCCTGGAAGCGCGCGACCTCGGCATCCTTGATGGTCAGCAGATAGTCGATGAACTCGGCCCCCAGCGCCTCGCGGAAGAACGCGTCCTGGCGCAGCGCGGCAGCGGCCTCGGCCAGGCTCCTGGGCAGCAGCTCTGCCTTGGTGTCGTAGGGCGCATCGGCGGACGGGCCGGGATCCAGGCGGTGCGCCATGCCGTCGAGCCCGGCTAGGACCTGCGAGGCCATGTACAGGTAGGGGTTGGCAGCGGGCTCACCCACCCGGTTCTCGAGCCTGGTCGCCCCATCTCCCTGGCCGCCAATCACGCGGATCATGACGCCCCGGTTGTCCTGGCCCCAGATGGCTCGATCGGGCGCCAGCGAATGCGGGCGGTATCGCTTGTAGCCGTTGAGCGTCGGCGTGGTGAAGACCGCCGCTGCGCGCGCGTGCCGCAGGAGCCCACCCAGGAAGTGCCGGCCGGCCGCGGACAAGGCCTCTCCCTGGCGCTCGGGCATGAAGGCGTTGGCGCCGGTCTTGCGGTCTGTGAGCGACTGGTGCAGGTGCCAGCCCGACGACATCACGTTGGGCAGGTGCGGACGGCACATGAAGGTGGCATGCAGCCCGTGCCGTCGGCAGACCTGCTTCACGGCGCTGCGGAACAGCACCATCGTGTCGGCGGCCTCCAGCCCGCTTGCCGCATGAAACGTGAACTCGCACTGGCTCGGGCCGTACTCGCACTCGACGGAGCGCAGGCGCAGGCCGAGCTTGACGATGTCGCGGCGGAGGATCTCGAGCACCGGCTCGAGCTGGTCGGCGCGCAGCTCGGACAAGTACTGATAGCCGAGCGTCAGGATGCTGACCTGCGGCGGCCGGCCCGGCTGACCCGAATCCTCCGGCGCCATGCGCGTGGTCTCGCTCTTGAAGACGTGAAACTCGACCTCGAGCCCCGCGATATAGTCGTAGCCAGCCGTGGCCAGCCGCGCGAGCGCCGCGCGATAGAGCTGGCGAGTAGCGAACGGCACCGGGCGGCCGTCGGCGAGATAGACGTCCGCGAGCAGCCAGCCGGTGCCCTGCGACCATGGCAGGATGCGAAACGTGGATGGGTCCGGCAGCATCAGCACGTCGCCGGCACCCTCGAACTCTTTGATGCCGAAACCGCCGCCGGGCGTCCACAGCGGGAATACCGTGCGGTTGGCGGTATCCTTGGCGAAGAGCGAGCTTGTGATGGTGCATCCGTTGGCGAGCGCGTCGCCCACATCGGCTGCCATCAGCGTCTTGCCGCGCAACAGGCCGTGCTGGTCGGGAAACGAGATGCGAACGACCTCGAGATTTTGCTCCTCGATCAGCCGCGCAACTCTCTGAGCGGCGTCCCTCTGCTCGTCCGACCACAGGGCGAAGCGGGCAACGAAGCTCATGGGCGCCCGATGTCCGCAGCGGCCCGCCATTCGGCGCGATCGCGGCGCTTGCGGTCGGTCTCGGCCGCGTAATCCTCGGGGCCGTCGCTGGGGCCGATGCCGTCGATCGTGACGGGTCCCCGTATGCGGGCGGCAGCTTCCGCGCCCACGACCAGGACCGGTCTCTCGCCCTTGGCTGCCTGCTCGATCGACTTTCGCAGCAGCTGGCGATAGGCGCCGATCGCCCGGTCGGAGGTCCCCAGGTGCTCGCGCGTGCGGTCCTGAATGCGTCCCTGGCTCTCGACCGCCCACTGGTCGTGCACGTTGATGTCCTCGCCCATGCCCGTGTAGGTCTTGGACTGCTGCTCGTGCGGGTCGAAGCCGTAGTCGTTGGAGCGGTTCACTTTCGAGCGGTAGTCCGGCAGCTCGTACACCTTGAGCCGCTGCGCCCGCATCTCGGCCTTGTCGATCGGCTTGCCGAAGCTCGTGAAGATCGTATACCAGTAGCAATTCTCGTCATCGATCGGCGTGTGCCACTGGGTCAGCATCATCTCCTGGCTCAGGGGAATGGTGATGGCGTGCGGGAATATCTGGTTGGTGACGCGCACGTGCGTCTTCTCGCCGCTGATCTTGCGTGTCGTGACGATTTTGAGGCCGTAGTCGGTCGGCTCGATCTCGATCGCGGGCCGGGAGTGATCCCGCATCAGCTGCGTCATGGGGATGTCGGAGTCCATCGAGTCGGCGCGGAACTGCTTGCCGTAGCTCGCCGCCTTGTCCTCATCCTCGAAGAAGCGATGCAGATAGGAGGCATGCGCCGGGTCGATGCCCACCTCCAGCGCCTGCAGCCAGTTGCATTCCCACAGCCCCTTGAAGGCGAAGGTGTAGGCCGCCGGGGCCACGAAGCAGTCGATGCTCGGGAACGCCGGCGGCTCGCCCGGGCCCAGGTAGGCCCATAGCACGCCGCTCTTCTCCGCGACCGGGTAGGAGCCCTGCCTGATACTCTTGCACAAGGTGCTGCCCTCGGGCTCGGCAGGCGTCTCCAGGCATTGGCCCGTCACATCGAACAGCCAGCCGTGAAACGCGCAGCGCAGGCCGCCGTCTTCCCGCCGGCCAAAGGCGAGGTCGGCGCCGCGGTGGGCGCAATGGCGATCGAGGAGGCCGTAACGGCCCTGCTCGTCCCGAAACAGCACCAGGTTTTCGCCGAGCAGCCGCACGGGCCGTACGGGCCGCTCGCCCTGCAGCTCGTCGACCAGTGCCGCCGGCTGCCAATAGCGGCGCATGAGATTGCCGCACGGCGAGCCCGGACCGATGCGTGTGATCAGGTCGTTCTGCTGGGTGCTCATCATGGCAAGGGTCTCCGGGATGCAATCATGCGAAGGCTAGTCCTGCGACAACGGCGAGCGCAAGCTCCTCCCTCTACCCACGCTTCTTCAACGTGGGGAGAGGGTCGGGGTGAGGGGCAGCGGCAAACGCCGACGCCGGAGCAAGCGGCTGCCCCTCACCCTAACTCTCTCCCCGTGAAGGACGGGGAGAGAGGATGGGCGCAGCGGCTCAGATCCCGAGATAGCGGTGCTGCACGTCCGCCGCCGCGGCGAGCTCGGCCGAGGTGCCGGTCCACACCACGCGGCCGCGCTCGATGAAGTAGTGGCGGTCGGCGAGGCGGGTGAGCGTCTCGACGTTCTTGTCGATGACGAGGACGGCCAACCCCTCGGCCTTGAGGCGGGCGAGACAGCGCCAGATCTCGGCGCGGATCAGGGGGGCGAGCCCCTCGGTGGCCTCGTCCAGGATCAGCAGGCGCGGATTGGTCATCAGCGCGCGGCCGATCGCCAGCATCTGCTGCTCGCCGCCGGAGAGCAGGTTGCCCATGCTGCCGATGCGCTGAGCGAGCCGCGGGAACAGCGCGCAGACCTTGTCGAGCGTCCAGGGATCGGACACCGCGCTGCGGTTGGCCGCCGTCGCCACCAGGTTCTCGCGCGCAGTGAGATTGGGGAACACCTGCCGCCCCTCCGGCACCAGCCCCACGCCGAGCTGGGCGATGCGGTAGGAGGCAAGCTCGCGGATCTCCTCGCCGGCAAAGCGGATGGAGCCGGCGATCGCCGGCGTCAGGCCCACGATGGAGCGCACGGTGGTGGTCTTGCCCATGCCGTTGCGGCCCATCAGCGTCACCATCTCGCCCGGCGCAACGGCCAGCGAGACGCCGAACAGGACCTGGCTGCGGCCATAGCGGGTGTCGACGCCGGCAAGCTCGAGCAGGGGCGCGTCAGACATTGGACCCCGCCTCGCCGTTGTCGCCGAGATAGGCTTGGCGCACCTCCGCGTTGGCGCGGATCGCCTCGGGCGCGCCGGTGGCGATGACGCGCCCGTAGACCAGCACGGTGATGCGGTCGGCGAGCGCGAACACGGCCTCCATGTCGTGCTCGATCAGCAGGATGGTCAGCTCCTTCTTCAGCTCGCGCAGGAGGGCGACCATGCGCGCGGATTCCTCGGGCCCCATCCCGGCCATCGGCTCGTCGAGCAGCAGCATGCGCGGGCGGGTGGCCAGCGCCATGGCGATCTCGAGCTGGCGGTGCTCGCCGTGGCTCAGGTTGGCGACGATGGCGTCGGCCCGGTCGGCGAGACCGACGCGGGCAAGCGCGGCGCGCGCGGGCTGGCGCAGCTCGGCATCGCTGCGGGCATCGGCCCAGAAGCGGAACGAGTGGCCGGCATGGGCCTGCACCGCCAGCGCCACGTTGTGGAGCACGCTGAAGTCGAGGAACAGCGAGGTGATCTGGAACGAGCGCGCGAGTCCGAGCATGCTGCGCCGCCAGCCCGGCAGCGCGGTGATGTCGCGGCCGTCGAAGTCGATGCGGCCCGCATCCGGCGCGATCTCGCCGGTCAGCTGCCCGATCAGCGTGGTCTTGCCGGCGCCGTTCGGCCCGATGATGGCATGCAGCTCGCCCCGCGGCACTCCGAGCGCGATTGCGTCGGAGGCCACGACGCCGCCGAAGCGCTTGGTCAGGCCCTCGATTTCCAGCAGCGCCTCAGTCACGGCGCAGCCTCGCCAGCAATCCGTCGATGCCGCCGCGCGCAAACAGCACGATCAGCAGCAGCATCGGCCCGAGGATGAGCTGCCAGTATTCGCGCGCCGCCGCGATGTCGCGGCCCGTGAAGACATGGGTGACGGCCCCGATGATGATCGGCAGCGCCTCTTCCAGCAGCAGCAGCGCTACCGCCCCGATCACCGGGCCGAACACGGTCCCCATGCCGCCGAGCACGGCCATGACGATGAGATCGCCCGACCGCGTCCAGTGCATCATGGCGGGGCTGATGAAATCGGTGTGATTGGCCAGCAGCACGCCCGACAGGCCGCAAATCGCGCCGGCGATGACGAAGCACGTCAACCGATACCGGAAAGTCGGAAACCCGATCGCATTCATCCGCCGGTCGTTGGAGCGCGCGCCCTGGATGACGAGGCCGAAGCGTGAATTGACGATGCGCCAGACCAGATAGATCGTGCCCAGCAGCAGCGCCAGGCAAACGTAGTAGAACACCGTCTTGTTGGAGAGATCGACCAGGCCGGCAAACTGGCTGCGGCGATAGATCGTCAGCCCGTCGTCGCCGCCGTAGCGGTCGAGCGCCACGGCGACGTAATAGATCATCTGCGCGAACGCCAGCGTGATCATGATGAAATAGACCCCGCGCGTACGCAGGCTGAGCGCGCCGATAGCGAGCGCGAACAGGGCCGAGACGGCAAGCGCCAGCGGCCATTGCACGAAGCCCGACATCACCTTCTCGTGCGCCAGGATGCCGACCACATAGCCGCCGATGCCGATGTAGGCAGCATGCCCGAAGCTCACCATGCCGCCAAAGCCCATGATCAGGTTCAAGCTCACCGCCGCCATGGCCAGGATGACGATGCGCGTGAAGAGCGACAGCAGGAACAGGTTGCCGATCAGGTGTGCATAGGGCGGCAGCAGCATGAGGCAGGCAATGATCGCGCCGACCGTGATGGTGCGCGGTGTGAGCGGCGGCGTCATTTGCCGGCTGCCGGGAACAGGCCTGCCGGGCGCACCACCAGCACCACTGCCATCACCAGGTAGATCAGCATCGATGACAGCGCCGGGGCGACGGTGGCGGCCGCGGCCGGGCTCAGGATGGCCTTGAGGATGTCGGGCAGGAACCCCCGGCCGATGGTGTCGATGAGGCCGACGAAGATCGAGGCCACGAACGCGCCGCGGATCGAGCCGATGCCGCCGATGATGATGACGACGAAGGCGAGGATCAAGATGTTCTCGCCCATGCCGATCTGGGCCGTGAGAATGGCCGCCTGCATCAACCCGGCCAGCCCAGCCAGCGCCGCGCCGACGCCGAACACGAAGGTGTAGAGCAGCTTGATGTTGACACCGAGCGCGCCGACCATCTCGCGGTTGGATGCGCCCGCGCGCACCAGCATGCCCACGCGCGTGCGCATGATGACCAGATAGAGGGAGAAGGCGACCACCAGGGCCACCACGATGATCGACAGGCGATACATCGAGTAGGTGACGCCCGGCAGGATCTCGACCGACGTGTTGAGCCAAGGCGGCAGCGTCAGGTTCATGCCGGCCGGTCCCCAGATCAGCCGAACCAGCTCATTGAAGAACAGGATGAGCCCGAAGGTGCCGAGCACGTGATCGAGATGATCGCGGCCGTAGAGCCGCCGCATGGCCACCACCTCCACGGCCATGCCGACCAGCAGCGTCGCCGCCAGCGCCAGGACGACGCCGCCGAGGAACGAGCCAGTGACGGTGGTGAAGGTCGCCGCGAAATAGGCGCCCAGCATGTAGAGCGAGCCGTGCGCCAGGTTCACGAGGTCCATGATGCCGAAGACCAGCGTGAGCCCTGCGGCGAGCAGGAACAGCAGCAACCCGAGCTGCAGGCCGTTGAGGAACTGCTCGACGAAAAGCAACATGGCCGTGAGACATTACCCCCCGGATGTCATCACCTGGGTTAGCGTCTCCCTTTCCCCATCGTTCTTCACGATGGGGGGAGGGTCGGGGTGAGGGGCAGACGCTGGCTCCGGCGCATGTGGCCGCCCCTCACCCTAACCCTCTCCCCACTGAAGAGTGGGGAGAGGGGATGCGCGCCCCTGGCGCAGTCCGGTGCCCGCGCGTAGGCCCGGCTCACCACTTCATCGCGCACTTCTGATGGTGCTTGTCCTGGCTGTCCTTGACGATGGTGGCCACCGTCTTGAGGGTCAGCATGCCGTCGGCGTCCTTGACCACCTCCTGCAGATAGAAGTTCTGGATCGGGAAGTGGTTGTTGCCGTACTTGTAAGACCCGCGCACGGACTTGTAGTTGGCCTTGCGCAGCTCGGCGCGCACCGCGTCCTTCTTGGTCAGGTCGCCCTTCACGGCCACCACCGCGCTGTTGATGAAGGCCGCCGCATCATAGGTCTGCGCGCCGTAGAACGACGGGTAGGTCTTGTGCTTGGCCTTGAAGTCGGCCACGTACCTCTTGTTGGCGTCGTTGGGCAGGTCGTTGACCCAGTACTGGGCGCCGGGGATGCCGAGTGCCAGCTCGCCCTGGCGCGGCAGCGACAGGGAGTCGATGGTGAAGGCGGTATAGAGCGGCACCAGCCCCTTCAGGCCGCTCTGGACATACTGATTGAGGAACTGCACACCGGCGGCGCCCGGATAGAACACGAACAGCGCGTCGGGCTTGGCGGCCTTCACCTTCGACAGCTCGGCGGAGAAGTCGAGCTGGTCGGGCCATTTGGTCAGGTCCTCACCGATCACCTTGCCCTTGTAGGTGGAGGCGACGCCAGCCAGCATGTCCTTGCCGGCGGCGTAGTTGGGACCCAAGAGATAGACGGTCTTCACGTCCTTCTGGTTCATGTACTCGCCGATCGCTTGCGGCGTCTGGTCGTTCTGCCACGAGGTCGAGAAGAAGAAGGGCGAGCACAGCTCACCGGCGATCTGGGAGGGCCCCGCGTTGGTGCTGATCAGGAACGTCTCGGAATCGAGCACGGGCTTCAGGGAGGCCAACAGCACGTTCGACCAGATGTAGCCGATGACGAAGTCGACCTTGTCGGATTGGATCAGCTTCTCGGTTTTCTGCTTGCCGACCTCGGGCTTCTGCTGGTCGTCCTCGTAGATCACCTCCACGGGCAGCCCGCCCATCTTGCGCCCGATATGGTCGAGGCCGAGCTCGAAGGAATTGCGCATGTCGTTGCCGATCACGGCCGTGGGGCCGCTGAACGTGCTGACAAAGCCGATCTTCACCGACTTGCCCTGGGCCAGCGCCGGCCCCGCGCCTAGCGCCAGGACCGCGCCCAATGCAATCAAACTCTTCTTCATGGCTCCTTCCTCCCTATGGATGGCCTTCTGCTTCATGATGTTCCTCCCATGCGATTGACTGCGCGGTGCCGGACCTCGGGTGATTCGCGACGAGCGACGCGTGGTGTTCTCCGATGGACCACACCGCACCAACTCGTGTGGCGTGTTTCTGGAATTGCGACTTCTGCTTAGCATACCCCTAGTAGGTTTCGACGTGGTAGCGGCCCGAAGCGCGCATCTGCGGCTTCAGCACAGCCCAATCAAGCCGGTTTTCCCGGCAAATTTCGTGCAGCGCGTCGTCGACGCCGGTCTCCATGCCCTTCAGGCCGCAAATGAAGATGTGCGCCAGATCGCGCCTCAGGAGCGCAGCGATCGGCCGGGAGTTCGCCCGCATGTGGTCCTGCACATAGCGCTTCGGCCGCTCCTGCTCGGGAAGCTCGGTCCAGGCGAACTGGTCCTCAATCGGATAGGGCGTGCGGACGATGCGCCAGTTGTCGATGGCGCCGGTGGGGCAGGGGCCGATGCAGTCCAGGCAATGGCCGCACACCTCCGGTTGAACCACGTAGTTCCGGTCGTCGTGGGTGACGGCGCCAACGGTGCAGGTCGCCTCGCACGTGCCGCAGCGGATGCAGATCTCAGGATCGATCAGATGCTGCTTCGCGAGGCCCGGAGCAGTCACAAGGCGACTGTTGTAGGGGTCGGAGCGGACAAACCGTTCCGGCATTGTGACGGGCCTCCCTCCGGCAAACATGCATTTTCTTGCCTATTGCATAGCCTGCTATGCAAAATAATGCAACCTCGGAGGTTATGATCAAGGCTGCACAGCTCACCGGCGATCTGGGAGGGACCGGCATTGGTGCTGAGCAGGAACGTCTTGGAGGCGAGTACGGGCTTCATCGAGGCCAGCAGCACGTTCGACCAGATGTAGCCGATGACGAAGTCGACCTTGTCGGACTGGATCAGCTTCTCCGTCTTCTGCCTGCCGACCTCGGGCTTCTGCTGGTCGTCCTCGTAGATCACCTCTACCGGCAGCCCGCCCATCTTGCGGCCGATGTGGTCGAGCCCGAGTTCGAAGGAGTTGCGCGGCGGCAGGATTCAGGGCTATCCGGGCACGCTCATGGCGACAGGTCCCCGAGATATCGGCGAACGTCGGCGTTGGTGGCGAGCGCCTCGAAGTCGGCAAGCGTCTCGGCCCTGCCACCGCTGACGAACAGGAAGCGCTCGCAGATCTCGCGCAGGATCTCCAGCTGGAAGGCGGCCGTAGGGTGCAGGCAGACGAACACCAGCCGGCCTTCGCCGCGCAGGCGCCGGAAGAAGTCGAGCATGAAGCCGATGTAGCCGTCCTGGGCGTTGAACTGCGGCTCGTCGAACAAGTGGACGAGCGGATAGGCGCTGTCCGCCGGCTCGAGCATGAAGGCCGGCTTGGTCTTGGCGAAGCGCCGCACCTGGTAGGACTGGTGATAGTGGATGGCGAGGCGGTCGCGCTGGCGGTAGCGCACGCGCTGGATGTCCTGCCCAGCCACCAGGACGCGTCCTGCCGACGGCGCATTCGAGCCGGCGATCATCTCGAACAGCGTGGTCTTGCCGGCGCCGTTGGGACCCATCACGCCGATGATCTGTGGGCGCTCGAATCGACCGTCGACATCGAGGCGGAACGCCGGCGTCGGGTCGAGCAGGCCGCGGCGGTAGACCTTGGCTACGCTCTCGAGCGCAAGCAGCGGGGCGGTGCTCATGCCAGCCCCCCGAGCAGCTTGCGCTTGAGGTCGGGATCGGCGCTCAGCGTCGCCGCAGTGCCCTCCCAGGCGACCTGTCCCTGCGCCAGGATCACGACGCGGTCGGCGACGCTGAGCGCGATGTCGGCGTTCTGCTCGACGACGATGGCGGCGACCCCCTCGCGCTTGAGGCGGCGGATGACGCCCAGCACGTCGTCGACGATCTTGGGCGCCAGGCCTTGGCTCGGCTCGTCGAACAGCGCCAGTCCCGGCGCACCGAGCAGCGCCCGGGCAATGGCAACCATCTGCATCTCGCCGCCCGACAGCGTCTCCGCCTCGCGCGACATCAGATATTTGAGAGGCGTGAAAATCTCCGTCACCTCCGCCAGCGTCCAGGGGCGGAACTTGCTGCGCTTGACGCCGAGGGACAGGTTGTTGGCGACCGTCAGCGTCGGGCACAGGCGCCGGTCGTCCGGCACCCAGCCGATGCCGGCTTGCGCGATCTCGTGCGTTGGGCGTGCGGCAATGGAGCGTCCCTCGAAGCGAATATCGCCGCGGCGCGGCCGGGTGAGACCCAGGATCGAGCGCAGCACCGTGGTCTTGCCGGCGCCGTTGGCGCCGAGCAGCGCCAGCACCTCGCCGGCTCGAACCGACAGCGATACGCCAAACAGCGCCTGCGTCTCGCCGTAGAAAGTGTCGATGGCGGCAACCTCCAGCATCAGTTGAGCCGCCCCAGGTTGGAAGCCTTGACCCACGGGTTGGCCTTGAGCTCCGCCGGCGTGCCGCGAGCGATCACCTGGCCCCAGTGAATGACCGAGATTTCGTCGGCGAGCGAGAACAGAAACTGCATGTCGTGCTCGATGATGACGATGGTAAGCGCGCCCTTGAGCTTGCGCACCAGGTCGGCAAGGCGCACGCGCCCGTCACTGCCGAGCCCGGCGGTGGGCTCGTCGAGGAACAGCAGCTTGGGCTTGGCGGCCAGCGCGACCGCGATCTCGAGCGCGCGCCGGGCCCCATAAGGGAGCGCTTTGGCCAGCTCGTCGGCGCGGTCGGCGAGGCCCACTTTCTCGAGCACGTCGTGGGCATCTGCGACGAGCCCCGGGTCGCCATAGGCCTGCCCGATGGGATCGGGACCCCGCGCGCGCAGCTGAGGCAGCGCAATCGCCACGTTCTCGAACACGGTGAACTCGTCGAACAGGCTCATCACCTGGAACGAGCGGGCGACGCCCATGCGGGCGATCGCCTGCGGCGAGCGGCCGGTGATGTCGCGGCCCTCGAGCAGGACCTGGCCACGATCGGGCTTGTAGCGCCCCGTGAGCACATTGAAGCAGGTGGTCTTGCCGGCCCCGTTCGGCCCCATGATGCCCGACAGGCGCCCGGCTTCGAACGCCAGCGAGACATTCTCCAGCACCACCCGATCGGCGAACCTCAGATGCAGCTCTCTGGCCTCGAACAGCGCCATCGTCTCACCTCGGCTGCGGTCGCGGAGTGCTGGCTGGGCGCGGGCCGGCGTTGCGCTGCTCGCGGCTCCCGACGCCCTGGAACAGTCCGGCAATGCCCTCCGGCTTGAACAGCACGAGGGCGACGAACACGAGGCCGAACCACAGCATCCAGGCGGTGGTGAGCGCGCCGATGACGTCGCGGGCGAGGAAGAAGGTGACGGCGCCGATCACCGGGCCCCAGAACGACACGAGGCCGCCGCCGACCAGCGTCATCATCACCACGTAGCCCGAGTAGTGCAGGCTCATCACGTCCGGGAACGCGGAGGCCTGCGCCATGGCGAAGAGACCGCCGGCAAGTCCCGAAAGGCCGGCGGAGACAACCAGAGCGGCGGCCTTGTAGCGCCAGACGTCGTAGCCGACGAAGCGTGCCCGCGTCTCGTTCTGCTTGATGGCCTTGAGCACGCGGCCGAACGGCGAATGCGTGAGCCGCCACAGCAGCAGCGAGACGGCGACGAAGACCACCAGCACGAAGTAGTAGAGCGCGACGTTGTCCTTGAGATCGAATGCAGCCAGGCCCACGTCCGCCGGCAGCCGCGCGATCTTGAGCAGCCCATCTTCGCCGCCGGTGGTGCCATGCGCCTTGATGGCGATGAACCAGAACACCTGACCGAAGGCGATGGTCATCAGTGCGTAGTAGATGCCGCGGCGATGCGAGATGAAGAGCGCTACGAGGGCACCGCCGGCAGCCGCGGCGAGCATGGCGACGGCGAGGCAGAGCCACAGATTCGGCATCAGGTTGAATTGCGCGAGGCCGAAGGCGTAGGCCCCCAAGCCGAAGAAGGCGCCGTGCCCGAACGAGGGCAGCCCCGAGTGCCCGAGCACCAGGTTGAAGGCCAGCGCGTAGGTCGCCCAGATCAGGATCTCGACACCGAGATACTGGTAGAGGCCGACGCGCTCGATCCAGAGCGGCACCGTGGCGAAGACGAGCCAGGCCGCCAGCATCGGCACGGTGAAGGTCGGCACGGTGCGGCCTGCTGCCATATCAGGCCTCCAACACGCTCTTCTTGCCGAACAGCCCGCGCGCACGGAAGGTCACCACCACGATCAGCAGCAGGTACATGGACATCAAAGACCACTCGGAGGCGTAGGCGCCTGAGAGCCCAACCACCATGCCGACCAGCAGCCCGGCAGCCACCGCGCCCCAGAAGCTGCCGACCCCGCCGAGCACGATGATGACGAAGGCCGGCACCACCGCATCGACCCCCATGTGCGGGCGTATGCCCCACAGCGGCGCCATGATGACGCCGGCGAAGGCTGCCAGCATGGTGCCGAGCACGAACACCCAGACGCGCAGCCGTGCCAGGTCGATGCCAAGGGCCTGCACGATCTCGCTGTCGTGGGCGCCGGCCTTGACCATGGCGCCGAACCGCGTGCGCTCGACGATGACCCAGACTCCCGCCATGGCCACCATCGCCAGCGCTGCTGCCCAGAACCGGTAGGTCGACCAGATGAGGTCGAGCATGATGAAGCCGCCCGACATCTCGCGCGGCACGGGCAGCATGTAGTCGCGCGTGCCCCACACCTGGCGGATGAGCTCCTCGAGCACCATGGCGACGCCGAACGTCAGCAGCAGGCCGTAGAGCGGGTCGCGGCCGTAGGTGCGCCGCATCAGCCGCTCGAGCACCAGGCCGAACGGCGCCACCAACACGGGCGCGAGCAGCAGTGCCGCAGCAAAGCGCCAGCCGAGCGGTACGGCGGCCCACGCCTGCAACACATCCGGCGGCAGCGGCAGCCACGGCGTGGCGATGGCGTAGGCGAAGTAGGCGCCCAGCGCAAACAGCGAGCCGTGCGCCAGGTTGATCTGCTCCATCAGCCCCAGGATCAGCATGAAGCCGAGCGCGATCAGGCCAAACAGCAGGCCGAGGGTGAGGCCGTTGACGAGGTGCGGCAAAAGGTTGAGCAGCGACATGGGCGTCCTGGCGGATTCCCTCTCCCCACTCTTCAGCGGGGAGAGGGTTAGGGTGAGGGGCAGCACCGAGCTCAGCGCGCAGCGTGTGACTGCCCCTCACCCTAACCCTCTCCCCGTAAGGACGGGGAGAGGGGGTTATCACGTCTCGTAGCTCGGGATCTCGGCATCGGCCTTCAGCTTGCACTTGCCCGGCGCGGCATCATCCAGCGCCGTCTCGGGCTTGGTCCAGCTGATGATCTCGAACAGATCGGTATTGTCCTTGGGCTTGGCGTTGCGGCGGGCCAGATAGATCGTTTGCTGCACCTGGTGGGTCTTGGGATCGATGTAGGCATCGAAGTGCTGCATACGGTCCGCCGCCGGCATCTTGTGGCCCTCGAGCTGCTTGATGACGGCGAGGTTGTTGGTGGAGCCGCCCCGCTCGATGGCACGCAGGAGCTCGCGCGTCGCCACATAGCCGTTGTAGGAGACGTTGCCGGGCACCGGGATCGGTGACTGCGGATAGGCGGTCTGCCAGCGCTTGACGAAAGCCTCGACCCCCGGCAGCGGCAGCTTGTGGTACCAGGTGGTGCCGAACACGCCAAACAGCGTCTGCGGTGCGCCCCAAATATCCGGCCAGTCCTGTTGATTGTTGATCCAGGCGGCCTTGTCCTCCAACTTGAGGTCGCTCACCTGCTGGCGCAGCGCCTTGATGTCGTCGCCGCCGACGGCGGTGGCCACCACGTCGGGTTTGGCCTGCTGCACCTTCAGCAGGTAGGAGGCGAAATCGCGGGTGTTTTGGGGAATGAGCAGGTTGTCGATGATCTGCCCGCCCGACCTCTCCACTTCCGCCTTGGTCGCAGCCGAGGTGGTGTGGCCCCAGACGTAGTCGTTGGTCAGTAGCAGCCAGCGCTTGCCGATTTTCTCGACCGCGTTGCGCACCGCAGCCTTGGAGAAGTTGGTGCCATTGCCGTCCCACACGAACTTGACGCGCGCGCAGTTCTCGCCGGCCTCGCTGGGCGCCGAGGAGTTGGTGTTGAGGTAGATGGTGCCGTACTTGGAGGCGACCTGGGTGATGGCGTTGGCGACGCCCGAATGCACCGCACCGATGAGGAACCCGCACTGCTCCTGGGATATGAAGCGCTCGGCCACACGTGTGCCGGTGGCGGGGTTGGTTTCGGTATCGGCGGTGATCCACTCGATCTTGCGGCCGAGCACGCCGCCCTTGGCGTTGAACTCGTCGATTGCCAGGCGGACGCCGCGCACGTCGTCCTGGCCGCTGTTGCCGTATTGGCCGCTGGCATCGCAGGTGAGCCCGAGCTTGATCGGCTTCTTGGCGCCCTGCGCCCAGACCCGGTTGTGCTGCCAGGGCCCGAAAAAGCTCGCGGCGCCTCCCGCGGCCGCCGCCATCAGGCTACCCTTGACCAGACCACGCCGGGACATACGGGGATGCTTCATCGTCTCCTCCTCCTGCTCTGTGCCGCCCGCCTGTTTGACGACGGCTGGTTGTTGGCCCATAGAATAAACATTCTATGGGCGTATGTGAAGTGAAATAAACAGGCCATTTGGCGATTTTGCAGCAGGCGGCAGGGCATGACGACGAGAACACACACATCTGAGCATGAGACCTATGAGAGCTTGCGTGCCGAGATCGCACGGCGTCATCCACGGTTCGCCGACCGGCTGAAGCAGATCGCCGAGTTCGCGCTGGAGCATCCAACCGACATGGCACTCGGCACCGTGGCCGAGGTTGCCCAACGCGCCCACGTGCAGCCCTCCGCCATCGTCCGGTTCGCGCGCGCGCTCGGCTTCGGCGGCTTTACCGAGATGCAGCAGGTTTTCCGCTCGCGCCTCGTTGCCAGCGTGGCGCCCAGCTACAAGGAGCGCATTGCCGGGCTGCGGCGCGATGGACGCTTCCACGACGCCAAGAACCCGCGCGCCGTCCTTGCCAGGTTCGCGTCGGAGGGCATGGTCTCGCTCGAGAGCCTGCAGGACGGCGTGCGCGAGAAGGACCTGACGCGGGCCATCGCCCTGCTGGGCGCCGCCGATACCATCTTTGTGCTGGGCCTTGGGGGTTCCTTTCCGGTGGCGGCACATCTCACCTATGCGCTGCGCAAGCTCGGCCGGCGCGTGGCGATCCTCGATGGGCTCGGCAGCGCGCTCGGCGATCAGGCGGCGGCGGCGACACCCCAGGACGCGCTGATCGCCATCAGCTTCAGGACCTACAATCCCGACACCGTGCGGCTGTTCCCCGTGCTGCTGGCGCGGGGGCTGCCGGCGGTTTCCATCACCGACAGCCTGCTCAGCCCCATCGTCGAGGGCGCGGACGTGGTATTCGAGATACCCGATATGCCGGAGGCGGCCCTGCGCACGATGGTGGGCCCCATGTGCCTCGCACAAAGCCTGGCGGTAGGATTGACCCTGGCGCTCGACTGATCGCTGCGCGGCGCCGTGGGTGCATCCCGTTTGGGGAGGAGACCGATATGCCCGACCGAATGCTCGAAGGCCAGGTGGCGCTCGTCACAGGAGCGGGCCGTGGGCTCGGCCGCGCCTTTGCGGAGCGGCTCGCTGCCTTGGGTTGCCACATCGGCGTGCATGGCATGCGCGAGCAGGGGCCGTCGGAGTTCGGCGGCAGCGAAACCTTGACGGACGTGGCCCGTGTGATGTCCGCCCGGCACGGGGTGCGCACCGTCAAATTGCTCGCCGATCTCACGCGCATGGAGGACATCGAGCGCTGCATCGCCAGCGTCACGGCGGAGCTCGGCGCCATCGATATTCTGGTGCACAACGCCGGTGGGGACATCGCCGCGGCTGGCGGCAAACCCGACCCGAACGACGTGGTGCACATCAAGCAAGCGGACGTGCGCGCCGTCATCGACCGCAACCTGCTCAGCACCATCTTCGTGTGTCAGCGGGTCTCGCGCGCCATGATGGAGCGGCGGCGCGGCCGCATCATCACCATCGGCTCGGTCGCCGCCTTCAAGGGCCGCACCAACGGCTCGATCTATGCGACCGCCAAAGCCGGCGCCATGCATTTCACGCGCTGCCTGGCCGACCAGATGCGTCCCTACGGCGTCACGGTAAACGTCATCGCGCCGGGTGACACACGCACCGAGCGCTTTCTCGCCACCCGCGCCGTCGATCCCGCGCGGCTGGCCGAGGCCGGAACGCTCGACCGCATCGCCACGGTCGACGAGGTGGCGCGCGTCGTCGAGTTCTTCGCCGGCCCCCTGGGCGCATTCGTGTCAGGCCAGGTGGTGCGCGTGGACGGGGCCGGCCAGGCCTGGCCGGCTTGAGGCTCGTCTGGAGCGATCCTCGTTGCTGCCAGCGATGTCGCTATGAGCGCAGCAAGCGCCGGGCCACCACCAAGTGGTTCAGGACGATCGTGCCGTCCGGCGTGCAGGACACCATCGAGCAATGGCTCCCCGCTATTTCCGCAGCTGTGAGGGCTGCGATAGCGGAATGCCGACATTGAGCTTCAGTGTGACATCGGGCGTTGCCTGCGTAAGTCCGAAGAAGACACCGACGTCCGGCGTGATCGTCAGCTCGTCGGTGATCTTGAGGGTCGCGAACAGCGCTGGCCCGATACGGTGCTCCTGCCCGGAGAGCGGGCGTGGATCGCCCAGGTTCTCGATGAGCCCGAAGCCCTCCAGCCCCACGGCCAGCGCCTCGTTGAGCTGATACTTGGCGTTCCAGCCGTAGGTCAGCGCGATGCCTTCGACGCGGTTGCGGCCGAAGGTCTTCTCCAAGAAGGGGTTGACTGCAAAGGACAGCTTGCCGGCCTGCAGCGCGATAATGGGTCCGAACACGCTGGAGTTGGTCGTGGCCTGATCCAGCGACCATTCGATCGCGGTGAACCAGCCGAGCCCCGTGCCGCCGTCCTTGGGCGGCGCGCGCAGGACGAACAGATTTTCCACCGCCGATTTGGCGATGCGGACGTCGTCTTGCCAGGGATTCTCCAACTTGAGCACGCCGGAAAGGCGCCACCGATCGGTGACGCCGTAGTCGAGGCTCTGATCGTGGGCGCTGCGATTTCCATCTCGCCGGGCGGGGGCGCCGGCATGGGCCGTGTTGTCGAGGCCCAATTCGAGCGCTCCGCGGGTCACGTCCAGCCCCTTGACATCGAAGGTTTGGGCGAGCGCTCCTGACGGCGTGAGCGCCGCAACACCGACCACCAAGCGCGTCGAGGTGGTGATCCGGCGGATAAGGCGTGGTGTCATGGGCCCTGGCGGCAGCTACGGCACGTCCTGTGCAGTAGCCACTTCGCCTTCGATTCGGCAATGGCCGGCAAGGCCATGACCTCGAATCGCGTGGCCGCGGCCAGCCTCCCTATCAACGATTGAACCAGACCTTCCGCAGCGCCCTCATCCGGCTGCGCCATCCCATCTGCTCGTCCGACAGGGCATCGAGGAATTCAGACAGCCGCCGCGACTTCAGCACCGTGTAGAGCTCAGGGCGGACACGGTCACGAGCACGAGCGCGAACATCATGATGCGCCAGTCGGTCGGCTGCTCGGCCCACGCCAGGACGTTCATGCCGAGGAAGCCGGTGGTCACCGTGCCGATCAGGCCGAAGGTGGTGACGACCGTGAGCCGCACAACGGTCTCGTTCTGGCGCCGCATGGCCTCGACCTCGAGGAAGTTGCCCATGTCCTGCAGCTCCTCGCGGATCTCGCGGTAGAGCACGTCGAGATCGAGGTGCTGGCGCGCCAGCTGAAACAGCTCGCGGGCCTGCGCCTGGTTGGAGATCTCGTGGAACCAGTAGCGATGCTCGCTCACACCAAGGCGGGACCGACCTCACTGCCGACCGCGCCACAGCCTACACCCGTTTCATCAATCCGGGTGCGCCAAGCGAATGGAAACTCATTTGGACTTGGGCCGCGGCTTGAGCTTGCGCGGGCTCAGCAGGTCCCCTGTGGTATCGAGCCTGCGCGAGAGGAAGACGGCGGCGTCGAGCTTGTGGAAATTCCGCTTGCGGTAGAAGTGCAATGCCTCTTTGTTGTTCTCGGCCACCTCCAGGACGATATGGGTGCAGCCCCGCAGGCGCGCCGCGTGCTCGATCTGCTCGAACATGAACGAGCCGATGCTCATGCCACGGTAGTCGGGGTGGACCGCTATTTCCTCCACAAAGAGCGGCCGCATGCCGCGCTTCTCGAAGTAGCGGTGGTTCATCCAGCTGTCGGAGCCGACGATCTCGTAGGCGTACTCCGAGTAGCCGACGAGCTCGAATCTGGCGCCGCGCTTGATTTCGAACACGAGCTGCTCGATACCCTCCTCCTCATAGATCTCCATGAAGTGCTTCTTGTGCCGCGGCCGCTGGTATTCGACCGTCTCGCGATTGACGTCGCGGAACACGAGCTTGAGGAACTCCCAGACGCGATTGATGTCGCGCCGGTGCATGCGGCGTACGCGCAGCTGCAGCTCGTCGTCTCCAATGTCGGCTGCAGGGCCGGCGGACATCCTTGCGGGCAGCATCTGAGGCCTCCACCTGGCATCTAGCCCAGGCCATGGGTTTGCGCAAAGCCACTCCGGCGCCGGATACCCAGCGTGGCTGGACTGCCGGGCGGCAGCCGGTCTCTCCTGCCTTCTCTCCGGAAGGTCATATCTCTGGTATTGGGATGAACTATCAACCGGGATGCTGCTGCGTGAGGAGGACGCCCGAATGGAAGAGAAAGAGCTGCGTGAGGCGGCGCTGGACTATCACCGCGCCCCCACGGCCGGCAAAATCTCGGTGGTTGCCACCAAAGGTCTGACCAACCAACACGATCTCTCGCTGGCCTATTCGCCCGGCGTCGCCTACGCCTGCCTGGCGATCAAGGACAACCCGCAGGAGGCGGCCACCCTCACCAGCCGCGCCAACCTCGTCGCCGTCATCAGCAACGGCACCGCGGTGCTGGGCCTCGGCAACATCGGTCCCTTGGCCAGCAAACCGGTGATGGAGGGGAAAGGCTGCCTGTTCAAGAAGTTTGCCGGTATCGATGTGTTCGACATCGAGATCGACGCCACCGACCCCGACAGGATCGTGGACGTGGTGGCGGCCCTGGAGCCGACCTTCGGCGGCATCAATCTGGAAGACATCAAGGCGCCCGAGTGCTTCGTGGTCGAGCGGCGCCTGCGCGAGCGCATGAAGATACCAGTATTTCACGACGACCAGCACGGCACCGCCATCATCGTCTCGGCGGCCATCCTCAACGGCCTGACCCTGCTGGGCAAGGATATCGGCAAGGTGAAGGTGGCGGTCAGCGGCGCCGGGGCGGCGGCGCTGGCCTGCCTCGACCTGCTGGTCGCCCTGGGCCTGCGCCGCGAGCACGTCCACGTCTGCGACATCAAGGGCGTGGTCTTCAAGGGACGCACGGAGGAGATGGACCCTGAGAAGTTGCGCTTTGCCCAGGATACCAAGGCGCGGACACTGGCCGAGATCATGCCCGGAACCGATATCTTTCTCGGGCTCTCGGCCGGCGGCGTGCTGAAGCCCGATATGCTCGCGGGCATGGCGCCCAACCCCTTGATCCTGGCGCTCGCCAACCCCGAACCCGAGATCCGGCCCGAGCTGGCGCAGCGCGCGCGGCCGGATGCCATCCTGTGCACGGGGCGATCGGACTACCCCAATCAGGTCAACAACGTGCTGTGTTTTCCCTTCATCTTTCGTGGCGCATTGGATGTCGGCGCCACCGTCATCAACGAAGCGATGAAGGTCGCCGCCGTGCATGCCATCGCCGCCCTGGCGCGGGCGGAAGCCTCCGATGTCGTCGCCAGCGCCTACGGCGGGCAGACGCCGCAGTTCGGCCGCGACTACCTGATCCCCAGGCCGTTCGATCCGCGCCTCATCGAGCGCATCGCCCCTGCCGTGGCCAAGGCTGCGATGGACAGCGGGGTGGCGACGCGCCCGCTCGACGACCTCGAAGCTTATCGCCAGCGAATGGCACGGTTCGTCTACCACTCGGGCACCAGCATGAAGTCGGTGTTCCAGGCCGCCAAGGCCGCACCCAAGCGGGTCGCCTACGCCGAAGGCGAGGACGAGAAGGTGCTGCGCGCCGTGCAAGTCGTCGTCGACGAGGGTCTTGCGCATCCCGTTCTCGTTGGTCGCGCCGAGGTGATTGCCGCTCGCATCGAGAAGCTCGGCCTGCGGCTGAAGTTTGGCGCGAACTGCGACGTGATCAACGTGCTGGGCGACCCGCGCATCGAGGAAGCCGCCGAGGAATACTACCGCCTGACCGGGCGCCGCGGCGTGACCATGGCCGTCGCCCGAGACGCGATGCGCAGCCGCGCCACACCGCTCGCGGCCATGCTGCTGCGGCGCGGAGACGTGGACGCCATGCTGTGCGGGACGGTCGGCGCGTTCAACGAGCACCTGCATTTCCTGCGCGAGGCGATCGGCCTGCGGAGCGGCGTGCTCACGCTCGCCGCCATGAACATGCTGATGCTGCCCGACCGCCAGATTTTCATTTGCGACACCTACGTCAATCGCCATCCCACGCCCGTCGAGATCGCCGAGATCACGATGCTGGCCGCCGAGGAGGTCCGCCGCTTCGGCATCACCCCGGTCGCGGCATTGCTGTCGCATTCGAGCTTCGGCAGCTCGGACGCGCCGGAGGCGCGGCGCATGCGCGAAGCGCGCGAGATCCTGCTCGAGCACGACCCCGACCTGGCGCTGGAGGGCGAGATGCAGGGCGACGCGGCCCTATCGAAGGCAACGCTCGACGACCGGTTCCCGAACTCCCGCCTCAAGACCGAGGCCAATCTGCTGATCATGCCCAGCGTCGATGCCGCCAACATCGCCTACAACCTCCTGAAGGTGGCGGCCGGCAACGGCATCATCGTCGGCCCGATCCTGCTCGGCCTGGCCCGTCCCGCGCATATCCTGGAGCCCGGCGTTACCGTGCGCCGCATCGTCAACATGACCGCGCTCGCCGTGGTCGATGCCAGCGCGCAGCGCTAGCGAAGTCGGTCGGCAATTCCGAGACGCCGCACTAGCCGCCCATGGGCGGCACTAGACGACCTGCTCCAGGTCGGACGCGATCTGGACAGGCGAGCTCTCGATCTTTTCCGAGGTGACGGTGATCAGGTGCTGCGGCGGCACCGCGTTCCAACCGTCCCGCGCCTCGTCGAGGGGCTCCGACACGATGAGCATGCCCGAGCCGCAGGGCAGCGTTCGCGTGTAGAGGGTGGGCGGCTCTTCGTCCGTGGCATAGCGGACGGCATGGACCCTGCCGCCCTTGGTGAAGGCGGCGGTGAACCGCAGCGGCTCGGCGATGCCGGGCCGGCCGAATGTCGCGGAAGACGCCGGGCCGCGCCCGCTCCCCATACCAGCCAATGCCGAAGCCGTCGCCATTGACGTCGGTGCGCGACTCCCGAGCATGATGGCTTTGCGCAACCAGCGACTGGCGCGGCAGCGAGACGAAATCCTCGAGATAGACAGCGTCTCCTACGTAGGCGATCCATCGGCACATGGTGTCCCCCGTCGATCCCGGCTTCACGCTCCTCGGTCAGCTGGTCTTGCCTGCCACGGGATTGTGAAAGTTCCTCGGCAGCGGCAGCGCACTCCAACCCCGGTCGCCGCCGGTCGTCCGCACACAATGCGCTGCGCCCGCTTTACTGGGAAGTGGGGAAGCCGATGCGGCGCAAGGCCCGCCGCGCCAACTCTTTCGAACCCGGTCTTTGTTCCAGCCAGTTCAACGATCGCACCAGTGTCGAGAGCCAGCGTTCGAGAATGCCTGCATGCACGTAGCTCCGCAATTCATGCTCGGGGGCATCGACGATCCGCCGAGCTTCCGCCTCTGGGTCGGCCTGAATGATTCGCTGTCGACCGGTCATGGCTGCGTGATGCTCCGAGTTTTGCAACATGCTGGCACCTGCCGGACGCGGCCCTTGGAGGGCGCCGAGCTAGGCTTCTCCAAGCCACCACGCGTCGAGCAGGCGTGCGTAGTGCGTGACACGGAGTTGTCGGCGGCGATTGCAACGGACAAATGACAGCTCGCGCCTCTGGGAGCCGCTAGGGCAACGTTTCCAAGGCTCCGGCCAGCGCCGTGAGCTCAGAACACTGCGCGAAGCGCCCTGATTTCCGGCTCCACGGCTTCGGCCGCCGCGCTGGCGAGCCCACGGCCCACCATGATCAGGCACGGCTTCGATCGGCCCAGGCTTGCCAATGCCCCGGGAAGGCCGTGAACCGGACAGCGAATGTGGGCGCTGCGCGGCGTCGTCGCGGCCGCAATGGCGAGCGCCGGCGTGTCCGGCTCCAGGCCGGCGGCGAGCAGCTGGGGCAGCAGCTGCGCGAACGTCCCAGCCCCCATGTAGAACACGGTGGTTGTCCAGGGATCGGCCAGGCTCGACCAATCGCCCTCCGGCGGCCGGCCGGCCTCGGTGTGCCCCGTGACGAACTGCAGCCGACGCGTGTGTCGGCGATCGGTCAGCGGCACCTTCAGCTCGGCGGCAGCGCCGAGGGCGGCGGTGATCCCGGGCACCACCTCGACTGGGATGCCCGCGGCACGGCAGACCTCGATCTCTTCCGCAGCGCGGCCAAACACCATGGGATCGCCGCCCTTTAGGCGCACGACGCGCTGGCCATTGCCGGCAAGCTTCACCATCAGCGCATTGATGTCGTCCTGCCGGCAGCGCGGGCCGTTGCCGGCCTTGCCGACCAGCATGCGCTTGGCCTCGCGGCGGGCGAGCTCCAGGATCTCCGGGCTGACCAGGCGGTCGTAGAGGATAATATCGGCCGACTGCAGCGCGCGCAGGGCCTTGAGCGTCAGCAGCTCGGGATCGCCGGGGCCCGCGCCGACCAGCGCGACGCTGCCACCCTCGACGGGGCCGAGGCCCGTCGCCGCGCCAAGATCACGCTGCGTGGGTGCGGATCGCGCGGCCAGCGCTCGATCCGCAAAACGCCTCCAGGCATCGCGGCGGGCGGGGCCCATGGCCAGACGCGCGTTGAGGCCGGCACGCAGGCGCCGTGCGGCCGCCGCCCAGGCGCCGAGCGAGGGGTGCAACAGCGCTTCGATTTTGGCGCGGATCGATTGACCCAGCACGGGCGCCGCACCGGCCGTGCTGATGCCGATGACAACCGGAGAGCGGTTGACGATGGTGCCAAAGGCGAACGTCGACAGCTCCGGGGTGTCGACGATGTTGATGGGTACGCCGTGCTTGCGCGCTGCCGCCGCGAAGGCTGCCGCATCCTCCCCCGACAACGCACCTACAGCCAGCGAGGCGCCGGCCAGATCATCGCTGCGCCAGCTCCGCGCCACGATGCGGATGCTGCCTGCCGGAGGCGACGCGCTCAGTGCATCGAGGTCAGCAGAGCGCGCGGCCGCAAAGGCCTCGACATGTGCGCCTGCGGCCGCCAGCAGCTCAGCCTTCCACACCAGCGCGTCGCCGCTGCCGGCAACGACCACCCGGCGGCCGTTGAGGTCCAGAAAGACCGGCAGCACCGCCAGGGAGCCCATGCGCGCGGCTCGCGTCTCGACAGGCAATACCTCCCGCATGGGGCTACTCCGCTGCTGCCGGCAGGGCTTGGAGGCCGGCGCCGGCAAGCGTTCTGAGCTCGGGCAGGCACGAACCACAGTTGGTTCCAGCACGGGTCGCTTGCCCGATTTCTGCGGCCGAGCGGGCGCCGTCGGCGATCGCCGCTTCGACGCGCTTGCGCCCGACCTGGAAGCAAGCGCACACGATGGGCCCGTCATCGGCGCCGCCGACCGGGCGCCCGGCCAGCAGCGAGCGGCGCAGCGAGCCCTCGATGGCTGGAAGATCGAAGCATGTCTTCAGCCATTCGATGGAGGGAAGCGTCGGCGTCGAGGCGACATAGAGCACCGCTTCGAGCCGCCCGTCGCGCAACACGGCCGTGCGGAACTGGCGCGAGCCGGCATCCTCGTACGTGAGCCGCTCGCCCTGCGCCAGCGCCGCCTCGGCCCACGCCCCCCAACTTCGGGGCGCGGACCGGCCGGCGAAAAATGTGGCCTGCCCCGCCGGCATGCGCGCACATGCCCAATAGTCCATGGCGCTGGTGTCGACGCGCCGGCGCGACAGTACGAAACCGAAGCTGCGCGTGGGAAACGTCCCCACCCGCGCCGGCGTCGCTTTGGTCTCGGGCTGGCCGGAGAAAGGGTCGGCATGCGGCTGCGCCAGCGCACCAACGCGCCCCGACGAGCTGTTCTCGGCCGACCAATGGATCGGGGCGAACAGCGAGCCCCGCTGCTGGCCCTGGCTCAGCATCACGCGCAGCACGGTCGCCCCGTATGGGGTTTCGACGCTGGCCAGCATGCCCGCCTCGAGGCGGAGCGTTGCCGCGTCCGCGGGATGGATTTCCACGAACGGCTCGCTCACGTGCACGGCCAGCCGGGGGCTCGCGCCCGTCCGCGTCATGGTATGCCACTGGTCGCGCACGCGGCCCGTATTGAGCACGAACGGCCAGGTCTCGGAGGTCGCGGCAGCCAGCCGGCCGGGGGCCACGGGAACCAGGCGTGCACGGCCGGATGGGAACGCGAACTTGCCGTCGGCGAACAGCCGCTCGGTGCCTTGCGACGGCGCGCGCACCGGCCATTGCACCGGTGCCAGCGCATCGTAGTCCGCATCGCTGAGCTGCGAGAGCCCGGAGAGATCGAACAGGCGCGAGCCGCCGTTCTCGAAACTGGAGAGCCTGGCGTGCTCGCGGAAAATGTCGGCCGCCGAGCCGTAGGCGAAGGCCTGCGCCCAGCCGAGCCGAGCCGCCACCTGGCTCATGATCCACCAATCGGGGCGCGCGTCTCCCGGCGGCGGCAGAAAGGCGCGCTGGCGCGAGATGCGCCGCTCGGAGTTGGTGACCGTCCCGCCCTTCTCGCCCCAGGCGGAGGCCGGCAGGCGCACGTGGGCGAGGTTGACCGTGTCGCTGGAGGCGACGTTGTCGGACACCACCAGCAACTCGAGCCGTTGCATGGCCTCGCGCACATGGTCGGCACGCGGCATGCTGACGGATGGGTTGGTGCCCATTACCCAGAGCGCCTTGATCCGGCCCTCGGCGATGGCCTCGAACATCTGCACGGCTTTCAGGCCCTCGCCCTGCGCCAGGTTGGGCGCGCGCCAGAAGCGGCGCACGCGGTCGCGTTCGGGCTGGGAATAGCCCATGTGCGCGGCCAGCATGTTGGCGAGGCCGCCGACCTCGCGTCCGCCCATGGCGTTGGGCTGGCCCGTGAGCGAGAAGGGCCCGGAGCCGGGCTTGCCGACGCGGCCGGTGGCGAGATGGCAATTGATGATGGCGTTGGCTTTGTCGGTGCCCTGCGCCGACTGATTGACGCCCTGCGAGGTGCAGCTGACGACGCGGTCCGTCTCGGTCCACCAGCGATAGAACGTCTCGATGTCGGCGCCGTCGAGGCCGGTGTCGCGGGCGACGTCGCGCACCTTGCCGGCATGCGCGCGCGCCGCCTCCAGCGCCGCCGGGAAGCCTTCCGTGTGGTCGCCGACAAAACCCCGGTCGAGCGCGCCATGCTCGAACAGCCAACACAGCAGCCCGTTCCACAGCTGGGCATCGGTACCCGGCTTGATCGCCAGGTGCAGATCGGCGCCCTCGCTGGTGGCGGTGCGGCGCGGATCGATGGTGACGACGCGCATGCCGCGTTCGGCACGGGCCGCCTGGATGCGCTGGTACAGCACGGGATGGCACCACGCCGCGTTCGAGCCGACCAGCACCACCAGATCGGCTAGCTCGAGGTCGGCGTAGCTCTGCGGCACGATATCGGCGCCGAAAGCGCGCCGATGCCCGGCGACCGACGAGGCCATGCACAGCCGCGAGTTGGTATCGACGTGCGGCGTGCCCATGAACCCCTTCGCCAGCTTGTTGGCGACGTAGTAGTCCTCGGTCAGGAGCTGGCCCGAGAGATAGAAGGCGATCGCCTCGGAGCCGTGCGCGTGCATGATGCGGCGCAGGCCGCGCGTGACATGATCCAGCGCATCGTCCCAGCCGACACGACGGTTGCCGATGGCTGGATGCAGCAGACGGCCCTCCAGGCCCAGGGTCTCGCCGAGCGCTGCACCCTTCGAGCACAGCCTGCCGAAATTGGCTGGATGATCAGGGTCGCCGGCAATGGCGGCGCCACCGGCGTTGTCCGGCGTCGCGAGTACGCCGCAGCCGACGCCGCAATAGGGGCAGGTGGTGCGCGTCGCCTCGGGCGTCTTGCGGCCGCCGTGCATCAGTAGACATCCGCCTGATAGCGGCCGGCGGCCTTCAGGCTGGCAAGGAAGTCCCTGGCGCCGCTGTCGCTCTTGCCCCCGTGGGCCGCCGCTATGGCAAGCAGCGCGGTCTCCACGTCCTTGGCCATGCGCTTGGCATCGCCACAGACATAGAAGTGCGCGCCCTCCTCCAGCCAGGACCACAGCTCGGCGCCGGCCTCCTGCATGCGGTCCTGCACGTACACTTTGCGCGCGCCGTCGCGCGACCACGCCGTCGAAAGTCTGGTCAGTGTGCCGGCCGCGCGCAGCGCCTCGAGCTCCTCGCGGTAGAAGAAGTCGGTCGCCTCGCGCTGGTGGCCGAAGAACAGCCAGGCCTTGCCCGCGGCCTCGAGCGCGCGCCGCTGCCACAGGAATGAGCGGAAGGGCGCGATGCCGGTGCCGGGCCCGACCATGATGATCGGCATTGCTGGATCATCGGGCAGGCCGAAGCCGTGGGCCTTCTGCAGATAGACCTCGAGGCGCGCACCGGCCGACAGCCGATCCGCCAGGAATGTCGATGCCACGCCGAGACGCCTGCGCCCGCCGATGTCGTAGCGCACAGCGTCGACCGTCAGATGGATCTCCCCCGGCGTAGTCAGCGGCGAGGAGGAGATGGAGTAGAGGCGCGGCTGCAGCGGTTCCAGACACTCGACGAAGGCCTCGGGGTCTGGATGCACCGGCCCGAACTCTTCCAGTGCCGCGAGCACGTCGTAGGTGGCAGCGTCGCCGTCGGGGTCCTCCCCTTTGGCCAGCACCTTTGCCTTTCTGCGTTTGGCGCCGCCTGCCAGAATACCGATCAACTCGAACAGCATGTCGGGCGCCGGGCCGAGCGCGTAGTCCTCGATCAGCGCCTGCCGCAACGTCTTGCCCCCTACGGGGAAGTCCGCCGGCGCACGCAGCGCCGCCACCACGGCATCGGCGAGATGCGAATCGTTGCTCGGCAACAGGCCGAAGCTGTCGCCCGGCGTGTAGGCGATGCCTGACCCCGAGATGTCCAGCACGACGTGGCGCGTGTCCTTCTCCGACCCGGCCCCGTTGACTGGGGCTGCCGAGCGGAAGATGGCCTGCACTGGCAGGTCGCGGCTGTAGCCCGGCTTGCCCGGATCGTTCGCTGGCACGGCGGGTGCCGCGACGGCGGGCGGCATGGCCGGCGCCTCTTCCAGCAGCCGCTTCAGCATGCGGCTCGTCTCCTTGCCGCCCGGCACGCACAGGTTGAGCTTTGTCTCAGTACCGGCGCCGATGGCGGCCGAATAGGTCTTGCACAGGTAGCCGCACTGGCCGCAGTCCTGCTGCGCCATGGCGGCGAACAGCTTGCGTGCGAGCGGGCGGCCCTCGGCGAGCTGCATGCGCTCGTCGATCGGCATCGCGGCATCGTGCCAGGGCGCGCCGTCGTCGTCTCCACCGCCCGCCAGCGCCTTGGCCGCCGCGCCCGGCAGCTCGCCGACCAGCGGCGACGCCCCGGCCTGGGTGTCGAGCGACAGTAGGCCGGCGAAGAACCCGTTGAGCCAGGCGCGCTGCTCGAGCGAGAAGGGCGCCCCGTCCGGAATCACGGGAATGGTGCCGCTGCGGGGATCCTGGATCGTCATGGCGCGCTCCCCGCCGCGTCGACCATCGCCTTCAGGGCGGGGAGATCCGTGCGGCGCGCGAACTCCATGAACGTCTCGGCGGTGCCGGCGCGATGGGCGAGATAGGCGTTGAGCAGGCGCACGACCAGCGCCGGGCAGTCCGGCACCTTGATGTCGCGGTAGAGCTCGCGGGCGATGGCTGCGTCGGCGCCGAAGCCGCCGCCCACGTGCACGTGGAAGCCCTCGACCGTGTCCTCGCCGTCGGGCGGCAGCGGAACGCGGCAAGCGATGAGGCCGATGTCGCCGATGTAGTGCTGCGCGCAGGAGTTGGGGCAGCCGGTGAGATGCACGTTGATCGGCGTATCGAGGGCAACGCGCGCCTCGACGTGCTCCGCGATCGCGAGCGCCGTGTCCTTGGTGTTGGATAGGGCGAACTTGCACCCGGTATTGCCGGTGCAGGCGATGAGGCCGGCGCGGATGCTGGACGCACGCGAGGTCAGCCCGATCGCCCGCAGGCGATCCTCGACTTCGGCCGCTTTGCCATCGGCGACCCCGGAGATCAGCAGGTTCTGCCACACCGTCAGGCGGATATCGCCGTCGCCGAGGTCCCTGGCGATGTCGGCCAGCGCGCGCATCTGCGGCGCGCTCATGCGGCCGACGGGAACAGCCACGCCGACCCAGACGAGCCCCGCCTGCTTTTGCGCGTGCACCCCGATATGCGCCTGCCGGTGCTGCCGGTTTGGCTCGCGGACCTGCTCGCGTGGTACGCGGGCAAGCGGCCGGCCGAGCTTGGCTTCGACCTCGGCCAAGAATTTGTCGAACCCCCAAGCGTCGAGGACATACTTGAGGCGCGCCTTCTTGCGATCGGTGCGATCGCCACTGTCGATGTAGACGCGCACGATCGCATCGGCGATAGCCACGGCGTCGGCCGGCTCGACCAGCACGCCGGTCGGGCGCGCGAAGTCCTTGTGCCCGGTGATGCCGCCGAGCCCGAGACGGAACCAGACGCCTGGCTCGGCTGCGGCGCCGTCCGCTACCGTCACCGCCGTGAACGCAATATCGTTGGTATCCTCCAGCACCGGCACTTGACCGCCGCCGTCGAAGCCGACGTTGAACTTGCGTGGCAGGCCATAGAGCGAACGGTCGTTGAGGATGTGATGGTGCCAGGCCTTGGCATAGGGCCGCGTGTCCAAGAGCTCCTGCGGATCGATGCCGGCAGTAGGCGAGCCGGTGACATTGCGAATGTTGTCGGCACCCCCGCCCCTGGAGACGAGGCCGACGTCGGTCAGCGTCTCGATGACGTGCGTGGCGCTCTCGGCCGCGATCTCGCGAATCTGCAACCCGGCGCGGGTCGTGACGTGGGCATATCCCCCGCCCCAACGCGCGGCGATGTCGGCGACACCGCGCAACTGCCAATGCGCGAGGATGCCGTTGGCGACGCGCACGCGGCACATGAAGGCGTTCTGCGTCGGCGCCAAGTAGAAGAGGCCGTGAAAGCGCCAGCGGAAGTTGTCCAGCCCTTTGGGGAATCGTCCAGCCGAGGTCTCGGATTTGAGCCGCGCATAGGCGTCGAGCGGGTGCTCGTCGCGCTTGGCCGTCTCCTCGGCGGACAGCGCCTTGCCCTGCGCCTCGAAACGCGCCATGGCCTTGAGATGCGCCGCATCGGGTCCGATCGACTCGCTGGTGCCGCCGGCGCCGAGGGGCTTGAGGCCAGTGGCCGCGCGCGAGGCCTGCACGCCCGAGACGAACCCCTCGAGGTAGCGCTTCTGCTCGTCGGAGAAATCCTGCGCGCTCATCACGCTGCCTCGGCGAATGCCTGGCCGAAGGCCAGCGCCTCGTGAAACGCCGTGATCGGTGCGCCCGAGCGGATCAACTGCGCATACCAGAGCGCGTCGTCCGTATCGCCGACGAGGACCACGCCGGCGAGGCGGCCAGCGCGCAGCACGAGCTTGCGATAGCTGGGAGTGCCGTGGTCGCGCACTACGATGGCCTCCGCCCCGGAGCCTTCGAAGTCGCCGGCGGAGAACACCGGAACGCCGGACACCTTGAGGTTGGTGGCGAGGATTGATCCGCTGTAGCTGGCCGGCCGGCCGGCGATGGCGGCGGCAGCGATCCGCGCCTGCTCGTAGACAGGCTCGACGAGGCCGTAGCAGCCGCCGCGATGCTCGATGCATTCGCCGATGGCATGGATGTGAGGGACCGACGTCTGGAGCCGATCATCGACGACGATGCCGCGCTTGGTCTCGAGGCCGCCCGCCGCCGCCAGCGCCGTATCGGGCCGGACGCCGACGGCCATGACCACCAGGCCGCAGGGGATGCGCCTGCCGTCCGCCAGCGTGACGCTCTCGACCGCCGTGTCGCCATGGATGGCGCCTGTCTGCGCCTGCAGCAGCACCTGGATGCCCTTGGCCTCCAGCGCAGCCTCGAGCAGCCGCGCGCCTTCCGCGTCGAGCTGACGTTCCATCAGCCGGTCCATCAGGTGGATCAGCGTGACCGGCACGCCGCGTCGGGCCAGCCCATGGGCCGCCTCGATGCCGAGCAGCCCGCCGCCGATGACGACGGCAGGTGTTTGGGCGCGCGCTGCTGCGTCGATCGCCGCCACATCGGCGAGTGTGCGGAAGACCATCACGCCGCGCAGATGCCGGCCCGGGACGTCGAGCCGGATCGGCTGGGAGCCCGTCGCCAGCACGAGCCTGTCGAAGGCGACAGCACTGTCATCGGCGAGGCCGATATCGCGCCTCGCACAATCGAGCCGCACAGCGGCCAGTCCCGTCCTCAGCACGATGCCGCGCTCGCGGTACCAGGAGCGCGGCTGCATGGCGACGTCAGCTGCCGCGATCTCGCCGGCCAGCAGCGAGGAGAGCAGCACGCGATTGTAGGCGGGCTCCGGCTCGGCGCCCATCACCGTGATGTCGAAGCGATCGGGCGCGAGCTCCAGCACCTCCTCGAGGAACTTGAGCCCGGCCATGCCATTGCCGACGACGACGAGCCGCTCGCGGCCCATGGCACCCTCCTACTCGGCTGCGAGCAGCTGCGGCGTCTTGTGCCGGGCATACAGGAACTCGATCACGCGCTGGCGGCACTTGATGTAGGTGGAATCCGCCACCAGCTCGAGGCGCTTGCGCGGCCGCGCCAGCGGTACGTGCAGCACTTCGCCGATGCGCGCTGCAGGGCCGTTGGTCATCATCACGATATGGTCCGAGAGCAGCACGGCCTCGTCGACGTCGTGCGTGATCATCAGCACGGTGTTGCCGAGCTTCTGGTGGATCGCCATCACCGAGTCCTGCAGGTGCGCCCGCGTCAGCGCGTCGAGCGCGCCGAAGGGCTCGTCGAGCAGCAGCACTTTGGGCTCCATGGCCAGCGCGCGGGCGAGGCCGACACGCTGCTTCATGCCGCCCGAGATCTCGCCTGGCCGTTTGTCCTTGGCATGACCCATCTGCACCAGCTCGAGGTTGTGCACAGTCCAAGCATGCCGCTCCTTGCGCGACTTGGTGGCGCCGAACACCTTGTCGACGGCGAGGCGGACATTGTCGTAGACGGTGAGCCAGGGCAGCAGGCTGTGGTTCTGGAACACCACGGCACGGTCCGGCCCCGGCTCGTTGACCTCACGGTTCTCAAGCAGCACCGCGCCTTGCGAGACCGACATGAGGCCGGCGACGATGTTGAGCAGCGTCGATTTCCCGCAGCCCGAATGGCCGATGATCGAGACGTACTCTCCCCGCTCCACGCCCACCGTGATGTCGGTGAGCACCTCGGTCTCTTGCGAGCCGCGGCGAAAGGTCTTCCCGACGTGATCGATCCTGAGATATGCGCTCATCGTCATCTCCTCAGTTGGCGGCCGTGCCGCGCGTGACGACGGTGGCGACCATGGCAACGATGCGATCGAGCACGAAACCGATGCCGCCGATGTAGGCGAGCGCCACGACGATGTCGGACAGGCGTGAGGAGTTCCACGCATCCCAGATGAAGAAGCCGATGCCGACGCCGCCGGTGAGCATCTCGGCCGCCACGATGGCGAGCCAGGACAGGCCGATGCCGATGCGCAGGCCCGTGAAGATGTAGGGCGCCGCCGCCGGGATCATGATCTTGGTGAAGAACTCGAAGTGGTTGAGGCGCAGCACCAGCGCGACGTTGCGGTAGTCCTGCGGGATGTTGCGGATGCCGACCGCGGTGTTGATGATGATCGGCCACACCGAGGTGATGAAGATCACGAAGATGGCGGACGGCTGGCTGTCGCGGAACGCGGCGAGCGAGATCGGCAGCCACGCCAGCGGCGAGATGGTGCGCAGCACCTGGAAGATCGGGTCGAGCCCGCGCATGGCCCACACCGATTGGCCGATGATGGTGCCGAGCGCGATGCCGATGATGCCCGCGAACCCGTAGCCGATGGCGACGCGCTGCAGCGAGGTCAGCACGCGCCAGCCGAGCCCGATGTCCTGCGGGCCGGCGACGAAGAACGGATCGACGATCAGGTCGTAGGCCTCCTTCCAGATCTTGGTCGGCGCGGGCAGGGTGGCGGTCGGCTTGCTGCAGAGCAGCTCCCACACGACCAGGATCAGGGCGAGCATTATCAGCGGTGGAAGCACCCGCGCCGCGGCCATGGACAGCGCCGGCAGGATGCGCGCCGTCAGGAGGTTCGGCTTCGGCGGTTGAAAGCGCACAACCGCAGCGGGGGTAAGCGGGACCGCACGGGCGGTCTCGGCTTTGAGTACGGTCACATTCATGCGTTGGTCTCCGTGGCAAACAGGCGGGCGATGGGGCCACGCGCACGCGGCCCCGCGCCGCCTAGACTTCGGCACGCTTGATCGAGAGGGACTTGAGGTAGGCCGCCGGGTTGTCCGGATCGAACACCTTGCCGTCGAAGAACTTCTCGACGCCGCGGCTGTCGCCCTTGGGCGGGTCGGAGACGCCAAGCGTCTTGGCGGCCTCGAGCCACAGGTCGCTGCGGTTCGTCTTGTTGACGAGCGCCTTGATGTCGATGGTCGGCTCGAACTTGCCCCAGCGGATGTTCTCGGTGATGAACCACGCGTCGAGGCTCTTCCAGGGATAGGAGACCTCGCCGCTCTTGCCCCAGAACTTCATCAGCAGGTCGGTGCCCTTGGCCGTGCGGCCGCGGCCGTAGTTGATGTCGCCCTTGATGCGGCCGATGATGTCGGGCACCGGCACGTTGAACCACTGGCGGCGGCCGATGATCTCGGCCATCTCCTGCTTGTTCTCCATCTTCTCGCACCACTGCTGGGCCTCCATCACGGACATCATGATGGCGAGCGCTGCCTTGGGGTTGGCGTCGACCCAGTCGGCGCGCATGCCGAGCACTTTCTCGGGGTGCTTGAACCAAATCTCACCCGTGGTGGCAGCGGTGAAGCCGATGTCCTGATTGACGAGCTGCTCGTTCCACGGCTCGCCCACGCAGAAGGCGTCCATGTTGCCGACCTTCATGTTCGCCACCATCTGCGGCGGCGGAACCACGATCGTCGAAACGTCCTTGTCGGGGTCGATGCCGCCGGCGGCGAGCCAATAGCGAATCCACACATCATGCGTACCGCCGGGGAAAGTCATGGCGACTTTCACTTCTTTGCCCGAGGCCTTCTTCTTGGCGAAGGCGTCCTTGAGCGCCGAGCAGTCCGTGCCGACATTGAGTTCCTTGTACTCGTTGGATACCGAGAGACCCTGGCAGTCCTCGTTGAGGTTGAGCAGCGTGTACATCGGCAGCGGCTGGTTGTTCTGGATCACCTTGCCGGTGGTGTAGAGGTGAGTCTTGGGGCGCAGGATGTGGCCGCCGTCGATACCGTTCGCTTTGGTGCCGAGCACCATGTTGTCGCGCGTCGCACCCCAGGAAGCCTGCTTGAGGATCTCCATGTCGGGCATGCCGTGCTTGGTGTAGAAGCCCTTCTCCTTCGCGATGATCAGCGGCGCGGCATCGGTCAGCGCGATGTAGCCGAGCTTGGTGCCCTTCACCTCCGGCCCCGACGCCCACGCGATGTGGGCCCCACCGAGGAAGCTCGCCTTGGCGGCGGCGATGACCGCAGCCGTGCTTGCGGTGGCCTTCAGGAATGCGCGGCGGCTCGGCTGACGCCGTGCCCGAGTTCCCTTCTTGCTGGTGCTGGTCATTGGGGTCGTCGTCCTTTCGGATTCGGGTGGATCTTGCTCGATCCCCTCCGCGGCGTTCCTCACAGCGAAAACAAAAAACGCCGCTCCCTGAGGTCGCTTGTGCGTCCTCCAGACAGCGGCGTTGCTTATGGGTGGCCCGCCCTTGGGCCGTCCGGCACTGCGTCCAACAGAATGCCGGCTACCGGGGATGTATCAAGCTTCATGCCAACTCCGGTCTGAGCTCTTTTCTATCGGTAAATCAATGCATTATATGCGATCGTGGGTTTCTGCGCTCGTTCGCGGCTGCCGCCTTCTTGAGCGTAACGCCCCAGCTTTTGCCGCTTGCCGCGTCAGTGCGTGCGGCGATGTCGGACCAACTCGGCCGCGGCCGAGGTGCCTCAGGCCGGTGTGCGCTTGATCGGCCACGGCGCCAGATGTCCGGCGATGTCGCCTGGATCGAACGCGGGGCCGGCGAACGCGCCGATGCCGTCGGCCGGCTCGCTCGGCGAGCGCGGGGGCGCAGCACCGAGCACCTCGTCGTAGAGGTCCGGTCGGAAGACGGCGAGCGAGGCATCGAGCAGCTCGCGCGACATCGGCGCCTGGCCCCAGCGCACCATCTGCGCATAGAGCCATGCGGCCTGCACCGGGTCCGGCCGTGCGGCGCCGGCCCGGCCGACCAGCAGATAGCGATCGCTCGAGCGGAACGTCCCGTCGGGGGACACCTTGAGGCGGCCATCCAGCGTGCGGCGGATGACCTCGGGCGCAACCCCGATGCGATTGGGCGCCGCCAGGATGCGGCAGACCTCCTCGCGGTTGGCGACATCCTCGACGAAATCCACAGCCTTGCCGTGCGCGCGGATCAGGCGCGAGAACGTCTCGGGATTGCGGGCCGCCCAGTCGCTACGCACCGCCAGCACCTTCTCGGCGGCGCGCTGCAGTATCTCCGAGACGAAGTGCAGGATGTGGGCAATGCCGAGGTCGACGGCGACGGAGTTCCACGGGGCCCCGACGCAGAAGGCGTCGACATGGCCGTTGGCAATGCTTTCGACCATGAACGGCGGCGGCAGCACGACCAGGCGGACGTCCTCGTCCGGGTCGACGCCGCCCGAGGCCATCCAGAAGCGCAGCTGGTAGTTGTGCGTCGAAAAGGGAAACGTCATGCCGAACGTGAGCGGGTCCTGGCCCTTGCGCTTGCGCGCTGCAACCACCCGCGCCAGCGCGGCCGCCGACACGTTGGGATCGGCGAGGTGGCCGTCGGCTTCTTGCCGCAGAGCCTCCTGCAGGGCGTTGGTGACCGTGATGGCGTTGCCGTTGAGCCCGAGGTTGAAGGGCGCCAAGATCGGCACGCGCACATGGCCGAGGCCGAGACTCGAAGCAATCGCCACGGGCGCCAGCAGATGCGCGGCGTCGAACTGGCCGATATTCAGCCGGTCGCGCACGTTCGACCAGGAAACCTCGCGCACCAGCTCAACGTCGAGACCCTGCTCGGCCGTGAAGCCCTTGTCGACGGCGATGATCAACGCCGTGGCGTCGGCGAGCGGGATGAAGCCGATCCTCAGTCGAGTGCACGCGTTGCTGTCGGTCTTGGCGAGGGTCATTGGATGTTCAGTCTTTCAGCAGGTCGAACGTGCTCACCAGGCTCTCGGCGACATCGACGATGCGCTTGCCCTTGCTCATGGCCGTGCGCCGCAGGAGGCCATAGGCTGCCTCCTCGTCGAGCCCACGGCTCTTCATCAAGATGCCCTTGGCTTTCTCGATGACCTTGCGTTCCTTCAGCGCGCTCTTGGTTTCCTCGAGTTCGGAGCGCAGGCGGTCGAACACGCTGAAGCGGGAGATCGTCATGTCGAGGATCGCGCGCACCCTCTCCCGCTTCAGGCCGTCGACGATGTAGGCGCTGACGCCGGCTTCCATCGCCGCCGCGATCGTGGCCCGGTCGCTCTGGTCCACGAACATGGCGATCGGCCGGCGCACGATGCGCGACACCTGGAACATCTGCTCCAGCACGTCGCGGCTCGGGTTCTGCAGGTCGATAATGACGACGTCGGGGTCGACGCTGTAGATGCGATCGAGCAGACCCTTGGTGTCGCCCAGCAGCGTGATGTTCTCGAAGCCCGCGTCGCGCAAACCCGTCTCCAGGATGGCGCGCCGGATCGGGTTCTCGTCGATGACGAGGATCTTGAGCGGTGCGTCGGACGTCGGATTGGACAAAGGCGCCTCTATGCTGCAGCGCACAATCTGACGGGAGTCCGGCCGCCAGGCAATCCCAGTCTGCGCCCCAGTCTGCGCATGTGCTGCGGCATACTTGCAAGGTCGTCAGGGAGCGGCCGGAGAATGGCCAACCCTCTGCAATCAATGCCTAAAAAATCAGCATGTTGCCTAAACTTAGCCGGTTCCCCAGCAGCGCCGAGACCGGCTATTAGGTCGATCAGCGAGGACCAATGATCGGCATGACATGGCACCCCTTCCGCAGCGATACGCGCCGTTCGTCTACGGCGTGATACAGGCCGCAATCACGACCGTAGTCGCGACGGGGATTGCCACCCATCAGCTGACGGAATTTGGCGTGCTGTTCCTGCAGCAATGGGCTCTCGCCTGGCTCGTCGCCTGGCTCACTATGCTGCCGATCGTGATTTTCATTGCCCCGTTCATCCAGCGTGGCGTCGCTGCCGTGACGGCATCCGGTGCCGCGCACGACCCCAGTTCGATCGCCGGACGGCAACGCCACCAAGGCTGACCCGCCGGTCCACGGACTCTGGACGGGGCGGACAGCCGGAACGTGATCGGGGTCAGCCGCAGCCCGCCGGCCTTCTCCGGGCGGATGCAGCACGTGCCCGCCGATCTGCTCGATGCCGGCGACTGCCGGCGCCGGCTCGCCCCGTTCCACGCAGCCACCCACATCTTCTACTGCGCGCGCCAAGCACGGCGAGGGTGGCAGCGAAAGGGTGGAGGAGAACGTCGCCATGCAGCGCAACGTGCGAAGAGGTGCTGGCGCGGCTGCAGGGCGTCGTCGCGGGCTTCAGCGGTGAGGGCGTCGACCTGGCCATCGGCAACACCGGCACGCTCGAGCAGGCGGCTGCGCTGCTGGTCGATTGGCTGCAAAGCTCGCGGTCGTGATCAACCTGCCTGCTTTTGCGGGGCCGTCACATGCGTGTGCTTGTCTTGGTGGCTGGCGCGGCGACCTCGCTGCGCCAACAGCCAAGTGCGACCCGAAAGGGGGAAACGTGCCCATAGCCTTCGACGCCGAGCTCGCGCTTCTCCTGATCATTTCCGGGCTGCTTGTGCTGGTCGTTCTCGTGCGCGCCTGAGGACGTCGTCCCCGCCTCGGGCGGGGAGCAGCCATACGCCGCCCACGAAACCGGAGGCCGTTGAACTTCGACGCTACTGGCGCGCAGGCGGGGGCAGCGGGAAGCGCAGCCGGGCTTCTAGTCCGCGGGTATTGAACTCGAGCGCCGCCTCGCCGCCGAGCTGATCGGCGCTGGCCGCGACCAAACGGGAGCCGAAGCCGCGTTTGTTGGGCAATCCGGCGGGGGGCCCTCCGCGCTCGATCCAGCTGAGCTCGATTTGCGGGGGCTGGGGTGCGGCTTGCTCCGTCCTGCTCCAGCTCACGGCAATCCTCCCGTCCGGCGCGGTGAGAGCACCGTGCTTGGCGGCGTTGGTCGCGAGCTCGTGCAGCACCAGGCACAGCGTGACCGCGGCATTGGGCTCGATGACGACCGCCGGCCCCCCGATGTCGACGGCCTCTTGCCGCGACGAGCTGACGAAGGGCGTGAGCGTCACGGCCACGATGTCGCGCAAAGAGGCGCCCCGCCACAGGGCCTTGGTCAGGAGCGAGTGGGCCCCGGCGAGCGCCGCAAGGCGCGCCGAGAACGCCTCCTTGAAGGCCGCCGGCTGCGGCGTCTCGCGCAGCGTCTGCGAGGCAATGGACTGGATGATCGCCAGCGTGTTCTTGACGCGGTGGTTGAGCTCATCCAGCAGCAGCTTCTGGCGCTCCTCGGCCTGCTTGCGCTCCGTGATGTCGATCACCGAGCCGATGAAGCCGAGAAAGGCGCCGTCGGCGCCGAAGCGCGGACGCCCGGCGTCGATGGCCCAGCCGTAGTCGCCGCTCGCGCGTCGCAGACGATAGTCGACCGAGAAGGGCTTGCGTTCGGCGTTGGCGTCCCCGAACACGCCCGCCGCCGTCTCGCGGTCATCGGGGTGCACGGCCTGCAGCCAGCCTGCTTCGTGCACGTCGCCCCCGCGCTGGCCCGTGTATTCATACCAGCCGCGCGACAGGAACGAAGCCGTGCCATCGGCCTCGGTGATCCACAGCATGGCCGGCGCCGCATTGGCCATGGTGCGGAAGCGCTGCTCGCTTTCGCGCAGCGCCACCTCGACCCGTCGGCGCTCGGTGATGTTGTTTCCCGTCCCCCGATAGCCCTTGAAGCGTCCGGCGGCGTCGAAGATCGGATCGCCGTTGGCCGCCATCCAGATCGTGTCGCCGCGCTCGTTCAGCCGGCAATACTCGAAATTGCGGAACGGCTCGTGCCGCTCGAGCACCGCTCGATGCCGCGCCCACTGCTCCTCGGTGACGCCGACGGTCGGCAGCTCCCAGCGCGTCTTGCCGATGTGCGAGGCCACGCTCGATCCCGCCAGGTCTTGAACCGCAGGGGAGAAATCGGTGAACCTGAAATGCTCGTCCTGTTCCCAGTACCAGTCCGACGAGAGCGCGGCCAGGGAGCGGAACCGTGACTCGCTCTCGCGCAGCGCTTCCTCCGCCGTCTTGCGCTCCGTGACGTCCATGCAAACGCCGACCATCCGGCTTGGCGCTCCGGACGGGCCGCTGAAGACTTTGCCTCGCCCTTCGACCCAGCGGACGCGCCTGTCCGGCCGGACGATGCGGTACTCGATGTGGTGATCGCGGGCTTGCTCAAGGGACGATGCGACCGCCCGGAGCACGTGCTCGCGATCCTCGGGGTGAATGTCCTCCTGAAACGCGGCAAAAGTCCCCTCGAAGGCGCCGGGCGCCAGGCCGTGGATGGCTTCCAGCTCGGGTGACCAGCACACGCTGCCGGTCTCGACATTCCACTCCCAGGTTCCCATCCGCCCAGCCTGCAGGATGAAACGGAGCTGGTCCTCGCCAGCCTGCTGTGCCTTGCCGATCTTGGCAACGTCGCCCGGCGCGTCGCGCCCCGGAGGCCCCATCGCGCCCACCCCGCTTCTATCCATGGCGTTGTCCCAACGCCTGGATCATTGCCCGGCGCAAAGTCTCGTCCTGGTAGGGCTTCTCGACCACCGGCGCGCGCACGTTGCGCAGCGCACCATCCAGGCCATAGCCGGTCACGAACACGATGGGCAGCCCACGCGCCGCAATCTCTTCGGCGAGCGGATCGACCCTCTTGCCCCCCAGATTGGCATCCAGCACGGCAATATCGAATGCCAGGGTGCGGGCGAGGTCGAGCGCCGGCTCCAGCCGCGCCGCCGCGCCGGCGACCACGCATCCGCAATCGACGAGCAGATCTTGCAGGGCGAGCGAGAGCATGGGCTCGTCCTCGACCACCAGCACGCGTATGCCCTGGAGCGCTGTCATGGCCCCCTCCTCCCTACTCCTTCCTAGGCTCCCATGCGGCCACCCGGATCGTTCAGGGACCCATGGCTGGCACCTTCCCGCTCCTGCAAGAGCCGGAGCGCGGCACGCACAACCGCGCTGGCGGTACGATAGCGCCCTGACTTGATCAGGGCAGCACTGAAATTCGCCGAGTTCCACAGAAAGGGAAACGTTGAGTGGCGTCCCGATAGGCACCGTTGCGAAAGCCAGTCACCCTGGCCCCGTTCCACTACTGTGGCCATGTGCGCACCGCCGGTGCCGACGGCAGACGGCGCTCGATCTGCTCCAGCGACAGCAAGCCGGTCTGCGTGTCGATGTGCTCGACCACCGAGGCCGCGTTCACGGCGCCGGCGCGCAAGGCCTCGTCGGGAGGCTTACCCAGCGCAATGGCCGCCGCGAACGTGGCGTTGAAGGCATCTCCCGCGCCGGCCGTGCCGACAACCCTGGCCGCGGGTGCGGGGCAGTAGTGGATCGCCGATCTCGTCGCCAGGAAAGCGCCGTGGCTGCCGTCCGTGATGACGACGAAGCGCGGGCCCAGTTGCGTCAGCGCGGCGAGGAAGGCGGCGAGGCTCATCTCATGCCCGCCGCCGGCCAAACCGCGCGCCACGAGCCGCGGCGGCTTCTCGCCCGCGTCCAGCGGCAGCATGCGCCCGCCCTCGCCGAAGCGGGCCACCAGGCCGGGAACCAGTACGTCGGCCTCGGAGCGGTTGATGGCGAGGATGTCGACCCGGCTGAGACTCTCCTGGAACGCGGCGCCCCGCGAGGACAGCTGGCGCATGCGCGGGTTGACCGCGACCAGGGCGCCATGGGCTTTGGCGCGCTTGACGATGGAGGGGAACGTATCGGCCGACTCGTTGCTCAGCGACGACACGTAGACGATGTCGACGGCGAAGGCGTCGTCACGCAGGTCCGCCTCCTCCAGCAAGGTGTTGGCGCCGCGGAACGTGAAAATCGCGGCGTTGCGGTCGTGCGAGGAGACGAGCACCGCCGCTCCGGTCGGCGCCCGCCCGTCCCGCAGCGCCCAGCGCGTCGATACGCCCTCCTCGAGCAGGCGCGCCAGCACCGTCTCGGCGCGCTGATCCTTGCCGAGCTTGACGAGCGTCGACACGTCGTGGCCGAGTCGCGCCATGGCGACCGCGGCGTTGACCGCGCCGCCGCCGACGTGGGTGGAGATGTCGGTGGCTTCGGTCTTGCCGCCCTCCTCGAGCAGCAGAAAGGAGCTGTCGGCATTGAGCATGGTCATGCGCTCGATGCGATCGCTGGCAATGATCGCGATCGTGTCGATCATGGCGCCGCCGACGGTCAAGGCTTTCATGCCGACCTTTCCGGCTCGGCGCGCCACTGCGCGCCCGGGTTGCCGACGAACAGCTCGTCCATGGCAGGTTCCCACAACCGCACGCCGCCTGTCACGCCCGCTTCGTTGCCGACGGCCTTTGCCCGCGCCGGCAGCTCGAACATGATTTTGCGGGCATTGCCGCCGCCGGACTGCCGTGAACGCCAGCACCACGCCATCATGCTCGGCGAGCGCTAGCGCTCAGCCGGCGCGCAGCCGCACCTTGGCACGGCCGGTGGCGGCCACCGCCTCGGCCATCACGGCGACGTTGCCGCCGGCCGGGGCGCGCGCCTCGCTTCTCGCCGTGCGGAACCAGGCGGCCAGGAAGTCGAGGAGCACGCGCATGCGCGGCAGCACGTGCTTGGTGCTGGGGTAGAGTGCCCAGACGGCGGCATTGCTGGCGACCTCGAAGTCGGCGAGCACCTCCACCAGCTTGCCCGAGCGCAGCTCGGATAGGACCTCGAGCTCGGAGGCGCGGACGAGGCCGACGCCCTCGATCGCCGCATGGCACAGCAGCTCGCCGTTGTTGGCGCGCAGCGGCCCGTTCACGCGTACGGCGGTGTCGACGCCGTCCTTGCTGAAGGACCATTGCCGGCCGTCGCCGAGCACGAGGCAGTCGTGGCGGCCGAGGTCTTCCGGCCGCAGCGGGCGGCCGTGGCGGGTGAGATAGGCGGGAGAGGCGGCAACCAGGTAGCGGTCGGGGGCAAGGCGCTTGGCGATCAGGGAGGAATCGGCGAGCGCGCCGGTGCGGATGGCGACGTCGTAGCCGTCCTCCTGCAGGTTGACCTGGCGGTCGCGCAGGTCCACATGCACGTCGATCTCGGGGAACTCGCGCACGAACTGGCATAGCGCCGGTGCCACGTAGCGCCGGCCGAGGCAGGCGGGCGCGGCGATCTTCAAGCGGCCCTTGGGCTTGCTCACCTTGTCGTCGATGCTGGCGCGGGCGGCTTCGATCTCGGCGAGAATGCGCTCCACGTGGGCGAGGAAGGCGGCGCCCTCCTCGGTGATGCGGATCGAGCGCGTGGTGCGATCGAACAGGCGCGCCGACAGCTCGTCCTCGAGCGCCTGGATGCGCTTGGAGATTGTGCCTGGCGTGAGCCCGAGCTCGGTGCCCACGGCCGACAAGTTTTGCACCGCCGCGACGCGGGCAAAGATGCGCATATCCTGAATGTCCATGCCCGTCCCCCGCGCCGTTGCGCCCGTCTTTTTGGTGTCGCGGCAGCCGCATTGCGCGGCATCCGATCTTATAGAAGTATGTGTTGCGGGGGGCACTCTAGCCGCGAACGTCGCCTCGTCAAACTGGAATCGGGACGCCACGTCCCGCTTGGCGACGTGGCGGGCGCCGAAGGCGGATTGACGCTAACGGGGCCTGGTCGCATCGGCAGGCGCGCCGAACGCGGCCAAGACGGCTCCGCCAACCGCGCCAAGCCGGTGCGGTCGGGATCGCGCGCCCCGTGCGCGCGACCTCGATCAGAAGCGCTTGAGCAGGCGCTCGAGGTATTCGAGCTCGGGCAACGGCCGCGTCGGCTCGCCGAGCCGGCGGCGCAGCTCCTCCAGGATTTCGCGCGCCCGCTGGATGTCGATCTGGTCGGGCACCTTGACGCCGACGCCGGGGTCGGGCCCGTCCGTGCGCTGCGGCGGCCGGCCCATGGGATCGAGCTCGCCGCTGTTGTTGTTGAGGCCGAAGCGGGACGGCATCTGGCGCAGCATCTGCTGGGCCATCTCGCGGGCACCCTGGCGCAACTGCTCGAGCGCGCGCGTCTCCTCCTGGGCGGCGCCGTCGAGATTGCCCTCGCGCAACGCTTGCTCGGCACGATCCATGGCCTCGCCGGCGCCGCCGAACTGGCCGGGCGCCTGCATGCCGAGCTCGCGCATGCCGCGCTGCAGTCGTCCGAGCATCTCGCGCAGCTCGCGCTGGCGGTCGCCGAGCGCCCCGCTCTGGTCGCCTTCGCCCTGACCCTCGCCCTGGCCTTGCTGGCCTTGTTGGCCTTGTTGGCCTTGCTGCCCGCGCTGGCCCTGCTGACCGCGCTGACCTTGCTGTCCGCGCTGGCCCTGTTGGCCGCGTTGTCCCTGCTGGCGCTGCTCACCGAAGGTGTCGTCGAGCAGCTGCTGCTGGCGATTGATGATGTTGCCGAACTCGTCCATCAACTGGCCGAAGCGCTGGTTCTGGCCCTGGTCGGCCATGCGGCCAGACTGCAGCCGGTCGAGCAGGTCGCGCAGCTGGCTCAGCATCTGCTGGGCCATGTCGCGGTTGCCCGAGCGCGCCATGTTCTCCAGGTTGCGCAGCATCTGATCGAGGTCCTGCGGGCTCATCATCTGCTGGTTGCGGTTCATGCCCTGCATCGGCTGCTGGCCCTCGGCCTGCCGCTGCATCTGCTCGAGGAACTGGGCCAGGGCCTGGCGCAACTCCTGCATCAGCTTCTGGATCTCCTCGTCGGAGGCGCCGTCCTCGAGCGCCTTGGAGAGCCGCTCCTGGGCGGCGCGCAGGGCGCGCTCGGCGTCGGAGAGATTGCCGTCCTCGATGCGCAGCGCGATGTTCCAGAGCTGGGCGACCACGCTGTTGCGGCCGGTGCGGGTCGCATCGCGCTGCAGCCGCCAGTAGGCGGAGCGCAGTCCGAGGAAGACCTGCAGGTCGTCGATGTACTCCTGCGGTTCGATCGTGAGGGCGTCGAGCGCGCGGACGATCTGCGGGCGGTCGCGCGGGTCCTCGACCAGGTGGCGGCGCTGCTCGATGACGGCGCGCGCCAGCGGCTTGGAGAAGCGGCGCTCGGGCAGCACCAGCTCGATCGGCGCGCTGCGCCCGGTCTGGCCGGCAAGGTCCTTGGCGATCAGGGTGAGCTCGACGCTCAGGCCCGCCCACTGGTGATCGCCGAGCTCGTTGAAGCTCTGGCCCTCGGCCTGCTTGGGATAGGCACGCGGCAGCCTGAGCGCCAGCGCCGGCGGACGTTCATGCGGCGGCCGCGGGCCCTTCTTGGCGCTCGGCCGGGCCCACGCCGTCGCAGACTTGTCCTCCTTGGCGGCCAAGCGGCGGATGCGGCCCTCGGCGGAGACGACGCCGTAGTCGTCCTCCACCTTGAAGGTGAGCTTGAGCGCCCCGCGCGGGGAGCGCTCGGGCTCCTTCGTCAGCGCTATCTTGGGCGGATGGTCGGGCGTCACCTGGAACTGCCAGGTCGCCACCAGCGTGCCCGAGCCATAGACGGTCACGGTGCCCGACTTGCGCACCTCGAGCTTCAATTCCGAGACGTCGGAGGCATTGGCCGGGGTCGGCGCCTCGAGCCGCAGCCGATCCTCGCCATCGCTCGCGGGCGCTTCCAGCGCCAGTCCGCCGAGGCCGGCGCCGCTGCCGCGCACGATCAGCAAGCTGCGCTCCGGTACTTCCATGGGGCCCGGCTGCTTTTCCAGAACGCGGACGACGCCAACGCCGCCGTCGGCCAGCATGATGGGCGGCCGGCCGGTGTAGGCGGGCGGCGTGATCCAGGCGTCGAGGCGGGCTTCCGCGCCCTTGGCCAGCGCGCCGAAGCGGAACGCCGAGCGCAGCCGGTCGGAGGCGCTGTCGCCGACCGCGACCAGCATCACGAACACGCCCAGCAGCAGCAGCGCGCGCAGCGCAAAGGGGTCATAGCGGTCGGTGCGCGGCGTGGGGGGGCCAACGCGCAGGCGCGCCAGCAGCGCAGCAAGGCGCTGGCGGTGCACGCGCCACAGGGCGGCCGTGCGCGCGTCTTCGGCGTTGAGGGTGAGCGTATCCTCGTAGGAGGAGGCGGGGCGATGCAGGATGCCGGAGACGGCCTCGACCCGGCGGATCGCCCGATCGCGCGTGGGCCAGCGCACCTGCAGCAGGGCGATGAAGCCGGCAATGAAGGCGAGCCCGAACAGGGCCAGCACCAGCTTGTGGGGCAGCTCGGGCAGCCTTGGCCACAGCCCAGCCAGCGATACGGCGATGAAGAGGCCGCCCAATCCAAGCAGTAGCCAGGCGCGCGGCCAGACCTCCTCGAACAGCAACGCCCACTGGCCCAAGCGCACCTTGCGCTCGAAGGTCCGCTCGACCGGAGACGGTGCTGTTTGCCGTGCTGCCATTGCTCGTGACCCTATCATAACGGGCGGGCGCGCGCCCAACACACTAACGGTTTTATTTGCAAGAGGTTGCTGGCGCAATGGGGCAGCAGCGGGGCAGTGCCCAAAGCGCCGGCAGCGGCGCGCGGCCATCGCCCTGACAACAGGCAAACGCAACCGCCATGAGCTTCCCCGCCAGCGACCATCACGGTAATGTGCGCTGCCGATGGAAGCAGCCGCCAACACACCGCAATCGCCGCCGCCGCTCTGGAGACGGGCACTGGCGGAAATCGGCGGGGCCTGCGGTGATCTCGGCACGTTCATCCCGCATGTGGTCGGCGCCATCACCGTGGCGGGCTTGGCGCCAGCGGGCGTGCTGGTCGGGTTCGGTGCGTTCTTCATTGCCAGCGGCGCCTTCTACGGCCTGCCGATGGCGGTGCAGCCCATGAAGGCGGTGTCCGCCGTGCTGGTGACGAGCCAGGCGCCGCCGAGCGAGGTGGTGGCGGCGGGCATGCTGCTCGGCGCCATCCTGCTGGTGCTGGCGGCGACCGGCGGCATCGGCTGCCTCGCCCGCGCCGTTCCGCAGTCGGTCTCGTGTCTTGCGCGCGCTCGGTGCGCGCGCGTAGGGCCAGGCGGACGCCTGAGCCAACGGCTGGTCATTGCGCGGCGTTTCCCGCCCACCCAGCTATCCGGCGCGCGCCCTATTCGTGGGCCCGCAGTGCCGCTGACCCCCGGGCCGGTGCCGGCATTTTCCGCTTGTCGCGCGGCCGCCCGTTCGGACATTCTTGACAGTCGTGTGACAGCAGCTTTGCCTGCTCCAACCCTGGCAATTGGAGATGCCCGTGAGCGAGATCGACATGCGCGTGTTCGCCCGCAGCGCCGGCGCCAACATGACGTTTCCGGCCGGCAGCCTTGTGTTCAACAAGGGTGATTCGGGCACGTGCATGTACGTGGTGCAAGCGGGCGTTCTGGAGATGCTCATCGGCGATAAGGTCGTCGAGGTGTGCGGGCCCAACGAGGCGATCGGCTTCATGTCGATGATCGACGGCGCGCCCCGCAGCTCGACCGCCCGTGTCAAGGAGGCGGTGGAGGTGTCGATCATCGATCAGCGCAAGTTCCGCTTCATGATCGACGAGGTGCCGAACTTCGCCCTCTACATCATGGGCGCCATGGCCCGGCGCATCCGCGGCATGGGCCAGGCGATGTAGGCTTCGTGCCCGATCGGCGGCGCCCTACAAGATGAACTTGCTCAGGTCCGCGTTCTTGGCGAGGTCGCCGATGCGCGCCTCAACGTAGGCGGCGTCGATCTTCACGGTCTCGCCGCCTTTGTCGGTGGCCTCGAACGAGATCTCGTCCAACACCCGCTCCATCACCGTCTGCAGGCGCCGCGCGCCGATGTTTTCCACCGTGGAGTTCACCTGCGCGGCGATGTCGGCCAGCGCGTCGATGGCATCGTCCGTGAACGCGAGCGTGACGCCCTCGGTCGCCAGCAGCGCCACGTACTGCTTGATGAGGCTGGCTTCCGGCTCGGTCAGGATGCGGCGCAGATCGGCAGTCGTCAGCGGCTTCAGCTCGACGCGGATCGGCAGGCGGCCCTGCAGCTCGGGCAGCAGATCGGAGGGCTTGGCGGCGTGGAAGGCGCCAGAGGCGATGAACAGCACGTGGTCGGTCTTCACCGGCCCGTGCTTGGTCGAAACCGTCGTGCCTTCGAGCAGCGGCAGCAGGTCGCGCTGCACGCCTTCGCGCGACACGTCGGCGCCGATGCGGCCTGCCTCCGAGCGCGCGCAGATCTTGTCGATCTCGTCGAGGAAGACAATGCCGTCGTTCTCGACGCTTTTGACGGCGTCCTGCACCATCTGGTCCTGGTCGAGCAGGTTGTCGCTCTCCTGGCCCACCAGCACCTCGTAGGCCTGCCCCACCAACAGCCGGCGCGGTTTGCTGCGCTGGCCGAGCGCCTTGCCCAGCATCTCGTTGATGTTGATCATGCCGACCTGGCCGCCGGGAATGTCGAAGGTGGGGAATTGCGGGCCTGCATCGGTGACCTGGATCTCGATCTCCTTGTCGTTGAGCTGGTTGGCGCGCAGCTGCTTGCGGAAGCTCTCGCGCGTCGCCGGCGAGGCGCCGGTGCCGACCAGCGCGTCGAGCACGCGCTCCTCGGCCTTCTTTTCGGCCAGCGCCTTGACCTCCTTGCGCTTGCCCTCGCGCGTGAGGCCGATGCCGACCTCGACCAGGTCGCGCACGATGGAATCGACGTCGCGGCCGACGTAGCCGACCTCGGTGAATTTGGTGGCCTCGACCTTGAGGAACGGCGCGCCGGCGAGCCGCGCCAGCCGCCGCGCGATCTCGGTCTTGCCGCAGCCGGTGGGGCCGATCATCAAGATGTTCTTGGGCAGCACCTCCTCCTTGAGGTCGCCCGTGAGCTGCTGGCGGCGCCAGCGGTTCCTGAGCGCGATGGCGACCGCGCGCTTGGCATCGTTCTGGCCGACGATGTAGCGGTCGAGCTCGGAGACGATCTCGCGGGGGGAGAAGCTGGTCATTGGCTGCTGTCGAGCGCCTCGATGATGACGTTGGTGTTGGTGTAGACGCAGATCTCGGCGGCAATCGCCATCGCCTTCCTGGCGATCTCCTCGGCGCTCAGCGGGCTGTCCATCAGCGCCTTGGCCGCGGCCAGCGCGTAGTTGCCGCCCGAGCCGATGCCCATCACGCCGGCCTCCGGCTCCAGCACGTCGCCGGTGCCGGTCAGCGCCAGCGTCCGCTCGCGGTCGGCGACGATCATCATGGCTTCCAGCCGCCGCAGGTAGCGGTCGGTGCGCCAGTCCTTGGCCAGCTCGACGCAGGCCCGGGTCAGCTGGCCGGGATACTGCTCGAGCTTGCTCTCGAGGCGCTCGAACAGGGTGAAGGCATCTGCCGTGGCGCCGGCGAAGCCGCCGATGACGTCGCCCTTGCCGACGATGCGCACCTTCTTGGCATTGGCCTTGATGACGGTGGCGCCGAGGCTGACCTGGCCATCGCCGGCGATCACGACTCGGCCGCCCTTGCGCACGGTCAGGATGGTGGTGCCGTGCCAGCCGGCCTGGGATGAAGCTACATCACTCATGTGTGGACCCGTCGCCGATGTCGGCATCAACGGTCCATAAATCAAGGGGCGGCATCATGCGGGGCCAGGGAAGGTGCGGAGCTATGGAAGTGGCAGGCCCAAGCTGATAAAGCCTTGGGACCCGCCCGGCAAGCAAGGCAACGGCAAGTGAAGCGGCAAGCCACCATCGAGCGCTCCACCAAGGAGACCAAGATCAAGGCCAGCGTCGATCTCGACGGCACCGGCGCTTATGACGTGACGACCGGCATCGGTTTCCTCGACCACATGCTGGAGCAACTCGCCCGCCATTCGCTGATCGACATCACGCTGAAGGCCAAGGGCGACCTGCACGTCGACTTCCACCACACCACCGAGGATTGCGGCATCGTGCTGGGCCAGGCGGTGGCCAAGGCGCTTTCCGACAAGCAGGGGATCGCGCGCTACGCCGGCGTCTACTTGCCGATGGACGAGACGCTGACCAGGGTCGCCGTCGACGTGTCGGGTCGGCCGTACCTGATCTGGAAGGTGGCCTTCCCGACCCCCAAGATCGGCGACATGGACACCGAGCTCTTCCGCGAGTGGTTCCAGGCCTTCGCGCACAACGCCGGCATCACGCTGCATGTCGAGACGCTCTATGGCGTCAACAGCCACCACATCGCCGAGACCTGCTTCAAGGGGCTGGCCCGTGCGTTGCGCGAGGCCGTGACCATCGACCCCCGCCAGGGCGCCCGCGTGCCCTCGACCAAGGGCACGCTGTAGCCCGCCTGGCTGCGCGTCCCGCGCCTCCGACGACACAGCGGCTCTCGCGGCACCAGGCCGGGTAGCTCTCGCCCTTACAATCTCTGTGCAGAACGAGGCAGAACCGCGGGCGCCGCTCGCACTGGGGTGCTAGCGTCTCGGCCCCGGTTGAGGGTCATGGAGCCAACACTTGGACCGGACGGACGACGTTCTCTCCAGAGCAGTCTTCTGGGCGGCGCTTCTGGGGTCCTCGCTACTTGTCACGGCTCTTGCCGCCAGCTGGCATGACTTTCCGGTCCCCACGAAGGACTCGATGGAATACCTGGCCTACGCCCGGAGTTTGCTTATTGCTGGTGTGTATGCGGCTTCCGAAGCGGGCCCTGCGGCGGATGCGGCCCCTGGGCGAGAGCCGTTCTATCCCCTTGTCATCGCCGGGCTCGCGAACCTGCATTCGACATGGAGCACGGGTCTTAGAAACTGCTCTCCGCCGACGGAAGCCTGTGCGAGCGCGCTGCTCTTTCTGAAGTACGCCAACGTTGCGTTGCTCGCACTTGCCGCCGTAGCCGCCGGCGCCATCACGCGCTTGTTCAGCGGTTCGCGTTTGGCTGCGATCGTCGCGGTCGGCTACGTCAGCCTCAATTTCACGATGTGGCGCGAGCTCAAGTACGTAATGTCCGACTACCTGGCCGTGTTCCTTACAGCCATTACGGCGCTAGCGTTGACCTTGGCGCTGCGCCGGCCGACTGACGTCCGCGGCTGGATCGGGGTTGGCTTCATACTGGCATTGCTCGCACTCACCAAGCAGGTATTTCTGCCTTTCGCATTCCTGCTCGCCGCTGGTTTGTTGGGGCATGGGCTGTCCACTCGTGCAGGCAGTTGGCAGCGCTTCTTGCCTAGCCTCAGCATATTGACGGTGGTTACGCTGCTAAATGGCGGCTGGGTGCTGCGCAACGTTGCATATTTCGGGGTCATGAATGACGGCCGTGGGAGCATAGCACTCAGCACGCGCGAGGTTTTCAACAGCATGACCGCTGGCGAGCACGCGGTCGCCTATCTTTGGTTCATGCGCCACCCAGGCCCCAACCTCGCCAGGAGCCTATTTCCGGAAGGGCACTGGCACCGCTTCCCGTGGATGGCGCCAGAGGGGTTCTATTGGCGCGGCCAGTTCGTCAACCACGAGGCGCGCGTACAGCGCTTGAGATCGCAGACAGGTGCATCGGATGCCGTTGCGCAGACCCAAGCGGGCGGCGTGGTGATCCGCGAAATCCTGGCAAATTGGATGGGCTACCTGGCTTCGATGCCTGCCATATTCTATCGCGGCTTGTGGTTCGACGCATTCATGCCGTTGAGCCTGCCCCTGTTCGCCCTGCCGTTCCTCTGGGCGTGGCGCGAGCAACAGTGGCGGCTGCTGGCAGCGCTTTCCCCAGGATTCTGGTCGCTGATCGTGTATCCGGTCGTATCGCTCAATATTCAGCGCTATCAGTTCACTGTCGTGATTGTCCTCGCGGTGACTGCGGGCCTGGCGGCAGACCGGCTGCTAGGCCGGCCCGCCGCCCGCTCCAATGAGATCTTGCGACCGTGAAACCAATCAACAGGAACGCACAAGGACCCGGCACGGCGGCGACGTACTCCCTCCTGAGGGTGGCTGTGCTGCTGCCATGCCTGAACGAAGCGGCGGCGATCGGTGGCGTTCTCGCGGGGTTCCGCAACGCGCTCCCGGACGCTGATCTCTACGTGATCGACAACGGATCGCAGGATGCCACATCTGAGATCGCGCACGCCTCTGGAGCAACGGTGATCTACGAGGCGCAGCCGGGCAAAGGCAACGCCGTGCGACGCGCATTCGCCGCCATTGACGCGGATGTCTACGTGCTTGCCGACGGGGATGGAACCTACGACGCCTCGCGGGCGCCCCAACTGATCGAGAAGCTGCTGACGCAGCGGCTGGACATGGTAGTGGGGACCCGATCGAGGTCGTCCGTCGACGCCTACCGCTTGGGACACGAGTACGGCAATCGCCTGTTCAATTGGATACTGAAGAGTTCCTTCGGCAGCACGTTTGGGGATGTTTTCTCCGGCTATCGGGTGTTCTCACGGCGCTTCGTGCGCTCCTTTCCGGCCCTCTCGCAGGGGTTCGAGGTCGAGACAGAGATGGCGGTGCACGCCATTTTGTTGCGCATGCCGACCGCCGAGGTGGCAACAGGATACGGCAGTCGGCCACAGGGGACGACGAGCAAGCTCAGAACCATCCGTGATGGCATCCGCATACTGGCAACGATTGTGCGGCTCATTCGATTGCACCGGCCGCTCATCTTCTTTTTCCTCATTGCTTTCTGGCTGCTGGCCGCCGCCGGCTTACTTTTCTACCCAATTTTCATCACATATTTGGACACGGGTCTGGTGCCGCGCTTCCCGACTTTGATTGTGTCGCTCGGATTTGCAGTCATGGCCATTGTGATGCTGGCTTGCGGGCTCGTTCTCGACGCCCTCACGCATACGCAACTCGAGGTTCGCCGGTTGCTGTATCTCAACGCAGGCCGTATCGCCGGCGACAGGGAATGGCAACCGACCACCTCTCGGAGTGGCGCGCCTAGCGGGGGGCGCCGGCAGCGCGGCGCGATGCGATCTGCTTAACCACCTTCTCTCGCCATTCCTTAACCGCTTCCGCCGACAGTGGCCGCGCCCCCTGCGTCCAGCGTTCAGCGCGGTCTCATGCCCCCATCCCCAAGCGTCCCGGCGGTTCCTCTCGGGTCTGTCGTCTCCGTCGGCGGCTCGCATGCTGCCGTGCACCTGACGGCACCGGCCGCAGCCGAGGACGCCGCGGCCCAGCGCATCACCGTCGGCAGGTTCCTGTCCCTGCGCACGGCCAACTCGTCGGTCGTGGCGGTCGTCACCGAGGTCGACGGCGGCGGCGCGGCCGGCGCCATCAAGGCCCGGGTCGACCTGCTGGGCGAGATCAAGCGCGGCGAGGGCGGCCGCCCGACCTTCCAGCGCGGCATCACCGGCTATCCAGCCGTCGGCGACCGGGTGGAGGCGCTCGGCCACGACGGCCTGCGCGCGGTCTACGACACCTACGGCGGCGACACCATCACCATCGGCCAGCTGCAGCAGGACGACTCGATTGGCGCCTACATCAAGGTCGACGAGATGCTGCGCAAGCACTTCGCGCTGTTTGGGACCACGGGCGTCGGCAAGTCGAGCGCCGTCGCCGTGCTGCTGCGCGCCATCCTGGCGAGCCGGCCCAACCAGCGCATCTTCCTGGTCGACCCGCACAACGAGTACGCCCGCTCGTTCCGCGAGAAGGCCCTGGTGCTGAACCCGAAGAACCTGAAGCTGCCGTTCTGGCTCTTCAACTTCGAGGAGACGGTCGACGTCTTCTTCCGCGGCCGGCCGGGCGTCGAGGAGGAGGTGGAGATCCTCACCCAGACCATCCCGCTCGCCAAGGCGATGTTTGCCAGCACGCGCGGGGAAGGCCACTCGCTGCGCAAGGCGGATCCCGGCGGCACGGCCTACTCGGTCGACACGCCTGTGCCCTATCGCCTAGCCGACCTCGTCAACCTGATCGACGATCGCATGGGCAAGCTCGAGAACCGCTCCTCGACCACCAAGTACAGCCGCCTGATCGCGCGCATCGAGTCGGTGCGCAAGGACCTGCGCTACGCCTTCATGTTCGACAACGCCAACGTCGGCGGCGACACCATGGTCGACGTGCTGAGCCAGCTGTTCCGCCTCACGCCCGACGGCAAGCCGATGACGGTGATGCAGCTGGCGGGCTTCCCGGCCGAGGTGGTCGACTCGGTCGTCTCCGTGCTCGGGCGCATGGCGTTCGATTTCGGGCTGTGGAGCGATGGGGCCATCGAGCTGCTGTTCGTGTGCGAGGAGGCGCATCGCTATGCGCCGGGCGACCGCAGCCTCGGCTTCGGGCCGACCCGCAAGGCGATCTCGCGCATCGCCAAGGAGGGCCGCAAGTATGGCGTGTTCCTGGGGCTGGTGACGCAGCGGCCGGCCGAGCTCGATGCCACCATCATCTCCCAGTGCAGCACGCTGTTTGCCATGCGCATGGCCAACGACCGCGACCAGGCCGTGATCCGTGCCGCGGTGTCGGATGCGGCGGCTAGCCTGCTGGCATTCGTGCCCTCGCTCGGCACGCGTGAGGCGTTCGCCTTCGGCGAAGGCGTGTCGCTGCCGACCAGGTTGCGCTTCAGCCAGCTCGCGCCCGAGTTCATCCCCAAGAGCGAGTCGCTCAGGAGCGGCGAGCATATCGACGCGACCGGCGGCATCGACGCAGTCTTCGTCGAGCGGGTGGTCGAGCGCTGGCGTCACGCCACCATGGGCAACAAGCGCAAGGCGGGCGAAAGCCTGCTCGACATGGAGCGTCCAGGAGGCGAGCCGGCGACCGCGCTCACGCTCGAGGCCGAGCGGGCGCTGCTGCGCGATGCCGCCCTCAACATGCGCCGGGAGCCGCCGGCCGACGCGGCCAAGCCCGGCGCAGGGCCGGCGCACAGATCGCTGCGCAAGTAGGTTTGCGGCTCAGCTACGACGGCTTCGGCTCCAGGGCTTCGACGCCGTTGTCGGCAAGGCAACGGTGCGCGTGCCGTTGAAACAGCGCGCCTTGAAGAGCCATCACTGCGCCCTGACCAGCGCACTCTGGGGGCAAGCAGACCAGGCGCGGACAACGCCAACTCGACGCAATTGACCCCAAGCTGCCCTCCTTGGGCGTTGCTCCGCAATTAGTCCGTCCTTGCTAGATTCTTGTCGAAGAACGCAACGACCTCGGGTGCTACCTGCTTGTGCACCAGCGCGCGATCGACCCCCTTGGGATCATCGCAGAGCGGAAGACCTGCGAAGCGCGTGAGGATTGGCCCGACAAGCCAGCGGCACTCGGGCACGTAAACAAAGTGACCTGCCGGGCGCACTACTTCCCTGGCGCTTGAGATCTGTCTGGCGAGATTGGTTGAGTTCGACAGCGGGTCCAGGATCTCGTCGAATTGCGCGGTGTCCACCACAAGCGGGACGCTGATCGACTTGAGCGAGTCGGGAGTGAAACCCTGTCCCGGTCCCGAGCCCATGATGTAGAAGGCCTTGATCCGGCCATCCTTGAACGAGTCTCCGGCATCCGTTGCGGGCACGCCCGCGATATCGTCTTTGAGCGTTCCGTCGCAATAGAAGTCCTTCTTCTGCGCTTTCTCGCAGAAGGCTCTTTGCCGTGCCGGATCGTATCTGCCTCCGGCGAGGCTCACTCCGGTCCACCCGCCAAACGAGTGACCCACGAAGCCGATGCGGTTCTCATCGATGAGCGCCGCCCATTTGGGATTCTTCAAGACCTCGTCGAGAGCGAACGAAACATCGCGCGAGCGGTCCCACAAGCGATAGCGCCCTGTTACGGTCTGATCGTCACCTAGCGTTCCCGGATGTGACGTGGAGAGGACCACGTATCCGGATTTCACCAGCTCGAGCGCTAGCCACCCCTGCGAAAATCTCGTTCCCCAATTGCCGTGGGAGATCACGATCAGGGGGTGCTTGTCCAGCGGGGGCTGTGGCTCCGCGTTGCGCGCGAGCGGGATCGAACGCAACGGTGGGCGTGGGGAGAACCACTCGATCTTTGCGTCGGGGGCGGCCTTGAACCACAGCTCGGTGGTAACCTTGCGGACCGTCGCCTTGTTCTCGAGTTCGAGCGTCGCGGTTCCAACAACGCCGTCGCCGGCGGCGGCCCTTGCTGTGTGGAGGAGTATCCCTAGTAGGAGCGCGGCAATCATCGCTGCGGGCGATAGCGATAGGGTCTTCATGCGCGACACCTCCTTGTGCCTCAGGCGCGGTCTGCGCTGCGGCTCGGCGTTTCGACCATTGTGGGGTCTTTCGTTGACCAGCTAGAGTATGCGGAGAAAGCGCGCTCTTGATTAGGTCAACGCAGCTAATATCTTTCCTAACCAAAGGTTTGGAGTGCTGGCCTGTGAAGAGCATCCGCGGAGTGGTAGGTTTTGTGCGGACCGTCGAGGCAGGAAGCTTTGCAGGCGCCGCCAAGAAGTTGGGCATCACTCCGGTCGCCGTGAGCAAGAATGTGCAGCGGCTCGAGCGGCAACTTGGCGTCCGACTGCTGCAGCGGTCTACGCGCAAGCTTGCTCTGACGGAGGAAGGGCGGCTGTACTACGAGCGCTGCACCGGGCCGCTTCGCGAGCTGGAAAATGCCCAATCCGTAATAGCTGAAAAAGGCAGATCACCGTCCGGCACGCTCAGGGTAACGTCCCTATCACCCTTTGGACGAACCTATGTCGTGCCCCTTATTCCGACGTTCAGCCGCCGATACCCGGCTATCGAACTGGAATTGCATCTCGACGATTCGGTGAGCGATATGATCGCCGGAGGCTACGACGTTGGCATTCGAGCCGGCGAACCTCGCGATGGCTCCATGGTGATGCGTGAGGTGGCACCGCTCAATTTCGTCGTTTGCGGAGCGCCGTCTTATCTTGCTGACCGCGGCATTCCCTTAACGCTCGCGGACTTGTCCAAGCACAACTGCCTACGGCTACGTGGACGTGGTCCCGCCACCCACTCTCTCAACTGGTTGCTGGGGCCGAAGAGGCTCGCTGTTTCGCCGCCCATCAGAGGAAACTTTCTCGCAAATGACATCACAACGCTCGTCACGGCAGCAGTGCATGGGCAGGGATTGGTACTTGCTCCACTTCCTCTGGTTCTTCCCTTGTTTCGAACGGGTGCCCTAAGGCCAGTATTGCCGGAGTATGTATCGCAGCCCGCGCGCATCTTCATTCACTACGTGAGTCGAAAACATCTCCCCGCACGTGTGAAAGCTTTCGTGAAGTTCATGCTCGAGCATCTTCGCAACAATCCGGATTTGATATCGGATCCTCAGGCTTTGCTGGCTCCGTTCGTCACTCTTCCCATGAAGCCGTCTCCCATGAAGCCGTCGCCTGGCTCTACGCACCCTGCAAGACGAGTAGCCTAGCGGACCGATTGTTGCCCGAGAGCAACCCCTGTTGCCCTCTGGCACATCAAAGAAGCCCGTTGTTGGCACATATCGGCAGTTTCCCAGGCGTCCGGGGTGGTCCGCAGCTGGGGGCGAAGCCGAACGCGAGCGTGGCGGCCCTCTTCTGCCGATCGGGTGAAAAATCCTCTAGCCGCACCCGATATGCATCCATCGGGATATGCATCCATCGGGCTGGATTGCTGCGCATCCCCGGCTGGAGCGCCCCGGGGCGCCTCTACCCCCCTCGCCTTTGCCGGACTGAGCGATTAGAAGGTGGCAGCGCAACCCCTTGGGGCATAGGCCATGCTCACCTTCACCGTGCACGAGCCGCCCAACCCGCCGGCCGATCGCGTCGACCGCGCCGAGGCGGTCGTGTTCATCAAGGACGGCTTTGCCTGGATGGCCGCCATCTTCGCGCCGTTCTGGATGCTGGCGCACCGGCTGTGGTGGCCGCTGCTCGGCTACGTCGCGCTGGCCGGCGGCTTCGAGCTGCTCAAGCTGGCGTTCGGCATCGACCAGCGCTGGACCGGGCTGGCCGCCTTCGCCCTCAACCTGCTCGTCGGCTTCGAGGCGGACACGCTGCGGCGCTGGTCGCTGCAGCGGCGCGGCTGGCGCGATCTGGGCTGCGTCAGCGGCAAGACCGCGGCCGAGTGCGAGCGGCGCTTCTTCGACGCCTGGCTGCCGAGCCAGCCTATCATCGCCGCCAAGCCCGAGACGCGGGCGGCGGGCGGCTGGTGGCGCCTCGGCAGCCTCGGAGCGCGCTCCTAGCGACGGCTCCCATGCAACGCCTCGTCATCATCAACTACGGCTCCGGCAACCTGCACTCCGCCGCCAAGGCCTTCGAGCGGGCAGCGCGCGAGAGTGACGCCGACGTGCACATTGCGGTGAGCGACAGCGCCGCGCAGGTGGCCGCGGCTGATCGCATCGTATTGCCGGGCGTGGGCGCGTTTGCGGATTGCCGGCGGGGCGTCGATGCAGTGCCGGGTCTCTACGAGGCGCTCGAGATCGCGGTGCGCGGCAAGGGCCGGCCGTTCCTCGGCATCTGCGTTGGCATGCAGCTGATGGCCGAGCGCGGGCTCGAGTTCCGCATCACGCAGGGTTTCGGCTGGATCAAGGGCGACGTGAAGGTGATCGAGCCCAGCGACCCCGGCCTCAAGATCCCGCACATGGGCTGGAACACGCTCGATGTGGTCAACCCCCACCCGCTGTTGGCGAGCATCAAGACGGGTCCCGAGGGCCTGCACGCCTATTTCGTGCACTCCTTCCACCTGGCGGCGGCCGAGCGCGGCGTGGTGGTGGCGGAGACCGACTACGGTGGACCGGTGACCGCGATGGTCGGGGCCGACAACATCGCGGGCACGCAGTTCCACCCGGAGAAGAGCCAGACGCTGGGCTTGCAGCTCATCTCCAACTTCCTGAAGTGGCGGCCTTAGGGGCAGCGGACCGGCCGAGGGGAGGCCGGATCAGGCCGCGCGGGCTTCAGGATACGCACTGACAGGCAAGGCAACGACGTTGGAGGCCTCCGCGCCCACGTCCTGGCGCCGCTTGCGGAACCAGCGCAGCGTGGTGTTGAGGAGCACGGCATCGGCCTCGACCTGCTGGATCAGCAGGCCGTCCTCGCCGTCCAGGTGGGTCCTGAGGCGCCGCTCCAGTGCGTCGGCGCGCTCGGGCGACTGTACGTACCAGGTGGTCTCCAGCGGGCGGGCCCAGGCCTCGCCCATCTGCATGATGGTGCTGGCGAGGCTGTGGCGGGTGGCGTCGGCGAGGTCGTAGGTGATGAGATAGGTGCGCATGGGGGCTCTCTGGGCAGCGAGGGGGCCGGGGGGCGTTCCGCGCGACGCCGAACCAGCGCGGAACGTAGAGAGAACATGCCGCGATTCGAGGGGGCTGTCGAGCGGAAGTTCCGCGTTTGTTCGTGGAGCCGTAGCCGCCCTAGTCGAACAGCCCGGGCTGCCGGTCGGCGGCTACGCCGCGCGGGATGCGCCGATGCAACCCGAAGTCGATGCGATCGAGCAGGGCCGGGTGGCGCTCGCAGAACAGCGCCAGCGCCGCCTCGCGGCTGCCCACGAAGCGCTTCTCCTCCCAGATCTCGTAGAGGCGCCGCGGGTCGCAGCCGTAGCGGGCGATGAGGTCCCTGCGCCGGATCCTGAGCCAGCGGGCGATCCAGATATCGATGGCATCGGCCGCGATGAGCGGCCGCCGGGCGGCGGGGGCCGATGCCAGAGGCGTTGGCGCGACGCGAGCTTGACTGAACGGCAACATGGCCCATTGATCGCGCACGAAGATAGCGAAGTGATGGCGCCGAGGCCGGCCGACCGCCCGATGATCCTGTTTCCCGCCATTGACCTGAAGGACGGCCGCTGCGTGCGCCTGGTGCGCGGGGAGATGGCGCAGGCTACCGTCTTCAACGACGATCCCGCCGCGCAGGCGCGCGCCTTCGCCGCCCAGGGCTTCGCCTGGCTGCACATCGTCGATCTCAACGGCGCCTTCGCCGGCAAGCCGGTCAACGCCCCCGCCGTCGAGGCCATCCTGTCGGCCGTGGCGATTCCGGTGCAGCTCGGCGGCGGCATCCGCGACCTCGCCACCATCGAGGCGTGGCTCGACAAGGGCGTGCGCCGGGTCATCCTGGGTACCGCCGCCGTGCGCGCTCCCGCCCTGGTGCGGCAGGCCTGCAAGGCCCATCCCGGCCGCATCGCCGTCGGCATCGATGCGCGCGGCGGCAAGGTCGCGGTGGAAGGCTGGGCGGAGACCAGCGAGCTCGGCGCTCTCGAGCTGGCGCGCCGCTTCGAGGACGCCGGCGTCGCTGCCATCATCTATACCGACATCGACCGCGACGGCGTTCTGAAGGGCCTCAACCTGCCGGCAACTGCGGAGCTTGCGCGCGCCACCTCCATACCGGTGATCGCCTCGGGCGGGCTTGCCGGCATCGACGACATCAAGGCGTTGCTGCGCCCCGAGTATCGCCTGCTGGAAGGCGCCATCGCCGGCCGTGCGCTCTACGATGGCCGGCTCGACGCACGCGAGGCCCTCGGCCTGATCGGCGCCGGCAGACCGGCGGGCTGAGCGGCCAAATTGCGCCCAGAACGGAGCGCAGTCTTGCCAGGCCGGCGTCCGTTGCCGGCCAGGTGCGCGTATGCGCAATATCGGCCAGCTCGCGCCAAACATTCATTGGGAGGAACGCATGTCTGAAATCAGCCTATCGCGGCGTCAGGCCCTGCTGGGCGCTGCGAGCGCCGCCGCACTCGCCGGCCTGCCGCTGCAGCCCGCCGCTGCAAGAGCGCCGATGTCGAGGACCCAGGCGCCCTACTACTATCGCTTCAGCCACGGCAGCATGCAGGCCACGGTGGTGTCCGACGGGCCGCTGCCGCTGGGCGAGCCCAGCGCCACCTTCCTCGGCATCTCCAAAGAGGACGTGGGCAAGATGCTCACCGACAACTTCCTCTCCCCCAGCAACGTCGTGCTCGAGCAGAACGCCTTGGTGCTCAACACCGGCGACAAGCTCGTGCTGTTTGATTCCGGCATGGGCACCAACGCCATGTTCGGCAAGTCGACGGGCCGGCTGGTGGCGAGCCTGCGGCAGGCCGGCATCAACCCGGCCCAAATCGATGCCGTCGTCGTCACGCACGGCCACATCGACCACATCGGCGGACTGGTCGGCGCCCGGGGCCGCCTGTTCCCCAATGCGCAGATCTACATCACCCAGTCGGATTTCGATTTCTGGACCGACGAGGCAAAGCTCGGCGGCGACCTGAAGGCGTTCATCGAGCACGCGCGCAAGAACCTGATGCCCTACCGCGATCGCATCGTGTTCATCAAGGACGGGCAGGAGGTGCTGCCGGGCATCCAGGCCATGGCCGCGCCGGGCCACACCGTCGGCCACACCATCTTCATGATCACCTCGGGCGGCAAGAGCTTCTGCAACGTAGGCGATCTGACGCACCACCAGGTGCTGCTGGTCGAGCGGCCGCGCACTGAGTTCGCTTACGACACCGACCCCAAGCAGGCCGCCTCGACCCGCGTCAAGGTCCTCGACATGCTGGCAGCCCAGAAGATCCCACTCCTCGCCTACCACTTCCCCTGGCCCGGCATCGGCCATGTCGCCAAGCAGGGCGACGGCTTTCGCTATTTCGCAACGCCCATGCAGATGCTCCCCGAGGAGCGCCCGCGGGGCGCGCCGCCCACTGCCGGCAGCCGCCGAGGCTGACATCGGCTATCGGCTGCGCGTGGTGCGTGGTGATGTTGACCGCCACGTGAGGTGAATTTTCCACTCCGGCACCCGTGTGCTAGGCTCTGTGCATGCAGCAGGAGACCCGCAAAGCCGCCTCGATCGATGCCGCGCCGACGGACCCGGATGCATTTCTGCTCTGGGCTTCACAGCGCCCGCGCGAAGACGGCAAGTTCGAGCTGTCGCGGGGGCGGGTGAGGCGCACCATGATCAATGCGTCCCGGGGACACACGCGCGTGTGCTCGAATCTGATGGGCGAACTGCTCCGTCTCCTCGACCGGGACCGGTTCGACATCGGCGCCAACGACTTTGCGGTGCGGACCCCGTTCGGCATCCGCAGCCCAGATATCGTCGTCGATCAGGCTAGCTCCGACGGGCGACAGCTCGAAACGGCGACGCCGCTCTTCATCGCCGAGGTGCTTTCCCCCTCCACCGCTGACGCCGACTTCACCGAGAAGCTCGAGGAGTATAGCTCGATCCCCTCGCTCGGGACCTATCTCATCTGCAGCCAGGACGAGCCGCGTGCGTGGTACTGGTCGCGGCAGGCCGACGGCGCATGGCCGGGGAAGCCGACGGAGATTGCAGGCCGCGAAGGCGTCGTCCCGCTCGGCGGCCTGGCCATCGAGCTCTCCATGGCCGCAATTTTCCGCGGCATCCCGGATGCGCCCACGCTCGGCTGAGGCGAGCCGCCTGGCGGCAGCCTAGTTGCCGATCCGGGGGCTCATGGGCGGCAGGGGCTCCGGCCGCGGCATGGGCGGACGGAGCTCGGCCGGCGGGTTGGGCCGCTCCGGCGGGATCGGCGACGGCGGCCCATAGAGGTCTCTCGGCGACAGGATGATGACCGGGCGCTGGTTCTTCTGGCCGGCGTGAGTGGGCGTGTTCGCCTGGGCGCCGGCCGGCGTGGCCGCGCCAAGGGCGATCAGGATGGCCAGAGCGGCGCGGATCGGCGTCATGACGGGTCGCGTGTTGCCTTGTCTGGCCTTGGATATGGTGCCGGCTGGCCGGGAGGGGAAGGGCCTCGCATGCACCGTTTGGGGCACGCGTTGCACGCGCCTGTTTCGGCGCCGCGGTGGGTGCGCTAGATAGTCGCTTGGCCGGGACGGCCGCCGCACCTGGGCCCCATGCAACCCATGACCTTGAAGATCCGCATCATCCCCTGCCTCGACGTCAAGGACGGGCGCGTGGTCAAGGGCATCAACTTCGTCGACCTCAAGGATGCGGGCGATCCGGTGGAGGCGGCGGCGGCCTACGACGCGGCCGGCGCCGACGAGTTGTGCTTCCTCGACATCACGGCGAGCCACGAGAACCGCGACACCATTTTCGATATTGTCGAGCGCACGGCCTCGCGCTGCTTCATGCCGCTCACCGTCGGCGGCGGAGTGCGCACGACCGAGGACATCCGCAAGCTCCTGCACGCCGGTGCCGACAAGGTGTCGATCAACACCGCTGCCGTGCATCGGCGCCAGTTCGTCGCCGAGGGTGCCGACAAGTTCGGCGCGCAGTGCATCGTCGTCGCCATCGACGCCAAGCGCGTGTCGGCGGCGGGCGCGCCGCTGCGCTGGGAGCTGTTCACCCACGGCGGTCGCAACCGGACCGGGCTCGAGGCGATCGCCTACGCGCGCGAGGTGGTCGGGCTCGGCGCCGGCGAGATCCTTCTCACCTCCATGGACCGCGACGGCACCAAGGCAGGCTTCGATCTGGAGCTCACCCGGGCGGTCGCGGATGCCGTGACCGTGCCGGTGATCGCCTCGGGCGGCGTCGGCACGCTCGATCACCTGGTCGAGGGCGTGCAGCAGGGCCACGCCAGCGCCGTGCTGGCGGCCTCCATCTTCCACTTCGGCACTTTCTCCATCGGCGAGGCCAAGCGCCACATGGCCGCCGCCGGCATCCCCATGCGGCTAGATACGCTGACCGCCTGACGCCGCCGGCGCCACGGCTGCCCGCAATTCGGGCACACTGGGCCCTTGAACTCGACCCGGCTGCCGTGCTGGCGTAGAGCGCCCTCAACCTTGCCCGTCAGGCCCGACCGTCAATGAAGCCGACCATCCTCATTGCCGCGTACTTCCCAAAGCGCCTCGTCGATCAACTGGCCGACCGCTACACCCTGTGCGGGCCCATGGAGCATCCCGAGCCCCACGCCGTCCCGGCCGAGGCGCGCGCGGCCCGCGTGCTGATCACCCTCGGCGGGCTCACGACCGATGCGGCGCTGATGGACGCCCTGCCGCGGCTGGGGCTCATCGCCTGCTACGGCACCGGCTACGAGGGCGTGGACCGGGCCGCGGCGCGGGCGCGCGGCATCGTCGTCTCGCATGCCGGCGATACCAACTCCACCGCGGTCGCCGAGTTCGCCATGGGCCTCGTCATCGCCAGCGCGCGCAGCCTGGTGCGCGGCGACCGGTTCGCGCGGGCCGGTCGCTGGCGCGGCGACATCATCGAGCGATTGCCGCTGACGCCGGGCCTCGCCGGGCGGCGCCTCGGCATCTATGGCCTCGGCTCGATCGGCTCCAGGATCGCGCAGCGCGCCGCCGCCTTCGAGATGCAGATCGGCTATCACAACCGGTCGCCGCGGCCGGGCGTGCCATATGCGTTTCATCCCACGCTGCTCGAGCTCGCGGCCTGGGCCGACGTGCTGGTCGTGTCGGTGCGCGCCGACGCCGCCAACCACCATGCGGTGAACAAGGACGTCCTCGCCGCTCTGGGCCCGAAGGGCTACCTCGTCAACGTCTCGCGCGGCATCGCCGTCGACGAGCTGGCCCTGTGCGAGGCGCTCGAGACCGGGGGAATCGCCGGCGCAGGCCTCGACGTGTTCGAGGACGAGCCCAGCATCCCCGAGCGTCTGACGCGGCTCGACAACGTGGTGCTGACCCCGCATATGGCGGCCATCTCGGCCAGCGCGCAGCGCGCCCAGCGCGACATCATGTTCGCCAACCTGGAGGCGTTCTTCGCCGGCCGGCCGGTGCTCACGGCCGCGCCCGAGTAGCCGGCGGGCGGGCAGGATCGCGCAGCCTGGACACCGGCGAGATTGTTTGTATGCTAATGAGAGGGGTGTCCGAAGCCTGAGGGGTTCCGGCCGCCATGAGGCGGGTTGCTGGCATCGACGTCGGCGGTACGTTCACGGACCTGCTCATCTACGAGGTGGGCGCGGACGGCGAGCGCGTGCGGCTCGCCAAGGTGCCGACCACGGCCGCCAACCAGGCCGACGGCGTATTGGCGGCGATCGCCGCGGCCGGCGCCTCCCCCCGCGATCTCGACCTCGTCATCCACGGCACCACCACCACCACCAACGCCGTGCTGGAGCGCAAGGTGGCCAAGGTCGGGCTGGTGACGACGCGCGGCTTCCGCGACACCCTCGAGCTCGGCCGGCGCACGCGGCCCAGGCCCTACGGTATGACGGGCACTTTCGAGCCGCTGATCCCGCGCGAGCGCCGCATCGAGATCGACGAGCGCATGAACGTGGCGGGCGAGGTGGTCACGCCGCTCGCCGAGGGACAGCTCGAGGCCGCGATCGGCCGGCTGCTCGGCATGGGCTGCGAGAGCCTCGTCATCCACTTCCTCCACGCCTACGCCAACCCCGCGCACGAGTTGCGCGCCGGCGAGATCGCGCGCGCTCTCTGGCCCAACGGCTACGTCACCCTCGGGCACGCGCTGCTCTCCGAGTTCCGCGAGTACGAGCGCGGCACCACAGCCTCGGTGAATGCTGCCGTGCAGCCGATCCTCGACCGCTACGTGCGGCGCCTGCAGGGCGAGCTGGAGGCCGGCGGCTTCGCGCACGACCTGCTGGTCATGAACGGCAATGGCGGCACGGTGGCGGCTCGCGTCGTGGCCCGCGAGGCGGCCAAGACCATCATGTCGGGGCCCGCGTCGGGCGTGATGGCGGCGGCCGCGACCCTGGCGCAGTCGGGCGTGGCGAGCGCCATCACCTACGACATGGGCGGCACGTCGACCGACGTGGCCCTGATCCATGGCGGCGTGCCGCAGGTGTCGTCGGAGATCACCGTCGCCTACGGCCTGCCGATCCACGTGCCGATGGTGGATGTCAGGAGCGTCGGCGCCGGCGGCGGCTCGATCGCCTCGATCGATGCGGCGGGCATGCTGCAGGTGGGACCCCAGTCGGCGGGCTCCGAGCCCGGCCCGATCTGCTACGGCCGGGGCGGGCGGGAGCCGACCGTCACCGACGCCAACCTGGTGCTCGGCCGGCTCGACCCGGAGCGCCTGCTCTCCGTCGCAAAGGCGGTGAGCGTGGGCGAGGTGCGCGGGATCATCGCCGAGCGGCTGGCCGGGCCGCTGGGCCTGAGCGTCGATGCGGCGGCTGCCGCCGTGATCCGGCTCGGCAACACGCACATGGCCGGCGCCATTCGCATGGTGTCGCTGGCGCGCGGCCTCGACCCGCGCGATTTCACCCTGTTTGCCTTCGGCGGCGCCGGACCGCTGCATGCGGTGGCGCTGGCGCGCGAGCTGGGCATCCCCGAGGTGCTGATCCCGGCGCGGCCCGGGCTCACCAATGCGCTCGGCTGCCTGGTCGCCGATCTGAGGCAGGACTTCGTCAAGACCCTCAATCAGCCCCTCGATGCCGCCGACATGGCCGAGGTGCGCGCCATCCTGGCCGGCCAGCGCGAGCGCGGCGTTGCCGTCAACGCCGAGGAGCAGGGCGAGATCGTCGAGACCACGGTGCTGCACGGCGCCGACATGCAGTTCCGCGGCCAGACCCACCTGATCCGCGTCGCCCTGCCGGGGGAGGATGTTTCACGCCAGACGATCCAGGCGCTGTTCGAGGCGGCCTACGATGCCCGTTTCCAGGTGCGCCTGCCCGAGATCAAGGCGGTGCTGGTCAACCTCGTCACCTCGGTGATCGGCCGGCGGCGCGCCTTTCCGATCGCCTCGCTGATCGATCCCGCGGGCCGCGCGGCGCGGGTGCAGGAGGCCGTGATCGGCGAGCGCCAACTGTTCGCCGACGGTCGCTGGCAGGCGGCGCAGGTGCTCGACCGGCTGCAGCTGCCGGTGGGCGCGCGCTTCACCGGCCCGGCCATCGTGCAGCAGATCGACGCCACCACCTGCATCGAGCCCGGCGCCGTCGCCACGGTGGACACCGTCGGCAACCTGCGCATCGCCGTCGGGGGCGCCCCATGAGCGCCGTCGATCCCATCACGCTGGCCGTGATCCAGGCAGCGCTCGGCCAGGTCTGCAACGAGATGGACATCGCCTTCTCGCGTGCAGCCTTCTCGCCGGTGATCGCCGAGGCCGACGACCGCTCGTCGGGCATCTACGACCGCGCCACCGGCGCGCTGATCAGCCAGGGCGAGCTGGGCCTGCCGGTGTTCGTCGGCACCATGCAGTATTCCACCGCCGAGCTGATCCGCCTGATCGGCGAGGGCCGGGCCGGCGCGCCCGAGCCCGGCGACATCTACATCGTCAACGACCCCTATCTCGGCGGCACCCACCTGATGGACGTGCGCTTCGCGCTGCCCTTCTACTACCAGGGCGAGCACTTCTGCTGGCTGCAGAACACGGGGCATTGGCCCGACATCGGCGGCATGGTGCCGGGCGGATTCTCGTCTAAGGCGACCGAGGTCGAGCAGGAGGGCTTGCGGCTGCCGCCGGTCAAGCTCTTCAAGCGCGGGGTGATGGACGCGGAGATCCTCGCCATCCTCAACTCCAACATGCGCATCGCCGAGCAGCGCATCGGCGACATCAAGGCGCAGGCGGCGGCGCTCAAGATCGGCGAGCGGCGGCTGACCGAGCTGCTGGACCGCTATGGCCGCGACACCATCGTCGCCGCCATCGCCGAGATCCGGCGCCGCGCGGCGAGGCTGATGCGGGCGCATATCGCCGCCATTCCCGACGGCATCTACCGCTCCGAGGCGTTCGTGGACTCCGACGGCGTCGTCAACGAGCCGCTGAAGATCGCGCTGTCGGTGACCAAGGCCGGCGAGTCGCTGAGCTTCGATTTCACGGGCTCATCGCCGCCCTGTCGCGGCCCCATGAACTCGGTGGTGGCGACCACCTACTCCGCCGTCTACCTCGCCATGCGCCACATCTTCCCCGACACGCCGCTGAACTCGGGCGCCTTCGAGCCGCTCCGCATCAAGCGCCCCGAGGGCACGTTCCTCGATGCGCGCTATCCCCGCCCCGTGTCGGGCTGCGCCGCCGAGGTCTCCCAGCGCATCGCGGAAGCCGTGTTCCTGGCGCTGGTGCAGGCGATCCCGGACAAGGTGACGGCGGCGCCGGCGGGCACGTCGGGCAACTTCGCGCTCGGCGGCGTCGATCCGGCCAAGGGCGCGGGCTACGTCATGTATCAGATCTCGGGCGGCGGCTACGGCGGCAACGCCGACCACGACGGGCTCACCAACGGCTGCTCGACCATCGGCATATCCAAGAGCCAGCCGGTGGAGGTGCTGGAGCAGTACTATCCGATCCTGTTCCGGCGCTTTGCCCTGCGCGAGGGCTCGGGCGGAGCAGGCGAGCGGCGCGGCGGCTTCGGCGTGCACTACGAGGTCGAGCTGCTGCGCGGGGAGGCGCGCGCCTCGTTCGTCATGGATCACGGTCGCTTCGGCCCGCCCGGCGTGCTGGGCGGCGGCGACGGCGCGCCCAACGTGGTTAAGATCCACCGCGGCGGCGAGACGCTCATCCCGGAGCACCTGTCCAAGGACCAGGACATTCCCCTGCGTGTCGGCGACCGTGTTGAGGTGATGACTCCGGGGGGCGGCGGCTATGGCCCTCCGCTGCGCCGGATTGCTTCGCTGGTGGCCCGCGACGTCCGGCGGGGGTACGTCACCCCGGCGCAGGCAGCGGCCCTGTACGGCGTGATTTTACTTGCAGATGGAACCGTGGACGAGGCCGCCACCACCGAGGCGCGCAGCCGCCGCGCGGCGCGGGGATAAGGGGGCATCATGGTTATCTATCACCGCCCCGCTTGCCTCGAAGAGGCGCTGGCGATCCGCGCCGGCGAGGACGTGATGGTGCTGGCCGGCGGCACCGATGTGTATCCGGCCAAGGCTGCGCGCGCCGGCTGGGGCGACATGCGCCACAAGGACGTGCTCGACATCTCGCGCGTGCCGGGACTGCGCGGCATCGAGGAGTGGCCCGATCACTGGCGCATCGGCGCGCTCACCACCTGGACCGACCTGATCGGCGCCGAGCTGCAGCCTTCGTTTGACGGCCTGAAGTTGGCGGCGCGCGAGGTCGGCGGCGCCCAGATCCAGAACCGCGGCACGCTGGCCGGCAACATCTGCACCGCCTCCCCCGCCGGCGATGGCGCGCCCAACCTGCTGGCACTCGACGCCGGAGTCGAGCTGGCGAGCCGGGGCGGCACGCGTTGCGTGGCGATGGACGAGTTCATCGACGGCTACCGCCACACCCAATGCCGGGCCGACGAGATCGTTACCGCGTTCATCATTCCCAAGCGGGGTGAGAGCGCGCGCGGACATTTCCTCAAGCTCGGGGCGCGCAGATATCTGGTGATCTCGATCGTCATGGTCGCCGGCGTCATCGAGACCGGACCTTATGGCACGATCGGCTATGTTCGCCTCGCGATCGGTTCCTGCTCGGCCGTGCCGCAGCGCCTGACGGCACTGGAGGAGGACTTGATGAGCAAGCCGATCGCCGCAGCGGCTGACCTGGTAGCCGCCGAGCATCTGGCGCGCCTGGCGCCCATCGACGACATCCGCGGGTCGGCGGCCTACCGGCGCGAGGCGGCGCTGGCGCTGACGCGGGATCTCCTCGCGCACCTTGCCGCTCGCGGGCAGCGGAGGGCCGCCTGATGCAGGACACTCCGCTGGCGGCCGAGGTCACGAAAGTTTCCTTCACGCTGAACGGCCGACCCGTTGCGGCGACAGCCCAGCCGTTCGCCTCGCTGGCCGACACGCTGCGCGAGGAACTGAGACTGACCGGCACCAAGGTCGGCTGCGAGGCCGGCGACTGCGGCGCCTGCACCGTCCTCCTCGACGGCGCCCAGGTGTGCGCCTGCCTGGTGGCGACCGCGCAAGTCCACGGCGCCCGCATCGACACGGTGGAGGCCGAGACGCCGCTGCTCGCCAGGCTGCGCCGGTCGTTCTTGGCGCACGGGGCGGCGCAGTGCGGCATCTGCACGCCCGGCATGCTGATGGCGGCGGCCGACCTGCTGGCGCGCACGCCCGCGCCCGGCCGCGCCGATGTGGAGGACGCCATCGGCGGCGTGCTGTGCCGCTGTACCGGCTATCTCAAGATCGTCGATGCGGTGCTGGACGTCGCCGGCGGGGGCGATGCGCCGCTGGTCGAAGTCGGCGCTGGTGCGGCCGTCGGCGTGCGCATCCCGCGTGTCGACGGCTGGCCGAAGGTGGCCGGCACCGACATCTTCGGCGCCGACGCGGCGCCCGCGGACGCGCTGTGGCTGCGGGTGGTGCGTTCGCCGCATGCGCGGGCCCGCTTCACGCTGGGCGACCTCGAGGCTGTCAAGGCGCGCACCCGCGGCCTCGCCGCCATCCTCACCGCCAAGGACGTGCCGGGCGCGAACGCCTTCGGCATCTTCCCGACGATGAAGGACCAGCCGGTGCTGGCGCCGGGCCACGTGCGCTTTCGCGGCGAGGCGGTCCTGGCGCTGGTCGGCACACGAGCGGCGGTCGAGGGCATCTGCGATGCCGACCTGCCGATCGAATGGCAGGTCGAGCCCGCGCTCAGCGGCATCGAGGCGGCGCTGGCGCGGGGTGCGGCGGCGATCCACCCGGCTGTGCCCGACAACGTCCTGGCGCGCGGCAACCTGAAGTGCGGCGACGTCGAGGCTGGCCACGCCGCGGCTGCCGCCATCGCCGAGGGTCAGTTTGAGACGGCCTTCGTCGAGCACGCCTACATCGAGCCAGAGGCTGGTTATGCCGTACCGGTGGGCGACCGCGTCGAGGTCACCGCCTGCACCCAGGCGCCCTACATGGACCGCGAGGAGACCGCGCGCGTGCTGGGCGTCGACCAGGCGCGCGTGCGCATCCGCCCCACCGCCTGCGGCGGCGGCTTCGGCGGCAAGCTCGACGTGTCGGTGCAGCCGCTGCTGGCCGTGGCGGCGTGGGTAACGCGGCGGCCCGTGCGCATCGTCTACACGCGCACGGAATCCATGGCCTCCACCACCAAGCGCCATCCTGCTTCCATCTGGGCCAGGTCTTCGGCCGACGCCCGGGGCCGGCTCACCGCCTTCGAGATGCAGGCCGATTTCAATACGGGCGCCTATGCCTCCTGGGGGCCGACGGTGGCGAGCCGCGTGCCCGTGCACGGCATGGGGCCTTACAAGGTGCCGAACGCCAGCCTGCGGACGCGCGCGGTCTACAGCAACGACACGCCGGCCGGCGCCTTCCGCGGCTTCGGTGTGCCGCAGGCGGCGATCGCGCACGAGACGCTGATGGATGATCTGGCCGAGCGCCTCGACCTCGACCGCTGGGCCATCCGACGCACCAACGCGCTCGCCCGCGGCGATGCCACCGCCTCGGGACAGATCCTGAAGCACTCGGCCGGCCTGCCGGCGTGCCTCGATGCCCTGAAGCCTGACTGGGTGGCGGCGCTGGCGCGCGTGGCGGCCCACAATGCATCGAGGCCGCGGCGCCGGCGCGGCGTCGGCATCGCCTGCATGTGGTACGGCTGCGGCAACACGGCGTTGCCGAACCCGTCCACGATGCGCATCACGCTCTCCCGCGACGGCACGCTGACCTTCTGCAACGGTGCGGTCGACATCGGCCAGGGCTCATCCACGGCGCTCTTGCAGATCGCCGCCGATGCGCTGGGGCTGCCCATCGCCGCGTTCCGCATGGTGGTCGGCGACACGGACCTGACCGCGGACGCGGGAAAGACGTCGGCCTCGCGCCAGACCTTCGTCTCGGGCAACGCCGCGCGCCTGGCGGCCGAGGACCTGCGCACCAGGATCCTGGCGCTCGCCAACGCCGGCCCGAATGCCAAGCTGACGCTCGATCGCTCGACGCTGCACATCGTCGACGGCGAGGCCTCGCGCAGCATCGATCTCACGGCCCTCCCCGCCGGGGACGGCGGTATCGTGCTGGGGGGCGCCGGCACCTGGGACCCGCCGACAAGCCCGCTCGACGAGAACGGCCAGGGCATTCCCTACGCCACCTACGGCTTCGCCGCGCAGATGGCCGAGGTGGAGGTGGATACGGTGCTCGGCACCACCAAGGTGGTCGCGATCGTCGCCGCCCACGACGTCGGCCGGGCCATCAATCCGACGCTGGTCGAGGGCCAGATCCACGGCGGCATCGCCCAGGGCCTCGGCATGGCCCTGATGGAGGAGTTCATCCCAGGCCGCACCGAGAACCTGCACGATTATCTCATTCCAACCGCCGGCGATGTGCCGCCGGTCAAGACCTACCTGATCGAGGATGCCGAGCTCGATGGCCCCTTCGGCGCCAAGGGCGTGGGCGAGCCGGCGCTGATCGCCACGGCGCCGGCGATCCTCTCCGCCATCCGCCACGCCACCGGCGTGCGCGTGACGCGCCTGCCGGTGCTGCCGCATCGGCTGTGGGAGGCGTTGCAGGAGAAGGAGGGGCAGCGATGAGGTCTGCGGTCATTCCCCCTCTCCCCGCTTTTTGCGGGGAGAGGGTCGGGGTGAGGGGCAGCGCCAGACTCCAGCGCCGGCGCAAGTTCCTGCCCCTAACCCTCTCCCCATTGAAGAATGGGGAGAGGGGATACAAGGAGGGTGCGCCATGAGCAAGGACCAGCTCTCGCTTGCTGCGCGCTCCAAGAAGTTCGGCGCCGCCGAGGGCGAGGGCATCGTGCGCTGCGACGCCTGCCCGGTGCTGTGCCGCATCCGCCCCGGCCGCTCCGGCGCCTGCGCGCGCTACGCCAACGCCAACGGCCAGCTCGTGCGCACCGACCCGGTCCTGCTCATGCAGCGCACGCTCGAGGATGGCGGCAAGCTCACCCCATTCGCCGGCTCGGAGTGGGACGGAGCGCCGCTCGACCCGGCGCGCACCTTCGTCACCGGCGTCGGCGCCGGCACCACCTATCCCGACTACAAGCCCGCGCCCTTCATCGTCGCGGCCGAGCACGCCGGCGTCGATACAGTCACGGTCGTCACCGAGGGCATCTTTTCCTACTGCGGCGTCAAGGTGAAGATCGACACCGATCGGCACCTGGGGCCCGAGACCGCGCCGATCCGCGTCAAGGGCGAGCAGGTCGGCCACGTGACCACCGCCGAGTACGGCTCGCAGATGCTCTCCATCGGCGGCGTGCGGCATCTGACCGGCGGCTCGAAAAAGGAAGGCACCACCACCTGCGACGCGCTGCTCGATCTCTGCTCCGGCGCCCCCGTCGAGATGACGATCGACGGCGGCCACAGCGTGATCGTGGAGGCCGGCAAAGCGCCCATCGTCGACGGCCGGCCGGAGGTGCGCATGCGCGTCGGCTGCGGCTCGGCCACGGTCGGCATCTTCGCCCGGCAGTGGCTCGGCCACGTCGACGAGGTGATCGTGGTCGACGACCACATCACCGGGGTGCTGACCGAGCACCAGTCGGGCCGCGTGCTCGACATGGCCCCGGCCGGCATCCGCGTGCGCGGCCGCAGGTCGACCCCGGGCCGCTACTTCCAGGTCGCCAATCCCGGATTGGGCTGGGGCGGCACCGACATCACCGAGCCGCTCGCCATCATTCAGCGGATCGACCCCAAGGTGGCCTGGCCCGGCCTGCGCCTGCTCATGACCTCCACCACCGGCGAGGACGCGCTCTATTGCGTGCTGAACGACCGGCTGGTGCCGGTGCCGGCCGAGATGCCCGCCGTCGTGCGCACCGTGGTGGATCGCATCGGCGAGAATTGCGAGCCCTCGCTGTGCACGGTCCTGTTCATGGCCGGCGCCGGCGGCTCGCTCAGGGCCGGCGTCACCGACAATCCAGTCCTGCTCACGCGCTCGGTCGCCAGGGGCGAGACGCGCGTCACCATGGGCGGCGCGCCGGTCTACCTGTGGCCGGGCGGCGGCATCACGGTGATGGCCGACGTCACGCGCATGCCGAAGGGCTCGTTTGGCTATGTGCCGACACCAGCCATCGTTGCGCCCATCGAATTCACGCTGCCGCGCGCGCTCTACGAGGGCCTCGGCGGGCACGCCGCCGACATCGTCGCCGTCGGCGACGTGATCCGCGAGGTCGGGCCCACGGCCCGCATCGAGGGCTGGCGGGACGGTAATCCGTGGCCCTTCGCGGGCGGCAGGTCGTGAGCGGCAAGGTTCGGGTTTGGTCAGGGAGTAACGCGATGGCAACAGCAAGAGCACGGCGCAGGCCGGCCGAGGAGGCGACCCCGGCGCAGCGGGCCGCGGCCTACGTTCTGGAGCAGCAGGTGGGCTTCCTCCTGCGCTGCGCCCACCAGCACGCCAGCGAGATCTTCAACGACGTCATGAGCCGCTTCGGCGTGACGCCGACGCAGTTCGCCGCGCTCGCCAAGCTCGACGACATGGGCTCGGTGTCGCAGAATCAGCTGGGCCGGTTGATCCACATGGATCCGGCCACCGTCTCGGGCGTGGTCGGCCGGCTGGTCGCCCGCGGCTACCTGCGCCAGGCCACCGACATCATGGACGCGCGGCTGGTCATGCTGACCCTGACGCCGTCCGGCCAGTCGGCAGTGAAGGCCATGAAAGGCGTCGCCGCCGACGTGTCGCGGCGGACGCTGGAGCCGCTCAACGCCGGCGAGGCGACCGTGCTGTTGAAGGCACTCGCCAAGATCGGGTGAGGTGATGTTTGCCCCGCCCGCGATGCAGGAGCTTACCGCCGAGCGCCTGCACCTGTCGCATGGGCCGATCGACGTGGTTTTGAAGGCCTGGGGGCCGGCCGACGCAGTTCACGCCGCCTACGCGGCGGCCAGCCGCCGCTTCCCCGCCATCCTGCCGGAGCTGTGCGACGAGCTCGCCCGGCTGCGCACGCCGATGCAGGAGGGCCCGCAGGTCGTGGGGGCAGTCGCGCGCCGCATGGTCGAGGCGTGCCGGCCCTTTGCCGACGTGTTCGTGACGCCGATGGCGGCGGTGGCGGGAGCGGTCGCCGACGAACTGCTGGCGGTGATGATCGCGGCGGCGCCGTTGCAGCGCGCCTTCGTCAACGACGGCGGCGACATCGCCGTGCTGGTCACGCCGGGGCACGCGCTGGACATCGGCGTTGCCGGCGAGTTCTCGCTGGGCCCGGTGCCGGCGCTCAACGGCAGCCTGCGGCTCGAGGCCGGCTCCGGCGTCGGCGGCATCGCCACCTCGGGCGCGCGCGGCCGCTCCTTCTCGCTCGGCATCGCCGATTCCGTGACGGTCCTGGCGCGCACTGCGGCCACTGCCGACGTGGCCGCGACCCTCATCGCCAACGCCGTCGACCTCGATAACCCGGCAGTCCGCCGCCGCCCCGCCCGCGCCCTCGACCCCGACAGCGATCTCGGCAATCTGCCGGTCACCGTCTCCGTCGGGCCGTTGCCGCCGGCCGAGATCGACCTGGCATTGGCGCGAGGTCTCGCCCGCGCGCGGGATTACTCCCGCCGCGGCCTGATCGCGGACGCCGCGCTGATGCTCGCGGGCGAGACCCGCACGCTCCAGCCGTAGGGCGCAATAGCGAAGCGTATTGCGCCGATCCCAACCCCGCGGCAGGCTGCACAGATCGGCGCACGGCTGACGCCGATTGCGCCCTACGGTCGAACCCATATTCGCCTCATGCCATCTGCAACCGCATTCGAATCCTGGCTGCGGCGCGACGGCGCGGGCCTTTGCTGCGCCCCCGGCGGCTTCCACGTCGACCCCGCGCGGGCGGTGGAGCGCGCCATCATCACGCATGGCCATTCCGACCACGCGCGGGCCGGCCACGGCGCTGTGCTGGCGACGCCTGAGACCATCGCCATCATGCAGGCGCGGCTCGGGCCCGGCGCCGCCGGCTCGTTCCAGGCGCTCGCTTACGGCGAGGCGATCGACATCGGCGCTACCCGCGTGCGCCTCGTGCCCGCCGGTCACATCCTCGGCAGCGCCCAGGTGGTGATCGAGCATCAGGGCCGCCGCGCCGTCATCTCCGGCGACTACAAGCGCCGCGCCGATCCCACCGCGGCGCCGTTCGAGCCGGTGCGCTGCGACCTGTTCGTCACGGAAGCCACCTTCGCGCTGCCCGTGTTCCGGCACGAGCCCGACGCGCGCGAGATCGGCCGCCTGCTCGCCTCGCTCGCGGCCTTCCCCGAGCGCACCCACCTCGTCGGCGCCTACGGCCTCGGCAAGACGCAGCGGCTGATTGCCCTGCTGCGGCGGGCCGGCTACGACCGGCCGATCTGGCTGCACGGCGCCATGCAAGCCATGTGCGACCTCTACGCTGCTCTCGGCGTCGATCTCGGGCCGCTGGCGCTCGTCAGCGACGCCGACAGCAAGCTTCCGGGCGAGATCGTGCTCTGCCCGCCCTCGGCGCTCAAGGACCGCTGGACGCGGCGGCTCGCCGATCCCGTCACCGCCTTCGCCTCGGGCTGGATGCGCGTGCGGGCGCGCGCGCGGCAGTATGGCGTCGAGCTGCCGCTGGTGATCTCCGACCATGCCGACTGGCCGGAGCTGGTCGCGACCATTGCCGAGACCGAGGCCGAGGAGGTCTGGGTCACGCACGGCCGCGAGGACGCGCTGGTGCGCCAGATCGGCCTGATGGGCAAGCGCGGGCGGGCTCTCGCCCTGGTCGGCTACGAGGAGGAGGGTGAGTGAAACATTTTGCCGACCTGCTCGACCGGCTGTCCTACAGCGCCTCGCGCAACGCCAAGCTGCGGCTGATGGCGGAGTATTTCCGCGCCACGCCCGATCCCGACCGCGGCTGGGCGCTGGCGGCGCTGACCGACGGCCTGCCGTTCTCCTTCCCGCTGCGGCGCACGCTGATGGACATGATGGCGCGGCGCATGGACGAGGAGCTGTTCCGCCTCTCGCGCGACTACGTCGGCGACACGGCCGAGACCATCGCGCTGGTGTGGGACGCGGCAATCCCCCTCTCCCCGCTCTTGCGGGGAGAGGGTCGGGGTGAGGGGCAGCCGCAGACCGCAGCGCAAGGTTCTGCCCCTCACCCTAGCCCTCTCCCCATGAAGAATGGGGAGAGGGGACAGGTCGCGGGCGGGGAGAGGGAATCCCTGCGGCTTGCCGACATCATCGCCGAGCTGAGCCTGATCGGCCGCAACGACCTGGGGCCGCGACTGGAGACCTGGCTCGACGGGCTCGACGCCACGGGCCGATGGGCGCTCCTGAAGCTCCTGACCGGCGCGCTGCGGGTCGGCGTATCGGCCCGGCTCGCCAAGACGGCGGTGGCGGAGATGGCGGGGCTCGAGGTCGGCGACATCGAGGAGGTCTGGCACGCCTTGGCGCCGCCCTACGCGGCGCTGTTTGCCTGGGTCGAAGGGCGTGGGGCCCTGCCGGGAAGCAACGATGCGCCGGTGTTCCGCCCGCTGATGCTGTCGCACGCGCTGGAGGAGGGGGACTGGGTCGCGCTCGACCTGGCGCAGTTCTCGGCCGAATGGAAGTGGGACGGCATCCGCGTGCAGATCGTCGCCGGCAAGGGCGAGACGCATCTGTTCTCGCGCACCGGCGACGACATCGCCAGGAGCTTCCCCGACGTGGCCGGCGCGTTCCCCTTCGATGCCGTGCTCGACGGCGAGCTGCTGGTGCTGCGCGACGGCCACGTGGCCCCCTTCAACGATCTGCAGCAGCGGCTCAACCGCAAGGGCGTGACCAAGCGGCAGCTGGAACAGTTTCCCGCCCACGTGCGCCTTTACGATGCGCTGATGATCGAGGGCGAGGACCTGCGCCAGCGGCCCTTCATCGAACGCCGCGCCCGGCTCGAGGCCTGGCATCAGCGCGTGCGGCCGCAGCGCACCGATCTCTCCCCGCTCATCGACGTGACGCGCAAGGGCGAGCTCCAGCGCCTGTGGGCGGCAACGCGCGAGGCCGGCATCGAGGGCATGATGCTGAAGCGGCGCGACAGCCCCTACGTCGCCGGCCGGCCCAAGGGCCTGTGGTGGAAGTGGAAGCGGGCGCCGCTCACGCTCGACTGCGTGCTGATGTACGCCCAGCGCGGCTCGGGCAAGCGCTCGTCCTACTACTCCGACTACACCTTCGGCGCCTGGCGCCAGGGCGAGGCGGGCGCGCCCGAGCTGGTGCCGGTCGGCAAGGCCTACTTCGGCTTCACCGACGAGGAGCTCGTCGAGATCGACCGCTGGGTGCGCAACCACACCACCGAGAGCTTCGGGCCGGTGCGGGCTGTGTCGCCGGGGCTGGTGTTCGAGGTCGCCTTCGACGCCGTGCAGCGCTCGACGCGGCACAAGTCCGGCGTCGCCATGCGCTTCCCCCGCATCAGCCGCATCCGCTGGGACAAGCCGGCCGCGGAGGCGGACCGGCTCGAGACGCTGGAGGCGATGATTGCGGGGTGATGTCATCCCCGCGAAGGCGGGGATCCACGCAAGCTGCTGACGGATGGTGGCGTGGATGCCCGCCTACGCGGGCATGACGCTACAGCGGCTCCCAGTTGAAGACGTCGGCGGAGCGGTCGAGCGGGTAGAGCGCGCCCTTGAAGGCCGGCAGCATGGTCTCGGCGATGGCCTGCGGGGTCCAGCCGCCGTCCTTGTGGGCGACGCGCACGGGCCGCGACTGGCTCATCAGGAAGACCTCGTCCTTGCGCACGGCGAAGATCTGGCCCGACACGTCCTTCGACAGGTCGCTGGCCAGGAACACGCAGATAGGCGCGATCTTCGACGCCGTCATGGTGTTCTGGATGCGGTCGACGCGCGCCTTTTCCTCCGGCGTGGTGGTGGGGATGGTGCCGATCAGGCGCGACCAGGCGAACGGGGAGACGCAGTTGGAGCGCACCTTGAAGCGGGCCATGTCGAGCGCGATCGACTTCGACAGGCCGACGATGCCGAGCTTGGCGGCCGCATAGTTGGCCTGGCCGAAGTTGCCGACCAGGCCCGAGGTCGACGTGAAGTGGATGAACGAGCCGCCCTCCTGGTCCTTGAAGTAAGGCGCGGCGGCCTTCGACATGTAGAAGGCGCCGTAGAGGTGCACCTTGATGACGGCGTCCCAGTCGACCACGCTCATGCGGTGGAAGATGCGGTCGCGCAGGATGCCGGCGTTGTTGACCACGCAGTCGACGCGGCCGAAATTGTCGATCGCGGCCTTGATGATGCGCTCGGCGCCGGCCGGGTCGGCGACGCTGTCGCCGTTGGCGACGGCCATGCCGCCGGCTTGTCTGATCTCGGCGACGACCTGGTCGGCGACCGACACGTCGGCGCCCTCGCCCTCGGCCGAGCCGCCCAGATCGTTGACCACCACCTTGGCGCCTTCGGCAGCCGCCAGCATGGCGATCTCGCGCCCGATGCCCCGCCCCGCGCCGGTGACGACGATGACTTTGCCTTCAACGCACTTGCTGGCCACGTCTTGCGTTCCCTAACTGGCGTCATGCCCGCGAAGGCGGGCACCCACGCAACTCTCAGATTGCACACCGACGCTGGCGTGGACCCCCGCCATCATGCCGAAGGCGTGTCTTCGACACGACGCGGGGATGACGTCAAGCCCCATACTTGCCGACGATGGAGATGGCGCAGACGTTGCGCTGCGGGAAGCCGCCGAGGTTGTGGGTGAGGCCGAATACCGGCTCGTCCTGGCGCTGGCGCTCGCCGGCGCGACCGTGCATCTGCAAATACATCTCGTAGATCATGCGCAGGCCCGAGGCGCCGATCGGGTGGCCGAAGCACTTCAGGCCGCCGTCGATCTGGCAGGGGATCTTGCCGTCGGCATCGTAGAAGCCGTCGAGCACGTCCTTGATGGCGCCGGCCTCGGGCGAGATGTGCAAGTCCTCCATGGTGACGAGCTCGGTCACCGAGAAGCAGTCGTGCACCTCAAACATCGAGAGCTGATCGCGCGGCCGGTCGATGCCGGCCTCCTGGTAGGCGCGCTTGGAGGCGATGCGGGTGGTGGCGAAGTAGCTGCCGTCCCAGGAGTTGTGCTGCGCCTCGAGCCCGTTCGACACCGCGACCTGCAGCGCCTTGACGGCGACCATGTTCTTCTTGCCCAACCCCCTGGCGATGTCGGGCGTGGTGACGATGGCGCAGGCGGCGCCGTCGCTGACCCCGCAGCAGTCGTAGAGGCCCAGCGGCTCGGCCACAGTCGGGGCGTTGAGCACGGTGTCGACCGTGATCTTGTTGCGCAGGTGCGCCTTGGGGTTCCTGGCGCCGTTGTCGTGGCTCTTGACCGAGATGTGCGCCATGGCGTGCTTGAGGTCCTTGGCGTCGACCTGGTGCTTGGCGCGGTAGGCTGCGGCGAGCTGGGCAAAGCTGCCGGGCGCCGAGGCGTTGGGGTTGACCATATCGTTCAAGGGGCCGCGCCCGCGCTGGGGCAGGCCGCCGTAGCCGGTGTCTTTCAGCTTCTCGACGCCGAGCGCCAAGGCGATGTCGGCGGCGCCCGAGGCGACCGCGTAGACGGCGCCGCGGAAGGCTTCCGTGCCGCTGGCGCAGTAGTTCTCGACCCGCGTCACCGGAATGAACGGCAGGCGCAGCGCCACGGCGAGCGGCGTCGCCGACTTGCCGACGTGCTGCTCCTCGATCGCGGTCGCGAGCCAGGCCGCATCGATCTGCTTGGTGTCGATGCCGGCGTCGGCGATGGCCTCGGTGTAGGCCTCCACCATCAGGTTGTCGGCCTCCTTGTCCCAGCGCTCGCCGAACTTGGAGCAGCCCATGCCGATGATGACGACCTTGTCCTTGATGCCCTTTGCCATGATTGCGATCTCCTAAGCCTTGGCCGCGACGGGGGCAGCCTTCCAGTAGTAGCGGCGAAAGCCGCGGGCGGCGTCGATGTCCTTGATGCGGAACATCATGCGCATCGGCTGGCCGACCTGCAGCGCGTCGGCGTCGATGTCGGTGAAGTCGATCATGACGCGGCCGCCTTCCTCGAACTCGATCATGCCGTAGCAGGCCGGCGGGTCGGGCGAGTAGGTGAGCCGGTCGGCCGTATAGGACTTGATTCGGCCGCCCATGTCTGCGAACGCGTGCGGCTCCTGCGTGTGCACCGCGTTGCAGTTGGGATTGACGCAGATGTCCGTCTTGGGGAACTGCAGCGTGCCGCACTTGGAGCACTTGCCGCCGATGAAGCTCGTCACCGTCTCGCGGTTGCGCCACATGGCGGAGAGCGGCGTGCCCTTGTCGGTCTCCGAGCGCATGCCGCGCTCGAGCTCGATCAGATTGTTGAAGGCGAGGAAGCGGCCGTAGCTGCCATCCTCCTTGCGTCGCGCAAGGTGGCCCGCCACGCCGAGGTTCTTGGGCCGCTCGGTGATCTTGGGCGTGACCTCGAACAGCAGCGCGTCGGCGCCCTGGCCGAAGCCGACCGCGAGGATCTTGTCGCCGGGCTTGGCCTTCTCGAGCGTGGCAGCGAGCAGCATCAGCGCGTGCGCGGCGCCGGTATCGCCGCAGTTGGCGTGCAGGGGATCGACCACGGCCTTGTCGTCGATGCCGGCGGCCTTGGCCACCGAGCTGACGACGCGCGCCAGCGTCGCTGGCATGCAGAAGTGCGTCACGTCCTTGGCCGCCACCTTGGCCGCCTCCAGGCAGCGCAGAATCGTCGGCGGCACCACGGGCATGTAGCCGGCGTCGCGGATCCAGCGCTCCTCCCACTGGTAGTCGTACTGGTTGTCGACGGAGCGGAAGTGGTCGACGAAGTCGGCCGTGCGCGAGGCCTTGCCGAGCAGCCTGGCAATCGGCGCGCCATCGCCGACCAGCATGGCGGCGGCGCCGTCCCCGCTCGTCATCTCGACCGGGCTTGCAGCCTTGGCGCCGCGCTTCTCGGCGGCGATCACCAGCGTCTCGCCGCTGCCGCCCAGCGCCTCGATCAGGGCCGAGGTGCCGGCGCGCTGGGTGGCGGCGATATCGATGGTGGAGACGCCGTCATCGAGGCTGAGCGCGCCGGCGACGATGCCGGAGTGCAGCCGGTCGAGGAACGGGAAGGTGGTGGAGGCAAAGCGCAGCGCAGCAATCTGGGTGCGGTCGCGACCGGCGAGCGCATCACGGGCGGCTTCCACCGCCATGGTGACGCAGTCCTCGTCCCAGTTGCAGAAGGCGCGCTCGCCCTTGGCCTGGCCCTTGAGCCCGGGATTGAACCAGCCGTGCGTATCGGCAATCGCCTTGCGCGGCAGCCGGCGCCAGGGGATGTAGGCGCCGAACGCGAGAATGCCCTTGGTCATTGCCGTCCCTTGCAAGCCATTGTTCTTGTGCGGAGCCCTAATTCAGCACGACAGGCGGGTAGCGCGCCATCTTTGTTTGCATGGCTGGCACCTGGGGCGCTGCCCTCCGGCGCTCGACATCGAGGCGGTAGCCGTCTTGCCGCTGCACTAATTCTTCGGTTGCGAGGTCGCGGTCAGGATCGGCGCCCAGCGTGCGATCTCGGAGCGCACGAAGCGGTCGAAGGCGGCGGGGCTGCGCTCCGCCTTGGCCGGTATCGAGCCGCCGAGCTTGGCCAGTCGCTCGCGCACGACCGGCTCGTCGAGTGCCTTGTCGAGCGCGTCGGCAAGCTTGGCGATCACGTCGAGCGGCACGCCCTTGGGCGCAAACAGACCGGCCCAGACGCTCATCTCGTAGTTGACGCCGGCTTCCTTGGCGGTCGGCACATTCGGCAGCATCACCAGACGCTCGCTGGCCGAGACCCCATAGGCCTTGACGCTGCCGGCCAGGACCGACTCGGCCACGCTCACCGACTGCTCACAAAGGAAGTCGACGTGGCCACCCACCAGGTCGTTCAACGCCGGAGCGGACCCGCGATAGGCAACCAGCGTGGGCTTGGCGCCGATCGCCGCGGTGAACAGGAGGCACGACATGTGCGAGGACGCGCCGATGCCGCCATGCGCTTGTTTCACGGCGTCGCCCTTCTGCTGCAGCACGGCCACGAATTCCTTCAAGTCCTGGGCGGGAAAGTCCTTGCGGGCGATGATGACCGCCGGCGAATGGGCCGTGATGCCGATCGGTGCAAAGGCCGCAATGGGATCGTACTTGAGGTTCGGGGTGAGCACCGGGGCGGCCACGTGCGAGCCCATGGCGGCCGCCAGCAGCGTATAGCCGTCGGGTGCGGCGGCCGCCGCCCGGGCGCTGCCGACCGTGCCGCCGGCGCCGCCGACATTCTCGATGACGATCGATTGCCTCAGGGTCCTGGCCATCTGATCGGTGACGATGCGGGCCACCACATCGCTTGCCCCTCCGGCGGGGAACGGCACGATCACCGTGATCGACTTGGACGGGTAGTCCTGCGCGCGAACCGGCACAGCGCTGCAAACGAGCATCGCTGCAACGAGCAAAGCCGACCTGGCGTAGTTCCTCGGTTTCATGGCGAGCTCCCTTTGTTGTGTGCCGTGGGTTGCGCGATCACCCGCTCCGGTTGACATCCAGTATTTCTGCGACCTCGACCCGTCGCCCCTCCCGCGCCGAGACGATGCCGGCGCGCACGACCGCGAGCGATCGCGTGGCGTACTCGCCCCCGACCTCGTGCGGGCGTTGTCCGCGGGCTGCCGCAGCAAATTCCTCCAGCTCCTCGACCAGGGTATCGCTTTTTGCGCACGGGACGGCGACAGGGGCCTGCTCGCCGCGCTTGAGCACGCGCAGCCCATTGTGCAAGTCGTAGTAGGCGGTGGCGTCCTTGCCGTAGATGTTCATCAAGTAGTACTCGGACGCCGAGGCATAGCTGGCGTTGAGCGTGGAGAGCGCGCCGTTCTCGTGCTCCAGGATCAGGCTCGCCACATCCGGGTTGTCCCCGGGCAGCACCAGCTGCGCCAGATGTCCGCGCACGGCCTGGATCGGCCCCAGCAGGTATTCCAGCACGTCGGTGTAGTGGATGCCGATCTGCAGCATGACGCCGCCGGGCATGCCGGCCGCCTGGTAGCGCCAGGAGTTGAGATCGACCTTGCCGAGGCGGTCGCGGCTGATGTTGGCCTCGGCGTTCACGAGCTTGCCGAACAGGCCGGCATCGATCTGCTGCCTGATCCAGCGGAAGTGGCTCTCGCGCCGCCGCTGATAGCCGAGCGCCAGCACCACGCCGGCCTTGCGGCAAGCCTCGGTGATGGCGCGGCCGTCCGCGACGCTGTTGGCGATCGGCTTGTCGAGGAACACGTGCTTGCCCGCGGCCGCGGCGGCGGCGGCGGTGGCCAGATGCACGTCGTTTGGCGTGGTGATGATCACCCCCTCGATCTCGGGATCGGCCAGTATGGCCTCGTAGCTCGGCGCCGAACGGCAGCTGTATTTGGCGGCGAATGTCCGGCGCTTTTCCTCCGAGCGGGTGTAGCAGGCGAGAATTCGCAGCTTGCCCGAGCGTTGCATGGCGTCGGCCAGGACGTCGGACCACCATCCAATGCCGACGCAGGCGACGCGTAGCGGACCCGCAGCCACGGCTTTCCCTCCCATCGGCCGAAATTGCCAGAGCTTGGTCTCGGCCCGGACGATGCTCTTAGCTGGTTAGGTCCAGCTCGCCCCGATCGACTCGACGGCCGCCTGGCGATGCGCAAATCCGTCTCCCAATCGCCGCCGGTTCGAGGCGGCGCAGACGGCCTTGGTGGTGCAGGAATGCAGCGTATGAAAGCGACCGGCATCCATGCGTTCGAGCACGATCACGTGCCCGTCGGCCTCCACGACCGCGCAGGAGATCGCGATTCCCGTCCCGCTGGCCATGTCGATGGCCGTCGCCATAACCGTCCTGGCGCCCTGATGCGTGAGACGCTTGCTCTCGGCGACATACATCTTGGTGTCCAGTCGAGCGATCGCGGGATTGTGCGCCAGCATGTAGTTGCCATCAAGCGCGAATGATGGCCCGCGCGACGCCGGGCGGATCGGATATCGGATTGTGTCCCGTCTGTTCCAACACTATCGTTGCGCTTGCAGGCTGCTCCACAATCGCGAAGCGGGCGCAGGCCCATTGCGCGCTCTCGCAGGCAGTCGAGCCGGACACAACGCGTGCAGGTCTGCGCGGCAAGCAGGCCGTCGACACGCGAAGGACATAACGGGGAGGGTTTCGACATGATGCGGTCTTGGCTTCGCGGGGGCGCAGCAGCATGCGCCCTGGTCGCGCTACTCTCCGGCACGGCGGCCAATGCGCAGGACTACCCCACGCGCAACGTCACCATCGTGGTGCCGCTTGCCGCCGGCAGCGGCATGGATTCCATCACTCGCATCTACGCAGAGGAGCTGGCCAAGGCGCTCGGCAAGCCGGTCGTGATCGAGAACCAGCCCGGTGCTGCTCTCATGCTGGCGGCACAAAATGTGGCGCGCGCGGTCCCGGACGGGCACACGCTCGTCGTCTCCGCCTCGCCGCCGATGGCGGTCAACCCGACGCTGTACAAGAAGCTCAACTACGATGCCGAGAAGGACTTCGTGCCGGTGGCGCTGTACGCCAAGTCGCCGTTCGTGTTGATCGTCAACCCCGCGTTCGGCGCCGACACCGTGAAGGCGTTCATCAAGAAGGCCCAGGACAGCGCCAATCCACTGACCTACGGCACGACCGGCGCGGGCACCTTGCAGTTTCTGACGATGGAGACCTTGAAGCGCGACCACAAATTCGCGGCCAGCCACGTGCCCTATCGCAGCCCGCCGCAGATCGTCACCGATGTCGTCGGCGGCCACATCACCGCCTCCATCTCCGAGACCGGCGCGGCGCTCTCCCTGATCACCGAGGGCAAGCTCAAGGCGCTGGCCATCACCGCCTCCGCCCCGCATCCCTCGCTGCCGCAGGTGCCACCGATCGCCGACGCCATCGGCATGCCGGGCTTCGAGGCCGTGTCCTGGCACGTGCTGCTGGCCCCGGCGGCGACACCCCGCGCCATCGTCGACCGCCTGCACGCCGAGATGAGGCGCAACACCGGCGATGCGGCGTTCCAGAAGCGTGTGAGCGATATCGGGCTGATGCCGCTGCAGCCGCGCTCCATCGAGGAGATACAGAGATACATCAAGAGCGAGCGCGAGCGCTGGGGCGCCGTCGTGACGGCGCTCGGGCTCGCCGGCTCGCTTTAGAGCAGGATCGCTTCGGAATTGAAGCATACCTGTCGTTGCCCAATAATCCGCGCCGCGCGACGTGGAGCGCTCGAGCTCCCCTGGAGGATGCGCATGCCGTTCTCGACCTACCACCGCGACCGCATCGGGGCGGCATCGATCGAACCACGGCACCCGCTGGTGGCAGGCTCGCTCGAGGAGATCACCATCACCTACACGGCCGGCGATTTCGGCGTCGACGATACCGGCGCCATCAAGATCAGCTGGCGCACGGCCTCGGACTCGAGCCGGCCGCAGTTCGCCGATGCCAAGGCGCCCAACTATACGACCGGCGTGGCCAGCAGCGGCGTCAAGCTGGCGCTCGAGTACAACCGCAACAACATCCGGCCCTGGGTCTCGACCCTGCTCGTGCGCGTCACCAACGGCTTCCTGCGCAAGGGGGACACCATCGCGGTGCGTCTGGGCGACCGCAGCAGTGGCTCGCCCGGCTATCGCCTGCAGACGGCCGTGGAGGACAAGTTCTACTTCAAGGTGTTCGTCGACGCCTTTGCGACCTACGACTTCGTCGAGCTGCCGGACGCGCCCACGGTCGAGCTCGTGCCGGGCCGGCCGGAACGCTTCAAGGCCATCCTGCCGACGCTGCGCCGCGTCGGCCAACCGTTCCGCCTGGCCGTGCTGGCGGAGGACCGCTGGGGTAACGTCAGCGACAAGGTCGATCGCACCCTCCAGCTGCAGCCGAGCCGGCCGGTGCGGGGGCTGCCGCCATCGGTCACCCTGAAGCCCGGCGATGGGCCCTGCGTCGTCCCGGGCTTGGCGATCGAGGAGCCCTGCGATGTGCGCATCGACGTGCGCGATGCGGGCTCGGGCGAGCTGCTGGTGCGCTCCAACCCGCTGCGCATCGTCGCCGAGGCCCCGCTCCTGCACTACTGGGGCGACCTGCACGGCCAGAGCGGCGAGACGGTCGGCAGCGGCACGGCGGCCCAATACTTCGCCTTCGCCAAGCACAAGGCCTTCGTCGACATCGTCGGACACCAGGGCAACGACTTCCAGATCGACGATGCGTTCTGGGCCGAGATCAACCGGCTGGCGGCAGAGTACGACAAGCCCGGCGAGATGGTGGCGCTGCCGGGCTACGAGTGGTCCGGCAACACCGGCATGGGCGGCGATCGCAACGTCTTCTTCGCCAGCGAGGGCCGCCCCATCCGCCGCTCCTCGAGCGTCCTGCTTGAGGAGCCGGCGGCCACGGACTGCCACCACGTCGGCGACCTGTTTGCGGCGCTGGCGGGCGAGGATGCCATCGTCATCGCCCACGTCGGTGGGCGCTATGCGGATCTCTCCGTGGGGCACGACGGGCGGCTCGAGCGCGCCGTCGAGGTGCACTCGTGCTGGGGCACGTTCGAGTGGCTGCTGCACGACGCCTTCAGGCTCGGCCATCGCGTCGGCCTCGTCTGCCACAGCGACGACCACAAGGGCCGGCCCGGCGCCGCCTATCCGGGCGCGTCGCAGTTCGGCGCCATGGGCGGGCTCACCTGCTACGCCATGCCCGCGCTCGACCGGCCGAGCCTGTTGGAGGCGGTGCGCCAGCGCCGCACGTACGGCACCACGGGCACGCGCCTGCTGCTCGACGTGCAGGCGCGCCTGCCGGGCGGCTCAGTGCGCTGCAGCGATGATCCGGCGCTGGGGCCGGCGACCGAAGCACCGGCTCGCACCGCCCGCATGGGCGACATCGTCCGGGTTGCCGGCAGCAACGTCGAGCTGGCCGTCGAGGTGGTCGGCTCGGCGCCGATCGAGCGGCTCACGCTCTTCAATGGGCCCGACCGGATCGCGGAAGTCCGCGGCTATCGTGCCGATCAGCTGGGCTCGCGCATCCGCGTCCTGTTCGAAGGGGCCGAATACCGCGGGCGCGGGCGCGAGACCTTCTGGCGCGGCACCGCCCGCCTGATCGCCAACCGCTTCACCCGAGCGCGGGCCATCAATCACTTCAACGCCGACAAGCCGCTGAAGCTCGCCGGCGACGGGGCCTCGCTCGATTTCGACACGGTCACCACCGGCAACTTCTCGGGCTTCGATGTTTGGCTCGACGAGCGCGATGCCGGCGCCATCGACATCGCCTCCAACATCGTGTGCCGCCGCCTCGCCGTCCGCGACATCGGCTTCGACGACATCACCGTCGATCTGGGCGGCCTGGGACGGTACATGCGCGTCTTCCGACTGCCCGACCGCAACGACACCTGGCAGCTCGCGCATGTCCACACGTGCAGTCTGCAGGCGGGACGCGACAACCCGCTCTACGTCCGCGTCACCCAGGAGGACGGCCACCAAGCCTGGTCGAGCCCGATCTACGCCATCCCCTGAGTCTGTCGATCATTTCGTCATCCCGGCGCCGTTCGCGCGAGCGCGACGCCGTCTTCGCGCGCCTCCGGCACGGCGCCGGGATGACGAAACGATCGGCCGCACGGCCAGTTCTACTTCTTCAGGTATTCCCGCAGCCTCACGCCCTCTTCGGCGACCTTGCGCAGGGTGTCCTCGTAGGTCTTGGGCTCGATCCACTCCGGCGTCAGGTCGATCCTGGTCATGGCGGCGCGGGCCTCCGGGTCCTCGACGGCCTGCTTGAACGCCGCTCGCAGCTTGGCGATGCGATCGGCGGGGGTGGCCGCGCGCACGGCATAGCCATAGAACATGCGCGGAACGAAATCGGCGCCGAGCTTCTCGAAGGTCGGGACGTTCGGCATGCCGAAGGCCGCTAGCCCGCCGGGCGTCAGAGTGGCGATGATCTTGAGCTCGCCGCTCTTCGCCGCCGACCACGCCGGCGCGCCCGTGCCCGTCTCCGCCATCGTCACGTGGCCGCCCAGGACCTCGTTGGACGCGGCCTGGCCCGAGCGCTGCGCCACCACGGCCACCTGCAGCTGGTGCTTCTTGGCGAACGCTTCCATGACGCGGGCCGACCAGAACGAGCCGCCGTCGCTCATGGTGATGGGCGTGGTCTTGGCGTAGGCCATCATCTCCTGGGCCGTGTCGAACGGCGCCGACTTGGCCGCAAACAGCACGCGCTCCTGCGGCATGTATCCGCCGATGATGGCCCAGTCCGCGAGGTCGATGGGTCTCTCCTGATAGGCCCCGGTGAACGGCCCATCGGTCAGGAGCGACACGAGCGTGTGGCCGTCGGCCGGCATCTGGCCCACCGCCTTGATGGCGAGCGTGCCGCCGGCGCCGCCCTTGTTCTCGACGATGACCGTGGTTCCCAGCAGCTTCTCGAGCTTGTTGGCCAGGATGCGCGAGGTGACGTCGGTCATGCCCCCGGCCCCGAAGCCGACCACCATCGTCACGCGGCCTTCAGGGAAGGCCTGCGCCAGAGCCGCCCCGCCCGGCACTGCTGCGGCCACGCCGGCGGCGAGCACGGCAGCGAGCAACCTACGCTTGTCGATCATGGACCATCTCCGATGCGATTGTTACCTCAGGCCGAGCGCACGGTGGGCCCGACCACGCCCAACCCGCAAGGCCTCCGTGTCGAAGACATCGTCGGGCTTGACGTTGGCGATGTTGATGGCGGGCCCGAAGGCTTTGATGAGCAGCTTCTTCATGTCGTAGACCTGCGCCAGCGTCACGCCGCTGATCCAGGGCCCGGGCAGCTCGATCATGACGCGGGTCATGTCGAGAGCGTCGGTCACGGCCGCGATCAGCTGCTCGTCGAGCTGGCCGTCCTCGACGAACTCGGCGGCCTCGACCAGCACCAGCTCCGAGCCTGCGGCAAAGCACACGCCGGCCTGCGCGACGAGGTCGGCGGCCGTGGACTTGCGGTCCTTGGAGCCGACCTCGCCGAACACGGACAGTCCAGCGGCCATGGCCTGGCGGATGATGTCGGTGCGCTCGGCGTCCGACAGCGGCACGCAGTTGTCCGAGATCTCGATGGTGGCAAAGCCCAGCGCCAGGGCTTCCTCGAAGAAGCGCGGCAGAGCCTGGCGGCCCTGGGTGGCCAGGACATACTCGGCGAACTGCCCGCCGATGAACGGCCGCACGGCGTGGCGCTGGTAGAGGTGGAGCTTGGAGGTGAGGTAGGGGCGGGAATAAAGGCGCGCCGTCCCGACCGCGATCTTGGCGAAGTCGATGCAGTCGCCGCAGAGCTCGAGCAGGCTCTGCGCGTGCTCCCGGGTCAGGCCGAAGTCGGCCATCATGGTCAAGCCGGACGTGCGGGGCTTCTGGCGCTGGCGAGCCACCGGCAGCTCGATGAAGGCAAACGGTTCCTCAGTCATGGCCAGCACGCCGCAACCTCATGGATTGCCAAGCCCGCGTTGGCAGCCCGTTGGCTCGCAGCATGCCCTGCAACGACCGCGCCGCCAACCGGCAATATTGCCCAGGCGCCCCTGGGGCGCGCCGGCGCTCACGCACCTAGGCCTTGCGGAAGAAATCGGGGCCGGCGGCGGCGAGCAGCTCGGCGGCGGCGTCCTCGGCCATGCGCATCGCCTCTTCGGGGCGGCCGTCGCGGCGCGTTGCGTGGCACTGACGGCCATCGGGCGTGAGGATCATGCCGCGCAACACGAGCCGGCCCGAGACCAGCTCGGCGAGGGCAGCGATCGGCGTGCGGCAGGAGCCGTCGAGCTTGGCGAGGAAGGCGCGCTCGGCGGCGACGGCGAGCGCGGTCGGCTGATGATTGATGGGGGCGATGAGCTCGGCGATGGCCATGTCGTCGGCCCGGCTCTCGACCCCGATCGCGCCCTGGGCCACGGCGGGGAGCATCTCCTCGGGGGGAATCGCCGAGGTGATGCGGCCTTCGAGGCCCAGCCGCTTCAGGCCGGCGCAGGCGAGCAGCGTGGCATCCGCCACCCCCGCCTCGAGCTTGCGCAGGCGCGTCTCGACGTTGCCGCGCAGGCTCACGACCTCGAGGTCCGGCCGCAGCCGCTTCACCTGCGCCTGCCGCCTGAGCGAGGAGGTGCCGACGACGGCGCCGGCCGACAGCCCGGCCAGGCTCCCCGCCTTGGCGCTGATGAAGGCATCGCGCACATCCTCGCGCGGCAGATAGCAGGCGACCGTCAGGCCCTGGGGCAGCTGCGTCGGCATGTCCTTCATGGAGTGGACCGCGACATCGATCTCGCCCGCCAGCAGCGCCTCCTCGATCTCCTTGGTGAAGAGGCCCTTGCCCCCGGCGTCGGCCAGCGGCCGGTCCTGGATGCGGTCGCCCGAGGTCTTGATGGCATGGACCTCGAAGGCGAGCCGGCCGGGCCCGTGCACGGCCGCGAGCCGCTGCTCGACCTCGCGCGCCTGCGCCAGCGCCAGGGGCGAGCCGCGGGTGCCGATGCGGATCTTGCGAGCTTGCAGGGGTCGCCTCCTGATGCTAGGCGGTCCAATCCGGGCCGTTATGCGCTTACCAGCGCCCCGGTGCAAACGGCATCCCATGGCATCCGCTGCACGTGACGCGAGTTCGCCGGGCGACAGAGGCGAGAGCCTCGTGCTCGGCATCGAGACGAGTTGCGACGAGACCGCGGCCGCAGTAGTGGCGCGCAGCGCGGACGGCCATGGGCGCATCATGAGCAATGTCGTGCGCGAGCAATGGGAGCAGCACCGACGCTACGGCGGGGTGGTACCGGAGATCGCCGCGCGCGCCCACGTGGAGTGCCTCGATGCCATCATCGGCGAGGCCATGCGGGCAGCCGGTATTGGGTTTGCGGCGCTCCAAGCGGTGGCCGCTACGGCTGGTCCAGGACTGATCGGCGGGCTGCTCGTGGGCGTGGTCACGGGCAAGGCCATCGCGCTAGCAAACAAGCTGCCGTTTCTCGCCATCAACCATCTCGAGGCGCACGCGTTGACGGTCGGGCTGACCGATGGGGTGCGGCCGCCCTATCTCCTGCTGCTGGTGTCGGGCGGGCACACGCAGCTCCTCGTTGTCGCCGACGTCGGCCGCTATCAGCGGCTCGGCACCACCACCGATGACGCCCTGGGCGAGGCCTTCGACAAGACCGCAAAACTGCTGGGGCTCGGCCAGCCGGGCGGCCCGGCGGTGGAGGCGGCGGCCCGCAGCGGCACGCCCGGCCGCTTTGCCCTGCCGCGGCCGATGTTTGGACGTCCGGAGCCGCACTTCTCCTTCGCGGGCCTCAAGACGGCGGTGCGGCATCAGGCCGAGGCGCTGGCACCGCTGACGCCTGCCGACATCGCCGACCTGTGCGCCGACTTCGAGGTGGCGGCGGCGGCCAGCGTCGCCGACCGCGTGCGCCGCGCAATCGCCCTAGCCGATGCGCGGCTCGGGGCGGCCGGGCGGCACCTGGTCGTGGCGGGCGGCGTGGCGGCCAACCGGCGGCTGCGGGCGGCGCTCACGCAGGTGGCCGCGGACGCCGGCTATGCCCTGCACGTGCCGCCCCCGGCGCTGTGCACGGACAATGCCGCCATGGTGGCCTGGGCGGGTGCCGAGCGCCTGGCGCGCGGGTGGACCGACGGCCTCGATGCCGAGGCGCGCGCGCGCTGGCCGCTCGACCCGGACGCAGTCCCAGCGCTCGGCGCGGGCAGGCTCGGGGCGAAGGCCTGACCCTCCCTCTCCCCGCAAGCCCTCGGGCCGCACTTAGGCACGGTGATCATCCTGAGGAGAGCCCGAGGGCAAGCGGGGAGAGGGGACTCACGGCTCCGGCAAGCGCTCGGTGGGTGTAATGTCGATGCTGACGACGCGCCCCTCGCGCAGGATGCGCACGGACACGCGCCTGTCGATGCGGGTGCCATCGAGCAGCCGGGCGATGTCGTCGATGCCGGTCACGGTCTCCTTGTCCAGTCCGACGATGACATCGCCGGGCTCGAGCCCGCCCGCATGCGCCGGCGTCCCCGCCTGGATCTCGACCACGCGCACGCCCGACTCCTGCGTCAAGCCGGTCTTAACCCGCACGCGCTGCGGCAGGTGCACCTGGTCGCCGGCGATCCCGAGCCGGGCCCGGCGCACCCGGCCGTGCTGCAGGATCTGCGTCAGCACGTGCTGGGCCGTGTTGGAGGCGACCGAGAAGCAGATGCCCTGCGCCCCCATGATCACCGCGGTGTTGACGCCGATCACCTCGCCGCGCGAATTCACGAGCGGCCCGCCCGAGTTGCCGGGGTTGAGCGCGGCGTCGGTCTGGATGACGTCGCCGATCAGTCGGCCATTCTGGGCGCGCAGCGAGCGGCCCACGGCGCTGACGATGCCGGCCGTCACCGTCGATTCGAACCCGAACGGATTGCCGATCGCGATCGCCATCTGGCCGGGCTTGATCTTCTTGGAGTTGCCGAGGCTTGCTGCCGGCAGCCGGTCGCCGGTCTCGGCCCGCAGCACGGCGATGTCCGTATCGGGGTCGCGCCCCAGGATGCGGGCGGGCACCCGGCGCGAGTCGGTCAGCGCCAGGTCGATGGCCGAGGCGCCTTCGACCACGTGGTTGTTGGTGAGCACGATGCCGTCGGGCGACAGGATGGTGCCCGAGCCCGAGCCCTGGGCGGCCCGGCCCTGGCGCGCGCCTCGTACCTGGACGTGCACCACCGAGGGCGACACCGCCTCGACCACGCCGACCACGGCGCTCGAGTAGGCGTCGAGCAGCTCCTCGTCCTGGACAGTCGTTCGATTGGAAATGGGCACAATGCCCCGATCTTTTCGCCACAGAGCCATGTGGCACTCCTCCGCGCAAACGCAAGCGGGCCCCAAGCGGTCGCCGCTGGGGCATATATAGTGCGCGCGTTTGTGTCCGGGAGGGGGCAGCCCGCCAGCGCAGGCGGCCCCAGCTTCGCGCCGCCTACAGCAGCTTGGCCGCGCCCGTCTTCTCGACGGTGCCGGGCTGCTCCTCGATGTTGAGGACCTTGACGACGCCATCCTCCACCACCATGGAGTAGCGCTTGGAGCGCACGCCCATGCCGCGGGCCGAGAGGTCGATCTCCAAGCCCACCTTCTTGGCGAACTCGGCGCTGCCGTCGCCCAGCATCAAGATCTTGCCGTCGGCCTTGGTATCCTTGGCCCAGCTGGTGAGCACGAAGATGTCGTTGGTCGACGTGCAGGCGACGGTGTCGAACCCCTTCTTCTTCAGCGCGTCGTAGTTCTCGATGTAGGTCGGCATGTGCTGGCGGGTGCACACGCCGGTGTAGGCGCCGGGCACGGCGAACAGAGCGACCTTCTTGCTGCCGAAAATCTCGGCCGTCTTCATCGGCTTGGGGGCGCCGTCGGCGCCCATGGTCATGAACGTGGCCTCGGGCAGACGGTCGCCGATCTTGATCGTCATAACGCTGATCCTTTCGACAGTGGGCTCTTGGGATTGACCTTGAAGAACGCGTGGCGCCAGGCCATGACGATGGGCCGCAGCACGGAGCCGCCAACTTAGGCGCTCGCAGCCCGCAAGCCAAGCGCACGCGGCGCCCGACTTGCGCGCGCTGCCGGGAGCACTACATTTTTCGCCAGGTCCACAGCCACAGGAAACGCCCCATGCGCCGTCTCGACCGCCGTGCCTTCATCGCCGGCAGCGCCGCGCTCACCGCGGCGTCGACCGTCGGCGGGCCGGCATTCGCCCAGGGCTCCGGCCATGCCCACCACGGCGGGCTCTACGAGAGCCTGCAGAAGCCCGGCCGCATCGGCCTGCCCGAGACGGCGGCGACGCAGCACGTCTTCGACAGCCCGGCGCCGAAGGCGGCCAACCAGGGGCGCTGGGTGGCCAAGGCGCCGCTGCCGCTGCCGCGCAGCGAGATGGCCTGGGCCGTGGCGCACGCCGACCGCATGCACCTCGTCGGCGGCTACGGCGAGCAGCGCGTCGACCGGCCCTATCACCAGGTCTACGACCCCGGGCGCGATCAATGGCTCGATGCGGCACCGCTGCCCAAGGGCGCCAACCACGTCGGCGTGGCCGTGCTCGACGACAGCCTCTACGCCATCGGCGGCTTCATCGAGCAGAACCGCAAGCCGCACAACGAGTGCTTCGCCATCGATCTGAAAAGTGGCGGCGCCTGGCGCAGCATCGCGCCCCTGCCGCGGGCCTGCGGGGCCGCCGCCTGCGTGGCGTCGGGGGGCCGCGTGCACGCCATCGGCGGGGCCATCGGCGACACCTTCCCGACCAAGAAGTCGGTCGACTGGCACGTCCTCTACGATCCCAAGGCCGACAGGTGGGAGGGGCGCGCACCGATGGCGCTGGGCCGCGACCATACCGGCACGCTTACCGTCGACGACCTGATCTACGTCATCGGCGGCCGGGTCGACAGCTTCCTCACCAACTCCAACCTGCATCACGTCTACGATCCGGCCAAGGACGCCTGGACGCCGCGCCGCCCGCTGCCGACCGCGCGCTCCGGCCACGGCGCGGTGCTCTACCGGGGCAAGATCTTCGTCATGGGCGGAGAAGGCTACGAGCGCGTCTACGGCCAGAACGAGGCCTACGACCCGGCGACCGACCGCTGGGAGGCCTACGCGCCGATGACAACCCCGCGGCACGGCCTCGGCGCCGCGCTCGTCGGCGATGCCATCCATGTCGCCGGCGGCGGCCCGATCATGGGCGGGGCGATCCAGAGCGCGGTGCACGAGGCGTTCACGCTGGGGTAGGCGGGCTCGCCGCGAGACGCAGGGGCGGCGAGTGCCAGGTGAGGCAGGGGGCGATTTGGGTGCTATAGTCGGCCAGACCCGAAGCGAGGGAGTGTCCCATGGCCGACCGCCTCGATCCCCTGATCCTCGACATGCTCGAATGGATCGCCGCGTCCCCGCGCGCCTACGCCGAGGTGATGGACGCCTGGCGCACGTCCTGTCCGCGCCTCACCGTCTGGGAGGATGCGGTCGACCGCGGCTTGGCCGCGCGCGAGCGCGTGGCCCCGCACGGGCTGCTCGTCACGCTGACCCCCAAGGGCCGCGCCTTCCTGGCCGAGAGCGGGCGTGTGCCGGCGACTGAAGATTCGGCCAGCCGTAGCTAATCCGCATCTGCAAGATCGTCGGAGCCGATCGGCCGACGCGCGCCGTGCCGGATTCGCAGGATGCGAACCTCGTTGCCGGCGTGCAAAACCGTGTAGAAGACCAGATAGGGGTAGCGAACGACCGGATCATGCGCACGCCCTCGAGATCGGTCGCGCGACCCATACCGGGGAAGTTGCCCAAGCGTAGGCACAATCGCTCGATATGGGCGACAACCGTCCCAGCAGCGCGCGGATTGTGTTGGGCAATGTAAGCGTGGATGTCGGCAAGGGCGGCGAGCGCCTTCGGACTGAACGACACCTTCATCCGCGGTGGCGATTGAAAAACTCGGCGACCTCCGCTTCGCTCGATACCTCGCCGGCCCTGAGCTCCTCGAGCGCCTGCTCGAGATCGGCGTGCTCTTCGGGCGAGAGGGCGTAGACGCCGGTCCCGATCGCCTCCATCTGCTCGAGCACTCGCGCGGCAGCCTCCTGGCGTTGCTTGGGCCAGGCGCGCACGCGCGCGATCACGTCTTCAAGGGTCTTGATCATGGGCCAAGCATAGCGTGCGGGCCCAAGAGCCCGAAGCCGGTTTTGCCCCCCAGCTCAGTCCGTCTTCTGTGCGGTCATGCGCCGGGACATGAAGCGCGCCAGCGGCGGCCCGGCGCCGAGCACGATCACGAGGCGCACGGTCTGCAGCGCCATCACGAACGACAGATCGACGTTGCTCGAGGCGGCGATGATGGCGACCGAGTCGAGGCCGCCGGGACTGGTGGCGAGATAGGCCGTCAGCGGGTCGATGCCGGCGGCGTAGACCAGGACAGCGGCAATCGCCCCGCCCACGGCGATCATGACGAAGATCGCCAGCATCACCTGGGGCAGGGCGCGGGCGGCATGCAGGAGGATATCGCGCGTGAAGCCGAGGCCGATGCTCCAGCCGAGGAACGCATAGCCCGCCACCAGCAGCCACGGCGGCAGCGTTATCCTGACCAGACCCGTCCCTTCGAGCACCGCGCCCACGACCATCGGCACCAGCAGCGCGCCAGCCGGAATGCGCAGCCACACGCCGAGGCTGCCGCCGATGCCGGCGATCAGCAAGGTGGCGCCCAGGCCCGGCCAGTCAAAAGCGGGAAACCACACGATCGGCGGCGCGACGCCCGACGTGCCGAGCCACAGCCGCGCCACCAGCGCGGCCGCCACCGCCACCAGCACGACGCGCAGATACTGCATGAAGGCGACGAGACGCGCGTCGGCTCCGAACGCGCCCGCCATCAGCATCATCGCCGAGGCCCCACCCGGCGCGATGCCCCAGATCGCCGTCGTGCCCGGCAGCACCTGGCGCCTAGTCATCACCCAGCCGAGCGCCGTGCTGGTGGCCAGCGTGGCCAGCACCGCGCCCACCAGCAGCGGCCAGTCCCTGAGGAAGGCCACGACGATGTCGCCCGTGATGGCGCGCGCCACCAGGCAGCCGATCATGGTCTGGGCGGCCGTGACCGGCAGGCGCGGCGCGCGCACCCGGCCGCCGGCGGTCGCCACCAGGATGCCGGCGATCATCGGGCCCAGCAACAGCGCAGCCGGCAGCGCCGCCAGCTCCAGCAGCGCCGCCAGCACGATGGAGACCGCGAGCAGGACGCCCCATTGCGCCGGTAGCGGAAGCCTCTCGATGGCGCGGGGGGCTCGAGGGTCGGGTGGCAGCGTCATGGGTCTCGCTGGTCGCTGGCTCCGCCCCGATGCGCCCGCGTGTGGGGCGGCCGCGTCTGCCGGCCATGCATGACTAGAGCTTGCGGCCCGTTTGCTCAAGCGGGGGTGCGTGCCGGGCGGGCGTTCGTGCTGGGCCGCGACGCTCAGTCCTTCAGCGTCTCGACGAAGGTGGTGAACTCGGAGACCGGGATGCGGTCGGGGGTGAAGCCGTTGACCGTCTCGGCGGGGTCGGGATAGCCCAGCGCCATGCCGCACACGATGGTCTGCTCGGGCGGAATGGCGAGCCGCCGCTGCAGCACATCGTAGAAGATCAGCCAGGCCGCCTGCGGGCAGGTCTCGAGCCCGAACGGCCTCGCCGCCACCATGATCGACTGCAGGAACATGCCGTAGTCGAGCCACGAGCCCATCTCGAGGTCGCGGTCGATGGAGAAGATCAGCCCCACCGGCGCGTCGAAGAAGCAGTAGTTGCGCCCGTGCTGGGCGTGCATCTTGTCCTTGTCGGCGCGGCCGATGCCGAGCGTGCCGTAGAGCCCCCAGCCGCAGGCACGCCGGCGCGCCAGATAAGGCTCGCGCCACTTGACGGGGTAGTAGTTGTACTCGCGCTCGCTGACCTCGCCGCGGTCGTAGCGGGCGGCGAGGTCGCCCACGATCTCGTCGCGCACGGCGCCGTCCAACACCCACACGAGCCAGGGCTGCACGTTGGAGCCCGAGGGCGCGCGGCCGGCGATCTGGAGAATGCGCTCGATCAGCTCGCGCGGCACGGGCTTGGGCAGGAAAGCGCGGTTGCTGCGGCGGCCGGTGATGGCCTCCTCGACGGTCAACATGTCAGGTCCAGCGGTTGGGGTGGGGTTTCGATTGCCGCGGGACCATGGCACGGCCTAGTTTTCAGGGTCAATCGAGCCGCTCCCGGGAGGACCACGCGCCATGCCCTTCGACCCCAATGCAGCCAGCGTGATTGTCGGCGTCGTCGGCACCGGGTCGATGGGCCGCGGCATCATGCAGGTCGCAGCCCAGGGCGGCATGGGCGTCATCGCCTACGACGAGAAGGCGGGCGCGGCCGAGGCGGCGAAGGCCTACATCGCCCGCATGCTTGCGGCCCAGGTGGAGAAGGGGCGTCTGCCGGCGGAGGAGGCCGAGGTCGCCGTCGACCGCATCAAGATTGCCGCGAGCCTGGAAGAGGTTGCCAAGGCCAACATCATCATCGAGGCCATCATCGAGCGCCTCGATGCCAAGCAGGCAGTGTTCGCCAAGCTCGACGCGCTCGCCGGCCCCGACACCATCATCGCCTCCAACACCTCCTCGATCCCGATCACCGCCATCGCCTCGGCCTGCAAGGCGCCCGAACGCGTCGGCGGCATGCATTTCTTCAATCCGGTGCCGCTGATGCGGTTGGTCGAGATCATCCCGGGCCTCAAGACGGCGGGTTGGGTGACCGAGGCCATGACCGCGATCGGCCGGCGCATGACGCGCGAGCCGGTGCTGTGCGCCGACAGCCCGGCGTTCCTGGTCAACCACGTGGGCCGCGCGTTCGTGCCGGAGGCGCAGCGCATCCTGACCGAGACCATCGCCAGCCCGGCCGAGATCGACCGCATCCTCACCGGCGCGCCGGGCTTCAAGCTCGGCCCCTTTGCGCTCGCCGACCTGGTCGGCATCGACGTGCAGCACGGCGTCATGGAGTCGGTCTACGCCCTCTTCTACAACGAGCCGGCGTTTGCGCCGTTCCCGGTTTCGGCTCAGCGCGTCGCCGGTGGGCTGTGGGGTCAGAAGACGGGAGCCGGCTGGTACACCTACAAGGACGGCAAGCGGGTCGAACCGCCGGTCGCGCCGGCGCCCGCCGCGCGGCCGAGGTCGGTGTGGGTGCGCCCGAGCGAGCACCAGCCCGAGCTGCAGGCGCCGTTGATCGACCTCTTCCGCCAGGCCGGCGCGACGCTCGAGACCGGGGCGAAGCCGAGTGCGCAAGCGCTCATCGTGGTGACGCCGATCGGCTGGGACCTCACCACGGCAATCGTCGATCTGAAGCTCGATGCGCCCCGCGCGGTCGCCGTCGACGTGCTGTTTGGCATGAAGGGTCCGCGCACGCTGATGGTGACGCCGGCCACCGACCCCGCCATGCGCGATGCCGCCCACGGCCTGCTGGCGGCCGACGGCCAGCCGGTGGTGGTGATCAACGACAGCCCTGGCTTCGTGGCGCAGCGGGTGGTGGCGCAGATCGTCAACATCGGCTGCGGCGTGGCGCAGCGGGCGATCGCCTCGCCGGCCGACATCGACAAGGGCACCAAGCTGGGGCTGGGCTACCCGTTCGGGCCGCTCGAGTGGGGCGACCGCCTGGGCGCCAGGCGCGTGCTGTTCATCCTGGAGCGGCTGCAGGCCTTCTACGGCGAGCCGCGCTACCGTCCGAACCCGTGGCTCAGGCGCCGCGTGGCGCTCGGCCTGCCGCTGTCGGCGCCCGAGGGCCGCTGACGCCGGCCCTGCTCACGCGCGCGGCCGGGCTTTCGGCCACAGCAGCGCCCCTACTCCCATCGCAACGATGGCGCCGACGAATTGGGCGAGGATGAACGCAGGCGCATCCGCCGGCGCAATGCCGGCAAAGGTATCGCTGAGCGCCCGCGCCATGGTCACCGCCGGGTTGGCGAACGAGGTGGAGGCGGTGAACCAATAGGCAGCGGTGATGTAAAGGCCGACGGTTGCAGCCGTCGCCTGCGGCACGACAGCGACCGAGCCCAGGATCGTCAAGAGCAGACCGAAGGTCGCCACGGCCTCGGCGAACCATTGACTGGGGCCCGTCCTCGCGGTCGCCGAGGCCTGCAGCACCGGCAGGTCGAACATCAGATGTGCCGCCCACACACCCAGGATGCCGCCGGCAACCTGGCAGGCCGCATAGAGGACGGCCACGAGTGCCGTCGTCTCGCCGCGCAGGGTGAACGCCAGGGTGACGGCCGGATTGAAATGCGCGCCCGAGAGCGGGGCGAAGATGGCGATCAACACGACCAGCATGGCGCCGGTGGCGAGGCTGTTGGCGAGCAGCGCCAGCGCCACGTTGCCGTCCGCCAGCCTGAAGCCCATGATGCCGGAGCCGACCACGGTCGCCAGCAGCAGCGCCGTGCCGAGCGTTTCGGCGCCGAGGCGGCGCGCAAGCGATGGGTTTGCCACGGCCGGCATCCTCAGGCGACCTTGGGGGAGCGCGAGGTCGAGCCCTCGAGCTGGCCGATGTCGTGCAGCTTGGCCGACAGCGCCAGCCGCGACAGGCTCGCGAACGGCAGATTGACGAAAATGCCGATGCGGTTCTTCAGGTAGCGCAACGAGGTCTGGAACGCCGTCTCCTTCTGGATGTCGGCGCCCTCGGCTGCGGCCGGATCCTCGATACCCCAGTGTGCCGTCATGGGCTGGCCGGGCCACAGCGGACAGGTCTCGCCGGCGGCATTGTCGCAAACCGTGAACACGAAATCCATGGTCGGAGCGCCGGGCCCGGCGAACGCCTCCCAACTCTTGGAGGAGAAGCCGGACGCGGGATAGCCGTTACGCTCCAGCACCATCAATGCGAACGGATTGACCGCGCCCTTGGGCTGGCTCCCCGCCGAGTAGGCTTGGAAGCGGCCGGCGCCATCGCGCTTGAGGATCGCCTCCGCCATGATCGAGCGCGCCGAGTTCCCGGTGCATAGAAACAGCACGTTGAAGACCTTGTCAGGCATCGATCGTCTCCTTTCGCCCAGCGGCAACCTTGCGTGAACGGGGGCCGCAGCGCGTGCGCTTGGCGGTCGGCTCCGTCGCTGCGCCGCCGGCCGGCAGGCACAGCTCCGGGTGGCCGCCGCAGCAGCTGTCGGTCAGATAGCCGATCAGCGCGCCCACGGTGTCGAAGCGGGCAGCGTAGACGAGCGAGCGGCCGCGCCGTTCGACGCTGACGAGGCCGGCGCGGCGCAGGCGGTCGAGGTGGAAGGAGAGCGTGTTGGCGGCAAGCCCCAGCCGTGCCGCAACCTCACCGGCAGCCAGGCCGGCCGGCCCGGCCGCCACCAGCGCCCGGTAGGTATCGAGGCGGCTCTCCTGGGCCAGCGCCGCCAGTGCCGCGATCGCTTCCTCTTGATCCATATTTCAACGACTATCGAAATGACGCCCGGCGGTCAAGCCTGGCGCTCGGCCGGCTCGCGGCGAGCCATGGCCCACGCGTGGGTCGATTGGCCACGTGGATTTTCCGCCCCGCCGCGCCTTTATCTGCCGCATGCCCATCGAATACGCCGGCACTCGCCCCAAGCGCGACATAGTCCGCGCCATGCGGCGCGGCGCCTGCCTGCGCTGCCCGAGCTGCGGCCGCGGCGCGCTGTTTGCCCGCTACCTCAAGGTCGCCGACCACTGCCCGGGGTGCGGGGAGGCGCTCTTCCATCACCGCGCCGACGATGCGCCCGCCTATTTCACCATCCTGATCGTCGGCCATCTCATCGTCGGCGGCGTGCTGGCCCTGGAGCGGGCGTTCGCGCCGCCCGACTGGGTGCAGCTCGCCATCTGGCTGCCGGCCACCCTGGCGGCGACGCTGGCGCTGCTGCCGAGCGTCAAGGGCGCGCTGGTGGGGCTGCAGTGGGCCCTCTACATGCACGGCTTCGACCCCGAGGACGTGAGCGAGAAGGGTTAGAAGAAGATGGGTTGGGGTAGTTCGAAGCCCGCAGCCCCGAACCTGATCCTCGCCCCATGTAGGGTTGCGCGCTGACGCGCCAACCCAAGCGAAACTCTCCCGCATTCCAGAGAAAGCGTTGCGGCCGGCTGGTTCCGGCAAAATCTAGGCGCGACGCGCCCAGTTGCGCAGTCAAGACTGCATCGCAACTGAACGTTTACTTCCCGGCCGTATTGACATCACAATGGGTGATCATAACAAGATCACCCATGAGTGCGGGCGATTCGGATCGTGATGTTGGCCGCGAGTATTTCTTGAGCCTGGATCGGCAATGGATCCGGTACGAGAAAGACTTCTGGGCAACGTTCCGGGTGCGAGTTGTAGACGTGAGTCCGGAGCGACCACACGGGTTTGAATACTCGCTCAGCCTGCATGGCGAAAAGGACGATCGGGTGTTGGGGTACAACAATGCGCATGGGGTGGATGTGGCGAGCGGGCCCGCGAGGAGGTCGAAGCGTCCAACGCCTTTCGACCACATCAATCGGCGGGGAAGGAAGGCGGTGCCGTATGTGTTCACTACTCCCTACAAGCTGCTGGAGGACTTCTTCGCCGACGTCGACGAGATCTTGAAAAGAGGGCGTGCTGTGACAAGGCGCATCCTGCACATTGGCGTCGCGTCGAAGACGTACATCCACAAGCGCATGCTTGCGATCGCCAAGGGAGAGCTAAGGCAGCTGCCCAGCGATCCTCGGGTGTGGTTCACATCCTTCGAGGCTCTGGCGCGCGTGTTCTCCAAGCAGAATATGATGCTTATCGAGATCCTGCGAGAGAAGGACCTGGACTCCATTACAGCGCTGGCCGACGCGGCTGGACGCGAGAAGACGAACGTCGTGCGCTCCCTGAAGGTCCTGGAGGAGTTCGAGATTATCGAATACCAGGAGGGCGCGGGCGGCCGGCGGGCTCCGAGGTTGAAGTACGATGATTTTCAGCCGCGCGTGTACCCACGCGGGAGGAGCGTGCACTAGCGACGGCGGGGAGGGGTTTGCCGCGCTCACGCTCCCAGGGTTCGCCCTTTACGGCGCCACAGTTTTTGGCAACTCATAGGCCGGGCTCGGCGTGGCGTTGGTTGCAAGGAGGAGCGCATGGCGCGCGTTGGTGGTTGGATCGGCGGCGTGGCCGCGCTTGTCGTGGCCGCCTCTGCCGGCATCGGCCCGCTCGCGGCCGCCGAGGAGCGCGTTGCCGAGCGCGTGTTTCTCGTCCGCGACAAACCCGGTACGCCGGCCCAGTTCCGCATGCTGGTGCTTGCCGGCTGCAGCGATGAGGCCGACGGCCAGTGCAAGGGCCTGGCGCACTACCTCGAGCACCTCGTCCTGGTCGGGCGCAATCCCGAGCACAAGGAGATTGCCATCCGCTTCTTCCCCGACGCCAGCAGCAACGGCACCACCAGCATGCGCGCCACCACCTATATCCACACCGTGCCGGCGCGGGAGGCGGGGCCGAAGGCGGATCTCGAACAGCTGTTTGCCTTCTACGCCGCGCGGCTCAAGGACTTCTCGATCCGCGAGGACGAGGCCGCGCGCGAGCGCAACGTCGTGCTGCAGGAGCACGACTGGCGGGTCGGCAGCAGCCCGTTCCGCCGCTTCGACCGCCGCCTCGACCGCGAACTGATGCCCGACCATCCCTCCGGGCTCTGGACCATCGGCACGCGCGAGAGCATCCAGAGCCTGACGCTGGCCGATGCCAAGGCCTTCCACCGCAACTGGTACGCCGTCAACAACGTCTATTTCCTCGTCAAGGCCGACATCGATGCGAAGGATCTGAAGGAGATCGCCGAGCGGGCGCTTGCCGGCCTCGAGGCCAAGCGCCTGCCGCCCCGGCCCGTTGCGCGCCAGATCGAGCTCACCCTCGAGCGCAAGGACTATCGCGAGGCCGATGCGCAGGTGGAGCGCGCGGGCGTGATCTACAAGAAGCTGGTGCGCATCGAAGACGGCGAAGCAATAGAGGCGAGGGCCGCACGCGCGGTGCTCTCAAGTTACCTGCGCAGCCGCCTGCCCGGCAGCCCGCACCAGGCGCTGGTGGAGGTGGGCAAGCTCGCATCTTCGACCCCCTTCGTCGGCCTCGACCGCGTGGCGCCGAAAACCTTCATGCTGCGGATCGGTGCCGACGTGGCCCCCGATGTGGCGCCGCAGGCGCTGCTCGCCGCCATCGGCGGCTACGTCGATGCCATGGCCGGGAGCGTGCCGTCGCCCGAGCAGGTCGACCGCCTCAAGCGGCGCATCGCCGACGGCCGCGCCAACGAGGACCAGGACCCGGCGATGGTCTACAACCGCCTGATCGGCTGGCTCTCCAACCGCAACGCCTACGAGGAGTACGCGAGCTGGCCGCAGCGCCTGGCCGACGTGTCGCACGCCGACGTCGCCCGGACGGCAGGCCTGCTGGCGGGGCCCGGCCGCATCGTGACCGGCACCATGGTGCCGGCCGGCGAGGACGCCGGCAAATGAGGCCCGCCCGGCATTTCGCATTTGCTGCCCTGCTGCTGGCGGCGCTTGCGTTGGTTGCACCTCGCGCAGCCGTGGCGCAACCCGCCGTCGGCGAGCACCGCACGCCGGCCGGCATCGCCTTCCGCCACCTCGCCGTCGCCGATACGCATCATGCGTTGGCTTTCGCCTGGTCCGACGGCTATGCGCTGACCCAGCCCGGCAAGGCCGGGCTGGCCATGCTCGGCCCACGCCTGCTGCTCGAAGGCTCGCGCGGCGTCGGCGAGAGCGATCGCATCGAGCAGCTCAAGGACCTGCAGGCCTCGCTCGGTCTGAGCGGCAGCGCGCACTTCACGCGCGGTGTGCTGGCGGCACCCAGGCCCAAGTTCGCCGAGGCGGCCGGCTTGCTCGCCGACCTGCTCGCCGATCCAGCCCTTCCCGCCGACAGGCTGGCGCACGCCAAGAAGAGCTTTGCCATCTCCTCCCGCCAGAGCCAGGAGAACGCCGAGACGCTCGCCAGCCGCCTGTTCTCGCGACTGCTGCTGGGCCGCGACGGGCCGGAGGGCAATCTGCAGCGCCTGGTGGTCGGCGACCCCGCCGCCCACGAGGCCGTCGAGGTCGCCGACGTGGAGGCCTGGCGTCGCGCCGTCCTCGGCCGCGAGCGGCTCACCATCGTCAGCGCCGGCCCCATGAGCGCCGACGAGGTGGCAGGCGAGATCGACCGCATCTTCGCCAAGCTTCCCGGCGTCGGCCACGACATCGGTCCGGCGCCGAAGCTGCGCGCCAGCGGCAAGCTCATCGTGCTGGAGCGGGCCGTGGTGCAGACCGCCATCGTCGCCGGCGGGCCGATGGCCTCGGCGCGCGAGCGTGACGTGCTGCCCGGCAGCCTGGCCGTGCGCGTGCTCGGCGGCGGCTTCGAGAGCCGCCTCACCAAGGCCGTGCGCGAGGGCCTCGGCGCCACCTACGGCATCAGGGCCGGCCTGCAGCAGCTCCATCCCGAGGCCTCGGCCCTGGTGATCAGCACCGCCGTCGACAACGCCAAGGCGGCGGCGGCGCTGGCCGCCATCCGCAAGGAATATGCGCGCTGGCGCGAGGAGGGCGTGACGGCCGCCGAGATCGAGCCGCTCAAGACCAGGTTCACCACCGAGATGCGCGAGAGCCTGCGGCGCGCGCCGGGCGCGGCGCAGCGTGTGCGCGACTTTGTGCTGGTCGGCCTTCCCGTCGACTACCTCGCGGGCTACGAGACGCGCCTGCGTGCGCTGACGGACGGCGCGGTGAGCGACTGGCTGCGCGCTCATTTCCCGAAGGAGCCGCTGACGATCGTGGTGGTGGCGCCCTCCGCCGAGGGCCTGGGAGCCGACTGCGTCATCAAGTCGGCCGACGAGATCGCGCGCTGCGAATAGCCGGCTCGCCGAGGCTCGGCCTTGTGCTAGGCTGCGGCCATGGTCGAGCCCCTGGCCTCTCCCGCGCAGATCCTCCGCGGCCTTTGGTCCCTGGCGGGCGGCGATCCCGCCGCCCTCGCCCGTGTCACGCTGATCGGCGCGGAGCCGGCGCTCCCCTCCTCCTTCCGCGTCGGGGCTGCAGCCCAGGCGACCATCGCCGCGGCCGGGCTCGCCGCCGCCGAGATCCACCGCCAGCGCACCGGCCGCAGCCAGTCCGTCTCGGTCGACATGCGGCATGCCGCGGCTGAGTTCCGCAGCGAGCGCTACTGGCGCCTCGACGGCAAGCCGCCGGGCTCGCCGTGGGACAAGATCGCCGGCGTCTATCAGACCGGCGACGGCCGCTGGGTGCGGCTCCACACCAACTTCCCCCACCATCGCGACGGCATGCTGAAGCTGCTCGGCTGCGCCTACGACCGCGCGGCCGTCCAAGCCGCGCTGATGCGGCGGCAGGGCGAGGCGTTCGAGACTGCCGCCGCCGAGGTTGGGCTCGTCGCCACCATGATGCGCTCGCCGGCCGAATGGGCGGCCCACCCGCAGGGCCAGGCGATCGCCGGCCTGCCGCTGCTCGAGATCACCCGCACCGGCGAGGCGCCGCCGCGCGCTCTGCCGGCCGGAGGGCCGCGACCGCTTTCGGGCATGCGCATTCTCGACCTGACGCGGGTCATCGCCGGCCCGGTGTGCGGGCGCACGCTTGCCGCGCACGGCGCCGATGTGATGCGCATCACGGCGCCCCACCTGCCGGGCCTGCCCGGGCTCGATATCGACATGGGCCGCGGCAAGCTCTCGGCCTGCCTCGACCTGCGCGCGAGCGACGATCGCGGCGAGCTCGCAAGCCTGATGCGCGAGTCCCACGTCTTCGTGCAGGGCTACCGGCCGGGCGGCCTTGCCCGCTTCGGCTTCTCGCCGGAGGCCTGCGCCGAGATCAAGCCCGGCATCGTCACGGTCTCGCTCTCGGCCTACGGCCGCGCCGGGCCCTGGTCGGGACGGCGCGGCTTCGACTCGCTGGTGCAGACCGCGAGCGGCATCAACCACGCCGAAGCCGAGGCGGCGGGCGTCGAGGGCCCCAAGGAGCTGCCGGCGCAGGCGCTCGATCACGCCGCCGGCTACCTGATGGCGCTCGGCGCCCTGACGGCGCTCGCCCGCAAGGCCCGCGAGGGCGGCTCCTGGCATGTGAGCGTGTCGCTGGCGCAGACCGGCCACTGGCTCAAGGGGCTTGGACGGCTCGAACGGGGCCTGGAGCGCCCCGATCCCAAGCCCGCCGACGTTGCCGACCTGCTGGTGGAGATGGATACCCCGCTCGGCCGCCTGGCCTGCGTGCGCCACGCCGCCCTGCTGTCGGAGACGCCGGCGATGTGGGAGCGTCCGCCCGTTGCGCTGGGCACCCACGCTCCCGTATGGCCGGTCTGAGACGTGGCGCTCGGCATCGCCGGGGCGCGATGCCGGGCCTACGGTATCGCCCAGGTCGTCTCGGTGGCGCCGGCGTCGGAGACCAACGTCAGGGTCAAGGTCTTGCCCTTGAAGTCGCCGGCATTGCCGCCGCGGGCGAGGCCCACCTCGAAGCGCACCGTCCCCCCGGCGCTGCTGCCCGCGACCCGCTGCGGCATGGGCACGTAGAGCCCGTCGGGGGCCTCGACGAAGAGGTCGGCGCCGGTGTCGCCGCCAGGAAACCGTGCCTCGATCTGGAGGCGCGGCGCCGGGCCGTCGAGCGTCGCGGCCACGCGCTCGATCTCGGGGTCGCCGGCGCGGCGGCCGGCCGCAGGACGCGGCACGGCTGCAAGTGCCGCCGCGATCGGTGCGACGGGCGTGCCGTTGAGCCCGGCCGGGGCGAGGCTGAGCGCGATCTTGGCCTCGGCCGGGATGCAGATCTCGCGGCAGACGCCGAACTCGAGCCCGAGTTTGAGCTCGACGGGCTTGCTTGCGTCCTTGGGCGTCACCTCGATGGGGAAGATCACCGATCTCTTGTAGCCGATGGCATCGCCGGTGGGCTCCGGCAGCCGCATCGGCGCCGGGTAGCGCACCTTGACGGCGGCCACGTTGCCCGAGCCCGCCCAGCTGAACACCGGTGGAACGCCGGAATCGCCGGGCATGCGCCAGTAGGTCTTCCAGCCGTCGGACAGCGTGATCTCGACGCCGGCGAGGTAGGTTTTTGCAGCCTTGGCCGCGCCCGGGCCGCCGATCAGCCGCACACGCGCGGCATGCAGCTCCACCCAAGGCGAGGCAAGGCTCGCCGCGCCGGCCGTTTGGGCCCGCCCCGGCCCGCCGGCGCCGATGGCCGCCAGCGCGATGGCGCAGGCGGCCATGTGCAACTTGCTCATGATTTCCTCATTGTCGGCCTGATCCTATGTCAGGCTGGGGTGGATGCAATTCAACAGTTCTCGATTTTGCGTTATCGAGGACGCGGTGCCGCCCCTTCACAGGCGCGCCGTTCGGGCGCTAGTCTTCTCACATGCGAACGTTCGCCAGACGTAAGGCCGACAGCGAAGGCTACCTCGACGGGCAGCTGCTGATAGCCATGCCGGTGATGACCGACAAGCGTTTCGCGCGCTCGGTCATCTACCTGTGCGCGCATTCGTCCGAGGGGGCCATGGGGCTGATCATCAATCAGCGCGCCCCGCATATCTCCTTCCGCGAGCTCCTGTCGCAGCTCAGCATCGGCGGCCGCGACAGCGAGGATGCGCAGGCGGACCTGCTCGACGGCGTCGACGTGCACGTGGGCGGGCCGGTCGAGACCGGGCGCGGCTTCGTGCTGCACAGCTCCGACTATTATGCCGCCGATTCGACGCTGCCGATCGACGAGGGCGTCTCGCTGACGGCCACCATCGACATCCTGAAGGCCATTGCCCGCGGCAAGGGGCCCGGCAAGGCCATCCTTGCGCTCGGGTACGCCGGCTGGCGGCCGGGTCAGCTCGAGAACGAGATCCAGGCCAACGGCTGGCTGCATTGCCCGGCCGACGTCGATCTCCTGTTCGGGCGCGACCTCGCGCAGAAATACGACCGTGCCGTGTCCAAGATCGGCATCGACCTGTCGCACCTGGTCAGTGACGCCGGCCACGCCTGACGGTCGCCTTCGTCATCCCGGCGCCGCTCGCGAGCGAAGCGAGTGAGCGGGACCAGGCCGGGACCCATGCACCGATCGTCCAGCCGCCAAGCCTCGACGCGGGCTTCGCGATGAGCCGCATTCGTATGCGCAAATGCGTATATGGCAAGGTGGCGTGGTTCCCGGCCTGGTCCCGTTCGCGCCCGCGCGAACGCTTCTCTTGCGCGCCCCCGGCACGACTCTTGCGCGCCTCCGGCACGACTCTTGCGCGCCTCCGGCACGACGCCGGGATGACGGGGGTGTGCCCTCACGCGCCTTGCGGGCCGCCGCCTCCCCGGCCGGCGAGCTTGGCGAGGCTCGCCGCGATCGCCGGCGGCAGGTTCGAGAAGTCGGGCGGCGGGCGGCCGCCTGGGCGAGGTGAGGGCGGCGGCGGTGCCGGTGGCGGCGCAGCCGCGCCCGGCGCCTGCGAGGGCAGGGGCGGCGGCCCGGCCGGCCTCGGGGGGGAGGCCCCAGAGGGCTGGCCCAGCGGCGGCGGTCCCTGCCGTGCCTGAGCGGCCCGCCGCTGGCCATTGGCGGAGGCCGCGTCCTGGGGCCAGTCGGCATTGGGCCGCGGCGGGGCTGTGCCCGGCTGCTGCTGGGGTCCAGGGCGCAGCGGCGAGGGCGGCAGGGTGTCGAGGCGGGAAGGCCCCAATTTGGCCGCCGGCATCGCCTGCCCGGCTCCCGGCAGCGGCGGCGGGCCGCCCGGGGGGGCACTGCCCTGGGCTGCCAGGGGCGGCGGCGCGGACGGCGGCGGGCCGGGCGGAGCTGCACCGTTGCCGGCCGCGTGCGGCGTGTGCGCGGCTCTGCCGTTGGCGGCGGCGGGCGGCGGCTGTCGTCGCGGTGCGGCGCCATGGATCGGCTGCCCAGCGATCGGCGCCTGCGCGCCCTGGCCGCCACGGACGGTCTCGGCCGCGGCGATCACGGATGCCTCGGGCGGCTCCTCCGGCGTGCGGCTGCGCTTGCGCAGGAGGCTCCGCTTCTTCATGCGCCGCTCGGCCCGGCGCGCTACCTTCAAGAGCTGGAGCACGTCGCGATCGGCCATCGGCTCGCCATAGTAGAAGCCCTGGCCGTACTCGCAGCCGATGGTGCGCAGCAGGCTCACGTCGTCGTCCGTCTCCACGCCCTCCACCACCACCTTTTTGCCGAGCTCGTGCGACAGCGCCACCACCGAACGCAGGATCACGGAGCCGGTGCCGTTCTCGCCGCCGGCCTGCAGGAACGAGCGGTCGATCTTGATGGTGTCGAACGTGAACTGGTTGAGGTAGGAGAGCGAGGAATAGCCGGTGCCGAAATCGTCGAGCGCCAGGCCCGCCCCGGCCTCGGAAAGCTGGCGCAGCACGGCGGTGGCCTTCTCCGGGTTCTCCATCACCAGCGACTCGGTGATCTCGAGCCGCAGCGAACCCTTGGGGATGACGGCGCGGCCGAGGATGTGGCGCACCTCGTTGACGAGCTCGGGCCTGAACAGCTGCCGGCTCGACACGTTGACGCCCACGAACAGCGGCGCGTCGGGCCGCGGCAGCTCCCTCTGCCAGCGCGCGGCTTCGCGCGCTGCCCGCGCCAGCACGTACGACCCGAGCTTGACGATCAGGTCGGACTCTTCGGCGATCGGAATGAAGTCGGCCGGGTTCAGCGTGCCCAGCGTTGGATGCTCCCAGCGCAGCAGCGCCTCGAAGCCTGCAAGCGTCTCCGTCGGCAGATAGAAGATCGGCTGATAGACCAGCCGCAGCTGCTTCTTCTCGATCGCCTGCCGCAGCTGGCTTTCGATCTCGACCCGCCCGTCCTTCTCGGTGCGCATGCCGGCGTTGAATATCTCGATGCGGTCGGTGCCGCCGCGCTTGGCCCGGTACATGGCGATTTCGGCCTCGCGCAGCAGCTCGGCCGGGTTCTCGTCGGGGCCGTCGTAGATGGCAATGCCGATGGAGGCGGTGAGCACGATCTCCTGGCCGGCGATGCTGATCGGCGCGCGCAGCGAGCGGCGCACCTGCTCGGCCAGCATGGCGAGCTCGGCTGGGTCGGACTGGTTGAGGAGCAGCAGCGCGAACTGGTCCCCGCCCACGCGCCCCAGCGTGTCCTGCGGCCCCAGGTTGCGCCCGAGCCGCCGCGCCAGCGTCAAGAGCAGGCTGTCGCCGACGATCAGGCCGAAGGCGCTGTTGACGGCCTTGAACTTGTCGACGTCGATGAAGAGCAGCGCCGGCCGCACCAGCGGCTCGAGCGTGGCGCGCTTGGCGGCAATCGACAGGCGGTCGAGGAAGAGCTCGCGGTTGGGCAGCCCGGTCAGGCTGTCGTGCACGGCGTCGTGCATCAGCCGTTCCTGCGCGCGCTTGGAATCGGTCACCTCGCGCATCAGGCCGACGCAGCGCGGGTCGCGCTGGTCGGATGCGGCCGCATTCGCCGCCTGCAGCTCGAACCAGCGGTAGGAGTTGTCGCTGTGGCGCATGCGGAACTCGATGCGCAGCTCGTCGCCCGAGCGCTCCTTCACCGACCACAGCAGCAGCTTGAAGCGCTCGCGGTCGGCGGGGTGCATGTGCTTGGTGAAGTCCTCGGTCTTGGCGGAGAGCTCGCCCGACTTGAGGCCCAGCATCGCCTCCACCACCAGGCTCACCTTGACCTCGTCGCGGCGCGCGTTCCACTCCCACACCGCGGCGCCGGCCCCGTCGATGGCCTGCGATCTGAGCTGCTGCTCGGCCGGCTGGGCCCCGTACATGGGCTCGGTGGAGCGGAAGGCATACTGCGTGACGGTGAAGCCGATCAGCACCACGATCAGCACCAGCCCGGCGGTGAGCCCGAACACCACGATGTCGCCCGACAACCGGCCGGTGAAGGTGATGCCGGCCCCGAACAGCCACACCAGCAGCAGCATCCAGGTCGGCACCAGGGACAGCGCGCGGTCCTGGCCGCCCAGCGCCAGGAACAGCGTGAGGCCGGCGCCGGCGCCGGCGATGGCGACGCTGGAGAGGCGCGCAAACGTGGCGGCCAGGCGCGGATCGAGGAACGCCACGGCCACCAGCACCAGCTGCGCCGCTACCCACAGCCCGAGCAGCATGCGCGCGAAGCCGGGCCAGGCGCCGAGCCGCAGGAACGTGTAGAGGAAGATCAGCAGCGTCGCCGCCATCCCGGCCTCGGTGGCGGCGCGGTATTGCGCGTTCTCCTCGGGGCGCACGTTGAACAGCTTGTGCCAGAACCCGAAATCCACGCACAGGTAGGCCAGCACGCACCAGGTGAAGATCGCCGCCGTCGGGAAGATGGCCTTGTGATTGGCGGCGAACACGGCGGTGAGGAAGATGGCGAGCAGGCCGGTGATGCCCAGCATGATGCCGTTGAAGAGCTGGCGGTCGCGGCTCTTTTGCTCGTACTCGATCGCCTTCCACAGGTAGAGGCGGGCAAAGCGCTCGGAGGCGAGCTCGGCGACGAAGGTGACGGTCTGGCCGGCCTCGAGCGTGAGGCGGAACACATCGGCGCGGTCGTTCTTGATGCGCTCCGGCACGTAGCCGACGGACGGGGTCACGGCATCGACGCGGCGGGCATCGAGATCGGGCCACACCACGCCGGAGCCGACCGTGCCGTAGCGGTCCGCCACCAGCCAGCGCTCTACGGGCTTGTCGGTGGTGTTGGTGAGCGCGAATACGTACCAGTTGGGGTTGGTGCCCGGCGTGATCGCGCGCACCGACATGCGGCCCCTGACGCCGTCGCTGCCGGGCGCGGTCTCGATCTGCAGGGCATCGCCGCGCGCCTCGTAGGCCTCGCCCAGCGCCGTTATCTCGATGCGGTCGGCATCGTTGTTGATGTCGATCGCCTTGAGGGCCAGAGCGGGCTGCGCCAGCGCCAGGAGGCCGATCAGCAAGGCGAGCGCAGCCATCCAGCCCGCGGCGTGCGCGCGAGCGTGCGGTGTGCTCCCGATCGGGTCTTGCGACGGCATCAGGTCCTCGCCGGCCTCACCGGCCCACTTCGTCGTGCAGCAGGGCGTAGAGCTCGTGGTCCTGCCATACGCCGTTGATCTTCAGATAGCGCCGCGCCAGTCCCTCGCGCTTGAAGCCCGCTTTCTCGAGCACGCGCGAGGAGGGGCCGTTGTGCGGCAAGCACGCGGCCTCGAGCCGATGCAGCCCGAGCGTGCCGAACGCGAACGCTTGCATGGTATTGACCGCATCCGTCATGTGGCCGCGGCCGACATAGGGCAGCCCGATCCAGTAGCCGACGGAGGCAGCCTGCGCCACGCCGCGGCGCACGTTGCTGATGCTCAAGCCTCCAATCAGCACGCCGTCGCCCTCCCGGAAAATCAGGAAGGCGTAGCCCTGATCCTCCCTGAGCTCGCGCTGGTATTGGCGCAGGCGGCGGCGGAAGGCCGAGCGGGCGAGCTCGTCGCGCGCCCATTGCGGCTCCCAGAGCGTGAGGTGATGGCGGCTGAGCGCCCGCAGCTGCGCCCAGGCCGGATAGTCGCTCATGGTCGGATAGCGCAGGTGCGCGGTCTGGCCGTGCAGCTCGGCCTCGTCGATGCCGGAAGATGATCTCAGGAAGGCCATGTCGTCCCTCGAGCCGCCCGCGCGCGGCATCCCCCTCCTCAGGCACTCGCCACCATGGCCGCCGCCGTGCTGGCCAACGTCTCGCCCTTGCGGCCGGCGCCCACCACGGCCACCGAGGGCCGCGCGTCCTTGACGAGGTGCGAGGCCAGCGTGCGAGTCGCCTCGGCCGTCACGCTCTCGATGCGGTCGACCAGCTCGGCCGTGCCGATCAGGCGATCGAACAGCAGCAGCTGGCGCGCCATCTGCTCGGCCCGCGCCGAGGAGCTCTCGAGCCCCATCAGCAGGCCTGCCTTCAGCTGCGCCTTGGAGCGCGCAAGCTCGGCCTCGGTCGGCTTCTCGTCCGCCGCCCGATTGAGCTGTTCGCCCACCACGTCGATCAACTTGCCCATCACCTCCGGTCCGGTCGCGGCATGGATGCCAAACAGGCCCGTGTCGGTCAGCGCCCAGCAGGTCGAATAGATGGCATAGCAGAGCCCGCGCCGCTCGCGCACCTCCTGAAACAGCCGGGACGACATGCCTCCGCCAAACAGCCCCGAGAACACCTGGGCGGTATAGAACTCCTGGGCGCGATACGAAGGCCCCGCGAACGCCATCACCAGGTGGCTCTGCTCGAACGGCTTGGCAGAGGTGCGGGTGCCACCGGTGTAGCGTGCGGGCTCGAATCGGCCCCCCACGCCGCCATTGAGGCGGCCGAATTGGGCCTCAGCGTGGCGCACCAGCTCGGCGTGGCTGACGTTGCCGGCGGCCGACAGGACCATGCGGGCGGCGCCATAGTTGGCCTCGAGGAAGGCGCGCAGATCGGCCGCCTGGAACTTGGCAACGCTCTCGGTGGTGCCGAGGATGGGACGGCCGATCGACTGGTCGGGGAAGGCCGCGTCCTGCAGCAGCTCGTAGGCGATCTCGTCGGGGCTGTCGCGGGTGGCCGCGATCTCCTGCAGGATCACCTCGCGCTCGCGCTCGAGCTCCTCCTCGGCGTAGCGCGGGATCTGCAGGATATCGGCCAGGATGTCGAGGGCGATGCCGATGTCGGCCTTGAGCGTGCGCGCGTAGTAGGCGGTGGTCTCGAGGCTGGTGGCGGCGTTGAGCTCGCCGCCGACGGCCTCGATCTCTTCGGCGATGTCGCTGGCGCTGCGCCGCTCCGTACCCTTGAAGGCCATGTGCTCGAGCAGATGCGAGATGCCGTGCTCGCTCGCCTGCTCGTGCCGGGCGCCGGCCGCCACCCACACCCCGAGCGATACCGTCTCGACGTGCGGCATGTGGTGCGACACCACGCGCAGGCCGTTGGCGAGCCGCGTTGTCTCGGTGCTCATGCCGCCGCTCCTCGCCTGTGCTGTGCGTGCTGCTCGACGAAACGCTCGACCGCGCCGAGGTCGTTGGCAAGCGTGGTGATCCGCTCCGGGTCGGTCATGAGCGAGGCAAGCCGCGCCGGCAGGGCCGGGCGCTCGCCAACGATGGCTTGCATGGCGTCGGGGAACTTGGCTGGATGGGCGGTGGCGAGCGCGATGTGGGGGACATGCCGGGTCTCAGTGGTCAACGTCTTGCGGGCGGCAACGACGGCGCAGGCGCTGTGCGGGTCGAGCAGGTAGCCGCTCTCCGCCTTCACCCGCTTGATGCAGTCGGCGACGGCCCCCTGGTCGACGCGCTCGGCAGTGAAGGCCGCCCGATAAGGCACGATGACATCGCCGAGACCGATCGAGCGGCTCTGGCGCAGCCCGTTCATCTTGCCCCGCACGAAGGCGGCGTCGCGCCCAGAGGCCTCGAACAGAAAGCGCTCGAAGTTGGAGGAGACCTGGATGTCCATCGAAGGCGAGGTGGTGGCCACCACGTCCGACAGCGCATAGATGCCGGTGCTCCAGGCGCGGTAGAGGATGTCGTTCTCGTTGGTGGCGATCACCAGCCGCTCGGCCGGCAGGCCCATGGCCTTGGCGCAGTAGCCGGCGAACACGTCGCCGAAATTGCCCGTCGGCACGGAGAAAAGCATCGGCCGGCGCGGGCTGCCGAGCGCGGCGGCGGCGACGAAGTAGTAGGTGAGCTGGGCGATGATGCGGGCCCAGTTGATGGAGTTGACGGCGCCGAGCTCGACCCGCTCGCGGAAGGCTGGATCGTTGAACATGGCCTTCACCAGCGCCTGGCAGTCGTCGAAGGTGCCCTCGATGGCAACCGCGTGCACGTTGCGCTCGGGCGCCGCCGTCATCATGCGCCGCTGCACATCGGAAATGCGCCCCTGCGGGTAGAGCACGACGATGCTGACGCGCACTGCGCCGCGGAACGCCTCGATGGCCGCGCCCCCAGTGTCGCCGGATGTCGCCGCCACGATGGTGACGTGCGCCCCGCGGGCGGCCAGCACGTGGTCCATCAGCCGGGACAGGAGCTGCATGGCCACGTCCTTGAAGGCCAGCGTCGGCCCGTGGAACAGCTCGAGCACCCACAGGCTGCGGTCGATCTGCACCAGCGGCGTCACGGCGGGGTGGTCGAAGCGGGCGTAGGCGTCGCGGGCCATTCGGGTCAGCTCGGCGCGGGGGATGGCGCCGCCGGTGAAGGGCTCGAGCAGCGCCACGGCCACCTCCGCGAACGGCTTGCCGGCAAAGGCGGCGATGGCCTCGGGCGCGAGCTGCGGCCACGTTTTCGGCACGTAGAGGCCGCCGTCGCGTGCCAGACCTGCGAGCAGCGCATCCTCGAAGGACAGCTCGGGCGCTTCGCCTCTGGTGCTGACGTATCGCAAGGGACGGTGCTCTTTGACTTGGGGCAGCTTGACTTGGGGCAGCGCGACGCAATCGCGCGAGCACCCTAGGACGCAGGTGAGGGCCGAACAAGGCAATGCCGGCAACGTGATGGGCGTTGCACGGGCAACCACCCGAGGGATGAGGAAAACATCATAATATCAGCAAGTTACCCTGTGACGGCGCCGGTCGTTGCTTTTGTTGGAATGCGCAACTGGAACCGCGAAACTGCAGCTATGGTTTGCTGGCGGGGAGGCGCAGGCGGCCCAAGGCGAAAGCGGCGTAGACGCCAACCAGCGTCATGGCGATCCCATACCAGGTGAGGGCGTATTCCAGGTGACGGTTGGGCAGTGCCAGGCGCGTTGCGCCACCCTGCGGCAGGCCGCCCGGCGGCGCCGGCCGCGCGTCGGCGTCGATGCCGAACGGCAAGGTCTCGACGCCCGCATCCGTGAAGGCCGAGGCGCTCATGGCCGCCAAGTCGGGCCAAAACCACAGGTTGTGGGCAACATCGTTGTTCGGCGTGAAGGCACCGGGGTGCATGGCGGTGCGCACCAGCCCCGTCAACGCGACCTCGCCCGCCATCTGGCCTTGCGCGCGCAGGGCCGGGGCCTTGCGGTCGTCGGGCACGGTGCCGCGGTTGACCCAGACAAAGCGCTGCGGCGCCAGTTCGAGCGGCGTGTAGACGTGCCAGCCGAGCCCGGCGCGGGTTGGTGCATAGAGGTAGCGCTCCTTGCCGTGATGGAAGCGGCCGCGGGCGGCAACGTGCAGATACTCGATGTCGTCGCCCCGCCGCAAAAGAGCCGCCGCGCGCTCGATCGGTTGCGGCGGGGCCGAGACCCGGGCCGTGATCTTAGCGATCAGGTCGTCCTTCCAGCGCTTGCGCTCGAGCTGCCAGGTGCCGAGGCCGACAAGCACCGCAAGCCCTGCAAGGCCGAGCGCCGTCGGCCAGACGAGCCCGGCTTGTCGCAGTCGCTGCAGCATGCCTCCAACGCTCATTCCGGGGAGAAGCGGCCCTGTTCCGCCTTGTGCTTGAACTGCAGCGCGATCAGCGTCGCCTTGAGCACGCGCAGCAGGAAGAACGCCAGCAGCGGCGTGAGGATGCCCCACAGCAGGACATGCACCCAAACCGGGGCCCCGAGCTTGAACTCCACCAGCAGTGCGCCGCCGAGGACCAGAAAGCCCAAGAGGAAGATGGCGAACACGGCCGGGCCGTCGCCCGAGTCGGCGAAGGCGAAGCTCAGCCCGCAGCGCTCGCACCTATCGCGCAGCACCAGGCCGGATCGGAACAGCGCGCCCTCACCGCAGCGCGGGCAGCGCCCCCTGAGGCCGGCGGCGAGCCAGGAGGTGGCGGGCGCATCTTGGACCATGCGGGGGCTCCACGCCCATGCCAACACGTAGGACGTCGCGCAACCGATGTTGGGTTACGCGCTCTCGCGCTAACCCAACCTACGCCCTGCCCCTCACCCTAACCCTCTCCCGGCGGAAAGTGGGGAGAGGGGAATGATCGAACTCAATGCGCCAGCGGCGTGCCCGCACCCCACACGTAGATGCACAGGAACAGGAACAGCCACACCACGTCGACGAAGTGCCAGTACCAGGCCGCCGCCTCGAAGCCGAAGTGCTGCTTGGGCGTGAAGTGGCCGGCGAGCGCGCGGAACAGGCACACTGCGAGAAACAGCGTGCCGATGATGACGTGCGCGCCGTGGAAGCCTGTCGCCATGAAGAAGGTGGAGCCGTAGATGTGGCCGGCATACTTGAAGCCAGCGTGCATGTACTCGTAGGCCTGGCAGGCCGTGAACAGCACGCCGAGGATCACGGTCAGCACCAGCCCCCACACCAGCCCCTTGCGGTCGTTGTTGAGGAGGGCGTGGTGGGCCCAGGTGACGGTGGTGCCCGAGGTGAGCAGGATCAGCGTGTTGACGAGCGGCAGGCCCCAGGGATCGAAGGTGCCCTTGAAGAGGTTGCCATCGGGCTTGGGCGGCCAGTGTCCGCCGGTGAGCGTGTTGCGCTCGACCATGCCGACGATTTCCTTGGCGCTGTCGCTGATCGGGTAGACGGCGGCCGGAAACAGCGCCGCGTCGAAGTAGGCCCAGAACCAGGCGACGAAGAACATCACCTCGGAGGCGATGAACAGGATCATGCCGTAACGCAGGTGCAGCTGCACCACCGGCGTGTGGTCGCCGCCGTGCGCCTCCTTGATCACGTCGCGCCACCACATGATCATCGTCAACAGCACGCCGGCGGCGCCGGCTGCGAACACGATGGGGCCGCGCATGCCGAACAGGCCGGCGCCGCCGCCAAGCGACCGCATCCAGATGATCAGGCCGATCGCCATGGCGAACGCGAACACGGCCCCGATGATCGGCCAGGGGCTGGGGTTCACCAGGTGGTAGTCGTGATGCTTGGCGTGCGTGTCGGCCATGTCCTGCTCCTGATGCCTTCCCTCGCCGGCGGCGCTGTTGTCGGTGTCTGGCCGCTCTGTCTACCCGGATTGGCCGCCCCGTTGCACTGGTGTCGGTGCCGCAGGCCGGCTCGCGTCGGGCGTGTCCGCCAGGCCAGGGGCGGGGCCGGGCTTGGACGGCGCCACCGGAAAGAACGTGTAGGACAGCGTGATGTGGGTGGTTTTGCCGGCATCCTTGTCGCTGGCGAGCTGCGGATCGACGAAGAAGGAGACCGGCATCTCGACCGTCTCGCCCGGGGCCAGCAGCTGCTCCTGGAAGCAGAAGCACTCGAGCTTGTTGAAGAAGACGGCGGCCTGCTCGGGCAGGACGTTATAGGTGGCCGTGCCGCGCAGGGGCCGGTTGGAGGTGTTGGTGGCGCGGTAGAAGGCCAGCGCGTTCTCCCCGAGCTTGACCCGCATGGACGTCGCCGCCGGCGCGAAGTGCCAGGCAAAGCCCGGCGCGATGTTGGCATCGAAGCGGATGGTGATGGTCTGGTCGACGACGGTGGTCGACGGGGCGGTGGCCACGCGGGGGGTGCCGTCGAACCCCGTCACCTGGCAGAACAGGCGGTAGAGCGGCACCGACGCGTAGGCGGCGCCGACCATGGCCACGACCACGGCGGCGCACCAGAGCGCAACGGCGCGGTGCCGGCGGTGCAGTGCGTTGCTCCTTGCCTCGTCCGTCATGGGCGTCCAATCACCTAAAGCGGCCTGTTGAGCACATTGCCGCCGAGCCGCACCAGGGTTGCCACGTAGAACAGGATGGCAAGCCCGGCGAGCGCCAGCCCGATGGCGATCGAGCGCATCCGCCGCCGGCGCTCCAACTCCCGCTGCTCGTCGTCCCGCACAAGCGAAGCCTCCAGGGGCTCATCCAGCCGGCATCACGCCGCGCTCGATCAGCAGCACGGCGAACAGCCCGAATAGGTAGAGGATCGAGAAGCCGAACAGCTGCCTGGCCGCCCGATCGGCCTCCCGGCCCTCGCGCGCATTGTAGACGGCGAGCGCACAGGCAAGGAAGATGCCGCCGAGCACGATCGAGGCGACCGCGTAGAGCGGCCCGCCGAGCCCGATGAACGCCGGCACCAGCGCCAGCGGCACGAGCAGCGCCGAATAGATCACGATCTGCTTGCGGGTCTCCTGCGCGCCCGCCACCACCGGCAGCATCGGCACGCCGGCGCGCGCATAGTCGCGCGAGCGGTAGAGCGCCAGGGCCCAGAAATGCGGCGGCGTCCACATGAAGATGATGGCAAACAGCACGCCGCTCTCGAAGCTGACCGAGCCCGTCGCCGCGGCCCAGCCGATCATCGGCGGGAAGGCGCCGGCGGCGCCGCCGATAACAATGTTCTGCGGCGTCCGCCGCTTCAGCCACATGGTGTAGACCAGCACGTAGAAGGCGATGGTGAAGGCCAGCAGCGCGCCCGCCGCCCAGTTGATGATGAGGCCGAGCGTGGTCACCGAGCCGACCGCCAGCACGATGCCGAAGGTGGCCGCCTGGTCCGGGCCGATGCGGCCGCGCGGGATGGGCCGGCTCGCGGTGCGCTGCATCAAGGCGTCGATGTCGGCGTCGTACCACATGTTGAGCGCGCCCGAGGCGCCGGCGCCGACGGCGATGCACAGCAGGGCGATGCCGGCGAGCACCGGGTGCAGCTGACCGGGGGCCAGCACCATGCCGACGAGTGCGGTGAACACCACGAGCGACATCACGCGCGGCTTCATCAGCGCGAAGTAGTCGCCGATGCTGCCGCCTGCGGCCTGCGCCGGGCGTAGCGTGCTCGCGTGATAGCTCAGGTCAGCCATTGCTCGCCTCATGCCGGCCCAGGCGGGGCATGACGGCCCTAGTGATGGGCGGGCTCTTTGAACACCGGCAGCTCGTCGTAGGAGTGGAACGCGGGCGGCGACGGCAGCGTCCACTCGAGCGTGGTCGCACCCTCGCCCCACGGGTTGTCGGCCGCCTTCTGCCGGGCCACGAAGTAGGCGTAGAGCATGCCGATGATGAACACGATGGTGCCGGTGGCGGTGATGTAGGAGCCCACCGACGACCACCAATTCCAGTAGGCGTAGGCGTCGGGGTAGTCGACGTAGCGGCGCGGCATGCCGGCGAGGCCCAGGAAATGCTGCGGGAAGAACAGCACGTTGGCGCCGATGAAGGTGAGCCAGAAGTGCAGTTTCCCGAGCGCCTCGTTGTACATGTAGCCGCTCATCTTGGGGAACCAGTAGTACCAGCCCGCGAAGATGGCGAACACGGCGCCGAGCGAGAGCACGTAGTGGAAGTGGGCCACCACGTAATAGGTGTCGTGCAGCGCCCGGTCGACACCGGCATTGGCGAGCATCACGCCCGTGACACCGCCGAGCGTGAACAGGAAGATGAAGCCGAGCGCCCACAGCATCGGCACCCTGAACTGGATCGAGCCGCCCCACATGGTGGCGATCCAGGAGAAGATCTTCACCCCCGTCGGCACCGCGATCACCATGGTGGCAAAGATGAAGTAGGCCTGCGCGTCGACGCCCATGCCGGACGTGTACATGTGGTGCGCCCAGACGATGAAGCCGACGAAGCCGATGGCGACCATGGCGTAGGCCATGCCGAGGTAGCCAAACACCGGCTTCCTGGAGAACGTCGACACGACATGGCTGATCATGCCGAAGCCCGGCAGGATCAGGATGTACACCTCGGGGTGGCCGAAGAACCAGAACAGATGCTGGTAGAGCAGCGGGTCGCCGCCGCCGGCGGCATTGAAGAAGGTGGTGCCGAAATTGCGGTCGGTCAGCAGCATGGTGATGGCGCCGGCCAGCACGGGCAGCGACAGCAGCAGCAGGAACGCCGTCACCAGCACGCTCCACACGAACAGCGGCATCTTGTGCAGCGTCATGCCGGGCGCGCGCATGTTGAAGATGGTGGTGATGAAGTTGATGGCGCCGAGGATGGAGGAGGCGCCGGCAAGATGCAGCGAGAGAATCGCAAAGTCCATTGCCGGGCCTGGATGGCCACTGGTGGACAGCGGCGCATACACCGTCCAGCCGGCGCCGACGCCGTCCATGCCGGGCGGGCCTTCGACGAACAGCGAAATGAGCAGCAGCGTGAACGACGCGGGCAGCAGCCAGAACGAGATGTTGTTCATGCGCGGGAAGGCCATGTCCGGCGCACCGATCTGCAGCGGCACGAACCAATTGCCAAAGCCGCCGATCATGGCCGGCATCACCATGAAGAACACCATGATGAGGCCGTGGCCGGTCACGAACACGTTGAACACGTGGCCGTTGGCGAAGTATTGCAGGCCGGGCTCTTGCAGCTCCATACGCATGGCCACCGACAGAAACCCGCCGACCAGTCCGCCGACGATGGCAAACAGCAGGTAAAGCGTGCCGATGTCCTTGTGATTGGTCGAGAACAGCCATCGCGGCACGAAGTAGGGCGTGTGGCTGTCGTCGTGTTCGGCGTGGGCCTTGGTCGCCATGTCGCTTACCTTCGCGTTCCTGGTCTCCGGCTCGCATGCGGAGCGGAGAATTTGTTCACTACCTGATCGGCCGGGCGTCCGCGGTCTTGCGCTGCTGGGCGAGCGCGAGCGCCGCATTGCGGATGATCTCGCGCACCTTGCGCCGGTCTCTCGCCTTCACAGCCGCGACCCAGTCGTTGAACACCTGCTCCTTCACCACCCGCATCGCGATCGGCATGAAGGCATGGTCCTTGCCGCACAGCTCCGAGCACTGGCCGAAGTAGATGCCTTCCTTGGTGGCCTTGAACCAGGTGGCGGTGATGCGCCCCGGCACGGCGTCGACCTTGGAGCCGAACGAGGGGATGGTCCAATTGTGGATGACGTCGGTTGAGGTCACCAGCACGTGCACGACCTTGTTGACCGGCACCAGCACCTCGTTGTCGACGGCGAGGTTGCGCGGCACCTGGTCGGCCGGCATGCCGCCCTTGATCGCCTCCTCGCGCTCGTTGTCCTGCAGCATCACGGAATCAACGCTCACGCCCTGGTCGGGAAGCTCGTGCGTCCAGTTCCAGGCATGGCCGATGGCCTTTACGGTCAGGTCCGGCGGCGGATAGTTGTACTGGTGGAACAGCAGCTTGAAGGAGGGAATGGCGATCGCGACCAGGATCAGGATCGGGATCACCGTCCACAGCACCTCCACCACCGTATTGTGCGTGGTGCGCGAGGGGGTCGGATTGCGCTTCTCGCTGAAGCGCCACATCACGTAGAGCATCAGCAGCAGCACGAAGGCGGTGATGGCGAAGATGATGGCGTTGACGTAATCGTGCACCCACACGATCTCTTCCATGATCGGCGTGACCGCTTCCTGGAAGCTGAGCTGTTTCGGCGACGGCTGGCCCGATCCGGCCGATGCCTGGCCTGCCGCCACGCCCATCGCCGAAGCGCCGAAGAGGGCCGCAAGCATCCGCTCGCTCAGGCTTCGCTTCATCATCCGCATCGCTCCTCGGTTCCAGCTGCCGGCTCGCATCACCCAAGGGCTGCCCCTGCCTCAGGCAGCGCACCTCGAAATGCCCGTCTTTTCTATATCTTACGCACTGCCCCGCCGTCCTGCACCGATCGGCGGCAAGGAGGGTGCCGGTTCCCGTTCAGGAACCGCCTTACGGCTCACCAAACACAATGCCTCCAGGCGACTCAAGGCCGCCCTGCTGCGGCATTTCCACGCGCGAAGTTCGCGCAGACAAGCCAATCGCTTGCACTCGTTGCGCGTCCCGGGAAGTCGCCGCGCTGTCGCCCGGCCGCGTCGCGCCCGGGTCCCATTTTGGCCGGAATCGTGGACCAGATCAAAGCTGGCCGATAGCGTGCGGGCTGCACGCGCATCCTGTCTGCAACCATTTGTCCACCCCGGACGAGAGCGGCGCGGCGGCTGCCATCGGCGAGGTATCGAGCTTGGGCCTCTCAGCATCGCGCGCGCTTGCTTGCTCCGGAGGCCTCGCCCGCCGGCTGCGCCATGCCGGCCTGCTGCTGCTCGCCGCCCTGGTCGTGCCGATCGCAGCGCTGGCCCAGACGCCGGAGGGCGGCACCGTCAAGTCCCAGCACGGCGACTGGCAGATCGTGTGCAAGCCGCCGCCGCCGGGCGCCAAGAACGAGATTTGCGCGCTGGTGCAGAGCGTCACGGCCGAGGACCGCAACAATATCGGCCTCACCGTCTACTTCCAGAAATTCTCCGACGGCAAGCGCGTGCTGCGGGTGTTTGCGCCGCTCGGCGTGCTGCTGCCGCCGGGGCTCGGTCTCAAGATCGATGACAAGGACGTCGGCCATGCGCCCTTCGTTCGCTGCCACTCCTTCGCTTGCTATGCGCAGGTCGTGGTGGAGGAGAAGCTGATCGAGCAGCTGAAATCCGGCAAGACCGCGGTCTTCATCATCTTTCAGACCGAGGAAGCGGGCATCGGCATCCCGATCTCGCTCGCCGGTTTCGGCCAGGCGCTCGCCAACCTGCGCTGATGCTTCAAAGGTGCGTCCGGCGATTTCGGGCTGCGCGCCGCCGGCGTCGGCTCCCTCGCCATTTTGCCACTTTGTCGCGCTAGCAATGATGCGGGCTGGGCGGGCGCGCATCGAGTTCAGTTGCGACCGAGAGAGAATGACCGCCGTCATCGGCAAACGCGATCCCGACTACGGGCATGAGGGCGAGCCCCGCTGCAGGCAGCGCCGGCTCGAGGCCTTTCATCCCGCCTGCCGCCGGTTCGTTCGCGACCTGACGAGTTGCGCGCCGGAGCTGGAAGACCTCGCCGACAGTTTTCCCGCACTGTTGTTCGCGCTCGTCAGCGGCTATGCGACGCCGGCTAAACGCGAGCAGGCCTTTGCGCTCGTGTGCGATGGAGCACCGCTGCGTGCGGCCGCCGACGCGCTCGGGCTCGCCTGGTGGCTGCGCAAGCTGCCGGCGCAGGCCTTCACCGCGCCCCTGCCGGCCTTCCCCGACGACGCCGAGTTGGCTTTGCGCATGGCCAACCTGATCCCGCGCGAGCCGCGGCACGCCACCATCTGGCTCGCCCGCGTCGGCCACGCCTGGGAAGCTGCCGGGACCGACTACGCGCTCTGGATCGCGCGCCAGCGCGAGCTTGCGGTTCCGCCCGAGGACCTGTTCGTGCTGATGGCGGCCTGGGCCTGGTTCAGCCGGCAGCCGGGGCTTGCGGGCCACCGTCTCCTGCGCCGGCGCTGGATGCCGGAGATGAGCCTCAAGCGGGCGCGCGAGGAGCTTGCGGCCTGGCGCCAGCGCCTGCGGCTGATCGATTGCCTGGGCCACGGCATCGAGAGCCCCTGGTTCGCCGACGGCACGGTGTTGGACTTCAGCTTCGTCGCCCTGCGCACGGTCGAGGACTTCATCGCCGAGAGCGAGGCCTTGGAGAATTGCCTCGACCAGTACGCCGACCAGCTGCACAGCGGGCTTACGGCCGTGTTCTCGATCCGCAAGCGCGGGCGCCGCGTCGCCTGCGTGGAGATCGGGTTGCACGACGAGGAGACGACGATGCCCACCATCGTGCAGCTGCGCGCGGCCCGCAACCGTCGCGCCCCGCCCGAGGTGTGGCAGGCGACCTTCAGCTGGCTTGGCGGCCAGCGCCTCGAGCCGCTCTCTCCGCAGCGCCACGCCCTGAAGCCGATGAAGCGCATCGAGGCCCGGCGCGAGCTCTGGAGCCCTTATCTGCAGTTCCTGGCCGGGACCATGCACGAGCGCGCCTTCCGCCGCGTCGTGCTGCAGCCGACGCGCGCCCCGGAACGGCGGCGACCGCTGCTGTCACGCCGCCTCGCCGAGCTGCGGCCGGCGCTCGAGCTCATGCGCAGCGAGCAGGCACAGGCCCCACCCATCCAGCATACCGCCGGCGCGCGCAATCCAGTCTGAGCCCGGTTCGGCCCCTCGGTTCGGGTTCGGCCCCCGGTTCGGCCTTTGTGCCCCTCGCCTGGCTGCGGCTTCACGTCTATCCTGCGTCAAGGCTCGCCCGTCGCCGGCTGATCAAGACCGACGTATTTGGGCGGCCACTGGCTCGGGAGGAAAAATCATGACGCAGATCGTGCGATATCTGTCGGCGGCTGCCGCCCTGGCGCTGCCGCTCACCGGCGCGGCGTTCGCCCAGACGGTCGAGCTGCGCTACGCCACCAGCGCCCCGCCGAAGACGGTGTGGGAGATGCAGGTGGTACGCTTCCAGAAACAGGTGGAGGATGCAAGCAAGGGCAGCCTCAAGATCAACGCCTTCCTCAACTCGCAGCTGGGCTCCGAGCAGGACACCGTGCAGCAGGTCGCGCGCGGGCGCATCGACATGGGCGGCTACTCCGTCACCGCCGGCTCGCTGCTGGTGCCCGAGATCGCGCTCCTCAACATTCCCTTCCTGTTCAAGAATCAGGCGGAGCAGGACTGCGTCGTCGACAAGCACCTCACCAAGCTCACGCAAGACATGTTCCTGAAGAAGGGCGTGGTGATGGTCAGCTGGAGCGAGGTCGGCGTCGCCGACATCATCGGCAAGAAGCCCTACCTAACGCCCGACGACCTCAAGGGCCTCAAGGCGCGCTCCGCCCCCAACAAGGTTGCTGGCTTCATGTGGAGCCAGTTCGGCGCCAACCCCAACCCGCTGCCCGTGACGGAATGGAACTCGGCCTTCCAGACCGGCCTCATCGACGTCGCCGATGCCGCGCCCACATTCTATTTCTTCTCCGGCCTGGCCAAGCTCGCCCCCGTCGTCACCATGACGCAGCACCAGGACCAGGGCGGCGTCGTGATTACCAACAAGGAGGCCTTCGACAAGCTCTCTGCCGAGCACAAGGCAGCGATCACCAATACGTCGACCATGACGCCGGCAGCGCAGCTGCGCGCCGAGGTGCGCGGCTTCGAGGCCAAGATCCGCGAGATGCACAAGGGCGCCGGCGGCACCATCGTCGAGCTCACACCCGAGCAGCGCGCGGTGTGGCGCAAGGGCATCGAGGCGGCCTGGCCGAAGATGGTCGAGGCCGTCGGCGGCGAGGCCAATACCTACTGGCGGGCGATCCAGACCGGCATCAAGACCTGCTCGCCCTGAGGCGCCGCAGCCTTGAGCCTGCGCAAGGGGTTCGCTCGCGCGCCATGACGCGAGCGGGCCTGCCAATTCGGGGGGGCGCGCGTGGATTGGAAATCGGTGCTGGAGAGGCTCCGGCAGGGCGCGAAGCGGCTGCGGCAACGCCTCGAGCAGATTGCAAGGGCCGTGTGGGGGGCGCTGCGGCAGGCTCGAGGAGCGCTGCGGGCGCGGCTGCGGCAGGCTCTCGATATCCTGCACGCGCGGTTGCAGCCGTGGTTGCCGGAGCGAATGCCCGCGTGGTGGCCGGATCCGGGCAGGCCGCCGCCCGCCGTGCGGCAGGCGGCCGAGGTCTGGCACCAGGGCGAGTGCTGGCTGGCGGTTGCCGCCTTCGGCTTCATGACCGCGATTCTGCTCCTCGATGTCTTCGGCCGTGAGTTCGTCGGCCCGTTCCTGCGCCTTATCGGGATCGAGCCCGGGGCGACCGGCATCTTTGCTGCGCAGAAGCTGTCGGTCTTCGCGCTGGTGATCGGCAGCTTTGCCGGCATCGGCATCGCCACTGCCACCGGCAGCCATCTCGTGCCGCGCTTCGCCTTCGGCTGGGTGCCGGCATCCTGGGGCCCGGCCATGGACCGCATCGCCGACGTCCTCACTGGCCTCTTCCTCATCGCCGTCACCTGGTACGGCTTCAAGTTCGTCGGCTCGTCGCTGAAGACCGAGTTGCGCGCGCCCGTGCTCGACTGGCCGGTGTGGCCGGTGCAGGTCGCCATCCCGCTCGGCTTCCTGTCCGCGGCCGGGCGCTATTTCCTCTATGCCCTGTGGCCGGCGCTCAAGCCGCTGCCGCCGGAGTTCCAGGAATGAAGACCATCGGCCTCATCGCCGTCGTCTTCGGATCGCTCGTCCTGCGCCAGCCGCTGCTCGTCGTCCTGCTCGGGGTTGCCGCGTGCCTGCACCTCTTGTGGGGCCGCGGCAATCTAGAGGACATCATCGAGGACATGTGGGTCGGCCTCGACAAGGAGGTGATCCTGTCGATCCCGCTGTTCATCCTGTGCGGCAACGTCATGACGCGCGGCTCGATCGCCCAGCGCCTGATCCGCATCCTCGCTGCCATCACCAAGCCGCTGCCTGGCGGGCTGGCGGTCGCCACCATCCTCTCCTGCGCCGTCTTTGCCGCCATCTCGGGGTCGTCGATCGTCACCATGCTGGCGATCGGCAGCGTCATGTTCCCGGCCATGCGCCAGGCCGGCTACGATCTGAAGTTCTCGCTCGGCGCCATCATGTCCGGCGGCACGCTCGGCATCATCATCCCGCCCTCGATCCCGATGATCATCTACGGGCTCGTCACCGAGACGTCGGTGACCGACCTGTTCGCCGCCGGCTTCGGTCCCGGCATCCTGCTCACCATCGTGCTGTCGGCCTACTCGGTCTGGTTCAACCGCCGCATGCCCACGGCGGCCTTCGACTCAGCCGAGTTCGGGACTGCCTTCCGGGAGGGCATCTGGGCCGCCATGATGCCGGTCATCCTGCTCGGCGGCATCTACTCGGGCTACTTCACGGCGACCGAGGCGGCGGCCGTGGCGCTCGCCTACTCGCTGGTGGTCGAGATCTTCGTGCACAAGGAGCTCAAAGCGGCCGACTTCTACCACGTCGTGCTCGAGACCTCGAAGCTCGGCGGCTCGCTCTTTCCCCTGCTCGCCGTGGCGCTGAGCCTCAACATCATCCTGACCGAGCACCGCGTGCCGCAGTCGCTGGTCGGCTACATGCAGGGCTACATCTCGAACCCGCTGATGTTCATGCTGCTGGTCAACATCCTGCTGCTCATCGTCGGCTGCCTGATGACGACGGGCGAAGCGATCCTGGTGCTGGCGCCGCTGCTGGCCCCGCTGGCCGAGGCCTACGGCTTCAACAGGGTGCTGTTCGGCCTGATCATGATCCTCAACCTCGAGATCGGCTATCTCACGCCCCCCGTCGGCCTCAACCTGATCGTGGCCATGAGCGCCTTCAAGCAGAGCTTCGGCCTGCTGTGCCGGGCCGCCATACCGTTCATTTTTCTGATGCTGTCCTGCCTGATCATCGTCATCTGGCAGCCCTGGATCGCCATGTATTTTGTCACCGGCAAGTTCTAGCCGTTGCGCCCGCGCATCGCGGCGCCGGCAATGCGCGCAGGCCACCTTGGCAGCGGGTCGACGAGCGTGCGAGCGTCGCCGCGACTGTGGGGTGCGTGATGCGTGGCGTCGGGGCAAGGTGGATGCAGGGGCTGAGGCTCGGCCTCGCCGTCTTGGGGCTCATCCAGCTCGTGACGCTGGCGGCCGCAACCGTCGAGGCGCGTCCCGCCCGCGGCGGCCGCGACCGCGCCGAGGAGTCCGCCGCCGCGCCGCTGCGCCAACCCGACGGGCCGCTGCAGATTGTCATCTCGATCGGCAGCCAGCGGCTTTGGGTCTACGACAACCAGGGCCTGCTCGAGACCTCGATCGTGTCGACCGGCGTCGGCGGATTTCCGACGCCGACGGGGGTGTTTGCGGTGCTCGACAAGGAGCCGGTGCACTACTCCAACATCTATCGCGGCGCTTCCATGCCCTTCATGCAGCGCCTGACCATGTCGGGCGTAGCGCTGCACTCGGGCATGGTCACGGGCCGGCCCGCCTCGCACGGCTGCATCCGCCTGCCGCACGCCTTCGCCATCAAGCTCTTTCGCATCACCCGGCTCGGCACGCGCGTGATCATTGCGCCCAACGCGCCGGAGCCGGCCGAGATCGCGCACCCGCGCTTGTTCGTGCGCCAGCCGCCGCCGGCAGTGGTTCCCGAGGCGCCGCCCGAGACCGAGGCGGCGCGCGCCGCGGAGGCGAGCGGCCTCGACCTCGAGCGCGGGGTCGCCACCTCGCGCATCTACCAGGTGACGGCGGCGCGCAACGCGCTGCTCGACACGCTGCCCGTGTCCGTGTTCGTGAGCCGGGCTGAGGGCAAGGTGCTCGTGCGCCACGCCTTCAGGCCGCTGTTTGATGCGCCAGTCATCATCCGCGACCCCGAGCGGCCGTTCGGCACGCACATCTTCACGGCCGCTGAGGCCAAGGACGGCGGCACCGAGATGCGCTGGCTGGCGGTGTCGATCCTGGGTGGGACCGAGCTGGCCGCCGGCACCAGCAAGGTTTCCAGGGTGTCGCTGGCGCAAGCCGATCCCGCCGCCGCGACGGAGCTGCCCGCGAGCGCGGCCGAGGCGCTCGACCGCGTCGAGCTGCCGCCCGAAGCCGTGGAGCGCATATCGCAGATGCTGTCGCCGGGCGCGACGCTCATCATCTCCGACCACGGCCTCAACCGCGAGCTGCGCGAGTCCGGCACCGACTTCATCGTGCTGACGCGTTAGCGCCGCCGCTGCCGTCATCCCGGCGCCGCGAGATGTAGGTTGGATTAGCGCGGCCCCGACGGCGCATATTGTCCGCATCGGCCTGTCCCGCGCGTAACCCAACATCACACGTCGACGTTGGGTTACGCGCGGATCGACGTTCGCGCATCCAACGGTCGCGGTGGCCGACGCTAACCCAACCTATCCGCAACCGGCATTGCCTTGCGCCTTGGCGCTCTCGTCGACCTTGCAGCACGCCGACGCGTCCGTCACCGCCGGTCCACCGCAGCAGCCGGCATCGTCCGCCGCCACCACCGGCCGGCTGCACACGCCCGTCTCCGGCAGTACGAGATCGACGCGGCGGGCAGCTTCGTGATCGCCGGCAATCTCGGCCACGATCGAGCGCACCTGCTCGTGGCCCGTCAGCATCAGGAACGTCGGCGCGCGGCCGTAGGATTTCATGCCGGCGAAGTAGAAGCCGGCCTCGGGCTGGGCCAGCTCCAGGGCGCCGTGCGGGCGCACGGTGCCGCAGCTGTGCAGGTTGGGGTCGATCAGCGGCGCCAGCGTCGGGGGGCATTCGAGCGCCGGGTCGAGGGCAAGGCGCACCTCGCGCAGGAACGACAGATCGGGGCGGAAGCCGGTGGCGACGATCAGCTCGTCGGCCAGCACGTGGCGGCCGCAGCAGGCGGAGCCGGCGCCGAGCCGCAGGCGGGCCTTGCTGCCGAGCCGCAGGCGGGCCTTGCTGTCAGAGACGTGCGACAGGCGAAACCCCGCCTCGACCTGCACGCCGCCGCCGCGGACGATGGCGGCGAACGCCAGCCCGAGCTGGCCGCGGGCCGCGAGTTTGTCATTCTCGCCACCGCCGAACGCCTGCTCGGGATCGTCTCCGCGCAGCAGCCAGATCACCTGCGTTGGCGGCTCCTGCTGGCGCAGGCGCGCCAGGTCGATGATGGTCCCGATCGCCGAATGGCCGGCGCCGAGCACGGCTACCGTCCTGCCGGCGTAGCGGCCGCGCGCGCTCCCGAGCACATCGGGCATGCCGTAGGCGATGCGGCCCGCATGCTCCGCCTCGCCCAGCGCCTCCAGGCCGTTGGCGCCGGCCGGATTGGGCGACAACCAGGTCCCCGACGCATCGATCACGGCATCGGCGCGGAGCGCGACGGGACCTTTGCCGTTTCGGTAGCGCACCTCGAAGGGCGCCGCCTCGCGCCCCGCCGTCTTGACCTTGTCGAAGCCGACGCGGGCAACCGAGATCACGCGCGCATGGGTATGGATGCGTTCACGTAAGTCCGTTCGCGTGGCCAGTGGCTCCAGGTACTGCTCCACCAGCTCACCGCCGATCGGGTAGTGCTCCGGATCGGGACGGTTCCAGCCGGATTGTGCCAGCAGGCGCTCGGCCGCCGCGTCGACATTGTAGCGCCAGGGCGAGAACATGCGCACGTGCGACCACTGCCGCACGGCGTGGCCGACCTCGGGCCCGGCTTCGAGCACCGCCGGCTGCAGTCCGCGCTCCAGCGCATGCGCTGCCGCCGCAAGGCCCACCGGCCCGGCGCCGATGATCGCCACCGTCTTGGGTGCATCCGTCTGCATTGTCAGCATCCTTCTGGAAGTATCGAACAAGCGGCCCAAAAAAAAATCAGGCGGCGGTGCCGATATCGTTCGTCCTCGGCGCGCAGTCGGCCTCGCTGCAGCACTCGGCGACCAGGAAGTCGACGAGGCCGCGCATGACGGGGTAGTTGGCGCGGCAGATCAGGGTGGTGGCGTCGCGCTCCTGCGTGACGAGGCCGACGATGATCAGCGTCTTCAAGTGATGCGACAGCGTGGAGGCCGCAAGCGACAGGCGGCTCTGCAGCTTGCCGACCGCCAGGCCCGGCTCCCCCGCCCGCACCAAGGCCCGGTAGATGCGCAGCCGGGTCGGGTTGCCGAGGGCTTCCAGGCGGGAGGCGGCTTCTGCGGCTCTCATGCCGGCGACGCTAGCAAGCGCGGCCCTCGGCGTCAACAGTATTTCCAGAATGATGGAAATATGACGGAGACTGTGATAGGCAAGGTCGCAAGGGGCACGGCCGCCGAACCAGGCCGGCACGCAAGGGGGAAGCGAGACGATGGCATTGAGCGGGAAATCTCTGGTCCTCGCCTTGTGTCTGGGGCAGATCGGCAACCTGCTGCCGCACGTGGTGGTGCCGGCCGTGATGGCGCAGCATCTCATGCCGCCGTGGGGCTTGAGCGCCAGCGAGGCCGGACTGATGGCCGGCGCCTACGCGTTCGGCTACATGCTGGCGGTACCCCTGCTGACGACGCTCACCGACCGCATCGACGCGCGCCTGATCCTGATCGTGGGCTCCGCCGTCAGCGGCCTCGCCACCATCGCCTTCGGGTTGTTCGCGGACGGCCTGCTCTCGGCTGCGCTGATCTGGGGCCTCGCCGGCATCGGCTTTGCCGGCGCCTACATGCCGGGCTTGCGGGCGCTGACCGATCGGTTGGGCCCTGGCGACAGCTCGCGCAGCGTGACGATGTACACGGCGACGTTCTCGCTCGGCGTCGGCCTGTCCTTCCTGGCCTCGCAGCTCATCGCCGATCGGCTGGGATGGCGCTATGCGTTCTTCCTCACCGGGCTCGGGCCGCTCGCCATGATCGCGGCCTGCCTGGGGCTCGCGCCCGTCAAGCCGGCGCCGGCGCAGGCGGGCCTCCTCAACTTCATGCCGGTGCTGCGCAACCGCGCCGCCATGGGCTACATCCTGGGCTACGGCGCCCACTGCTTCGAGCTCTATGGCCTGCGCACGTGGATGGTCGCGTTCTGGGCGTTCGTGGTGGCGCGCAACGGCGGGTCGGCGGTGCTCGAGCCCGTCGTCGTCAGCTTCATCGTCGCCATCCTCGCCATGCCGAGCAGCATCCTGGGCAACGAGGCGGCGCTCAGATGGGGCCGGCATCGCGCCATCACGCTGGTGATGCTCGTGTCCGGGCTCGTCGGCGTGCTCATCGGCGCCGCCGCCGAAGCCCAGCCCGCGCTGCTGCTGGCGCTGCTGCTGATCTATGCCGTCACCGTGCCGGCCGACTCGGGCGCCCTGACCTCGGGCATGTCGGCGAGCGCCGATCCGGCTGTCCGGGGCGCTACCTTCGCCATGCACTCGACCGTCGGCTTCGGGCTGTCCGCACTGGGCGGCTGGGGCGTCGGCGTCGCCATCGATGCGGGAGGGGGGCCGGCGAGCGCGTCAGGCTGGCTCGCCGGCTTTCTCGTCATGGCCGCCGCCGTCCTCATCGGACCGCTGGCGCTGTGGTGGTCGAGGCGCGATGCGGGCTGACCTCATGCCGGCGACGGGCCGAACACCAGGACCGCGTTGAGGCCGCCAAAGGCGAACGAGTTCGACATCGCGTGGGTGATCCTCTTGGCGCGCCCGACATTGGGCGTGTAGTCGAGATCGCACTCGGGGTCCGCCTCGGTGAGGCCGATGGTGGCCGGCACGAAGCCGTCCTGGATGGCCTTGACGCAGGCAATCGCCTCCACGCCGCCGCTGGCGCCGAGCAGATGGCCGGTCATCGACTTGGTCGAGGAGACGGCGAGCTTGCCGGTGGCGTTGCCGAACACGCTGCGGATGGCGCGCGTCTCGTTGACGTCGTTGAGCTTGGTCGCGGTGCCGTGGGCGTTTAGGTAGTCGATGTCGCAGGGGGCAAGCCCGGCGTCCTCGAGCGCCTGGCGCATGGCCTCCTGCGGACCCTCCAGCGTGGGGTTGACCATGTCCTTGGCGTCGGAGGCCATGCCGAAGCCCTTGACCTCGGCCAGGATGTTGGCGCCGCGGGCCTTGGCGTGCTCGAGGTCCTCCATCACCATCACGCCGGCGCCCTCGGCCAGCACGGTGCCGTTGCGCTTCTTGGAGAAGGGGAAGCAGCCGTCGGGCGAGAGCACGCGCATGGCCTGCCAGGCCTTCATGGAGCCGTAGCTCAGCGCTGACTCGGAGGCGCCGGCGACGCCCACGTCGACCATGCCGTTCTTGATGTACTGGTAGAGCAGGCCGATGGCGTGGCTGGCGGTGGCGCAGGCGCTGACCGTGCCGAAGGTGGGGCCCTTGATGCCGTAGTCGATGCCGACGTGGGCCGCCGCCGAGCTGCCGATGAACTTGAGCAGCATCAGGGGATCACCGGCGCGCCGGTTGGTGGTGAAGAGCTGGCTGTAGGCGTACTCGATGGTGTTGAGGCCGCCGGCGCCCGAGCCGATGATGCAGGCCGAGCGGTAGGGGTTCTTGAGCGGGGTCTCGAGCTTGGACTGGGCGAAAGCCTCGGCGGCGGCCGCCACCGCGAAGTGCGAGTAGCGGTCGGCCAGCTGCGCCAGGCGGTTCTTGATGCGCGCCTTGGGATCGAAGTCCTTGACCTGACAGCCGATCTTGATCTGCAGCTCGTTCGCCAGTTCCTGCGGGAAGTCCTTGATCTCGACGGTGCCGAGGCCCGACTTGCCTTCCTTGAGCGACGACCAGAACGTTTCCACGTCGTTGCCGATCGGAGTAACCGCGCCCGTGCCGGTCACAACCACACGCCTTTGGCCGCACATCTGACTGTCCTTTTCTCTTGGAGCCTGCCGTGGGATTGACCGGCACGGGGCCTTGATCACATGCACCTTTGTTTCTTACGCGCCCTGCAGGGCAGCGCCCTCGGCCTCGCCGCCGGCCGCCTTGGCGGCCTTGGCCTCGACCAGCATCCGCACGCGGTCCGTGACCGAGCCGACGGTCTTGAAGTCGCCGACCTCTTCCTCGTTGGCGTTGTAGGGGATCTCGATGCCGAAGGTGTCCTCGACGTCGAACACGATCATCGCCAGGTCGAGGGACTCGATCTCGAGGTCGAGCAGCGGCGTCTCCAGCGTGATGTCGTCGCGCGGGTTCTTCATGTGCCGCTTGAGGATGTCGATGATCTTGATGGCTACGTCGTCCATGGTGGTCTCCCGTTGCGTAATGTTGGCTCGATGGATCCGAGGACCGCACCCATTCATGCGCGGTGTAGCCTCAATCTACGGGTGGCCGGTCGCGGCGGCTGTTCCCAAGGGAACGCCGTGCCTTCTTTCGTATCCAGGGGTGGAGAGAGCCGAAATCCAGGAACGGCGGGGGCTTGGGCTTAGGAGGATGCAGGCCCGCGCTGGCGCAGCCGCCGCCACCAGTCCGAGCCGGTGCCGAGGATGCCCTTGGGCATGTAGATGATGAAGAGCACCAGCAAGAGCCCGTAGATCGCCTGGTCGAGGGCGAGCGCGGAGCTGCCGAGCAGCCCCTTGAGCGTCGCCGAGCCCTGGATCGCCACCCGCAGGCCCTCCGCCAGCACCTGAGTGAAGACGGCGCCGACAGTGGGCCCGAGCAGCGTCCACATGCCGCCGGCGATGACGGCGAACACGATGTTGAGGGAGAGGCCGAGCCCGGCGATGGTGTCGGGCCCGATGTACATCTGGTACTGGGCGAAAACCGCCCCGCCGAAGGCGCACAGGGCCGAGGACAGCGCCGTGATCTTGAGCTTCTCGCGCGTCACGTCGATGCCGACGGAGGCCGCCGCGTCCTCGTCCTGGCTGGCGGCGTCGAGCGCATAGCGATCCATGCTGCGGTCGACGCGCAGCCAGATGTAGAGCCCAAACAGCCACAGCGCGAAGACGATGTAGTAGGAGAGCATGCGATCAGGCTCGAACTGCATGGCATAGAGCGAGATGCCGTCGCCGGAGCGCTTGGGCTGGGTGCCGAGCGAGCCGCCGGTGTAGTCGCGCAGGCCAACGATGCACAGGCGCACGAACTCGGTCAGCGCCAGTGTCAGCAGCGCGAAATAGTGCCCCGTTATGCGCAGGCGGAAGCAGGGATAGCCGACCAGCACGCCGACGATTGACGCCAGCATGATGCCGATCGGGATGCCGAGCCAGGGTGTGAGGCCGGCGAAGTTCCAAAGCATGACCGTGGTGTAGGCGCCGATGCCGGTGAAGGCGCCGTGCCCGAGCGAGGTGAGCCCGAAGCGGCCCATCAGCGACCAGCCGGTGTAGATGAAGGCCCACAGCAGGATCTGGATCAGCAGGTGCAGGTAGTACTTCTCGGATGCCGGAAAGACGAGTCGCACCAGCAGCGGCAGGGCGGCCACCGCGAGAATGCCGATGACGGCGGCCGGCCGCACGCGCAACGCGCTCATGTCTTGCCCCCGAACAGCCCCTGCGGCCGGATGAAGATCGCCACCATGAAGAACAGGAAGGCCACGGCGTAGCCCCACTCGGTGTGGAAGCAGCTGGAGCCCACGGCGATGAACTGGCTGATGATGAAGGCGGCGATGAACCCGCCGATCATGTTGCCGAGGCCCCCCAGCACGCAGATCATGAAGATCAGCGGCCCAAACTGCAGGCCGATCTGGGGATAGATGTCGTACTGCAGCACCATCAGCGTGGCGGCGAGCCCCGCCAGCCCGCCGCCGATCGCGCTCGTGACGAGATAGAGCCGGCGGCTGTCGACGCCCATCAACGGCATGATCTGCCGGTCCTGGGCGATGGCGCGGATGGCGGTGCCCAGATAGGTGCGCTTGAGGAATTGCCAGAGCGCCAGCATGCCGCCGAGCGCCACCAGGAACGCTAGAATGCGCGACCACGAGAAGCTCATGTCGGCGACGTTCATGGAGCCCAGGCGAATGCCGACGTTCCGGAACTCGATGCCGAAGGCCATGGTGGCCAACGCCTGCAGCAGGAACAGCACGCCGCCGGTGACGAGCAGCTGGTTGATCGGCGGGGTCTCGAGCACCGGCCGGATCACCAGGAAATGCAGCAGCACGCCTGCAAGCGCAGTGATCAGTATGCCAAAGACTGCTGCCAGCAGGAACGGCGCGCCCCCCTTATAGGCGTAGTTGATGCCGTACATCCCCACCATCACCAGCTCGACGTAGCAGATCCACACCACGTCGATGACGCCGAAGATGAGGTTCAAGCCGAGCGCCAGCAGGGCCAGCAGGCCGGCGAGCAGGAGGCCGTTGATAATCGCCTCCAGGAAGAACACGTCGAGCTGGCAATCCATCTAGTGGCGCCCCATTGTCATCCCGGGCCTTGTGCCCGGGATCCAGCCATCCGCAGCCTCCGGAGCGAGCGGCACGATGGATCCCGGCGACAAGCACCGGGATGACAACCGTATGTGCTCGGATTGCGCCATCACTACAGCCCCATGTACGCCTTGCGGATGTCGTCGCTCGCGGCCAGCTCGGCCGCCGGCCCCGACGTCTTGATGCGCCCGACCTCGAGCAGATAGGCGCGGTCGACCACCTTGAGGACCTGGCTGACGTTCTGCTCGACGATCAGCACCGTGTAGCCCTCGGACCGGATGCGCTGCACCAGGTCGAACACCTGCGCCACAATGACGGGGGCAAGCCCCATCGAAGGCTCGTCGAGCAATACGAGCTTGGGCCCGCTCATCAAGGTGCGGGCGATGGCGCACATCTGTTGCTCGCCGCCGGACATGGTGCCGGCGAGCTGGCCGCTGCGCTCCTTGAGGCGGGGGAACAGCGTGTAGACGTAGTCGAGCCGCTCCTGGAACCGCTTGCGCGCCGCCGGGATGTAGGCGCCCATGCGCAGGTTGTCCTTCACCGACAGGCGCGGGAACAGCCGCCGGCCCTCGGGCACGTGGGCGATGCCGGTCTCGATGATCTTGTGGGGCGGGGTGGCGATGAGGTCGATGCCCTCCATCGTCATGGTGCCCGCAGTGGGCGCGAGCAGGCCGGAGATGACTCGCAGCAGCGTGGTCTTGCCTGCGCCATTGGCGCCGATCACGGCCACCGCCTCTCCGGCATTGACGTTCATGCTGACGGAAAACAGCGCCTGGAAGCCGCCGTAGCCCGCATCGATGCCTCTGAGCTCCAGCATGGCCCCTGCCTCACCCCGCGCCCGTGCCGAGGTAGACCTCGACCACGCGGGCATCGGACTGGGCGGCCTTCGGGGCGCCGTCGAAGATCTTCTCGCCGTGATCGAGCACGACCACGCGGTCGACGACGCGCATCAGCACGCCCATGATGTGCTCGACCCAGACGATGGTGATGCCCCTGTCTTTGCGGATGCGCTGCAGCATGTCGGCGGCCTGTTCCATCTCGGAATGGTCGAGGCCGTTGAGGCTCTCGTCCGCCAGCAGCAGCTTGGGCTGGGTGGCGAGCGCGCGGGCGAGCTCGAGCTTCTTGAGGGCCGCCGCGCCGAGCCCGTCGGTGGTGGTGGCCGCATCGGTCGGCAGCCCGACCAACTCGAGGGCCTCCTCCGCCTGGCGCCAGCAGGCCGCGCGATTGGTCTTGCCCTGTTGGCCGAACCAGGCCGACAGCGCCACGTTCTCCAGCAGCGTGAGATTGCGGAACGGGCGCGGGATCTGATAGGTGCGCCCCAACCCCTTGTGGCAGACGCGGTTGGCGGTGAGCCCGGCGAGTTCCTCGTCCGCGAATTTGATCGAGCCCGCCGTGGGCACGTACATGCCGGCGATGCAGTTGAAGATGGTGCTCTTGCCCGATCCGTTGGGGCCGATCAGGCCCAGGATCTCCCCCTCGCTCACCTCGAACGAGACGTTGGAGACGGCCGTGAAGCCGTCGAACATCTTGGTCAGGCCGGAGACGGTGAGGAGAGCCACGAAACCCGCGCGGACGCCTGTGAGCAAAGACGGATCGGGGGACCGCGGCGGTCCCCCGATGGAGGTCGATCAGCGCGCGTAGGCATGGCCCGCGGGCAGCGGCAGCACCGGGTCGGCCGTCTTGATCGCGCTCGGCCAGGCGATCTTGGTGACGCCCTTGACGTACTGCATGACGACGGGCGAGGAGCGCTCGTTCTGGCCGGCCATCTTGTGGCCGGGTGGGAAGAACTTGACGCCATAGCCCTGGATCGTGCCGCCGACGGGAATGTCGGTCTCCAGCGCTGCCTTGCGTAGCGCCTCGGGGTCGAAGCCGCCGTGCTTCTTGATGGCGCGCGGCAACACGTCGGTGAGGAAGATCCAGGCCTGGTTGAAGCCCATCGACGTGTGCGGCGGCACTTCCTGGGCGCCGGTCGCGGCCTTGTAGCGCTTGACCATCTCGGCGGTCAGCTCGCCCAAGCCCGGCTTCAGCGACTTGGGGTCGAGCAGCTGCGCCGCCACCGGATCGACGTTGTAGAACAGATCGACCTCGTCCTTGAAGGTCTCGATCAGCTTGTCGATCTGGCCGTAGCCGGCGCCGTGACCGATCAGGGCCGAGAACTTCAAGCCGGCCTCCTTCGACTGACGCAGGAACAGGGTGATATCCGGGTTGTAGCCGGTATGCAGGATCACGTCGGCTTGCGCGCGGCGCAGCTTGGTGACGAGCGCGGAGAGGTCGGCGGAGGTGGCGGAGTAGCCCTCCTTGTGCACCACCTGCATGCCGAGCTCCTTGCACTTGGCGTCGTTGCCCATGGCGACGCCGACGCCGTAGGGGCCGTCCTCGTGGATGATGGCGACCTTGATGTCCTTCACTTCTTTCTTCAGCTTGGTCTTGGCGTTCTCGGCGATGAAGGAGCACGAGGCCTCGCCGAACTGGTCGGAGTGGACCTGCGGACGGAAGACGTATTGCAGGTTGCGGTCCTTGAACACGGCGGAGGCAACGCACACGTTGGCCCACATGAACTTCTTGGCCGCATCCACCTTGGCCGCCATCGGCACGCAGTGGGCGCTGGAATAGACGCCCATCAGCAGGTCGACTTTGACGTCGTTGAGGAGGCGCTCGGCCTCGTTGATGGCGACGTCGGTCTTGGACTGCGCATCGGCCTCGATTGCGATGATCTTGTGGCCCTCGACGCCACCTTTCTCGTTGATCATGTCGATGGCGATCTTGTTGCCGATGGAGGCGGGCTTGGAGCCGCCGGCGGCGAACGGGCCGGTCTGGTCGTAGAGCACGCCGATCTTGATGTCGGCCGCGGCCGGCAATGCGGACGCGAGCAGGCCTGCGATCAGGGTGCCGGCGATGCCGGCCGGGGTGGCATATCTCATCGGGTTTCCTCCGTGGCGGCTCGAGCGCCTCTGCGGTCTGCTCTTGCAAGGATGCGAATGCGTCGCCTCAGTGTGAGAAGCGCGCAGGGTACATGTCAATCCAGCGTCAGTCGATGAAATGCTCCGCCGCCACGCCGCGGCAGTCCATCTCGTACTCGAGGCCCTGCACCGGCGGCCGGCAGAAATGCCACGTGAGGCCCAGGTGTGCGGCGCCGCGCTGCACGATCGCGTTGGCAAAGAATGGGTAAAGATCGTGCACGGTGTAGGCCTGGGTGGCCGTGGTGTCGGCCCAGGCGAAGCCGAGCAGCTTCTGTCGCCGCTCCATCTCGGCCAGCACGAAAAGCGCCTTTTCCCGCATCGCGTCGTCGCTGGTCTCGCCCCAGCGGACGGTGCGCTCGCGATAGCTCGCGCCGCCCTCCTTCGCCTCACCGCTGCCCGCTACCACGAAGGTACGCGCCTTGTCCTGCGCCGGCACCGTGAAGGAGAAGGCGTGGAAGCAGGGCCCGGCCGGCGGGCCGATCTCGGGGCACACGTTGCTGCGCGCCACCGGATTGGTTTTGGCCTGGGCGTCGTAGATGCCCCACTTGGCGAGCGTCGCCACGTAGTGCTCGTTGAAGCTCTTGAAGCCGGCGTCGCTGAACTGGGCCGGCGACCTCAGCTCGCAGGCGCAGAAGGCCGTGAGCGGCCGGCCGCGCGCCCTGATGATGGCCTCGACGCGCTCGAAGCCCTGCGCCAGCGGGACGGGAGCGCGGAACGTCACGCGCTCGATGCGGTGGCCCGGCTCCGCCGCCACGCCGCCGGAATACTGGAACACGCCCGGGATGAAGCGGTAGCCGCCGGGAGCAAAGATCTGGGTCGTCACGCCGAACCGTCCTTGTCGCCATCTTTGTCGAACGTGTAGTCGAAGTCGCAGTGGGACGCGCCCTGCATGATGGTCTGCGTGCGCTTGAGCTTGAGGCGCTTGTCGTAGCCCTCGCAAAAGGTGCCGTCGCGCTGGCAGGAGAGCAGGTGGCCGATCTCGCCGAGCCCCATGTCGCGGTACATCTCGGCGTACTTGCAACGCGTCACATTGAATCGGTAGCGCGTCTCGTTCTTCTCCAGCACCTCGGTCTCGAGGGCGCCGCCGCGGGTCCACAGCTCCTGCCGGTCGGCGAAGGTCGCAATCGACGTGTTGCCGCCGACGGCGGCCGCGAACTGCCGCGCCTGCTCCATGGCGGAAGCGCGCACCGACTCCGCGATGGTGCGCTTGGCGACCTCGACGCCGTGGCTGGCTTTCAGCGTATCGTAGACATGCTTGAGGATGCCGGCCTCGATGCGCCGGCGTTCCAGCATGGCGAGCGTCTGCTGGTCGGACATGGGGCGTCCTTCGCTCTTGCGCCCTACCCTGCCAAACCTCCTATAATCGCGGCCAAGCTGCAACAAGGGAGAGAGACGGTGAGCCAGGGCTTGAAGGAAATCCTCTACGCGGTCAAGGACCGGGTTGCGACCATCACGCTCAACCGGCCCGACCGGCTCAACGCCTGGACGAGCGTCATGTCGGGGGAACTGCGCCAGGCCTTCGCCAAGGCGGATGCAGACGAGGGCGTGCGCGCCATCGTGCTGACCGGGGCGGGGCGCGGTTTCTGCGCCGGCGCCGACATGGTGCGGCTGCAATCGGCCGCCTCCGGGCGCACCGGGCTCAGCGTGGGCGACGACGCGCCGACCGAGGGCCTCGCCGCCAACTTCGCCCAGCGCGTGAGCTACATCCTGGCGGTGAAGAAGCCGATCATCGCCGCCATCAACGGCCCGGTCGCCGGCATCGGGGTCGTGCTCGCCTGCTACTGCGACCTGCGCTACATGGCGGCGGGCGCCAAGCTCACCACCGCCTTCGCCCGGCGCGGGCTGATCGCCGAGCACGGCATTGCCTGGCTGCTGCCGCGGCTGATCGGACCCATGAACGCGCTCGACTTGCTCTATTCGGCGCGCACCCTGCCGGCCGAGGAAGCGGCCGCCATGGGCCTGGTGCGCGTGTTGCCCGCCGACGGTTTTGCCGAGGCCGTGCAGGGCCGCGCCGCCGAGCTCGCCAACCTATCGTCGCCGCGCTCGATGCGCGTCATCAAGCGCCAGGTCTACGAGGGGTTCTTCCAGTCGCTCGCCGAGGCGACGGCCATCGCCAACCGCGAGCAGGAGACCTGCCGCGACACCGAGGACTTCCGCGAGGGCGTCGCCCACTTCGTGGAGAAGCGCAAGCCCAGCTTCGCGGGGCGCTAGTCAAAGAATTGCCCTAACGCCAGCCCTTGCAGCTCAGGCGAGGGAGTTCTCTCGCGAAATTCGATAGAAAGATGACTATGCGTAGGTTGTAGTCCGAAGCAGGAGTTCCAAATGCATAGCGAACCCGAGGGTTTCAGTAAGATCGTCGGAGTTGTTACTGCCAAGCATAGCTTGAACGACAACGTCACCTTAATGCTCAAAACTGAACAAGGCTATATTGTCAATATTATTTATGAGCTTAGGGATTATGGCACCAATAGCAACCTATACGGCACCGTTCAAAAGGGAATGCTTGTTTCCTGTCGAGTCAAGGGCTTTTTCTCTCCCGAAACGCAACTAAATTACCGTGCTGTCGGAGGTCTGCGGATCCATGAGTTTGCGGATGAACTTGAATCGCTTGCTCGACAGCACATGCTCGGTGACACCGGTGAAGACTTCACGCCGGCGGAAATTGCGCGAATAGCCGCCGTTTGTGAGCAAGCAAAAGCACAGATACGGCTTGAATTCAAACCAAACGAGGAGGTAGCGAAGGCGGTTGATCGAGAGTTGGATCAGATCGCGCAGAGTAGTAAGACAGAAAGCAAAATCCAGTGGAAGCGCTTGTTTATGTCTGCCGTAGTCCGCATAGCGATTGAACTCGGCTTCGGCGCCACGATACCGGAGGCACTGTTTACGGTTTTTAAGAGAGTGATTGCTGATGTGATTGAAGCCCGCTTCTTGCCCAGGAAATGACGACTGGAATTGACTAGCGTGAAGTTGATTTCGCGATTCGTGTTCGCCAATTCGTGATTGGGCGCGGCGCTCGCGCCCACTATAGTACCTGCAGACGAATGGGGAGGAGCAAGCCATGCCGACGACCGCAGAGAAGCGCGCCACGTTCCGCCGCCTGCACCAGAGCGGATGCTTCGTGATCCCGAACCCGTGGGACATCGGCGGGGTCAGATACCTCCAGAGCATGGGCTTCAAGGCGCTGGCGTCGACCAGCGCGGGCTTTGCCTGGTCGATCGGGAAAGCCGACGGCGGCGTCTCGCGCGACGTGATGCTGGCGCACCTAGCCGAGCTGTCGGCCGCCGCCGACGTACCGGTGAATGCCGACTTCGAGGGCGGCTATGCGCACGAGCCCGACGGCGTGGCCGAGAGCGTGCGGCTGTGCGTGGCGACCGGCGTGTCCGGGCTATCGATCGAGGACTACACGGGCGACATGAAGAAGGCGCTCTACGACCTCGACCTGGCGGTAGCGCGCATGAAGGCCGCACGCGCGGCCATCGACAAGGCCGGCGGCGACGTGCTGCTGACCGGGCGCGCCGAAGGCTTCATCCGCGGCCAGCCGGACCTCGAGGCCACCATCGCCCGGCTCAAGGCCTATTCCGCCGCCGGCGCCGACTGCCTCTATGCACCGGGCATCTCGACCCACGAGCAGATCGCCGCCGTGGTGAAGGCGGTGGCGCCCAAGCCCGTCAACCTGCTGATCGGCGGCCCGAGCGAGCTCTCCGTCGCCGACATCACCGGGCTCGGCGTGCGCCGCATCAGCATCGGCGGGGCGCTGGCGAGGGCCGCCTGGGGCGGCGTCATGCGCACGATGAAGCTGATTGCCGAGGGCGGCAGCTTCAAGGGCTTCACCGACGCCGCCCCCGGCGGCGACATCAACAAGGCCTTGCGGGGGTAATGGGCGAAGCGCGCCGCGCACTCCCCTCCCCCTGCGCCGACGGGCGAAGCCCGAGGCGCGAAGAGGGGGGAGGACGGAACACCACGGGCTTAGCGCACCGATCGCCGCGCCGACCTCGAACGCATCCGGTGCGCTAAGCTCGATGGTGTTCCTGGTGGGGGTGGCCGGCGGCGTACGCGACTGACACCCCCACCCGATGCGTCCAGCGACTTGGATCGGCTGTCTCATGCGCCACGATGTCGGCGATGGCCGATCCAAGCCGCGGGCGCATCGCCCTCCCCCTTCTTCGTGACGAAGGCGCTGCCTTCGTCACAGGGGGAGGAGGACGCCGGCGAGCCGGACAGGCGTGGCCACAAGGCCGCTCACGTCTGCAACAGCCGATAGCGCACGGGCCGGCCGCTGATGCCTTCGGCGGCGGTGAGGATGGCGTTCACGTCGAGGCCGTAGTGGCCGTAGAGCTCTGGGATAGAACCCGACTGGCCGAAGTGCTCGACGCCCAGCGCCCGCACGCGGTGGCCAAGCACGCCGCCGATCCACGACAGCGCCTCGTGGTGCGCATCTGTGAGCGTCAGGATCGCGGCGTCCCGCGGCAGCGCCGCCAATAGCCCCTCGATGTGGGCGCGCGTGTCCCTGCGGCCCTGCTCGCGGGCGCGTTGCGCTGCGTGCCAGCCTGCCGACAGCCGATCCGCCGACGTGACCGCCAGCACGCCGACGCCGCGGCGGTCCTCGCTCAGCAGCCCCGCCGCCTCGATGGCCTCGGGCGCCACCGCGCCGGTATAGACGATGGCGAGCTCGGTGCTGGGCTCGGGCCGGCGCAGCCAGTAACCGCCGTCGATGACGCCGTCGCGCAGCTCAGGAGTCATAGGCCGAGTGAGCTGGTCGAGGGGGCGTGTCGAGAGCCGCAGATACACCGAGCCGCCCTTCTCGTCGCGATGCCAGCGCTCTTCGCGGTCTTCATCCGCCTCGCGCTGCATGTAGTCGAACGCCCATTGCATGATGGCGGCGAGCTCGTCGACCCAGGCCGGCTCGAAGGTGGCAAGTCCGTCCTGCGCCATGCCGATCAGCGGCGTGCCGATCGACTGATGCGCCCCGCCCTCCGGCGCCAGCGTCAGTCCCGACGGCGTGCCGGCGACGATGAAGCGGGCGTCCTGGTAGCAGGCGTAGTTGAGCGCATCGAGGCCGCGGCAGATGAATGGGTCATAGAGCGTGCCGACGGGCAGCAGCCGCTCGCCGAAGAAGGCGTGCGACAGGCCCAGCGCCGAGAGCATCAAGAACAGGTTCATCTCGGCGATGCCGAGCTCGAAATGCTGACCGCGCGGGCTCATCTCCCAGCGCTGCGGCGACATCAGCCCGCGCTCGCGGAACAGGTCCTCCTGACTCGCCAGCGAGAACAGGCCGCGGCGGTTGACCCAGGGGCCGAGGTTGGTCGAGACGGTGACGTCGGGCGAGGTGGTGACGATACGTTCGGCCAGCGGCCCGCCGGCGCGCGCGATCTCGTCGAGCACGCGGCCGAAGCCGGCCTGGGTCGAGACGGCGCCCTTGACCTCGATCTTGGGGAAGGGCTCGACGGCCACGCGCGCCGCCGCAAGCCGCCGCTTGCCGCGCCTGGCGAACGGCACGGTCTCCAGGAACGCTTCCAGCGCCTTGGGCGGCCGGGCTAGGCCCGCGAATTTGTCCCATTCCTCGCCCTGGTTGATGCCTTCGCGCGCCCTCAGCTCGTGCATCTGCGTCTTGGTCATCAGGCCGGCGTGGTTGTCCTTGTGGCCCTGGAAGGGCAGGCCGTGGCCCTTGATGGTGTAGGCAATGAAGCAGACGGGCCGATCCTCGGGCACGTCCGCGAAGGCCTCCAGGATGGCTTGGAGATCGTGCCCGCCGAGGTTGGTCATCAGGCGGGCGAGCGCGGCATCATCGTGCCGGCGCAGAAGCGCGAGCGTGTCGGGATAGCCGGTCAGGTCCTCCTCGAGCTGGCGGCGGAAGGCGGCCCCGCCCTGGAACACCAGCGCCGAGTAGAGCATGTTGGGGCAGTCGTCGATCCACTGCTTGAGCCGCTCGCCGCCGGGCTCGGCGAAGGCCGCCTGCAGCAGCTTGCCGTACTTGAGGAGGACCACCTTCCAGCCGAGGTTGTCGAACAGACCGGCCATCTTCATGAACAGCCGGTCGGAGACGACCGAGTCGAGGCTCTGGCGGTTGTAGTCGATGATCCACCAGCAGTTCCTGAGGCCGTGCTTCCAGTATTCGAGCAGCGCCTCGTGCACGTTGCCTTCGTCGAACTCGGCGTCGCCGATCAGCGCCACCATGCGGCCTTTCGGCCAGTCGCGGCTCCAACCCTTGGCGTGCACGTAGTCCTGCACGAGGCTGGCAAAGCCGGTGGCGGCTGCGCCGAGCCCCACGGAGCCGGTGGAGAAGTCGACGTCGCCTGTGTCCTTGGTACGGGAGGGATAGGACTGGGCGCCGCCGAAGGCGCGGAAGTTCTGCAGCTTGTCGAGGGTCTGGTTGCCGAGCAGGTACTGGATGGCGTGGAAGACCGGGCTTGCATGCGGCTTGACCGCGACGCGATCCTCCGGCCGCAGCACGTGAAAATAGAGCGCCGTCATCAGCGTGACGAGCGAGGCCGAGGACGCCTGATGGCCGCCGACCTTGAGCCCATCGCCGCGGTCCACCTCGTGGTTGGCGTGGTGGATCATGTAGGAGGAGAGCCACAAGACCTTGCGCTCGAGCTGCCGCAGCACCTCGATCGTCTCCAGCCTTTGGGGAAGTGAGCCTTCCATTACACGCTCCGCGGGTTTGTGCGTGTAGCCATAAGCGAAAAGGCCAGCGGCAGCCAAGGCCTCTGCGGCCATCGGTAAAGATCGCCATCGCCCCGGACCAGGACGCGGAACATGAGCCAGGGGACGCCGTCGTGCTCGTGGAGCCATTCGAGGCTGAGGCCCGCCGCGATCAGGCTCGTGACAATGTCGCCGAGTGGGTGCAGCCACTGGACCGTTCTTCCGTTGGCGAGGCGGGTGGTGTCGTCGGCGTAGTCCCGCGGGTTGTCCAGCACCAGTGGCTGGCGCTGGAAATAGGGCGCAAACAATCCGGGCATGCCGTCCGGGAGCTGGGCGTCGTCGTCGAAGACGTAGGCCGCCGGATGGCCTTCGGCGAGGTAGAGCCGGCCACCCGGTTTGAGGAAATGGGCGACCACCTGCGCCCAGCGGCGGATGTCCGGCAACCACCAGATCGCGCCCCAGGTGACGTAGACGAGATCGAAGGCGGCGGGCTCCGGAATGGCGGCGGGCGCATCGTAGAGGTCGGCCTCGACGAAACGCGCGTGGGATTCCAATCCAAGCTCGGCCGCCAGGCTTCGCGCTGCCTCGATCGCCGGGGCGGAGAAGTCGAGGCCTACGACCTCGGCCCCGCGCCGCGCCAGCTTCAGCGTGTCCATGCCAAAGTGGCATTGCAGGTGCAGGACGCGCTGGCCCGAGACGGACCCCAGCTCCGCTTCCTCGATGGCGCCGAGCCGGCTGTCACCCGCGCGCAGCCGGTCGAGGCCGTAGAACTCCGAGCCGACGTGAATCGGCACGCGCTCGTCCCAATTGGCGCGATTGAGCGTGCGCCAATCGGGATCGTGCACGGTGCTCCTGGGTGGCTCCCGCGGCGTTGTCATTCGCGCTCTCCGCCCGGATTGCTCTGCACCTCTACCTCGAGGCCGGCGGCCTTGAGGCGCGTCACCGTCTCCTTGAGGTGGTCGCGGTCGCGCGTCTCGATGACGACCTCGAGCAGGGCGGCCTTGGCCGGCAGGTCGGAGAAGGTGCGCTGGTGCGTGACCTCGACGATGTTGGCGCCGGCCTCGCCCAGGATGTTGGCGACCTTGCCGAGCGTGCCGGGCCGATCGACGAGATCGATGCTGAGCTGGGTGAGCCGGCCCTCGCGGGCGAGCTCGCGCGTGAGCACGCTGGCCAGCAGCCGGGTGTCGATGTTGCCGCCGCACAGGACGAGGCCGAGCGTGCGGCCCTTGAAGCGGGCCGGGTCGTTGAGCACGGCCGCGAGGCCTGCCGCGCCCGCGCCTTCCACCACCGTCTTCTCGATGTTGATGAGCAGGCTGACGGCGCGCTCGATCTGCGTCTCCGTCACCAGGATGATGTCGTCGACCAGACGGCGGACGATCTCCTGCGTGATCCGGCCCGGCGCCTTGACGGCGATGCCCTCGGCCAGCGTATCGCCGCGCATCGGCAGGCGCTTGCCCTTGATGACGTTGTACATGGAGGGGTAGAGCGCCGCCTGCACGCCAATCAGGCGGATGTCGGGCTTCACCGCCTTGGCCGCTACGCCCATGCCGGAGATCAGGCCGCCGCCGCCGATCGGCACGATGAAGGTGTCGATCTCGGGCGCGGTGCCCAGCATCTCGAGCGCGAGCGTGCCCTGGCCGGCGATGACGAGGGGGTCGTCGTAGGGGTGGATGAAGGTGAGGCCCTTGTCGCGGCCGTGCGCGTGGGCGAAGGCTGCCGCCTCCTCCACGGTCTCGCCGGTCAGGATCACCTCGGCGCCGTGCCGCCGCGTGTTGACCACCTTCACGGTCGGCGTGTTGACCGGCATGACGATGGTGGCTGGGATCGACAGGCGGTTGGCGTGGTAGGCGACGCCCTGCGCGTGGTTGCCGGCCGACATGGCGATCACGCCCTGCTTCTTCTCCTTCGCCGACAGGGCGGAGAGCCGGTTGAGCGCGCCGCGCTCCTTGAAGGAGGCGGTGAACTGCTGGTTCTCGAACTTGAGCCAGATCTTGCAGCCAAGGATGCTCGACAGCGTACGGCTCCAGTCGCAATCGGTATCCACCAGCGCGCCAGCCAGCCGCCGGCGCGCCGCCTCGACGTCGCTGTAGGCGACCGAGGGCGGGGGAGACCCAGCTGCCGTGCCGGCGGGTTTGCGCGTTGCCATGATACCTCCCAACCATGCCGACGGCCGGCGCAAAAGGCCGAGCCTGGCTGAATGGGGGTTAAACACTGCATTCAGGTGAGCCTCAAGTCGATGCCGCTAGACTGGCGCTCGAATGGACACTCGCATCGGCGGCACGGGGCTTGAACCATCCGGCCCGCACGAGGCGCCCGCAACGGCATCGAGACGGCATCGAGCTCACAATGACCCTCAAGACCTTCCTTCTGGCCGTCGTGGCTGCTGCCGCCCTCATCGGCGCTGCCGTCATCGCCGTTCCGACCACGGCCGACAGCACCGGCGAGATCGTGCACTTCAGCATCAAGGCCGACTAGTGTCCTGATCGCGAAATTCGTCTCATTGTGCGGCTTGCTCGGAACGAATTTCGCGATCTGAAGGACACTAGCAAATTCATGATTCTAGTGTGATTCAGATCGAGAAGTCCGCTCACGAACCTAGCCCAGAGCGGTGGTGCGGACTTCTCGATCATCACACTAGCGCCGCCGTGTCCGTCCCAATAGAGCCTGACAATCGCCCCCGCCTTGGCTAATAGTCGCCTCCACAACCCGTAGCGAGGAGAGGCGACATGGCAAAGGTGGCGTGGATCGGCTTGGGCGTCATGGGCTATCCGATGGCGGGGCACCTCGCCAAGAAGGGCGGGCACGCGCTGACCGTCTACAACCGCAACGCCGCCAAGGCCGAGGCCTGGCTCAAGGAGTACGCCGGCGGCAGAAGCGCGCCGACGCCGGCGGAAGCCGCCAAGGACCAGGACTTCGTTTTCTGCTGCGTCGGCAACGACAACGACCTGCGCGATGTGACGCTAGGCGCCAAGGGCGCCTTCCAGTCCGTGCGCAAGGGCGCCGTGTTCATCGACAACACGACGGCGTCGGCCAACATCGCCCGCGAGCTCTACGCGGCGGCCAAGGTCAAGGGCTTCGATTTCCTCGACGCGCCGGTCTCCGGCGGCCAGGCCGGCGCCCAGAACGGTGCGCTGACCGTGATGGTGGGCGGCGACCAGGCGCCCTTCGACAAGGCCAAGCCCGTGATCGACAACTTCGCCCGCATGGCCATGCTGATCGGCGCGGCCGGCGCCGGCCAGCTCACCAAGATGGTCAACCAGACCATCGTCGCCGTCACCGTGCAGGGCGTCTCCGAGGGTCTCGCGTTCGCCCAGAAGGCTGGTCTCGACGTCGCCAAGGTGATGGAGACGATATCCAAGGGCGCGGCCCAGTCCTGGCAGATGGACAACCGCTGGAAGACCATGAACGACGGCAAGTTCGACTTCGGCTTCGCCGTCGACTGGATGCGCAAGGACCTCGGCATCATCATGGACGAGGCGCGGCGCAACGGCTCCAAGGTCGAGATCGCCACGCTCATCGACGGCTACTACGCCGAGGTGCAGAAGATGGGCGGCGGGCGCTGGGACACCTCGAGCCTGATCGCCCGGCTCACCAAGAAATAGGCTGACCGGCGCACACCAGGCCCGGGAGGAGCGCTCCATGCGCGTTGCTGTGATCGGATTGGGCTCCATGGGCCTCGGCATGGCGCGCTCGCTGCTGGCGGCGGGCCACGAGGTGGTGGGTTGCGACGTCAATCCCGCCGCTTGCGCCGCCTTCAAGGCGGCCGGCGGCGCGATTGCGGACACACCCGCAGCGGCCGCCAAGGGTGCCGAGGCGCTGGTGGTCGTGGTGGTGACGGCCGACCAGACGGCGGCGTTGCTGTCGGACGACGTCCTCTCGGCCATGGCCCCGGATGGCGTGGTGATTTCTTGCGCGACCATGGCTCCGGAACGCGCGTTGGCGCTGGCCGCAAGAGTGGCGACGACCCAGCGCTCATACCTCGACGCGCCGATGTCGGGCGGCGCGGCGCGGGCCGCGAAGGGCGAGCTGACCTTCATGGCTGCAGGCTCGGCGGCGGCGTTCAAGCGGGCCCAGCCGGCGCTCGATGCTATGGCGGGCAAGGTCTACGAGCTGGGCGCCGAGCCCGGCAAAGGCTCGGCGGTCAAGATCGTCAACCAGCTGCTCGCCGGCGTGCACCTCGCCGCCATGGGCGAGGCGCTAGCGTTCGCCAAGCGCATGGGCCTCGACCTCGGCCAGGTGTTCGAGGTGATCAAGGCCTCCGCCGGCAACTCGTGGATGTTCGAGAACCGGGCCCCGCGCGTGGTGGCCGGCGACTACCGGCCGACCTCGGCCGTCGAGATCTTCGTCAAGGACCTCGGCATCGTCTCCGACATCGGGCGCGGCGCCAGGTTCCCGCTGCCGATCGCCGGCGCGGCCCTGCAGATGTTCCTGATGGCCGCGGCGGCAGGCATGGGGGCGGACGACGATTCCTCCGTCACCCGCGTCTACGGCCGCCTCGCCGGCCTCGATCTGCCGGGCGACAAGGCCGACAAGGCCTAGATCAGCCGCGCGGCAGGCGCGTCAGACGCTCCTGGGCTTCGTCGGCACCGAGCTCGCGGGCCCTCTCGTACCACTTGCGCGCCAGGGCGACGTTCGGCTGCAGGCCGAGCACGCGCATGCGCGCGAGCTCGTAGGCGTCGTAGGTGGTGGCGAGAAGGAGGGCGCCGCGGGCGTGGCCCGCCGTGGCGGCGCGCTGGAAGAACTGGCGCGCCGCCGCGATATTGCCGTCTTCCAGATAGCGCTCGCCGCGGGTGATCATTTTCTCGGCCTGCTCCCGCTCTTCGGCCGTGAGGACCGGGGCCACCGGCGGTGGCAGGGCCACGGTGATCGGGTTGCTCTTGGCGGGCATGGCAGGCGCTGGCGAAACGGCGAACGCGGCGCCTCCGGCGCCCGGGCGCGGCGGCTCGGGCGGCGGCAGGGCAGCCGTCTTCGCCTCGGCTGGGCCGCGCGGGGCAGCCGTCTCGGCGGTCCGGTCGCGGCTGGCGAGCGGGGCCGGCGCGGCAGCCTGTGTGGCGCTCGCCGTCGGCTGCGGCGGCTCGGGCTTGGTCGCCGCGGATAGGATCGGAGCCGGCGCGGTCTCAGCGACCCGAGCCGGAGTGTGCACGGGGTTCGCCGCTTCGGCAGCGGGGGTGGCCTTGGCTACGGCTGCGACCGGCCCGGACGGCACCATGGATACGGCTTTCACCTCGACGGCTGGGGTTGCCGCCGCTGCCGGCGCCGCCTGCTGGTCGCTGCGCGCGGCCGCGGCCGGAGACGGCCGGGATGCCGCCGTCACGGGCGCGGCGGTGAGGCTCGGCCGCGGCGGAGCGGCGGCAGGTGTTGCCGGTTCCGGCTTCACTTTGGTGGGTGCGGGCGCCGCCACGGCGGGCTCTGGGCTACGGGCAGCCTCCGCGATCGGGGCTGGCGGCGACACTGGGGCCGCAGCCGAGCTGCTTGCCGGGCGCGGGGGCTCGGCGGGTGCGGGTGCCGCCGACTTGGTCTTGGCGGGCGGGGCCGGCGCAGGAGCCGCCTCTTGGCGAGGGGGCGATTGGGCCGGCGTGGACGGCGTTGCGGACGTCGGGGCGGCAGCGGCAGCCGCTTTGCTATCCGTGCGCGGCGGCTCGATCGCCGCGACCGGCAGCGGCTTGGCTTTGGCCTGCGCGCTCGGTGCGGCGGTCTCGCTTCGGCTCGGCGCCTGGGCCAGGCGGGCGTTGGCGGCGACGGCGGCGGGGCGCGTTACCAGCTCGCTCAAGGCGACCGCGCCGGCCCACACCGTCACGCCGGCGACGGCGAGCAGGGCCGCGGCCCCGGTCAGCCGGTAGCCTCCTCCCGCACGCGCGAGGAGCCCGTCCCACGCCGCCTGCGCCGAGTGCATGGCGTTGCGGACAACGCCTGGCGGCGCCTCCGGCATCGCGCCGCGCAGACGGCTCGCTAGCCAGCCAAAGGCCTTGACCGGGCTCGATCGGGCGCGGCGGACCGCTGCCGCTACGCCTTCTGCGCTCTCGTATCCGAGCAGCTTGGATGCCAGCTTGAGACTGCGGCTGCGCTGCGGGACGAATGCGGGGTTGATCTCGCGCAGCCACTGCCAATGCTGCTGGAAGGCGGCCCAGTCGTGGGCATAAAGCTGGCCGAGGCTCGCCTCGCACAGGTGGGCGATCTCTCTCTTGTCCTCGGCCTTGAGCAGCCCACCGCGGCGCTGGCGCAGCATGGCCTCGGCAATCACCACATTCTGCAGATGCTGGCGCGCCAGGTCGGCGTCCGAACGGATGACGGAGCCCGGCAGGTGACGCACGAAGAGCAGCGGCGCTTCGGAGGGCGCCTCCACGAACCTGTTGCCGAGCGCGGCAAACTTGAGCAGCACGTGCCCGCCATCGAGCCGCGCGACGCCGTCCGAGAAGCCTCCGACGGCCTCGAGCGCTTTTTTTCGGATGAGCGCCGGACCCAACAGGCCGGCGTGGGGCGACACGAGCCGCAGGAACAACGGATCGACGAGGTCGGGCGCGACGGAGGGCCCCGCCGGCTGCCAGGCGTCGTGGCGATGTACGAGGCGCTGCCAGCTCGAGCTGATGACGTCCGGCAGCCGCGCCACGAGCTTGCTCTGCAGCTCGATCTTGTTCGGCGCCAAGACGTCGTCGCTGTCGAGGAACTGGATCCACTCGCCGGTGGCCGCCTGCCAGCCGCGATTGCGCGACGCGCTCGCACCCTGGAACGCGTCGGCAGCGATCACCTGCCCGAGCATGCAGTGGCGCTCGAGGTAGTCTCGCGCCACGCCGACGCTCTCATCTCCCGAGCCGGCGTCGACGACGATCGTCTCGATCCGATCGAGGGGATAGGTCTGCGCCCGGATGCTGTCGAGCGTGGCGCTGATCCACGGGCGCGCGTTGAGGATCGGGATGACGATGGTGACGCTGATCATGGTCGCGCTCTGAGTAACGACGGACAAAGGCCTCGGATCGAACCGCGGTCGAGGCAAGGCGCCGCGCTCGAGGGGCGATCGAGCCGCAGGGCAGCAACCAGAATATTGCAAGCGATGTCGAGCGTCGGTGGCAAGCATGGGGCATGGTAAATCACCGGGCCCTAGTTAACTGATCCGCGCGTTCGCGAGTGTGTGCCAAGGGATTGACGGCTAAGGTCGTCAGGCCCGGGCATGGCGCCAAAACGCATTGAAAACGCCCGTCGGCGATGTCAGCGAGGGACACCCGGAATGCCCATCAGCCGTCTCAGACGTACGATTTCAGCCTGCGTGGTCGGTGCGCTGGCGTCGGCGCCGATCGCCTTCGCCGCAACCGCGCAGACCCCGGCGAAGGCCGCGGCAGCGCCAACCAAAGCGGCGAAGGCGGCACCCAAGGTCGCTCACAAGGTGGCGATTCAAGTCAACCAGAACGACAAGGCGCTGATGAACCTGGCGCTCAACAACGCCAAGAATGTGATCGACTACTACAACGAGAAGGGCGAGATGGTCGCCGTCGAGATCGTCACCTACGGTCCCGGCCTGCACATGCTGCGCGACGATACCAGCCCCGTGAAGGACCGCATCGGTCCCATGTCGCTGGAGCACCGCAACCTCGCCTTCATCGCCTGCGGCAACACGCAGGCTAACCAGAGCAAGGCCGAGGGCAAGCCGGTGTCGCTGATCAGCGAAGCCAAGGTGGTGCCCTCGGGTGTCGTGCGCCTGATGGAGCTGCAGAAGCAGGGCTACGCCTACATCAGGCCGTGAGCCCCGAGGCCATCGCCGCGCGCCGACGAAGTGGAATGTTGCAGGGACCGGTGTGATCGAGCCGGAGGGAGTGTCCAATGCGCCTAGCATGCCGCATCATTGCCAGTCTCGCTTTGCTTGTTGCCATCGCCTCGCCGGCGGCGCACGCGCAAAGGGCCCCGAAGCGGGTAGGCGCACCGGCTGCGGTGTCGGATAAGACGCCGACCGAGCTCGTCACGAAGGAGCGCATCAACGCCTGGACGGTGGGTCTGGCCGCCGGCCGCATCGAGGGCGCGCCGCTGCAGTTCGCCTCCGAGCTTGCCCGCGTGCTCGACGACGGCGACAACATGCGCGTGCTGCCGATC
>Ga0247727_10000074_pt1 | contig 210183 bp, 174 predicted proteins | sample WisWelCaveWW1625_FD_202498 | JGI IMG/M metagenome (GOLD analysis project Ga0247727, IMG submission 202498) | Biofilm microbial communities from Wishing Well Cave, Virginia, United States - WW16-25 | ecosystem: Environmental > Aquatic > Deep subsurface > Groundwater > Cave microbial mat... | reverse complement strand
TTGGGGGTGCCGGCACAACCTTCACTAAAAGTGAACTTTGTGCCGGAGCCCTCCAAACCGCTCCGACCCCTGCAAACAAAAGATGAATCCAATAAACCATCACGTCACTCACGCATTTTTGAGGTTTCAACGTAAACGGCCCGCAGGTATTCGCCTGCGGGCCGCTTTGTTTTCAAGCGTTTCGATTTACGGCTTGAACAGGCGATAAAACTTGGCCGGCACTGTGGCCGGAACGATGACGGGATTGTTCGTCCCGCTGGTGGAATTTATCCAGTTTGTCGTGGCGAGATTCAGGTTTTCCTGCAACACCCAGTTGGTGCCCGTGTCCGGCGTCCAAGAGATTTGCGCCTGCGCGGCTCCGGCGGGCGCAATCATCAACATGGGCGCACCCTCGGTTTGCATGGCTTGCGGTAAGGCCCAGAAACCGCCGGTGACGGAATGCTGGCCATTGGTCATTGCGCCGCCCGCATCCGGCTGGCCGATGGTGCCGCTCAGGGAATACTGTCCGTTGGTGCTCGTGCCGCCGCCGCCATCAATCGTGTGCCAGTCAATGGCGTATTGGGCGAGCGCACTCACGCCGACAAGAACCGCCACCGAGACACAGAGACGCAGAGGCAGCGCGCGCAGTCTTCTGCACGCCGAGCCGTGGTGGGCAGGGTCGGCGCGCTGCGCCGACCGGCCATCACCGCGCGATGACCCTGCCATTATCCCTTTATCATTCTTCAGTCCTCGTATTTTCATCGCGCGCCTCCGTTCAGTTTGTGGCTCAGACCTTGTTTCGTCTTAGCGGGGGCCGATGGCGATGAAGTGGAAACCGGTATCGCTGGCTCCAACGGTTGGCACGTAGGAACGGATTTGGCAGGCGTTCGTTGTGACACTGCCAATGCTCATGACCGTATTAATGATATCCGTGGGGCTCAGGGTCACGGAGGGAGGCTGGCTGAATGGTGTGGAAAAGGTGATCGTGTATAATCCTACCCCGGTGCGGCTTGGTGTGAACCCTGAGCCGCCGACCAACGTGCCGGTGCTCGAAACCCTTCCGCGCAGGATGCGCAATTGCTCATCCCCCACGGGGACTTGCTTCCCATCCAGACTGATGCCGGCACCGGAGGTCTCCAGGCGCACCCCGCCATTTGCGCGCACGTTGAATTGGTTGCTCGCAGTGGAAGTAAAGTTCGTTTCCGTGGAATCCGCCCAGACGAAGGCGCCGGTGTGGTTGGCTTCGGCGCGATAGCCGGCGGCAAAAGCGAAGTTGGTGGCGACGTTGTAACGACCGCCGGGAATCGTGGCGTAGGTTGCACTGTTCACGATTTGATTTTCGCGGCCGCCGCCGATGGTGCTGTAATCGCCGCCGATGCTGATGCCGTTGAGGACCCCCCCGCAACCGTGGATGCCAACGCGCTTCCGATGGCATTACCACTGCCCCCGCCAATGGCGCTGGCATAGGCGTTGTAACCGATGGAGTTTTGGTTGCCGCCGCTGATGGCGGCATGAGACGAATTGCCCCCGATGGTGTTGTAATATCCGCCACCAATGGCAGCGTAAGAGACGCCAATGTAGTTGGCATTGCCTCCGGCAACCGTGGACGCGAACGCGCTTTCGATGCGATTAGCACCGCCCCCGCCAATGGTGCTATCAACCGAATTCAGCCCAATTTCGTTATTGTTGCCGCCACTAATGGTGGCGTTCCTTACATTGTTTGTAATTCGGTTGCCGTCCCCGCCACCGATGACGGCAAAATCAGAATCCGCCCCAACGGAGTTCGTAAAGCCCAAACGGCCGCCTCCCGCGATGACCACGCCCTCACTCCCCGCGCCCACGCGGTTGCCGCCGTAACCGCCCACGAGGTTGGGGATGCTGCCCAGCGTGGGATACTCCAGCCGGAGGCCCACCTGATTATTCACCCTCAACTGCAAGGGCTGGTTGTCGGTGGTGCCGAGAAAGTGAGTGCCGGGGATCGTGCCGGCATTGCCGCCGCGCTGCCAGAAATTGGAACTGCCCAGCCCGTTGAGAGTGGCGGCGTTCACATTTGCCAGTGCCGCCCCATCACCCGCGAAAATGTTGGCCGCGTTGCTGATCGTGACCGGCGAGCCATACGTGCCGGACAACTGGCTTCCCGGCAGCGCCCCCTCGATCATCGCCGCCTTGCCCGCATAAATCGCATAGGGCGTGGGCGTGATGTGCTGGCGTGGGACGAGGGTGCTGAAACTGCCGCCGCCGTTGGTGCGCACGCCGATCTCCAGCCAGCGGTCTGCGCCGGGGAACTGGTTGCCGAAATCCAGCGTCACGGTGAACAGGCCGTTGCTCACGGCGGTGGCGGTGTTGGTGATGCCCCCGCCTTGTTGCCCGCCCGCACTGGGGTCGTCGTAAAGCGCGAAGGTGAGGTCGTAGCTACCATTGGCCGGGCCCGCGCCGTCGTTGAGCCGGCCTTGATAGGTGAAGGCGGTGCTCTGGGCGAAGCAGGTTGAGAGTTGATGGTTGAGAGTTGAGAGGAGGGACAACCCCAATACGGCAAACAGTTTGTTTTTCATAGTTCTGATGGCCGTGGGATCACCGAGTTGAACCGGTGTCGCCAGGATTGGGGGTTCACGGCCTACGAACCAGAAATGGTGGTGACGGCCAAGAGTCTCACCCTGACGGAAAATAGCAAACGAAATATCATACAGATTCCATCCTAATGCGCGGCAAGCATGAGCGGTTCATCGGCTTCCTCATCGAGTCCCGCGTCTGCGGGACGGGCAACTTCCCGCTCCACCGCAGAGCGGGGCAAGCTGGCTTTCGCGCCCGATCAGGTGCGCGTCAGCACGCTCAACGACGACGAAGCGTTGATCGCCTACGCCAAGCCCATCGTGGCCGAACTGCGCGCGAACATGGTGCGGGTGGATGCGGACTACAGCGCCACGCCGTTCAAGGCGAAGATTGCCAACGCGGAACAATTGCGCGTCCACACGATGCTGGTCATCGGCGGTCGCGACATGGAAGCCGGCGCGGTGAGCGTCCGTCTGCATCACGGCGGCCCGCAAGGCGCGAAGCCGAAGGGGCAGGTCGTGGCGGACATTCTGGCGAGTATCAGAGAGCGACGGGCATGAGGACGCCGTGATTTTACCGGGGCACGCGACGGCTCCGGGCTAGGCGCTTTTTGCGAACGACGGCAGCGCAGCCACCGGTCAACTCTTCTTGTATCGTTGGGCTTCCTTGCCTTTGAAGGTGACCATTCTTCCGCGCACTGTCGAAGGCTGCCCGTAACAAGGCGACTCGCGCCGACGGGAGATGGACGCTTGTGGCTCCTTGTCGGCCCCGGTTGCCCTTGCAGGGAGCGAAGATGCCTGGCGCCTTTTCGAGGAAGGCGCGTTGCTGTTCGGGCGTGAGTTTGACCATCCCGTGGGATTCGTCGGGGTAGCCGAGGGTCGCGAAGATTCTTCCTTCGATTCGAAAGTCGGGGTGGCCCATGTCAGCCGACTCGGTTGCGCCGGTCACTTCAAGGGCCAGACGGCGAAACTTAGCTACGGTCATCTCGCGCTCCTTTCTTCGGCAAGCGCTTCATGGCTGTGTTTGCCGCAAACTCAAGCCGACAGTTCATACGCCTCTTTCAGCCAGGCCAACAACTCGTGATCCACTTCCTGCGGCGAGGCAAGGGCCACTTCCAGATGCCAACGATTTGCCGACACCCGTTCATGTTTGCGGATGCGCGGGCTCGCCTTGTCCGCGGACGCCGTGACCGTGAGAATCAGCCGTTCCTTCCGCGTGGCGATCCCGGCAAACGCCGTTCGCCGGTTCCAGTGGATCGAGGTCTTTTTCGGATCTTCCGTGAACTCGCCGAAACGGGTGACGGCGGTGAACAAACGGTTGTAGATATTGCGGACGATTTCTGCTTTGCCGTCGAAGTGCGGCATGATTGTCCGAGTGTCGGACGCGTGCCCGCTGTCATGGTGATGCGGAAAATTCCCCGGACTGCCCGATGGTTTGGCGGGACGGCGGCGCCCCTGACGGATAGTGTCATGCCTTGATGGCATAAATGTGTTCCTGTTCCCCGATGCGATATGCCTCGCGCATCAGGCGACCCAGAGCTTTGTCAATGCCGCCAACTTTGGCTTCAACTCGGCCTGAACTGCAAGCCATGATCGAAGCCGCTCGTTGTCCGAGAAGTAGCGGAAGGCGCTGTCTGGCGGCACCTCCAGGAAGGCTTCGGCGTGGATGATCCTGTCTGTCACTGGCGCGACTATATGGACACGACTCAGCGCGTGCTGCTTGAAAAAGTTCTTCCCTCCACACCCGGCCAGCCTAAACTCGCCGGAAATGAAGCCCGACAAAAAGCAGACCGCCGAAAAGCGAGCCCCGGTCTCCGCTCGCAGCGTCAAAAGCAAAGTTCTTTCAGTGTCCGCCAGTCCGCCCGCGAACAAGGCAGCGGCGAAAAAGTCAGCCAAGGTCCCGCCGCCACGGATGACGCTCGCCGAGACGGTGCGCGAGCTGGAAAAGGCTGGCTCCGCGCAGACCCGCAAAACTTACACCCGCCACGGCGCTCCCGAGCCGATGTTCGGCGTGAGCTTCGCGACCCTCAAGGCGCTGACGAAGCGGATTGACGTTGATCACGAGCTGGCTTTGGCGCTCTGGGACACGGGCAACTTCGACGCCCAGAATCTCGCGGTGAAGATCGTTAACCCCGCTCGGATGACGCCGGACGACCTCGACCGTTGGGTCCGCACGTCGTCATGGGCGCTGATGTGCGGTAGCTACGCGGCCATGCTTCCGGCAGAGGGGCCGCACGCCGCCGCGAAGTCCGTCCAATGGCTCAACTCGCAAGACGAGAAGGAGCGCATAGCGGGCTGGACGCTGCTCGGGCAGTTGGCCCAGCGGGACGCAACCAGCCCGGATGCCGTGTTCGAGAAACGCCTCACCGAGATCGAGCGCACCATCCACGCCGCGCCGAACGTCGAGCGCGCGATCATGAACCGGACGGTCATCGCGATCGGTTGCCGCAACGCTGCGCTCCGCAAGGCCGCGCTCGCGGCCGCGAAACGGATCGGCCAAGTCGAGGTGGATCACGGGGACACGGCGTGCAAAACGCCGGACGCGGTGGAATACATCGAGAAGACCTGGGCCCATGCGAAGGCGAAGGGCTTCGAGTCGCCGGCCGCGCAGGAGCGGACGCGCGAGGTGCCGCGTCGGCGGTGTTGAACCGGACCCAAAACGCCTCCACGGGGGCGCGGGGTCAAACCTCGATGCCCTGGCCAACTGGGGAGGCAAAATTCGCTTCCACAATGCTCCTCGCTCGCGGGAGCGGGAGATGCCCCTCGCCCATGCCCCACGGCTACACCGAAGACCTGCTTGTCGAGCAGCCCCCCATCGGACTGATCTTCCTAGGCGTCGCCGTTGGGGTCGCGCGCGTTCATGGGCTCGCGTGCGCCGGGTTGCTCTTTCCATCTCGCGGTGGCGGCGGCCCTGATTTTCGCGGGCTGTTAGGCCACGCGCGCGGGTTACGAGTCCGCCCCTTCAAAGGACAACTGCCATGCAGGCTAAACGCTAAAATGCAGCGAAAACTTCAACATTCAGACTTCCGACTGGGATCATTGCGTTGCCTCTCCTTCAAAGTAGAGTTATGATCCTCCCGCACCCAAAATTTAATATGTCAGTCCTTAAGCCTACGACTCTCCGTTTTGTTTATTCTTGCGTCGCTGCCGTGCTGCTGCCGGTGTCACCATGCGCGTTGCTCGCGCAGTCCACCGGTGCAACGGGTGGTGGTCAGCCTTACTCCAACATCAAGCCCACGCTCACGCTGCGCTACCTCCTTTGCATGCAGGGAGCTTATCCGGGACAAAGCGACGGCGCGCTGCTACAGGCTGATCGCAGCGTGCCATTGATCGGTGAGATCCGAGTGGTCGCCTTTTCCAACACGCCCAGTGGTTTCGCCGAGTGCAACGGCCAACTGCTGCCCATTTCGCAGAACATCGCGCTGTTCAGCATTCTCGGGACGAATTACGGCGGAAACGGTATCAGCACTTTTGCCTTCCCGGATTTGCGCGGAACCGTGCCCATCGGCGTGGGGCAAGGTTTGGGGCTGCCGAACTACGCGATTGGGCAACGCATCGGAGCGGAGACGGTCACCCTGAACGCAGTCAATCTTTTCCCGCACACGCACACGATTCCGAGTGGCAAAACGGGAATGGTCGGCGGTGCCGCGACGTATTCCATCCTGCAACCGTCGCTCGCGTTGAATTATTGCATTGATGCGAACGGCGAGATCTTGATCTTCGCCGGAAATTCTGCTCCGTATGGGTGGGCATTCTGCGACGGCAGCCTTCGCCAGATTGACGTTGATAACACCCTCTACAATTACATCGGGACGACTTACGGCGGCGATGGCGTGACGACGTTTGCCTTGCCGGATCTTCGTGGGCGCTCACCCATCGGGACCGGCAACAACGCGGTCTCTGGCGCCTACGTACTCGCGCAGCAAAACGGCGCGACCAGCGTCTTGTTGCTTGCGTCAACGATGCCGCTGCACAATCACTCCACCCCGGGCGGCGCGACCGGGAATTACGGCAATTCCGCCGCGTTCGACAATCGCCAGCCCACGCTGGCCATGACCTGGCTGATCGCGTATTCCGGCTATGCCCCCAATTCAGGATTCGGCCCCCCGTTTTACGGAGAGATGCGGCTGGTCGCCGGCGCGGCTCCACCGTCAAACACCGGCTGGCTCCCGGCGACCGGTATCTTCCTTCCGATTGCCTCTTACACCGGGCTTTTCTCAACGATCGGCACGAACTACGGCGGCAATGGCGTCAGCGCGTTTGCCGTGCCCGGACTTAGCGGACGCATGGCAGCTCACGTCGGCAACAGCTTCACCGTTCTCGGCACTGCGTTCGACCAGTTCTCCGTCACCTTGAGCACGAACTCAATGCCGTCGCACACGCACGCGCTGCCCGTTGCACCGACGCTCACGGGCCTGCAACGCTTCGGCAACGGCTCGTTCCAATTCTCCTTCACGAATCTCCCGGACAACTCGTTCACCGTGTTGACCTCCACCAACGTGGCCTTGCCGCTCAGCAACTGGACCGCGATCGCCACGCTCACTAACTTTCCGCCCGGGCAATACCAGTTCACTTCCGCGCCGACGAATGAACCAAAGCGCTTTTACTCGGTCCGGCTGCCGTGAAGTGAGTGAAAGGCGGGCGGATGAGCAGGACTGAGCAGCAACCCATGCTGGGCCGGCCGGGCGCGGGTTTGCCGCTGCCCCAACTGCTTTTCTCGCGACTCATTCTGGCGGTCGCGAGCGCGATGGACTCACGTGATTATGCGGCGCTCACGGTGGTGGCGTGGCACGCTTCGGAAGCCGCCCCGCGCTAATCGGCGCATCACGCGCGCGCCGGCCGCGTGAGGGAATAGACCGTCGGCTTCGCCTCGGATCGGAAGACTTTTCGGCGGGCCTCCAGATCCAACTTCACCACCTCGGTGTACCACGACGGGCTACCCTTGAAGTTGGAGCCGAGAAGGTGCCCAACTTTTGCGTCGAGTTCCGAGTGCGTCAGAGGTTTCGCGCCGCGGAGGGCGTTGAGAATCGCGAGGCGAACTTCCTCGTACTTGGATTTGTTGATCGTGAAACCGGATTTCCTGGCGGGATGCCGGGTCAGAATGGTTTCGATCTTCGGAGCGGGTTTCTTTTTTCGGTTCATACTGGTTTTCTTCATACTGGTTTTCCTTTCTGTTTGGACGAGAGGCAAAAAGTGTTGCCGTCCACATCTTTGAACAGGGCGGAACTGCCCCAGGGTTCCTTCGTGGGCGGCTGGACAAATTCAACCCCCCGGGACTTCATTTCTTCGTAAGTTTTTTCCAGCGAGTTGGTCCAGAACACCACGTTGGAAAAGTGGCCGATCCAGCTTTCCTATCCGGGCGCGGTGAACAGCACCACGTTGGTGTCGGCTCCTGGAATCTTCAGTTCAATCCACCGTCGGCCCTTGCCAAGGTCCTGATCGGTGAGAATCTCGAACCCGAGGGCTTCAGTATAGAACTTCAGGGAGCGCTCCTGGTCTTTCACGGGGATGCTGACGAATTTTATTCTGGCGATCATGTTGTTGCGCATCGAGTTTGTTTTCATTTGTTTTCGCGGTCGGTTTTGCCGGTGCTGTGCTCTAGGAAGAAACCTAGCGGCGGAGGCTTTCGCCTGTCCAAAGAAAAACCGCCCTTGTCAGGACTTGGCCGACGCCATCGGGATTTCGAAAAGTGCGGCGCAGTCGGCGATTTATCATTTGACCGAGAGGCGGTTTATCAAAGTGAGTCTGAAGCACGGCACGGCGATTCCGGAGTACACGGTCAACCCGAGCTGGCGGCGGCCCAGGGCCTCCCAAACCTCACTCGCCTGAGACTGGCGGCACCGTTGAGTGGGATTCCTTGTTGGTGAATCAAAGGGCGGCCGAGCACGCGCAACCCATCGTGAACGAACACCGCGCGAATATGGTCCGCGTGGATGCGGACTACAGCGCCACGCCGTTCAACTCCGATAAATCGCGAGCGGGGGCCAAGATTCAAGAAGCCGAACAGGCGCGCGTCCACACGATGCTGGTCATCGGCGGGCGTAACCTGGACGCCGGCGCGGTGAGCGTCCGCCTCCACGGCAAAGGCCCGCCATGCGCGAAACCGAAGGCGGAAGTGGTGGCGGATATTCTGGCGGCGATTCGCGAGCGAAGGGCGTGACAGGCAAACGGGTTTGCGCTGAAACCCGACATTCTCTCCGAAGGCCGGGAAAGCAGCGTCCGCACTGTCCCTGGAACATTGCCAGAGACGCGCCTTCGCAATTGCGTAAGAATCCCGCTTTCTGCCCCACCCAAACAGAGCTCAGTCGCAGACCAGCCGGAAGAACCGCGCGGTCGAACTGGCGGGCACTTGCACCGGAGAGTCGGCCCCCAGGTCAAACCACGGGCCGGTGACTTGCTCGGCGCCTTGCAGCCGGAAGGTGGCGCCGGTCCAGGTCACCACGACATTGCCGGTGCTTTCCGCGATGGCCACCGGTTGCGCGACGCAGATGGTGGTGCGCTGCAATTCGGTGACGCCCCAGTCGCCATCCTCGCTGGCGACAAACTCGAAGCCGCTGTAGTAGTCGGGATGCGGCGCGCCCGGCGGCATTTCCGCGAGGATGCGGAACTCGTCGCCGGCGACGATGAGGGGCGGCTGCCCGGCGCTGCTGCCGGGCAGCATGATCATTCCGGGCGGAATGGTGCCGCGCCGGCAGGGCGTGGTGCCGCCGAGTTTGCCGAGCCGTTCCGGCCAGGTGGGCAGGAGCAACAACGGTTGGCCGAGAACGCCGGCCACGCCAGTGCGTCCCGCCACCAACACATTGTTGTTGAAGATCTGGACGCGGACGGTGGGCGAGCCGAGGTTGCTGAAGTCGGCGGAGCATTCCACCTGGCCGCCGGATTCCTTGAGCAACAACGCGTCGAGGAACGGCGGCTGACTGGGCAGGCCGCTGATGAGTCCCACGGTGCGCGTCAGCAATTCCTCGCCGGGCAATGCGTTGGTTTCGAATCTCGTGAGGCGCAAGTCGAACGACTCGGCGTGGCCGAGATCCACGTGGACCGGCTCGCCATTGTTGCCGAGCACGGCGAACTCCATGCCCTCGCCGTCATCGTAAGCTTTCATGAGCGTGACGTGCCCGTCGCCCCACTTGCGGCCCTGCGCGGAGAGGGTCGGCTCTTGCACGCCCACTTCGGCCAGGCCGCCGGCATAAAGATTCAGCTCGGTGATCGGCGGATTGCCGGGCGTGGGCGGCGGAACGAAGTAAACCTTGGAAGTCGGCTTCTTGACCGGGCGATCCGGCCCGTAGATGCAACCATCCCAGCCTTTGCGCAATGCGCTGGCCACGACCGGTCCGGAGAATTCCACGCTCACGTTGCCGCTGAGACAATCGAGCTCGACGCTGACGTGACAGTTGGAGACACCGGGTTGGAATCCGATGATGAGGTTGTCGTTGGTCAGCGCCTCGTATGAATCGAAGGTGAACGAATCGAGCAACTGGCCGTTGGTGTTCACAGCGGTCGTGCGGAACAGGCCGCTCGGATCATCGGCGTTCCGCTTGTTCACCTTCACGCAATAGCCCTTGGTGCCCTTGTTGCGAAAACTCAGGAGCGGCGTGCCGTTGGTGTGATTCGGGCCGGGCGGCAGGACGAAATCCATTCCCGCGCCGACTGGGGCGGTGAAATCCAGTTCGGTGGTGAACGTCACGACCTGCGCCTGGCCGAGGTGCAGGAGCGCGCCGCTGTTCGGGTTGGCCGGATTCGGGAAGATGCAAACGGCGGGGCTGCCGGGGCCGATGGCGCGCAGGGCGGTCGTGCCGCCGCCGACGGGTTCGTAGGGGATGCCGATGCCGACCTGCCAGTCACACGGCCAGCGCGTCTTCGGCCGCTTGACGGTGACGGTGAAGGAACAGGTGGCGATGCCGCCGCAGGAATTGGTGGCCGTGCAGGTCACGATGGTGGTGCCGAGCGGGAAGACGCTGCCGGAGGGCGGCGTGCAAACGATGGGGCCATTGTAACAGGTGGCTTTGACTTTGTAGTTGGCGACGGCATTGGTGCTGCACGTCACAATTACCTGGTTGGGCGGACAAGTGATGGTGGGATTGCAGCCGGAGGCGTAGGCCTTGACCGTCACATCACAGACGTAGCAGTTGGTTTCGCACTGACAGATGTTGACGATGGCAACGTAGGTGCCGGCGGTGAGCGGCGTGCCTGGCGGGATGCTCTGGTTGACTGTGATCGCGCAGGGCGATGGGCAGTTCGTGATGATGCTGATGTAATTGGAGAGGTTCGGCATCACGGGCGGGCACCCGGTGACGTTGATGGACGTGGCCGGGTTGGGACAGATGACGCTCCACGTGGGAACCTGCGGCAACACGGTGACGGTGAAGCTGCACGAGTCCACGGGCGTCCCCAAGCCGTTTACCACGGTACAAACCACTGTGTTCGTGCCCAGCGGGAATGTTGAGCCGTTTGTCGGTGTGCAGAAAACGAACGAACCCGGAGGGCAGTTGCTGAGGATCGGTGCCGGATAATTCACGATTGCATTGGTGCCGCAGACGGTGACGGTGATGTTCGTCGGACAGGTGATTTCGCAGCAAAGTTCCGGTTGGGCGAAATAAAACACCACGCCGTCTGAGGCTCCATTCGTTCGCGACACGACGATCTTGCATGCATTGGGAGGGATGTTCGTCCAAAAGGCGGCGTCACAATCCATGCCGCTACCGGCAAATGGCGTGGTCGCCAGCAGACCGGTCGCGGGAGTCAGTGTCATGTGATACCAGCCGATGTTGCCCGACAAAGAGTCATCATCCCAGCCCACGAACGAGAAGGTCGAGCCGAAGGGCGGCGCGATCTGGACGTTGCTGCAATCATACACGGCGATGCTGTAGATGTTCGTCTCCTCGGTGATGTTCCAGATGCCGAACATGGTGCCGGGTGTGATGGTGTAATTCGACAGGTTGAACGTGGCGGTCAGGGACCCGCCCGTGTCCACCTGCGCCAGATAGCCTGTGACGATTCCGCTGGCGAGGAACAGATTCGGGAACTTGGAACCGTAAGCAGTGTTGTTCAGTCCCAGGAAAGGTCCGCCGGTAGTCTGGGCGACGATGGTGCCGTTCGCGCCCGAGAAAACTCCGTTCGTCGGCGTGATGGCGAGACTGAGGAAGGCCATCTTGTTCGTGCAAGGATCGGTGCAACCTTCGGGCGGCGGAGTCACCGTCATGGTCAGCGTGCATGAGTTGCTGTTGCCGGCGCAGTCAAAGATGGTGAACGTGATCCCTGTCACACCCGGTCCGACTTGGGTGCCGGCGGGCGGGTTTTGCGAACAATTCCCGACGCAGCAATTGTCCGACACGCAGGCGAAGCTCAGATAGTTGCAAAGATTCGGCACGACTCCGTGACACCCGGTGACGTTGAGCGCCTCCTCCGTCGCGTGGGTGAGGCACATGCAATCAATCACCGGCGGCGTGGTGTCCGGTGTGACGTTGATGGTGAACGTGCAGGAGTTGCTGTTGCCCAGGGAATCGTAAGCGGCGCAGGTCACCACCGTGGGGCCGACCGGGAACGGCGAGCCGCTCGGCGGTGAGCACGTGATGTTCGTGATCGTGCCGCAAGTGGTGGACGCCTGGGGCGGCGGATAATGCACGACCGGCGCGCAGGCGATGGTCATGTTGGTCGGACAAACGATCGTGACCACGCTGTTGGAACACGGCGGCTGGCCGGACTTGCATTTGCCCCGGCTGTCGGCCAGCCAGATCTCGCTCAACTCATTCGTCGTCAGGGCACGGTTGAACAATTCCAATTCGTCAAGGCTCGTTTCGCTCACGACGCTCGGCCGGTACGGCGCGCCGATGAGCAGGTCGAGCGAGTTGCTCAAACTCCCGGTGGCCGCGAGCGGCTGGGGCGCGGTCCCGACGCCGTTGAGGAAAAAGCGCACCGCGTTCGCGCTGCGGTTGACGACGACGGCGGCGAAGTTCCACACGTTGGGGCTGACCGCCGGGCCGGCGTGGGTGTAGGTCGAGCCGTCGCCCACGATGAGCGTCAGGTTGCCGTTGGAGATGCCGACCGTGTAGCCCCGCGCGGTGTTCGTATTGAACTTGTCCACGATGGTCTGCCAGGAGGGCGGGCCGGTTTGCGCGGGGCGCACCCAGCAATCGAGGCTGAAACTGTTCGTGCCGAAGTTGAGCGACGGGGCGTTCGGCGCGCGTCCGCGGCTGAGGGAATCCAGGAAGGAACTCGCGCCCGCCACTTTGCCGGCGGTCGGCCCCGGACTCTGGAAACTGCCCAACGGCCCGCCGCCCTCGATCAGCGCGGTGTTTCCATTGCCGCTGAGGTCGGCGTAGGTCGTGGCCCCAAAAAGTTCGTCCAGCGGCCACCACGAGACCAGCCCGGTCGGCGGCGGCACGCAGCAGTCGCGCACGGTGGCAATCGCGCCGACGCCGAACTTGGCGATGCTGTTCGTGTTCATGTCGTAATCAATGGCGAAACTGCCGTAGCCCAATCCGGCGTACATGCTGTTGCCGCCGGTGGGAATCCGCAGCGCGCCGTACACATAGCCGAGGTCGTTGGGGCCAAACGGCCAGTTCGGCGGCGTGCTGTAGGAGCCGGCATACATGTCGCCCGTGGCCCAGACGCTTTCGTCGCAATTCACCGCGACGCCGCCGGCGGAATTGGCGCCGGGCATGTTGTTGCCAAAGTACACCGTCGGATCCCCGCCGATTTGATGCGTCGGAGTTGGATCGGTCACCCAGGTGGGCCCGGAAAGCCAGTAGCGCAGAATCCGCGTGTGATGGGCGCCAAAGGTGGAATTCATGATCATCCCGAGGTACTGCCAATAGCGCTCGGCCAGGAACATTTTGCCGTTCGGCGAGAAATCAATGCTGGCAATCGGATGCGACCATTGAAACGTCGAGAAATTGGGAAGGCTGATATGCCGTTGCACCGTGCCCGCGACGAAGTCGCCGCTGTTGTTGAGCGCGACCGACCAGACTTCGTTGGACTCGGTGAGGCTGACGTTGCGGCTGTCCTCCCACCAGACGGCGTAATAGAGGCGGTCCTGGTAGGTCTTCACGCCCCAGATGCGGCGGCCAAACTGCGTCAGCCCCGGCGTGCCATCATCGGGGATCGTCGGGAGACTCAAGTTGGCCCGCCCCGAAACGCCGTGGTCGTAAGGCGTGCCGACCTGCGTGAGCGTCGTGGCATTCAGGCGATAAATTTTTCCGTCCTCCAGATTGCTGACATAAAGATAACCCACCGTGTTGCCCGCGCGGCGGAAACAGACATTGCCGAGGCCGGGACCGTTGACGCTGTTGTTGGGCAGGACGCTGCCGGAAGTGCTCGCGCCCGTCGTGCCGTTCAGCCGGTAAACTCCGCCCGGACCGCCCGCGCCCTTGGGCAGCGGCGTGGCTGAGCCAACGATGTTGTAACATTCCGTGGCCGTCACATAAATGTTGGGCGGCGTGGCGTCATCCACCGTGATGCCGAACACTTCGCCGAGCCGCTGGGCGTTCCAAGGTTGGCCGGTCTCATTGTGAAACCCGCTGAACGGCGGCGCATCGCTGGGGTCCCACAATTCCGGCGGCGAGGTCGTCGGCGGTATGAGCGGCCCGATGTTGCCCGTCTGGGTGTCGAACTTGGCGACCACGTAGCCGTTGCTGTTGAGATTGGGCGTGGCCGTCGGCGGCGAGGAGTAATAATTGATCGTGCCGGAGAAACACGTCACCACGATCTGCTCCGGCTGCAGCGGCAGCCCGGCGCGCAGCGGCGCGGTGACGGCGACCAGAGTTGCGAGCACGCCGATTGCCCGCAGCGGGCGCAGCCGGAGACAAAGTTTACGCGTATTCATGAGTTGTGTGTGGGTGACAGAACTATTGTGAATCAACTTCAAATAAACCGGTTGCGGACCGCACGGACGTGAATCATGCCATGCAGTGGCACGGATCATTGATGCGCGCAGCATGGTTACCGCAGCGGGTCACTGGGTGCAAGTCCTTTTTGCGCGCAATTCGATTTTCCGCCGGTCCATCAGCCGCCCGGGTTGTTGTCGCTGGGTGAATGAGTGGATCCGCGAATGCACCGGCCTCACCGACCGCGACCGCGGCAACACGGGCAAGACGCGGTTATGCATCCATGACGCGCCACTCGGCACGCATGAGCGCTGCATAGGTTTCCTGATCGAGCATCACGCCGGCAACTTCCCGTTCCGGCTCGCGCCGGATCAGGCGCGCGTCATCACGCTCAATGACGACGTGGGATTGTGAATTACGCCAAGCGCTCCGTGGCGCCATGTCCCAGCTTCGTCGCGTTCCGGGAAGGTTTTTGGGGACCGGTGGCGGTCCAATCTGGAAGCGGTTTGGCCGCGCGATGCTTCCGCCTCGCATCTTGCGGGACGGCCTGCTACCAACGCCCAACCATGCCACACGAACCATCGCCCGTCGCCTTCATAGTCGGTTCGGACCGCGTGCGGCTCGGCGCCGGGCAGATGGTGGTGGATGCCGCCGCGCGGATGGACTGGCCGGTGCGGGAGTTCAGCCAGGTGCCGGTCTATTTCGAGGGGCGAAAGTATTTCGTGTTCGCCGAGCGCAAGGCGGTGCCACCTTTTGTGGCGCGCTACGAGCTTCACCCTTGGCCGGATAACCTCCACGACCAATCCGGCCGGACTGTGTTCTACGATGAAGGCTACGTCGCCGAGCGGGATGAAATGGCGAAACGCAGGCGGCGGTTCGACCGGCTGCATTTTCTCCTCTTTCCGTTTTACCCGCTCCTCGGTCTGTGCTGGTCGGGGTTCAAGAACCGGGTCTTGCAGCCGATGGGATTCGAGCCGCGTTCGATCACCTGGGCATCGGTCATTCTGATGTTCAACCTTTGTCTCGTGGAGGGAATCTTTGTTGGCTGGTTGCAGGGCGGATTGTTGCTCTGGTGGTTTGCCGACGGGCGGTGGCGCGTGCTGGACCAGGTGCTGGTCTGGTTGCTCGCGCTGGATTCAATCCTGCGTTGCCATCAACTGCTCAAGTGGGACGTGCAGGAGCACTTGGGCTTTTGCGAATGGCTTTGGCCGCGAAAACGGAAGCGTTGACTACGCCGCCGCGGGTTGTGGCCGCGCCCGGAATCCCAGCGCCCGCCGCAACCAGGTCCACATGGCGCGCAAGCCGACATCGCGCGCGCCGGCCAGGCCATAGATTCTCACCAGTTCATCCTCATGTCCTCGGTATCGCGGTGGCAGCAGCAGGAACGTTTTCGCGTCGTCACCCTCAATGCGCAAGACTTCTGAATAAATCACGCCGCGGCCTGCTTCGTACTTGCCTTCGGGTAATTCCAGCGTGCGCGTCGGCAGCACTAGCCAGGGGCGGTAAGTCATGACCAGCTTGCCCGCCTCGCTGCGTGTCAGCGTCCCGTAGGTCCGGGTGGGCACCTTGTTGATCTTGCGGCCAAGAAAGAGGCGGTTGGCCCTGGCGTCCGGCGTGAAGCGTTTGCGCCGGCGCGTGAAGAAGTCCCAGACGAACACCAGGCCAAAGTGCGAGAGCCGGAACGACCAGCCGGCGATGAAGTAGGAGATGAGAATGATCAGCATCGCCCAGGCCGCGCCGATCCACGGATTGAGCCAGGAACTGGCGGCGACGGTGCCGAGCACGGCGAGGCGGAAGGACTTGATCGCCGCGTCCACGGTGGTGAACGGACTGAGCAGGATCAGGATGTTGAGGGCGTTCGAGGCGAGGAACACCATGAAGAAGGCCACCATCGAAACCGGCACCATGATGAGGTTGTAGAGCCATGTGAGATCGGCGGCGGCAAAACCCATGGAACTGAGCGAAGCCGATGGAGAAGCGGAGTCATGGGCCATCATGGCGATGAACGGCACGACGGCGCCGGTTGCCACCAGCCCGCTGATCTTGTGTTCCACGGCATCCGCAACGTCGAGCGGCTTCTTCAACGCCGTGGGCAGGGCGGTGCCGGCGGTGTCCTTGACGAAACAGGCGCCGACCAGGAGTAGCGCCGGCACCCAGAACACCGGCTGGGCGAACCACGGCAGATCGCCGCGCTTTTCTGCCGGCGTGCGGAAGTACTTCACCGCGCCGTAGGCGCTCGTGCCCAGCAACGGCGAGATCGCCACGCCCGTGAGCGTGGAGATGCTCTGGGCGAATTCCGTGCCGGGCGCCCTGGAGGCGGGCTGCGCTTCACTCGAACCGAAGGCTGTCGGCGCCGCCAGGACGGCGGTGAGCAACCCGAGCAAGACTCGACGCAACAGGAAGGTTTTCATGGGAGGAAGTTTGGCGCATTTGGAACGCATGTAAAGGGGTTTGGTGGCTGGATCGTGGCGCAGTGCTTCAAGACGCCACCACTGGGGATGCGAGCCGTCCCTGGCTCGCAGCGGCCATGGACTCCCAAGGCAGGCCAAATGCCTTCCCTCGACGTCCGCGCAACCGAGCGTGCTGCGAGCCGAGGACTCCTCGCGCTCCGGCGGCGATGGCAGAATCCGCCCGTGGAATTTTTGTGAATAAAAAGTCTTTGCCTTTTCCGAACGCGCCGGGCAAAACTACGTCCAACAAAGTGCTCGACCAGCAGTTGCTTGGGCGATACGTCGGTTCCTCACGACCAACACCGAGAGTCGGGTTCAATGAACGCATTGTGCTTTGCCGTCGTGGGGACCGCTTCAAACAAGGCGGAACTCATCTACATCTGGGAACAGGCCACCCCTGAGGGGAAGGCCGTCATCGTCGTTCTCCTGCTCTTTTCGATCCTCGCCTGGTCGGTGATGAGCTTCAAAGCCATCCAGATGCGGCGCGCCAAAAAGCTCAACCAGTTTTTCACGGCGGAGTTCAAATCGCAGCCGGCTGTGCTCGGCATGTTCGACCGGCGCATCCAGGCGGACGGCTGTCCCTTGTTCGCGGTCTATCAAGCCGGCAGCATCGAACTGGACGCGCGCTTGAAGGCCGCCGCCGGCGAGGCGCGGAGAAAAAGCGTTTCGCTCAAGAGCATGGAACACGTGAAGCGCCTGATGGAAAACGCCGTGGCGCAGGAATCGTTGAAGCTGGAGTCCGGGCTGATCCTGCTGGCCATCGCGGTGAGCGGCGCGCCGTTTCTCGGGCTGCTCGGCACGGTGTGGGGCGTGATGAGCACCTTCGGGCACATCGCGCAACAAGGCAGCGCGAGCCTCGCCGCCATGGCGCCCGGCGTGGCCGCGGCCCTGATCACCACCGTTGCCGGCTTGCTGGTGGCGATCCCCTCGATGTTCGGTTACAACTGGCTCGTTCACAACCTGCGCGTCCTGACGGTCGAACTGGACAACTTTGCGCAGGAACTGGTGTCAAAGATGGAGACGGAGTATCTGGAAGAAACATGAAACCACGAATGGACGCGAATTCACACGAAGCAATGTGCGTCCGGATTCGTGTGCCTGCGTGTCCATGCGTGGTTGCCTGAAATCATGCGACGATTCTCCCAACGCAGTCATCTGGTGACGTTGAGTGAGATCAACATCACGCCGCTGCTGGACCTGGCGTTCGTGCTGTTGATCATCTTCGTCATCACGACGCCCTTGTTGGACAAGGGCATGCCGTTGAACCTGCCCAAAGGCGGGACCGAAGTCCGGCTCAACAAGGAGAACACGCGGACCGTGGAAATTGACGCGCGCGGGAATTTTTTGTTGAACGGCAGGCCCAGATCGCCGGCGCTCATCGAGCAGGAACTGGTCGGCGTGTACCGGACCAACGCCAACCTCGTGGTCCGCATCCGGGCGGACAAGAACGGCCGCATCGAGCCGTTTGCCGACGTCATGAACCGCTGCATCCGGAACGGCATCACGAAAATGTCGTTCGCCACCGAAGCCGACCGATGAACCGCCTGAAAAAGAAATGCGCGATTGCCGCCGCGGGTTTGCACCTGTTGCTGCTGCTGATTCTGTTCGTCGGCCCGGCGTTTTTCTCTCCGGACAAGGCCGACGATCTGGTGGTGCTGGAATTCATCCCGCTGATCACCACCGATGCCAACGTGGCCGGCGGCGGCAGTCCCAACGCGAAACCGCCGCAGTCCAATCCGCCGCCTCAACCGCCAAAGCAGGAATCGGCGACTCCGCCGCAACCGCGGCCGCAGACACCGGAGAAGCAGAACCCCATCGAACCACCCAAGCCGCCGAAGGCCGAAGCCGCCGTCGAATCAAAACCCGACCCCAAATCGCACAAGATCCAACTCAGCGACAAGGTTGTCGTTCGGCAACGCGACACGCAGAAGGCAAAGACGCCGGACTCCACCCGTTCAGAAGCGGACGCGAAGGCCCGCGCAGAGGCGGAACGGAAGAAATTGGTGGCGGAAGTCAAGCGCAACATCCGCGAAGGACTTTCCGGAAGCACGAGCGTCGAGATGCCGGGGCCGGGGGGCGGCGGGCCGGCCTACGCCAATTACAAACAGGTGCTGGCCAGCATTTATTACCAGGCCTGGCAGGAGCCGGACGACAGCAGCGCGGAGGCCGCCACGGCGGTCGCCGCTGTGGTGGTCGCCCGCGACGGCTCGGTTATCTCGGCGCACATCACAAAGTCGTCCGGCGACCGGGCCGTGGACCGTTCGGTCGAGGCAACACTGCAACGGGTGAGGTTCATCGCGCCGTTCCCCGAGGGAGCGAAGGATGAACAGCGTTCGTTCACCGTCAATTTCAACGCGAAGGCAAAACAAAAACTCGGATGAAAACTTTTTCTGGAACGAAACCCGGCTTGATCGTGGCTGGCTTGCTCGCGCTCGCCCACCCCTTGCCCGCCGAGGAGGTCGTGGAGGTGACGAAGGAATTCACGCCCGGCAACACCAAACCCATTCCTGTCAACGTCAGCGGCTTCACCGGCGAGGCGGCGGAGGCGGTCCAGTTCGACCTTTTCGTGCAGGGGTTCAGCTTCACGTCGCCGGACGCGGCGCAATACCTCATCAGCGGGAACAACAACGGCAACCTCACCGGACGCGCGACCGATCGTTTCATCAAGGCCACCTTGGTCAACAAGGGCTACACCGGCGCAACACTGCGGAGGCAGGCGCACGCGTTCGTGGACGACTTCGTAAAGGCCCTTGGGCGGAAGGGAATCGGCGCGACCAAGATCGCCTTCAAGGCGGATCGCGGCTCGAGCGGCGAGATTTACATCGCCGACTTTGACGGCGCCAACGCGCTGGCCGTCACGCATGACAACGCCATCGTGGCCGCTCCGGCGTGGGTCCCGGGCCGGCTGGCGCTCTGCTACACGTCGTATCATCTCGGCAACCCGGATATTTTCCTGCACGACTTGGGCAACGGCGCGCGCCCCTGCGTGGCGAATTACGCCGGATCGAACATCAGCCCCGCGCCATCTCCGGACGGCTCGAAGGTGGCCATGATTCTGAGCAAGAGCGGCTCGGTGGACCTGTGGGTTTCGAACGCGGACAAGAGCGGCTTGAAGCAGTTGACCAGGACGAAGGAGGACGATTCCTCGCCGTGCTGGTCGCCGGACGGACAATGGATTTGTTTCGCCACAAGAGTGAAGGAGGGCGACGCGGAGCGGCGGGTGTTGTGCAAGGTGGCCGCCTCGGGCGGGCGGGCGCAGCGCATCGCCACGGGCGGGATCTCGAACCCCTGCGAACCGGACTGGTCGCCGGACGGCAAGTGGATCGTGTTCACGGCGCAGATGGGCGGGTTCGAGTTGTGCGTGGTGCCGGCGACGGGAGGCACTGCCACGCTGTTGGTGAGCGGCGAGGACCCGTCGTGGGGTCCGAACTCGCGCACCGTGGTTTTCGCGCGCCGCCAAGGCAACCGCCGCACCCTCTCTTTGCTTGACGTGCCCACGAAACAAACGAAAGATGTGCCCCGAATTTCTGATTCGGGAAGCAATTCACAACCCAGTTGGGCGAAATAGCCCTTCCCAAGAAAGTTCAAACATGCATGCAACTCAATTGAAGTATTTCGTGATCATCGGACTGGCGCTGGCATTTGTGGCGACCGGTTGCAAACCCAAACCCAAGAACCTTACCCCTTTGCCGCCCGGCCAAACCGGCCGGCCGGTGGACCAAGGACCGAGCGGATTGCCGGGCGGAGGCACGATTAAATCCGACGAAGTCGGCAGCGTGCCGTTGCCGGACGATCTCAATGACCTGAGCCGGTTCAATCAGGATCGCGCTGCGTTGGCTGCCCACACGGTTCATTTCGCCTACGACAGTTCCGCCATCCGCAGCAGCGAGAAGGCGCACGTGCAGGCGGTGGCGGAGTTCATGAAGGGCGCGTCGGGCGTGGCGTTGCTGATCGAAGGCCACTGCGACGAGCGCGGCACGGAGGAATACAACCGCTCGCTTGGAGAGCGCCGGGCGCTGGCCTTGCGCGAGGCGTTGATGGCGCTGGGCGCGGACAGCGGCAGGATTACAACCCGCTCGTTCGGCAAGGACCGAAAGATTGATCTCGGCGCCAGCGAGGCCGCGCACGCGCGCAACCGCCGCGGCGAGTTCGTGATATTGCGGCCGAAGTAAAGACAAACACCAAGCTCTAGGCCCCCAAACTTCAAGCTCAAGGGTTGTCGGCTCGCGTCAGTGTCAAACGCTGGTTTGCTTTGGTCGTTGAAGTTCGGGGCCTTTTTGAAGTTTGGAGTTTGGGATTTGGGGTTTATTAAGGCTTTACTCGCCCAGTGGCGCGGCTTAGTCTCTACGGTGAAAGGTAATTCTATGAATGGCATGTTTGCATTGTTCGACCTCGGTGGCGGCCAGATTCTGCTGATCCTGGCGCTGATCCTGATTTTCTTCGGCGCACGGCGGATTCCCGAACTGGCGAAGGGGCTGGGGCAAGGCATCAAGGAATTCAAGAAGGCAACGCGCGAAGTGTCCGACGAGATTCACAACTCGTCCAACGACGATCCGCCGCCCAGCGCCCCGGCCAAGCAGATCACTCCTTCGTCCGAGGCCCAGGCCACGGTCGCCCAATCCACCGAGCAGAAAGCCTGAGCCGCTCCAGTCTCCCTCCCGCTCATGCCCGAAGAGACCGAGGAGTTGCGTACCGACGCCAGCCCGGTGGAGGAGGAAGGCGGGCCGGTCAAGACGTTCCTGGAGCACCTGGAAGACCTCCGGTGGGTGCTCGTCAAGAGCCTTGCGGCGCTGGGCGTCGCGTTCGTCGTGTGCCTCGTCGCAGGCGATTACGTGGTCGCGGTGCTGACGTATCCTCTCCAAAAGGCGAAGGTCAGATATCCCAACGACGTCCAGGTGGTAACGTTCATGTTCGGCACGAACCGGCTGGGCGTGTTTCAACTGCCGCGCGCCGGGCAACCGACGTTTGATTTCGGCACGAATAAATTCGTCACGCTCCATCTCGAGCCGATCCTCATCGGCACCAACCAGGTCGTGGGTTTCCGCATGGACGCGGACCCGACGCAGGCCGAGCGGCTGGGCATCCCGATCCAGAGCTTCAGTCCGGCGGGGGCATTCATCGTCGCGGTGCAGGTGGCGGTGTATGCCGGCGCGATCATCGCCTCGCCGTTCATTCTGTATTTCGTGATGAGCTTCGTCTTTCCAGCCCTGAAGATGCGCGAGCGGAAATACGTGTACCGCGGCCTGTTTTACGCGCTGGGGCTGTTCCTGGTCGGCGTGTCGTTTTGTTATTTCCTGTTGATGCCCGTGGCGCTGGCGGCCTCGGTGAAATACACCACCTGGCTCGGATTCGGCGTTTCCCAGTGGCGGGCCGAGGACTACATCAGCTTCGTGTCGAAATTCATGCTGGGCATGGGGCTGGGCTTCGAGATGCCGGTGATTCTGCTGGTGCTGGTCAAGATCGGGATTCTGGATTATGCGCGGCTTTCCAAGGCCCGCCGATATGTGATCATCATCAACTTCTTTCTCGGCGCGTTGCTGACCACGCCGGAGATCATCACGCAAATTCTCATGGCCGTGCCGCTGCAAATCCTTTACGAGATCACCATCTGGATCGCCTGGTATTGGCAGCATCCGGACCGCGCCAAGGCCCGCCGCCGGCTCGCGCTGGTTTTGGGCTTGCTGTTGTTGGCCGGTCTGCTGGTCTGGCTGGGCGCAAAGTACGGCTGGCCGTGGCTCCGTCAGCATTGGAATTGAGCATGCCTCGCAACCGATTTGCGGCGCGTGGTGCGGCGGGCGAGATGCAGCGGCCCGCGGTTTGACGCGAATGCCGCCGGACGGATCGCAACTGGACCGAATCGAATGAAATCCGGCCGCCCAACTTTTCTGCTCGCCGAGGCCAAAGAGAGTTTCTCGATGGCCATGGGCGCGCTGGCCGCCCACAAACTCCGCTCCGCCCTCACCCTGCTCGGCGTGTTGATCGGCGTGTTCTCCATCATCGTCACCATGACGGCCATGCGCGTGATGAAGAGCAACATCGAGCGCGAGTTGAGCCAGTTGGGCAGCCACACGTTCGCCCTCCGCAAATGGCCGGCGATTTACTTCGGCGGACCCGAGGGATTCGAGAAATACTTCCGGCGCAAAAACATCACGCTGCAACATGGCCGGCAGGTCGAAGAGATGGCCAGCCTCGCCTCCAGCGTCGGCATCGAATGCAACTTCTGGGGCGGCGAGGTCGAGTCCCGCTACGCGAAAACCGCGCCCTCGATTTCGCTCTACGGGGAAAGCCCGGGCAGTTTTCCGGCCAAGGGCTGGGTGGTGTCCGAAGGCCGCGGCTTGGGCGAGACGGACGTGGACAATGCGCGCGATGTCTGCGTGTTGGGGCACAATCTCGTGAAGACCGTTTTCCCGCTCGGTTCAGCCGTGGGCGAACGTCTCAAAATCAATGGCATCAATTATCTCGTCATCGGCGTGTTGGAACCCAAAGGCGGGGCGCGGGGCGGCGAGCAGGACAACTTTGCGATCATTCCCGTGACGACCGGCTTGAACCGTTATGGCCGCACCTGGCGGTCGCTGACGATCCTGGTGCAGGCGCGCGACCAGGCGTCGTACGATGATTGCGTCGAACAGGTCCGCGGCATCCTGCGCGTGGCGCGCAAGGTGCCGCCCGGGGCGGAGGACGACTTCGAACTGTTCTCCAACGATTCGCTCATCACGCAGTTCAACACGTTCACCATGGCGGTGCGCCTCGGAGTGGCGGTGATCAGTTCGATCGCGCTGCTGGCCGCCGGCATCGGCATCATGAACATCATGCTCGTCTCGGTCACCGAGCGGACGCGAGAGATCGGCGTCCGCCGCGCCATCGGCGCGAAGAAGCGCAACATCATGACGCAATTCATCGTGGAGGCGATCGTGCTCTGCGAGGTGGGCGGCGTGATCGGCGTGGTGCTGGGGATACTCGGCGGCAACGCGACGGCCTATTTCATGAAGGTGCCGCCGGCGATTCCCTTCGACTGGATCGTGCTGGGGCTGGTGATCTGCTCGATCGTGGGAATCGTGTTCGGCACGTATCCGGCCTACAAGGCGGCGAACCTCGACCCGATTGATTCATTGCGGTACGAATGACGCGCCGCGCCGGAAGTCGGCGCCAGCAAGCGATCTTGCGTTGGGGCTCCATCTGCCTAGACTCCGTCTCCGGGCTGTGGCGGAAAACCAGCCTGACTCGACGAACAAAACCGCATGACCTCCGGATTCACCGACTTCACGGCGCGGCTGTGTGCGTTCATGGCCGCGTCCTGTCCGGCGCCGGCAGGCAGCGATGGCCCCGGATCAAGCCGCGGCGGGCGAGCCCGCCATGAATTAGCCGGCGATGGCAGGGAGAACCTTGGCAGGTTTGCCCTGGAACTTTTTGCGCTTCAATTCACCCACAACCCAGCGTATCGCCGCTTTTGCGAATCGCGAGGCGTATCGCCGGAAACCATCTCACAATGGACACAGCTTCCCGCGATGCCAACGGCGGCATTCAAGGAACTCGAAGTGACATGTCTGTCCTTGGAGCGGCGTGCGCGCGTCTTCCATTCCAGCGGCACGACGGAGCAACGCCCGAGCCGGCATTGGCACTCGCTTGATTCGCTGGCGATTTATGAGCGCTCCGTCTGGCCGTGGTTTTGGTTGAACGTGATTTCCGAATTAAATCCGCCCAAGCCACATCTGCAACTGGTCATTCTCACGCCGCCCACCGAACAGTCCCCGCATTCATCGTTGGTTCACATGTTCGACATCGTTCGGCGCCAGTGCGGGGCGCCGAAATCCGCGTTCCTCGCGAGCGTCGCGGGCGACGGCGCGTGGGCGCTCGACTGCGATGGAACCCAGCGGGCGTTGCGCGCGGCGTGCGACACGGCGACTCCTGTGCTGTTGCTCGGCACGGCGTTTTCGTTCGTCCATCTGCTGGATGTCCTGATCGCGCAGGACTTCCGATTCGCGCTGCCACCAGGTTCGCGAGTCTTGGAGACGGGCGGTTACAAGGGCCGTTCGCGCAGTCTGCCCAGAGCGGTCTTGCAGGCGCTCATCGCCGAACGGCTTGGCATTCCGCCCGCGCAGATCGTCTGCGAGTATGGCATGTGCGAGTTGAGTTCTCAGGCATACGACCTCGCAGTGAACCCATCACGGATCACGGATCACGCATCACGCGTCCTTCACTTTCCCCCTTGGGCGCACGCTCAAGTCGTCTCTCCCGAAACCGGCGATGCAGTGGCCGATGGCGAAACGGGCCTCCTCCGGGTGTTCGATCTGGCCAACGTGTTTTCCGTCGTGGCGGTGCAGACTGAGGACCTGGGCATCCGTCGTGGCGATGGATTCGAGTTGATCGGCCGCGCTCATTTCGCGGAGGCCCGCGGTTGTTCGCTGATGGCGGTTTGAATCATGAGCACCGACGCCGCCCACAAAACCCGCACCCTCTGGCTGGTGGGTGTGTTGCACGCCTTCACGCATGTCTATCACGTCGCCCTCATGCCGTTGTATCTGCTCATGCAACAGGACTTCGGCTTCGCCAGCGTCGGGCAGGCGACTTCGATGGTGACGATTCTCATGCTCGCGTATTTCCTGCCGAGCTACGGTCTCGGCGTGCTGGCGGATCGCGTGAACCGCAAGCGGCTGCTCGGCCTTGGGCTGGCCATCAACGCGCTGGGTTTCGTCGGCCTTTCATTCGCGCCCAATTACGCGTGTGCCGTCGCCGCCGTGATCGTCGCGGGCATCGGCGGCAGCTTTTATCATCCGGCGGCGACGGCGATGGTGGCGCGGTTGTTTCCGGTCGGCACGGGCCGGGCGCTGGGGCTGGCCGGCATCGGCGCGAGTGCCGGCTTTTTCTGCGGCCCGATTTACGCGGGCTGGCGGGCGGGTGCGCTGGAACTGGCGCGAGGCGCGGCGGCTTGGCGCCAACCCGTGCTCGAACTGGGCCTGCTCGGCCTCGCCATGGCGGGGGCGTTCGCCTGGCTCGCGGACGACGAAAAGCCCGCGCGCGCCGTCGGGCGAACCGTCGTATCCACACAGAAGATTTTTCCGACGCGGGCGCTGTGGACGTTGTTTCTGCTGTGCGCGGTGGCGTTTGGCCTGCGGGATTTCACCGGCTCCAGCATGGGCAGCCTCGGCTCGCTGTTCCTGCAACACGCGCATGGTTACGATCCCACACGCACCGGGCTGGCCTTGAGCGGAATTTTCCTCGCCAGCGCGGTCAGCAACCCGCTGTTCGGGCACCTGAGCGACCGGGGGCGGTTTCGTTGGGCGGGCTTCGTGCTGTTGACCGCAGCGGCGTTGGTTGCACTGTTCCCGCATCTGCCCGCGTCGTGGACCATCCCGGCCTACCTCGCCTACGGATTCTTTTTCATGGCCAGTTATCCCATGATCGAGGCCGCGCTCATGGAGTCGGTGCCCGACGCGGTGCGCGGGCGCGTTTTCGGATTGTTCATTACCGTGGGCGGGATGATCGGCAACGCCTCGCACTGGGCGGTGGGCGCGTGGGTGAAGCACCTTGGCCCGGCGGCGAACTCGGTCGAAAGCTATTTTGGCGGCTACGGCCTGATCGCCGGACTGTTGGTGATCGCGCTGCTCGGTTTGCCATGCCTGCGCGCGATCCGGAGGCGTGAACACCTCGATCCTGGCGCGGAGGCGCAACCGGAAATTGTGACCCACACAGTTTGAATCGCCGCTCCATGAACCTGCCCAACTATTTCCTCGCGGACTTGCCGCCCGAAGCGACGCTCTCGCCGGACATGCTCGCCGAGGCCTGCCGTGCGTTGAAGCGCAACCGCGAGCAATACCTCGCGACGCGTTCCACCGATCAACTCGTGCGCCTGTTGGCGCAGGTCGCCGAAGGCTGGCTGGCGCCGGACTCAGCTTTCCGGCGTTGCGCACTGGAGAAAGGACCGGCGCAAACCGGTTTCGGTCCGGCGACGCTCGCCCACGGGCTCGATGGCTTCTTCAAGCAACTCACTCGTGAAAACCTTCGCGAATTGCTGGTGCAGGATTTGGGCGGCGCTCGACGGCTTGACGAACCATGCGCCACGATTCACGGAGCGCGCAGCCGGTTTGCGATGGCCGTGGGTCCGGAGTTTCTGGTCCACGTCACGGCGGGAAACGTCCCGAACCCGGCCTTGATGAGCATGGTGCTCGGCGTGCTGACGCGCGCCGCGCAATTCGTGAAATGCGCGAGTGGCGCGGCGTTCCTGCCCCGGCTGTTCGCGCACTCGATCTACGAAGCCGACCATAAACTTGGCGCCTGCCTGGAAATCGCCGAGTGGCGCGGCGGCAACGCGCCACTGGAGCAGGTGTTGTTCGAGGAAGCGGATTGTGTCACGGCGACAGGCAGCGACCAAACGCTCGCAGCCATTCGCGCCAGGCTGCCGATGCGGACGCGGTTCCTCGGATACGGCCACCGGGTCAGCTTTGGTTATGTTGCCGGCGAAATGCTCACCGGGTCTGGCGCGAAACACCTGGCGGCGGCGGCGGCGGACGACGTGGTGGCGTGGAACCAACTGGGCTGTCTTTCACCGCACGTGATTTACGCGCAGACGGGCGGCGAGGTGACGCCAGCACGGTTTGCGGAACTGCTGGCGGACGAATTGGAGCGGCGCGAAGCCGTCGAGCCGCGCGGCGCAGTGCCGGTGGCCATCGCAGCCACCATCGCCTCGCGCCGGGAGATCTACGCCGTGCGCGCTGCACATTCGGCTGACACCCAAATGTGGCGCAGCGCCGATTCCACGGCGTGGACGGTTGTTTATGAAGAAGACCCACGGTTTCAGATTTCCTGCCTGCACCGTTTCGTCTATGTGAAGCCGGCGCGCGATCTGGCCGAAGCCTTGCAAAGCGCCGAGAGCGTCCGGGGTGCGGTGTCCACCGTCGGCCTCGCTGCGGCTGCGGACGCTTCGGCGAAACTGGCCGCGCAACTGGCCCGTTGGGGCGCTACGCGCATCTGCCCGCTCGGTCAGATGCAGAACCCTGCGCTGGTGTGGCGGCACGATGGCCGTCCGTCGCTCGGCGATCTGGTGACGTGGACGGATTGGGAAAAGTGAGATGAGGGATTTTCGTGTTCAGGATTCCGTGGCCTCGCAGGCTGTCCCTGGCCGGCCAGATCAGTCGAACCACTCGTCGGCCTCGTCGAAAGCGGGAATGGGGACGTTGACGATCTTCAGCTTTCCGATGGCGCGATGACGGCAGCCGGGTTTGATGAACACTGCGGTCATGGGTTTGAGTGGGAAGAGTTTTCCGTCGAGTTCCATCTGGCCCTCGCCTTCGAGCACGAGGTAAATCTCGGTCATCCGCTTGTGGTAGTGCGTGCGCGAATCCTCCTGGATGTCCACCAGATGGAGCGTGGCGGTCGTGTTGTCGGGCGCGGCAAAGGCGCGTCTGGCGAATCCACACGGGCAGCGCACCGGCGGAATCGCGTCGAAGTTGGCGATCGTGTAGTTGGGCATGGCTGTTGCTTGAAGCGGCAACATCAAAGCATGTCCTCGCCGAACGGGCGAGCGTTTCAACGATCCTGCTCGCACCGCGTGCGCGGCGCGTCCAGACTGCGACTCGTGATGTGTTCTGTTGCCCGCGCCAAGAACCTGATCGCGACAGCGGCCTTGTTCGGCCTGCTGGCGGGTTGTCGGTCAACTCCCGAAGCCGCCTTGCGTCGTTTTGAATTCAAGCAGCCGCACATGGGAACGCAATTCACCATCACGCTTTATGCCTGGGAGGAATCGCAGGCCCGCAAGGCGGCGGAGGCGGCCTTTGCCAAGGTCGCCGCGCTTGATCGCATGATGACTGACTACGACCCGGAGAGTGAGTTGATGCAACTCTGCCGTCAGCCGCACGGCACGCCGGTCCGTGTCAGCACGGAATTGTTCGACGTGCTCGAACGAAGTCAACGGCTCGCGAGACAATCCGATGGGGCGTTCGATGTGACGGTGGGGCCGGTCGTGCGCCTGTGGCGGCGGGCGCGGCGGGCCGGCGAGTTGCCGCCCGCTGACGCGCTGGCCCGCGCCCGCGAGGCCATCGGCTGGCAAAAACTTGCGCTCGCCGCGCGTGAGCAAACCGTCACGCTCACCGCGCCGGGGATGCAACTTGACCTGGGCGGGATCGCCAAGGGTTACGCGGCTGACAAGGCTCTGAAAGTCTTGAAGGGCCGCGGGGTTGCGCGCGCGCTTGTGGCGGCGAGCGGCGACATAGCTATTGGCGATCCGCCGCCGGGAGAACGCGGCTGGCGCGTGAGCGTCGGGGCGCCGGTATCGAGTCCGGTGCAGGCAGACGGGAATTCGCGACGCGCCAAGCCGGAAGCGGCCGCTCCCATTGCCAGCACCTTGCTGTTGCGCAACGCAGCGGTTTCAACTTCCGGTGATCTCGAGCAATTCGTCGAGATCGAGGGCCGGCGCTACTCGCACATCGTGGACCCGCGCACGGGCATCGGGTTGACTAACAGGCTTCAGGTCACAGTCGTTGCCAGGCGCGCAACGGACACGGACAGCTTCGCGACCGCGGTGAGCGTGCTGGGAGTGGAGCACGGACTCAGACTGGTTGAGGCGCAACCCGGCATGGCCGTCTGCATCCAGCAGCCGCAGGACGGAAGGATTGAAGTCCACGAGTCGCGCCGTTTCCGCAGAATGACTCGTGTGATATTGGCGCTTCCGCAGTAAGCGGACGGAAATGGAAGTTTCGGCACCACCGGAGATTGTCAAAGCAATCCGGGCAGTGCGAGGCGAACTTGCTGCCACGCGGCTTGGTCCTCATCGCAGCAAATGTGGGGCGCAAAGCCGAATCTCAGATACAGCCGGATCGCAGCAATCCGCGCCGTGGAGGTAGAGAGATAGGCGCGCTCGTGGCCGAGTTCGCGAAGCCGACGGCAGACCGCACTCAGCAACGCGCGTCCCCGCCCCTGTCTCTGAAACTCCGGCAGCACGGCCATCCAATGCACACGTCCCCACCGCGCGCCTTCGAAATGATCGTTGAACCACGCGGTGCCGGTGCCGACAACTTCGCCACCCGGCGCGAGCAGATAGCATTGCCGGTTGCGCAGTGCGTCAGTCGCCGGCTTCGCTCCGGTTGGACCCTCGGGCGGTGAAGCGGGCTGAAGCGGGCGCTCCGCTTCCGGCGCGAACTGTTGTTGAAACAAGTCTGGCGTGATCCGGTTGAACTCGTCCGCGGCGAGATGGATGCGCAGCCAGTGCGCTTCGTCACCCGGCTGATACCACCGCAACGTGAAGCCGGCGGGCGGCGCGCATTCCGGGACATTGTCCAGGCTCGCCCGCGACATTTTCAGCGGCAGATTGTTCACGCAGGAATCCATCCTCGAGCGCGTCGAGAAGAGGGCGTGCTATGCCCGGTTGCACCAAAGTTCACGGACAAAAAACTTGTTTCCGAGGTTCGCTCCGGTAGCTTCGCGCGCTGACATGAAAGTTGAATTCTACGGCCACATCCGACAATACAAAAACATTCAGAAGGAAATTGACGCCAACATGCAGGAAGTGCTGTTGAGCGGGAGCTACGTGCAGGGACCGATGCTCAAGCGCTTCGAGACCGAACTCGCCGCGTACCACGGCACGAAATTCGCCGTCGGCCTGGGCAACGGCACCGACGCCATCTGGCTCGCGCTCATGGCGCTGGGGATCGGCCGGGGCGACGAGGTGATCACGCACCCGAACACCTTCTTTGCCACGGCGGAGGCGATCTGGATCGCCGGGGCCACCGCGGTGTTCGTGGATTGCGATCCGGTGACCAAGTGCATTGACCCGGCGAAAATCGAGGCGGCCATCACGCCCAGGACCAGGGCAATCATCCCGGTTCACCTCTACGGCCAGTGCGCGGACATGATCGCCATCAAGAAAATCGCGGACAAACACAAGCTCCGGGTCATCGAGGACAACGCGCAGGCCATCGGCGCGCGCGGCAATGGATTCAAGGTTGCCGAGTTGAGCGACGCCACGACGACGAGCTTCATCATCCAGAAGAATCTCGGCACCTTCGGCGATGGCGGAGCGCTGTTGACGAACAACGCGGAGGTTGACGCGAAGGTGCGCAAGCTGCGCAACCACGGCTCGAACGCCCGAAACGTCCACAGTTACGGCTTCAACAGCCGGCTCGACGACCTTCACGCCGGCATCCTGAGCGCGAAGCTCAAGCACATTGACGCCTGGAACGATCTCCGGCGCAAATGGTCGGCCCGCTACACCGCCGGCCTGCAGGGCGCGAAGCACTTCACGCTGCCGACCGAACTGCCCGGTTACCGCCACGTGTTCCATCTTTACATCATTGAAACCAACCAGCCGGCCCAGCGCGACAAGCTGGTGGATTTCCTCGTGGCCAGCAACATTGACGCGAAGACGCACTACTCGATCGCGATTCACCAACAGGCGGGCTACCCATGGGACAAAGGCGCGCGCATTGCCGGCTCCATCGCCAAGGCCGAGCGCAACGCCGCGTGCTGTGTTTCGCTGCCGATGTTCCCCGAGCTTACCGAGGCCGAGGTGGATTATGTCGTTGCCAAGGTGAAGGAGTGGGACAAGGCGCAAGGATGACGGCAAAACTGCGCTTGGATTCGTGTGCGAACAGGTTAGATTGACCGCGTGAGCGCAGCGATTGCATCACCAGCCGTCGAAATCGGCTCGTTGATCGTCAAGACGCCCGATGTTCTCGGGTGCCGGCCTCGGATTCGCGGACATCGCGTGCCGGTGCATCGGATTGCCGGCTGGTGGAAGCTGGGCTTGAGCGTCGAGGAGATCGCGGCCAAGCATCCCACGCTCGGCCCGGCGGCGATTCACGCCGCCCTTGCCTATTACCACCTTCATCGCGGCGAAGTTGACGGGTACCTGGCTGAAGAGGGCAGGTTGACCGGGACGGCGCCAGTTGCCACGCCTGCGTGAGCGAAATCAAGCTCTGCCTCGACGAGGACATCGAGGCGTACGCGCTGATTCACCCACTTCGAGGTCGAGGAGTGGACGTTGCCACTACGAGTGAAGCCGGTTTGGCGGAGACTTCAGACCAGGCGCAATTGATTTGGGCGATGGAGCCAGGGCGGACAGTTCTCACCTACAACGCTGCCGATTTCTGTCGGCTGCACAAGCGCTTCATCGAGGAAGGGAGACATCATGCCGGCATCATCGTGGCAGAGCAGCAACGTCACCCGGTTGGTGAGATGATGCGCAGTGTCCTGCGGCTCATGGCCCATCGCGATGCCGCAGCCATGACCGCCCGGCTGGAGTTTCCAAGCCAATGGATCCAACACCCGCGCTCGTGAGCCCCAAGGTCAAATGAACGCGACTGTTCAAATCCAAGTTGCCCAAGTCGCCGATCTGGAAGCCATCCGCGAAATCTACAACGAGGCGATCCTGATGACGACTGCCACGTTCGACACCGAGCCAAAAACCGCGGACGACCGGTTGCGATGGTTTCAAGCGCACGGCGAGCGGCATCCCATTCTCGTGGCGACGGTCGGGGGCCAGGTTGTCGGCTGGGCTTCGCTTACCGAGTGGTCTGATCGCCGCGCGTATGACGAGACGGCCGAGACTTCCTTTTATGTGAAGTCGGAGTTCCGGGGCCGTGGCATTGGCCGCAAGCTCATGGAAGCGATGATCGCGGAGGCCCGCCGGCACGGCTTCCACACGCTCATCGGACGGGTGGCAGAGGGGAGCGAGGCGAGCATCCACTTGAGCAAGAGCACGGGGTTCGCATTGGTGGGAACGCTCCGCGAAGTCGGACGCAAATTCGGCAGACGCCTGGACGTTCACATCTTCCAACTGGTGCTGGACTGACCGCGCTGCCAGGGTTTCGCTCCAGCCCGCACCGGCACGCGGAGGAGGCAACAGCGCCGCAATGATTGCTTGCCGCACCGTTGGGTTGCGGGCAAATAAGAGCCGCCTCCAGGCGCTGATTTCTGATTTATGAGCCAACACAAAGTCCTCGTTGTCGGCATGGGCAAACGCGGCGTGCATCACGCCACGGCCTTTCATGCCAATCCCAAATTCAATGTCGTCGGCATCTGCGACATTGACCAGAAGCGGCTCGATGACGCCGCGCCCAAGATCGGCAATCCGGAAAAAAGTCTGGACGCCGCCGCGCTGGCCGAAAAGCTCAAGCCCGACCTGTTCTGCTTCTGCACGCTGCCGCACCTGCGGCTCGACTTCATCAAAATGGGCATCGAGAGCGGCGCGAAGCTGATCGCCTTCGAGAAACCCGTTGCCATGACGAGTACCGAGGGATTGCAAATCAAGCAGGCGCTCGACCAGAGCGGCGTGAAGGCCGTGGTCAGCCACCAGCATCGTTACGGCGAGCATTACAAGCAGGTGAAAGAGATCGTCGCGAGCGGCGCGCTGGGGCGGGTGCATACCGTTTACGGCACGGCGACCGGCTGGGCCGCGCACATGCTCAGTCACCTGATTGATTACACCTGCTGGTTCAACAACTACGAATCCGCCGAGTGGGCGATGGCGCAGGCCGCCGGGCGCGGCAAGCTGGCGGATTTGCACACATCGCCGGATTACCTTGCGGGCGTGGTGCATTTCAAGAATGGGGTGCGTGGCGTTTACGATTGCGGCGCCGGCGCCCCCGACGTGCCCGAGGTGGATTCGAGCAAGGAGCACAAATTGTGGTGGCGCAAGGCGCGCATGGGCGCGCAAGGCAGCGAAGGTTTCGCCGAAGTCATCACCAACGGCGGCTGGCGCGCAGTCACCAAACGCAATGGCTATCAAATCGGCGCGGGCAGCATGGATTATGTCGAGGACATGCCGCCTTATGTGCAGGAAATGGCCGACTGGCTCGACGACGACAAAAAAGTCCACCCTTGCGCCTTCGCGAACGCGTATCTGGGTTTTGAAATCATGGCCGCGCTGTATCGTTCGGCGTCGGAAGGCGGACAGGTGGCGCTGCCTCTGACAAGCGGCGCGGACGAAATTGCCCTGCTCAAAGCCAGAGTGTCGGGGCGCAAAGTGCTCATGCCCGTGGCCGGCAGCGAGAAGGAATATCCGAACTGACCCACCGGAGCCGGCAGAATCACCAATCCCGCCGCTGCGCGAGAATCAACTCCCGAACGCCTTTCGGATCGGGGATGCCTTCAATCTTTTCGGCGGCTTCAACCGTGGCAGCGGTGGAAATCGTCATGTCGCCGATGCCAACCAACCGCGCGAGAAAACTCTGGTCTATGTCAATCGAGCGGATGTCGCGCGGGATGAAATCCTGGTAGCACTTGGAAAACAGCCCGCGCTCCAGCGTGACGCGATTTGTGTAAACGCGCAGGATGATCGAGGCCCGGCGGCACACCGCGATGATGGGCGGCACGATCAGGAAAAAGAAAAACAGGTGCCAGAAGTAATTCCACCAGGAAGGCCGCACCTCGGCGAGCAGTTCATCGCGCGGCGCCGCTTTCGCCGAGGTCTCGACCGGCTGCCCGACTTTCTCCGTCACTGGAAATCCGCAGGACGGACAGGCCTTCGCCGCCGTGGAGACTTGCTTTCCGCACTCCGGACAATTGATCAGCGCCATGGTCGTGTCACCGTCACCGAATCATCGAATCAAATCAACTGTGTTTCGCGTCTCAATGCGCCGGCGATTTCTTCGTGTCCATCCGTGCGCCTTCGTGGTTAATTCGGGGCGATGGAAGTCATCATTCAGCCGAACAAGGAAGCCGCCGCCCTGCTGGTCGCGCGCATCATCGCGCAGGATCTGCGCGCCAATCCGCACCTCGTGCTCGGCCTGGCGACGGGCACAACCATGGAGCGGGTCTATCGGCAGTTGGTACGGCTTCACCGGGAGCAGAAGCTGGATTTCTCGTTGTGCAGCACGTTCAACCTGGACGAATACGTCGGCTTGTTCCCCAGCGACCCGAACTCCTACCGGCATTACATGGACCATCACCTCTTCCGCCACGTCAACGTGGACCCGCGGAACACGCACCTGCCCAACGGCCTGGCCAGTGACCTCGACGCCGAGTGCCGCCATTACGAGGCGCTCATCCAGCGCTTCAACGGCATAGACCTGCAACTGCTCGGCATCGGCAAGGCGGGGCATATTGGTTTCAACGAACCGCTCTCGGCGCTGCGCTCGCGCACCCGCGTGAAGGCGCTCACGCCCACCACCATCAGACAAAACGCGGCGGCGTTCGGCGGCGAGGACAGGATGCCGCGCCGCGCCATCACGATGGGCGTGGGCACGATCATCGAAGCGCGCCGTTGCCTGCTGCTGGCCACCGGCGGCACCAAAGCGGAGGTGGTCGCCCAGGCGGTGGAAGGCCCGATCACCAGCATGGTCACGGCCAGCGCGCTCCAACTGCACGCCCGCTGCACCGTGGTCGTGGACGAGGAGGCCGGCGCAAAGTTGAAGGAGAAGAAATACTACCGCTGGATTTTCGACAACGAGCCGGAGTGGGAAGGCTACCGGTGAGTGTCGAGAACTTCGAGACCCGAACTTTGAACATTGCGCCCTGAACCGCCGCCTGCGCCACCCGATCCAATGAAAGGCAGCCTCGCGCGACATTGACAAGAGCCTGCTTCCCGCTCAGATTCTCCGCACTGACGCCACCCCGAGAACGCCGCCGCGCGCACGCGATGACACCGAGATTCAACCGACGATTCCGACCTGGCGCGCGGACTGCCGTCCTGGAGCGGGCCCAGTTCGCCTTCACGTTGATAGAACTTCTCGTGGTGATTGCGATCATCGCCATTCTCGCCTCGATGCTTCTGCCCGCCCTGAGCAAGGCCAAGTCCACCGCCATCCGCGCCCAGTGCGGGAACAATCTCAAGCAGTGGGGGCTGGCGGTGAACATGTACGCCGGCGACTCGAACAATTCCTTCCCCGACAATTCGCAAGGACTGGATTTAAGCTGGATGGGTGTCGAGATGAACGCGTTTTACCAGAAGTATCTTTACCCCAACCGCCGCGGCACGACGACCAATTTGCGCAAGCAAAACGACGTGCTCTACTGCCCCACCGACGAATGGCATCGCGTCGCCGAAACGACCGTCGTGACGGACAACACACCGCAATTGATCGGCTATTTCTACATGCCGGGCCGCGCCATCGCTCCGGAAAACAAATGGGGCAACACTTGGAGCTACAATTCCGCCGGCCTGGCGGGCTGGCATTTCCGGAAAAGGCTGGGCGGACAATACCGCAACGGGCCGATCATGAGCGACCGCCTCCAGGCCGTGGGCAGTTGGAGCATCGCCAACAATCGTGGCAGCCTTGGGTGGTCCACGACGTTCGACGGCAAGTCCATCCTGACCGCCAGCCATCGCGTGACCGGCGGTGCCCCGACCGGGGGCCAGTTCCTTTTCGAAGACGGCCACCTGACCTGGCACGGGTTCAAGCCGGCCAACCCGCGCGGCACGATTGACGTTGGTTCCATGACCGGCGGCTGGGTGTTGTTCTACAAACCGGCCACCGTCTCGACCAATCTCTGATGTCCACCGCCCCGCGCTTCGTCAGCCGGACGCACGCCGTCCGCTAATGGACTTCGCGCTCCGCCGGACGCGGCGCGGCGAACAACTGAATCCGGCCTGAGAGGTCCGCCGCCAGCAACTTCGTCCCGTCCGGCGTGAACGCCAGCCAGCGTAGCGGCTCACCCAGTTTGATGTCGCGGAAAACGGTCAACGTCTCCCGGCCCGTGGCCGCCTGCCAGAGTTTGATCGTGCGCCCATCGCCACTGGCCAGCGTGCGTCCGTCCGGAGAGAATGCCACCGCCGCGACGCCGCGTTTGTGGCCGGTCAGCGTGCGCACGAGTCGGCGCGCGGGCACGTCCCACACTTGCACGCTGTGATCTTCGCAGGCCGCCGCCAGTTGCGCGCCATCCGGAGACCAGGCAAGGGCGTTCACTCCCGTCGCAAAAGTGAGCGCGCCTCCACGGGCCAACGGGCTTCCCGGTGCCACGAATGAAACCAGGCCGTTGCCGTCTGCTTCGCGGCGCAAGATCGCGAGCGTCCCCGGATCGGGCGAAAACGCCAGCGCCACCACGGCCCGACCGGCCTCCGAGTATGCGGCATTCCCGTCCTCCGGCGCGCTGACGCGCCAGACGCTCAACGTACCGCGCGCGTCGCCGCGCGCCAGCCAGCGGCCGTCCGGCGACCACGCCCACGCAGACGCGGCCGGATCCGCCTCTGCCGCATCCGGCAACGCCAGCGTGCGGCGCAACGCGTTGGTCTGTGCCTCCACGTTCCAAGCCCGCAATTCGATGACGCGGCCAGAAGCGGCGTTGACGGTGAGAAGTTCCTGTCCGTTCGACCCGGCTTGCACCGGAAGCAGCGGCCAGGACGCGACAAACTCCGCGCGTCCGACCCGTCCGAGATCGCACATCACCACGCGATTCGATTCGCCACCCCGCGCCGCGAGCGCCGCGCCATCCGCCGACATCACCCAGGGCGCGAAACAACCGGCGAGCGGATCAGGCGCCAGGTCGAGCTGGTTCGTGGAGTTGGCCGCCCAGAGCATGACCGTGCGGTCTTTGCTGCCCGTTGCGATGAGCTGGCCGTCGGGTGACCAGACCGCCGTCGTGACCTCGTCCGTGTGGCCGCGCAGAATCGCCAGCGTCTGGCGCGAGCGGGCGTCCCACACGCGCGCCGTGTGGTCGGCCGAGCCGGTCACGATGCGGCGGCTGTCGGGCGAAATGGCCAGCGCGTGGATCTGCCCCTCGTGTCCGAACATCTCCCAGTAGTTCGTCACGCCGTTCGTGAATTCGTCCGTCAACACGGAATGCCGGTCCTTCTCGCTGGCGTTGAATCCGGCGATGAACCGCCCGTCGCGCGAACGCTCGCAGTAATCGAACCGATGTGCGCTCGGGATCACCGCAGCCATTCCGCCGTGCTCGAGGTCGAACTGCACCAACACTCCGTCCCGGCCGGCGAGCAATTGTCCGTCCGCCGTGAAACTGTGCAAACGATCGGCCGGCCCGAGGCGCGACAGCGGCGCCGCGGGGAAACCAACCCGCCCGGCCCCCTTGGATTCCTCGACAAACGCATCGGCGAGGTTGGAACTGGCGGCGCCGGGATTTTTCAAGAACTCCTGCCAGCGGAGCACGGCGATGAAGCGCTCCCCGCGCGCGTCTTGCGCCAGGAATGCGATCCGATCGGCAATCGGCGACCACAACACACGCCCCGGCGTACCGTCCAGCGGTAGTCGCGGTTTCAGTACGAAGTCTGCCTTCATCGTGCGCGTGTCGAAGATCGGCGCGTAACCGCTGGCCAGCGTGACCACCACCGCGCCGCCGTCCGGCGAGAAGGCCAGATGCAGGAACTGGTGGTCCGACGGCCCGGACCAATCAATCGCCCGCTCGGCTTTCCACGTCGTCGTGTTCCAGAACCACGCGGCGGGGCCGGCCTCCGACGAGCCGAGCCAGTTGCCATCCGGTGAAAACGTGACGCACTCGACGGGCCGCGAATGGGCGCGCAGCACGCGCAACTGGCCGCTGCGCGCGCGTTGCCAGAGATGCCGCCACTCGAACCCGCGCAAGTCCGGTTCGCCAGGACCCGGCATATGCGCTTCGAGGATGCGCCGGGCCAGGCCGAGATTTCCATCCTCGAGGCCCGTTTGCGCGATCTGCATGTCGGCGGCGTAAAGGTTTTCCCGCGTCTCCGCTTGCGCGTGACGGACCCGGGCGTTGGCGGCGAGCAGCACGACGATGACAACAACCGGCGCCAGCAACAGCAGCAGGGCCACGAGCGCCCAGGCCGGTTTGCGCCGCGCCCACTTGAGCGCCTGTTCGCCGAAGCCGGCGGGGCGCGCATGGATTGGTTCGCCGCGCAGCCAGCGTTCGAGGTCCTCGGCCAGTGTGCGCGCCGACGTGTAACGGCCCGCCGGGTCCTTCGCCAGGCACTTCAGGCAGATCGTTTCCAGGTCGCGCGGGACTTTGGGCGGCTGGAGCGTATCGGGCGGATTCGTGGAGTCACCCCGCGCCGACTCAGAGCCGGCGGCAGGAAGGCCGACCGAACTCCCAGGCCGGGAGACTTGCGCCACCCGGCCAGGAGGCGCTGGTTCATCCTCGGCAATTTTGCGCAACAGCGCGGCCACGCTCGCGGCCAGGAACGGGGGGCGGCCGGCGAGCAGTTCGTAGAGGATCGCGCCGAGGCTGTAAATGTCCGAAGCCGTGGTGGCCGCGCGGCTGCCGCCGGCCACGACCTCGGGCGCGAGATACGCCGGCGTGCCCAGCACGTCCCGGCTGCTGGTCACGTGCCCCTCCGCGCCTTCGCGCCGCGCCAGGCCGAAGTCCGTGACGAACGGTTCGCCGCGCTCGTCGAGCAGGATGTTTCCCGGCTTGAGATCGCGATGCAAAATGCCGTGCTGATGCGCGAAGTGGACGGCGCGGGCGACGTTGGCCATCAACCGCGCCGCTGAGGATGGAGAATGGAGAATGGACGATGGCGGCAAGACGCCTTTTCCATCCTCCACCCTCCATCCTCCATCTTCGATTCGTTTCGCCAGCGTGCCGCCCTCAATGAATTTCATCGCCAGGAAATGCCGGCCATCGCCGTCACCGACCTCGTAGATCGGGACGATGTTCGGGTGATCGAGTTGCGCGGCGGCCTCGGCCTCGGTGCGGAAGCGTTTTACCTCGAGATCGGATGCGAGCCGGCCAGTGAGCAGGAGCTTGAGGGCGACGATCCGGTTGAGCCGCAGGTCGCGCGCGCGAAACACCACGCCCATGCCGCCGCGGCCCAGTTGATCGAGCAGGTCGTAGCTGCCCACGCGTTCACTCGGCCCGGCGGGCGCGGGCATCTCTCGGACGGCGGCGAAGGGATCGTCCCCGGCCTCCTCGAAGACCGAGGCCACCAGGCAGGCGGGACAAAGCCCACGCGGCGCGCTCGGCGGAATGGCACGGCCGCACTTCGGACAACTCTGGCTGGTGACAGGCATCAACAATTTCGCCGGCGGGTCCACCTTCGTGGTCCTTGATGGTTCTGAACCGTTTCGCGCCAAAGAGTGCGCGTCAACCGGCCAGCGCGCCCAGCATGTGGCGGATTTCGTCCTCCACGTCCGCCAGGTCGGCGACGGTTTGCGCCACCTCGTCGCGGAACAATTCCGCGTAGCGCCGGCGCATCCGGTGGACGACGGACTTGAGCGCGGACTCCGTGACACCCAGCCGCGCCGCCACGCCGCCAAACGCGGCGCTGCCTTTCGGCTCGACGAGAAAGACCTTCAATTCGTCGAAGCGCAGGGCGTGGCCGGTGTATTCATCGGCGAGCCGGTCCAACACGCGCGCCAGCGTCGTCTCGGCCCAGCGGCGCTCGAAGATGCGGTCGGGCGTGAGCGTGTCCGCCGGTTCGAGCTGGTAACGCTCCTCGGCGTCATGATCGTCCAGCGAAAAGACCTGCGCGCCGCCGCCGCGCTTCAGGCGCGCGGCGTTGCGGCGCTCGTTGGCCATCATGTGTTTGAACGACGCCAGCAGGAACGAGCGGAAACGGCCCCGGTTCGGGTCGGCCAACTGCAACGAGTCCTTCGCGAGCAGCCGGGAGAAAAACTCCTGCGTCGTGTCCTGGGCCTCGTCCGGGCCGCAACCCTCGCGGCGGGCGAAGGCGTAGAGCGGAAACCAGTAGGCGCGGCAGAGTTTTTCGAGCGCCTCGGCGGCGCCGGCGGCGTCGCGCTGGCCGGCGCGCAGCACCAGGCTCCAGTGCGTGGTGGCAAAGCGCGCCGCGCCGCGCGGCTCGGACGGCGCGGGGCCGTGGCTGGAATCGGGTTCGGACAATCGCCTTTGTCTTACTCCAGCCCGGCGCAAAAAGCGAACCGGCAAATGAACAGCCGCCGGGATTCACGCCGGCCTGCGCGGCGCGTGGCCGAGATTGGACTTTGAGCGGCGTGGTGATTCCGTTCTACTGCGGTCCATGCGGGTGTTGATCGTCGGCTGTGGCTACGTCGGTCTGCCGCTGGGCGTTGAACTCGTGCGGACCGGCCACGTCGTGTTCGGACTCCGGCGCAATCCCGAGGCGGAAGCGGAACTGCGCGCGGCGCGCATCGCACCGCTGTTCGCCGACATCTCGGACGCCGCGAGTCTCGCCGGGCTGCCGCGCGATTTTGATTGGGTCGTGAATTGCGCCGCCACGAGCGGCGGCACGGTGGAGGATTATCGCCGGCTCTACCTTGAAGGCACGAGAAACCTGCTCGCATGGCTGCGCGAGACGCCGCCGCGCAGATACATCTGGACCAGCAGCACGGGCGTTTATGGCCAGAACGATGGCTCGGTTGTCGAAGAAACCGATCCCACCGCGCAGGTTGCCGAAACAGCGCGCGTGTTTGTCGAAACCGAGAAGTTGCTTGGTTCGGCTCAGGAGCAGAAAAACTTTCCCGTCGTGGTTTTGCGGCTGGCGGGGATTTACGGGCCGGGCCGCGGCTACTGGCTGAAACAATTCCTCAACGGCCAGGCGCGGCTCGATGGCGACGGCGCGCGTTTCATCAACATGATTCACCGCGACGACGTGGTGGGCGTGATCCTGGCCGCGCTCAAGCGCAGCCCGCCGTTTCCCGTTTACAACGTGGTGGATAACGAGCCGGTGAGCCAGCGCGATTTGTTCGAGTGGCTCGCGGCGCAATCGGGTAAACCGTTCCCGCCGTCCGCGCCCGAAGACGACGATGGGGTGCGCAAACGCGGGGTGACGAACAAGCGCGTCTCGAATCGCAGACTCAGGGAAGAGATGGGCTATCGCTTCAAGTATCCGACGTTTCGGGAGGGCTACGCGGTAGAGATTCGGCGAATGCAGGAGGAAGATCCTCTCCGAGTCGGGTCGCGGCGCGGAGGTGGTTTGTGAGGGTCTTTGTCCTCCCGACTTTTCTTGCAGAATGGTGGTTACGCTCGCCCTCACCCCGGCCCTCTCCCCCGGGGAGAGGGAGAAACTGTCGCCATCGTTCAGACACTTGGCCGACTGTGTCGCGGCCCACACTCTGCCGGCCTTCTAGCGGAAAACGCAGAAATAACCGGGGGCTCGGTTTCGCTGTGGAGCCGGACAATGATTCCCCCTCTCCTGGGGGAGAGGGCCGGGGTGAGGGCGTTCGTTCGTACACCACTTCTTTCGCCTCTTTCAAATCGGGAATCTGCTTTTGGCGAATCAGCGCCGCGCTCATTGCTTTCGTGAGTGGTTCAATCGCCGAACCGTTGCCGGAAGCCGACGGTTACCGCGGCATCTGGTATTCCAACCAGCCGACGCGGGACGAATACAAATTCAAATACAGCGGCGGCATGGCGACCTATCCCCAGCAACACGCGCCCATCGCGATCTACTGCAAGGAAGCCGACAAGACCTTTTTCGTCTATGGCGGCACGACGGCGCGCAGTGCGAAGGACAAGCAGGAACTGCTGCACATGGTTTCCTATTACGACCATAAGACCGGCCAGGTGCCGCGTCCGCGCATTCTACTGAACAAACACACTGACGACGCGCACGACAATCCAACGCTGCAAGTGGACGACCGGGGCTACCTCTGGATTTTCTCGCCGTCGCACGGCACGGGCAGGCCGTCCTACATTCATCGCAGCGCCAGGCCGTGGACCATTGACGAGTTTGAGCGCGTGCTGCTCACGAGTTTTTCCTACACGCAGCCGTGGCACGTGCCGGGCGAGGGATTTCTTTTTCTGCACACGCGCTATGGCGGCGGCAAGGCGCTGGGCATTGACGCCGCGCGCTGCCTGTTCTGGATGACGAGCGACGACGGCGTGAAGTGGAACGAACCGCAGATGCTCGCGGGCATCGAGATGGGCGACTACCAGATCAGTTGGCGCCACGGCCGACGCGTGGCCACGGCGTTTGATTTCCATCCCCGGCCGGTGGGCCTGAATGCGCGGGCAAATGTTTATTATCTCGAAACGACTGACCTGGGACACACCTGGCGGGATGTGCGCGGCGAGCCGGTGAAACTGCCGCTTACCAGCACGAACAATCCCGCGCTCGTTTGCGACACGCGAGCCGAAGAGCAGTTGGCCTATCTCAAGGACTTGAATTTTGATCGCGAAGGCCGCCCGGTCATTCTGTTCCTCACGAGCCAGGGCTTCGAGCCGGGCCCGAAAAACGGACCGCGGCAATGGCAGACGTTGCGATGGACCGGCAAGGAGTGGGTGCGCCGTCCGTTCACGACTTCCGGCAACAACTACGACCACGGCTCGCTCTACATCGAAGCCGACGGCACGTGGCGCGTGATTGCGCCGACCGAACACGGCCCGCAACCTTACAATCCGGGCGGCGAAATCGCGATGTGGACGAGTTCCAACCAGGGCAAGAGCTGGAAAAAGTTGAAGCAACTCACGCATGACAGCCGGCGCAACCATACCTACGTGCGGCGGCCGTTGAATGCACACCCGGATTTTTACGCGCTGTGGGCCGACGGCAATGGCCGCGAGCCGTCGGAATCATTTCTCTACTTCACCAACCGGAAAGGCGACCACGTGTGGCGGCTGCCGACGAGGATGGACGTGGATTCTGCGAAGTCGGAAATTGCATGGTAGGCGGAACGCGGCATTCACGCCGCCTCACTCTGATGACCGAGAGATCCCGAAATCAATTCGGCGCGACCTGATATTCTTGAGTTGAAGCGGCGTGAACGCCGCGCTCCGCTCCGATCATCACGACGTTGCGAGTAAATGACGTGGAATGGAAAAAGACGAGGCTCGTCGTCCGCCTTCGCCGCACGATGATGCACGCTGAATTCCCACCCAAACTTTGCTCGACAAACCAATTCTTCCCGCTCAATGTCAAAACCATGAAAAGGGATACGTCGCAAAAAGCGCCCTTAATAAGTTCTTAGACATGATGTGTGCCCCAAGAGTCATCGCCATTTGCTTGTCAACGGGAGGCACATTTTGGGCGGTTCTTCTACTTTTTTACATTGTGGGGATTTCTATCCACACTGGCGATGGGGCTGCTCGTTTCGCCGGGCTGTTCTTGCCAGGTTTCGCAGCTTACATCGCATGGCTGCTGCGTGCATTCGGGGTGAGGTTTGGGAGTTGGCGTCACGCTGTTTGGCTCGGCTCTGCGGGAGTCAACACGGGTTATTTTTTCCTCATGTTTCCACTGGACGAGTTCAATTGGGACGAGGCGTTCGGTCTCTTGGCGAGAGGGTGGTTGCTTCTCGCAGCAACGCTCTCGATTTGGGGGTTCTTTGGAGACAAACGAATTCCGCAGCCCGGGTCGAGCACACGCAGTGGACCAGCGGGCGTGAAACTTGCAGAGGATCATTTCAAGGTACTTTTAGATGAGCACCGCCACCACAATGTCCCAAACGAGTAGAGGCTGAGGCTCGCAGTAGGTGACTTTCACAGTTCGTCAGTTTCCCTCATCCCACCCGAAACGAAATGCGCGCGATGAGTTCGCGGCCAAAGCTGTGCTGCAGCCGGTCGAGGATTTCCTTGCGGCGGTAGCGGACGATTTCGGCGAGCCAGACGTTGCTGTCCACGTTGACGAAGAGCGTGCCTTTGCGCAGGCCGGCGGGCTGCGCGTGGGCGACGATGTTCGGGTCGAGCAGATTGTTCCAGATCTTCACCATCTCGATCTCGGCGCGGCGGCGGTCCATCCGCCATTCTTTCGCCACGCGCGGCAACACGTCGCCCATGTGGTGGGCGCGGAATGCCCGGGTGGCTTCCAGCGGCGCGAGGTCCACGCCACGCCATTGCGCGAGCACGCGCTGGCGCGCGGAGACTTTGCCGAAGCCGGGCGGGGGGATTCGTTTCGGAGGAAAAGACATCAGCGCGGTTGTCTTAATCCCTTTCTCAATCGTGATCCGTTCTACCGGAGATTAACGCAAGATTACGATCGAGCCCAAGGGAAAACGAAATCAAGCCACTGCCACCGGCTCCGCCAGTTCGGGCTTCACTTCCGGATGTTCGTCCAGCACCAGCACGCCGTGCGGCGGCAGATCGTAGCTGCCGCTGAAGGTGTTGCCGGTGAGGTAATCGTGCATCGGTTTGTAGAACTGGATGCGCACGGGCGAGTTCTGATGGTTGAGCAGGAAAAAGACTTTCGTGCCCTCCTTCTGGCGCAGGCCGACCTCGACGGTGTCCGGGACTTTGAGCAGCGGATGCAGGTTGCAAATCTGCCGCAGCCACGCCACGAGGTCGTAGTAAAAACTCAAGTGGCTCATCGTGCCGAGGTAAACCGCCTTGCCCAGGCCGAAGTTGTTCATCGTCATGGCCGGGCGCCCGGCGTAAAAGTCCTTCGCGTAGGTGGCCAGAATCTGGCAATCCTTCGGTTCGATGAGATCGCACCACAGCCGCGCCGGATGCAGGTTGTTGGTAGGGAAGGCGCCCTTGAACGTGAGATGATTCTCTTCGCCGGGCGGCAAAGGATCGAACTCCAGCACTTCCAGTCCGAACAAATCGGTCAGATCGTGCGGGTAACCCGAGTCGGGCGCGACGTGGTGTTCGTCCACCAGGCCGGTGTTGAACGTGCTGACCAGCGTCCCGCCGTTCTGGACGTAGAGCTTGATGCGGTCCGCCTCGCCGCCCGAGAGCAGGTGCAGCGACGGCGCGAAGACCAGTTTGTAGCGCGAGAGGTCTTCCGAGGGCCGCGCGAAGTCCACGAGGATGTTGCGGTCGTGCAGCGCGGTGTAGATGAGCTGGATGTGCTCGCGCAGGTTGAAGAACTTGTTGGGCTGCATCGGCTGCTGCAATGCCCAGTCGTTGTCGTGACTGTAGAGGATGCACGCGTCGGCTTCGACCCTGGTGTCTTTGAGCGCCGGGGCGAGCATCTTGAGTTCCTCTCCGATCTGGCGGATTTCCTTGAACACCCGGTCGTTGCCGTGGATGTGATGCGGCAGGACGGCGCCGTAAAACTTCTCGTTGCCGAAGCGGGGCTGCCGCCAGTGATAGAACAGCACACCGCTGGCGCCGCGCGAGATCAATTGATACGTGAAGAGCCGCACGATCCCGGGGCGCACCAGCGAATTCACGTCCTGCCAGTTCACCTGGCCGGCCTTTTGTTCGATGACCCAGAAACCGGTGTCGCCATCGGGCGTACGGATGTTTTCCTTCTTGAGCGAGCGGAGCAAATCAATCTCGCCGGCGAGTTCGGCGGAGCGGGCCTTGATGGCCGCGTTGCTCTCCACCGAAACGAAGTCCACCACGCCGGCCATGTCGAAGTGGTCGAACTTGCGTTGCAACGCGCGGAGATTGGTGGTGAGCGGATGATCGGGGCAAAGCTCGCGCAATACGTCGGCCTGCATCTTGATGAACTGCACGATCGTGTCGCTGCAAAAGCGGTTCCAGTCCAACAGCAGCGCGGGATTGTGCGTCGTCGGCGCGTGCATCGGCATCGGCACTTCATCCCAGGAATTGGCCACCTGCCCCCAATAGCGCAGGCCGAGCAGGTCGTTGAGCCGCTGAATGGTTTCGTATTTGGCTTCGAGCCAGAGATGCCACTCGCGGCGCGTTTCCTCGTTGAACGAAAACTCGGTTTGATGCCCGCCGATGCCGCTGTCAATCTGCCACGCGACGACCTGCGGATGTTGCCCCACTTCGCGCGCCATCGCGGTGACAATTTTTTTCGCGTAATCCCAGAAGACGTCGCTCGCCAGACAGACGGCGCGGCGCGTGCCCTCGTGTTTGACGATGCCGCGCTCGTCCACGGGGAGAATCTCCGGATGCTTCCGGGCCAGCCAGAGGGGCGGCGCGGCGGTGGGCGTGCCGAGGACGATCTTGATGCCGCGTCCGCCGAGCACGTGCATCACGCGTTGCATCCAGCCAAAATCGAACTGGCCCTCCTGCGGTTCACAGAGTCCCCACGAGTAATCTCCAATGCGGACAACGTTGATGCCGGCCTTGACCATGAGGTCGGCGTCGGATTCCCAGGCGGCCTCGGGATCGTCGGCGGTGCCGCCGTAAGGATGGACCCATTGCTCCGGGTAGTAATCAACGCCGAAATACATAGTGTGCCTAAACTGGCGTTCCGCGCGGTTCCACTCTAGCGACAACTTGCCCGTGCCTGCAATGCGAAAGTCAAAATAAAGTTTGCCGCGGCGTTTCAATCGCCTACTCGTGTCGCAGCCCCGCCTGCCCGGCGGCGGCCTCCCCCGGCCGTGTTTCCGGCGGATTTTGCAAAACCGTGACAACTGCGGCTTGCCGGCTGCGTAGGCTGTCGCCCAAATAGAACACAAATGGCCACCGCCCATGCGCAACGCAAACCGACCTTCCTTTGGCAGGCGATTCTCATCCTGCTGCCGGTCGTCGTGCTGGCGGCGTTTGGGTTGTTCTCGCTTCGCCAGGACCAGATGCTCGCCCAACTCGAAGCCACCGAGCGTGCCCAGGCCATCGCCGACGAGCTTCTTGCCAAAATTTGGGCCGAACTCTCCGAGCCGAAGTACTCTTATGAGTTCAAACACCCTTCGTTTCAAATTGATGATGAGGGCCGCTTGATTTTTCCGCCGCCCGCCTCGGCCCTGCCCGTTCCGAGCCCATTCGATCAGTCCGAACTCAACGCCGAACAATCACGTCTTTGGCTCGCCGCGCAGAATGCGGAGCGACGCGGCCTCGCATCTGCCGTCCAATCCTACCACGACGTCATCGACTCAAACCCGCCTGAGCATTTCGCCGCCGCCGCTCGGTACACCCTTGGTTTGCTGCGACTCCAACGGGGCGAATATGAAGCCGCAGCGGCCATGTTTGATTCAGTACTAGAAGAAAATCCCGGCGCTGTCGGCGAGAGCGGTCTCTCGCTACGGCCGCTGGCGCAAATGAAATTGCTCGAACTGGAGGCGCTCACGACCAATCAAATCAGCGCAAAACATTTCGTGCCGTTGGATTCATTTTATTCCAACGCAGTCTATCAGCCGTCGCCGCTGACGCCGTTTCTTTTGACTTTCAATCCGGAAAAAGAAGGCGGGTTGCCCACGGGCTATTCCACTCAAAGGTGGAAGAATCTTTGGGAAGATCACGAGTTGTCACGCGCGATGTTTTCGGCAGCCTGCACACACCTTCGCGGCGGCGACAGCCCTGCGTCATCACTTCTTTCGGTGGAAGCGACGAGGGACTTGGCGGAGACAAATCAAGCCGGCGCGACAAAGCAATGGTCATTGTTAGCGACTGCGGGGCGGACGAACGCAGTCGCGCCTCGCCGCTTTTGGTTCACCACGCCTGGCAGTTGGAGCCTGAGCTCGGTCACTGCGATGGGAACAAACCGGTCCGGCTTGGGAACTGAGAGCTGGACCTGGCTGGCCGGGCAGGTTGAAGGCAGCGCGACGGCTCATTGGTATGTCTGCCGCCCCGAGTCCGAGCTCGGATTACGCGTGAGCGAATTGGCAATCAACACAACGCGGGTTCCGGAGTACTTTGCCGTTGCGGTTGAGTTGGCCGGGAAGAAAATGACTGCCTTCACTCGCGATCACGGTGCCTGGCCAGACCTCCGCGCGTGGGAACATCAGTCTTGGTTCAGTCCGCACGCTTTTGGTGGTGGAGTGAGCAAATTGTATTCGGTCAGGTTGGCCACGCAAATCCTGGCGACGGCCACAAAAATGGAAGCGGGCGTTGAGCAGGTGAAGGTCAATGTTTATCTGACCAGCCCGACGACCATCTTCGAGCGCCAGCGCAATCGCGTGTTTCGGTTTGGTTGCCTTATCGCCATTTCAATTCTGGCCGCCCTGATCGGACTGGCCGCCGCGTGGGGCGCGTTCAACCGGCAGCAACAACTCAGCGAAATGAAATCCAACTTCGTCTCCAGCGTCTCGCACGAACTGCGCGCGCCCATCGCGTCGGTGCGGTTGCTGGCCGAGAGCCTGGAGCGCGGGAAGGTCTCTGAGCCGGTGAAACAGAACGAGTATTTTCGCTTCATCGTGCAGGAATGTCGCCGGCTCTCGTCGCTCATCGAAAACGTGCTGGACTTCTCGCGCATCGAACAGGGACGCAAGCAATACGAGTTCGAGCCGACGGACATCACCGCTTTGGTCGGGCAAACGGTCAAGCTCATGGAGCCGTGCGCGGTGGAGAAGGGCGTGCAGTTGAAATCCGAAATCCGAAACCCGAAATCCGAAATGAATGTGGACGGACGCGCGATCCAGCAAGCGCTGGTCAACTTGATTGACAACGCCATCAAACATTCGCCCAAGGGCGAAACGGTAACGGTAGGACTCGAGGTGTCAGGTGCGGAGTGTCAGGTGTCAGGTAGGCAGAAGTCGGCGATTGGAAACCAGGGATCAGACCCGCTGCCGCTTGACGCAACACGCAACACGCAACACGCCTCCCGCCTGACACCTGACACCTCGCACCTGACACTTTCGGTCACCGACCACGGCCTGGGCATTCCCGCTTCCGAACAGGAAAGGATTTTCGAGCGGTTCTACCGCCTCGGCTCGGAGTTGCGCCGCGAAACCCACGGGGTGGGAATTGGTTTAAGCATTGTCAAACACATCGTGGAATCCCACGGTGGCCGCGTGCGCGTCGAGAGCAAAGTTGGCCAGGGAAGCCGCTTCACGATTGAACTCCCCGACGCGAAATCCGAAAGCCGAAATCCGAGGACCGAATGAAATCCGAATACCGAAGCCCGAAGGAAGAACCAGCGTGCGCGCAAGCGTCTCGGATTTCGGGCTTCGGGTTTCTTTCGGATTTCGACCTTCGGATTTCGGATTTTTGATCATGGAACGCATCCTGATCATCGAAGACGAAACGCCCATGCGCACGGCGCTGGCCGATGTGCTCGCAGGCGAAGGCTATCGAGCGCTGACCGCCGCCGATGGCGAGATCGGCCTGCGCATGGCGCTGGACGAAAAGCCCGGCCTTATCCTGCTCGACATCATGATGCCCAGGCTCGACGGCTTCGCGGTCTGCGCGGAGTTGCGCCGGCTCGCGAACCCCGTGCCGGTGCTCATGCTCACGGCGAAAGGCCAGGTGGAGGACCGCGTGACTGGCCTGGACGCGGGCGCGGATGATTATCTCGTCAAGCCGTTCAGCACGGAGGAGTTGCTGGCCCGAGTGCGGGCGCTGCTGCGGCGCACACGCAAACTTGGGCGCGCGCCGACGAAGTTGAAACTCGGCGACGTGGAAATTGATCTGGCCCGGCAGTCGGCGATGCGCGGACGGAAACAAATTCATCTCACGGCGAAGGAGTTTGCCATGCTGCGGCTGATGGCCGAGGCGGCGGGCGAACCGGTGTCGCGCGAAAAATTTCTCGACGCCGTCTGGGGCTACACGGTGTTCCCGACAACACGCACGGTGGACAACCACGTCGCCAGCCTCCGGGCGAAGCTGGAGAAAAATCCCGATGCACCGCGGTGGATCAAGACGGTGCACGGCGTGGGATACAAACTTGAGTCGTAGCAGCCGACGTGAGGAGGCTCATTCTCAAGGCAGAACGCGCAATGACAGATGAAGAGACAAGTCAGAGCCTCGTTACCTCGGCTGCTACGGGAAAAGACGATTTTGCAAAAGCGTGACAATTCGCACGGGCCGGATGCGTCAAAGTTGAAATGAAATTGCGAGAGCCATGAAAACCAAATTCTTGATCACCGGAATGCTCCTGACCGCCGTGACGCTCTTACGCGCGGCCACCAACGACCTCACGTCCGCCCTGCAAAAGGGGCTGTTCGAGGAAGAGGCCAACCACAACCTCGAAGCGGCGGCGCAGGCGTACCAGGCCGTGAGCGCGCGATTCGACCAGGACCGCAAGCTGGCGGCCACGGCGATTTTCCGGCTGGGCGAAGTTTATCGCAAGCAGGGCAAGCCCAACGAAGCCACGGCGCAATACGAACGCATCGTGCGGGAGTTTGCGGATCAGCAAACCCTCGCCACGTTGAGCCGGCAGAATCTGGCCGGGTTGGGCTTGAAAAGCGAAACCCCACTGGTTGCCGGCCCGGCGCTCGCCGCTTCACCGGAAGCACAGGAACTGGAACGCACCGAGCAAATGCTGGCGCGGTTGAGTGGTTGGGACTTTTCCCAGATTCGCAAGCTGCTCCCGACGGTCGTGCCCGACGCCGAGTTCGAGCGGTGGGAGGCCGAACTGCGACGCGCCGAAACTGGTGTGGCTGGCCTGAAGTTTCAAACGGTCAGTGACGAAGCCCGTAACAATGCCGCGATCAGGGTGGCGGAGGCGACGGACCAAGCGATGAAGCGTTATGCGGTCATCCTGAAGACCTTGAACGACCGCGTGGACATGCTGAAGGCAGCCCTGCCCAAGCGGCAAAGCGCAGCCGTTTCCGAGGGCCATGGTGCCACGCAGGACGCAGCTTTGTTGCAACGGATCAAAGCCCTTTCTCTGACTGAAGCCCGCCAGCTCCTGCCAACTCTGGTACCGGATGAACTGCTGACCAGGCTGCTGGAACAATACCAGGCGACCGAAGCGCAACGCGCTGAGCGGGCCGGCAATTATGCGCCAGAGCATCCGGAAATGAAGTCTTTGGATAATCTGCTCAAAAAGCTGGACGAGCAAATCAAGGTTCGCGTCGAGGGCGTCATCAAAGCGTTGGAAATTCGTGTTGCCGCGGCTTCTGCCCCTGCTGGAAGCGCAGGCGCTGCAACCCAGTCCACCACCACCGACGACGAGGAAAAAGAAATCCGCCGCATCCAGGCGATGATCAAGAATAGCCCCGACCTCATCAACGCGCCGTTGGGTGATCCCAACCTCACGCCGCTGTGCCGCGCAGCCCGCATGGCGCAGTCGCGGGTCGCGGAGTTCCTGTTGTCCAATGGCGCGGACGTGAACTTGAATCGGCCCCTCTCCTACGCCGCAGGTGACGGGCATAAAGCGATGGCCGAATTGCTCCTGCGGCGCGGAGCGGCGGTCAATGCCGCCGACAGCGCAGGTCAGACGGCCCTGCACCGGGCGGCAGAACGCGGATTCCTGTCGGTCACTGAGGCTCTCCTGGCCGCCAAGGCCGACCCGAACCTCCGCGACGAAACGGCGCGCACGCCGTTGACGCTTGCAGTGGAGTACGGCGCCCGGCCCGTGGCGGCGGCACTGCTCGCAGGCGGAGCTGATCCGAACATTGTCAGCCGAACGCGCAAGAGTTGGGGGCGCGATCGGACGACCGAAGGTGCGCCGCTTCATTTCGCCGTCGTGTCCGGAAGCGAGGCGATGGTCGCCCTGCTGCTGACCAATCGCGCGGACCTGGCCTTGCGCAATTCCTTCGGTGAATCGCCGCTCGACATCGCGGCGATTCTGGGCAAGACGGCCATTGCGGCTCAACTGCTCGCCACGGGCGCGGAGGCGAACGGTGCCGAGCCTGCCACAGGTGCATCAACCCCGTTGCACCACGCCGCAAGCGGTGGGCACCGCGACGTTGCCAAGCTCCTGCTCGAACATGGCGCCAATCCGAACGCAACCGCTGTTTACGGCCAGGCTGAGGTCACGCCATTGATGATCGCCGCCGGCAACGGAAACACCGAGATCGTTTCGCTGCTGCTGAAGCACAAGGCCAATCCAAATCTGCTGGATGCGGAAGGCAAAACAGCGCTTTGGAACGCCATCTACAGCCGCAAAGTGGACGTGGTAAGATTGCTCCTGGCGAACGGAGCGAATCCCGACCAACCCCGTCGCGACGGCTATCCGCCTCTGGTCATCGCCATTGGCAACCTTCAGGACAAAGACATCGCAGCCGCGCTTCTGGATGCCAGGGCGGACGCAAACGCGAAGGACAAGAGCGGCATGACTCCGCTGCATTATGCGGTTGAGTTCAATCGGAAGGACTTCGTTGAGCTGCTATTGGCAAAGGGCGCTGATCCGAACGTGCGCAACAATGCCGGCCGGACTGCGTTGGACCTCGCCAAGGTGGGACTGCCTCCAGGCGGAGCCATCGCAGTCATAGGGCCAGGCGCCACGCCTGTCGCTGCCAGTGCGCGCCCCGAGTCCGGCCAACCGCTCGCCGCGTTGCTCCGCCAGCACGGCGCCGTGGATGATTTGCCGGACTTCACGAGTATCCGTGTCACGCGCGGCACAAGGAGTTCCCATTCGGTTTTCGGGAAGGACAGCGCGGCCTTGAATCGCTTCACACTGTTTGAATCATTACTCTATTATTACGAACGGGGTTCCGCGGGTTCCGTGGCCGGCCCACAGAACCTGGTATTTCCAGACCTGTCCCGGATCGGTATCCAGCGCTCGACCGCCAGCAAACCCAAGGAACGAAAAGAAATCATCGTCAACTTGCTGACCGCCGCCAACGGCGTTGATTGCTCGAAGGATCTGCCACTGGAACTTGGTGACGTGATCGAGATTCCGGAGCGCGAACACACGCTGGCTGAACAGAAGGTCGGGCTGACAAATCAGCAGCTTGAGGAGCTGGCGAAATGCGTCGCCAAGAAAGCGCGGTTCGTGGTCAGGGGTGAGACAGCGGCGGTCACATTGCCCGCCTCCTGGGCTTATCTCTCATCGGCGCTGGTTCACCCGGACGTGCAGAAGATTCTTCGCTCTTCCTCTGATCTTTCTCGCGTCAAAGTCAAGCGCACTGATTCCAAGACCGGCAAGACGCAGGAACTCCTGGTGGACGCCGAGCGGTCTCAACGGAAGTGGACGGCGGAGGACCTCTGGCTGCGCGACGGCGACGTGATCGAAGTGCCGGACAAACCATAGCAAACTCCAAACACCAAGCACCGAACTCCAAAGAAGCTCCAAGCTCGAAGCCCACATCCCGCAGACGAATCGTCGTCGTTGAAGTCTGATGCGTCGGACTTCCTTGGAACTCGGATTTCAGGGTTTGGTTTTTGGAGTTTGGAGCCTCCTCACCTGCCTGCTCTCAAGCGGAGAGTGGTTTGAGCCTCGTTACCTCGTCTGCTACGGCGGATTGAATCAGCCCGCCGCGATTTCCTGCGGCCCCTTGCCGCCGTTGACGAGGAAAAGCGCCGCCATGCGCACGGCGATGCCATTCGTGACCTGCTCCAGAATCAGCGAGCGCCCGCTGTCGGCGATGTCGCTGTCAATCTCCACGCCGCGGTTGATCGGGCCAGGATGCATGACGAGCGCGCCCGGTTTTGTTTTCAGCAGACGTTCCTGGTTCAGGCCGAACAGTTGGGTGTATTCGTTGAGGCTCGGGAACATCGTCTTGCGCTGGCGCTCGTGCTGGATGCGCAACAGATGAATGATGTCGGCGTCGCGCAGCGCGTCATCCACGTCGTGCGTCACGCGGCAGCCCATCGGCTCGAAGGTGCGCGGCACGAGCGTCGCCGGGCCGCAGAGGGTGACCCGCGCGCCGAGTTTCGTGAGCGCCCAGATGTTGGACCGCGCCACGCGGCTGTAAAGGATGTCGCCGAGGATCGTGACGTTGAGGCCTTCGATGCGGCCCCGGCGTTCGCGGATGGTGAACGCGTCGAGCAGCGCCTGGGTGGGATGTTCGTGCGCGCCGTCGCCGGCGTTGATGACGTGGGCGTTGAGCACGCGGGAGAGGAAATGCGGCGCGCCCGCGGCGCTGTGGCGGATGACGATGAAGTCCACGTTCAACGCCTCGAGGTTGCGCGCAGTGTCCTTGAGCGTCTCGCCCTTCTTCAGCGACGAAGCCTCGGCGGTGAAGTTGATGATGTCGGCGGAAAGGCGTTGTTCGGACAGCTCGAAACTCGTGCGAGTGCGCGTGGAAGGCTCGACGAACAGGTTCACCACAGTCTTGCCCCGGAGGGCCGGGACTTTTTTGATCGCCCGTTCGCCGACAGCTTTGAAAGCGCGGGCGGTGTCGAGCACGGTCAGAATCTCCTCCGCCGTGAGCGATTCGATGTCGAGCAGATGTTTGCGATGCCAGCTCATTTTCTTTCCACCACCACTTCATCCTCCACACCCGGTTCGCCGAATCGGACGTGGACTTTCTCCGTGAGCGAGGTGGGCACGTTCTTGCCGACGAAGTCCGCCTTGATCGGCAGTTCGCGGTGACCGCGGTCAATGAGCACGGCCAGTTGAATGCGCCGGGGCCGGCCGAAATCGTTCAGCGCGTCCATCGCGGCGCGAATGGTCCGCCCGCTGAACAGCACGTCGTCCACCACCACCACCGTCTTGCCCGTCACGTCGAAGGGAATCTGGGTGGGATGAATGTGCGGTGCGGCGCGCTGGTCGAGGTCGTCGCGGTGCATCGAAACATCGAGGCTGCCCGTGGGGACGGGATTGCCCCAGAGACCGGCCAGCAAGTCGCCCAGGCGCGCCGCGAGCGGCACCCCGCCGCGCTGGATGCCGACAAGCACGACGTCGCTCCCTGCCTCGTTGCGTTCGGCGATCTCGTGTGCGATCCGGGTCAGCGCGCGCTGGATAGCGGCGGCATTGAGAATGACGGAGGAGTCAGCCATGTGGGGAAAATCCAAAATCCAAACTCCAAACGCCAAAGAAATCCCAAACTTCAAACTTCAAATCATGCCTCCCACGGGCCAGGTTCGGAGTTTGGTGCTGGGTGTTTTTTTGGTGTTTGGAGTTTGGTGCTTGGTGTTTTGCGACTTCGCCTGCGCCGTCGCCTGTGAGCAAAAAAGAAAAGCGGACCCGGCACTCTGCCGAGTTCGGGGGAATAATGGTCTTGTTCATGCGCGTCCTTGGCGGCCTCGCGGGGCCGGCTTAAAGGACCGGTTCAATGGATTACTGATTCGTGGCCTGGGACTGGCGCGACTTCCGCCATTTGGACCGGTGCTTGACGATCCAATCGGTCAGTGCGCGCTCGAATCCGATGTCATGCCCGGCCTTCTCCGACTCGAGCCACTTGTGCTTGAGGATTTCCTCCCGCTCCGCTTGAAACTCGCGATAGAGCGAGGAGTTCTTCAACAAGTCACTGGCCGGAAGCTGCTCTTTTCGTTCGTCCGACATGCGTCCAAATCAATCGCGGTGCAACCCTAGGCGGCGGTGCGCCGGTTGACAATGCAAATCTGCGCCGGATCTTGCGTCACGGAATTCGGTTCTGGTTCAGCCACTTGGCGGGCCGCGTTCCGCCGCTTGGTTGACAATCTCCTGCACTGGTGATTCTCTCCTCTCGCAGCCTAAATCCGGCTTCCTTCCTGAGGTCGGATGCGGGGGACCCAAAATCCTCAAGCGATTGAGGACGGGGCGCAGGCGGTTCGGCAACGAAACGCCAGGCCACTTTCAAGGCCCAGCCCGTCAGCTAACCTCGCCGGCATTTGGAAGGGCGATCCTCTAGGCCCGCATGTGCGGGATCCACGGTCACCCCGATACAACCGCGTTGTGTGCGCGCCCGGCGATAAACCGCGCGCAAACGCAACCACATCGGAGACAGGTTATGACATTGGTCGCAGCAGCAGCAGCAGTCGGCGGCTTCACGCCGGTTCTCATCGTTATCGGGTTCATCGTTCTTGCACTCGCGTTGTTCGGGCCGTTGGTGCTCGGTGCCGTGCTGATCCAGGAACGACAGGTTGGCATCGTCGTGAAACGGTTCGGCGGGCGCGGACTTTCGCCGGGACGTTTGATCGCGCTCGGTGGCGAGGCCGGTTATCAAGCCGACACGCTCGCGCCGGGACTGCATTTCGGTTACTGGCGCTGGCAGTATCGCATCATCAAAGTGCCCGTCACCGTCGTGCCGCAGGGTGAAATTGCCCTGGTCATCGCAGCCGACGGCGCGGCGATTCCAGCGGAGCGCATTCTTGGAAAGATTGTTGACGGCGACAACTTCCAGGACGCGCGCAAGTTTCTCGTCAATGGCGGCGAAAAAGGCCGGCAACTGGGAATCCTCACGGCGGGCACGTATCGCATCAACCTCGCGCTGTTCACCGTCATCACGTCGGCAACGGCCGCGGAGCACGGCATGGCCGGGGGACAATTGGATCTGCACCGCGTCTCGGCGGACATGGTCGGCATTGTCACCGCGCTCGACGGGCAACCCATTGACGCGGGCGAGATCGCCGGCACGACCATCGCCGGTCACGACAACTTCCAGAAAGCCCAGGCGTTTCTGGATGGCGGCGGGCGGCGCGGATTACAGGAACAAATCCTGTTGTCCGGCACGTGGAACTTGAATCCGTGGTTCGTGCAGGTCGAACAAGTCCCGATGGTGCAGATACCCATCGGCTACGTCGGAGTCGTCATCTCGTTCGTCGGCAAGGCACACGTGGACGTCAGCGGCCTGGAATTCAAGCACGGCGATCTGGTGAACGTCGGCCACAAAGGCGTGTGGGTCACGCCGCTTTATCCCGGCAAACATCCGCTCAATACGCGCGTGATGAAGGTCGAACTCGTGCCCACGACGAACATCGTGCTGAACTGGGCGAGCCGCACCGAGGCGCATCATTACGACGAGAAACTCTCGTCTATCACCGTGCGCTCGAAGGACGGCTTCGCGTTCAACCTCGACGTGTCACAGATCATCCACGTCGGCGCGCTTGATGCCCCCAAGGTCATCAGCCGTGTCGGTTCGATGCAAAATCTTGTGGACCACGTCCTGCAACCGACGGTCGGAAATTATTTCCGCAACTCGGCGCAGGATTACACCGTGCTCGACTTCCTCAGCGCCCGCGGCCAGCGCCAGGCCGAAGCCGCCGAGCACATCCGCAAGGCCATCGGCGCTTACGACGTGCAGGCGATTGACACGCTCATCAGCGACATCAATCCGCCCGCCGAGCTGATGCTGACGCAAACGGACCGCAAGATCGCCGAAGAGCAACGCAAGACCTACGAGACGCAACGCGCCGCGCAGGAACAGCGCCAGCAACTCGTGCGGCAAACGTCCCTCGCCGACATCCAGCATCAGGTCGTCGGCGCCGAGCAGGGCGTGAACATCGCCGAGTTGAAGGCGAACGCCAACGTCAAGCAAGCCACCGGCGACGCCGAATCCACGCGCCTCCGCGCGCTCGGCGAGGCCGAAGCCATCCGCGCCACGGGCAAGGCGAAAGCCGAAGCCTACCGCGTGGGCGTCGAAGCCATCGGCGCGCAGGGTTACACCGTGATGCAACTCATGCAGATCGTCGGCGAGCGCAACGTGCGCATCGTGCCGGACGTGGCTGTGAGTGGCACCACCAGTGGCAATGGCCTCGTGGACGGCCTCCTCGGCGTCATGCTGAAGGACCAAACCAAGAAAGCCGCTTGAGCAAACACGCCGGCAGGACGAAATCACAACCCGTCCTGCCGGCCATCGCTGATTCTATCCCATGAACTCAAATCGCCAGAAATGCCCGGAGTGCGGCGGCCAGGAACTTTTTTCAACAACCACAGGTTCGGGCGGAGGCTACGGGCCGATTTTGCTTCCTGGCCTCGGCAGTTTCCTTCGCCTTGCAAAGTTTCGCGTTGTGGTTTGCGCCGCGTGCGGCCTGGCCCGGTTCTATGCCGACGAGCAAGCCCGCGCCAGGCTGCCGCAGGCCAAAGTTTGGAGGGCCTTGTGAACTGGCTCAAAAACATTTTCATCGGCAAGGCCCGCAGCCTTTCGGATGAAAAAATCTTCCACAAAGTTTCGCTCATCGCGCTCTTCGCGTGGGTCGGACTCGGCGCGGACGGCTTGTCCTCGTCCTGCTACGGACCGGAAGCGGCGTTTCTCGCGCTCAAGCAACACACATTTCTCAGCGTCTTCGTCGCCCTCGCGTCCGTGCTGACCATTGTGATCATTTGCCTGAGTTACTCGCAGATCATCGAACTCTTTCCGGCCGGTGGCGGCGGCTATCTCGTCGCCAGCAAACTCCTCTCCCCGCGCGTCGGCGTGGTGTCGGGTTGTGCGCTCATCGTGGATTATGTGCTGACCATTTCCATCAGCATCGCCAGCGGCGCGGACGCGCTGTTCAGTCTCGCGCCGCCGCACTGGCAGCATTGGAAAATTACGTTCGCCGCGGGCGGTGTGGTGTTGCTCACGCTGCTGAATTTGCGCGGTGTCCGCGAAGCCGTGCTCATCTGGGTGCCAGTGTTCTTTTTGTTTTTGCTGACGCACGGATTCGCCATCGGTTACGCGCTGTTCACCCACGCCGGAGAAATGCCGCAACTCGTCAGCGGCGTTGGCGCGGACGTGGGCCGCACGTATTCGGAGATCGGGTTCTTCGGGATGCTGATGGTGATTCTCCGCGCCTACAGTCTCGGCGCGGGCACCTACACCGGCATCGAAGCCGTGAGCAACGGCCTGCCCGTCCTGCGCGAGCCGCGCGTGCAAACCGGTCGTCGCACCATGCTCTACATGGGTCTTTCGCTTTCGCTCACCGTCGCGGGCTTGCTCGTGGCGTATCTGCTCTTTCACATTGCGCCCGTGGACGGAAAAACCTTGAACGCCGTCTTGTTCGAGCAACTTTCGGCGCACTGGCCCGTTGCGCTCGGAAAAACTTTCATCTTCCTCGCGCTGTTCTCGGCTGCGGCGTTGTTGCTCATCGCCGCACAGGCCGGCTTCCTCGACGGCCCGCGCGTGATGGCAAACATGGCGCTGGACCGCTGGTTTCCCGTGCGCTTCGCCACGTTGAGCGACCGGCTCGTCACCCAAAACGGCATCCTGCTCATGGGCGGTGCGGCGTTGTTCGTGCTGGTGCTGGCGCACGGCTCGGTCGAATTGCTCGTCGTGCTTTACAGCATCAACGTCTTCATCACCTTCAGCCTCTCGCAACTCGGCATGGTGCGGCATTGGTGGTTGCATCGCGCGACCGAGTCGCACTGGCGGAAAAAACTTTTCATCAACGGCATCGGCCTGACGCTGACGGGCGGGATTCTCATTTCGCTGTGCGTCGTAAAATTTTTCGAAGGCGGCTGGGTAACACTCGTCGCCACGGGCGCGTTGATTGCCGCGACCTTCTGGGTGCATCGCCATTACCAGCAAACCCGCGCGCAACTGCGCCGCCTCGACGAACTCGCCCATGTCGCGGACACGCCAGCGCCAAAGTCACAACCTCAATCGCCGCCGCGCGCCCTCGATCCGCAGGGCCGCACCGCCGTGATCCTGGTGAACGGGTTCAACGGACTCGGCCTGCACACGTTGTTCGCCGTGGTGCGGATGTTTCCCAACCTGTATCAAAACTTTGTGTTCGCGCAGGTCGGCGTGATTGACGCGGGCAATTTCAAAGGCGCGACGGAAGTCGAAAACCTGCGACGGCACGTCGGCGGCGAAGTGGAGCGTTACGCGGCCTACATGCGCGCGCGCGGCTGTCCCGCCGAGGCGCGCTTCGTCATCGGCACGGACGTGGTGGAGGAAGCGACCGGACTGTGCGCCGACATCGCCCGGCAGTTTCCGAACTCGCAGGTTTTCGCCGGGCAACTGGTTTTCCCGAACGACAGCTTTCTCACGCGGCTGCTGCACAACTACACCGTGTTCGCGCTGCAACGCCGGTTCTATCGCGAAGGCTGGCCGATGTTGATTCTGCCGATCCGGGTTTGAGGGAAAAATCCCGATTTGCCAAATACCGCCGGCTCAGGAATAGTTTCGCCATGAGCAATCGGCAGCGCGTCATTGAACTGGTCACCAAGCTTCCGCCGGACATGGCTTTGGAAGACATTGCGCGGGAGATTGAACTTCTGGCCGGCATTCAGACCGCGCGCGAGCAGGCCCACCGCCAGGAAGGCGTCCCCGCCGAAGACGCCCGCAAGCTCGTGGATTCATGGGCTGCCCGGTAATTCTCACGCCGCAATCCTTGGACGATTTGCGCGACATCGTCCGGTTCATCGCGCAGGACAATCAGGAAAAAGCAAAGACCTTCGGCTACGCTTTGATTGATAAAGCCCTGTCCGTCGGAACCTTTCCTGAGCTGGGCCGCGTTGTTCCTGAACTGGAAGATTCATCCGTCCGGGAAATCATCCACGGTTCTTATCGTATCATCTACGAAGTCTTTCACGAACCGACCGCCGTTTATGTGCTGCGTTTCTGGCATGGCGCGCGTGGCGTTCCGGAAATTCAGAAAGGTTGATTGGACGTGCAAGTTTCCGGCGCGCAACTTTGGCTGGAGAGGAAAATTCTCCGGGCGCAATCTGCAAGTCGTGAAAAATATTGGGCTGAATATTTGAATCTGAATTACTTGCCACGTAGTGCCATGTCCTCAAAAAAACTCATCGTCCTGATTGTTTCTTTCATTTTGGCTTTTATCGTGGGCGATGGCCTATTCCCGACACCGAATGTTGTAGGCGGAGGGGCGGCGAAAATGTGCCTCCTCATTTTTTTGACGGTGGCTTTCAAAGCGACGATTGAGTTTTTGTTGAACAGGCGCAGGAAGATGAAAGCCGATAAGAAAAATGATAATCAGCAGATTGACCAGTAACCTTTCAGGTCCTATCAATCTCAGTCAGTTTCTTTCGCCTCACCCCAACTTCTCCCGCACCGCCTCGGCGATTTTGAGGAAGGCTTGACCCGCCGGTTGGTCTGGCGCGGAAACGACAATTGGCACGCCGCGGTCGCCGCCTCAAAACCGATAAACATCTTTCCGATGCCGCACGCGTTGGATTTCTACCAGCTTCGATTCCCTGACGACTTCGTAAACAATTCGGTAATCGCCCAACCGGATGCGATAGGCGTGTTCTGAGCCGCTCAATTTTCCACGCCGTGAGGAAAAGGGTTTTCCGCCAGATCTTCAACCGCCTCAACAATCCGTTCCACGACACTGGCAGGCAGCTTGCGCAGGTCTTTGCGGGTGGATTTCTTCCACTCAATGCGGAAGGCCATTGCGCTTCAATCCCTTCTTGAACTCTGTATGCGGGATCGTTTCTTCGTCACGCCGTTCGGCGATTACTGCCAAATCATCCAAGTCCTCCAGAAGTTTTTCGTAATCGTTAATCGGCAAGACGACGGCGGTTTTCCGTCCTTTTTTGTTCGTCAAGAATTGAACAGGCGCGCTCATGCTTGGAAACTAACGGCTGGGCGGGGGCGATTCAAATTTTTTCAGCACCGCCTCGGCGATTTTGCGGAACGCCTGCCCCGCCGGTTGGTCCGGCGCGGAAACCACCACCGGCACGCCACGGTCGCCGCCTTCGCGGATTTCGGTGAAGAGGGGGACTTCGCCGAGAAAGGGAATCTTCTGTCGCTCGGCCTCGGCGCGTCCGCCGCCGTGGCCGAAAATTTCCACGCGTTGTCCGCCGGGCGCGGTGAAGTAGCTCATGTTCTCCACGATGCCGAGCAGCGGCACGTTGACTTTCGTGAACATGGCGATGCCTTTGCGCACGACGCCGAGCGAGGCTTCCTGTGGCGTGGTGACGATGACGCCGCCGTCCAGCGGCACGGTCTGGCAAAGCGTGAGTTGCGCGTCGCCCGTGCCCGGCGGCAAATCCACGAGCAGAAAATCCAGTTCGCCCCAGTCCACGACGGTGATGAATTGCTGGATGGTGCGCTGAATCATCGGGCCGCGCCAGATGACGGGTTGATCGTCGTCGAGCAGGAAGCCCATGCTCATCAACTTCACGCCGTGGCTGGTCGGCGGAATCATTTTCTCGTCGTCGCTCAAGCCGGGCTTTTGCTTGATGCCCATCATCAGCGGAATGCTCGGCCCGTAAATGTCGCAGTCCAACAGCCCGACGCTTGCGCCAAGGTGCTTGAGGGCACAGGCGAGGTTGACCGAAATGGTGGATTTGCCGACGCCCCCTTTGCCACTGGCGACCGCGACAACGCGCCGGATGCCGGCCACGCGATTCTGATTGGCCCACGGCGACTTCCCGCCTCCAGCCGGAGCTCCCGGCGCGGCGGCGGGTTGCTTGACCTCGACGTGGACGAAGTTCACGCCGGGCAGCGCCTTGAGGACGCGTTCGCTCTCGGCCTTGATTTGTTGCGCGGCTTCCGTGTTCGCGGAGGTCAATTGCATTGAAACGCTGATCGCGCCGTTGGCCGCGTTGGCTTCCTTGATGAGGCCGAAGGAAACGATGTCGCGCGAGTAACCGGGATACTTCACGGTCTTCAACGCATTCTTGATGTCATCCGGCGAGAGCGTGCTCATGAACGAACCTAAGTTGCCAGCCGTGGGGCTGAAGGCAAGTTTCGTTGAAGCCGGTCAACCGCTTGAAGCGCCGCGCACTTATCGGCGATGTGGCAGCCCGCGTGGTCGAGGAACCTCTGCTACTCCTGAGCGGACGTAGAGATTTACCAGCCGCATGGTTCGGTTGTCCACGAAGGCGCGGGAAAGCCGAGGGTCCGCTGCGAGCGAGCAGACACACTCGGTTCCACCCGGTTCACCGCGGAGCCGGCGTCGAAGCGAGTCGTGAGCGCAGCAGGTGCGTCACGGCTTTCACCGCCAGTTCCGGCGGGAAGATCGGTTTGGCGATGAGATCGTTGCCGCCGCTCAGAACGCTCCGCGCGCGGTTTTCGAAATCGGTGTGTGCCGTGACGTAAATGACCGGCGTATTCCGATAACCCGGCAGGGTGCGCATCCTTTTGCACAGCTCAAACCCGTCCATGCCGGGCATCTCCACGTCCGCCATGACGAGGTCATAGTGGTTTTCCTCGAGCATCCGCAGGGCGCTCTGGGGGTCGGTGGCGCTGTCGGCGGGCAGGTGCGCGCGCAGCAGCGCCGCAACCACGACGCGGTTGGCGACCGGATCATCGTCCACCACCAACACCTGCGCCGAAAACTCGGTGTCCCCGCCCGATTCGCGGGCGCGCGCGCAAAGGTCGCACAGGAAATCCACGCTGAACACCATCGTCCGCAAGACCGAAGGAGTGACGAACCCCGGTTTTTCGCGCAGTTCGAAAAGCAACGCCGCCAGGGCGCTGGCCAGCAGCGAGATGTCGTACAACTGGGCGAAGCCGGACGTGGCGGTGAGGAAGCGCACCTTGCGGTAGAGATCCTCCAGCCGCGCCGCGCGCGTCACCGGATCGGGCGCGCCGGCAAAGGCCGTGCAGTTCGCGCGCATGCCAGCGCAAGTGTTGGGCACGTACTCGAGAAAATTCTGACGGGCTTTTGGATTTTCCTCGAGGCCGGGGAGCCTGGAGACCGTCTCCACAGCCTTTGCGACCGGGGCCTGAGCCGCGATCTCCTCCGGCCCGCGGGCGGGCGGCGCCGGCGGCGGATGCGGGAGCGGCTGGGGAGCAAGGGATGGGGTTGCGGCGGCGCCTGGCGGCGGGGGTGGAGACGGCGGCGGCGGGGCCACCGGCGTCGTTGGCGCCACGGACGGGATCCCAGGAGGGGCGGCGACCTGGCCGACCAGCAATTCGTTGATCACCTCGGTGAGGACAGGCGGGGAGCAATGGGTCTTGAGGAACGCCTTCTGCACGCCGATGGCGATGGCCTGTTCGGCGAGTTCACTCTGGTAAACGTTCGAGAGCACCACCACCGGCAATTGGGCCAGCGCCGCTTCCGAGCGGATGAATCGCAGCACGTCCACACCCGACAGCTTGGGCATCATCAAGTCCAAGACGACCGCGTCGGGTTTGCTGGCGTGCAGCATGCGGACCGCCTCCAGCCCGTCGAGGGCCGTCTCCACGTGAAATCCGCGGGCAGCCAGCCCCTCCTTGTATAGCTTCAACAGGAGTGGATCATCGTCCACGAGCAAAACATTCTTCATGGTTTCGCGTTGCGTTGACACTGCGTGTCGCGGCGAAAATAACATCACCGGCGGTCTGTGAGCAACAACAGCGTCCGGCTTTCACTGCGGCGGAGAGTTTTGGACGACTTCGCGGCGAAAGGAATCCGCGGAATTCACCAGCCCATTCGTGTTTAATCCGGATAGCCGGTCGGGTGCGATTGGTGCCAGGCCCACGCGGCGGCCACGATGTCCGCGAGCTTCGGGAATCGCGGTTTCCAACCCAGTTCCCGGATCGCCTTCTCCGCAGAGGCGACGAGCTTCGGGGGATCGCCCGGGCGGCGCGGCTTTTCAGCAGCCGGGATTACTTTGCCGGTGACGCTTTCGCAAGTCGAAATCACCTCGCGCACGGAGCAGCCGTCACCGTTGCCGAGGTTGTAGAAGCCCGACCTGCCAGGCGCGAGGCCGAGGATGTGCGCCTGCGCGAGGTCCGCGACGTGAATGTAATCCCGAATGCACGTGCCATCGGGAGTCGGATAATCCGCGCCGTAAATTTCACACTGGGCCGCCTGGCCGAGCGTAACCTTGAGCACGTTCGGGATCAAATGGGTTTCGATGCGATGATGTTCGCCGAACTTCGCGCTCGCCCCGGCCGCGTTGAAATAACGGAACGCGATGAACTCCAGTCCGTGGACGCGTTGATACCAAAGGAGCATCTTTTCGAACATCAGTTTTGATTCGCCATAGGGGTTGATCGGGCGCTGCGGCAGGTCCTCCGTCATCGGGACGCGCTCGGGCGGGCCATACGTGGCGCACGTGGAACTAAACACGAATTTCTTCACTCCATGCGTGACGGCGGCTTCCAGCAGGTTCAATCCGGAGGCGACGTTGTTTCGGAAATACTTGCCGGGGTTTTGCATGGATTCCCCGACGAGCGCGTTCGCGGCGAAGTGCATGACGGCCTCCGCGCGGCAATCCGCGAGTGCCTGCGTCAAGGCCGCCGCGTCGCTCAAACAGCCGTGCACGAATGCGGCCCGCGAGTCCACGGCGGAGCGATGGCCTTCGGTGAGATTGTCAAGGACGGTGACCCGATGTCCGGCGTTGAGCAGTTCCTCGACGCACACCGAACCGATGTAACCCGCGCCGCCAGTGACCAAGACGTTCATGCGGCGGCACAGTAGGCAAGCCGCTCCGACGCCTCAAGGTAAAGCAGCACGCGAAGTTGATGAGCCAATTACCTTGTCACACGACGCGGGCCGCATTTGGTTTTCTCGTGGCTTGAGGACATGAGGAATGAATCAAACAGGATCGGTTTCGTCGGAGGTTTTTGCACATGGAAGAAATCCATGAAGTCGCAATGAACTCCTGGCGGGTATGGCGTCCAACTCAAGAACTCATGAACTCAGGTCGAAGCCTTCAGATTCATCGGTCAAGGCGTCTGGACCGAACAGAATCCACGCCGCCGGTTGTCTCGCCCCGTTCACTCTCATCGAGTGTCTCGTTGTGATCGGCATGGTTTCCATCCTAGCCAGTCTGGCGCTTGCGGATGAGATGGAAGCCTCGCCGGGCCAGCGTTTTGTCCTGGAAGGCTCGATGAATCTCTCAAACCAGATCGCATGGCTCGCCTACACGCTGACGGACACCTCCACGAATTGGGTGGACACAGCGGCGGCGGGTCACGAGCATCGGTTTTATCGCGCGATGTTGCTGCCGTGAGCGCAGAGGACGTCGCGGCCACGGGGCACGTTCGGAATGCACAACGCAAAAGCGCAACTGGCCAGCCGCCCGGCTGCTTCGTCTGGCGGGGTCCGGCGGGCGCTGCCTCACGCTGGTGTTCGCGGGAGGCGACCGCGGGCGCTCGGCAAGTTCATCCACTTTGGCAATGAGAAGGAATACCTTCGCGGCGTGACCTACGGTCCATTCCGGCCTGAGCCGGACGGTTGCGAATACCATACCCCACCAGCGGTCGAGCGGGACTTTCGCCTGATGGCGGCCATCGGAGTCAACGCCGTGCGCGTTTATACGGTCCCGCCGCGCTGGCTGCTGGATCTCGCGCAGCAGCGCGGTCTGCGCGTGATGATCGGCCTGCCGTGGGAACAGCACGTGACCTTCCTCGAGAGCCGGAGACGGGAACGCGAAATCGAGCGGCGCGTCCGAAACGGGGTGCGGCTTTGCGCGCATCATCCCGCCGTGCTCGCTTTCGCAATCGGCAATGAGATTCCGTCGCCACTCGTGCGCTGGTATGGCCACAGACGGGTCGAGGACTTCCTGCGGCGGTTGTATTCGGGCGTGAAGGAGGAGGACTCCGGCGCGCTCGTGACCTATGTCAATTACCCTTCGACCGAGTATCTCGAGCTGCCGTTTCTGGATTTTGCGGCTTTCAACGTGTATCTCGAATCCCAGGACCGCTTGAAGGCTTACCTGGCCCGGCTGCAAAACATCACCGGGGACCGGCCGCTCGTGATGGCCGAAACCGGCCTGGACAGCTTAAGGAAGGGCGAAGCGGAGCAGGCCCGGACGCTGGACTGGCAGGCACGCGCGCTTTTCGCCGAGGGCTGTGCCGGACTGTTCGTGTTCTCCTGGACCGACGAGTGGCATCGCGGTGGCCACGAGATCGAAGATTGGCGATTCGGCCTGACTACACGGGAGCGAGCTCCGAAGGCCGCCCTCGACGCAGTGCGGCAGGTGTTTCAAACCGTGCCATTTGAGACGAAGGAGACCTGGCCGATGATTTCGGTGGTGATTTGCAGCTACAATGGCGCGCGCACAATTCGCGAAGCCCTGGAGTCCTTGCGGCACGTGCCGTATCCAAGTTTCGAGGTGCTCGTGGTGGACGACGGCTCGACCGACGCGACGGCGGCCATCGCGGGGGAATACGACGTCCGGCTCATCCGCACGGCGAACGGTGGCTTGAGTGCCGCGCGCAATATCGGCTTGCAGAACGCGAAAGGTGAAATCGTGGCTTATCTGGACGATGACGCGGCCCCGGATCCGCATTGGTTGCACTATCTAGCCAGCGCGTTCATGGCTGGCAATTACGCCGGCGTCGGCGGACCGAACGTCGCCGTTCCTGAAGACGGCTTTGTCGCCCGCTGCGCCGATCACGCGCCGGGAAATCCCACCCACGTCCTGCTCACGGACTGCGAGGCGGAACATCTGCCGGGCTGCAACATGGCCTACCGCCGCACCTGCCTCGAAGTGATCGGCGGGTTCGATCCGCAATTCCGCATCGCTGGCGACGACGTGGACCTCTGCTGGCGGTTGGAACAGTCCGGATTCAAGCTGGGATTCCATCCCGGAGCGATGGTCTGGCATCACCGCCGGCGCACCGTGCGCGATTATTTGCGCCAACAACTCAATTACGGCCGGGCCGAGGCGATGCTCGAGCGCAAATGGCCGGAAAAATACAACGCCGCGGGCCATCTGACCTGGACCGGCCGGCTTTATGGCAAGGGCTTCTGGCAGATGTTCCGCGCAGGTCAGCGGCGCATTTATCATGGCAGTTGGGGCAGCGCCCTGTTCCAATCCGTGTACCATCCTCAGCCGGGCCGGTTGGCGACCCTGCTGATGCTGCCCGAATGGTATTTGGTAACCGTGTTTTTCGGAGTCCTTGCACTCTTCGGCCTGCTGTACGCGCCGTTGCGCCTGGCGACACTGCCCCTGGCCGTGGCGCTGCTGCCGCCGGTGGCGCACGCGCTGTTGTGCGGCTGGCGCTCGGTGTTTCACGTGGCCCCCTCGCGACGCTGGGAACGGTTCGCACTGGCGCTGGTGATCGCCACCCTCCATTTTCTGCAGCCAGTTGCACGCTTGAGCGGGCGGTTGCGCGAGGGTCTTACCCCCTGGCGCCGGCGGGCCGCTCATCGCATGGGTTTTCCGTGGCCGAAAGGCGTCGCCATCTGGAGCGAAGTCCACTGGCGCAGTGCCGAACAACGCCTCCAAGCCCTGGAATCGGCCTTGCGCGAGACCGGGACGGTCGTCGTGCGCGGCGGTGATTTCGACGCGTGGGACCTGGAGGTGCGCGGAGGAATGCTAGGCAACGCGCGGGCCGCGCTCGTCATCGAAGAACACGGCGGGAACCGTCAACTCGTCCGGCTGCGCGTCTGGCCGATGGGCTTTCCCCCCGCCCTGGTCATGGCCTCGCTGTTCGCGCTCATGGCCGCCGTGGCGGTGCTCGACATGGAGTGGGTCGCCTGGGCCGCGTTGAACCTGCCAGCGATTCTGCTTCTAGCGCGGATGTTCTATGAATGTGGAACGGCAATCGCCGTGATTCTGAACGCCATCCCAGCAACGTTGGGTTCCGGTGAAAAAATCTTCGATCAACGCGGGCCGCATGAGTGATCCGGAAACCATGACCTAATCTCCCGGGCACGTTGCTTGCCGGTGATCGCGCCAAAACCAGGTCGTCTTCTCTGGGTGAAGTCCGCCGATTCATCGCCGGAGGTTGTGCGACCCGGTCCCACGACGACGGTTTGCCTCAGCCCAATGTTCGATCTCAGGCCGCGAGCGGGAGTGCGAGCGCGCCGCTTCGTTGTTTCGGCCGGTACGGTTTGTGGTTCCCGGTTTGCCGCAAGCGATCTCCGTTCCGCTGCGCCAAAGCAATTGCGAGACACAGTCGCAAGGCCTTAGTGTTCCGGGCATGAAACCTTGTTTGATGTTGTGGTGGCTCTTGGGATCAATGGTTTTCGGGCGCGCGGCGGCCGATGCGGGCGCGGCTCAAGTCAAACTCGGCAGCGAAGTTCTTGCGGAACACAACTTCAAGGAGCTTGCCGGCAAACGCGTCGGATTGATCACCAATCCCTCGGGCGTGAATCGCAATCTGGAAAGCACCATTGACGTGCTGCGGGCCGCGCCCGGCGTGAAGCTTGTCGCGCTGTTCGGGCCGGAGCACGGCATTTACGGCGACGTGCCGGCGGGCGACAAGGTGGAGAGCCGCACCGATCCGAGGACCGGTCTGCCGGTGCATTCGCTTTACGGCAAAACCCGCAAGCCGACGCCGGATATGCTCAAGGGTTTGGATGCCGTCGTGTATGATTTGCAGGACACCGGCTGCCGGTCGTACACCTTCATCAGCACCATGGGCGTGGCGATGGAGGCGTGTGGTGAAAACGGAGTCGAGTTCGTCGTGCTCGACCGGCCAAATCCACTGGGCGGCGTGCGCGTCGAGGGCCCGAGTTTGGAGGAGAAGTTCCGATCGTTCGTGAGCCAGTGGGACGTGCCTTACGTCTATGGGATGACGTGCGGCGAACTCGCGCGGATGATCGTCGGCGAGGGCTGGATCAAGCAGCCGTGCAAACTCTCGGTCGTGCCGATGCAGGCATGGCAGCGAACGATGGTCTGGCGCGACACGGAACTGCCATGGGTGCCAACTTCGCCACACGTGCCGCACGCGGAATCGCCGCTCTTTCAGGTGGCGACCGGGATGATCGGCGAACTGGGCGCCGGCGGCGCGAGCATCGGGATCGGTTACACGCTGCCGTTCCAATGCATCGCTGCTCCGGGCGTGGACAAACACCAACTCGCCGAAACCCTCAACGGTTACAAACTGTCCGGCGTGCGCTTCGTGCCCGTGGCCTACAAACCCTTTTACGCCGCGTTCAAAGATCAGCAAGTCAGTGGCGTGCAGATTCATTTCACCGACCCGGCGCACGCACCTCTCACGGCGATCAACTTCTTCGCGCTGGAGGCGTTGAAGAAGGTCGCGGGCCGCGATCTGTTTGCCGAAGCCGTGAAGGCGAACAAAGCCTTCGACATGTTCGACAAGGTGAACGGCACGGACGCAACGCGACAGGCTCTGCAGGCCGGCAAATCGGCGGCGGAGATTGTCGCGTCCTGGAAGGCGGGCGAGGCGGCGTTCCGAAAGCAGCGGGAGAAGCACCTGCTTTACTGAGCCGCCGGCTTCCGGCGGCGACGCGCGCCTGGCGGTCGCATCCCGTAATTGGGCCACGGCCGCCACCCAGTCCGTGGATCAGGCGGAAGTTTAATCCCGGCAGATCAGGTTTTCCCAGAGCGCGTCGTTGAGCAGGGCTTTTTGCAGAAACTCGTGGTTGCCTTCGGGCGGACCCGCGCGTTCCGCGTCAAGCGGCAGATGCAGGGTGAACGTGGTGCCATGCCCCTGCTGGCTGCGCGCTTCGATGCGTCCTCCGTGATGGTACACGATGAAAAAGCAGGCCATGAGATGGATGCCGTATTCAGCCGGCGTGTCGCTGCGAACGACAAAGGGATCGAAGATGACCCGCAAGGCCTCCTGCGGCAGGCCGGGGCCGTTGTCGTTGATCTGAACCTGAACTTCAGGTTTGGGGCTGCCATTGACGAGTTGCGCGGTGAAGGTGATCTGGCTGCCGGCCGGAAGGCTGGCCAGTTCGTCCTTGAGAAGCAGTTCAAAGAGGCGCAGGAATTTCGGCTGGTCCACGTGCAATTGCGGCAGCGAGTCCGGAATCTGGTTGACCACCTCGATGTTCTTGGCCGCCAGACTGACGCGGCTGGCTTCAATGGTGGATGAAACGACGTCGCGGAGCGTCACGCGGTCGGCGAAGTGGAACGAGGGGGTTTCCGATGCGGACCAAAGATCCTTGAGCAGATTGTTGATGCGCTCGATCTGGAACTGCACGTTCTGGTGGTACTCCTTCCAAAACTCGGGGTTGCGCAACTCGTCGAGGTCCATTTTCTCCTCCTGCATCTTGGCGGGCGCCAGGTCGAGAAAAGTTTTGACGGCCACGAGCGCGTTGCGGATGTGATGGCTCAGACCCGCGGCCAGCAACCCGAGACTGACGATGCGGTCGGCAATCATCATGTTGTGGAGAACGGACATTTTCTCTCGCAACAACTGGTCGCGCTCGCGCTGGAGCATGAAGAACTCCAGCCCGCGCTTGAGGGTCTGTTCGAGTTGCGGCGGGTCCCAAGGCTTGCTGACGTATTTGTAGATCGCGCCGGTGTTCACCGCGGCGATGGCGGCTTCCATGTCCGAGTAGGCGGTGGCGAGGATGCGGACGATGCGGGGGCGAAGCTGCCGGGCGCGTTCGAGCAGCCAGACGCCTTTTTCGCCCGGCATACGCTGGTCGGTCATGAGCATGCCGAGGTCGTCCTTGTGTTCCTCGAAGAGCTTCAGGCCGTCCTTGGCGTTGGCGGCGGTGTAGATACGGAACTGGTCGCCAAACGCGCGGGCGAATCCGGTCAGGGACTTCTCCTCGTCGTCCACGTAGAGGATGCCGAACTTTTTGTAGTCGTAGTTGGGTTGCATGGTGCGCTTACGTGGTGGGTTGCCCTTCGATCCGGGCCGGGAAATCCAGGGTGAACTCGCAAAACTTCCCGCGCTCGGTTCTGACGGAGATTCGTCCCCCATACTCCTGAACGATTCGATAACAGATGCTCAAGCCCAGGCCCATGCCCTCGCCGACGTCCTTGGTCGTGAAGAACGGGTCGAAAATCTTGTCGAGGTGCTGGGCTTCGATGCCCGGGCCGTTGTCGCGGACCACCAGTCGGCTGGTGGCGCCGGTGATCGCGCCCTCGATCCAGATGGTGGGCGGTTCGCCGTTGGATTGCCTGGCGCGGAGGGCATCGAGCGAGTTCTGGATGAGATTGACCAGGACGTGGATGAGCTTGTTCTTGTTCGCGCAGATGGTTTGCGGCTCGTCGAGTTTCAACTCGATCCTCACTTTGTCCTTCCACTCGTTGCTCAGGAATCTGAGCGCGGACGCGACCGCCTCGACCGCTGCCACCTCGTCGCGCTGCCCGGCATCCGGGTGCGTAAACATGCGCAGGTCGGTGACGATGGTCTTCACGCGCTGGATGCCCTCTTCCACGTCCCTGAGAATCTCGGCGTATTCCTGCTGGTGTTCGGGGGCGAGCAGCCGTCCCTTGTTGCGCAAGGTGAACAGGCCCGTCGTGGCATAATTGAGCGGGTTGTTGATCTCATGGATGATGCCCGCGCTCATCCGCCCAAGGGAAGCGAGTTTTTCGGACTGCACCAGTTGCGTTTCGGTTTCCTTGAGCTGCTCGAGCGTGGATTCGAGCGATTGCTTCTGCCTGCAAATCCGGCGCTGATACTCGTGCGACTCGACGAGATTGCGGATGCGCACGTGCAGTTCGGTGGTGGAAAACGGTTTTGCGAGGAAGTCGCTCGCGCCGGCCTCCAACGCGGCGAGTTTGGTTTCCTCGTCCGCGCGCGCGGTGAGCAGGACGATGGGGATGCTCTGGGTCGGGGTGCGGGCGCGGATTTCCTTGCAGGCCTGCAAACCGTCCTTCTCCGGCATCATCATGTCCAGCAGGATGATGTCGGGGAGGAATTGCGCGGCCCTCTCGACGGCCTGCTGGCCGTCCACGGCTTCGATCACCTGGTAATGGGGGCTGAGTTGCGACTTGAGGAAGCGGAGCATGTCCGGCTCGTCGTCGGCCACGAGCAGCGAAGGCAACCGCCCATGGCGCGCGGTCTCGACCGGCTTGAGCGAGTCCTGAACCGGCGTGAGAGCCGGGAACAGTTCCGCGCGCCGATAGAGATTGGTGAGCCATTCCTCGGAACTGACCGTGCTGCCGCCGGGCTCGCCCGCGCCAGAGGACACCTCGGGTGTTCGTTTCTGCACCGGCTCGGCTTTTTCATACGGGAGCGTCAAGGTGAATAGGGTCCCTTCGCTTTCCCTGCTTCGCACGGAAACACTGCCGCCCTGGATTTCAACCAGTTCCTTGACCAGCGCCAGACCGATGCCGACGCCTTGGTATTTGCGGTTGGAGGAACCGTCCGCCTGCCAGAAGCGATCGAAAACGAAGGGCAGGTTTTTCTCCGAGATCCCCATGCCCGTGTCGGCCACCTCGATCACAAGCTGTTCGCCCTGCTTTTCGGCGCGCACGGTAACCCGTCCGCCCGCCGGAGTGAACTTGAGCGCGTTGAAGACGAGGTTCAACAGAATCTTCTCGAGCTTGTCGCGGTCGGCGAGAATGGGTCCCAGCTCCGGATCGGCGTGCGTTTCGAGCTTGATGCGTTTGTCCTCGGCCACCTGGCGTGAGGCGCTGGCGAGGCCTTTGATGAACTCGGCGATCTCCAGCGCCTCGCGCTTCACCTCCATGCGTCCGGACTCCAGGCGCACCAGATCGAGCAGGTCGTTGATGAGCTTGAGCAATCTCATGCCGTTGGTGTGCATCGTCTGGAGCGTGCCGCGCGTTTCGTCGTCCACGGCGCGGCCGAAGCGTTGCATCAGGTTTTCCAGCGGCGCGATGAGCAGGGTGAGCGGCGTGCGCAACTCGTGGCTGATGTTGGCGAAGAAACGGCTCTTGGCCTGGTCCAGCTCCACCAGCTTGCGGTTGTTCTCCTCGATGAGCTTGCGATTGCGCTCCAATTCGAAACGCAGCGTGAATTCCCGGAAGCGCAGCCGGCTGTGGAAAAAGCTGCCCGTGGCTACAATGGTGGCGGTGCAGCCGAGGAAGAACAAATTGTTCGCCAAGCTCGGCTCCCGCCCCCAGCCGGAGCCGACGGCGATGCCCACGTAGATCGCGGTAATGAGCACCGAGGAAACCAGGATTTCCTTGTAGGTCCACGGCAACACGACCCCGACGGTGAGCAGCACGAGGTTCGCCCCCGCATAGTAAGGGGCACGCGGGTCCTGGGCGGCGTAGATCATGCAAGCGATGAATACCATCGGAACCCAGTACCAGGCCATCCGCAGCGCCCGGTAGTACTTCTCCGCCCACCGGGTCATCAGCAACCCCAGCACAACCACGGTCATCAACGACGAGGCCAGGCGAAGCTGGAAGAAATCCCAGAGATGCTCCCGGTACATGAAGAAATCCATCGTGAAGCTGCCCGCCGGCATGAGGATGATCGCCAGCACACAGCCCACCTTCGAGTTGGCGATGCTGCCGCGCCGGTCGTATTCGGCAAAGGCTTGTTGGATTTCCGGGTCGTTCATGGCGTGGTTTCCGGCTTCCTCACTTCAAGGAAGACGTTGCAACCGGTCGGGTCGGAAGTGAGTTTGCAGTCCTCCGGCGGCGCATTGCCCGGCGACAGGGCGCGCATGCGACCGGCGTCCCGCTCGATGAGCCACCACTCGAAGATGTCGCCCATGACGTTCCGGATGGGATTCGACGGGTCCACGTTCGTCGCCAGGAGCAGACCCCCCGGCGCGAGCGAATCGTACGTTATGTTCAGGAGTTGCTGACATACACGGTCCGGCAGGTAGTCAAACAAGCCGGCGCAGTAAATCACGTCGTAGCCGATTCCAGCGTTGCGCGTGCCAGATTTGATGACCTGGCCGATGGATTTTCGGACCATGTTCAGGCGGGTGCCGCGATGGTGTCGCCGCCGGGCGGCTTCCAGGGTTTGTTGCGCGTAAGCGAGCGTCTCGTCGTTGAAATCGAGGAGCGTGAATTCCGCGCGGTCCGATCCGGCCGAACGGGCCATGAAGTCGCCGACTTCCTTGGCCGGGCCGCAGCCGAGGTTCAGGACGCGCATGGGCCTGGCGTTGGCGCCGCCGCGCCGGCTTTCCTCCTCGAGCCGTTCGGCGAGATAACCGACGCGGTTGCGATGGGCCGCGGCCGGCACCTGGCTCAAAAACCACTTGTTGAGGACCTTCGCGAAGAGCGTACTGCCTTCGTGCGGCTCGCGCAGAATCATGTTCACCATTTCGTAATCCCCGGCGTAGCCGAGCGGTTTGCGGTAGATGCGGTGCATGAACGGCGAGCACAGCAGCAACGAGTGAAGCTGGCGCTTCGCGTAAAGCCCATGCACCGGCTGTTCTTGCGGAGCGACGTTGCGCGACACCAGTTCGAATTCCTCGAACAAGTGGTTCAGGCACGGCGTCACCGGACCGATCAGTTCATCCACGGCGGCGCGTTCTTCGTCCAGGTGCTTTCCGTTCCCGGTGCTGATCCCCAGTTGCACTTCATTCACCCAGTGGTTCAGTTCGAAGAGAAAGCTCTGAATGTCCGCGATCGCCAGTTTGTACGCGGGATGAATCCGATATACCTTCTGCCAGTTGCGGATCAAATCGGAGAAAGCGCCGCCCAGGCGCGCCGGCTCTTTGGCCAGGGCAAGCACGTTCACTTCCAGCCAGGAATCCTCGAGGGAAGCCTGGCACACCAGAACCGGCCCGGTGTTGACCAGGCCGGTGATCACGGCGCGCCCGGAGTAAACCGGCTGCTCTCGCACGAAGATTCTGAGATTCGCCAGGACTTCGGACATCTGGACCATGTCGGCAGCGCTGTAGATCTCGAATGAAATCTCATGCCGGGTGAGCCGCAACAGCGTCCCGTGGATTTCAGCGCCGCGACTGTTCTCGCAGACGATCATTCCCTCGGCAGGCTTTGCGTCCGACGTTTCCAGAAGATCGCGCATTCGTTCCTAAGTTGACTGTCGTTCGTGCTGGCGGCCCGGCGAAGTCCAGGCCCGCCTCTCACGGAGCAACTTGCAAACCACCCGACCCCCGCTGCATGCCCGAAATCACCGCGCAAACTCTCTCCACGGCGACCCTGGCCCAGCCGCAATCGCCTGCGTGCCGCTCAGGGAAACCGCTCATGACCTCGGGAAGCAATTCGCGGCCCTGTAGGACCGGCATCCGAAAACGACACGGTCCCAAACTTTTCCTTGCCAGGCTCGCCCACCATGTCTAACAGATGTTTTTGACGCTTTGCTGCGATTGATACAATGCTAAAATTCATCTATTGCGTCCGCCGGCATCCCAGCATGTCCCCGGCGGCTTTCCGCAAATACTGGTTGGAGCAGCACGGGCCGCTGGTCCGAAGTTTTGCCAGGACGTTGCGCGCCCGCCGCTACGTTCAAAGCCACACGATGGACACGCCACTCAACGCCCTGGCCCAGCAGCCGCGCGGCACAAAGCCCGCCTATGATGGCATCACCGAACTCTGGTGGGACAGTCCTGAAGACTTGATCGCGGCGTTGAGCACGCCGGAAGGGCAGGAAGCGAACAAAACCCTGGCTCAGGACGAGGCACGCTTCTGTGACCTTCCCAATTGCTCGGTGTTCTTCACCGAGGAACATACGATTTTCGACCAGTAACGGAGTGCGTTGAGTTGGCCCGCGTGTCGCTTGCGCGTCGCGGGTCGGCAATTTGGATTCACTTGCGGCACGCTGGCGAAGGGCGCGTTGGCCTGTCGCTTGCTTCTTTTCATGCCGTAGCCTGCCCCGCCGCTCGGCAGGCTGATTTCAGGACACAAACCAACAATCGGATGACGACTGTTATGACACTGACATTGAAATCAACCAATCGGCGACCGTTCTTCGGGAAACTGGGTTTTGGCGCGTGGCTTTGCTTGTTTGTGGCTGCGTTGTGGCCGGCACGGGTCTTTGCACTCGGCTTCCGCATCCCGAATCAGGACGCCGCGGCTATTGCGCGCGGCAATGCGTTCGCCGCCACGGCGGACAATCCATCGGCGATCTACTACAACCCCGCCGGCATCACGCAACTGGAGGGCCACAACTTTCAGTTCGGCATCCTGAACTACCTTGGCATCAACACGCATTACGAGTCGCCGGCCGGTTCCGAATCCGACACCGACTTCGAGCTGATCCCCGTTCCCCAACTGCACTATGTGTATTCGCCGCAGGACTGTCAGCTCTCGTTCGGCCTGGGTGTGTACGCGCCTTTCGGCTTGGGAGTGAAATGGCCTGAAGACTCCGGTCTGCGCTCGCTCGCCATCGAATCGCGATTGCAATACGTGACCCTCAACCCCGTGGTCGCCTGGCAGCCGCACCCGACTCTCTCCCTCGCCATCGGGCCGACCTTGAACTACTCGCAGGTCGAGTTCACGCGCGGGCTGATCCCCGGTTTCGGCCCGCCGGATTTCTTCAAGTTCAAAGGCAACGATTTCAGCTTCGGGTTCAACGCCGGCCTGCGTTGGCAGCCGGATCCCAGGTTTTCAATCGGCGCGAATTTTCACAGCGCCAGCACCATGGATTACGACGGCACGTCCAGTTATTACTCAACCGCGCTCGATGCGAAGGCCAAGACCAAGGCGCGCGTGCCGTTCCCGCAGATTATCTCGGGAGGCATTTCCTATCGCCCCACGCCGAAGTGGAACATCGAGGTGGGCGTGGATTACACCGACTGGAACACGTTGAACACCGTGCAGCTCGCGGGATCGAAAGACCTGGGCATCGGCCCGGCACTCGGCTTGCCGGCGTTCGACCTCCCGGTGCAATTCGACTGGCACGGCAGTTGGTTTTTCGAGCTGGGTGTAACCCGTCAGTTCGACAACGGCTGGTTCGTCAGCGGCGGCTATTTCTACAGTGGCGAAACGGCGCCGGACAACACCTACACGCCGGCGGTGCCGGACACCGAGCTGCACGTCGGCAGTCTGGGCGTTGGGCACGAAGGCGAGCGCTGGACCTGGGTTGTCGCGATGCAGATCATCGCCGGCCCGGCCCGCAACGTGACCGGCAGCCAGCAAAATCCCTTCAGCGGCGAATCCCCTGACGGCAAGTATCAGCTTTTCGTGCCGACCGTCTCTTTCTCGATCGGTTACCGGTTCTGATTGGCAGGCGGTTTGCCTTGTGGTTGGCCGGCTGAGGCTCGCTCGTGTCCTGCACGAAGCGATTGCGCAAACGGTCGCTATCGGTTACGATTCCGCATCATGAAAAACCACCGAACCCCATCCCCACGAACCATCGGAGCCATCCTCCTTTCCTTGGTGGCCGCGATTCTGTTGACGCCCGTTTCGGCGAGCGCGAGCAACCGCGAGCCAAAAACGGCGACAGTTCGCACCCAAAAGGCCAAGTCTGAGAAGGATGGAAAAACGGTCATCACCGGCTCGAAGGTCCCCCGCAAACCCCGCTCCGAGCGCATTTTGACAACCGCCGCGCCGGTGGTTGTCATCACGCAGCAGGACATCGAGCGCAGCGGGCGGATCACCGTGGCCGGGCTGCTGGCCAGCCACCCTTCCTTCCGCTGATCCGCCTCGGTGGTGTCAACACCGGCACGGCTGCGTAGGCGGTTGGGATCCCGTTGGGTCCGGCAAGCGGTCGTTGCGGGCCCACCGACGTGATCGAAACGCCGAGCAGCCTGCCCGCCTTGAATGCGGGTCAGGCATTTGTGAATGGAAAATGCCGCGCAACCCAGTGGCCATTACCACCGCGCGCCAGGTGAGTTGCGCCGAGGAATCGCCACACCTCCGATAAAGCTGTTCGATACACTGCCGCTGAATCTCTTCCGATGTGCTTTGGAACCCGGGAATGGACGGCGGCAAAAGTTCATCAGGATGATTTGAGATTTGGGCAGTATCACTGACCAGCAGCAGGTGCGAGAGCCAGGTGCGGAAGGAGTTGGCAGCTCCGCGTCCGCTTCCTCAAGCGCCAGTTCCCGATTCGTCGCCGGCATCACCGCGCGCCAAACGCTTTTCGCAATAGTTCAATACTCTTGGGCACTGCCCGGTCGGGATCTTCCTTTCCCTCCATTTCCAGCGAAACCCAGCCGGTGTAACCCACGTCGGCTAGGATGCGGGCGATGCGCTTGTAGTCCAGGTCGAGCGTGTACCACTCGCCGCCACCGAAATAGGTCTTGGCCTGCACGAAGACCACGCGCGGCGCGATCTGCGCAAGTTTGTCGTACGGGTTTTCCATGAAATTCCCCGTGTCCATCAGCGCGCCGAGCCACGGCGACTTGACCGCGTCGAGGCCGCGCAGCAGTCCCTCCGGCGTGCGCGTCAATCCCCAGTGGTTTTCGAGCGCCAGCGTCACGCCGCACTCGGCCGCCTTGGCCAGGCACTGCTCGATGCACTCGATGCACCACTTGAAACCGTCGTCCTCGGTGTGGCCGGGTAACACCGGCTCGATGCCGCGCGCCTTCATCAGGTCGTCGAAGTCCTTGATCGTGTTCCAGCGGCCCGAGTTGAGCCGGATGCATGGCACGCCCAGTTCATGCGCGATCTCGATGCACTTGTGGGTGTGTTCGACCTGTTGCCGCCGAAACGCCGGATCGGGATCCACGAAATCCTGGTGAATGGACAGACAGACCAGCGCGATGCCGCGGCGGAAGGCGTGTTGCTTGAGCCGCTGCAAGTAGGCGCGATGATCTGCCGTCAGCGCCTCCTTTTCCGGGATGTCCATCTGCCGGTGCAGGATGTCCACGCCCTCGACGCCGATGGCCGCCGCCTTGTCAATGACCGTCTCGATCGGCACTCGTGCGGTGCGGAAATGCCAGTAGGAATAAGTGGCGATGGCGAGCTTGGTGCGAGGTTTCTGCGGTTTTGACTTCGCAGCGGCGTGGGTCGAGAGAGGGAGACTGCCAGTAGCGAGCGTGGCCCCAGTCAAACCGGCGGACATCAAAAATCGGCGGCGGTTCAGTTCCATGAACGCAGCGTAGCAGGCGGTGCGAGACGGAAAACTCAAAAGCGCAGCTTGACGCAATCCGCATTCTGCGTTTGGGTTAAGCCGGTTGTGCTTCGGCCTCGTCTTGAATGTAGGTCCGGCCTCTGTAAAAGCGGGCGAAAAAGAGGAACAGAACCGCTGTTACCAGCATGACGATGACAAAGAAATAAAAATAGTTCGCGCCGGCGAGCTTCACCGAGCCGTCCGGGTTCTGGATGAAGAAATTCACCGCCGCCGTGAACACGTTGCCGAGCGCGACGGAAACGAGGTAGGTACACATGACGAGCGACTTCAGCTTTTTGGGAGCTTGCGTGTAGGCGAACTCCAGGTGCGTTACGGAAACCATGACTTCAGCCGCGGTGAGCACGACAAAAGCCAGTATCTGCCAGATGATGTGGGGCGTCTGCCCGGCATCAATGCGCGCCTGAATGAGGCCAACGATCAAGAACGCAAACGCCGTGATGAAAAATCCGATTCCGAGTTTGCGCAGTGGTGTCAGTTTGAAAACGCGGTTGATCGCTGGATACACGACGTAGGAAAACACCGGCAGCATCACCAGAATGAAGATGGGATTCACGGTCTGGATTTGCGCGGGCAGCCACTCCTTGCCAAACAAATGCCGGTCCATTTTCTCACCTTGAATCACCCACGACGAAAAATTTTGCTGCCAGAGAGACCAGAAAATCGCCGCGAACGGCACAAGGATGAGCAGGTTGCCCAGGGCTTTCAGGTTCTCGGCCTTCGAAATCTCCTTCGTGTAAGCAGCAATTCCGGCGGGCGCAATGTGGACGAACCGTTTTCGGCCCAGCCAAAAGATGATGGTGGCCACGGCCATGAGAATGCCCGGCGTGCCGAACGCGATGTTCGCCCCGCGTTTGTCCAGCAGCTCGGGGATGATGATCGTGGAAAAAGCCGACCCAAAGTTGATCGCAAAATAGAACCAACTGAACACGCGGGGCAGCAAGTGTTGGTTGGACGCGCCGAACTGATCGCCGACGTTCGCCGAGACACACGGTTTGATCCCCCCCGCACCCAGCGCGATGAGTCCCAGCCCGATCATCAGTCCCAGCCGCGTGTGATCGAGCGCCAGCGCCAAGTGACCGAAGCAGTAAACGATCGAGAGGATCAAGATAGTCCGATACTTTCCCAGCACGGCGTCAGCGAGGAATGCGCCCAGCACGGGAAGAAAATAAAGGCAGGAGACGAAAGTGTGATACCAAGCGTCGGCCTGCTCGGGCTTCATGGGGTCGAGCACTCCATTAGCCGTTAACAGGCCATGCGTCATGAACGGCACGAGGATGGAGTTCATGCCGTAGTAACTGAAGCGTTCGGCAGCCTCGTTGCCAATGATGAACGGAACACCCGGTGGCATTTTGTCGGTCTTCATCGGCGCGGTGAGATAACCAGATCGGGCCGGAGGCTTGGTATCCAATTTCATAGAAATAGCGCAGGAGCATTTACGGAAAAGTGCGCCCGCTGTCCAGCCTTGTACGCCGGCCTTGCCAGCTTTCGCAGCGGCCTGGGGCGGCTTGGCGCTTGCGCCGTCGCCAGCGAGTGTTCAACCTCCGCGCCAGCCGTGGTCGGACGAACTCGATTTTCTAAATTGCGGCCGATGGTCGGCTGCGGGCTTGCGCTGCTCGTCACCGTCGCTACGGCGGCGCCCGGCGCAGCGGCGCTTACCAACTGGCAGTCGGCCCTGGATTGCTTCAAGCAGGCCGGCGCACGCATCGGCGACAACAAGCTCGCCGAGGCCGCCACCGCGCTGTCCGCCGGTTCAACCAATTTCGCCGCGCCCTACAACTCCATGGCAGCCGCGTTCGCCGGCCAACTGGAGTCCATCCGCAAGAGTCCCGCCGATCCGAAGGACCCCAAGCGCACGAGAGCGACCATCCAGTTGTGCGCCGCTTTGCGCGCTTACGACGTGGCGGTCCGCTTGCAGGCGGCGTCGAACACTGCGGAGGACCTGGCGGACGACCCCGCGTACGCCTGGCGGTTGTTTGAAAGCGGCAACCTCGCCGGCGCGCTGGCCGCGTACCGGCGCAAACTTCAGGACGAAGCCGTCGAAAGTTTCGTCAACCATTACCGCGAACAGATCCGGCTCGTCGAGGAACGGCCGGCGAATCTCACCAACGTGAGTTTTTCGCTGCGGCTGGTCAAAGAGCACTACCTGCGCGGCTTCGAGGAGAAGGCGGATGTATTGGGCGCGCTTCAGGAATTGCATCGCGTCCTGCCTCATGCGAAAAGTTCGAAGGAGTCGGTCGCGGTCATCGCCGCGATGATTGACCGCCTCTCGCAACTGAACGATGAAGCCGGCCGCGCGGCGTGGGAGGACCGGATTCTCAACGGATTCAAACAGGAACCCGAGGCCTGCGCGAATGTTCTTCTCGAGCGCGGTCTGCGCGCATTTGGCCGGACCAATCTCGCGGAGGCTCTGACTCTCTGCCGCAAGGTTTGTTCGGAGTATCCCGACACCGCCGCGTACGGTGACGCGCAGTACACCGTCGGCCTGATCTTTCAACGCGAGGGCAAGTTCGAGGATGCGATTGCGGAGTTTCAAAAGATTTTCCCCAGCAAGGTCCGCGATCATGATCTCGACCTGGAGAAGAGTGATGACTACAAGAACTACCGGCATCGCACGGCGTTGCGCATTTCCGAGTGCTACGCGGCGCGCAAGGATTTTGCGCAGGCACTCGCCTACGCCGAGCAGGCCCGCGACCGCTACCTCTTCCTTTCCTGGTGCAAGACCTGTCTCGCGGAATACAAGGCGGGCCTGGAAAGGCGCCTTGCCGAACTTCGCGCGGAACTCGCGAAGGCGTCCGCTCCGGCGCAGACGCCCTGACGGCGGCCGTTGCCGGCGGCGTCAGTTCCGGAGTCATTTTCATTGGCCAACGAATGCGAATGATTATTCTCCCGCGCAAATGACCGAACCGCAGCCCTCCAATCCCTCCCCTGCTGCCGGCGTCGCACGGTTTCTTCCCCGCATCGGCTCGCCCGCTTATCACGTCCTGCTTGCGGCGGTGGCCATTTTCATCCTCGGCCCGCTAGGCGGCATCTCGGCGGCGTTCATGAATTTTTCAATTGGCTTCTTCATCGGCGGGCAGGTGCTCGCCGGGATTCTCGGCAGCGCGGTCACCCTGCCCTACGGCCCGGAAGGCAAGCATGGCGCCAATTACATTCAAACGATGTCCGCGTCCGTGGCCGGCATGTGCGGCATGGGCGTGTTGATGCAGGCGATGATCTGGCTGGGGCTGCCCGCGCCGCCGCTGTGGCAACTCGTCCTGTTCTACACCTGCATCGGCATGTTCGGCGTGGGCATCGGGATGCTTTACACGCCCATCCTGGTGGACCGGATGCAACTGTTCTATCCGAGCGGCTTCGCCGTCGCCAACATCCTGCGCGCGCTGACCGACAAAAATCTGCTCCGGCGCTCCATTGCCAAACTCGGCGGCGGCATGGCGGGTGGGTTTGGTTGCGGGTTGCTGGTGTTGAATCTTTCGTGGCTGGGCAAGCTCGGCCTGTCGAAGGCGGCCATCGGATCCATCGGCCACTGGGGCATCTCCGCCTCGACCGTCGGCGCGGGGATGATTGTCGGGGCGCGGCTGGCGATCCCGGCGCTGGTGGTGGCCTTGATCGGCGCCTGGCAAACGCCTTACCTGGCAAGCATCGGCTGGCTGAAAGAAGGCGAATCGTTCCGCAAGATCGGCTTCATCATTTCACTCGGCACGATCCTCGGCGCGGCGGCGATAGACATCACGCTCATCATGGTCGAGTTCTTCAAACGCTGGCGGGAGCGCGGCGGAGCACCCGCGCCAGCGGCGCCCGACTGGAAGCGGGTGAACATGCAACGACTGGTGTTGTGGGTGCTGGGCTGGGGCGCGGGGGTTGTGATCGTCGGCAGCCAGGTCCTGAAACAGCCGGTGTTCTTCCTGATCGTCGCGGTGCTGCTGTGTTTCCTGTTCGTGATGGTCAACGGCATTTCGCTGGGCATCTCGGACTGGAATCCCATTTCCAGCGCGTTCGTCATGACGGTGTTCATCCTGGCGGCGCTGGGGTTGAAAGACCCGGCTACGGGGCTGATGTGTGCCTCGGTGCTGCTGATCGCGTGCAGCGTGGGCGGCGACATGCAGCAGGATCGCTCGACCGGCTGGCGGCTGGGCACGAATCGCGTGAACCAATTCCGCTATCAAGTCATCGGCATCGCAATGGGCGCCGTGCTGGCGGTGATCCTGGCCAACACTTTCATGGCCGCGTATCCCGTGCTCAAGGAGGACACGTTTACGAACAAAGTCCCCGGTGGTGAGCAATGGCAGTCGGCCATGACGTTCAAATTCGTCGGCGCGCTCAAAGGCATCACGACCCAACAACCGCATGTGATGAAGGCGCTGGCGCTGGGGATCGGCCTCGGGTTGCTGATCGGAACCATTCGCAAACTCGTCAAGAGCAACGCCCGTTACAAACGCTGGAGCACCGAGCAGCGCGCTGGCCGCGCGTTCGATTTCACCTTCGACGCGGTGCTCGTTTCCAGTCCCTATGCCTCGTCCTTCGGCGGTTTTGTGGAAATAACATCCGTGTATTGGTGGACCGCCGGCGGTTTGATCTCGGCGGCATTCGGCTTCGTTTCGACAAAGCTCAAGCCCGCCAAAACCAACGCCAACAGCGCCGTGCCCGAAGACATGAGCACCATGTCGCTGGTGGGCGGCGGGTTGATCGCGGGCGATTCGCTGGCCGCGTTGAGCGTGGGCGTGACGGGGCTGATTGCGTCAGGCGCGCTGAGGAAGCTGCTCTTCGGCGGTTGAGTTGGCGTGCGTTCAGCTGGAACGATGCAGTCGCCGCTACCTCCAAGCGACGCGGCCTCGCTTCCACCCAATGCCCAACCGCATGGTTCCCGCTCAATTCACCCCGATCTTCTTCAAGAACGGCTCAATGCTGCGCGCGCGGCCCAGGAATTTCTCGATGGACACGTTCACGTCCCGCGAATTGCCCGCGGCGTAAATCTCCTCACGCAGACGCTGGCCCGCGTTCTCATCGTAGTAGCCACCCGGCGATTTCTCGAAGACCGTGGCCATGTCCGCCGCGATCGCGTCGGCCCAGGCGTAACCGTAGTAGCCCGCGTCGTAGCCGGTGAAGTGGCCGAAATAGGCGAGCAACGCGCTGCCCTCGGGCACCGGCAGGAACGTCTCGCTTAAAGTCTGGTTCGCCAGCGCAACGGCATTTTTCGCATTCGCGCCGGAAATCTTCGTGTGCAGGTTCAAGTCCATCAACCCGAAGGAAAGCTGACGGCGGTAGTGGCTGCCGTAGATGCCATACTTGGCAGCTTTGAGCTGGCCGAGGATCGCGGGCGGAATCTTTTTGGAGGGATCGCGATAGTCGGCGGCGAAATTGTCGAGCACGGATTTATCCCAGACCCAGGCTTCGAGCATTTGCGACGGCGCTTCCACGAAATCCCGCGGCACGTTCGAGCCGGAGAAGCGGCTGAATCGTGCGCGCGTGAGCAGGTTGTGCATCACGTGGCCGAACTCGTGGAACAGCGTCTCCACGTCAGAGTGCAGCAGCAGCGACGGCTTGTCGCCCTGCGGCGGCGGGAAGTTGCAAACCATCGCCACCACCGGACGTGCATATTGGCCGTCGGCCCGGCGCCGGCCCCCGGAGATTTCGAACACGGCGAAATGGTTGTATTTGCCCTCGCGCGGAAACAGGTCGAGGTAGAAGAAGCCGAGCGGCTCCCCGGTTCGCTTGTCGCTCACGGCCCAGAGTTGCAGGTCATCCACCCACTTGTACGGCGCAGTCACGCGCTCGAACTTCAGGCCAAAGATCCGTTGGTAGATGGCGAACATGCCGTCCAGCGCGCGTTGCATCGGGAAATAGACGCGCAGCGCCTCGGTGTCCACGGTGTATTTCTCCTTCTTCAACTGGTCGGCGTAATAGCGCCAGTCCCACAACTGAATCTGCGCGCCCGTGTCCCCGGTTTCCTTCACCTTTAATTTTCGGAACTCCGCCAGCTCGGCGTCGAACTTCGGCTGTAAACCACTCCTGAGCCTCTGCTCGAACTCGATCGCCGCCGCGCCGGTTTTGGCCATCTTCACCTCGATCTGGTAATCCGCCCAGTTCTGGTAACCGAGCCTCCTGGCGATTTGATCGCGGAGGACAAGAATCCTTTCCATCAGCGGGAGGTTTTCGGCCATTGCCAGGCTGTGCTGCTCGGTCACGGCGCGTTTGCGCACCGCTTCGCGCTTGGCGTGTTCCATGATCGCCAGATACTGCCACGTCACGTTCACCCGGACCGTGTATTCGTCGTCGCCGGTTTTCACGCCGGGCGCGCTGAGCAGGCTTTCGGGCACGCCTTCGAGTTCGGCTTTGGTGAACTTCAATGCCTTCTGCGCCTTGGTGATGTTGCTGTCGAAATCCGTCGTCGTGTTCGCCAATTCCTTGCGCAGCCGCTCGACCTCGTCGCGCTCGGGCTTCGGCAGGGCGAGTCCGGCGCGGCGATAATCGCGCATCGTTTCCTCGAGGAGCTTCGCCTCCTCTCCCGCGAGTTTCGGATGGGTGTCCGCGTAAGCTTTCACTGCGCGATAGACATCCTCGCGGTACTCCAGTCCCACGGCCCATTCCTGCAAGCGCTTCACCTCGCCGGTCGCCGCGTCGCGCACCGCCGCGCTGGGACCTGTCTCCTTGATGAGATAGAGCCGGTTCATGCCGTTGCCGATGGCGTGGCCGATCTGGTCGAGAGCGCCGAGGGTGTTGGCGAAGGTCACCTGCCCCGCGCCGAGCCGCCCTACCGCGTCGAGCGCGGCGTTCGCCTCGGTCATGGTGCGGTTCGCGGTTGCCTTGATGGTCTCGGGCGTGGTCTCGAACTCCGGCAATTGGAGCACGTTCTTGAATTTCAGGCCGGCCCGCTGAAGGTCCGCGAGCGCCCTCTCGCCGGTGGCGGGTGTTGGGGTGGTGACAGTATCGGAAGTGGTGGAACAAGAAGTCGCAAGTGATGCAAGCATGATGAGGCAGAGTGAGTTCTTCAACATGGCGGCAGGCTAGGGATTGCGGACTGCGGCTTCAAGCGTATTTCAGCCAGGATGGCTTCCGTTTCTTGCCACGCCAGTCCCAAACCTTTTATTTTCTCCACGCAATGCCCATCCCTGAATTGGACCCGAATGGATTGCTGCCGGTCAGAGCGCACGACTGCACCTTGGCCGAAGTCCGGGCGAGGTTTGGTGCGTTTCAAGCCTCAGACCTGCGTTCGACTCTCTTCGCCCGACTGGAACAACTGGTGCATGCGATGCGAGCCAGCGGGTTCTTTGAGGCGTTACTCGTTGACGGCAGCTTCGTGACCGCCAAACCAGCGCCCAACGATATTGACCTCATCGCCGTGTTGCGTCCAGGGCACAACTTCGAGCGCGACCTGCCGATGTCCGAATACACGCTGGTTTCCCGCGCGCTATTGCGGCGGCGTTTCGGCTTTGATGTCATCATTGCGGAACAGGAGAGCCAGTTGTATAAAGCCTATGTCGAATTCTTCAGCCTGGTCCGGGATGACCCGGCGGCGAGGAAAGGACTGTTGCGAGTGCGCTTATGAAAAAGACCGAAGCCATCCTGACCCAGACCGTGGAGCAGCTCGCGAATATGAACGAGGCGCTCATCGCGTTGCGGCGCGAACTCCTGCCCGGCCAGCCGAAGAAGTTCGCCATCCTCGCCGAGGGCCCGCTCGAAGACATGCGCCGCCTCCAAGCGGAAATCGAGCGCCTCACTGCTGAAATCGCTGTCGTTGCCTGAATGCCCGCGTGTGGGGGATTTCCCGCCCGGCTGACGCTTCGCCCCACGGTGTCCGATTACGGCGGCGGAATGTTCAGAAAAGATCCCCGAACTGGTCGAAGTCGAGCCGCAACGCTGGATGCGGTGTCCGTTTTGGAAATAGAATCATGTTTGCAGCCTCAAAACAAATTCAAGCTGGTGATCGGGAGCTTCAAGACCGGGCAGAATTCTTTTGGTGCGGCTCGAATCTCGTCTTGGTTGTTGCCGATGGTGCAGGTGGAATAGGCGGTGGGGCTGAAGCAGCAGAATTCATTGTCAACGACGTCAGAAAGCGGATTGCCTCGTCTGACTTGAATTCAGTGTCGTTAAACAAACTCCTCACTTCTCTCGACCAGGAAATGGCTACAATGGGAGCTTTCGGGGAAGCAACGTGCGTGGTGGTTATCTTGTCAGACAGCGGTATCATCGGAGCAAGCGTTGGAGATTCTGGGGCGTTTGTATTCTCAGAAACCGGTCTGGAAAACCTGACTGCCAACCAAGTTCGCAAACCTTTTCTCGGAAGTGGTCGCGCAACGCTGGTTAGTTTCACTCGCAAGTCGCTGGATGGAACGCTGCTGATAGCGAGTGACGGTCTGCTAAAATACACGAGCCTTGAGAAAATCGCGGCGACAGTCCTCGCTGCCGACCTTGACGTCGCGGCAAACAAACTCCTTGAGCTAGTCCGGTATAAGTCACGGGCGTTGCCTGACGACGTTTCAATTTTATTGGCACGGCGAACATGAGCCTCCTCGAAGTCCAAAACCTGAAAGTCCATTTTCCGGTGAAGCACGGGGTGTTCAGCCGCGTGCTCACATCGCCGAAGGCAGTGAACGTCGCGGCGTGCGACTGCTACCCGGCGGTCGCCGCTGCGCGTTTCGCCATGATCGCTTCCACAATCTTCTTCGCCAGTTCAGGTTTGTCCGCGATCGCCTTCTGCGCCGCCTCCTTGCCCTGGCCGATGAGTTCGCCCTCGAATTGCAGCCACGCGCCCTTCTTCTCGACGGACCCGCACTCGATGCCCACGTCGAGCATGCTGCCTTCCTTGTTGATACCTTGATTGTAGAGGATGTCGAACTCGGCCTCGGAAAACGGCGGGGCGACCTTGTTCTTCACGATCTTCACTTTCACGTGATTGCCGATGGCGTTGCCGGCGGCGTCCTTGATCGTCTCCTTGCGCCGGATGTCAATGCGGACGCTGGCGTAGAACTTGAGCGCCTTCCCGCCTGGAGTCGTTTCCGGATTGCCGAACATGATGCCGACCTTTTCGCGGAGCTGGTTGGTGAAGATGCAGGAGGTCTTGGACTTGGCGATGAGGGCGGTGAGCTTGCGCAGCGCCTGGCTCATCAACCGCGCCTGCATCCCCATCGTGGCCATGCCCATCTCGCCCTCCAATTCCGCCTTCGGCACGAGCGCGGCGACCGAGTCAATCACGATCACGTCCAGCGCGTTCGAGCGGGCGAGCGTCTCGCAAATTGTCAGCGCCTCCTCGCCGCTGTCGGGTTGCGAGACGAGCAGATCGTCCAGATTTACGCCGAGCTTCTTGGCATAGGCCGGGTCGAGCGCATGCTCGGCGTCAATGAACGCGGCCAGGCCGCCGGCCTTCTGCGCGTTGGCGATCACGTGGAGCATCAAGGTCGTTTTGCCGGACGACTCCGGGCCGAAGATTTCGATGACCCGCCCGCGCGGAATGCCGCCCACGCCGAGGGCCAGGTCCACCGCGAGCGCGCCGGTGGGGATGACTTCGATGCGCGATTGCGCGCGCGCGTCGCCCAGGCGCATGATGCTGCCTTCACCGTAGGTCTTGGTGATGGTGGAGATGGCGGCGTCGAGATCGCGCTGACGGGTGGCGCTGGCTTTGGCGGCTTCTGCCGATTTGGGTTCGGGCGCGGTTTTGTCGGTGGCTTTGGGCGGCATAACAGGATTGGGTTGGACGCTTGATTGGCGGAGCGGAGGGTAGGCGGGCGTCGCGTCGCAGTCAAACGCGGTTTGCGTCTGGTCCGGCGCGGGTTCGCAATCGCTTGCCGCGCGGTCGCGGCTCGGCTATAACCGGTCTATCGCGATGGCGACCAACCGAGCAGCGTCCATGTCACACACCAGCCGCCAGTCCACCAACACCAGCAACACGCTGTGTGTGATCATGGGCGGCGGGCAGGGCGCGCGGTTGTTTCCGCTGACGAAAGACCGCGCGAAGCCGGCCGTGCCCCTCGCCGGCAAGTACCGCCTGGTGGACGTGCCGATCTCCAATTGCATCAACTCCGGTTTCCGCCGCAGCTACATTCTTACGCAGTTCAATTCCACTTCGTTGCACCGGCACATCTCGCAGTCCTACAAGTTCGACCAGTTCTCCGGCGGTTTCGTGGAGATGCTCGCCGCGCAACAGACACTCACCGACGCTTCCTGGTACGAAGGCACGGCCGACGCCGTGCGCAAAAACCTCATCCACTTTCTCAACCACGATTTCGATTACCTTTTGATCCTGAGCGGCGACCAGTTGTACCGGATGGATTTCCGGCGGGTGGTGGGCCAGCACATGGAAACGGCGGCGGACGTAACCGTTGCCACCATCCCCGTGGGCCGCAACGAGGCGCAATCGCTCGGCATCATGCAGATCAACGAGGAGCGCCGGATCACGCGCTTCGTCGAGAAGCCCAAGGACCAGGGCACGCTCGATTCATTGCGCCTGCCGTCGGAGTGGCACGCGAAGCTGGGCATCGAAGGGGGGCACGAGTTGTTCCTGGCCTCGATGGGTATTTACGTCTTCAACCGCGGCGCCATCGTGCGCCTGCTCGACAACACGCTCACGGATTTCGGCAAGCACGTCATCCCGCGTTCGATTGAAACGCACAAGGTCTGTTCCTACGTCTTCCAGGGATATTGGGAGGACGTCGGCTCGATCCGTTCGTTCTTCGAGGCCAATCTGGACGTAGCCGCCGAACTGCCGCGGTTCAATTTCTTCGATATGTCCGCGCCGATCTTCAGCCGGCCGCGGTTCCTTCCCGGGTCGAAGATCAACGGCGCGCAAATTGATCACGCGGTCGTGTCCGACGGGTGCATCATCAATCCGTCGAAAATCACGCAAAGCATCATCGGGTTGCGCACGCTGGTGGGCGCGGGCACCGAACTGCATCGCGTGGTGGCGCTCGGCTGCGACTACTACGAATCCCAAACGTCCATCGCCGAGCACGAACGCGCCGGCAAGCCGCGCATCGGCATCGGCGCCGGCTGCCGCATTGACAACGCGATCATTGACAAGAACGCGCGCGTCGGAAACAACGTGGTCATTTCGCCCGCGGGCAAGCCCGAGCATTTCGACCACCCGCTCTACTTCATCCGCGACGGCATTGTGATCGTGCCGCGCAACGGCATGATCCCGCACGGCATGGTGGTCTGATGGTGGGAGGCGCGCTGCGGAACACGGGTTGCGTGAACGGTGGAGCATGCAAGATCGCCATCCGCGCGGACGATTCTCCTGCGCGGTTTACTTCCCCGTCCCCGGCTGTTAGAAATGCCGCGTGTTCAGCGACGCAGATGACCGGATCGCCCCGGCCCCGGCCGGGTCTTGCGGCTGCCGGATCACGAGGGGAAATGTGCCGGCAAGCGTCCCAACCCCGGCCCCGCGATGGCTGGCGTTGGTTGGCGCGGCGCTGGTGACATTGGGGCTGACTTCCGCGCTGGCACAACCTTCCGCCACCGGCATCGTCGAAAACTACACGGCGAGCGATTACTACGACGCGCCGCACGCGTTGCAAAAGAAGTGGCACATCGCCGGCGAGAAGGGCGAGCCGCGAGGCGAAAACCGCTTTCAACTCACGGGCGTGAAACTGGAATCGTTCCGCGAAAACGGCGAACGCGAAATCCTCATCGAAGCGCCCGATTGCCTCTACGACGCGGTCCGGCGGACGGCCAGTTCGCCCGGACGATTGAAAGTGCAATCCGGCGACGGCCGGTTCCTGATCGAAGGCGAGGGGTTCCTGTGGCAGCAGACCAATTCCGTCCTCACGATTTCCAATCGCGTCCGCTCCTCGGTCCAACGCATCGCCACCCATGCGCCCGGCGCGGAAGTCAAACCGCCGCTGGTCATCACCTCGAAGCGCTTCGATTTCGACATGCCCAGGCGCGAAGGCGTCTTCCGCGACGACGTGGAAGGCCGGGACGCGGAGATGGAATTCACTTGCGGCATCTTCACGCTCACCGCCTCCACCAACTCGCAGTCGCCGGAATTGTTCTTGGCGGAAACCGCGGTGACTTGGAAACGGGACCAACAAGTGGGCCGGGCGGATCGGGCGGTCATTCACGCATCCGAAAAGAGCCTGGAGGCGTTGGGCAACGTCGTGCTCCAACTGCCGCGCGCGTCAGGCGCCTTGGGCGGATTTTTTTCCGCCGCCCCAAACGGCCCGGCTACCGGCTCGCAGGACGCGCAGCCGGTTGTTCTTTATGCCGATCATTTTCACTCGCGTTCCAACCTGACGGTCGCGGAGGGCGCGGTGCGCGTCGTGGACCGCACCAACCGGCTGACCTGCGACAAGCTCACGCTGCAATCCACGGCCGATGCGCCGAAGGACACGACGGCGGTTGCCGAAGGCCACGTCGAGGTGGCGCAAGGCGAACAAGGTCGGCAGTTGCGGTCCGACCGCGCGGTTTACACCAAGGCCGATGGGGTCGTGGTGTTTACTGGAAAACCGGAGTGGACGCTCGATCCGAGCGCCGGCCGCGCCAACCGCGTTACCGTCCGCAGCCAGACTGGCGAAATCCACGCTGAAGGCAACGTCGCGGCCCGGGTCACGTTGCGGCCGCAGCAAGGCTCGTTGCTCAAACTATTCCCGGTGGGTCCGGACACCAACAGCGCGCCGCAAGTCATTGAGGTGTTCGCGCGCGACCTGAATGCCGCCGAAGGACTGGTGACGTTTCTGGGCGACGCGCGCGCGCACCAGTCGCCGATCACCGGAGCCGAACCACGCCTGCGCGCGGATTCGATGGAGGTGCGGTTCGCCACCAACGCGCACCAAATCGCCAGCCTCCAGGCAAAGCAGAACGTGATTTACGAACAGGGCCGCGCCGGCGTGACCAACGGCGCGGACGCCTACCGCCGGTTGACCACGCGCACACTGACCGCGCGGTCGGACTCCGCGACGGGCGAGCTGTCCGACCTGCTGGCCGAAGGCGGCGTGGAAGTCGAGCAATCCGACGGCCTGGCCCGGGGCGGGCGCGCAACCTATGCCGCGAAGATGGACGTGTTGGAACTGCTCGACCGGCCCACGCTCGAAACGCCGCAGGTGATCATCAGCGAAGCGCGAACGCTGGCTTGGGACAAGGCGAAGAACCGGTTTTCCGCCACCGCGCCTTACAAGTTGAAGCTCAAGTCTGTCGCAGTGAAACAGGCGCAGAAAGTCATCAATCCCTGATCGCATGAGCGAAACGCAGACCAAACCCGTGTCGGCAAAAATCCCGCCGGCGCCAGCCGTCGCGGCCGCGGTGGATGATGCCTTGCTGCGCACTGAGAAGCTGAGGAAGGAGTATCGGGGCCGGCGTGTAGTCAACGGCGTTTCCATCAGCGTGGCCGCGGGCGAAATCGTCGGCCTCCTCGGTCCGAACGGCGCGGGCAAGACCACGACCTTCAACATGGTCGTTGGCATCGTGAAGCCGGACGAGGGCGGGGTGAAGTTTCAGGCCCGCGACATCACGCGCCTGCCGATGCATCGTCGCGCGCGGCTTGGCATCGGGTATCTCACGCAGGAACCTTCGGTGTTCCGCAAGCTGACCGTCGAGCAAAACATCCTCGCCATCCTGGAAACCTGCAAAATGAAGCGCGCCGAGCGCGCGGTGCGCTTGAAGTACTTGCTCGACGAACTTGACCTGTCGCCGCTGGCGCGGAACAAAGCCTACACGTTGAGTGGCGGCGAAAAGCGCCGGCTCGAGATCACTCGCGCCCTCGTGACCAGCCCGAAGCTGATGCTGCTCGACGAGCCGTTCAGTGGCATTGATCCGATTGCCGTCTATGAGGTCCAGAAGATCGTGCGCCGGCTCAAGGAGCGGGGTCTCGGCATCCTGATCACCGACCACAACGTGCGCGAGACGCTCAAGCTGGTGGACCGCGCCTACCTCATCCATCACGGCGAGGTGATTTACGAAGGCGACGCCGCGCGCATGGTGGAGGACCCGAAGGCGCGCGAGATTTATCTCGGGCCGGAGTTCAACATGTAAATCGAACCGCGAGTTGCGGGTTGCGTCACGGGGTGCGCCCGGGACTGCGCGGCCCGACGCAACACGCAAAACGCAACACGAACAACGCCATGCAACACGACACCGTCACCGTCGAGCGGTTTTACACCGAACACGCCAGCGCGCTGCAACTGCGTCTGACCGCCGGAGCCAGCGGCCTCAAGCGCGTCATTCACGAGCCGACGGTCAACCGGCCCGGCCTGGTGCTCACGGGTTTCACGAAATACTTCGCCCACAAACGCGTCCAGGTGATCGGCAACGCGGAGGCTTTTTATCTCAAATCCCTCCGCGCCGCCGAGCGCGGGCAGCGTTACCGGGAATTCTTTTCGCACCGGATTCCCTGTGTCGTCTTCAGCCGCGGCTTGCGCCCGGACCGGGCGTTTCTCAAAGCCGCCGAGGCCGCCGACGTGCCGATCCTTCAATGTCCGTTCATCACGATGAAGTTCATCAACCTGGCCACGCTCGCGCTCGAGATGATGTTCGCGCCGCGCGATTCGGAGATGGGCAGCATGGTGGACATTCTGGGCGTCGGCGTCATGATCCGCGGCGAGAGCGGCATCGGCAAAAGCGAATGTGTGCTGGCGCTCCTGGAACGCGGTTACAGCCTGGTGGCCGACGATGTCACGCGCGTGACGCTCGTGGATGGCCGCGAAGTGGTGGGCACCAGCGCCGACCTCACCCGCAATCACATGGAGATCCGCGGCATCGGCATTATCAACATCGCCGCCATGTTCGGCGTCAAGAGCATCCGCAAGGAAAAGCGCGTGGACCTGGTGATTACGCTCAAGCCGTGGGAATCCGTCCCCGAGGTGGACCGCGTGGGCATGGAGCAGGAATACGTCAAAGTCCTCGGCGTGGACCTCCCGCACATGGTGATCCCGGTCCGGCCCGGACGCGATCTGGCCCGGCTGGTCGAAGTCGCCGCGTTCCACACCAAGCTCAAGATGTCCGGCTACAATCCAGCCAAGGAGTTGAACGACCGGCTTGTCGCACAGATGACGGCGACGCGCAAACTGTAGTTTTGATTGGCGCGGGCACGGCGATTCCGTTAGTCATGCGCGCGAACCGATGAGCGCAAAGAAGCCAGCCGACGGCGGCGCGTTGACCAAAGAATTGACCATCGTGAACAAGCTGGGCATTCATGCCCGGCCCGCCGCCCTGTTCGTCAAGACCGCCAACCGCTTCGCCTGCGATCTCTTCGTCGAAAAGGACGGCGAAAAGGTCAACGGCAAGAGCATCATGGGTCTGATGATGCTGGCCGCCGGACCCGGCAGCAAACTCACCGTCCACGCCCACGGCAGCGACGCCGCCGCCGCTGTCGCCGAACTCGAAGCCCTTATCAAGCGGAAGTTTGATGAAGAGTAGGGCGTGATGGAGCGCGACCGGCCCCCGGTCGCAGCGCGTTCATCTCAAGGTGATTTCCATTTGTTCCGACGGCCTCCCGCGTGGGTCGCCGCTGCGAGCGGGGACCGCTCGCGCTCCGGTCCCTGATCATTCGGGCGGCGCGCGTTTTGAACCTTGAACTTCGTCGTCCCTCCCTTAGCCTGCACGCATGGCTTCGGCTGAAATTGATGTGAAATACGTTGCGCACCTTGCGCGCCTGCAACTCACCCCCGAGGAGGAGCGGAAGTTCGGAGAGCAACTCGGCCACATCCTAGGCCACGTCGAGAAACTGAAGGAGTTGGACGTGACAGGCGTCGAGCCGACCGCCCATGCCATGCCCAGGGTCAACGTCACGCGGTCCGATGAAGTCCGCCCGTCGCTCCCGCACGAGGAGGCGATGCGCAACGCCCCGGCCCAGTCCGGCGGCTTGTTCATCGTGGCGAAAATCGTTGAATGAACGAATGACGGGCGCCGTCAGACGATTCCGAATGAACCGCGTCACCAACTTGAAATCATGAAAACAATCCTTCCCATCAGCGCCCTGGCATTGGCTCTCGGCGGGTTGAATTCCGGTTGCATCTCCACCGACGAAACCGTGTACCGCGATGAGGAGCGTCTGAAAGTGTCGTTCGAGAATGACACGGCCGGGCGGCTCTTCTACGAGACCCTCAGCAAGCCGGGCGGGCAACCGGGCCGCGCCGAAAGCAGCACCCAGGTTTCCCTGCCGGTCGTCTTCCATCACAAGCGGCGGGTGGTCGAAGGCGAGGCCGTCGCCTTCAACCGCGCCGTCCGCCGGTGCGATACCAACGGTGATGGCCGCATCACGGAACTGGAAGCGCGCATCTTTTCCGAATCGGCCGCCCCAGCGCCGTGATAGCTCCCGGGTCAGCCGACGCCGGGCCGGCGATGCCAGGCGTCGGCGAAATGCTCGGTTGGATTCGTCGCATCGTCGGATTCGGCACGCGCCGGCCTGGCTATCCACAAAGTCTGGCGGTCGAGTCGTGGTTGGAGACGACCTTCCGTGAATTTGGCCTCGCGGACGTTCGCCGTGAGCCAGTGCCCGTGAATTTTTGGGAGCCACTCGCGTCCTCGTTTGCCGCGGAGGGTGCGGGCGAGTTTCCGTGCTTTCCAATTCCCTACACCGCTTGGACCGGAGCGGGCGGCATCGAAACGGGAACAGCCTTCGTGGGTGAAGGGACGCCGGAGAATTTCGCGACCGTGGACGTCCGCGGGCGCATCGTGGTGGCGGAGATGCGGTTTGCCGAACTGACCGGTGGCGCCCTCAAGCGCGGCGCGCGTTTCATCAACGACGCGGCGCGCTCCATCCCCGACGGGCCGTTGCACGCCGCCAACTGGCTGATCCGGAATTTCCCGGTTTACTACGAGGCGCAACGTCGCGGCGCCGCGGGCTTCGTCGGTCTGCTGGTGGATTCTCCCGTCAACGGCTCGGATTATTACGTCCCATACGACGGCCACCTCAAAGCGTTGCCGGCGCTGTGGGTGGGCCGCGAACATGCCGCCCGAGTCCGCGCTTTCGCTCAGGTCCAGGGGCGCGGGCGGCTCGTCAGCACGGGAACGAGCCGCCTCGTGGACTCTCACAACGTTGTGGGTGTCGTGCCGGGAAGTGAGAACCACGGCGTTGACCGCAACGAAAACATCATCGTCACCTGTCATCACGACGCCCCGTTTGCGTCGGCGGTCGAGGACGCGTCGGGGCTGGCGGTGTTGCTGGCGCTGGCCAAATCCTTCGGCGGCGAGCGAACCAACGCGCGCCCGCTGAGGCGCAATCTGCTCTTCATCGCGTCGTCCGGACATTTTCATGGTGGCATCGGCAACCGTGTTTTCGTCGAGCGGCATACAGAGAGCCTGATTCCACGGACCGTTGCGGCGCTTGGCGTGGAACACATCGCGGAGGAAGTCGAGTGCGATGGTCAGGGCGGTTACCGGCTCACGGGCCGGCCTGAAGTGCGGGCGCTTTTCTTCGACGGCAGCGACAAGTTCGCGGAAATACTTGAAACCGAAACCGCTCGCTGTCACCTGGACCGCCTGATCTGCGCGGACGCCTACAGCTTCGGGCCTGAACCGCCTTGCGACAGCGCGCCATTCTTCACCGCGGGCATACCGTCCGCGTGCCACATCTCGGGACCGCTTTACCTGTTCGATCCCCACGACACGATGGACAAGGTGTGCGTGGTTGATTTGGCGCCGGTCGCAGATTTTTTCAACCGCGTCATCCGCCGGCTGGACACGCTGTCAGCCGCGGAACTCTCCGCGGGCATGAAACGGCAACGCGGCCTGCCGCCACCGCCGCCGCCGCCGTGGTTCTTGCCACCGATCCACGCCGCCGTTTGACCGAGGGATCGCTGGAAGCGCACAGCCGTGGCCCAAAGGACTCGCGGGCTTTTAGCGCCGGGACCAGGCGTCGTAGATCAGCTTCGCAGTGAGCGCCAGCACCACCGTGATGAAAATCGGGCGGATGAACTTCGCGCCGCGCGCCAACACCATCCGGCTGCCGAGCCGCGCGCCGAGCCACTGGCCCGCGCCCATTGCCAGTCCCGCCGTGAACACCACCTGCCCTGCCAGCAGGAACAAAGCGAGGGAGGCGATGTTGCTCGCAAAGTTCATCACCTTGGCGCTGGCCGTGGCGCGCGTGAGGTTGAAACCCATTCCCAGGACGAACGCCATCGTCCAGAACGTGCCGGCACCGGGGCCAAAGAAGCCGTCGTAGAATCCGAGCGCCAGTCCCAACAGCAGATCGAAGGCGGCCCGGCTCAAGCGCGGGTGCAGGTGCGTCTCGCCGGGTCGCGGACGCAGGAACGAGTAGAGGCCCACGACGGCGAGCATGACTGGAATGGCGCGCCGGAGAAACGAAGGGTCGAGCCGCTGCACGGTGAGCGTGCCCAGTGCGGCGCCGGCGAGCGTCAGCATGAACCCCCGGCCGCAATCCCGCAAATCCACCGCGCCAGCCCGCGCGTAGTGCCACGCGGCGCTGCCCGAGCCGAACGCCGCCTGCAATTTGCTCGTGCCGAGCGCGCGTTGCGGATCAAGGCCGCAACTCAGCAGCACCGGCAGCGCGATCAATCCGCCGCCGCCCGCGATCGAATCCACGAACCCGGCCATCAGGCCCGTGGCGAACAGGAGGGGCAGTTGCCAAAGTTCGATCATCCTCAAACGGCGGAGCCGCGGACGTCAGTCCGCGCACTCTGATTTGGCGGCGGGTCAGCGCCGACTCGCGTCGGCGGCTACGAGGTTCTTGACCATTCAGTCCAATGGCTTCAGCCGGAGGTTGCGGAATTCGACCTTCATCGCCAGGCCCCCATGGATTTGCAGGCCGATCGGTCCGGCGCCGGAGTATTTCTCGTTGGTGTATTTGACGACCTGTTGCCCGTTGAGCCAGACGGTGAACGTGGTGCCCCGGGCTTCAAGGCGGTATTGGTTCCAGGCGTCGGCTTTGAAATGTTTTGCCAGGTCCTTCGCCTGCCCGGCTTCCGGATATTTCTCCGAGCCGCCGGTGTAGAAGCAACAGGTCATGTCCTTCTTCAGACTGCGCGAGACGCCCATCTGCAATTGAAGTTCGGGTTTGCGCAGCATGATGCCGCTGTCAATCTCCCCGCTCCAGCGGGCCTCGCATTCGAGGACAAAGTCGCCGAACGATTTCTCCGTCCACAACATGCTCCCTTTCCTGGCCTCGTCGTTTTCGCCAACCAACACGCCGTCCACAACTTTCCAGAACGGGTTCGGCTCGGGCGCTTTCCAGCCGGCGAGGTCGTGGCCGTTGAAGAGTGGCACCGCGTCGCCAGGGCCGGCGCCCAGCGGTTCCGGGCAGAGCAGACCAAGCGTCGCGATGATGGACAACAGCCCGCGGGACTGGCGCGCGAGGGACCAAGGGAATGAATTCGTTTTCATGGAGGGTTTCGGATCAATGGTCAGCTCTGCGGTTCAACGCGGCCATTCGAGCGGTTGTCCGGCGGGATTGCAATCCAAACGTTCTGGTTCAGCGCAGGGAGTTCTTTGACAGCGCTCCGCGGATTTGCGACAGTGCCGGCGTCGCGCCCGGCCAGCGCAGAGCAAAGCGCGCCACGCGACGACCCAGACGTGAAGCCACCTCATCGCAACCCTCTCCTCGCCGCCCTCCTGACTCTGGTCGGATGGCTCCAGACCGCGCCGACGCATGCCGAACCGATCACCCTGCCGGTGCCATTCTACTTTGAGGACTTCAACGCGGTGGCCGAAGGCACGCTGCCCGCGGGTTGGTCGCAGACGAATTATTCCGACCTGCCGCAGTCCAACTTCGATTTGCAGGACCTCAACTCCGCCACTTACGCCAAATGGACCGTGGTGGACCGCGCCCGGTTTTCAAGCAACTTCCTGTCCTATACTTCCCACACGCCGGTGGATTACTCGCGGGTCCTGTCGTTCAACCCCAACAACGTCGTCAACGGCCAGACCGTCACCAACCTCGCCACCGCACGGTTTTTGTTCAGCACCTCCGGCTGGCGCAACGGCAATCAGGTGATGTATCTCTACTCGCCCAATCTCAACCTCACGGGCCGGACGAACGTTTACATTTCCTTCCACAGCCTCTTCGAGCAGAACCAGGACAGCATGGGCGCGCTGGAGTATTCCACGAACGGCGGCGCCGCGTGGCTGCCGGTGGTTTATCTGCTCGACGGGCCGGATGTCCTGACTTTCACCAACGGCACGGTGGACGCGGTCAAAACGTTTACCAACCGCTACACCGACGTCGCCGTCTATACCGACCCGGTGACGATGACACAGAAAGGCGGCTACCACGGCGCGTTCATCGCCGCGCCGATCAGCCAGTCGCTCGCCACCAACATCAGCGCGCGGGTCAACGACGACCCGGTCGAGTCCAAGCGCGTCGAGCTGTTCCGGCTGGCGGCGGCGGACAACCAGGCGGCGGTGCGTTTCCGCTTCGCGCACGTGGGGACGGACAGTTGGTATTGGGGCGTGGACGACTTCGGGCTTTACAGCATCACGCCCGGCCAGTTGCCGGTGATCTCGAACGGTCCGGCGAGTTTGAACCTGACCGCCGGAGTCAACGCGACTTTCAGCGTCACGGCGTCCGGTCCCGGCCCGCTGACTTATCAATGGAAATTCAACGGCGTCATCATCGCGGGCGCGACCAACTCCACGCTCGTCGTCTCGAACATCAGCGCCGCAGACCAAGGCGTCTATTCCGTGATCGTGAGCAATCCCAGCGGCGGCATCGAGAGCGGCGGCGCGGTGCTGACGATTTATGAACTGCTCGTGACCGGGCAGTGGGATTTCGACGCCGGTGACCTGCGCGCGACGGCGGGGGCGGACCTCGAATTTCTGGGAACGACCGCGAACCTCACGACGTTTCCGGTCATGGACATCAACGGCCAGTCGGCGCGCGTGATGGCATTCGGGAGCAATGCGATCAGCGAAGGATTTTACGCGCGGCACGGCATCAAGCCCAACGCCGGCGGCCAATTCGTCAACCAATACACGCTGCTCATGGACATCATGTTTCCCGCGGCGAGCAGCGGTGGCGCGCGCGCGCTGTTTCAGACCGATCCGTTCAATCACGACGGTAACGACGCGGATTTCTACGTTGGCGGCAGCGCCGCGCAGCCCGACCCGAACGGTCTCGAAGCCGAGGGGTTTTCCAACGGCCCGCTCGCGCCGGACACCTGGTATCGGATCGCGTTCGCCGTGGACCTGACCGCGCCGGCGGGCCGGGAACTTTCCAAATTCGTGAACGGCGTAAAGGCCGCGAGCCAGTCATTGAGTGGCGGCGTGGATGGGCGTTACGCGCTCGGGCCGGCGGCGTTGTTGTTCACGGCGGGCAGGGTGATGGGAGGTTTCACGCGGGCGGGGTTTGTGAACAGTATCCAGTTTGTCAACGGCTGGACGCCGCCCGAAGTCATCGCCGCGCTGGGCGGGCCGACGGCCAAAGGTTTGTCGGCGGGAAATGCCGCGCTGCAATTTTCCGGCATCGCCGCGGGCCCTTCGTCCGTGGCATTGAATTGGACGGGGCCGGCCGGAAATTTTCAGGTTCAAGGCACGAGCAATCTCGCCACACCGAGCTGGCAGACACTCGCCGCAACGACGAATCGCAGCTTCAACGTCGCCCGCAGCAATCTCTCCGCTTTTTACCGCGTCGGCCAGTTCCGCCCGGACATCAAGGTCGGCATATTGCCGGACGGCGAACAATCCGTGCCGACGAAACAAATCCTCCGCGCGGCGGGCAGGCAGTTGCAATTTGGCGGACGGCCCGTGGACCTCGCGCTGTCGCCGAACGGGAAATTCGTTTTCGTCAAAAACGTCAACAACCTGCTGGTGCTCGATGCGACGGCCTGGACGCTGCTCCAGACGGCCAGCTATCCCGGCAGCGGCGCTTCGATGCATGGCATCGCCGCCAACCCGGGCGGCACGCACGTTTATGTCAGCGGCGCGGGGAATGAGGTTTACGACTGGACCGTGGCGACGAACGGCGCGGTCACGTTCTCGCGGACCATCGCCATGCCGGGCGGGTCCTATCCGTGCGGCATCGCCATTTCGAGCGATGCAACGAAAGCCTACGTGTGCCTCTCGATCGCGAACAAACTTGCCGTTGTCAACCTGGCCACGGGCAGCGTCGCGCAGCAGATCAACGTCGGCATCGCGCCGTGGGACGTGGCGCTCTCGCCCGACGGCAACACGGCGTACGTTTCCGATTGGGGCGGGCGCTTCCCGGTAGGCGGCGATCTGACCGCGCCCTCCGCCGGCACGCAGGTGGTCATTGACAACCGCGGCGTCGGCGCGAGCGGCGTCGTCTCGTTCGTGAACCTCCTGACCGGATTGCAAACGGCGCAAACGGCAACGGGTTTGCATCCCTCTGACCTCGAACTGAGCGCGGACGGACTGACGCTTTACGTTGCGAATGCAAATTCCGATACGGTGAGCGTGATCAACACCGTGACGCGCGCGGTCAAGGAAACGATCCTCGTGCGGCCCGATCCCACTTTCCAATACGGCAGCGCAAGCACGGGCCTGGCGTTGGGCAAGGATGGACAAAAGCTGTTCGTCACCTGCGGCGGCAACAACGCGGTTGGCGTGATCGAATTGCCGAACGCCCAACACACGAACAGCCTGCTGCAAGGTTTTCTGCCGACGGACTGGTATCCCGGCGCGGTCGTGGCGGACAGCAACAATCTCTACGTCGCCAATGTGAAGGGTCTGGGCACGCGGCTCGGCCAGCCCGTCACCACCTCCTGGCAGATCGGCGCGGCCCTTGGCACGGCGAACAAAATCCCCATCCCAGCCGCGGAGGCGTTGAGCAAATACACCGCGCAGGTTTTCGAGGACGGCCGAATCCGTCAGATTCGCCAGACGCAACAGACGGCGGCCGGCGGTCAGCCGCCCGTGCCCGTGCCGGCGCGCGTTGGCGAACCTTCCGTGTTCCAACACGTCGTTTACATCCTCAAGGAGAACAAGACCTACGACCAGATATTCGGCGACTTTCCGCAAAGCAACGCCGATCCGAATCTCTGCATCTATCCGCGCTTCGTATCCCCGAATCACCACGCGCTGGCCGAGCAGTACGTGCTGCTGGACAACTTTTATTGCAACGGTGTCAACTCGGCGGACGGACATTCCTGGAGCACGGAAGGCAACAACACGGACCACCTGGAAAAGTCCTTCGGCGGTTTCAGCCGGAGTTACACCTTCGGCGACGATCCGCTCACGTATTCCTCGACCGGCTTTCTCTGGAACAACGTCATTCAGCACGGGCTGACCTTCCGCAATTACGGCGAGATGGATTACGCCTCGACCTCGCCCGCCAAATCCTGGATGGAGATTTATCAGGACTACACGAACGGCACGGACACGATCCGCTATGTGCAAAACATCGGCATCGCTTCATTGCGGCAGTACAGCTCCACCAACGTGCCGGGCTGGAACATGGCCATCCCCGACGTCGCGCGCGCGCGCGGCTTCATCAAGGAACTCAACGCCGCCCAATCCAACGGCGTCTGGGCCGCGCTCCACTTGCTGTATCTGCCGAACGACCACACCGGCGGGCCGCCCTCGGCGCGGGCCCAGGTCGCCGACAACGACCTTTCACTCGGCCGGGTGGTCGAGGCCATCACCAAAAGTGTTTTCGGCAGCAACAGCGTCATCTTCGTGATCGAGGACGATCCGCAAAGCGGCTACGACCACGTGGACGGCCACCGCTCGATCTGTCTCGTCATCAGCCCCTGGACGAAGCGCGGACAGGTGATCAGCGCCTTCTACAACCAGGCCGGCGTCCTGCACACCATGCAACGGATTCTCGGCCTGCCGCCGATGAACCAGCAGGACGCCATGGCGCCGCTGATGTTCGAGTGCTTCACCAACGTGCCGATTTTCGCGCCCTACACTGCGCTGCCCGTCAACATCCCGCTCACCGAAGGCGTCGCCGCGGCGAGCAAGCTGTCCCCCAAGGCGAAGTACTACGCGAAGCAGGTTCAGCGGATGGACTTCAGCCGGCCCGACCGCATCAACGACGACGTGTTCAACCGCTACATCTGGCATTCGATCAAGGGCGACGAGCCGTATCCGGTCAAATTTGTCGGTGGCCACGGTCGGGGCTTGAAAGCACTCGGCCTCGTACTCGACAAGAACGCGAAGGACGCTGATGACGATTGACGCCGCGTTTTTCGAGGATTGGCAGACTCCATTCTGTGAATAGATGATGACACAATTACGAAAGACGCAATGGCTACCAGTCTTGGGATTGCTGCTTATCGCTTGGCAGTGGTGCGGATGTCGTAGCTCACAGCCGGTTTTTTCGGAAGTTCCGGGCGTTGCCCCCGCAGGTGTCGCGGATTCTGCCTCCGACGATCGCATACAAGTTGGGGATTTGGTGATGATTAACTTTGCCCAAGTGGGTGCCCCGCTTCCGTCTCACGAAGAGCGGGTCAAGGAAGATGGGACGATTACCCTACCCCTCCTTGGGTCGGTGCCGGCTGCTGGGAGAACGCCTTCCGAACTGTGGCGGGACCTGCGACATAGATACCGAAAGGTCGGTCGAATAATTTACACACCGCACGATCATCCACCGCCCTTCTACGTTGTCGGCGAAGTCAATCAACCTGGACCGCGACCGTACATTGGCAAAACCACCGTTACCAAGGCCATTCAGGCCGCCGGCGACTTCACCGACTTCGCAAACAAGAAGAAGGTGATCCTGCGCCGTGCCGATGGCCGGCAGGAAACCGTCAACGTCTTGATAGCCGTCAGCGACCCAAGCCACGACCCGCGGGTGTATCCTGGCGACAGAATTGAAGTCCCGCGCAAATGGCGTTTCGGATATTGATCCACAGTTTTAGCGGCGGCTCGCACACAGCGCCAACATCAATATCGCCGACGCCGTCCCATCCATCGTCGGTTCATTGGTCGAGTAATCGCCGATGTCATCGTGATACACTGCCGCGCCCTGAAACGCGGCAAGCGGATCCGGTTCGCGAATGACGACTCCCTTGAGCGTTTTGAAGATGCGGTCGTACACCGGCCCGTCCACAAGCCCGCCACGGACGCGGCGCCCCGTCAGTTTCGTCGTCATCAGATGCACGTCGGTTGGGAAAACGCAGCCAATTTCGGTGAACATCGTCGTGCCCCACGGATTGCGGCCCAGCAGCCAGTCGCGTTGCTTCGCCGCGAACCCGCGGTAGCGCGTGTCGCCGGTCATGCGCTCGTAAAGCAGGCATTGCGTGACCAGCGCGGCGACGAGGTTGTTTGAGCACCAGATGAACGGCACGCCGAGGCGATACGGATTCGCCTCTCCCGCGCGCACACAACGCTCGATGCCGTCGCGGTAGTAGCCCGCGAGAGATCTCTTGAACTTGCGGTCCACGAGATCGTAGAGCCGGAAGTGGCCGAGGTTCAGGAACGGGTAGAACTGGTAATGGCCCGTTTGCTCCTTGCCCATCCAGCCCTCGTCTGCGGCGAGTTTGGCGAAACGCTTCGCGTCCTCCAAAAATCTTTTCTCGCCCGTCGCGCGGAAGAGTTCCGCCGCGCCCCATTCCATGTCGTCGGCCCAGGTGGTTTCCTCGTAGCGATACGGCGCCTTGTAGGAATTGCCCTGCTGCACGCCTCCTTTCGCGCGCCCGAGTTCATAGACTTCGCGGCCCGCTTGCAGGCAGCGTTGCGCGAAATCTTTTTGCTGCGGTTCGTCCTTCCAGATTTGAAACGCGAGTGCCATCGCCGCGGCGTAACGGCCCGCGAGATTCGCGACCCCGGTGGACGCGCTTTTGTATTGTTGCAAACCTTGAGGCTTGCCGTCGGCGAAATAGACGACACGCGCGCCGCCTTTGCCCCAGCCATAATCCGCCTGTTCGTCCTGCGGCAGCCGCCAGCCGTAATGATCGCGATCGTCGGCGACCTGGTGATAAAGCTGGTCCGGCGCGGGATGCAGCTTGAGCATCCAATCGAGACCCCAGCGCGCTTCGTCGAGAATGTCCGGGATGCCGTTTGTGCCGGGTTCGCCAAGAGGGTTCACTGTGTCAGAAAATGCCGGGGCGCTTTGATTCGATCTGCTGCGAGCGTTCCCCTCACCCCGTCCCTCTCCCCATCGGATGGGGAGAGGGTGGCCGGAGGCCGGGCGAGGGGTCCGTCCGCATAATTCGTAGGCCAGGAGCATCTGCGCCGTGGCGTTGCCGGAGGTGAGCAGATATTTCAACAGATCCCCCGCGTCATGCCAGCCGCCGCGTGCGTCCATCTGGGTGCCGTTGGCCAACGGGCCGTAGGCCGTGCGTCCGTCAAGTTGGTGGCAGTTCGTGCCGAGCCACGGATTGAAACCGCAGCGTTGCTGGCGCATGAATTCCAGAAGCTGCGCGCACAATGCTCCGCAGGGATCGTTTCCAATGCGCAGCGGCAACGACTTCGATTCCCCGATTTTCAAAACGAAGTTGCCAGGCGTGTGGACGGGGGAAAAGTCCAGTTCGGCGTGATGCGCGAATTGTCCCCAAGCGGCGTTGGTCACGGGTCTGGTTTTGCTCTTGAGGAACACAAGCTTGCCATTGTTCTCCGCGACCAGCGCGAAGTCAGCGGGCAGAGGCGCTTTTGAAAACGCCATGGCCAGCTTGGCTTCGTTCATGTGGTAACCGACCTGGCTGGCGCGAATGAAGATTTCGCCGGCGTGGGCCAGGGCGGGCCTCAGTGCCGCAAGCGTGATCGTGGCAGCCAGGGTCAGGAGGCGCTGACTGAATCGCCGACAACCCATCGCCGATCGCCAATGAGTTTGAGCCTCCTGACGTCGGCTGCTACGGAGCAGGGGCTTGATTCGGTGCATCGGTTTCGGGCTTCGGTTCGAGCAACTCGTCCACGCGGACGAACTGGTAGCCTTTGGCGGCAAGGGTGTCGAGCAGTTCGCCGAAGCGGCTGTGGAACTTGTCCGCGCGGGCCGGCCCGCTGCCGAGGTGGAACAGCAGGATGAACCCGTTCAACCCGTGCGGATCCTCGCGCTCGCGCTGGACGATGCTGTCGAAGATCGCCTGCGACGAAACGAAGTTCGTGTCCGCCTCTCCCGTGTAATCCGCGTTAGAACGCGTGCCGGGGGTGTAGTTGATGAGGGCAAAGTTCATCCGCTTTGCCCAATCCACAATCTGACGGTTGTAATGTTCGAATGGAGGGATGAAATATCGGCCGGGGTACTGGTTGGTTTCGAATTGCTCTAATTTCCAATGATTGCTCTGCAAGTCTGTCCGAAGCTGTCCGCGCGTGACGAGTGTTTGCTTCGCTTTATCCCAGGAACAATAAAGCAGGTGCTTGTCGGAATGAGAGCCATAGTAATGGCCGTCGTCTATGATGCGTCTTATCATCGTGGCAAAAACGGCGTTCGTCACAAAATCACCCGTCAGGAAAAAAGACGCCTTCGCGCGATGTTTCTCCAGTTCTCGCAGAATCACTTCTCCGCCTTCCGCAAACTGATGCCCTGTGAAGGCCACAGCGATTGCCTTCCGCTCCTTGCTGCCTCGGGTGACCGCGCCATCCGTCAATTCACAACGCAAGCGGTTTAGTGCAACCGGCGTCCACCCGATTAGGTTAGCATCGTCGTTCTTGGAAACAGGCCGGATTGCCGGCAACGCGACGGCAGCCGCCTGACCGAACTGACCCAAAGCAACCACGGCCTCGCGGTAAACGAAAGCGTTCGTGTCAGCTAGACTGCTCGTTAAATGCGGAACGACCAATCCTGGGTAATCACCAATCTCCCCAAGCGCCTTCGCAGCGGCGTACCGGACATGCGGGGCGCTGTCCTGAAGCAGTGGGATAAGATTGGTGACAGCGATGTTTGCGCGACTGCCAAAGCCTCCGAGACAGGCGGCTGCTTGGTATCTCCGAAAAATGTCCGCACTCGTCAACCAAGAGATCAACTGAGGAATGACCTTTTCATCTTTGATCGCAGCCAAGGCTTGAAACGCCAATACCGCTGTCGTCAGATTGGTTCCCGTACACAATCCCAATAGCCACGGAATCGCCGGCGCAGCGTCTTGTTCCAGAATCTCAAAGCCGAATAATGCATTTATCTGATGATCCGAAGAGCGCGGTAAATTTAAGACGAAGTTCAACGAAAGATAGTTTTGGCGCGCGAACGCCTCCCAAGGATACTCCGAGGTTTGAAGCTCGCCCAAAAAGAAAGGAATGGCATTGGTGCCGATTTGCCGCACGGCTGTGCGGGCTTTGTCAGTTTCTGGGCCGTCGTAGTTAGAATACCCGCACGCTCGGATCCATTTGCTCAATCTCCTCCCTTGATAGACCGGCTCGCGTGAATGAAACGCGAACCACGCCGCGAGGGCGAGCGCGGCCACCAGCAAAACCCCGAACGCAATGCGCAGGCGCTTTCTCACGATGACGCGATTGTCCCCGCCGGGCGCGGCGCGGCCAGTAAATTCTGACGCCCCCGCGGACACGATTCCGGGCGGATGAAATCAACGCCAGACGGGGCTTGACCCGCTGCGGCCCTGCCGATATTGTTCGCTGCGATGTCTGGACCCATTCGACAAGTCCTGGTGCTGGTCGTCGCCGCAGTCGGCGGCGCCGTTGGCTCTTGTCGAAGCTGAAAGCGATTTGAACAAGAACCCACGGCTGGCAACGGTCGTGGGTTTTTTGTTGAACCCGCGACGGCCGGCCAACAACCGGAAAAGCACATGAACAAGACCACCGGAACCAACAAGAGAAAACCCGCCGCGCCGGCCGCGACCGCGCCGGCGCCAATCGCTCCCACCCAGCGCGCCACAGTCGGCCCGCCCATGCTGGGCCGCGACATCCTCGTCGAGGCCCTCGAACGCGAAGGCGTGGAGGTCATCTTCGCCTATCCCGGCGGCGCGAGCATGGAGATTCATCAATCGCTCACGAAGTCGAAGATACGTACCATCCTGCCCCGCCACGAACAAGGCGGTGGTTTCGCGGCGGAAGGCTACGGGCGCGCGACCGGCAAGGCGGGCGTCTGCATGGGCACGAGCGGGCCGGGCGCCACCAACCTGGTCACGGCGATCGCCGACGCCTACATGGATTCCTGCCCGCTCATCGCCATCACGGGTCAGGTGAACCAGAACATGATCGGGCGCGGCGCCTTCCAGGAGACGGACATCATTGGCGTCACGCTGCCCATCGTGAAGCATTCCTATCTCGTCACGGACGCGCATGACATCCCGCGCATTGTGAAAGAGGCGTTCTACATCGCCCAGACGGGCCGCCCCGGGCCGGCCGTGATTGATGTACCGAAGAACGTTCAGCAGGCGAAAACGCAGCCGGTCTGGCCGACGCTGGAACAAATCAAAAAAACTTTGCGCGGCTACACGCAACCTGACCTACGGGCGGATGAGATCGCGCTCAATGAAATCATGGGCCTGATCGAGAAGGCGGAGCGGCCCGTGCTCTACGTGGGCGGTGGCATCATCACCAGCGGCGCGTCGGCGGAACTCAGGAAATTCGCCGAGGCAACGCAGATTCCGGTGACGACGACGATCATGGGTGTGGGCAGCTTCCCGGAAACGCACCCGCTCTCGATGCGCTGGCTGGGCATGCACGGCGCCGCCTACGCCAACTGGGCCGTCAACGGCGAATTTGAGAAGCGCAAGACCTTCAACGACCCGATGGTGAAGATGAAGGACGGCGCGGACCTGCTGCTTGCGTTCGGCGTGCGGTTCGACGACCGCGTCACGGGCAAGTTCGAGGAGTTTTGCAAACACGGAACGATTGTCCACGTGGACATTGACGCTTCCGAGCTGAACAAAAATCGGAAGGCGCATCTTCCCGTTGTCGGTGACATCAAGGACGCGCTGACACGGCTCAATGCGATGCTCGCCAAGCGTCCATTCAACAAGAAGCACACCGCGTGGCTCGAACAAATCGCCGAGTGGAAGAGGAAAGCGCCGTTCTCCTACGCCGTCACGCCGGAGATTGCGAACAGCGATCACATGAAGGACCATCTCAAAGGCCAGGAAGATCAAGTCATCCTGCCGCAGATGGTGATCGAGATGCTTTACGAGCTGACCAACGGCGACGCCATTCTCACCACCGGCGTCGGCCAGCATCAGATGTGGTCGGGCCAGTGGTACAAATACAAGTTCCCCCGCCAGTTCATCACCAGCGCGGGCCTCGGCGCGATGGGTTTCGGTTACCCGGCGGCGCTGGGCGTCAAGGTCGCGCGTCCGGACAAGGAGGTCATTGACATTGACGGCGACGGCTCCTTTCTGATGAACATCCAGGAACTCGCCACGGCGCACGTCGAGAAAATCGCGGCCAAGGCCATCATCCTCAACAACCAGCACCTCGGCATGGTGGTGCAATGGGAGGACAACTTTTACGAAGGCAACCGCGGCCACACTTACCTCGGTAATCCGGATGATCGCACGCAGATTTATCCCGATTACGAGCGTGTGTGCAAAAGTTTCAACGTGCCGTGCGAGCGGGTGATTTATCGCCGCGACCTCAAAGCAGCCATGCAACGGATGCTCGACGCGAAGACGGCTTACGTTCTCGACGTGGTCACACCTTACGCTGAACACGTCCTGCCGTTCATTCCGGCGGGCCGGACGGTGGCGGACATGGTCTGGAAGGCGTGAGGGACTGTGCCGGCAACCGGCCGGATCAGGACAAAGACTTGTCGGGAGCGTCCCGCTTTGTCACGTTGGCGGCGTGATGCGGCAACGATGGCTTCGGCTGTGGCTGATGTGCGCGCTGGCACTGTCAGTGCGCGGCGCGGAGCGGGTCTTCGACTTCACCGACGCTCCGGTGAACCAGACGCCGCCCGGTTTCCGCAGCGCGCTCGCTGGCCAGGGAAAACCGGGTGACTGGAAGGTCATCATGGACGAGGTGCCGCCGCTGCTGGCGCCGTTGAGCGACAAGGCGCCGGTCGTGACCCGCCGCGCCGTGCTCGCGCAATTGGACGCCGACGCCACAGACGAGCGCTTTCCACTGCTGATCTTTGACGGCGAGACGTTCGGCGATTTCAACGTGACGGCGAGGTTCAAGATTGCCGGCGGGACGCGCGAACAGATGGCGGGCCTGGCGTTCCGCATCCAGGACGAGAAGAACTTTTACGTCGTCCGCGCCAGCGCGCTGGGCAACAATTTTCGTTTCTACAAGGTGGTGGATGGTTTGCGCGGCGAACTGATCGGCCCACAGGTCGAGATCACGAAGGGCGACTGGCACGAGTTGGGGGTGGAGTGCAAGGGCAATCAGATCCGCTGCCGGCTTGATGGCAAGGACCTGATCCCGCCACTCACGGACAACAGTTTTTCCCGGGGCAAGATCGGCTTCTGGACCAAGTCCGATTCGGTCACCTATTTCACCGATGCGCGGATCGTTTACACACCGCGCGAGCCGCCGGCCCAAACCATCGTGCGCGACCTGGTCCAGAAGTATTCGCGGCTGCGCGGGCTGAACGTTTACACCCTCGACGCGCGCGGCGAGCCGCGGGTCATCGCCAGCAAGGACGCAAAGGGCATTGGCGGCGCCGGAGGCAGATTCGAGAAGGAGTGCATTGCGACCGGGAACATTTTTTACGGCAAAGGCAGGAACGAAGTCAATGTCGTCATGCCGTTACGCGACCGAAATGGCGAAGCGATGGCTGCCGTGCGCCTGACGATGGAGTCGTTCACCGGGCAGACCGAGCAGAACGCGCTCATCCGCGCCACACCCATCGTCAAAGCGATGCAAGCGCGGGCGAATTCGCTGGAGGAGTTGACGCAGTAGCAAGCGCCGCCGCGAGAGCGGGGCGGCGGCAGGCGATAGTCCGCGCAACGGTAGTTATTGCGCGATAATCTGGAGGCAGGCAACTGTTCGTCGAAGGCTGACGGGAATTCTTCCATTCAGAAATGCTCCCACTTTGGGACGGCTTACAGCCGATTGGGACACTCCCGCGCGCCCCAAACATTTTTCAAGATCAAGGCCGGCTTGGGCGAGGGATTTGCTTCCCTGAGCGCCGACTATGAAACTGGGTGTGTTCATCGAGCGCGACGGCGTCCTGAATCGGGCGCGGATCGAGCGTCGGCACCAAGTCTCGCCGCTCACGCTGGATGAATTCCAAGTGCAGGAATCCGTCTCTCCGTTGTTGCAACGGCTGAAGGCCGCCGGCTTTGTGTTGATCGTCACGACGAACCAGCCCGGCCTCTCTCGCGGCTACCAGTCCCGCCGCGAGTTGGACCTGATGCATGCCCTGCTGCATCGGGCGCTGCCCATTGACGACGTGTTCGTCTGTCCGCATGACGAAACCGACCGCTGTCCTTGCCGCAAGCCAAGGCCCGGCCTGCTGGTCGAGGCCGGGTTCAAATGGCACCTGGATCTGGATCGCTCCTTCGTCATCAGCGACAAGTGGCAGGACGCCGAGGCAGCGCACCTGGGGGGGTGCACCTCGCTGCTTCTCGAATCGCCGTGGCTCGGCTCGGTGCATCACGATTTGATTCTTCCCAATCTGGAATGCGCGGTGGGAAAACTCCTGCAACTCCATTCGATGCCGCGCCTGGTCTTCGGCTGATCGCAGACGGGGAGTTCGCGCGGTCTTGAATCGCATTCGCACCTGCGGAAGGAGCCACCTCCAATCCGATCCTCCCGCAAGTCGCTCTTACCGCTCAAGCCCGCCCGAACATTCACCGACGCGTGTTCCGGAACTGGAAGCAGCCCAGCCGCACGCGCTCAACTTTGGGGCGGTTTCACCGTGGTTTCGGGTTTCGGCTCGGCGGGCAGGTCATCGGGAGTTGCCCGGCGCACGCCGCCGGTGACGCTGATCGCACCGTCACCATCCGGCGTGAGGCGCGGGCGTGAGTTTTGAAAATCGTAGGTGTGCCGCAGCGCCACGTCGCCGTCGGGCGTGATGACGTTGTAAAGGGCCGAGCGGGCGCCGTTCTGGTGCAAGACGTGCAAATGATTGCGGCCATCCACCCGTTGCTCGGGCTGTCCGAACGATACCATCGGCCCGAGCGGAAACACCTTGAACACTTTCAACTCGGCCGGGTCCGTCAGCCGGAAGTAGAGCCGGAGTTGCGTGCGCAGGTAATTGGCCTGGAGCAGGGTGAAGCGGCGGACTTCAGGCGGCTGGTTCGACACGCCGGCGACTGGCACGCCGAATTCCTGGGTCCAGAGTTTCGCGGCTTCGATGATGTCGAAGGAACGCGCCGGGCTGGTGACTACCTTGTCCCAGGCGCTGATCCGTGCGGCAGCAGTGACGGAGTAACGGCCATGGCGCGTGAGCGTGAAACACGGGGAGAGGTTTGCGCGCACGGTCGCGACTTTCGATGAGCCGAGCGTGAACTCCTCCCGCACCGGCGGATCGTCCAGTTTGGCGACGATGAAACCATCGCGCGATTCGACCGAGAATGTCAGCCAGTCGGGCTCGGTGCCGAGGCGGAGGGTTTGTCCCGAACGGTTGTGGATGCGCACGGCCACCGGGAGGGCTTCGCCGGCGAGAAAATGCTCCTGTTCGAGGGTGACTTCCACGCTGACTTGCGCCACCACTTCCGCCAGCGGCAGCAAAATAAGGCCGAGCATCAGGCAGATTCGGTTCATTGCGCCAACTCTATCCCGGCGGAATGACGTGGCAAGCAACAAAACGGCAGCTTCAAGAGCTGTGGGGAGGTTGTCGTCCATCGCCGATTCACCGCCACCCTCGGCGGAGCTGCAACCGCAATCTTGGCGTCACTGGCCTGCCTCGCCCGCCTCCTTCACTCCTGCTTCGCCTTCATCTGGCGATGCACGAACAGGTAATAGAGCGCCCCCAACACGAGCGCCGCGAGGCCGAGCCACTTTGAGAAAGTGTGCGTGAGGTTCTCGGTTTGCTGGATGTCCTGGCCCATCCTCACGCCGACCCAGCACAACACGGCGCACCAGATTGCCGATCCGATCAATGTGTAGAGCGAGAATACCTTGTAATCCATGCGCACGATTCCGGCGGGGATGCCGATCAGGTGACGTACCACCGGCAGCAGTCGCGAAATGAAAATGCCCATCGCCCCATAATGGGCCGCCCATCGTTCCGCACCCTCGATTTTTTCAGGCTTGATGAACACGTAGCGCCCATACCGCATCACGAGCGGGCGGCCCGCGAGCCGTGCCGCCCAATACATCACAGTCGCGCCGAGCCACGAGCCAACAGCGCCGGCCAGCGTGATGCCCCATAGACTCAAGGGAAGCTGACCGGTATATGCCAGGTGCGCGGCCGGCGGAATCACCACCTCGCTGGGCAGCGGCACGATGGAACTTTCCACCGCCATCAACAACGCAATGAGGGCGTAGCCACCTTTGGCCAGCGCACCCAGATACCAGTCCACGAGCGGTTTGAACAAGTCTCTCAGCATGTGAAGGCGTTGGTTATAGCGGAAAACGCTCCTTGAGCAAGCGGACGTTCGCAGAATCTATGTTTCTTGAGCCTCTCGAAAAACGTCAAAAAACGCTTGACGTAGGATATTGCAATGATATCATACCGATAACATTTTAAGAAAGGCCAATCATGAATGCGAACACAGTCAAACACGTGAGCAACGAACGCGAAACCACAGCGGTGAACGGCTGGATGATGCTGGCGATCAACGTGGGGTTGCTGATCATCGCGCAGCTCTGGATGATTTCCATCATCACGCGCGTCGCGCGATCAAACGATCCCAGCGGGCTTTGGGGGCTGCTCGCCGCCGTGCCGCTCGAGATGCTTGCGATCATCCTGCTCTGCGGGCACTTCACGCTGCAGCCGAACGAGGCGCGCGTGTTGATCCTGTTCGGCGCCTACAAGGGGACGGTTCGCACGAGCGGGTTCTGGTGGGCGAATCCGTTCTACTCGCGCATTCGCGCGAAAGTGCCCATGCATCCAACCACGGTCACCGTGCAAAAAACCGCGCACGGCGGCAGCCAAACCACCGTGGTCCACCTGCCGCGCAGCGCCAAAATCTCGTTGCGGGCGCAGAACTTCAACAGCGACAAGCTCAAGGTCAATGACAAGCGCGGCAATCCCGTGGAGATCGCCGCGGTGGTCGTCTGGCGCGTCGAGGACACCGCGAAGGCGGCCTTCGACGTGGACGACTACGAGAGTTACGTTCACATTCAGAGCGAAGCCGCCATCCGCCACATCGCGAGCCTCTACGCTTACGACCGGGGCGAGGAGCAGGAGCCGACGTTGCGCGAGAGCGCCGACGAAGTCGCGGGGGCGTTGCAAAAGGAATTGCAGGAACGGCTCACCAAAACGGGCGTGGTTATTGATGAAGCCCGGTTGACCCACCTGGCCTACGCGCCCGAAATCGCCCAGGCGATGCTCCGTCGCCAGCAGGCCGAGGCCGTCATCGCCGCACGACAGAAGATCGTTCACGGCGCCGTCAGCATGGTGGACATGGCGTTGCGCGAACTTTCGGAGAAGGGCGTGGTCAAGCTCGACGAGGAACGCAAGGCCTCGATGGTGAGCAATCTGCTCGTGGTGCTTTGCGGTGAGGCCGAGGTGACTCCCGTCATCAATACCGGCACCCTGTATCAGTGAATCCTCATGCCGAAGGAAGAACGAAAACCGTTCTTGCTCCGCATCCCGCCGGACCTCTGGGAAGAACTTGAGGAATGGGCGGCTGCGGAGTTGCGCAGCGTCAACGGTCAGATGGAGTACCTGCTTCGTCAGGCGGTCGAAAAGCGCAAACGCACCGCGGAGGAGGACAACTGACTGGCGTCATCTGGCCCAATCGGCGCGAGACATTCGTGACCGTTTCCCAGCGAATACCTGACCAGGTTTCCGCCCCGCCGCATGCACTCATGGTGCGACCGCGAGCCGCAGGCACGCCGCCTCGCGGTCGTTGCGCACCAGCAACCGGTCGCCGGCCAGCGCGATCGGATTCCATGTCTTACCGTTGAACACCTTGAGGTGTGCCTGTTCGTTCGGGCCTTCCGGTGTCGGGCGCAAGAGAATCAACTCACCGGATTCGGCCATCAGCAAGTAGAGGTCTCCCACGAGCAACCCCTGCCCATGACCATGGCGGCCTTCTTTCCAACGCTGCGCGCCATCCTTCAAGTCCACGCACGCGAAGACCCCGTCATCAAGCCCGTAAAGAAAACCGTCCCGCGCGAAGATGTGGCCAAATTTGGACTTCATGCGCGGGGATTTCCAAACCCGTTGCACCGACAAGTTTCCCGAATCGCTGTGCGAGATCTCCAGCAATTCCGCGCCATAACCGTACCCGCTTGAGAACACCACGCGATTGCGGCCGGCGACGGCAGGCGTGGAGCAGACGACATTGCCGCTTTTCCAAGGGTGCTTCCAGAGCGTCGCGCCTGTCGCGGGATCATGGCCTGAGACCAGTTGGTGATTGAACGCCAGCACTTGCGGCACACCGGCCAGTGTGGCGAGCACGGGTGACGCATAACTCGCGCTGGCCGCGCCGGCGGACCATGCGGGCTGGCCGTCCTCCAATCGCAAGGCCAGCAGCGAACGGCCCTCGCCGCCGGAGCCGTGAACGATGACCAAGCCGTCCACCACCAGCGGCGAACCTGCCACCCCCCACTCCGGCACCCGGCCTCCGGACTCCTTGACGATGTTTCGTGTCCAAAGCTGGCGGCCTGTGGCCAACTCGAAGCAGTTGAGAATCCCGGTCGCGCCGCAAGCCAACACCCGATGGCCGGCGACGGTCGGCGTGGTGCGCGGCCCTTCCCCGGCGATGGCCGTATCGTAGCGGGTCTTGTCGGCGTGCAACCAGACCTGGCGGCCTGTGGCGAGATCGTAAGCTACCACGCACTCATCCTCGCCCCGCTGCTCCAGCGTCAAGCAAAGTTCTCCGACGATGACAAATCCCGACCACGCCGCGCCGACGTGTTGGCGCCACACCACCACGGGTGGATGGGTTATCCAATTGGTTTCAAATCGCGGGCCGGGAATCACGCCCGTCCGATCCGGGCCGAGGTATTGGGGAAACGGTGAAGTGGACGAGTCGGCGGCAGCCGCGGTCGTGATGTTGGGTGGATTTGCCGCCAATGCCGGCGCGGCGTTCAGAACCGGTTTCGCCCAGCGGAATTCCAGGATCGGCGCCAGATCACCGCTGACTCCGCGGAAACGAAACAACGCCGCCCCGGCCATTCCCAAAACGACCACGCCACCCACGGCGCCGAGCCTCAGCCGCATGCGGGTGCGTGAGAGCAAAAGCCACCAGACCAACAGCAGGAAAGCCGTGACCACCACCATTGGGGCAGTAGTGAGGTTGCGCTTCTGATAGGGCCAGTCGCCTTGCGCGCGCACCCAGAGGATGGCCGCCACCGTTGCGACGAGGATCAGGATCGCCGGCCACCAGCGAATGGGTCGCCGTTTTGGCCCGGCACATGGAATTTCATTCTCGGCCATGCGAGCCGGCAGAATGGCGAAAGCTTAATGACAACTCAACTCCAGGTCTGACGTTGCCGCTTCTGAAGCTGGAAGCACATCGGAGGTTGGCTCCAAGTTCCCAGACCCAATCGCCGCCGCTCCTTTTTCAGAGGCTTGCGCCCCAGCCCGGTGTCTGCCTAAATCAGCCGCATGGAAAATTCTGATCAGCCATGAAACCACTCGCCTTGCTCGCTGTCCTCATCCTCGCAACTTTTGATGCCGCTGCCGGCTTTCGCGCCGGCATTGCAGTCCGCAACGTCACGCCCGATCCTTTGCTGCGGGTCGTGGGCGGCGTCGGCCCTGGCCATGCCACCACGCGCAAAGAAGGCGACCTGACCGTGCGCGCGTTGGTGTTCGAAGATGGTGCGACGCGGGTGGCAATTGTGAGCACGGATTTTCTCGGCTTCCCCTCAGCGCTGGGCAACAAAGCGCGCGGTGCCGTGAAGGGTGTGCCAGCTGAAAATATCCTGATCGGCGCGACGCATACGCACAGCGCGCCAGACACCTACGGATTTCCCGACGGCAAGGGCGGCACTGGCAGCGACGCGAATTACCTGGCCATCGTTTGCGGCCGGATCGCCGAGGCGATCAACGAAGCGGTGGCGAACTTGCAGCCGGCGCAACTCAAGATCGCCACCGGCGAGGCCCGCGGAAAAATCGCCTACAATTATTACGCGGAGCAGTTGTACGACCCCCGCTGTCACGTGATCCAGGCGCTGGACGCCTCCGGCAAACCGTTCGCCACGCTCGTCAACTACGCCGTGCATCCCGAGGTGCTTGGCGCGGGCACCGGGGCTTGCAGCCCCGATCTCATCGGGCCGCTGTACGACCGGATCGCCGCGGGCGGCGGTGGCACGGGGATTTTCATGAACAGCGCGCAAGGCGGCATGGTCACTGCCGACAACCGAGTGCCGAACGGCCGCGATGCCCGAACCTGGGCCGAGTGCCTGCGCATCGGCGGGTTGCTGGCCGACGAGGCGCTGCGCATCGTCAAGGCCGCAACAACGAACGCCGCGCCCCAACTTTTTTGCGCCGCACGCAACGTCGCCCTGCCCGTGGATTCGCCGCCCATGCGCGATTTGATGAAGCAGATGCCCGGGTCGGCCGGTGCCGCGCCGGAAACTGTGAACGCGCAGGTCAACATCGTGAACATCGGCAACGCCCAGATTCTCACGATCCCCGGCGAGGCGCTGCCCAACATCGGCTATTACCTCAAACGCAAGATGCGCGGCGAACACAACCTGCTCTTTGGTCTGACCAACGATGCGTTCGGCTACATCCTGACGAAGGAGGACTTCAACAGCTTCAAGCGTTACGCCTACGTCTCCCAGACCAGCCTGGGCGAACGCACGGGGCCGGTGTTTGTCGAGGAGGCGCTGAAGCTCGTCACCGATTCGCCGAAGCCCGCGTCGGGTGGGAAGAACTGATCGCTTTTGCCTGAAGGCAAAGCCGCGGCGCAGGCTGGTTCAAATCTTGTACTGCGGGATTTTCAGAAGTTCGCCATCCCGCAGCGCGGATTGATGGGCGACGATTCCCGACACCGTCATGTTCAGGGCCATCGCGATGTCCACAAGCGGCTTTCGATCCTGGAGAATGGCGGTCACGAACTCGTTCATCAGATGGCCGTGCGAGCCTCCGTGTCCGCCACCGGCGACGCCCGGGGGCAGCGGCGGGCGCTTCGTGTCCGGCAAGCCTTTGGCGTCGCCCTCGAACTTGCCGTAGAATGAACCTTTCTGTCCGCGGATGCGTCCCATCTCGCCGCTGTAACCGGGCGTATCCCAGCTCACGGCCATGCGCGACATCCCGCCTTCGCTCGTGCGGAACAGCGCCGTCTCCGTGCCGAAGGGATTTCGATAACGGTTGTTCGCAGGTTGCAAATGGGCGAGCCGGCTCGGCATGGCCATGCAGGAAACCTCGGTGAAACTTCCGCCGGTCACGCCGATGTAGTAGGCGTTCGAGTGCGTCGGATACCATTGCGGCGGCAGACCGATGCGCCAGCCGCGATGCGAATCAATCGGCTGCTCCGTGAAGTGATAATACTCGCCCTCGGAATAGACGAGCTGGCCCAGCCCGCCGGCGTGGTAAATCTGCCGCATCGCGTAAAGGTCCTCGTGGAAGCACGACGTCTCGAACATCATGTATTTTAGCCCGCTGGACTTGACCGCCTGCAACAACCGGTCCGCGTCTTCGAGCGAGCCGTGGACCGCGGGGACCGCCGAGGCCGCGTGCTTGCCGTGCTTGAGCACCTCGATGCAATGCTGCGCGTGACCTGGTGCGTCCGTCGCGACGAACACAACCTCGATCTTGTCGTCCTTTACGAGTTCTTCGAGCGAGGGATAGGTTTTCGCGCAACGACATTCCTTCGCCAGCGCGGCGCAGCGGTCGGGAAACAAATCGCTGACGGCGACAACTTCGACGTTGGGATGGTTCTGAAAACCGAATGCGGCTCCGAATTTGCAGACGCCGTAGCCCACGATGCCCACGCGAATTTTCCGGTCGGAAACCGGCTGCCAGCCTTTCGAGGCTTGCGGGTCTTCAGGCGCGGCCTCAAAGCCCTGGATCGGTTTTTCGCCGGCCCGGACTGTTGGCGCGACGCCGGCCGCCGCGGCCGCCACGCTCACGGTGTGCAGGAACGAGCGTCGAGAAAGGGCGTTCATGGCGCTCGCGGTTTGGGAATGCGTGCCTCGCGAACCTTGGTTCGAGTTCATGCGCACGAGCATGTTTCGCAGCCGTGAGCCGTCAAGCCCGAAGGCCGGACCTCATTCGCGCCCGAAATACGGGCTGTTGTCCCAGCGCGCATCCACCCCGGTTGCCCGCGGGTCGCCGGTTCTTTCCATCCACTCGTCGAGCATCAAACGTAGTTGTTTCTTCGCCTTCGCATAGCCTGGCTGCATGGCCACGTTCTCAACCTGATGAGGATCCTTCTTCAGGTCGTAAAGCTCCTCCGCCGGGCGCTTCTCAAAACAAAGCCGGAAATAATTCTTCACGCCGGGTTCGGCACGATGATCAAGGATGAACTGCTTCGTCGGCCCGTTGTCGCAATCGCCGAACGGGCCTACGGCCTTCCATTTTTCCGGATCGCCCGCGGGCCAGCGGTGGGGCGCGAGATTGCGTATGTAGAGAAAATCGCGCGTGCGTACGGCGCGGGCCGGAAAACCCAGGTTGCCCGCGCGCACGTTCGCGTGACGTTCGCGTTCGAGAAAGACGCGGTCGCGCTGGCCGGGCCGTTCGGCGCCGATCAGCAGTGCAAGAAAACTCTTGCCGGTCATTTCCGGCGGAGCCTTCAGTCCGGCCGCTTCAAGAAACGTCGGCGCGAGATCGGCGAGATTGATGTAGTCGTTGAAAGCCAGCCCGGACTTCACGCGCGCCGGCCAGCGCACGAGCAACGGTTGGCGGGTACCGGCGTCGTAGAGATTGGCCTTGGCGCGCGGGAACGGCCAGCCATTGTCGCCGCTGACGACGACGAGCGTGTTTTCAACCTGGCCGCGCGCCTCGAGTTGTTTCAACAACCCGCCGACATCGGCGTCGAAGCGCTGGACCTCCACGTAGTAGTCCAGAATGTCGCCGCGTACTTCCGGCGCGTCGGGCCAGAATGCCGGAACGGAGACCTTCGCGGGATCGAGCCCCGCGCGCAGGCCGGCGCCTTTGTCGTAAGGGCGATGCGGGTCGGTGCTGCCGAACCAGAAGCAGAATGGCCGGTTCGTCGGCACGGTTTCCAGGAAACTGGCGAAGCTCTTGAAGTTCGGCCCGGCCGGATTTCGCTCGCGTCCACCGGCTTTGAAGTTGCCAGGTCCCCAGCCTTTCCCCGTGAATCCTACCGCGTAACCCGCTTGTTCGAGCAGATCGGGATACACGGCGAATTGCTTGTCGAGTGTGCTGTGGAGGTTGGCGCCGTCGCCGAGCCGGTGCGGCGCCTGGCCGGTGAGGATGGCCGCGCGCGAGGGCGTGCAGGACGGCGCGGCGCTGAACGCAAAGTTGAACCGCGCCCCATCGCGGGCAAGCCGGTCAATGTTCGGCGTGCGCACCACGGGATCGCCGTAACAGCCCGCGTGCGGCCAGGCAAAATCATCACCGATGCAGAGCAGGATGTTGGGGCGGGCATTGGTCGCGCCCGTGACTGGCGTATGGGTTAACGCGATGAGGGCGAGCACTCCAGACAGCGCAGTACGAAGCATCGCATCCAATCGGTCAGTCACGCCGGCATTGAAAGCGAATCCCGTCAAAAAGACACGCGCGAATGGTTCGCCGAAGACACGCCTGGCGACGCGATCCCGGAATTCCGGTGAAGCTGCCAACGTGAGGACGCGGACCAATTGCTCACAGGTCGGACATCTTCGGAAATGGAAAAAACAGTATAATGCCAAACTTGGTTCTGATGACAACCCGGCGGGAGGCTTGTCCAAAATGCACCGAAGACCCGCGGGCCGTCCTGATTGCAATAACGCCCGGTAGCAGTGCTGGCCTGTGCGCTCGGCCCAGTGTGACCGCTTTGTCGGCCATCCCGTTCAGCGTGGCAGTTTGATACCCGAGTTGCCAAAACCAAGAACTGACAGCTTCACGGGTTCGAATCGCGCCTTGAACGCCGCCGGCCCGTACGGAAAAAGACAAAACCAGCTTTTGATGGAATGACTGTTTGACCGGATCGCTTTTTCGCGCTTGACCGCTCACGCTAATGGGTGACCCCTTCTGGTATCTTGGGCCAGGCCTCATTTCGCCAGCAGTGTCAGTGCCGGGTCATTTTCCCAAGACCAACTCGATGATTCCCTGATGTGAAGTTGCCGCCTTGATCGCTTTCAGCAACTGCTTGATGTCTGCGGCCATCCAAAATTCCCGGGCGGAATGAATGCTGGTAATAACCGTCTGCCTCAACTCTTCCAGCGAGACGGGATGCGGATCGGATTCGTACACAAGATCAACTCTGACTCCGCGCTGCTTTAGCAAGCTGTATCCCAAGAGAAATCCGGGATAACCCGTTTTGCTTGCTTTTTTGACCAAATAGCCAAGTCCAGCCGAATCCACAATCTTCAATCCATCGTATCCGCCCTGCTCCCACGCCTTGTGGGACAAGGTTGTCAGACTTTTCCAGTCTGGGTGAGCGAGCATGTGCCCCCTCCTAGTGAAGACAATCACTGGAAACCTCATGCGATTATGGTTCAGATGCGGCGTCCAATGCTCGTCCTCCATACGACACGGTCAGCGCTTTACTCCATTGTGGCGAACCATACCATAGTCGGCCCGCCATTCCGAGTCCTTGTTGCTCGCCGTACGCCCAGCCATGCACGGCGAAATGTTCTTGAGCTGACATTGGCATTAAGTTCCACGGCTGATTCTTAATGGCGACTGGAACGACGCTACCCCAAACGGGGTCGGTCCCAAGTATTTGCACAAAGTTGAATTCGCGTTGCTTTTCCAGTTCATGCTTTGCTTTCGCTTGCTTTAGACTATTCGCGCACGTGCATCCACGTGCGCATGCGGATTTGGGCGCCGACGGTATGACAATCGGTGCCGCGAAGCGATCCTCGCCAGCGACCCTTCCGGGCATGATCGCGCACTGACTGGCACAGGACACCAGCAACCTATAGGCTTCAGGCGTGAACGGCAATCTCCTGGCATACGCGAGCGCCGCGCTATTCGCGTGGCCTTACCTGGCTGGCTGCGCCGCCGAGGTGCCCAACATCCTTTGGATCGTCGCCGAAGACATCAACCCGCATCTCGGTTGCTACGGCGACACCAATGCTGTCACGCCGCATCTTGACCGCTTCGCCGCCGGCGCGCTCCGCTACACGAGATGCTGGTCCACGGCCCCCGTCTGCGCGCCGGCCCGCACGGCGCTCGTCACGGGCGTGTCGCCCACGAGCACCGGCGCGGAGCACATGCGCAGCTTCGTCGCCATGCCGGAGTTCATGAAGCTGTATCCGCAACTGCTTCGCGAGCGCGGCTATTATTGCGTCAACAACGCCAAGGAGGATTACAGCATCGCGCCGCGCGGCAAGGTGTGGGACGAATCCTCGAACCAGGCGCATTGGAAAAACCGCAAACCGGGGCTGCCATTCTTCGCCGCTTTCAACATCAACGCCAGCCATGAAGGCCAGATCCGCTCGCGCAGAGGCGAATTGCAGCACGATCCTGCAAAGGTCCGCCTGCCCGCGTATCACCCGGACACGCCGGAGGTCCGCCGCGACTGGGCACGCTACTACGACAACATCACCGCGATGGATGCCATTGCCGGAAAGCATCTCCAGGAACTTGCCGACGCCGGCCTCGCCGGGGACACGGTCGTCTTTTTCTACGGCGACAACGGCGCGGGCATGCCGCGCAGCAAGCGCTGGCCCTACAACTCCGGCCTTCACGTTCCGCTCATCATCCTCGTGCCGGAGAAATTCAAATCGCTTGCGCCGCCGGATTACAAGCCCGGCGCGGCCAGCGACCGGCTCGTCGGATTCGTGGACTTCCCACCCACGCTGTTGAGCCTGGCAGGCGTCAAACCGCCCGGCTGGATGCAGGGCCGCGCGTTCATGGGGACGTTCGCCGCGCCGCCGGCGAAGCATGTGTTCGGGTTTCGGGGCCGGATGGACGAGCGATACGACCTCGTCCGCAGTGTTCGCAATGACCGCTTCATCTACATCCGGAATTACCGGCCCGACCGTATTTACGGCCAGCACATCGCCTACATGTTCGAGACGCCGACCACTCAGGTTTGGAAGCGTCTCCACGATGAAGGAAGGTTGAGACCGCCGCAGACGTTTTTCTGGGAAACCAAGCCGCCGGAGGAACTCTACGATTTGCAGCGCGATCCGGACGAGGTGAGGAATCTCGCCGCAGCGCCGGCTCACGCCGCCGTGTTGAACGAACTTCGCGCGGCCCTGCGGCAACATCTCCTCGCCACGCGCGACCTCGGTTTCCTGACGGAGTCCGAGATGCATCGCCGCGCCAACGGGACGAACCTCTTCGAGTTTGGGCGTGACGGGAAGCGGTATCCGCTCGAACGCATCCTCGCGATGGCCGAACTGGCGACCGCAGGCGAGGCCGCAGCCCTCCCGCAACTCCAGCGTGGTTTGAAGGACGACGACAGCGGCGTCCGTCATTGGGCGGCGCTTGGGTTTTCCATGCTCGGAAGCGACGCGGTTATTGAAGCTCGGCGCGAACTCCGTTCCGCGTTCGAAGACGCGTCTCCAAGCGTGCGAATTGTCGCCGCCCAAGCCCTTGTCCGGTACGGGAACGCGGAGGAAGGAAAACTGGCGCTCGACACCCTTGCGAACCTGGCTCCGCCCGACAAGAACGGCGAGTTCATCTCGCTGGAGGCGCTGGCGGCAATCGAGGCCCTCGGCCCCAAAGCGCACGTGCTCCTGCCCGCGCTTCGTGCGCAGCCCGCCCCGGCGGTGAGCCCAACCTCGCGAACATCGGGTTACACGGCAAGATTCCTGGAGCATTTGCTGGGCGGTGACCGGCAGGCGCCACCCGGTGCCGCGCGTTGACAGTCGGGCGGACATACGCTCATCTTCCGGGCGACGGCGGGCAATCACTGGAATCTCCATCATGCGATCACTTCGAAGTCGGATTTGGAAACCCTGCTGCGCCTGGGCCATCCTGCTGGCCACATGTCCCGGCCTGGTCGCTACCTGCCTCGCCGACACGGCGCTGGATTTGTCCAAGGTCACCGTGGTCGTCCGTCCCGGCAATCTCCCTCCCGCCGAGCAGATGGCTGGGCAAGTGTTGGTGGAAGAAATCAAGAACCGCACCGGCTTGAACTGGCCCATTACCACCAACTGGCCAAAGCGCGGGGCCATCGTTGCCATTTCCTCGGGCGCGGACGTTCCAGGCTGGCCCGGAACTTCGCGGCAACAACGCGGAGCCAGTGCGCCCGAGAACCGTCCGGAGGGATTCCGTCTTGTAGCCGAAGACGGCGGATCGCAGCCCGCCGTGGTCCGCATTCACGGCGCGGATTCGCGCGGTGCGTTGTTCGGCGTGGGTGAGTTGTTGCGCCGGTTGGAGTGGGCCAAAGGCAAAGCGGCCATTCGCTCCGGCTTGGACATCGCCACGTCCCCCGCCTACCCGATTCGCGGCCACCAACTCGGCTACCGGCACGCCGCCAATTCCTACGACGGCTGGGACGACAAGCAATACGAGCAATACATCCGCGAGCTGGCCCTCTTCGGCGCGAACAGCATCGAGAACATCCCACACCAGGACGACCGCAAAAGCCCGCTGATGCCGCTGCCGCGCGAGGTGATGAACCGCCGGCTCAGCGAAATCTGCGCGCGCTACGAACTGGACTACTGGGTTTGGACGCCCCCCGATTTCGATCTCAAGAACACCGCCAGACGCGCGGCGGCGCTCGCCGAACACGAGAACTTTTACCGCGACTGCGCGCGGCTCAACGGTGTTTTCTTTCCGGGCGGCGATCCGGGCAACAATCCGCCGCAACTCGTGATGCCGTTCCTGGAAGACCTGTCGCGTCTGCTCGCCAAACATCATCCGCGCGCGAAGCTCTGGCTCTCGATGCAGGGATTTGAGAAGCCGGAAGTGGATTTTGTCCACAACTGGATCAACGAGCAGATGCCCGACTGGCTGGGCGGCCTGGTTGGCGGCCCGAGCAGCCCGCCGCTCGGCGACACGCGGGCGCGCCTCCCGCAGCGCTACAGCCTGCGCGATTATCCGGACATCACGCACACCGTGCGCTGCCAGCATCCGGTGGCCTGGTGGGATCCGGCGTTCGCCTTGACCTTGGGGCGCGAGTGCTCGAATCCGCGCCCCGTGGCCTACAGCTTTATCCAGAAACACCTCGCTCCCTACACCAGCGGATTCATTTCGTACTCCGACGGCGTGCATGACGACGTCAACAAAACCATCTGGAGCCGGCTCGCATGGCAACCGGAGGCTGCACCGCGCGACATCCTACTCGAATACACCCGTTGCTTCTTCGGCGCCGCCGTGGCCGAGTCCGCCGCGGATGGCATTCTCGCGCTGGAGCGAAACTGGGAAGGCCCGCTCGCGGAGAACGGCGGCGTGGACGCCACGTTGACGCTCTGGCAGAAACTCGAACGCAAAGCTCCGGAACTCCACGACAACTGGCGCTGGCAACTTTGCCTGCTGCGCGCTTACTACGATGCTTACACGCGGCATCGGCAGATTTACGAATCGGCGTTGGAGCACGAAGCGAATCAGGCGTTGGCGGAAGCGCCGATCCGCGGTGCCGACTCCGCGATGTCCGCCGCGCTCGCGGTGTTGCAGCGCGCGACTTCCGCACCGGTCAAGGTCGAGTGGCGCGCGCGGATTGATCAGTTGTGCGCCGGCCTTTTCAAGTCCATCAAACTGCAAACGAGCGTGCCGCGCTTTCACGCCAGCGGTTACGAGCGCGGCGCGGTGCTGGATTTCGTGGATTACCCGCTGAACAACCGCTGGTGGCTCGAAGACCAGTTCGCCCGCATTGGCAAGCTGCCCACTGAGGCCAACAAGCTCAGAGCCTTGGAGTTGATCCGCGCCTGGGAGACTCCCGGTGCGGGCAGTTTCTATGACGAAGTCGGCAACATCGCCAAATCACCGCAGGTCATCCGTGGCGAGGGTCTGAGCACCGATCCGATGATGGAGAAAAATCCGAACCCCGGCTACTGGTGGTGGGACGACGGCTTCAGCCGCAGGCGACTTTCCTGGCAGACCAGCATGGACTGGCCGATCGGATTGGCTTACCGGAATCTCGACCCGCAGGCCTCCTATCGCGTGCGAGTGACGGGCTACGGCCAGGCGAAGTTGCGCGCCGACGGCCTACTCCTGCCGCCGACCCGCGACGGCAAACTCGAAATCGGCGAGTTCAAGGAATTCCCCGTGCCGGCGAACCTTGTCCTGGATGGCAAACTACGGTTGACGTTCGACCCATTGCCGGAGGAAGCCCACCTCAACTGGCGGCAACAATCGCGCGTGAGTGAAGTGTGGTTGCTAAAGAACCCGGAGACCTCGCCATGAGCGGCGTTGGTTTTCGAGCTGCTTGGCCGGCGTGCTGCGCCGGTCAATCGTGGCGCGGCTCCCTCCCGGTCAGTCTGCGATGTACCAGAACGAGTGCATGACGTTCTGCTGGCGGTCCACCTGCCAGAGTTTCTTGAACGGCACGCGTTCGACGTGGCCGTCCATCAAGGTCACGTTCGCCCCGTTGTTGTGTACCGTCGGGCGGGCGTAGCTGTAGGCGTACTCCGGTTGATTGGCGCACGCATCCACCACGCCGTCGCCGTCCGAGTCGCGCGTGAAGCGATAGACCGGATCGCCCGGCGAATAGACGTAGAACGCCACGCAATCCATGTAGAGCATGGCGTCGGCAGGCTTCTTGACGCTCGCAGCCTTCATCGGCGGACTGTTCAGGCCCGTGAGCGTTTTGCCGCCGTAGAAATAGGGGGCGGCCAGCGGGAAGGACTTGTTGTTTCCCATGCCGAAGTTCACGCCTACCCAGGAATTCCAAAGTTGAAACTCCGTCGCCGTGAGGCGGCAGTGAGGCGGCGGCCCGAAGTAGCCGGCCGGGCATTTCAGAATCTTGTAGCTGTAAACCGCCTGATCCACGGCGCCCCAGCCGTAGTTGTCGTTTTGTTTGGCGACGTAGGGCGAAAGTTTGTTGTACCAGAAAGGCAGATTGCCTGTGGGCGGGTAATCGTCGCAGAACAGCGGAATCTGGTCCTCGAAATCAACCAGGTAAAGCATCGTTGCAGCGCCCCATTGCTTCATGTTGCTCAGGCAATTGATCCCCTTGGCCTTCTGGCTCGCCCGGCCCAGCGCCGGCAACAACAGCGCGGCGAGGATGGCGATGATCGCGATCACGACGAGCAATTCGATGAGCGTAAAAGCCGAGCCTCTGGACGGGTTCGGGAAGGCTACAGTTTTCGCATGCATGGCGATGTTCGGTCGGATCTTCGGCTTGTTTCCGCTTGCTAACAACCGTGCGTGCTGGCGTCAAGCCGGTATTGGTGATGCACATTTCCCCTCCGCAGGCGGAACGCCATGTTCTGGGTTTTAAGTCAACTACTGGTTGCCTATCATCGGCCATCAACGATGGCCGCGGACATGACCAGCCCTCCCGGGAAACCGAGTCTCCGGCGAAATGGCAAAACTCCTCGCTGGAAGCGGATGCTCGCGCTCGCGGGGTTCTCGGTCCTGGCAGTGATCCTGTTGTGCGTGGTCTTCGTCAGTTGGCTGAGCTTCAAATATTACCGCATTGTGGACGCCAGGCCCGGCAAGCTCCACACGAACGTCCAGCCCGGAGAACTTGGTCGCTCCGTGAATCCTTTCATCGGCACCGGCGGCTTTCCGTGGGTATGCGGCAACAATTTTCCCGGTGCGATGACACCGTTCGGAATGGTGCGGCTCGGCCCGGAGACCGTATCCATTCTGATCCGCAAACGCGCCCTGAACACGTCCGGCTACTACTACGGCGATGATCAAGTGCTAGGTTTCAGTCACACGCGGCTGAACGGCACGGGCGCGACGGATGGTGGACATTTCCTCGTGGCACCGGCGACCGGACCGGTTCAGCCCAAGCGCTACCGCAAAGGCCAGACCACGGGATTTTCGCACCGCGAGGAACTCGCTTCACCCGGCTACTACGCGGTCATGCTTCCGCAGATCGGGACGCTGGTGGAACTCACTGCCACGCCGCGCGTGGGCGTGCATCGCTACACGTTCAGTCAGGGCGGGACGCCGCATCTGCTGCTCGATGTGATGAACGCTTTGGGTGGCCGCCGGAGCGCCGAAGGCAAGGTGCGTGTGCTTCCCGAGGCGAAGGAGGTCGAAGGCTCCGTGCGGACATTTGGAACTTTTGCCGCGCGCTACGGGGGGATCAAGGTGTGCTTTGTCGCGCGGTTCGACCAGGCGTTTGCCGCGTTCAATACCTGGCAAAGCGACGTGGTTGTTCCCAACCAAACAACCGCGGAGGGCGATGGTGTCGGGGTTGATCTGACTTTCCCAACCAGCAAACAGCCGCAGATCGTCACGCTCAAGCTGGCGATCTCCCATGTGAGCATCGAGAACGCCCGCGCCAATCTGGATGCTGAAGCCGGCGCGAAGGGTTTCGACACCCTTGTGGCCGAGGCGCAACAAGCCTGGGAAGACAAGCTGTCCTTGATCAAGATTCAAGGCGGCACGGAAAAGCAGAGGACCATTTTCTACACCGCGCTTTACCGCGCGTTCCAGATGCCCACGGTCTTCAACGACGCGAACGGCGAGTATCTGGGATTTGACCGAAAGGTTCACCAGATCACGGATTTCCAGTACTTCACGGACCTGTCACTGTGGGACACGTTTCGCACGGCCCATCCGCTCTACACGTTGATCGCACCGAAGGACCAGCGGGACATGCTGGTGTCGCTCATAAAAATGCTGGAGCAAGGCGGCTGGCTGCCGCGCTGGCCGTCGGGACACGGCTACTCGAATTCCATGCTCGGCACCCCGGCGGACATCGTGATCGCGGAGTCGTATCTGAAGGGCATCCGGGACTTCGACGTGGAGCAGTCGTATCGGGCGATGCGTCGCACGGCGCTCGCGCCCACGCTGCCGGGCGCGGCGTTCTCGGGGCGGGAAGGCGTGGAGGACTATTTGAAGTACGGATACTGTCCCTCGGGCAGGATGCATGAGTCCGTCTCCCGAACTTTCGAATTCGGCTGGGCCGACTCCGCGATTGCGCGTCTGGCGGAAGCACTCGGCCATCGCGAGGATGCCGAACTCTTCCTGAAACACTCGCAGTTTTATCGCAACCTCTGGAATCCGGCCACGCAGTATTTCCAGCCGCGCGATCCGGAAGGGAAATTCTTCGAGCCGTTCAAGCCGCTGCTCCTGACCTATCTGGATCGCAAAGGTGAATTCACCCGGGACTACGTCGAAGGCAGCGCGCTGCAATGGCGTTGGGCGGCGCCGTACGACGCGGAGGGAATGATCGCGCTGTTCAAGAGCCGCGAATACTTCGTCGAAGAGCTCAACAACTTCTTCGCCAAGTCGAGTCCGGCGATGGGCGCTTGGAATCCCGGTCCGTTCTACTGGCACGGGAATCAACCGGACATCCACGCCGCCTATCTGTTCAACGACGCCGGCCGGCCCGACCTCACCCAAAAGTGGGCGCGGTGGATCCTGGACAACAAGTACGGCGACGACTACGACGGTCTCGACGGGAACGACGATGGCGGCACACTCTCCGCGTGGTTCGTTTTCAGCGCGCTGGGTTTTTATCCTGTCGCCGGCTCGGACCGATATCAACTCGGCGCGCCGCTGTTCCAGCGGGCGGAAGTGAAACTGAATGACAAACCGCTCATCATCGTCGCCGAGAACCACGCCGCGAAACACAGCCATGTTCAGAAGGTCCGGCTGAACGACGTGACACTCGACCGGACCTGGATCAAGCACTCGGAAATCGAGCGGGGCGGCATTCTGCGGTTCGAGATGGGCGCGTCGCCGGTCACGCGATGAGCAGCGGCCGCGACATCAGCGGTCGGCCGCCAACGCCTCGACCAGATAGTCCGCGACGTGAACGACGCGCGCAGCACTCCCGGCCTTTTTGAGTCCGGCTCGTATTTGCAGCAGGCAGCCCGGATTGCTGGTGACCACCAGGTCGGCCTGCGTGCGCAAAATGTTCTCCGTCTTGCGTCGCTGAAGTTGTCCGGCCATCTGCGGCTCGGTCAAATTGTAAGTGCCCGCGCTGCCGCAGCAGACGTCGGACTCGGGCAATTCAACAAAATTTTTCCCCGCGACGGCCTTCACCAGTTCGCGCGGCGGCTTGGTGATGCGTTGCGCGTGCGCCAGATGGCAGGCGTCGTGGTAGGTGACGCGGAGGGTTGAGGGTTGAGGGTTGAGAGTTGAGAGAAAATCCGCAGTGGCGAGCCACTCGGTGATGTCCTTCACTTTCGCGCCAAATTGTTTCGCGCGTTCGGCCCAGGCCGGATCGTCGGCAAGCAGGTGAGCGTATTCCTTCAACGTCGAGCCGCAGCCGGCGGCGTTGATGATGATGGCGTCGAGTTCCAGGTCCTCGAACGCGGCGACGTTTACCCGGGCCGCCTCGCGGGCAGCGGTGAGGTTGCCGTTGTGTGCGTGCAACGCGCCGCAGCAGCCTTGCGAAGGCGGAACAACGACATCGTAGCCGGCAGCATTGAGGAGGCGCACGCTGTTGGCGTTCGTCGGGCCGAACATCACGTCCATCACGCAGCCGCGAATGAATCCGACGCGCCCGGAGCGCCGGTCTCCGGCCCGCCGCGTCGGTGAAACGTCCTCGCAACGAGCCGGGTCGGAGACCGGCGCTCCGGCACCCGCGCAACTCGCCGCAGGCGAAAACTCCGGCAAACTGCCAGCCTGCATGTCATCGGGAATCAGCGACAGCGCTTCGCGTGCGAAGTTCGGCAGGACATTCTCCGCGCCGGTCCACTTCGCGAATCGTGCGGGCAGCAACGCCAGCTTCATGAGCGAACGATTCGGGAAAACTTTTTCGATGGCGACGCGGCGCAGAAATCGTTGAAACGGCGAACGCGAGATCCGGTTCTCAATGTGATCGCGAGTGTGTTCGAGCAGGTTGCCGTAGTGCACGCCACTCGGACAGACGGCCTCGCAAGCGCGACAGCCGAGGCATCGGTCAATGTGTGTGACCGCCGTGTCGCCGAGTGCAAGCCGGCCATCCTGCACCGCGCGCATGAGGTAGATGCGGCCGCGCGGTGAATCGTTTTCATCGCCGGTTTCGAGATACGTCGGGCAGGACGACAGGCATAGGCCGCAATGAATGCACGCCAGCGACTTCTCGTAGTCGAGGAAGCGCTCCGGCGTTTGGGAAGTCGCGCTCATGCGGGCAACTCCGGCAAAATGTGCTTCGGATCGAACGCGTCTTTCACGCGGCGCAGCAAGTTGGTCGGCAAGTTCGGCGTCGGCGCCGCGAGGTTCGTGCGGTGGTAAATGATGCCATTGCCCGCGCGAGCCACGAACGGCGCGTCGCCGAGCGCGCACAGGGTTTCAATCAGCTTCGACGGAAGCACGGAAAGTTTGCGAACCGGCTTCACTTCGGTGTGGAAGGATTTGTCGTAGTCGAGGCTGGCGCTGTCGGCGAATCCGAGTTGGGTCGCGAGGCCGAGTTGCCAGTCCGCATCTTCCCGGGTGCCGTCGCAGCCGACGACGAGCGTAAGCGGAGCGCGGGCTTCAGGCCGCTTCAACGCAGGGTCCGCGGCGGACGTTGAAGCGGGCTGAAGGCCGCGCTCCGGGAGGCGGTGCAAGTCGAACACCACCGGCGTCATCTCGGACTTCACGACCGCCTCAATCGCCGCGCCTGCGGCGTCCAGGGTGTCGAAGCGCTGCTGGACAAACCGTTCCGACTCGGGAAGGGGGCGCAGTTTGAAGGTTACTTCAACGGGCGTGGCCAAAGTACCGCCGCTGCCGATGAACAGCTTCTGCAGGTCGTAGCCCGCGACGTTTTTCACCACCTGCCCGCCCGACTTCACGAGGCGTCCGTCGGCCAGCCGGACTTTCAAGCCGATGACGTAATCGCGAATCGTGCCGTAGCCGAAGCGGCGCGGGCCGCTCTCGTTGGCGTTGAGAATGGCGGCGAGAGTGGCGGAGGCATCGGGTGGATCAATCGGAAGCCATTGCCGCGCTCTGGCCAGCGCGGTTTGCAAACCGGCCAGCGTCTCGCTCGCCGCGACCGTCACGGTCATGTCTTCGGGCGTGTGAATCATCAGGCGGCGATTTGTTTTTTGGGCGCGAAGTCGGAGCAGCGCTTCGAGCCGGGGAACATTTTGTGCGGATTGCAGCAGCCTTCCGGATCGAACACGCGTCGCAGCATCTGCATCGCGTCGAGGTCGTCCCGGGAAAACTGCTTCGCCATGAGATCAATCTTCTCGACGCCGATGCCGTGCTCGCCGGTCACGCTGCCGCCGAACTCGATGCACTTCTCCAAGATGTCCGTGCCCGCCTGCACCGCCTTGCGCACCTGCTCCGGATCGCGTTCGTCGAAGAGGACCAGCGGATGAATGTTGCCGTCACCCGCGTGAAAAACATTCGGGATGCGCAGGCCATAGCGTTCGCTCGTCGCGCGGATGAAGCGCATGATGTCCGGCAGCTTCGAGCGCGGCACGACGCCGTCCTGCGTGATGAAATTGGGACTGAGCCGCCCGATGGCTCCGAACGCGCGCTTGCGGCACTTCCACAAATCGGCGCGCTCCTGCTCGCTCTTCGCCACGCGCACCTCGCGGGCTTCGTTCTGTTTGCAGATTTCGATGACGCGTCGCGCCTGCCGCTCCAGGCCGGCGGCAAGGCCGTCGAGTTCGACGATCAACACCGCGCCCGCGTCGAGCGGGAAGCCAAACTGGTAAGCCGCTTCGATGGCCTGGGTGATGAGCTGGTCCATCATTTCCAGCGCGCCGGGCACGATGCCGGCGGCGATGATGTCGCTCACCGTCTGGCTCGCGTCGTCCACGGTTTCAAACACGCCGAGCAACGTTTTGTAACCTTGCGGCGCGCGGATGAGCCGGACCAACACGCGCGTGATGACGCCGAACATCCCTTCGCAACCGATGACCGCGCCGCGCAAATCGTAGCCGTCCACTTCCTCGCCGCCGTCGGGCGTCGCGCCGAGCCAGACAATCTCACCGTCGGGCAAAACCATTTCGAAGCCCAGGACGTGATCGGTGGTGACGCCGTACTTGAGCGTGTGCGGCCCGCCGGAATTCATCGCCACGTTGCCGCCAATCGTGCAGGCCGGCTGGGAGGATGGATCGGGCGCGAAGAGCAGCCCGTGCCCTTTCACCGCGTTCGTGATCCACGCATTGACGCAACCGGCTTCGACGAGTGCGCGACGGTTGCGGGCGTCCACGGACAAAACCCGGTTCATCCGCGCGAGCGAAATCACCACACCGCCCGTCACTGCAAGCAGCGACCCGCTCAGGCTCGTCCCCGCGCCGCGCGGGATGATGGGGACGTTCAGCGACGCGCAGAGTTTCGCAACCTGCGCTGCCTGTTCTGTGGTCCGTGGAAAGACGACCGCGGTTGGCGGTTTCCGCTCCAGCGTGTAGGCGTCGCACTCATACACGAGCAACTCCTCGGGCCGGTCTATGACCGCGGAATCGCCGAGGAGCGCGCGCAGTTTTTCTGCAAGCTCGCGTTGCTGCTGGATTGTCAGCTCCGACGCCACGCCGCGAGGTTAAGACAAGCACGGCGGAGAGGCGAGTGCTTTTGCTGAACAGCACTGCATCCGACTGTGTCGGAGGAACTGCGTTGCAGGCGCGGCGGCGCTATTTCTTTTCGGGAGGACTGACCGCCGCCGCGTTGGTCCCCTTCGCCTGGGCTTCCTGTTCGTTCAAGTTGCGCACGAGCCGGTTTTTCAGTTCGTCGTACATCGCGTTGGTCACGGCGTTGAGGTGGGCGCGCGACTCGGCAAACCGTCCCGCGTGGAGCTTGAGGCGGGCGAAGTGGAGATAGACCCCCTCGCGCTCGATTTCGTCGTGCGCGATGTTCAGCGCGTTGGTCCAGGCCTTGAGTCCCTCCTCCAGGCGCACGGGTTTGATGCCGTAATAGCTCTGCGCCACGTCGGAGGCGAGCGGGAAGTTGGTTGGGTCGAGCTTGATGGCCCCGGCGTAAAGCTCCAGCGCCTTGTCGAAGACTTGCTGCTCCGTGATCTTGAAATGCTCCATCGCGTCCTTGCGGAACAGGTAGACCGTCGTGCCGTAGTTGTGGAAATAGACCGGTTCGGTCGCGTTGAGTTCGATGGCCCGGGTGTAATAGTCGAAGGCCTTTTTCACGTCGCCGTTGTGGCCGTGATAATTGGCGAGGTTGTTCCAGACGGCGGGATTTTTCGGGTCGAGTTCGCGCGCCTTGTCAAGGTGTTCGAAGACCGCCGCTTCCTCGTGCTGTTCCTCCAGCAAACTGGCGAAGGCCAGGCGCGCCCCGACATGGTTGGTGTGGCGCTTGATGAAGGCCTCATAGGCCTCGCGCACCGGCTTGAGGCGCTCGCGAATGCGCTGGTTGAGTCCCGGTGCCGGCGTGCCCGCTCCCTTGGCGGCGAACGCCTCGTTGTCGCGAATCCATTTGTCCACCTCCTCGTGCGCCGCGTCGTCTTTCTCCGTCAAGAGCTTGAATTCCCTTTCGACCGGATCGTCGGGGTTCGCGGGGGCAGGGAGCGGATCTTTGAAGATCGGCTTGCCGGCGGCAGCCGGGAGTTGCGTGGTTGTCGCGGCGGCCAGCAGGATCACGAGCAGGCATTTCATCCGCAGAGACTATCACTGCTTTCCACAATGTCCATCGCGGGGGAAATCGCCCTAAATTCTTTGACCCCCGCCGCAACTTTCCCTAGCCTCGGTTGTTGGACGCATAAGAAAAACAACGGCAAAACGTGGCATTCAACCCGGTCAAAAACCTTTTCGCCTCGGTGCTCGGCTCGACGCCGGCCGAGCTGGAGGCGTTGCGCAAGGCGTGGCAGGTGGCCGCCGAGAACGGCTCGCAGGAGTCGTTGCTCGCCTTCATCGGCCGCGAGCGCGGACTGGCCGAGGACCTCTTTCTCCAAAGACTGGCCGCCGCGTTGAACTGGCCGTTCCTCGAACTTGCCAAGGTCACCGTGCAGCCCGAGGCGCGCAACCGCATCTCCACCAAGGTCGCCTTCCAGTACTCCGTCCTGCCCACCGCCGTGAACAACGGCGCGGTGCAGGTCGCCGTCAGCAATCCGTTCGATGCGGCGATGCTCAACGCGGTGCGCTACGACGCGCACGGGCCGGTGGAGTTCGCGCTCGCCCCGCGCGTCGAACTCGAGAAGGCCCTCAAGCGTTATTACGGCGTCGGCGCCGAAACCCTCGACGAGATGGACGAGGAGGCGCCCATGGACCTCGAAATCCCGACGGACAAGGAAATCACCGAGAGCGACCAGGAAGCGAGCGTCATCAAGTTCGTCAACCAGGTCATCTGGGAGGCCTACAAGGACCGCGCCACGGACATTCATCTCGAGCCGCAGGAGGACGAACTCCGCATTCGCTACCGCATTGACGGCATCCTGCATCAGACGCCGATGCCGCCGCAGTTGAAACGCTTTCAGGCTTCGATCATCTCGCGCATCAAAGTGATGAGCGGGATGAACATCTCCGAAAAGCGCCTGCCGCAGGATGGCCGCATCAACGTCCGCATCAAGGGCGAGGAGATTGACATCCGCGTTTCGACCGTTCCGACGGTTTATGGCGAAAGCGTCTCGCTGCGGTTGCTCTCGCGCGGAAAGATTTTCCTCAGCCTGGACAAACTCGGCTTCTCGCCCAGGGACGAGACGGCCATGCGCGAACTGATCGTCAAGCCGCACGGCATCTTCCTCGTCACCGGCCCGACCGGCTCGGGCAAGTCCACGTCCCTCTACGCGATGTTGAGCACGATCAACTCGGTCCACAAACGCATCATCACCGTGGAGGAGCCGGTCGAGTACGAGTTGAAAGGCATCAACCAGATTGCCGTGCGGCCGGAGATCGGGCTGACGTTTGCGATGGGCCTGCGCCACATCCTGCGCCAGGACCCGAACGTGATCATGGTCGGCGAGATTCGCGATCTGGAGACGGCGGAGATCGCCATCCGCGCGGCGCTGACGGGCCATCTGGTTTTCTCCACGCTGCACACGAACGATGCGCCCAGCGCCTTCACGCGGCTGATTGACATGGGCATCGAGCCGTTCCTCGTGGCGTCGTCGGTCGAAGCGATCATGGCCCAACGTCTCGTGCGCACGATCTGCCCCGTCTGCAAGACCGAACAGAAGGTCGAGCGCGACTACCTGCTCAAGGCGGGTTTTCCCGAGGAGGAAATCGCGACGACGAAGTTCTGGCGCGGCGCGGGTTGCGAGGATTGCCGGCAACTCGGCTATCAGGGCCGCATCGCGATCTACGAACTGCTGATTTTGAACGAGGCGTTGCGCCCGCTGATCCTGAGCCGCGCGGCCTCCTCGACCATCGCGGCGCGGGCCATCGAACAGGGGATGCGCACGTTGCGCGTGGACGGCTGGAACAAGGTCAGGGCCGGCATCACCACCATCGAGGAGGTCCTGCGGGTGACGCAGATCGAGGAACATCTGGACACCTTGGTGGAGGACGACCGCAAACCCTCCGCCGGGAGGAAACCGTGATGACGAACGCGCGCTCCCTTTCCATGAACCTCGTAGCAGCCGGCGTGAGGAGGCTCATTCTGATTCGAGACGAAGTCAGAGCCTCCTCACGTCGGCTGCTGCCGTTCAAGGGGTCAACGCTCGAATCCTCCCGGGGAATTCTGACCTCCTAACATGGCTCGCTGGCATTCCTGTAACGTGTTGCACACCGGCGCCGACCGCCGGCGCGTGTGGCAGTTCGACGCGCGCAACCGGGGTTTCGCCTTGAACCGCGAGGAGTCGCTGGGACAGGACCAGCCGCTGCCCTACACGCTGGTGACCAAAACCTGGCGTTCGCTCTGGCAGGGCAAGCTCAATGTCGCCTGGCTGCCGCCGGAGAGCGTCTTCCTGCGCGTGGCGCAACTGCCCAAAAGCAGCTTCGCGGAAACGCGCGCGATGGTCGAGCTGCAGCTCGAGAAACTCTCGCCCATCCCGGTCACCCAGGCCGTGTGGAGCCTGCAACTGCTGCCGGATACCGGAGGCGATTTGCAGACCGCGATCGTCATTTGCGCCGAGCGCAAGGCGGTCGAGGACTTTCTCGGCAAGCTCGAAGGCGATGGCTATCTGCCGGACCGGCTGGAGGTGCCGGTGCTGGACCAGTTGCAGGCGACCCGCGTGACGGAGGACGGCGCATGGATCTATCCGGAGGCCGGCGGCGTGAACACCGCGCTGGCCGCCTGGTGGTATGGCGGCACTTTACGGGAACTGAATCTCCTCTCCTTGCCGGTTGAAGGTGATCGCGCTCTCGGACTCCGGCACCCGCTGACACAAATTGCCTGGGCGGGCGAATTGGAAGGCTGGCTCACGTCGCCGCCCGCGTGGCATCTCGTGGCTGAGGAAGCCCGCGCCGCGGAGTGGGAGCCGCTCCTGCGACAGGCGGTGGACGAACCGGTCCAGGTCGCGCCGCCGGTCCCGCCCGCCGCGCTGGCCGCGTTGACCGCCCGCCGCGCCGTTGAAGCCGACTCGAAGCTCAACCTGTTGCCGTCGGAGTTTCTGACGCGTTACCGCCTGCAATTCCAAGACCGGCTCTGGATGCGCGGCCTTGGGGCGCTCGTCGCGGTTTATCTCGTCGGCGTGCTGATTTACGGGGCGTTGTTGTTCGTGCAAGGACTGCGCGCCCAGGCGGTGGAGAAACAGATCAAGAGCCTGGGCACCGCTTACACCAATGCCCAACAGACCGAGTCCCGTTTTCAAGTGCTCAAAGACCGGCAGGAGTTGAAATTCGCGGCGCTGGATTGCTGGAAAGCCGTGGCCGAGTTGTTGCCGCAGGATCTCGTGCTCGACAACTGCAACTTCAACGATGGCCGCAAACTCACCCTCAACGGCACCGCGCCCAAGGGCCAGGACTCGGCGATCACCACATTTGGCGATGCCATGTGCAAACACATCGTCCGCGGACAGCCGCTATTCGACACGGCAAAATGCGAACCACCGCGCTACTCCACCACGCCCGGCGGCGGCATCGGCTGGAGTTTCACTCTCGAACTCAAACGCGTGGAGGTGCCATGAAGAAGTACTTCGCCCGACTCAGCCCCGTGGAGCGCCGGTTCGTCGTGGTGGTAATGATGGTCGCCTTCCTCGTGGTCAACGCCCTTTTCGTCTGGCCGCGGTTTTCCGATTGGGGAAAGCTCCGCATCCGGCTCGGCACCGCGGGTGACAAACTCACCAAGTATCAGGCCAAGATCGAGCAGGTGAAGGGGTTCGAACCACAGATCAAGGCGATGGAAAGCGAAGGGGCGAACGTTCCGCCGGAAGACCAAGCGGTCGAGTTCGTCCGCGCCATCCAATCGCAAGCGATCCAGAGCGGTGTCTCCATCATCCGGAACGACCCACAGCCGCCCCGCGGCACGAACCAGTTTTTCGTTGAGAAAGCTCAGAATCTCATGGTGCAGTCCGGCGAAGGGCCGCTGGTGGGTTTCCTTTACCGCCTGGGCGAGGGCAATTCGCTCATCCGCGTGCGCGACCTGGTTGTGCGGCGCGACAACTCCGGCCAGCAGCTCTCTGCCACCATCAAACTCGTCGCCAGTTATCAGAAGAAACCCACGGTACGGCTGGCGGCAACGCCTGCCGCCGCCGCGACCTCGACCAATTCGGCAGTCACCAAACGATAGACGACCGTGAAAACGACCTTGCTCATACTCCTGCTCGCCGGCTTGAGCGTGACGGCCCAAACGCCGCCTTCGCCCGCGCCGACACCCACGAACAGTCCCGCCAGGAAACGGCTCATCGCGCCGGACATCAACGGCGACGGCGGTGAAGTCAAACCGCCGCCGATACCTACCGCGACTCTGCGCCCGGCGGCAGGGCAGACAACGCCGCCAAATGGTGCCGCCACCCCGCCAGCGCCCGCAACACCGGCCGCAGCCGGCGGCACTGTCAATCCCGCGGCTGTCGGCGCGCCACCTGCCGCGCCCGGCGATGGTCCTGGCGCCGCGACCACGCTTCCCAGGGGCGCCGCACCCGCGGAGGAAATGCTCCCGCCCGGTTACATCAACTTTGTTTCGGTGGACCTGAATCAGGTGTTGCAGATTTATGCCGAGTTGGTCGGCCGCACGATCCTGCGCCCGGCCAACCTCGCCTCCGCGCCGATCATCCTCAAGACGCAGACGGAACTGACCAAAGCCGAGGCGATCCAGGCCCTCAACGCCGTCCTGGCGCTCAACAACATCGCCGTGATCAACGTGGCTGAGAAATTCGTGAAGGTCGTTCCCATCACGCAGGCGCCCACCGAAGCGGCTGCCTGGCACACCAACGGCGCTACCAGCCTCCCGGAGATGGGTCAGTATCTGACGCACGTGGTGCAATTGAAATACGCCCGCCCCACCGAGATGGTTCCGATTCTCCAGGCGTTCGGCAAGGTGCCCAACTCGGTCTTCCCCATCGAGAGCAGCCAGATTCTCGTGCTGCGCGACTACACGGAAAACGTCAAACGCATGTTGGAGATGATCGAAAGGGTGGACGTGATCGTGCCGTCGGAGTTCATCTCGGAGGTCATCCCGATCAAGTATGCGCTCGCCTCGGAGATTGCCAGCGCGCTCAACAGCCTGGGCGGCGGTGGCGGCGGCGCGGGCGCCAGCATCGGGCGGCCAAGCTCGGGCCGGACGGGCGGGACCCCGGGCGGCCTCCAGCGGCCCGGCGGGGCGGGTTACAACCCCGGTTCGCCGTTCGGCGGCCAGGCGCCGGGCCTGACTCCGGGCCAGCCCGCCACGGGTGTGCCTTCCTCCACGAGCAGTTTCAGTGACCGGCTGCAACGGATCATCCAGCGCGCCTCGGCCTCGGGAGATCTGCAGATTCTCGGCACCACCAAGATCATCGCCGACGAGCGCGCCAACGCGCTGCTGGTGTTCGCCACCCGCCCGGACATGGAGATGATCAAGAACATCATCTCCAAACTCGACGTCGTGCTGGCGCAGGTGTTGATCGAGACGATCATCATGGACGTGCAGTTCGACAACTCGTTCAGCTTCGGCGTCTCCGCCGTCCAGACGCCGCGGCAATTCGGGAAGGATTTCGTCGGCGCCGGCGGCATGAACGCGAGCCGGTTGTTCGACTTTGCTGGCGGCGGTTCAACCAATGGCGCGGGCGATCTCCTCGGCAGCGGCTTGCGTTATTTCGGCAAGGTAGGCGACGACATCCACCTGAACATGCAGGCGGCGGCGGCGGACGGGCGCGTCAACGTCATCCAGAAGCCGCGCATCCAGACCTCGCACGCGACGCCGGCTTCGATCTTCATCGGCAGCACGGTGCCCTATGTCACCGGTTCGTATTACGGCGGCTACGGCGGCGGCCCTGGCGCGTCCTATCAGCAGTTGCGCGTCGGCATCGGCCTGAACGTGACGCCGTTCATCAATCAGGACGGGCTGGTGGTGATGAAGATTGACGAGCAGATTGAGGAGATCAGCGGCTCGACGGCGATTGAAAGCATCGGCAACGTGCCCAACACCACGAGCCGCACGCTCTCGGCCGAAATCGCTGTGCGCGACGGCGAGACAATCATCCTCGGGGGGTTCATCCGCAACTCGGACAACACCACCAAGTCCGGAGTGCCCTACCTCAAGGACATCCCGTTGCTGGGCTACCTGTTTCGCTCGACCAGCAAATCGAAGGAGCGCAAGGAACTGATCGTGCTGATGCGGCCGACCGTGCTCAGGACGCCCGAACTGGCCGCGCTCCAGGTGGGCAAGGAAAAGGAGCGCCTGCCCGGCGTGACCCACGCGGAGATCGAACTCGACAAGGAAGAAAGCAAGTCGGCGCGCGAGGCCCAGAAGCGTGAGAGCCAGAAGCGCCTGTTCAACAAAGTGGTTCCTTTCACGCCCGAAGAGGAACGCATCTTCAGCAACCCGGCGCCTGTCCAACCGTAACGCAACGAGCCGGACCATCAACGAGCGCCAGAACCGTTTCTCTTGTTGTGAGCATTTCGAGGGTCGTCTCAAGCGTAACGCCAGCCCTGTTGCTGGCGTTGCTCGCGGTCGCTCCGGTTTCCGTCCGCGGCGAGGGCACCGTTTATTCCGCGTCGGAAGCGGAACTGGACGCCGCCCTCGCCGATGGCGGTACGGTGACGCTGGCTTTCGATGGCACAATCACCTTCACAAACACCAAGAGCATCAGCGCTGACACTGTGCTGGACGCCACCGGGCAGCAGGTCACGTTCAGCGGCGGCATATTGAGGCCGCTGTTCAAAGTGGAGGCGGGCGTGAGTCTGACTTTTCTGAACCTGACGCTGGCCGACGGACTCACGTCCAGCAACGGCGGCGCGATTTACAACGCAGGTATCGTCATCGCGTCCGACTGCCTGTTCACCAACAACCAGGCCGTCGGCGGGAATGGCGCGGCAGGAGCGAATGGCACGGACAATCCGAATGCCAATGGCACCGACGCCCACTCCGGCCAGCCGGGCGGCAGCGTGGCCGGCGGCGCGATCTACAATCTGGGATCACTGGCGCTCACGGGTTGCACGTTCCAAAACAATGCGGCGCGCGGCGGCAACGGCGGCAACGGCGGTCAGGGCGGCATCGGAGGTTGGGCCGGGGGCGACGGCGGCGACGGCGACACGGGCGGGTTTGCGCGGGGCGGCGCGGTGTTCAGCACGAACAGCGCGGCAATCACGAATTGCACCTTCGCCAACAACTCCGCCACAGGCGGGAACGGTGGCAGCGGCGGCTCGGGCGGCGCCGGCGGCGCCATCGGCGCCGGGCTGGCGGGCAACGGCCAGCGCGGCGGCGAGGGGGCCGGGGCCGGTTTGTATTCCCATCGGCTCTCCTGGATTGTGGGCACGACCTTTTCCGCCAACGCATGCACAGGCGGGAACACGGGCAACGATGGAACGGTTCATGGCGGTTATCAGGGCCGTGACGGTGGCAGCGGCGGCAACGCGCTGGGCGGCGGGGTTTGCAATCTCGGGACGAACGCGACGCTCAACTCCACCTTTCACACCAACACGGCCGCCGGCGGCAACGGCGGCAACGGCAGCAACGGCGCCGTCGGCGGGGATGGCGGGGACGGCGGAGATGGTTGGGGCGGGGGATTTTACAGCGCGCAGGTGGCGGGCCTGACCAATTGCACGCTCGCGTCGTGCGGCGCCTTTGGCGGCACGCCGGGCAATCCCGGTACCGGCTCGACGGCCCCCGGCGCGAATGGAAACCCCGGCTCGACGCGAGGCGGCAACATCGCCCGCGCCGGCGGGACGCTCGCGCTCAAGAACTCGATCTTCGCCTACCGCTCCTCGGGCGGTAATGGCTACGGCACGGTGGTGGACGCGGGCAACAACATCAGTTCCGACAACAGCATCAACCTTGGGGGCGCGGGCAGTCTCATCAACACCGATCCGCGGCTCGGCCCGCTGGCCAACAACGGCGGTTCGACGAGCACGCTCGCCCTGCTCACCAACAGTCCGGCGATAGACACCAGTGACGATGCGGCCAGCCCCGCGGTTGACCAGCGCGGCGTCATCCGGCCCATCGGCGCGCACGGCGACATCGGCGCGTTCGAATTCGGATTGGTGGTGCGGGGACGAATCACCTTGGGAACAAATGGCGTCGAGGGTGTCTTGGTTTCAGCCGGCAACCGGTCCGCCACCACGGACGCCAACGGCGATTACGCGCTGACCGTCGCCGCCGGCACTTATGTACTGACGCCGTCGGCGGAGGACTTTGATTTCACTCCCGCCACGCAGGCAATCACCGTGACGGAAGACACAAGCGGCGTGGACTTCAGCGCGATTCAATTGTTCGCCATCAGCGGACACGTGTTGGACGGCCCGACCGGTCTTGCCGGCGTGACGCTGGCTTTGGGCGCGGAAGCAGTGGCAACGACGGACACGGCGGGTGCGTATCGAATCTCCGGAATCCTTGCCGGGACCTACGATGTGACACCGTCGCGACCCGGATATCAATTCGATCCGCCAACGATCTCCGTCACGGTCGGGCCCGACGCTGAGGCGGTGGATTTCCAGACTGCTTACACGATCAGCGGGCGCGTGGTGGACGGCACCAACGGCCTGGGCGGCGTGACGGTTTCTGCGGATTCACATTCCGCGCTCTCGGATGCCGCAGGGAACTACACCATCCCGGGTGTGCCGGGCGGGACCTACTTTGTCTTCACGGCTTCATCGGATTACACGTTCAGTCCGCCTCGCGAGATCACGCTCGGACCGAGCGCCACCAACGTGAATTTCGCCGTCGAGTCGCGGCTCTACACGTTCAGCGGCCGGGTCACCGAGGGCGGGGTGGGCCTGGCTGGGGTGAGGATCTTCGGAACGCGGACGACGGACAGCAGCGGCACGTTTAGCTTCACCGTGGCCGGGGGAACTTACGTGCTGTCGCCGTCCAAATCGGGTTATGGGTTTTCCCCCAAGAGCATCACGGTCACGCTGCCGCCGACAGCGGCGGATTTGAACTTCATCGCGGGGCCGCAGCTCTCCTCCATCGTTCCCCTGGCTGACGGCACGGTCCGGATATTCGTTGTCGCACCGGCGGGGCAGGTCAACCGCGTCGAGGCCTCGACGAACCTGGTGGATTGGGGCGGCATCTTCACCAACAGCGGGGGGTTCCAGTTCGTGGATCAGGAGGCGACCAATTTCCCGGCCCGCTTCTACCGCACCGCGAGGCCGTAACGCACGCGAGCGGACTCCGGCTACTCTGCCGGCGACTGGGGCAATCGCAGCGCGCGGGTCGGAATCGTTTTCAAACCCGGATTGGCCACGGAGGTTCCCGCCGCCATCGCGGCCTGGGCTTGAGGTTGGGGTTGGGGAAACGCAGTGTTCGGAAGCGGCGGAGGGATTGTCATCGGGAGTCCTCCCGGCTTCGCGCCAAGGGTCGCCACGACGCCGGGCGGCGGTTTGGCGCTGTCCTTGTCAATGTTCAGAGTCTGCTCGACGCCGTGGTTGATGAACTTCACCTCGCCGGCGTCCTTGTTGATGGACACGATTTCAATCTCACCCTCCCGCTGGCCTTCGCTCAAGACCAGCGCGACTTCCTTCGCCGGCTCGGGCGGTTTTGCCGGCAGATTCACTTTGAACATCACCTGCCACCGGCCCACGATCGAGGTGATCCCTTGCAAAAGAATCTTGGGAGGCGGTGGCGGCGGCGGCTTGTTGTCCTCGGGGTTGGGCGGCGCCTTCAAGGCGAACACATTGCGTTCGACGATGCCGGCGTAGGGGTTGGCCTGGGTTTCTGCCGCCGCCACGCGCGCGCCTATGGTTATTAGCACCAGCGCGCCCGACAGCCAGACCGGATATGTGCCGCCACGCTTCACGGGTCGAATATAACGCCACCCATCCCAAACACCACCGCGAAAAATTGGTTGCGCTGGACGCGCGCGTATCTCGATCGCCTGACCGAAGCTGCCCGTGAGCCGTCATGCTGCGGCGACGCTTTTGGAGTGCGGCGGCTGGCGGGGAACAGGGCTGACGCCGCTTTGGTTGGTCTTCGGAAGCATCGGGTGAAAGCGGTGTGTGCCCCCACCCCTCACCCACCGCACTCCAAAACGATCTCGCGCCATAGAGGCGACTTTTGGGTTCAAGGTTCAACGCGCGAAGCTTCACCTCACTTGGTTTTCACCCAAAGCGGCGCTGAAGACGCACGCACTCCAGACGCTCCGCGAGTTCCGTGGCATCCTGCCCGTGCCCGGGATCGCGGTTCCACTGAGACCGCCAAGGAACTTAATTCGATCCCCTGCCCGCGACGCCCTTCGTGGATTTGCTGATTGCCCGGGCGGCTTCCTTTGGACGGAGCGCGCGCACCGCGGCGCCGGCCCGCCACATTTCCGAGTCCCGAAGCTGATTCAATTCCTTCTGCAACGCCGTCTGGTAATTCGCCTTGCCGCAGGCCGACAGCACGCGGGCACACTCCTTGCCGGTCTTCACGCGCTGATAAAGTTCCTTGAACACCGGCAACACGGCCTTTTTGAAACGCGGCCGCCAGTCCAGCGCGCCGCGTTGGGCCGTAGCCGAGCAGTTCGAGTACATCCAATCCATGCCGTTCTCGTCCACGAGGCGGATGAGCGATTGCGTCAGCTCCTCGACGGTTTCGTTGAACGCCTCGCTCGGCGAGTGGCCGTTCGCGCGCAGCACGTCGTATTGCGCGTCCATGACGCCGGCTAGAGCGCCCATCAATACGCCGCGCTCGCCGGTCAGATCGCTGAACACCTCGTGCTGGAAGGTCGTCGGGAACAAATAGCCCGAGCCGATGCCAATGCCGACGGCCAGGCAACGTTCGCGCGCGCGGCCGGTGTAATCCTGCGCGACCGCGAAACTGGAATTGATCCCGGCGCCGGAAAGAAAATTCCGCCGCACCGACGTGCCCGAGCCTTTGGGCGCGACCATGATCACGTCCACGTTCTTTGGCGGCACCACGCCGGTCTGCTGGTTGTAGGCGATGGAGAATCCGTGCGAAAAATAAAGCGCGTCGCCGGGTTTGAGATTCGTTTTGACGCCGGGCCAGATTGCCCGCTGGACGGCGTCCGCCACCAGCATTTGGATAATCGTGCCGCGCTGGACGGCCTCCTCGATGTCGAACAGTGTCTGGCCCGGCTTCCAACCGTCGGCTTTGGCGCGTGCCCAACCCTTGCCGCCTTTGCGGTTGCCAACGATGACCCGGAAACCGTTGTCGCGCATGTTGAGCGACTGCGCCGGGCCTTGAACGCCGTAGCCGATGATGGCGATGGTTTCCTTGCGAAGGACCTGGCGCGCTTTGGCCATGGAGAATTCCTTGCGCGTGATGACCTGTTCCTTCGTTCCGCCGAAATCAATGGTTGCCATGTTGTTGTTCTTTTCGTGGCGCCCCCTTGGCACGGGCGGCGCTGGGTTCTTTCAATATTGGTTTAGTGTTTGATCCATCTGCCGCTGCACGTCCCGTTTCGCATAGCCCGCGCCAGCCGCACGATGCCGTACCCGTCTTGGAGGCCGGGCGCTCGCGGATCGCCGCGGGCCTGGCTTTATTTCCTCGGCAGGGCCACGCGGCCCGTCCGCGTCAATTCCAGCACGCCGAAGCTCTTCATCAGTTCGATGAACTTCTCGACCTTGCTTTCGTCCCCGGTGATTTCGATGCTCAAGGTCCGGGCCTGCACGTCCACGATCTTGGCGCGGAAGATGTCCGTGATCTGCATGACCTCAGCGCGCGCCTTGGAGTCCACGGACACCTTCACCAGCACCAGTTCGCGGTCCACGTACTCCCCGTCCCTGAAGTCCACCACCTTGATCGTGTCCGGCAGTTTTTTGAGCTGCTTGACGATCTGCTCGACGGTGGCGTCGTCGCCGCGCGTGACGACGGTCATGCGTGACGCGGTGGGATCGTGGGTGGGCGCGACGTTGAGCGAATCAATGTTGTAGCCCCGGCCGCTGAACAGTCCGGCCACGCGCGTCAGCACGCCGAACTTGTTCTCGACCAGGACTGAAATGGTGTGTCGCATAGACCCCGGTGTTCGGGGACGCGCAACCTAGCAACCGCAAAAAACCGGGTCAACCCGCATTTCCCCGGCATCGGCTTCAACCACGGCGATGCGCCTTGTAATGATTCATCAACCCGCTGGTCGAAGCGTCGTGCGTTGTGATTGCCGCCGGATCGGCCAGTTCCGGCAGGATGGCTCTGGCCAGTTGCTTGCCCAGCTCGACTCCGAATTGATCGTAGGAGTTCACGTTCCAGACGATGCCCTGGGTGAAAATCTTGTGCTCGTACATGGCGATCAGCGCGCCAAGGGTGCGCGGCGTGAGTTTGCGGACGAGGATCGAGTTGCTCGGGCGGTTGCCCTCGAACACGGAATGCGGCACGAGCGCCTCGATGTCCGCGGCGGTGAGGCGTCGCGCCGCGGCCTCGGAACGGAGTTGCGCGCGGGCTTCGTCCGCCGTCCTGCCCCGCATGAGCGCTTCGGTCTGGGCGAAGAAATTCGCCAGCAACGTCTCGTGGTGTTTTCCCATCGGGTTGTCGGATTCAATGGCGGCAATGAAATCGCACGGGACGAGTTTCGTTCCCTGATGAATGAGCTGGAAAAAGGCGTGCTGACCGTTCGTGCCCGGCTCGCCCCAGAGGATTGGTCCGGTGGAATAATCCACCGCCTCGCCGTCGCGCGTCACCCGCTTGCCGTTGCTTTCCATGTCGGCTTGTTGCAGGTAGGCCGGGAGCCGGTGCAGGTATTGGTCGTACGGCAGGACGGCGTGTGTGTCCGCTCCGAAAAAATTGTTGTACCAGATGCCGAGCAGGGCCAGGATCACCGGCAGGTTTTGTTCGAGCGGCGCGGTCTTGAAATGCTCGTCCACGTCGTGAGCACCGGCGAGCAGTTCTTCGAAGTGATCCATGCCGACAGCCACCGCGATGGAAAGCCCGATGGCCGACCAGAGCGAATACCGCCCGCCAACCCAGTCCCAGAACTCGAACATGTTCCGCGCGTTGATGCCGAAGGCCTCGACCCGGTCGCGATGGGTCGAGATGGCGGCGAAGTGCCGGGCCACCGCCGTTTTCCTTCGTGCCGAGCGCAGCAGCCAGGCTCGCGCGGACTCCGCGTTCATCAATGTCTCCGGGGTGTTGAACGTTTTGGAGGCTACGATGAACAGGGTCGTCTCCGGTTTGCAGCGCCGCAGCGTCTCGGCGAGGTGTGTGCCATCCACGTTCGAGACGAAATGCAGGTTCAACCCGCGCTGATGGTACGGGCGCAAAGCCTCCGTGACCATCACTGGGCCAAGGTCCGACCCGCCGATGCCGATGTTCACCACGTCGCGGATGCGCTTGCCGGTGAAGCCCCGCCAGTCGCCCGCGCGGATCGCGTCGGAAAACTTTCGCATCCGGGCCAGCACGTCGTTGATGCCGGGCATCACATCCACGCCGTTCACCTGGATCGGGCGATTCGACCGGTTGCGCAATGCGACGTGCAACACCGCGCGCTTTTCGGTGACGTTGAGGGGTTCGCCCGCGAACATTTTGTCGCGCCACGGCTCGACGCCGGCATGACGCGCGAGATCAAACAAGAGCCGCATGGTTTCCGGCACTATGCGGTTCTTGGAGTAATCCAGCAGAACGTCACCGCACTGGACCGAGAAGCGTTCGAACCTCGCCGGGTCCTGAGTGAACAAGTTGCGGAGTTGAAGCGGCGCGATTTGGGCGTGGTGTGCCTGCAACGCCTGCCAGGGCTTGGACTCGGTCAGTCTGCTCATAACGGGGGGCCCATGAGTGCCAGAGGCGACGGGACATGGCAAACAGTTCCGCGATTTCGAACTGCTGCCTTCGAATTCTTACCGCCCCGAACAAAGCATTTGCTGTCAGGTGAGCGCGTCGCGCGGCACCTGCGCTCCGTCTGCTCAGGCTTTGAACGTTGCGCGCAAGTGCCCTTGTCGCCGGGCCGCAGAACTGATCTTCTGATCCGGATGAAGGGCCCAGACGATGTCAAAGAAGCCCGCTTCGGGCCGCGTCCGCCCGCGCCGGTTTCCAATCTGACGATTCCAAACCTCCTCTCTGCCCTGCGGATTGCGTCCGTGCCCCTGTTGCTCTGGCTGGCGTGGCTGGGCGCGAAGAATCTTTTCATTATCGTCCTCGCCCTGGCGCTCCTCACGGACTTGCTCGATGGAATGTTGGCGCGATGGTTGAACCAGCGAACCGAATTGGGAGCGCGTCTCGATCTGTGGGCGGACGCGGGAGTGTTCCTTTCCTTGCCCATCACGATTGGGTTGTTGTGGCCGGAGATGTTGCGGCGGGAGGTGTGGTTCGTCGGCGCGGCGTTGGCGGCTTATGCGTTGAGCGCCGGGATCGCCTTTCGGAAATTTGGCGGCCTGGCCAGCTACCACACCTGGTTGGGGAAGTCGGCCAACGTCGGTCTGGCCATTGGCGCGCTGGCCACCATGATCGGTTGGGCGGAATGGCCGTTTCGTGCCGGCATCCTGCTGATGAACCTGGCCGTCATCGAGGAGATCGCGATTTCCCTCGTGCTGAAGTCCCGCCGCAGCGACATCCCATCATTCTGGCACAGTTGGCGATCGGACTCCAGGAATTCACTGATCGCAGGAAAACCGGACGGCGCGCGTGCCGCAGAGGATCACTGATCCACCACTCAATAGAACGGATTGTGTGCCTGCTGCTCGGCGACGGTGGTCAAAGGCCCGTGGCCCGGGCAGATCAACGTATCTGTCGGCAGTGAAAGAATCTGGTCGCGAACTTTCTGGCGGGCCAGGGCGCCGTGCTGCGGCGCTCCGCCCATTGAGCCGGCGAAGATGGCGTCGCCCACGACGGCCACCGCCGGTGCGTCGTCCGGCCAGTTGCCGATGATGTAGGTCACACCATCCTCCGCGTGGCCGGGCGTATCGCGGTTGGTGATGCGCAACCCGCCCAGGTGGATGCAGTCGTTGCGGCGGTTTTTGTGATGCGGCGGGGCGCTCCGGGCGTCGGTGTGGGTGGCGACCTTCGGGTATCTGGTGCGTACCGTCTCCAGCGCCGCGACGTGGTCCGCGTGTGTGTGGGTGATGAAGAGATGTTTGAGCTGGAGTTGGTGCTCCTCGATGAGCTTGAACGCGGGGGCGGCATCCCAGCCCGTGTCGAACAGCGCCGCTTCGCGGGTCGCTTCATCCCAAACCAGATAAGCGTGGACGATCATCCCCTCGCCCGAAGTGCTCAACCAACGCAACTCGCGCCAGCGGCCCAGGTCCAACTCCGCCGGCAGCAAGCCGCCCGCAAGGCGTTCCAGTTTCGCGGCGTTCAAACCCAGCAGCGCCGCCAGCGCAGTGAAGTTGGGCTTCGTCGCAGACTGCCCGGAATCTTCCAGCGCGGCGTATTCTGATGCCGAAAGTTCGGCGGCGGCGGCGGCGGCGGCGGGTTCGAGTCTCGCCATCATGCGCGCTTTGCGGATGACGTCGCCGGCGTGGTCCTCGAGATTCATGCGCGAGACGGTAGCGGGCCTGAATTGGAGTTCAAGCCCAAGCTGGGGATCCAATTCCGAGCGGTTCGCTCCGCCAGCCGTTGAAGCCAGAGCGTCGGTCTGGCCCGGGCCTGCGCCGGCGTCGTGACATCCTCAAGCGCGTGAACTTGGGTGAACAGCCGTCGCACCTCACGCGAGCGGACCACCACTCCCGCCAGGCCGACACACGGGATTCCCAATTCCTGGCAGCGCCGCGCGATTTGACCGACGCCCTTGCCCATCGCCGTTGAGCGGTCAATCGCGCCTTCGCCGGTGATTACCAGGTCGGCGGCGCGCAACCGCCGCCACAGCGCCGCGCGTTTCGCGAACAGTTCGAAGCCGGGCTGCAACATAGCTCCCAGAAATGCCGCCAGACCGAACCCCAGTCCGCCGGCGGCGCCAGCTCCGGGCACCAGGTGGAGACTTTTTTTTGGCCCGCGCGGGCCACCGGGAACTCGAAGTCCTCTCCGCGCTCGCGCCACCAGTTGAGCCAGCCGTTTCAAGTTGACCTCGGCTTCGGCAAAGTCGCGCGGACGCAGCCCTTTTTGTGGGCCGTAGATTCGCGTCGCCCCGCGTGCGCCGAGCAGGGGATTCCTTACGTCCACCGCGACAACAACCTTTCCATGTCCGCGAGATTCCGGCGCGCGAACTTCCGCGAGTCCACTCAAATCCGTCCAGCGCGTGATCTGAGTCCCATCCGCGCGAAGAAACTTCCAGCCCACCGCCCTTGCCAGGCCGAAGCCGCCGTCATTGGTCGCACTCCCGCCGATGCCGACGAGCGTCCTCCGCGCACCTTGGCGCCACGCCGCGCGCAACACCGCGCCGAGGCCGAGCGTGTCCAGTCTGAACGGATGAAACTTTCCGCGCGGCAGCATCGCCAAACCGATGACATTGGCGGACTCGATGATGGCGGTGCGGGTCTTCGGTTCCAACCACCAGTCCGCGTGGCAGGAACGATGCGCAGCATCCACGGTTTTGACGCGCCGGCGCCTTGCGCGCAGCAACGCGCTCATCACGCGGCCGAAGCCGTCGCCTCCGTCGCTCATCGGCAGTTGCGCGACGCGGTCGCCGGGCCGCGCCCGCAACCAGCCGCGCGAGATGGCCGCTGCCGCCGCGCCGGCGGACAGCGTGCCTTTGAATTTGTCGGGGACGATCAAAACCCTCAAACGCATGGCCGAGTGTTCAATCCGTTCACCGTGGAGGCAACCGGGAATTTTCGCGCGTTGCCAAATCCGCAGGCTGTGGCATCCTGACTGCGGAAACGAATTTATGAACAAACCGAAAATCATCGCCTATCTGAAGCCAACCTGCGGTTGGAGCAACGGGGTGCGCGCCGTCCTGCGCAAATACGACCTGCCATACGAAGACCGCGACATCATGAACGACCCGGCCCAGCGCCAGGAAATGATCGAGCGCAGTGGCCAGATGCTCAGCCCGTGCGTGGAAATCAACGGCCAGATGCTCGCGGATATCAGCGGAGAGGAGGTCGAGGCATGGATGCTGGCGAACCAGGTTGTCACGCCGAACGAACGCGCGGCCGACGCGCCGACGAATCAGCCCTGCGCCCACGAGATGCCCCAAAGCGCGCCGATGAATTTCGGTGTCGGGCGGTAAACATGATCGCTGGCTCAATACCCGCGCCAAGCCATCGGCCCGGTTTTCTCCCCGGCACTTGAAGACAGACGGACGCCGGTCCTGGGTGCCAGGCCGGTGCTCGCTGATCCTTCAAGGTGGACCGGGGCTGCGGGTGCATTTGATTTCCATGGTCTTCACCTCCGTGCCGCCACGATCCTCGTAAAACTCGACCGTGTGGTGATCGTGGTCGGTGATTTTGATGGCCTCGCGGATTTTTGTCTTCATGCCTGGCACCATTTCGTTTTCCATGTAATAGGTGAAGGTCTTGGTCGCGGCATCGTAGGTGCCTTCGGAATTCACGATCCCCGTCCCCAGGTTATCAATCCACGAGGAGACGAATTTCTTTTTGACGTTGTCGTAACCGTCAGTGGAGATGCCCTTGAATTCCACGTCCGCCATCTTGCCGTCCGGTCCTGGCATCTGCATTTTGCCGGAGTGCTCGCTGGTGAAGTAACGGCCCCCCATGAGGGCTTTGGTGACGGTGGTGCCGGTGGACTTGCTCGGCGGAGCGGTTGGATCAGGGTTCATCCACATGGACGCGGTGTACCTCCAATGGCCGACCGCGCGCGCAAGCAGTTTGTGGTTCTCGTTCGGCTTGGCCAGTTCCGCCATCATCGCCATCATGTCGGTCTCGCTCGGATTGGCCGCCGGCTTGTCATCCTTCTTTTTGTCCGCCTGGCCTTGAGCCAGCAAGGGCAGGCAGATCGCCGCCGACAGCAGAACGGCGGTTAGACTTCGCAGGTATTTGGAGTAATACATATATGCTTTCTTGCCGAGGGTTCTTGTCGCGAATCGAACGCACCGCACCCGCACGGGCTGGTGTGTCCGGTTCTCAGGTTGGTTGAGGCTAGGCCTCCGCGCCCGCGGCCGACAAGCAAAAACAGCCGCGATTTCGGCCAATGGCGCAGGCGCTCCCACCGGTCGGCAAGCCGACAATTGAATTGATCGCGCGCTGTCGGTCGCTCAACTTTTCCGGATGCGAGTCATCACGACCGTCGCGGCCATGCAGCGTCTCGCCAGACGTTGGCGGAGAGGCGGCAACCGAGTCGGATTTGTTCCGACCATGGGCTATTTGCACGAAGGTCATTTGAGCCTTGTGCGGGTTGTCCGGCAGCGAGTCGGCAGGACCGGCAAGGTCGTTGTGAGCATTTACGTGAACCCTGCGCAATTCGGCCCGAAGGAGGATTTGTCCCGCTATCCGCGCGATTTGAAACGCGATCTGAGACTGTGCCGCGTTGAAGGTGTGGACGTCGTGTTTGCACCAGGCGACGCCGAAATGTATCCGGGCAAGGCCAGTGGGAATTACAGCACCTACGTCGTTGAAGAAAAACTCTCGCAGGGAATGGAAGATGCGTCGCGGCCCGGACATTTTCGCGGCGTGACGACGGTGGTGGCCAAGCTGTTCAACATCGTGCAACCGGACCTGGCCGTGTTTGGCGCAAAAGATTTCCAGCAGGCCGCTGTCGTCCAGCGAATGGTGCGCGACTTGAACTTCCCGCTGAAAATCATCGTCGCGCCGACCGTGCGCGAGCCGGACGGCGTGGCGATGAGTTCGCGGAACAAATACCTCGTCGGCGATTTGCGCGCGCAAGCCGGTGTGCTGATCCGCTCGATTGCGGCGTCACGCTTGGCCGTGTCCGGGGCCCGCAAACCGATCCGCGCTGTGAAGCTCAAGGCGTGCGTACGCCAAATCGTCAAGACCGCGCCCGCCGCGCGGCTGGATTACGTGGAGTATTTTGATGCGAACACATTCGAGCCGGTGACGAAAGTCTGGCGCACCACGCACATGGCGCTGGCGGTGTTCGTCGGCAGGACGCGATTGATTGACAACGCGCGGCTCTGATTGAGAAAGGTTACATGGTTTCAAAGTTACATGGTTACATAGTTACACAGTTACGTCGCTGCCCCTGGCTCGGCTTGAACCATGTAACTCATGTAACCAGGTAACTCATGTAATTCTTAACCAGCCGGCTCATGAAACAATTCGACTTCCTCGTCCTCGGCAGCGGCATTGCGGGGTTGTGCTTCGCGCTCAAGGTCGCGCCGCGCGGGCGCGTGGCCATCGTCACGAAGAAGGACCGCGCCGAGTCGAACACCAATTACGCGCAGGGCGGCATCGCGGCGGTAACGAGCAAGGAGGATTCGTTCGAGTTGCACGTGCGCGACACGCTGAAGGCCGGCGCGGGCCTTTGCAAGGAAGCCATCGTGCGCACCATCATCGAGGAAGGGCCGGCGCGGATCGCCGAACTCATGGAGCTGGGGATGCACTTTTCCGAGCGGGAAGTGGCCGGGCCAAACGGCGCCAGGGAACTGGACCTGGGCAGGGAAGGCGGCCACTCGAAACGCCGCATCCTTCACGCAAAGGACGTCACGGGCCGCGAGGTCGAGCGCGCGCTGCTGGAGGCCATCTCGCGCCAGCCGAACATCCACATTTTCGAGAACCACATCGCCATTGACCTGATCACGAGCCAGAAGCTCGGTTATGTGGGTGGGAACCGGTGCCTGGGGGCCTACGTGTTCGACAAGAAATCCGGCACGGTGGACACGTTCGCCGCGCCGGTGACGCTGCTGGCCACCGGCGGCTGCGGCAAGGTGTATCTCTACACGACCAACCCGGACATTGCCACGGGCGACGGCGTGGCGATGGCGTATCGCGCGGGAGCCACGGTGGCCAACATGGAGTTCATTCAGTTTCACCCGACCTGCCTGTATCATCCCAGGGCGAAGTCTTTTCTCATCAGCGAAGCCGTGCGCGGCGAAGGCGGCGTGCTCAAGACCATCGCAGGCCGGGAATTCATGGCCGCTTATCACCCGTTGAAGTCGCTCGCCCCGCGCGACGTGGTGGCCCGCGCGATTGACAGCGAAATGAAGGCGAGCGGCGCGGACAACGTGCTGCTCGACATCACCCATCGCCCGGCCCGCTTCATCATCGAACGCTTTCCAAACATCTACGAGACCTGCCTGGGCCACGGAATTGACATCACCAAGGAGCCGATTCCCGTCGTGCCCGCGGCGCACTACCAATGCGGTGGCGTGGCAACCAATGTGGACGGCGAGACGGGCATCGCGGGACTTTACGCCGTGGGTGAGGTGGCTTGCACGGGGCTTCACGGCGCCAACCGGCTCGCGAGCAATTCGCTTTTGGAGGCGCTCGTGTGCGCCCATCGCGCGGCGCAGCACGTCGTGACGCGGACATTTCAGGTGGCGGAGTTCACAATCCCGGCCTGGCAATCCGGCCAGGCGCACAATCCGGATGAGATGGTGGTGGTGTCGCACAACTGGGACGAAATCCGGCGGTGCATGTGGGATTACGTCGGGATCGTGCGCACGAACAAACGGCTGCAACGCGCGCAGAAACGACTGGCCAATCTGCAACAGGAAATCCACGAATACTATTGGAACTTCACTGTGACGGCCGACCTTCTCGAACTGCGCAACATCGCGACGGTGGCGGAGTTGATCGTGCGTTGCGCGCTGTCGCGTCCGGAAAGCCGCGGCCTGCACTACAATCTGGATTTCCCGGACGCAAATCCCGAATGGTCGCAGAGAGATTCGCTCGTGCGAAAGGGTGATTGAACCGAGAGAAATGAATCACCAAGTCAGCGCAGTTGCTGGGGTCCGCCACAGTCCTCCGAGAAATGGGCGCAATGGAGAAGGCTTGCGGAACGTTGCGAACTCGCTAGCTTGAATGCGTTGGCCGCGCGCTTAGCTCAGTGGAAGAGCACTTCCTTCACACGGAAGGGGCCGCAGGTTCAAGTCCTGCAGCGCGCACCATTTTCCCGACATCACATCGCGAGCAAGAATTCAAAGGGACAGGAATCGCAGCACCTGGACTTCCTTCTTGAACACAAGCTGGATCGAGTTTCGGTCGAACTGCACGTCCAGCGGCGCTCGTTGCTGAAAGTGTTCCCACATCTCACGCCCGTTCTTCGGGTTGATCCGCCGGATGCGCAGATAGGGCGGCGTCTCGAATCCAGTGTCCGGTGTGTAGGGGTTTTCCTCATCCGACTCGTCCGGGCGGTAGAACTGCACCGTGTAGATGAACTTGCCGGCAAGGTAGGACATCGCTCCGCTGGTTTCCGTCGCCCAGAGGATTTTTCCGGAGCGTGGGTCCGCCTTCACGATGCTGGCCGACGTTTTCTGCGACACGTCAATCTGCTTCGAATACTTCAGGCTCTCCGGACTGGCGGTGGTGGTGTTCGCATACAACATCCCTTCATCGTCGAAGAAAACGCCCGCGATGCCCACCGATGGCAGCCGCCAGCGGGCGTTGCCTGTCTTCAACTCGAATGCGCTCAATACGGCTTGATCGAAGACGTACAGAGTATCGCCCCGCTCGACACACGGACCAAGGCCCTGCGTCGCCTCGTCCTCGTCCATTGCGGCGCCGCCGCCCCGCACCGGCTGGCTGAGCGTTCCCTCCCAAAGTTTCTTGTTCCGCTTGTCCAGCACGATCAAGGTCTTGCCGGCGGTCAGCACGTCCACCGTCTTGAGCGGGAACAACGCAGGTGGACCGATCACCTCACCCGCCCAATCCGGCGCGTCCTTCGCGTTCGGGCGGCGGATGGTGACGTGGTAGCGGCTTTCGTCCTCGGTCACGGTGTCGCCGCCACGCTCGCGTTGCATTTCGTTGAGAATTTCGTTCGCGACTTCCGCAGTCTTCGCGATGGTGGGCGCTCCTTCCAACGCAGATTTTTTTGGGGCGTCCTTCATCGCCTTGCGCGTGACCATCCGTGCTTCGAGCAACCGCACGGCGAATTGCACGCTGCCTTCCGCCGCGGGGATGAGCGAAAACTGTTCGCTGATTTCGGGTTCAGGTCGCGCAGTGGTGGCGCTGCGCGCGGTGCCGCCCATTTCGGCCAGGGCGCGCTCCTGGTTGCGGTTGATCGAGAGCACCGCGGGCAGCGCGATCTTCCCGGGCACGGACAACCGCGATGCCTGGTCCGCAACCTTGTTGGGGTCGAGCGGCTTGCCGGCGTCGCGGCCTGCCGTACCCACCGGAAGTCCCACTGTGGCTTTGGCGGATTGAGTCCGCGGCGCTGATACGGCGGGTTTTCCTGGCCGCGGAGCCGCCATCGCGAGCGCCGCTGGCTCGGCGATTTCTTCCCGGCGTTGCTGGCCCGTGGCAAGATTGATGCGCGTGATGATTTGTTTTCCTGGTTCCGCGCCGAGCAACAGCCACTCGTCGCCGCGCTCAATCAAGCCGTCGGCCATCTCCGCGAGGAGGATTTCCTGCGCCGGCTTGCCGTCGTCCCAACCGTATCGCGTGAGTTTCGCCGGAGACGCGACCCAGACGTTCTGGCCGGCCACTCTCAATTGGAGCGAGTCCGCCATGTCCCGCTCGACGTTGCGGGCCAGCCGGTCGGGTGGAGGGATTTTGACGGGCGCCGCATCCGGCGCCTCGTTGTTCAAACGGTCCTGCAACGCGCGCAGCGACTTGATGGTTTCCTGCACCACCCGCTCGACTTCCTTTGGGTCAATCAACTGGCAGGACCAGATTTCCTTTCGTGTCTGGAGGTCGTGGCGAGCGAGCCGGCCGCCGTGAAGAAACACGATTTGATCCTGGCCGCAGAGACGCGACTGGCCTGAGTAGGCCGCGTTCTCGAACCGGATCGAAAACGCGACGCGCGGACGCGAGCCGAAGAACTCATACCAGCCCAAGGCGCCGAGCAGGGTGATGAGCAGCACGCAGACCGCGGCGGCGGCCCAGCCCACCTTGCGCCACTTCCGCGCCTCGACGACGGACTTCTGGCCGGCAAAGACCGGAATCTCGAGGCCCTGCAATTCCCCCTTCTGCCGGCACAACGGCGAACAGACGTAACCAAACAACTCCATGCATTTCGAGCACATCGCCTTGTGGCAAACAAGACATTCGTTCACGGAACGCTGGGCGGGGTGTTTCGCGCAAAAGCGGTCGTCGGTCGCCGCGGGCGCGGTTTCCCACGCCTTTGCTCCGCCGCTGTGAATGCGGACGCGGGGTGTGGGTGGAGCGGGCGGCGCGGCAGGCTCGCTTTGCCCGGACACCATTGCGGGCGCAGCCGCAGCTTCGATGGGTGGCGCCAACGAAGTTGAACCAGACGTCCCCGCCAACTCCTGCCGGATCAGTCCATTGACGAACGCCGACGAATCCAGGCCGCAACTCGCGCAGACAAAGCGGACTGGTTTGGAGAGCATCTCCGGCTGGACATCGAAGGCGTACTTTGCGCCGCAGGAACATTGAATCTTCATCGCCGCTATGGCCTGGGGTTTAACAGAACGACACCCTGAGTCAATCCGAGAGAAAACTCCGAGCGCGCGAGGCTCAATTCCGCCCGGCCGTCACAGAAAAGCACGTTGCCGCCGTAGCGATGATGGTTGTTGGCGGGGGCCTTGCCATTGGTGGAGAAAAGGACCTGCCCGACGGCCTTGGCCTGCGTGTCCACCTGCTTGTCGCTCATCAACGCCGCCTGTGAGTCCGCGGCGCGGCGCCCCATGTAATAGGCGTAGCTGATCTTCCGATTCGCGAACGATTCGCCCGATGGGATCGGCGCATCCTTGCTGCCCGGGCACACGAACGACGCCGTATCCGCCGTGTAACGCGGCACCAACGGACTCAACGCATCCTCCGAAGTTCGCGCGCCCGCGGCTTCGGGAAATTTTCCAGCGTGCTCGTTCGCGTAGATTTCCAGGGCGAGATAAATTTTCAGGAGGTTCTTCTGACAGGCCTTTTGCTGCTGGCGCTGGTAGTTCCGCGCGCCGAAGCCCCAGTACATCGTCATCATGATGATGAGCAGCGCCAGCACGACGAGCAACTCGATGAGCGAGAACGCCATCCTTCCGCCGGCCTCCTGGCGGCGCCGGCGGCAATTTGTGCCAGAGCGACCAACATGTCCGAACTGCTGCATGTCGCCCGTATAGCCGAGGCCGATGAGTGAGGCAACCGGCTTTTCTGAGCGTCCCACGGCGGCAGTAATCCGCATTGGGCTTGCCGCCGGTTTGGTTTCAAGCCAGATTCCCGCCAGTCGCGGGCCCGTAGCTCAGCGGTCAGAGCAGGCGACTCATAATCGCTTGGTCCTCGGTTCAAATCCGAGCGGGCCCACCAGCTCATGCCACGGCACGGCCGGAGCAGGATCGCCTTGAACGTTGGCCCGCATTTCTCCCTCGACTCGTTGCGCGCCGGACCAGAGACTCCGCCCATGGCACGAACATGAAAAAGACCCTGGTCCTTCTGATCCTTGCTGGCGCAACCCTGGCGGCTCACACCGCCGAGCCGGCTTCCAATGCCGGCGACTCGGATGTGATCGTGCCCAAGGAAATGATTCCGCTGTTCAACGGGCGCGATTTTTCGGCGTTTTACACCTGGCTGGTGAATTCTCACCGAGAAGACCCGCACCGGGTTTTCTCGGTGGTGGAGCAGGTGGATGGCGCCCCGGCCATCCGGATCAGCGGACAGGTTTATGGCGGGCTTTACACCCGGCAACGGTTCGCCAACTACCGGCTGGTGGCCGAGTTCCGCTGGGGGTTGCTCACCTGGGGGGCGCGCACCAACGCCACGAGGGACAGCGGCGTGCTGCTGCATTGTTCGGGACGCGACGGGAATTATTTTTCCAAGACTTTCAACGGCCCCTGGATGCGCTCCTACGAATTCCAGATCATCGAAGGCGGCGTGGGCGATCTGCTCGTGCTCGGCGGTTATGAGCCGGATGGCAGCGTGCAAAAATACTCCGCCACTGCGACCGTGGTGAAGGACCGCGATGGCGAGCCGTGCTGGGACGCCAACGGGACGGCCAAGGTCTTCGACGGGGGCCGCGTCAATTGGTGGGGCCGCGATCCGGACTGGGCGGACAAACTCGGTTTCCGAGGCCGGCAGGACGTGGAAAGTCCCGGCGGGGAATGGACGCGCATTGAGGCGGTCTGTTCTGGCGACACGCTCGATTATTTTGTGAACGGCAAACGCGTGAATCAAGCGTCGCAACTCAGCCACAAATCGGGCCGGCTCATCTTTCAATCCGAAGGCGCGGAGATTTTCTTCCGCCGCATTGAACTCCATCCGCTGCCAGTGCCGAAGTGACCGATGGCTTGTTTGTGGACTGGTGCAAGCGTTGGCGCATGGAGCGTATCAAACCAAGGCTCTAAGCCGTTCCGAGCCAGTTTACGGCAGTCTTCGCTCGATTTGGTTCAGGATGTTGCTAATCCCAAGCGAAATAAAGGGATCGGAATCCTGGAGTAACTTGCGAAGTTCTTGAATCGCGATACTGTCCGCGTTGGCGAGATGCCTGAGAGATTGAGCGGCTTGTTCGCGCACGACCAAGTCACTGTCCGCAAGGCTGCGAACCAGTGCGGGCGCTACAATCGTGGGTTCGAACGAGGAGGTCCCCAGTCGTTCGGCAGCGACTCTGCGGATGTGCGCATTCTGGTCTTGCAGCCCCTCGACCATCGCCAGCGTGACTCTCGTGTCCTTTCCTCCGATTCTGAGCAAAGTGTCAGCAGCCATCCGGCGCACACCAAAGTCCTCATCCGTTTTCCACAACTGAATCACGCTCGGGATTGCGGGTTCCGAATCCGAGCCGATTATTCCAAGTATGAATAGTCCGGCTCTTCGGGTTCTCGGTGCAGAATTTGGGGGGCCGAGCCGGCTTCCTAGCCATCCAGGTAGCCTGGGCCAAATCGTTTGATAGGCCTTTCGCCATGGCCCGTCTGCCTCGGCCAATGCATTTACGGCAAAAGGGATGGCCCTTGCGTCAAAATAGTTGGTCCAACCTAAGAGATTGGAACTCCTCAAACTCGGCGCATCAACAGACGCAAGGATCATGATCCACTTACCGATGACCTTCCCCCCGTAGACCGGTTCCGGTTCGCGCGCGAGCCACTTACTGACGACGAACAATCCCAGCACAGCAACAGCCGCAGCAGCCAAAAAAACGCGGCGACACTTCCACCTACCGGCACAAATCTTGACGCAAGTTGGAAAAGTGAGAAACGCGATTTGAGGCCTACGCATGATTGCGTTTGGGCAAGAATGCAACCGTGATCATCTTACCAACCTTTCATCAAAGGCATGTAGTTATCGAGTTGCGTCGACATTTCTAAACGGTCTGGATCGGCGTCAAGGGGTCGCGTCCACTTTGTTGAATTGGATCGCGACTGGGTAACGGCAGTCCCTTCGGATTCCGAGGTCCATTTCGCTGTCATGCCGTGGGCACTCTGCTGATTGTTGAAGCGGGACAAGGTGGCGGAAGGGGAGGGATTCGAACCCCCGTTAGGATTGCTCCTAAGCCTGATTTCGAGTCAGGTGCCTTCAACCACTCAGCCACCCTTCCCGCCGGTCGGATCGTATTGAACCCGCTCGCCGCGCGGAGGAAAAGCTTAATCGTTACCTGGCCAGTTGCGCCGCCAGTTTTTGCGTGAGTTTCAAACGCGGCACGGTTATCAATCGCCCGTGGCTATGCATCGCATCGGGATCATCGGCGGCAGCGGGCTTTACCAGCTGGAGGGTTTCACCGATCAGAAATGGGTGAAGCTCAAAACGCCGTTCGGTCCGCCATCGGACGCATTGCTCACCGGCAGGCTCGCCGGGCGCGAAGTGGTATTCCTCCCGCGCCACGCGCGCGGCCATCGCATCCTGCCCGGCGAGTTGAATCATCGCGCGAACCTTTGGGCCATGAAAAAGCTAGGCGTCGCCTGGATCGTCAGCGTCAGCGCCGTCGGCTCGCTCCAGAAAAAATACCGCCCGTGCGACATCGTGCTGGTGGACCAGTTCCTCGACCGCACCAAGCGCGCCGTCGAACACACGTTCTTTGGACGCGGCATCGTGGCGCACGTGGCGTTTGCCCATCCCATCGCGGGGGAATTGCGCCAACTGTTGCTGGCGGCGGCCCGCGCCTGCCAGGCCCGCGTCCACGACGGCGGCACGTATGTGAACATGGAAGGCCCGGCGTTCAGCACGCGCGCCGAGTCGCTCACCCACCACAAGCTCCGTTACGATGTCATCGGCATGACCAATCTCGGCGAAGCCAAGTGCGCCCGCGAAGCCGAGATCGCCTACGCCACCATGGCCATGATCACCGACTACGATTGCTGGAACGAGGAGCATGACCACGTCACGGTCGAGATGGTCATCGCGAACCTGATGAAGAACGCCGGCACCGCCAAAGCCATCATCCGAGAAGTGATTCCCCGGATTCCCGCCAGGCCGGGCTGGCCCTGCCACGACGCATTGCGCAACGCGATCATGACGGACAAAAAACTCTGGCCGGCGAAAACGAAGCGGGAACTCGCGCCGCTGCTCGAAAAATATCTGTGAATGTTTCCTCGTGACCACGGCCGTCTCCGAGTCCAGCAAAGCGTCGCCATTTCGTACGCTGGTTGCCGCCAGTGGCGACGCACTTTCCGCAGTGCCTGCCGGGAGCGTGGAGGCGCTGGTATTGAGCACGCGCTTCGACCCGGGCACCAAACGTCCGACTGGGACGGCAGGCGCGCTACCGCTCTCGAATGATTCCCAGGCGCTGCTGGCCGCTGGCTTCCGCGTGCTCAAGGCCGGCGGGTTGTTGTTCGTTTACGGTCTGCCAGAGGAACTGCCGCGGTGGGGCGAGCGCCTCCTCGACTGCAACGACGCGTCGGGAAAAATGGTCTTCAAGCATTGGATCGCGCTGGACCTTGACGCCGCGCCGCGCGCGGGATCGCTGAAGCCTTCCCACCTTGGGCTGTTGCTCTTCTGGAAAAGCAAACCCGGCGCAAGACCCGCGCCGAAGTTCCAGATCCACACCAATGCCGTGCGGATTCCGCACGCCCTGTGCGCGGCTTGCGGCCGCTCGTTGAAGGATTGGGGCGGCAAAAAACATCTCATGCATCCGATGGGCGCCGCGATTTCTGACGTGTGGCGGCAGTTGCCACGCCGGCGGCTCCGGGATTCCATCCTTCCGGACGACGTGCTGGAGCGGGTCGCCGCGATGTCGCCGGGCGTGGTCAAGCTGCATGTCATTCAGACAACACAGCCGGCGATGGATCGCTCGGGAACTGTCGATTCGCATCCATGCTTTCCCGCTCCACCGCACAAACTGAAGCTTGAACTCCAACCCGGCACTGCGATCGCGCAACTTTCCGTCATCGAGCCGGACACGGTTTACGAGGGCGACTGCGTGGCGTTCCTCGACCAGGTGGCGGCCTTGCATCCGCGCGGCTTGTTCGACCTCGCGTTCGCCGATCCGCCCTACAACCTGCAAAAAAGCTACGACCGCTACGCCGACGAACTGGCCGAGCGGGAATACCTCGCCTGGTGCAACCGCTGGCTGGCCGGCATGGCGCGCGCGCTGAAACCGGGCGGCAGTTTGTTCGTGCTCAACCTGCCGAAATGGGCGCTGCACCACGCGGCGTTCCTGAACGGGCTGCTGGAATTCCGCCACTGGATCGCCTGGGACGCGTTGTCCGATCCGCGCGGAAAAATCATGCCGGCGCACTACGCCCTGCTCTGGTACGCGAAACCCGGCGGCCCGCCCGTTTGCAACTACGCTCCGTCCGCCGCCCGTACCGGGGACAACGCCGTGCTCCCGCCCGACGCGCCCAAGTATTGCCTCCGCGCCGCCTGCATCCGCGACCGGAAGGCGCGTGGTGAGGACGGCAAAGTCGAACTCTCCGATGTCTGGTTTGACGTGCATCGCATCAAACACAAACGCGACCGCGACGCGCACCCGTGCCAGTTGCCGGAGAAACTCATGGAGCGCATCATCCGCCTCACCACCCACCGCGGCGGCTGGGTCTTCGATCCGTTCTGCGGCGCGGGCACCACGGCGATCGCCGCGGCGAAGCTGGGCCGGCGCTTCGTCGTCAGCGAACTGGACTCGAAGTACGTCCGCATCACGCGCGAGAAACTCACGGCGATGAGAACAAACGCGGATCTCTTCGGGCAGTTCACCGTCCTGCGGACCTCGGTCCGATGCCCGAGACTTCCGGCCGGCAAACGGGAGATCGAGTTGTATTTGCAAGGGCTGGCGCGAAAACTCAACCGCCTGCCCGCCGAAAACGACATCGCGGCGGACGACGCCGCGATGCTCCGGAAAATTGACGCCATCTATCCCAACCGCGGCGCGGCCCTGAAGCGGGCGAAGGTGGCGCTCGGCGCGGTCGCGGCCCCGGCGTGATCCGGCGATGCCTGACAGGCGCCGCGCTCCAGAAGCCCTGGAGTCAAGAAACCCCCCGGCCGGTTTCCCGCGCCATTCTCACCAGTTCCCAATACGGCGGCGCGTAACCTTTTTCCGCTTTGAACTGTTCCACGCGTTCGAGCAACCGTGCTTTGATCGCCTCGTGCCGCGCCGTCAGTCGCTTCACGCGCAGAGCCGTGGCGGCGCTCATGCCTTCAGGAATCGGGCCAACCTTGCCAAACCAATTCAGCAGCACGCTGTAGTCCTTCGCGAGCCGCGTCACCGGCAGCAACCACACGTTGTAATCCAGTTTTTCGCCGCGTTCCGCGCCTTCAAGCATCACGTCAATCACCGCGTTATCGGCTTGGTCTCTGAACAGCGTGTCCGGGTCGCGCCACTCGGCGACGACGCGCAATTGCGGGTCGTATTCGAGGTCGGACGGCTCCTGCGTTTCAAAATGCCGCACGCCGAGCGCGGACAGCCACGAGGTCACGCCCGGCGTCGAGAGGTGCGATAATCCCATCCACAACGACACGCCCCGGGTTCGATAGGCGGCGGACGCGACCTCGGAACAAAACTGCTTCGCCGGGTCGGCGTGATCCATCGCGAAGTCGTAGGGAATGTGCCTAGCCCAGGCCGCGCTCAAGGCTTGCGCCGCGGCTTTGTGCGGCAACATCGGGTCGGCGCGCAGCGCAGGCAAATCGCGCCGCGGACGCAGCAGCATGATGCGCAGTTTGGTTTCCCGCAAATACGCCTCGATGGGCCGCACGCCCACCCCGCTTTCGATGTGCGATTCGATGCCGAAAACGTGTTTCGTCCGCTCGTCCACGTAAACGAGCGCCACGTGCGAAAAATTTCCGGGAAAATCATTCCCGCGCGCAATGAGCGCCGACGTGGCCGCGCCGCCGCGCGAAATCAAAATGTCCCCGCTGTGCAGGATGACGCCATGCACACTGGCGGACGGCGTGGCGGAAGGTTCGAGGTCACCTTCGAGCAAGGGCGGCAATTTTTCGGGCGGCGACTGGAGCATGGCGGCTTCGATCCCAGCGCGCCCGCCGTAGAGCGAACGATAAAGCCGGTCGCGAGTTTCGGGTGAATCCATCGGCCAATGTTCGGATTGCCGCTTCACGAGACTGCGCATCCGGGTGAACGCTTGCAGAAACTCCGGCAACCGCTCCGGACACGCCGCCACCCTCGGTGCGAGCAGAAAGAAATTGATTTCCAACGAACCGAAAAGCGTTGCGCCCGGCGGCAGGTTGGTGGCGGCCAGCAAATCGAGCTGCCGTTGGATTTCGTTGAGCGAGCCGGCAATGGGTGCCGCCAGTCCGTTGCATCCGAGGAAGCGGGCCTGTTGAAATTCGCGTTCCAGCGCGGCCCAAAACGCATCGCGTTGCCAGAGGAAGGCTTGTTTGCCCGCGCCCTTGGGTGTGGGCCGCGACGGCTCGGGAATCAGCAGCAGGAGATACAGCGCAACCAACGCGAGCAGACATCGGGCGACGAAACGAAACCGGCGAGCGCGCTTTGGACTGGATTGCACGCCGACATGCTACGGGGACGGCGCGTGCGTTCAAGTGCTGGACTATTCGCAAGGACGCCGTGCAATAATGGCGAGGACGAAAACTTTGGCCTTGATTTTGGAAGTTCCACTTCCAAAAAGCGGGGCCTGTTGGGCAGCCTGGGTATCAGCCACGTTCCGAATTCAGCGCTCCGCGTTTCAAGGACATCCGACCGTTTCGCTTCCGTGAAGAAGTCTGGCATTAAACGCCCTCTTTACGACGGTTGGCGACCGGGTTACTGTAACCGCACAATGATTGTTCCGCTCTCGAAAGTTCAACTCCGTCAGGACGAGGATGGTGTCTGGATCGCCAAATCCCCGCTCCTGCCGGGTTGCCACGCGCACGGTCGCGACCGCGGCGAAGCCACCCTTCGCTTTCAACAAGCCGCCAAAGCGCATCTGGAGGCGCTGCTCGAAACCGGACGCCCCATCCCGCTCGCCTTCCGCGACAAATTTGTTCTCGCCGCCTGACTCGTGGGCAAATACCCCACATTCGACTGTCGCCAGTTGGAACGCCGCCTCCGCGAAATCGGCTGCGAACCTCTCCGCAGCACCGGCAGCCACCGGCATTTTTCGAATCCGTTCCGCCCGGATCGCCTCATCACCTTTTCTTGGCATCCAGGCGATGTGCCGCGTGGCATCATTGCGGACATCGTGGACGACCTCGGCATCACGCGGGATGAATTCTATTTCGGGCGGTTCTGATTCGCGCCCGCGAATCCGCAACCTCCCTTCCGATTGATTCGCCGTGGTGAAGACGGCAGCCATCCCTTTGCCGCCGTCCGCCGCGCAAGAGCAGGCAAAGGCGGGGGATGAACACAGACCTGCCGCGAGGGGCGCCGCCGGCTCGGGGATCAGCAGCAGAACGTAGGCTACAGCCAAGAGGAGCAGAGTATTGATCGCTAACCTGCGCGGCCTGCGCGGATGTTTGGAGTCCAGTGCAAACATCCCGTGAGTTTTGGCGGCCGCTGGTCGCGGAATCCTGCTCAAGTGCCCGAATCGGGTTTGGTGTTGGCTTTGCCAGCAGGCTTGATTTTCATCATGCCCGTCTTTGCGTCTTCGACCATCACGAGGTCATAGTTCTCGCACAGAGCGGCCAATGCCTGTCTCGCGCTGATTTTCTCCCACCGGAACGAGACGACGGTTGGTGGAACAATTTTTCCTCCGAGCCAAGGCCCTCGACTCGACAGGATAGGATCGAGGACAACAGTCAACTGAGCCTTGCTGGCGAGTTCTGTAATCGCGATATCAAGCAGCGCGTCCTCCATGTGAACCCGAAGGATTGGGCCGTTCGTGTCGCCCTTGATCCATGCGGCGTCCCATGTACTGACCGCCGTATTCGTTAGCATGATGCGCCTCACGGTCGTGGCTGGGTTCTCGACCATCAGGAGATTTTGCTCTTTGAGCAATCGAGCCAGAGCCTCCTTCGCTGTCGTGTTCTCCCAGCGCAGCGAAACCCTCGACATGCCAGCGGAGGCTGGTGCGCCACTTTGTGCCTGCCACGGTACTCTCGGATCCAAGATGTAATTGAAACCAGCCTGACGGCAGAGGGTCTCGATCGCAGCCGTCAGCGGAACATCCTTGAGTTCGACCGTAATGACCGTGTCCGTCGCGGCAGGCTGTTGGGCGCGCACGGCCGGAACCGGCCCCAGGCTGGCCGCGAGGATTAACGTCGCCAATCTCAGGATGCAGCGGGCGTAGGTGTGCATGGTTCTGGTGAAACCGACTAACCTCATGCGGGCGGTTCTTCAAGAACAAAAAACTGTCAACGAGGCGCGGGTTAGGTTAAAAGCTCCGGTGTTGACGACCTTAACGAAACCGCAGTTGTCATGGCAACCAAAACAATCATCAAACCCGCGAAGTCGCCCCCCGCCGTCGGGCCATACAACCATGCCGTTCGCGTCGGCGACCTGCTGTTCTGCGCCGGGCAAATCCCGATTGATCCGGCCAACGGCAATTTGATCGCCGGCGACATCCAGGCGCAGACCGAGCGCGTGCTGCAAAACGTGAAGGCCATCCTCGACGACCAGACGCTCACGTTCGCCAACGTGGTCAAGAGCACGGTGTTTCTCACGAACCTCGCGGACTTCGCCGGCATGAACGAGGTCTATGCGAAGTATTTCGCCGGCGATTTCCCGGCGCGCTCGACGATTCAAGTGGCCGCGCTGCCCAAGGGCGCAAATGTGGAGATTGAAGTGGTGGCGCATTTTTGACCAACGGCCCCTCACCGTTCCCTCTCCCCATCGGATGGGGAGAGGGGGGGGGCCGAAGAATGGGTGAGGGGAACTTTTTGCGATGCCGCTCGGAATCCAACTCGCGCTTGCCTTCGCCCTCGGCGGCGGACTCGGACTGCTCGTCGGCTGGCTGCTCGGCCGCGCCCGCGCGGGCGCGCCGGCGGACAACCGGTTGGAAAACGAACTGCGCCAGCAACTCGCGCAGCGCGAGTCCGAGTTAAATCAGTCGCGGAGCGAAGCCGGGCAAAGCAAGACCGCGCTTGCCACGGCCCAAGCCAACCAGTCCAGCGCCGAGAAGTTGCTGGCGGAACAACGCGCCCTGCACGAGCGCGCCATGGCGGAGGCGAAAGCGGCGCAGGAGAAGGCGATCGCGGATTTGCGCGAGGCGTTCCGCGCCTTGAGCGCCGAGGCGTTGAAGCAGAGCGCCCCGGAGTTTCTGCGCCTCGCGGAACAGAGTTTTGGCAGGTTGCAGGAGGCGGCGAAGGGAGACTTGGACAAGCGGCAGGAATCCATCAAGGTGCTGGTGGAACCGCTGAAGCAACAACTCGACACCTACCAGAAACGCCTGCAGCAAAGCGAAACCGCCCAGGCGGACACGCTGGGCAAGGTGAAGGAGCAGCTCACCGCGCTGGCCGCTTCCAGCCAGTCGCTCGCGGCGGAGACGGCGCAGTTCCGCTCGGTGTTGAAGTCCAACCAGGCGCGGGGCCGCTGGGGCGAGGAAACCTTGCGGCGGGTGGTCGAGGCGGCCGGCATGAGCGCACACTGCGATTTCGCCGAGCAATCGAAGGGTGACGAGGGCAAACCCGATTTGATCATCCGGCTGCCGGGGGAGCGGATCATCATCGTGGACTCGAAAGTGCCGGACCTGGACTTTTTGACCGCGGCCGACGCGGCGGAGCCGGCAAAGCGGGCCGATCTGCTGGCGGCCCATGCGGCGAAACTGCGGGCCACGATCAAGGCACTGGCCGAACGGAATTATCCGAAGCAGTTTTCCAACGCACTGGATCACGTGGTGTTGTTTCTCCCGGCGGAATCGCTGTTCAGCACCGCGCTCGAAGGCGATCCGGAACTGATCGTGTGGGCGGAGGGCCGGCAGGTTTATCTGGCCACCCCGGCGTCGTTCATCGCGGTGTTGCGGACGATTGATTTCATCTGGAAGCAACACAAGCAAACGGAGAACGCGAAGCAGATCGCCGAGGCGGCGAAGGATTTCTTCGCGCGGGTGGTCACGTTCACGGAGCATCTGGAAAAAATTGGCGACGGGTTGGGCAAGGCCAACGATGCTTTCACCCGGGCGGCGGCCAGCTTCCAGACGCGCGTGCGTCCGGCGGGCGAACGCCTGGCGGAACTGGGCGGCAGCGCGCCGGGCAAGGCACTCCCCGATTTGCAACCGGTCGAGTCACCGCTGCGCCTGCCCCCCGCAGGATAGCCCGGGAGTCATGGCGAGCTGGCGTTTCCAAACTGCCGTCGTTCCGGCCTGGATCGCGGCCCTCGCGGCGCTCGCGATGGCCGGCAGTTCGCATGGCGATTCACTCGAACGCCTCAAGTACAACCACCCCGGATTGGTGGTGGACCTCGGCGTCGGGTTGTGGGCCTGGCCGTTGCCGATGGATTTCGACGGCGATGGCGATTTCGATCTGGTGGTCAGTTGTCCGGACAAGCCTTACAACGGGCTTTACTTTTTTGAGAACGCGGCGGGCGATACGGCGACGAACAAGTTTCCGGTTTTCAAACCCGCGCGGCGCATCAGCAAGGGATTGCAGAACGTGCTGGTCAGTTTCGTGGACGGAAAGCCCCGTGTGCTCGCGCCCGGCAACGAGTATCCGGATTTTCTGAAAACGGGTCTGGAGCATCCCAAAGAGCTGCCGCTGCCTGCAAATGTGCATCCGAGAAAGGTCCGCGGCAATTTCTGGCGTTATGCGGATTACGACGGCGACGGCAGGCTGGATATCGTGGTTGGCTCGGACGATGGCACCGATTACGGCTGGGACAACGCCTACGATGCGGGTGGCCGTTGGACGAACGGGCCATTGCGCGGGTTCGTTTATTTCCTCCGGAACATCGGTGGGGGTCAGCCGCCTCACGCGGTCGGTTACGACAAATCGGTCAAGGTGATGGCTGGCGACAAACCCGTCGAAACCTTCGGCTGGCCATCGCCCAGCCTGGCGGATTTTGACGGTGACGGCGACCTGGACCTGTTGTGTGGCGAATTCCTGGACGGGTTCACTTATTTTGAGAACGTGGGCACGCGCACGTCGCCGCGGTATGCGCCGGGCCGGCGCCTGCACACGGCGATCGGCGCGCCGTTGGCGATGGACCTGGAGATGATCACGCCGACGGCGCTGGACTGGGACAAGGACGGGGATTTGGATCTGATCGTTGGCGACGAAGACGGACGCGTGGCGTTCGTCGAGAACACGGACAGGCTGGGCTCCGATCGCACACCGTTGTTCCTGCCGCCGCGCTACTTTCAACAGGAGGCCGAGGATTTGAAGTGCGGCGCACTCGTGACGCCCGTTGGATTTGATTGGGATGGCGACGGCGATTGGGACATCGTGAGCGGGAACACCGCGGGCTACATTGCCTTCTTTGAGAATCTAAGCGGGGCGGGCGTCGAGAAACCGAAATGGGCGGCGCCAAGATTTCTCGAAGCCAACTCGAGAATTATCCGCATCCAAGCCGGGCCGAACGGAAGCATCCAGGGCCCAGGCGAGGCGAAGTGGGGCTACACCACATTGAGCGTGGCGGATTGGGATGGCGACGGCCTGCCGGACTTGGTCGTGAATTCGATCTGGGGCAAGGTGATTTGGCATCGCAACGTCGGCACACGCAAGGCGCCGAAGCTGGCCGTCGCGCAACCCATCGAGGTCGAGTGGAACGGCCCGCAGCCGACGCTCGCGTACGGCTGGCTTCGTCCCGGAGGCAAGGCGCTGCTCACGCAATGGCGCACCACGCCCGTGGCCGTGGACTGGAACCAGGACGGGTTGGTTGATCTTGTCATGCTCGACCAGGCGGGCTACCTCGCCTTCTTTGAGCGAGCGAAACGGGGCGACCGGCTCATGCTTCTCCACCCGAAGCGGATTTTCTCCGGCGAAAACTTTTCGGTCACCGACTCGCGGCATGCGATCAAAGAGTCCACGCCCGGACCCATTCGCCTCAACGACGGCATCGCCGGCAAGAGTGGCCGCCGCAAATTGTGCGTCGTGGATTGGGATGGCGATGGAAGGCTGGACGTTCTCGCCAATGCCGCGAACGCGCAGTTCCTCCGCCAGGTTGCCGCGCGCGACGGGAAGTTTTTCCTGCGCGACATGGGCTTGCTGGCGGAGCAAAACATCGAAGGCCACGACGTCAGCCCCACGACGGTTGATTTCAACGGCGACGGCGTTCTGGATTTTCTGGGCGGCGCCGAGGATGGACGGTTTTATTACTTGCGGAATCCCCGGTCAAAGCAGTAGAGAGAGCGCCCGAGAATCGAGTCGCTCGCGCGCCAACCCATGAAATCCATCCTCCCCGTAGCCGTTTGCCTGACGCTTGGCGCTTCGGCGTGCGCGCAGGACATTGCCGCGCAGCCGGGCTACCTCAAGGGCGAGTTCATCTATGAGCGCGCGCCGTTTCCATCCTGTCACGCTTCGACCATCGCGGAGACGAAGCACGGACTGGTCGCCGCCTGGTTCGGCGGCACGGCGGAGAGAAACCCCGACGTGGGCATCTGGGTTTCGCGCCATGAGGACGGCAGGTGGTCCGCGCCGGTTGAAGTGGCCAACGGAGTGCAGGGCGACGGCCGTCGGCATCCCTGCTGGAATCCGGTTCTCTTCCAGCCGGCGAAAGGGCCGCTCTTGCTGTTTTACAAGGTTGGCCCCGGCCCAAGCTCCTGGTGGGGCATGATGGCGACCTCGGACGACGGCAAAACCTGGGCAGTGCCGAAGCGATTGCCCGACGGCATCGTAGGACCGATCAAGAACAAACCCGTGCAACTCCCGAATGGCGACCTGCTTTGCTGCAGCAGCACGGAGGACAACGGCTGGCGCGTGCATTTCGAGCGCACACCGGATTTGGGAAAAAGCTGGTCGGCCAGTGGCCCCCTCAACGACGGCAAATCCGTGGGCGCGATTCAACCGAGCATTCTCCTCCATCAAGGTAACAAGCTTCAAGCATTGGGCCGGACGAGGCAGGGCCGCATTTTTGAGATCTGGTCCGGGGATGGCGGCAAGTCCTGGGGCGAAATGACCTTGACCGACTTGCCGAATCCGAACGCCGGCACGGATGCCGTCACGCTGCGCGACGGGCGGCATCTGCTCGTGTTCAATCCGACCCGCCAGGGACGTTCGCCGCTGGGTGTGGCCCTTTCCAGCGATGGGAAGAAATGGGAGGCGGCGCTCGTCCTCGAAAACACTCCGGGTGCGGAGTTCAGTTATCCGGCGGTCATTCAGACACGGGATGGCCGCGCGCACATCACTTACACCTGGAAACGCCAACGGATCAAACACGTGGTCGTTGATCCCAGGAAACTCGCGACCCGGCCCATCGTAAACGGCGCGTGGTCCAATTGAACGCCTCGGATCCAACCGCGGATCGCCCTCGCTCCACTTTCGGCCCACCTACATGAAACCCGCTTTTTCTGGGATCATTCCTCCAATGGTAACGCCGCTGCGCGGGCGCGACGAACTCGATGTGTCCGGCCTCGAAAAACTCCTGGAACACCTCATCGCTGGCGGCGTGAGCGGACTGTTCATTCTGGGCACGACCGGCGAGGGGCCGAGCCTGAGTTACCGTCTGCGCCGCGAGTTGATTGAGCGGGTCTGCCGCCAGGTGGGCCGGCGCGTGCCGGTGATCGTCAACGTCACTGACACCGCATTCGTGGAGTTGGTGAACATTTCACGGTATGCCGCGGCGCAGGGCGCCAGTGCTCTGGCCGTGTCGCCTCCTTACTATCTGCCCGAGGGCCAGCCCGAATTGCGGGAGTATCTGGATCATCTCGTGCCCGAACTTCCGCTGCCGCTGCTGCTCTACAACATGCCGTCGCTCACGAAGGTCGCCTACGATCTGGAAACCCTGCGCCACGCGGCGCGGATCCCCGGCATCGTCGGGCTCAAGGACAGCGCGGGAAACCTGGATTATTTCCGCCAGGCGGTGGCGCTGACGCACGAGCGTCCGGATTGGTCGGTGCTGCTGGGACCGGAGGAAATGCTCGCCGAAGCCACGCTCGGGGGTGGCCACGGAGGCGTCTCCGGCGGCGCGAACATTTTTCCGCGACTGTATGTGAACCTGTTCGAGGCGGCCCGTGATGGCCACACCCAGAAGGCCCGCGAACTGCAGGCGCGCGTCCAGCAGGTCGGCGAAAACCTCTATCGCATCGGCCGCCACCCGTCGGCGATCATCAAAGGCATCAAGTGCGCGCTCTCCGTGCTCGGCATCTGCGATGACTTCATGGCTGAACCGTTCCATCGCTTCCGCGCGGAAGAACGGGCGCTGGTGGAACAACGATTGCGTGCGTTGCAGCGGGAGTTTGCCTAGCCGCCGCTGCCCGCGCCGGTATTGACGGACACCGGCGGAGCGGCCAGCTTCGAGTCCACGCATGAACGATCACCCCGCCGTCCCGCCCGGGCTCCGTTCGCTGGACTGGATTCGGCGGGCGTTCGCCCTGGCCGTGCTGGCGGCATGGCTGCCCTGGCTTCCGTTCCTTCCGCTCCACGCGACGGCTCAAACCGTCTCCACACTTCGGGCCACCAACGTGGCCGGGCGACTGGATGCGTTGAAAACCACGCTCGCTCTTGAAGTCGAGGCGGCGCTCAAGACCAACACGCTCAAGACCAGCTACACGACGGTCTGGCGGCAATTCGAGGACGGGGCGATTGATGCGTTATGCGCATCGTTGTTGAAGCACACCCCCGGCCTGGCGGAAACCAACTTTGATCGTGGCACGACGGGCCGCGAAAAAAACCGGCTGGCGGACCTGGCCATTCGTTTGGGCGGCGAACAAATCGAGATTTCCATCAAAACCGCCCGGCGCTCGGCCAATCCCGAAAACGACATGGGAACGTTTCGCGAGCATCCAAATCGCAAGAAATTGTTTACGGCGGCGTTCACGCTCTGGGTTCGTTACGACGATGCCGGCAAGGAGATCAGATGCGACCGGGTATTTCTTGACCGGACCTGGCGGTTCGTCGGGAAGTCGTCGCTGGTGGACGGCGTGAAGTATCGCAAGAAGGACGGCAACATGCGGCCCAAGCCCTGGGCGATGTTCAATTCCGGCGAGGCATTTTGGAAAAGCGAGGAAGAGTTTGAGGCGGCGGTGAAACGGTCGGAATTGTTTCGCGCGAACGAACTGATCAAGGAACACCTCCAGGACCTGAGTGACAGCGACCAACGGCTGCTCTACGAGAGACTCAAGGCGAAGTTTGAAAATCCGGCCCGTCCCTGACCTTTCGCGGGAGCTGACGCTGGCTCGCGATGGTCAAAGGCCGCTCACATACTTCTGCATGGTCTTCTCCTGTTGCTCGATGGACTCGACGAGTTTGAACTGCGTGCGGCAGCGGTCGAGGTTGTGGCCGGGCCGATGGATGCGGAAGTAGGTGTCGCCGCTAAGAAAGTCGGTGAGGAAGCGGATGCCGATCTCGAAGGTGATGAGTTTGCCGGAAAAGGCGAGGAGCGCTGTCTCGGCCCGGGTCAGGAACGGGCCGGCCGTCGAGAGATAACCCTCGGCGAGTTTCTTGAAGATGGGCATGTGCATCCGGACGTTGGAGAGATCACGTTCATCCTCCAGCGTCGGGCTGGTGGTCGTGCGGACCATGTCGCCGAAATCGTAGAGCGCGCATCCGGGCATGACCGTGTCGAGGTCCACGACGCACTTGGCCTCGCCGGTCAGCGTGTCGAGCATCACGTTGTTGAACTTGGTGTCGTTGTGCGTGACGCGCTCGGGGATTTTCCGTTTCGCCATCGCGTCGAGGATCACGTCCACGAGCGGCTCGTGCCGGAGCGCGAACTCGATCTCGGGCCGGGCGTCCTTGGCGCGGCTGTAATGATCCCGCTGAACCGCCTGTTGCAGCGCCGTGAAGCGCTTGCGCGTATTGTGGAAGGCGGGGATCGTTTCGGTCAGCCGTGCGCCCGGGAGGTCCACGAGCAGGTTTTGAAATTCCCCAAAGGCCCGGCCCGCTTGGAGGGCCTGATCAGGTGATTGCACGGCTTCGAAGGTCTGCACGCCCTCGATGAACACGAAGGTGCGCCAGAATTCGCCCTCGCGGCTGCGGTAAAACGGCTGGCCATCACGTGTGGGGATGACGACGAGCGAACGGCGGGTGAGGTCGCGGGCGTTCTGGGCTTCGAGCTTTCGCCGCAGATGGGTGGTGACGCGCATCACATTGTTCATGACGGCGGCCGGATTCTTGAAGACGTGCTTGTTGATCTTCTGGTGGATGTAGCGGACGCGCGTGCCGCCCTGGTCGTAGGTGGCCGAATACGTTTCGTTGATATGGCCGATCTTGAGGGTTTCAGCGTGGAGGATCTCGCCGTAGATCTGGAACTGGCGCGAGATCTCCTGGAGTTGCTGCTCTTGATAAGCCATAAGCCGGTGTCTGCTTCCGGCGCATGGTGGAGCGGGCACGCTCCGGCGGCAACTCGAAACGACCTGGCGGCAATGCGTCCTGTGAATCAGCGGAAATCCGGGATTGCGGCCGTTTCACAAAAACCTTCCGCACGGTCGCCATCCAGGCAGCTGAGCGCGCTCAACGCTTCGCCAGGATTCCTGCGGGTGCGTGCAATTTCGCCTGGTTGAACGCAATCTCGAACACCGGCCGCAAATCTCCTTTTATTCCTGCCACGACCAATTCACTGCCGTCGAAAACCACCACACAGAACCTCACGCTCTGCGGCGAGTCCATTGCGGCAGGCGCATAGACGGCCACCAGGTCGTCGCCATCAAGCACGCCAACGATCCGTTCCCAACCGCGACGGATCATCGCCGCGTCCGCCCGTTCGAGCATTCCCGGGCGATCTTCGGAAGCGCCATTGTCGCCACGGGTCAAGGAGTGGTAAACGCCCACTTCGCAGGCGCGGACCGATCTCAAGGCGGCGCGCGCTTCTTCTGGAAGTCTCGCGAACGACAACCCCGCGCGGGCAAGCGTGAAGGTCGCTTCGCCGACGTTGAGGGCGACGACCCTTCGCAACTCCAACCCGCTTGCTTTCGTCACGCCACTGAGCAGAGCACCTGTGTCCGCGCTCAGCCTGAAATAGCTCGTCACGCCGAGAATCAGCAGCGCGATCAGCGCCGTGCAGACCATGACGATGCCGACAAACCACCGCAGGGCCGGGAACGAATGACCTGTGCGGGCTGAGACGGCGTGGTGTGCAGCGGGGGGATTCATCACCATGACGGGATTCGCTGTGGTTCAATCCGCATTGGCGCGCGGCGTCCGGAAACTGCACCGGTGACGGGCGGCGATTTACTTGTCCTGCTTAATGGCCTCACCCGCCTGCTTCAGCGGTTCGATGTTCAGTTTTTCGCCGAGCTTGGCGACCTCTTCAGGCTTGATGTCGCCAACCACGTTGACGAGCACGACGTTGCGCGCGTCCCGGACAGTGATGGTGACGCCGGAGAGCGCGTCACTGCCGCGGGTCTTGGTGTAAACCGCCACATCCTCACCCTCCTTGCCCTGGACAGTGACGTTGCGTTCCCAATTCTTCCCTTCGAGTTCGGTTCGCACCTGGCCGAGCAGCTTCTCCAGGTCCTCCCGGTTTCCGTCGGTGATGCCGACCACCTTCACCTGGACGAGTTCGACGCTGCGCAGGAGTCTGGCGGCTTCCGGTTCATGCCTCTCGACGAGCCGGGCGGCGATGTTGATAAGGTTGCTCCGCAGTTGTACCTCGACGAATTCCGCTCCCTTGCCCGGCGGATTGAGTTTCCCGAATTCCACGAAGCCGGGCGCGGTGCCGGCAGGGGCGGTGAGGCTGATCATGGCGGCGAGGAGCATTGCCGGCATGGTTGTGACAGGATGTTTCATGTGGTTTTCAACGGTTGAGTTTTGTTTTCGACGGACACTTTCGTGCCGCGTTGAAGGCAATACCCGGCGGGGGGTCGAATTGTTTCAAAAACATGTGTCATCGCAGATTTCCCGGAAGCATAAGGATGTCCCGGTGAAGGTTGGAGCCGGTTCAATTACGCAATTACCTGTGTCCGATGGCGTACTCCCGTGGTGCCCTTGGCAAGATTGCGCGCCACAACGCCTCCGAATCGCCAACGCCCGGTTGGCAATGGCTTCGCGGACTCTGATCCGCTGCATCCGCCAGAGGAGGCCGCGCCAAAAGCGCGGCCTTTCTCCTGGCCGCCCGGCGCGATGATCTGGCTTGGCGGCGTGCTAGGGAAGCTTGAGGCGATAGTAAACTGCGTTGGCTCCGCTCACGCCGTTCGTGCTCCACTGGGTCGTCGCACCGGTGGCTTGAATGAGCGGGTAGTTGTCGGTCCAGACGGGTGGCGGAAGATTCGTGCAGTGCTGCACCAGGTAGGACGTGCCGGGGTTGGAAATCCAGATGAGCGTCACCGTATCGTTCGATCGGACAATCGAAGTGATTACCGGCAGCGGAATGTCATAGGAAATGTACGACGCCCAGGTTTCGCTGGTCGTCTCGAAACTGTTCGTGCCTTCGGTGAGCACGCCGGGAAACGCGCCGAAGTCGGCGGGCTGGCGGAAGCCATCGCCGGCGGCGCCCCCGACGTAGCTCGGCACATCGGAAGTTGTGTCCACCTGCCAGCACAAGTCGTTTGTCCCGGCGGTCAGTTGCAAACTGGCCGGCGTGCCTTGAGTGACCGGCACGCTGATCCAACCGTTGGTCACCGTGTTGGTGATCACGCCGGATTGCCAGAGCAGATTGCGATTGATTCCGTTTCGCGCGGAGAGGGCGAGTAGCAACCGGCCCGCGGCGCGATGCGAATAGAAATTCACATTGGTCAACGCTCCGGATTCCGTCATCACGAAGCGCGTTCCCTTGATGAACCCTTTCTGCGAGTAACTCGTGAGCACGACGTTGCTGGGCGGCGTGCTCGCGCCGAACCACGCCAGCCCGCTCAACGCATCGCCCGCGCCGCAATGCAGGCCGATGTCGCCAGGCGGAAGCGCGATGTCGCCCACGCGCGCGGGCGGCGCTTCGCCGACACCGAGCGAAGCCTTGAACACCAGACTGGTCGTGCCGCCGCTGCCAAAGAGCGCGTAGCCGGCCGGCACGTCAATCGCCGCGCCATTAAGCGGGGCATCGTTGTTGGTGCTCAAGACGGTCGCGCCCACTCGACACGGCGCGGCGCCGCCGGCCTCGAACGACACTTTGATGACCTGACTCTTCGTGTAGCCCGGACCCGCCGCGCCGAACCAGGCGTAGCCGGTGAGCGGATCGTTCACCGCCGATTGCAAAACTTCCTCGTCGGTTTGCAACGTCACCGCGCCGACCCGCGTGGGAGCGTTCGTGCCGCTGCCGAGCGCCACCTTCACCACCTTGCCCGGTCCGGGCGTGAAGTAGGAACCGGTGCCGAACAGCGCGTAAGTTCCGGATGCGTCCATCACCGCGCTTTCAAAATCCCACTCGTCCGCGTTGAGCGACACGGCGGCGACGCGCGTGGGCGGATTGTTGCTGTCGCCGAGCGCGACTTTCACCACCTTGCCGAGGGATTGAAACACCGCCGTGCCGAAGTAGGCGTAGCGGTTGGTAAGATCAATCACGGCGCAGCGCAAGGCGCGTTCGTCGCTGTTCAACGTCACGGCCCCAACGCGCGTCGGCGGAGCGTCGCCACTGCCCAATGCCACTTTCACCACGCGACCCGGACCGGTGTCGGTGCCGAACCAGGCGTAGCCGCCGGCGATGTCGGCCACGGCGCAGATCGGGCGGTTCTCGCCGGCGTCGAGCACCAGCGCCGCAGTGCGTTGCGGCGGCTGACCGGCCTTGCCCAGCTTGACCTTGATGATCTGGCCCGGAAACGTCGCCGTGCCGAACCAGCCGTACCCGTTCGCCGCGTCAATCACCACGCTCTGCAAATCATTTTCGCCGACGCTCAACACCAGCCCGCTCTGGCGTGCCGGCGGTTGTCCGCTCGCGCCCGGGCCGACTTGAACCACCTGCCCCGGCTGCGTGAGGCTGCCGAAAAAGAGCGCGCCGCCCATGTCGCCCGCGCTCACGATGTAATCCTCGTTGGCGGACAGCGAAGTTGAGCCAACCCGCGTCGGCGCGTTGGTCGTTCCGACACCGAGGGCCACCTTCGTTACCATGCCGGGAAATGAGTCGGAGCCGAAGAACGCGCTGCCCGAAGACGCGCCGCTCATGGACGCGCACGCCAGATAATCCTCGCCGGAATTGAGCGTCACCGCGCTGAGGCGGGAAGGCGCGCCTGTGCCGAGCGCGACCTTGACCACGCGACCGGGCGCAGTGTACGTGCCGAACCACGCCTGACCCGCCGCGCGATCAATGACGGCGGAACTCAGCTTGTCCTCGCCGGGATCGAGCACGACGGCGTCCACGCGCTGGGGCGGTAGATTGCTCGCGCCGAGCGACACCCTCACGACGCTGCCGGGGACGGTGAACGTCCCGAACCACTCGTAGCCCGCGACGGAATCAATCACCGCGCTGCGGACAAATCCATCGCCGCTCGACAGGGAATTTGCTCCCACGCGCGTCGGCGCGTTCGTCCCCGCGCCGAGCGCGACCTTCACCACGCGCACCGGAATCGTATGCGTGGCGAAATAGGCATAGCCCGCCGCCGGATCAATCACCGAGACGTAGAGATTGTTCTCGCCGGTATTCAACGTCACCGCGCCGACGCGCGCGGGCGGAGCGTTGCTGCCGCCCAGCGAAACTTTGATCACCCGTCCCGGCGACGTGTCCGTGCCGAAATAGGCGTAGCCCGCGTTCGCATCAATCACCGCGGTGAAGGGCGAATCCTCGCCCGCCGGCAGAATCAGGCTGGCCACGCGACGCGGCGCGCGGTTCGTTCCATCAAACGCCACTTTGACCACCTGGCCCTGACCCGGCGCTGTGCTCGCGCCGAACCACGCGTAACCCGTCGCCGGATCGGACACCACGCAGCGCAGAAAATTCTCATCCAGCGCCAGATTGTTCGCCGCGCCGAGCCGCAACAGCCCGCCTTCCGGCGGCACCGCGCTGCCGGAATTGGTGAGTCCGGCGGTGCGCGCGACGGCCCAGGCGTTCCAGTAGAGGCCGAGCGAACAGGAGATGACGAGGACAGGACGAACGAGCATCGAAGATCGGAGCAACAGGCTGAGGGTTTTCATGTCACATGGCGTCGCCAGAAGCGAATCAGTTTCAGGACATGGTCACAAGCTACTCCGACGGACAGATCCATCAAGCGGCAACATCGCCTTGGGAGCGCCGGCGTCTCGCCGGCGGGTTCCTCTCTCCCGCGACTCCATGAAACACGCCGGCGAGACGCCGGCGCTCCCAGGCCCGACCCCGGAAAATCCGTTTGCCAAGACTCGTGTGCCCCGATAGCGCTCGTCTCCAAACGAGATGGCCGCCAACGCCTCAGACCGCAAGGCCGGGGCGTTTTGGGTTCTGGAAACCGCTAATCCACGCTAATCTTCGCTGACAAAAACCGATTAGCGACGATGAGCGCAGATTAGCGGCTAAAAATTTATGTACAACGAACGCAAGACGCTCGACGACCGCGCGAAGATGACCGAACTGAAACGCATCCGGCACTCCTGCGCGCACGTCATGGCCACGTCCATACTGCGCCTGTGGCCCGACGCCCAGTTCGCCTACGGGACGCCGGTCGAGAGCGGCTTTTACTACGACGCCGAATGTTCGCACCGCAGCTCGCCTGAGGACATCGAGAAGATCGAGGCCGAGATGAAGAAGGAGATCAAGGCCAACAACGTTTTCGAGAAGACCGCTGTCTCACGCGCGGAGGCCATCGCGGACGCGCAATGCGCATGCCTCCAAGTTCAAGCTCGCCCCGCTCAACCAGATTCCCGAGGGCGAGCCGATTTCCAATTGCGTGTGCGGCGGCGGCATTGAACTCTGCGCCGGGCCGCCAAGAGCAGAAGTCACGGTTTGCGCAGTCGGAAGAACCGCGGGCCGGGCGCGAGGATTTGGTCGAGTTGTTTTTCACCTCCGACCACGCCGGGCGTCCCGCTCACATTCGTCCAGGCCGGTGCAACCAGGCTCGGCGATTCCTCCAGTTGAAATCCCGTCGAGGGATTCGGCCACGCGAGCGTGACGTTGGTGCCGTTCAGCAGGATGCGGAGCGACGGGGCGCTTTCCGTCTGGACGACCGCGAAGGCGCTCCAGAATCCGCCGTGCAGCGTGTGTGTGCCGCCGCTGGCAATGGCGGCATCCGGCTGACCGATCGTGCCGGCGAGCGTGTAAGCGCCGCCGGAGCTTTGGCCGCCGCCGCCATCGAAGGTGAACCAGTCAATCGCGTATTGGGCGCTGGCGTTGACCACGGCGAAAGGAAGCAAAAGCAGGATGAGTTTCATAAAGCGGGAATCGGGCGGTTATTGGCGAATCACCGCGCTGCCGACACGGGTGGATCGCAGCGTGACGTGTTTGGTGTGAACGCCGGCGGAATTCACGTAGCCGGCCGGCTCGAGGAACAGCGTTCCACCCGCCGGCGTCAGCGTCACGCCGTTGGTGAAAGTTTTCGCCGGATAATGGAACTTGCCATTCTGGGTCGGCTCCACTGAACCCGCCTCGGCGAAGCGCCAGTTGGAGGGCGGATAAAGATACGACATGACGGCCTTGTCCCAGGTGCTGAGGTGATTGCGCTGGCCGACACATTCCACCGGCGGCGGACACTGCCCAGGGCAAGACAATCGATCGGCCCAATCAGTCGCATAAGGCTCCTGCAGAAGGATCGGCGCGCAGTTGGCGAGGTCGGACCCGCAGGCGCCGCTGTTGGTACAAATGGAGAAGGTGCAGAGCGGATAGCTCATGATGGAATCGATGTCGGGGATGCTGCGCGGCCAGACCAGTGAACTGAAATCAATGTTGAAGTTACCCACGGATCCCGGGAGGACGAGATTTGTCCGGACGTTGAAGAACAAGTTTCGGTTCGTGCTCTGGTGTGTGTGCGCGAGGCCGAGCACATGGCCGACTTCATGCGCCAGACCAAAAACTCTCCAGCAAAGCGTGTAGTCGTTGTTGTTGGTGCCCCAGTAAAACAGGTTCAGGTTGTGCGCGCCAGTGTTGGTGCGGTATCCCAAAGGCGGCGGATAACTCGGCCCGCTCGTCCCCTGCCGGATGAAGAGGTAGTCCGGCTCGTTGTTCGTGCGCAGAACAAATTGCACATTGGCCGCGCTCATCCACGCGTTCATGGCTGAGACCAGAACCAGACGTTGGTTGATATTGATCGAGGGATCGTTGTCGTACTCGATGGGAATGATGCCGTTGGGCCAAAGCCGCGCGGGGGCGTTCGGATAAACTCCCGCGCGCAGGCTTGTGACGGACAGAGCCATCGCCACGAGGAACATTATGAACGCGCGTGGAGCGCGACATTCATGTCGCTTCGCCGTGAAGAAATCCCCTTTGTGCGAAGGCGCAGGGCGGTGCGGAAAGTGAAGCGGCGTGAACGCCGCGCTCCGTTCACGCGGTAACCTACCCCCAACGGCGTAGTTCGGTTGCAATCTTTGCGCGGGCGTTTTCATGGTTTGAAAAGCTTCAAGGTTTTCCCGCCGCTCATTGCAACGACACCAGCAACAACACCAACCCTTTGCCGTCCGCCAAACCCGTCATCGCCTTGCCGATGATGGCGCCTTGCGCCCGCGCGTGGTCCGTCACCTTCATGCCGTGGCCGGGCGTGGCGGACGTGGTGATGAGATCGCCCGGATGAATTGCGCCCGCGCTCGCATCGACGAGGCAATAAACGCGACCGGTCAATGCAACGGGATGCTTGCCGTCCGCCTTCGTGTTCCGTTGGCCCATCAACATGCCGGGCTTCACGCCGCCCGCGCCGCTGACCACGCCGGCCACGGTGCGGTCGTAGGCGCGGTCACTCACCGCGAGTTCGCCGGGATGCGTGGGATCAATCCGCACAATCATCCCCGGCTCGGCGCGCGGCGATTGGATGTCGAAGTTCTCCGAGAGGTCGCTGCCGCCGGTGATTTCGAGGACTTGCGTGGTGATGCGGCTTTCACCGCCGAAATCGGCGTCCAACACGATGGTCGCGGTGCCCGCCCCGTTGTAGAGCGCGATCTGGGCGCCGTTGCCCGCGACTTCGGCGGCCTCGATGAACACCGTGGTGGTGCCGTCTTCATCACGCAGGACGAGTTCGCCGCCGCCGCTCGTTCCCTGGCCATCGAGTTCCGCGCGCATGGAGCCCTGGTTGTTTCGCACCTCGATCAAGCCCGCGCCGCCGCTGTTGCCATCGAGGAAGACGCCGACGTCATTCGTGCCGTTGTAGAGCGTGATCGCGCTGCCGCGTCCGCTGGCGTCGGCGTCAATGGAAACGGTCGTTCCGCCGAGGCCATTGAACATGGTGAACAGTGAACCCTGACCGGAACTCGTGCTGGCAAGCAGTTCAATGGTGTATGCGCCGGCGTTGTTGGCCAGGCCAAGGTAGCCGCCGCCGTTGGCGCCCGCTTCGGCATCCAACTGGACCGTGCGCGCGCCGCTGGCTTGGTAGAGATTCAACTGCGCGCCCTGCGAACCTTCCGCCGCATCCGCGTTGAAGGTGAGCGTGCCGTCGGCGTCGTACAACTCCAAACTGCCGCTGGTGGGACCGCCGTAAGCGCGCAGGCGGGGGCTGCCGTTCGTGTTGCGCAGGCTCAACGCGCCGGAACCCTGGCCCTCGTTGCCGTAGAGGATCGCGCCGGTATTGCCATCGGCCTGATACAGCGTGAGTGTGCCGCCGGCGTTTTCGCCTTCGAGCACGGCACGATTGTTCCCGTTGGTGTTTCTCAATTCGAGTTGGCCGCCGGTGGCGCCTTGGGCCGTGAGTTTAACCGCGGTGGCGTTGTTGGCGAGATTGTTGTTCAGCCATAATTCGCCCCAGCCCGTGCCGTAGAGCCGGATTTGCTCCAGCCCGTCGCTGCCGTAGGTGCTGATGCGGCTTTCGGAACCCACCAGACTGATGGCTGGCGTGTTCGCGGTGGTGCGATAAATGTCCAGCCGCCCGGTCACGTTGGTCGCGCCGAGGGCGAGCGTGTCGGCCAGTTGCGCGGAGGTGACGGAGTCGGGCGGGAAATTGGTCGCGTTCCAGAAACCCGGCGCGAGTTGCGTGCCAGTGATGGCGCCGTCCACGACGTTGGCTGCGCGCATTGCGTAACCCGCCGACGTGAGCCGCTGGTCGGGCGTCAACTGCGCAATGCCGCTGGTGCCGTCGTCGAACCAAATGCGCAAGAGCACATCGCCGTTGGTGAAGACACTCACGGGAATGACCGTCATGTTCGAGAGGCCGGTATCGCCGAGTTGGACGTTGAACAAACCTTCGTTTACGGGCACGGACGTAAATCGAATCGGCTCGCTGCCGTTGGCACTGCTGCCGTCGTTGCTCCAGAGGCTTTGCCCGCCGACCCCATTGAGCAAGGCGAACTTGAAATTGCCGGAGCCGGTGAAGTTCGTGCCGTGCGAGGTCACGCGGCCCTGGTAAGTGACGATGCCCGGCACTTGCGCGCGGGCTGCGATTGCGCCCGCCAGCGCGACCAGCGCCGCGCCGAAGAGAACGCGGTGAGCGAATAGCTTTTTCATAACGGATCAATGTTTTGGAACGTGATTGGCCGCGCCGGTGTGCAACGTGGCTCAACCAGGTGATTAAGAAATCTGCCGCCCGTGTGACAAAGATTCTGTTCCCGTCATCGTCATCGGGCCGGGACTTGTCATTCGGTCCCGGCTTTTGTTTGATGGTGAGGGACGCGGCCCGACTGCCGCGCGCGAACGGTGATGACGGCCTCAGCGGGCGGCGCCGCCACGGCCGGCTGGCCGTGTTGAAAGACCATGAATTCGGATCGAATCGTCCAGGAACCCGTGTTTGCGACGACGCATTGGAGCGCCGTGCTCCAGGCGGGCCGTCCCGATTCGCCCGAAACCGCCCGCGCGCTCGCCGAGTTGTGCCGCATTTATTGGTATCCCCTTTACGCGTACGTGCGGCGACAGGGCGTCGAAGTGCCGACGGCGCAGGATCTCACCCAGGATTTCTTTGCAAAATTGCTGGAGAAAAACTACGTGGGCATCGCCGACCGCAAACGCGGCAAGTTTCGTTGGTTCCTGCTGACGGCCTTCAAGTGTTTCCTCGCCAACGAATGGGATCGCGCCCGTGCCCAGAAGCGCGGCGGCGGCGCGCAGCCGATGTCGCTCGATGGGATGACCGCCGAGGAGCGTTACCGCCACGAGCCGGCGGACACGCTCGCCGCCGACCAGCTTTACGACCGGCGCTGGGCGCTCGACCTGCTCGACCGCGCCCGGCAGCGCTTGCGCGACGAATTCCTGGCCGCCGGCAAGGCCGAACGCCTGGCCCAGCTTGAACCGTTCCTCTTCGGCGGGGAACCGATGACCGACTACGCGCAAGCCGCCCGCCAGCTCGGCCTGAGTGAAGCCGCCGTCCGCCAGGAGTCCCATCGGTTCAAGAAACGATTCGGCGAACTGCTCCGTGAAGAAGTCGCCCGGACCGTCGCGCACCCCGACGAGGTGGCGGACGAACTACGCTACCTCATCGACGTGGTGTGCCGCTGGGGAGGAATGGGGTGAAAAAGCCTGTCACATTCGCCGGAATTTTCTTAATTCCTCCCAGAGAACTCAGCGCCTCGGCATGAGTGACCCAAAACGATTCTGCCCCACTTGCGGCCTTGCTCTCGCGCCAGGCGATTCCGGCCAGGGGTGTCCGCACTGTCTGCTCCGGCTCGCTTTGACTGCCGACGAGGAGACCGACCTGCTGGAACGCGAGGCGCAGGAGGCGCCGCCGCTCCCGTCCGGTCTCCGCACCCGCTTCTTCGCTGACTACGAGGTTCTCGAAGAGCTCGCCCGTGGCGGCATGGGGGTCATCTACAAGGCCCGCCAGTTCAGCCTCAACCGGCTCGTCGCGTTGAAGATGATCCAGGCCAGCCACCTCTTCGCGCCCGAGGCGCGGCTGCGCTTCCGCATGGAAGTCGAGGCGGTCGCCCAATTGAGCCACCCCCACATCGTGCCCCTCTACGAAAGCGGCGAGCACGAAGGCACGCATTACTTCACCATGCGCCTCATCGAAGGTGGCAGCCTGGCCCAGGGAATGAAGCAGGAGAAAAGCCGGGGGAAAAAGGGAGCGGCAGACCGTCGCCGGCCATTCCTGCACTCGTCCTTTACCCTGGCAAACTTCATCCAGATCGCCCGCGCAGTCCACTACGCGCATCAGCGCGGGATTCTGCACCGCGACCTCAAACCCTCGAACATCCTCCTCGACACCCAGGGCGAGCCGCACGTGGCGGATTTTGGCCTGGCCAAGATGCTCGCGCGGGAAAGCGGGTTCACTTTCACGGAATCAATCCTCGGCTCGCCCAACTACATGGCGCCCGAACAAGCCTCGGGCCGCTCCGTCCAGGTCACCGTCGCCGCCGATGTGTACGGCCTCGGCGCGATCCTCTACGAACTGCTCACCGGCCAGCCGCCGTTCAAGGCCCCCACGCCCATCGAAACCATCCGCAAGGTCTGCGACGACGAACCGGTCCCGCCGCGCAGACTCAACCCCGCCGCCGATGCCGACCTCGAAACCATCTGCCTCAAGTGCCTGCAAAAAGAACCCGCCACGCGCTACAGCTCCGCTGAGGAACTCGCCGCCGACCTCGATTGCTGGCTCGACGGCCGGCCCATCCTCGCCCGCCCGGTGGGCCGTCTCGAACAATCCTGGCGCTGGTGCCGGCGCCAGCCCGCGCTGGCCTCGGCCCTCGCGGTGTCCGTCGTCCTTCTGCTCGCGCTCGCCATCGGCACGGGCCTCGCCGGCCTGCGCATCCACCGCGCCGAACGCCAGGCCGCGGCGCACCTGCAAGAAGTGCTGCTGGGCGAAGTGCGGACCCGGCGGCTTGGTGACAAACTCGGCGAGCGCACCGAAGGCCTTCGGCGGATCCGCGAGGCCGTCGCGCTCGGCAGTTCGGCGGAGTTTCGCCAGCACGCGCGCGACGAACTGCTCGCCTTGCTGGCGCGAACCGATGTGCGCTTTGCCAGCCAGCCACACCTGCGCGGCTCGCCCGACCCCTGGCTCAATTTGCTTGATCCGCCATTTACCAAACTGGCCACCGTCGTCGAGCGCACGAACATCGTCCTCTGCGCCATGGCCGATGGGCGCGAACTGCGCCGCTTCGCCGTGACCGGCGGCCCCGTCCTGCGCCTGGAGACATTTAGCGCGGACGCACGCTTTCTGGCCTTGAGCCACCCTGACGGCTGGAGCGTCTGGGATGTCGAATCCGGCGAGCGCTGCTTCTCCACCAATGGCACGAACCAGGTCTTTTGTTTCGCGCCGGATCATCCGCTGCTCGTCCTGCAGGACGCACCCAGTGAACTCTGTTTGCTCGAACTTCCGTCGGCGCGGCCGATCCGGCGCGTGCCCGTGGACACCGGCGGGCATGCGGATCGTCCGCACCGTTGGGGCCGGCTGGCCCTGTCGCCCGATGGCCGCACGCTGGCCGCGGCCCGGGCCAGAAGCCGCGTCTTTGAGTTGGTGGATCTGGAAACGGGCCGGGTCCAGCAGCGGCGCACCAACACCGCCCCATGCACGGCGATGGCGTGGAGCGGCGACGGCGCCTTGCTGGCCGTCGCGTCCACCGACAGCAGCGTGCGTGTGTGGCGCGCGAAGCCCTGGCAGCACCGCATGACCCTTCCGGCCATGTCCTCCCCGGCGCACAGCCTCGCGTTCAACCCGGAAGCCACCTTGCTCGCGGCCGCGTACGCCGACCGTTTCGTCCGGCTCATGGATGTGACCGCCATTCGCTTCGTGTTTGCGTTCCGTTGCGACAGCCATCAGATCGGCTTCGATGCCGGCGGCACGCGCCTGGGGCCGGTGCTGCGCGGCACGGAGTTCGGCTGGCTCGAAATCCAGCGTCCGTCCGAGTACCACGAGTTCAACGCGGGCAGCACCGCCGTCGAGCTGGCTGGCTGCCAGTTCAGCCCGGAGGGCCGCCTTTTGGTCTGCGGCACGTTGACGAACGTGCTGATTTGCGATGCGGCCAGCGGCGCGCCCTTGACGCAACTCCGCGGCTTCCGGCTGCCCGCTTTCGCCTTCGACCCGCGCGGCGAGGCGTTGTTTGCAGCCGGCACTCCCGGACTGCACCGCTGGACAATGCGCTGGCACGATCCCTCCCGATTGGAACTGACTGAGGGCGAGATTCTCTTCCCCGGCGCCGGCTGGCGCGCCTTCAACTTCAGTGCGCAAGGTGACTGGTTCGCTGCCGCCAACGCGCGCAGCAACGCCGCCTATGTCTTCGACCGCTCACTGACCAGCCGGATCGTGGAAGTTGGTCCCCATCCGGGTGCCGACGCGGTTGCCGTCAGCACCGACGGCCGCTGGCTGGCCACCGGCAGCAGCACCGACCGCCACGTCAAGGTGTGGGCCACCGGCTCCGGCCAGGAACGGCTCACGCTCGCCGTCGGGCCCGCGCCGCAGGTGATCTTCAGCGGGGACGGCAAATGGCTGGCCGCGTTTGGCGACAGCTTCCACCTTTACGCGACCGGCTCCTGGCAGCCCGCGCCGCCGTTGCCGATTCCCGAAGGTCCGCCGGTGCTGGGCGCAGCGGCATTCTCGCCTGACGGACGCCTGCTGGCGGTCATCTCCGATCGCTACACCATCCGGCTCTTCGATCTGCGCACCTGGCAACCCCTCGGTCTGCTGCGAGCCGCCGGCCCCATAATGACCGGCCTGGCCTTTAGCCCGGATGGCGCGCTTCTGGCCGCGGTCGGTGGCAAGGCACGCCTGCGCGTGTGGGACCTCCGCGGCGTGCGCGGGCGCCTGGCTGAATTCGGGCTGGACTGGGACCTGCCCCCGCTGCCGCCGGCTGCGGCCACGAACGCGGCCGCACTGCGGGTGACCTTCGCCCGCTGAACAGCGGGGGAAGCGGCTGGCCCGCGCTGCCGCACGCAACTGAATTCGCCAGCCGCGCCTCATCTTCCACGATGAGAATTCGTATGGGAGCAAGTCTGGCCGGGCCGGGTGCTGAAGGCGAGCTTGCACTGTCGCTCTGTGGGCAAGTGATTACTCATGCTGGCGTGCGCCCGCGTCCCCCTGCTACGCTCGGTGCCTGACGATCAAGTTCATGTCTGACGAAAATCAGCAATCGAATCAACCGCAACCGCCCCCACAACCAAACCCGGAGCGCAAGACGCTCGACGACCGCGCGAGAATGACCGGGCTGGAACGCATCCGGCACTCGTGCGCTCATGTCATGGCCACCGCCATCCTGCGGCTGTGGCCGGACGCGCAGTTCGCCTACGGCCCACCGGTCGAAAATGGTTTTTTGCTACGACCTCGAATGTTCCCTTCGCATCTCGCCCGAGGACTTCGAGAACATCGAGGCAGAGATGAATAAGGAGATCAAGGCGAAAAATACCTTCGAGAAGCTCGCCGTCGCGCGCGAACAAGCCGTTGCCGACGCGCAGAGCGGACGTCTCGGCGGACTCGGCGAACGGCCTGGCAACGCCAGCAAGTTCAAGCTGGATTTGCTCAACCAGCTTCCCGAGGGCGAGCCGATTTCCTATTTCAAGAACGGCGACTTCTTTGACCTGTGCGCCGGACCGCATGTGATGCGCACGCCGTCGTCCCCATTCGTGCCCAGGTTCGAGAGGACGAGTTGTTTGGACTGGACAGCCACGAGGGCGTTGCCAATCCCCGCGTGCGGCAAGCCGCCGAAAATGATCGGCGCCGCGGCGATGATGGTGAGGGGATAATCCTCGACTTCGCCATCGGGCGCCCAGCCGGTTGGAAGCAATCCGCCTTGGCTGCTGAAACGAAATCGCGCGTAGCTCGTGCCGATGCTGGCGGAAGATGGCACGTTGAAACTTGGCTGGCTTGTTCCGCTGGTCAGAGATTGGTTCGGGAAGATGTGATCCGCCCCGCCCCATGTGCCGCGGCCATCAAAGTCCAGCCACGCGTTCAGAAGCCCGAAACCGCCGGCCACGACATCCACGCTCGCGAGGCTGCCGGGCGTCATTATGTTCAGGAACGTCACGCCATCGTCGTCATCCATTCCACGGACGTCGTCGCCGTCGGCACCGGCGGTCGGCTGGCCATCGCCTTTGAGGTCCAGGAGTGCGCCCAGGCGAGGTCCGGTGGCCGAATACAAGTGATACGCACCGCCGCTGGCGAAGAGCGTCGGATACGTCGGCTCGAGCGCGTCGCCGAGATTCATCGGCACTGTGGGCGTGCCGGGACCGCATCTCGTGCTGATGCGGAGTTCGTCAATGATGGTCACCGCCGGCTGCATTCCGCCAGGCGGCTGGAACACGACGAAGCAGGCGAGTCGATCCAAATCCGCGCCTGCCACGTTGGTCAGCGAAATGGGCGGGGGAGTTGCCTGCCCGAACGTGGCCGGGTCGGGATTGATCCAAAGCCGCGCGAGGTCGTCGCTGCCGCCGCCGTTGAACGTGTAACTGCCGGCGATGAAAACGACCTCATTGGTTTTGAACACGCGCGGGCCCCAAGCAAAGTCCGCGATGAGGTCGGAAGCCTTCGACAGGCCGATGTTGTAGCCGCCCATGACGGTGCGCGTGAGGACGCGCGCGCCGACCGGCGAGGGCGTAACGGTCGAGGCGCCCGTGGCGTTGTTGAAACCGGCGAGGTAACCGCCGAACCCGCTCAAGCCGGTCAGGTCCGTCACTTTCATGGCGAACGAAAGATAAACTGTGCAGCTGTTGACGTTCGAGCCAAGCGGCAGCCGCGCGCTCGGCGCCGTGATGCCCGACAAGCGGATGCTGTCGCCTGCCGGCGCGGCGAGATACGGCACAGTGAGATTCTCCACTGCGACGAGAATGTTTGGCTCGACCGGTCCGGCCGCCGCCCAGACAAGGCCATCGCCGTTGGTCTGCCCCGGCAGCACCGTGCCCGGTGGATAAGCGAAGCCGTCATTAAATCGGCAGCGCGAATGACCGTGCCGCCAACCAACTGATGGCAACAACGAGCGATGAACTTTTCATGGTTTTTCGATGGCGGAGTATTGTTCGTGGCTGTTGAACACGGCTCACACCGGCTGAGGCTCGTTGTAGCCCATGGTCCGGCGGCGAAGCAACGGGCAAGCGACGCCCGGTGGGAATGTGGGAATTCTTCTCGCGCCTGCCCGTCTGCGCCCTCCTGCCGCCCGAGGAGAAATCCGACTCGAGCCGACGAAGGCGAAACGAGCGTCGGCGCGCCGCCTCATCCAGACCGGGACGGTTTCCAATCGCCGCAGCTTGGGCGATTGGCTAGACTGCCGCCATGCAGCGTTGGAAATCATACGCCATTCGCCTCGGTGCGCGGGCCGTCCGGTGTGGATTCTCCGCCCAGACGCTTGCGGTGACATGGGTTTCCGCCGCGCTGGCCCAGCCGGCACCGGCGCCGCACTATGACGAAGCAAAGGTCCCCGCCTACACGTTGCCGGATCCGCTGGTGTGCAGTGACGGCACGCGGGTGGCGGACGCCAACACCTGGGAGACGAAGCGCCGGCCCGAGTTGCTCAAGCTCTTCGAGACACAAGTCTATGGCCGCATGCCAAAGCCTCTGCCCGGGTCGGTGCGTTTCGAGGTCAGATCGGTTGCCACCAACGCGCTCGGCGGCAAAGCAACGCGCAAGGAAGTCACGGCCTGGCTTACGGGCAAACAGGGCGATCCGAGTTTTGACCTGCTGCTGTATCTGCCCAACGGGTCGCGACGTCCCGTGCCCGCCTTCCTTGGCTTGAACTTCAACGGCAACCACGCGGTCACGAGCGAGCCGGGCATCCGCCTCTCCGATCGCTGGATGGTGGCGGAGCGGAGTTCCTGCATCGTGAGCAATCGCGCCACCGAATCGTGCCGAGGCATCGAATCCTCGCGCTGGCCGGTCGAAAAAATCCTGGCCCGCGGCTATGCGCTGGCGACGGTCTATTACGGCGACCTTGAGCCGGACTTCGCGGAGGGTTGGAAGACCGGCATCCGCGCCGCATTCAGTGCTGCGGGAACGAATACGAGTTTCAAGCCGGACGAGTGGGGCGCCATCGGCGCGTGGGCATGGGGATTGAGCCGCGCGCTGGATTATCTGGAAACCGAACCGGCGATTGACTCGAAGCGCGTGGCGGTGATGGGGCATTCGCGTCTGGGCAAGACGGCGCTGTGGGCTGGCGCGCAGGACGGGCGTTTCGCCATCGTGATCTCCAACGAATCCGGCGAAGGCGGCGCCGCGCTGGCGCGGCGGCGGTACGGCGAACGCACCGCCGACCTGAACCGCCGGTTTCCGCACTGGTTCTGCGGCAATTTCAAAAAGTATTCCGGCCGCGAAGATTCGTTGCCCGTGGACCAGCATGAGTTGATCGCGCTCCTTGCGCCGCGCCCGGTCTATGTCGCCAGCGCGGAAAAGGACCGTTGGGCGGACCCGCGCGGGGAGTTTCTCGCGGCGAAACATGCCGGGCCGGTGTACCGGCTGTTTGGCACCGACGGCCTCGGCGTCGAAGCGATGCCTGAATTGAATCATCCCGTGGGCGGGCGCATCGGTTACCACATCCGATCCGGAGCGCACGATGTGACCGAATACGATTGGGAGCAGTATCTCAACTTCGCCGACCGGCATTTCCAACGGTGAACGGACCGGCTACACTCTGCGCGATGCGACGGATTGGAATTTTCGGCGGATCGTTCGATCCGGTACACCTGGGACATTTGCTCGTGGCGCAGGCGGCGCTTGAGGAACTGGAACTGGACCGGCTGTTTCTGATTCCCGCGGCGCGATCGCCCTTCAAGCCGGAGAACCAACCCGCTTCAGCCGAAAAGAGATTACAGATGCTGCGCCTGGCTTTCACCGGCAGGACCCGTTGCGAAGTGGACGATCTGGAAATCAAACGCGGCGGGGTGTCCTACACGATTGACACACTCCGCGACTACGCGCGGCGGTTTCCCCGGGCGGAAATGTTTTCCCTCATCGGCGCGGACAACGTGGCGAGCCTGCCGAAGTGGCGCGAGGCGGCAGAACTGGCGCGGCTGGCGGAGTTCGTGGCGATTCCGCGTCCCGGCGAGATTCCCGCCGCGTTCCCGCCGCCCTTCCGCGGGCGCACGCTGACGGGCTGGCCGCTGGGCGTTTCGTCCTCGCAGGTGCGCGCCCGCGTGCAAGCAGGATTGCCGGTGGATCATCTCGTGCCGGCGCTCGTGGCCGAGGCCATCCGCAACAATCGGCTTTATCTTTGAGTGGGACCCGCGCAAATTCCTCGCAGATGGATTCAAGAAAGCTGGCGCTGCTCTGCCGCGAGTTCGCGGACAACAAGAAGGCGGAAGACCTCATGATTCTGGACGTGCGCAAGCTGTCGAGTGTCACGGATTTTTTCGTCATTGCCTCCGGCACGAGCGAGCCGCACCTGCGCGCCATCCTGGAGGAAGTCACCGACCGCTTGCGCGAGGAGCACGGCTTTCGGCCGCGGGCGGTGGACGGCACGACGCGCGGAGCCTGGGTGGTGCTGGACTACTTTGACGTGATTGTGCATCTCATGCGGGCCGACGTGCGGGAGCGATACGATCTGGAGGGCCTCTGGGGTGATGCGCCGCGGGTCAAACCCCGGGCGATCCGATCCTCCAAGCGGACGGCGGCCGGGAGTTGAGTGAAACGGAAGCCCGCCGGGGCCTCGGGTTTTTGCGCGCCTGAACGATTTGGCAAACCGGGTCCCGGCAGGCTACTGCGGTTCCTTGGGCGGGATTTCGCCGGAGGCTTTCACCATTTCATCCAGAATCTTTCGGAAATCTTCCAACCCCGGCGCGGGGATGATGATCGTATCACGCCGGCCCCCGACGTCCTCGGTGATGCGCAGGAAGCGGCCCCGTGGATTTTCCTTGAGCGTGAAGACGAAGGTTTTGCGTTCGATCTGGACCTTGTCGGACTTGAGCGTGTCTTCGTTGACCGGAGGTTTGGGCGCGCCGTAATGCCGGTGCCCGTAGGGGGATGGCCTTTCGTTTGAGATCATATTGGTACCCGTTGCAGACGCCCGCGGCGCCGGTGTTCAAGCTCTGGCAACAAGGTTGACGAGTCTGGCACTTTGTCAACTGCGGAATTTGGACGCGCCCACGAAGCGCAGGGGATCCTCGGGATGCGTGACGCGCCAGAAATGGACCGCCACGCCCGCCAGCAACAACAGGTTCAAGACCTGGAAGGCACCGTGCCACACGCGGAACGAATTCACCGCCGCCGTGCGCTGCTCCGGTTGAACGTTCACCGCGTGCTGCGTCCGGTGAAGCTGCGCCAGCCGCGGGGCGAGCCCGTAGCGCCCGACCAATCCCAGCGCCAGCAAGCCTGCGAGCAGCCCCAGCCACCACCGCCTCACCGGCCGGCCGAGATAAAAACCCTCGGTGAACAAATGGATGAGAGCGATGACACCGCAGGCGACGTGAAATTCCAGACAGCGGGCGAGCACCAGTTGCGTGACGGCGCCGGAATAGAACGGGAAAAACTTCGGCCCGAGCAGCGCGTGCATCGCGTCCGAGGAGAGGGCGGGCGCCGCGCCGGCGGTGAAGAACACGGCGGCGCCCAGCCACACCGCCGCGTTGAACATGCCGACGAATCGGAGAAAGCCGATCACGCCGGGACCGTAGGGAAATGGCCGGAGGCTGCCAAGTGTTGAATTGCGGAGGCGTTCTGAGGGATGCGTCAGGCATGTGGGACGCGACCTTCGTTACTTGACGCAACACGCAACACGCAACACTTCACAAAATATTCGCAGCCAGTTCCGCCAGTTCGGAACGCTCGCCTTTCTGCAACTCGATGTGCGCTGCGATGGCTTCTGTGCGGAAGCGGCTCACCAAGTAATCAAGCCCGTTCGAGGACGAATCTGGTCGAATCAGGAGAAAATACATCGTCAAACCAGCAACAATCCACAAAACAAGAGACACCAAAATCGAACGAAAGACCGAGAGCCGGAAGCCCAACTTGATAATGATCGGAGTCACAGCGAGTTGGACAACCGTGCTCCAGTTGTCGCCAATCTTCGGCTCGATCAACCACTGACAGACATACAAGGATGCAGACAAGACTGCTCCAGTCCGAAGGCCACGCCAGAGGGAAGAATTTGTCTCGGCCGGCGTCAAAGCATAAACAATGAGCCACAGGAGGGCCCCATTGGCCAGCACGCCAGCGACAATTAGTATGATCGCAAGAATCATCCTCTCATTCCTTTGGCTTGCCGGACATAGTCGCCGAAAGATTGTTACCCCGAGGCTGGAGAAGGCCATACCGCGTCACGACCTTCCCACAATCCTTTGGCGTCCAGCTTGACTGGCGTCGGATCGCCACCATCATCCTTTCCGTCTTCACCGACAGAATAGAGCCGAAACGTACCATCGTCGTTTGCTCGATACCGTAACGGTTGGCCGCTCATGCAGTCGCGAGGACTGGCCGAGAGGAAACCTGGCACCAGTGCCGTCAAGCTCGACGAGGGATGACCATGCGTCAGTTCGTAACGCTTGAGGGCGATGGCCGCGATTGTGAGACGGCGCGCCATTTCAGCGCGCACGGCGGTTCGCCCGGCACCGTACGAGTTTAGGGTAGCCAGCAGGCTCAACGGATAAAAGAGGCGGGTAGGCGAGTGGAGTCTCTCTTCCATACGGGCGTTGAGCTGCTGCCATGAATCTGAAACCTCCTTCCATGGGTGGTCCGCACGAAGCAATCGCACTTGTTGGACTCGCGCGTGGGTGTGGCCAAGCTGAAACGCGAGATCATTGTTTACCACCGTCCTCAAAAAGAAACGACCGTAGAGACCCTGATCAGCAACGCGTTTCACGTCTGGTATGGACGAACCGCTTGGAGATCTGAACACGCGCTCCCAGTGCCACCCCGATTCTCTGCGCATTCTCACGTATTCCAATCCAAGGCACCTCTCGCCTTCCAAAGCTCGTTCAAGCCCTTCCAACGCATCGAGCCGTTCCCAGCCTTGTTGCAAGGCGGACAGCTTTTTGTCGTCCCAATCCTTGGCTTGTAACGCTTGCCACGTCAAATCCAGACCCATTTCCATTACTGCAATTCTTGTCATCTGACTGACGAGCGAGTGTTCTTCGTGGTGCAAGTCAGCCAATCCGGAAATCGCCTGGATGTCGGCCAGTGCCTCTTCGTTCTGATTTGCTCGCAAGTTCACAAGGGCTGCGCACACGAGCCAGCACGCAGCACTCCTCGACGTTCTGAAAGGCGTAACCGTCTAGAAGCAGTTTGTGCGACGACCAGCGTTGACGGCGGGTTGCTTCAAGACATGGCGGAGTTCCGACAATGCAGCCGCCTTTGTCGCAATCAGGGTGCTTAGGTCAGCCCAACCGACGGCATTGCTGCTGTCGGCCCAAGGTGGTTGCCCGAGTTTCCAAGCAACGTGAAGGCGGCCCGGTTCCACAAGTTGGAAGGCGCGTAGATTGGTGTGACTCACGGGTGGCGGCCCGAGTTTTTCGACAACGGTTGTAAAAGTCGTCAGCGAGTCGTTTGCAGCCGGTGAGAGCGATGCCTGTAACTCTTCGAATGTTAATCTTTCCCCCTTGGCGCGCAGTTCCGCGACATAGCCGTGCAACGCTCGATGGCCATGTGACCGGTACCAATAAATTGCCACAGGGAGCCACACCACCAGAATGATGGCCACAACAACGGAACCGCGCCGCTTTTTCATTTGTCAGGCTATCACAAAATATTCGCCGCCAGTTCCGCCAGTTCGGAGCGCTCGCCTTTTTGCAGTTCGATGTGCGCCGCGATGGCTTCTGTGCGGAAGCGGCTCACGACGTAATTGAATCCGTTCGAGGAGGAGTCCACGTAAGGGTTGTCAATCTGGTACGGGTCGCCGGTGAAGACGATCTTCGTCCCATGGCCGACGCGGGTGATGATGGTCTTGGCTTCCAGCGGCGTGAGGTTTTGCGCCTCGTCAATGATCATGAACTGGTTGGCGATGCTGCGCCCGCGGATGTAGCTCAACGCCTCGACCACGATGCTGCCGGAGCGCATCAGGTCGGTGCTGCGGCGATGGTCGTGGCCCATGTTCAGGTCGCTCAACATTTCGAGCGCGTCGTGGATCGGCTGCATCCACGGCGCGAGTTTTTCTTCGAGCGAACCTGGCAGGAAGCCAAGTTCCTTGCCCATGCTGATGGTGGGGCGCGCGACGACGAGCCGCCGGAATTCGCGGTCGTGGACGGTGCGCTTGAGCCCGGCGGCCATCGCCAGCAGCGTCTTGCCTGTGCCGGCCTTGCCCATGAGCGTGACGAGCTTCACGCGGTCGTCGAGCAGCGCATCGAAGGCGAAGTGCTGCTCACGGTTGCGCGGCTTGATGCCCCACACGCCGTCGCGGGCGTCGAGGATCGGGATGAGCTTCGCGCCCGAGGCGTCCACTTTCGAGAGCGCGGTGCGCTTGGGGTTGGTTTCATCCATGAGCGTGCAATACTCGTTCGGGAAGTATTGCCGGCCGCTTTTGAGTTCGAGTTCGCCTTTGGCGCGGAACGCGGCCAGTTGTTGCGGACCGGCCGGCATTTCGACCATGCCGGTGTAAAGGTCCTTGATGAACACGCGGTCCGTCTCGTAATCCTCGGCCTGCAACCCGAGCGCGTCGGCCTTGATGCGGAGGTTGATGTCCTTGCTGACGAGGATGGTGGGATTCTTGGGCTGGTGCTTCTGAATGGTGGCGGCGAGCGAGAGGATGCGGTTGTCCACCGTGTTGCCGGAAAAAACCGCATGGCCGTTCTTCTCCTGTCCGTTTTTCTGGAAGACGATTCTGAGCCTGCCGCCGGTGGGCAGCTTCACGCCCTCGCTCAAGCGGCCTTCGCCGCGAAAGCCGTCGAGCATCCGCGACACCGCCCGCGCGTTCTGGCCCAGTTCGGTGGACTCGCGTTTGAAGCGGTCAATCTCCTCGATGACCTCGATGGGGATCAGGACGTTGTTGTTCTCGAAGCTCAGGAGCGAGTTCGGGTCGTGCAACAGGACGTTGGTGTCAATGATGTAGTTCTTCATTCAATTCAAAATTCAAAATTCAAAATTCAAAATTATTCGTCGGGCGACCCGCCGCGTTTCGAGGAAACGATGATCTTTCCCAGGATTCGCTTCAATTCGTCCGCCTCCCAAATCAACGGAGCCGTCTGATTCGATGGAACCAGACTCGCCGTGTCCAGCAGACGCCATCGCAAATGGGTTTCTCTCGGCTCTTTCAAGGCAATGCTCATCTTGCTGATAAAGTCCGGCTTGCTCTGCGCAGCCTGAGCTTCCTCCACATTCGCCGGCACGCTCGTCCCAGCTCGCAGAATCTGGCTCATCATAACACGGCCCACCCCCGGGCGCTCATCCAGCCGGCCACAAAGTTGAACGACATCAACGGCGAACTGAAATGTTCGATCAAGCATGTCGGGAGGGCCAGGCCTGCCGCCGCTGCCTTCATTTTTCATTTGGCATTTTTAATTCTTAATTGACTTCATCCGCCGCTGCCAGCGTTTGATCTGCGCGTGCGCCCTGGGCAATTCGTAATGCCCGGTGTAGAGCAAGTCGCCCAACATCCCAAACAAGTCGAAGTCCACGAAGCGCGGACGGTCATCAATCAGGAATTCACGGCCGGCGAGCATTTCCTCGAAGGGCAGCAGGCGTTCCTCGAGTTGCCGCAACAAGTCCTGCTCCTGCGCGCGCCATTGATCCAGGCAGCCGCGGCCGAACTTGCGCTCCTTGTGCCGGACGAACAACAGGCGGTCCGGCTTGGGAATCAACTCGCGCCAGTGGATGTCCGTGAGCCGGAAGCACGGCCCTTCGATGTCGTTCTCGATGTGGCGCCAGAGGATGGATTGCACGCCCTCCAGTTCGCGCGGGAACAATCCGAGTCGAAACTTCTGGTCCAGATACTTGCCGATCACCTGGGAGTCGTCAGTCACTTCGAACACGACAGTGCGGCCATCCTTGATGACCGGCACGCCGTAGTAGCGCTCCCGGGTGAGTTTCCAGACCAGTGAGCGGTCGCCGTTGGGGATGTTGGTGATCTTGAAGCGCGCTCCGGCGAATTCGAGAATGCGGCGCTGGACAATGCAAAACGGACTCCACGGAAACTGGATCAACTCGATCATGTCAAAGCGGCTTCAACGCCGGCAACGCCCGGACTGTAGGACCGCGGGCCGGCGGTGACAAGCGGAAAGCCTGATTCGGCGCCGCGGTTTTCTTTTCCGGCCGTTGGGTTAGGATCGGTCAGATGAATCCTGAAAAACACCGGCCTCAGGCTCGCGGTACGGCGGCCAACCCTGCCAACCGCTTCGAGGAGATTCATCTCGAACGCGATGCCGACTGGGATCCTGAGGCAGACCCATTGCCGCGCACGCAGTTTCTCAAAGACAACAGCAGCACCATCATCGCCCGCAATGACAGTCCTGACGTCGGCTTCGAGGCGAGCATCAATCCGTATCGGGGCTGCGAACATGGGTGCATCTACTGTTATGCTCGGCCATTCCACGACTGCCTCGGGTTCTCCTCGGGGTTGGACTTCGAGACCAAGATCATGGTCAAGCACGACGCGCCGGAGCTCCTGCGGCGCGAACTCGGCTCGCACAAATGGAAGCCTCAAGTCATCGCGATGAGCGGCGTGACCGATCCGTATCAGCCGGTGGAGCGGCGGCTGAAGCTGACGCGGCGTTGTCTCGAAGTGCTGGCGGAGTTCCGGAATCCAGTCGCCATCGTCACCAAGAATCACCTCGTCACGCGCGACCTGGACCTGCTCGGCGAACTGGCGCGATACCAGGCGGCTGCCGTGTTCGTTTCGCTCACGACGCTCGACACCGAACTGCGCCGGGTGATGGAGCCGCGCACGTCGCCTCCGGCGACCCGGCTGACGGCGGTGCGCGCGCTGCGCGAGGCGGGCGTCCCGGTGGGCGTGCTGGTCGCGCCGGTGATTCCGGCGCTGACCGACCATGAAATTCCGGCGCTCCTCGCCGCCGCCGCGCAAGCCGGCGCGCAGTACGCCCGCCACATTGTGCTTCGATTACCTCACGGGGTCGCGCCGCTTTTCGAGCAGTGGCTCGCGCAACATTTTCCGGAGAAGAAGGACAAGGTGCTGAATCGAATTCGCGCGTTGCGCGGCGGCAAGCTTTATGACGCGCAGTTCGGTTCGCGCATGTCCGGCGAAGGCATTTTTGCGAAGCAGATCGAGAAGATGTTCGACGTTGCCTGCCGCAAAGCGGGCATCGCCGATCGGTTGCCGGCGCTCTCGGCGGCAGCCTTTCGGCGGCCGTTCGGCGATCAACTGCCGTTGTTCACGTGATTTGGACCAACGCCCGCATGCCGGCTTCCGCGAGACACGCATGATGTGTTCGTGGCCAGGAATCCGTGTGCATTCATGTCCATCCGTGATTAAACTCTCCCCGCGATCATGGAATACGAAGCGGTCATCGGCCTGGAAACACATGTCCGTTTGACAACAAAAGCGAAAGTGTGTCGCGGATGCGCCAACGCGTTCAGCAAGCCGCCGGACCCGAATGGCTGCCCGGTCTGCCTTGGCTTGCCCGGTGTGTTGCCTGTCGCGAGCGAAAAGATGCCGCGCCTCACGGTGCCACGAGCCTGAAAAAGCGCGCCGCGCTGTCAATCGGGAGCGCGACTTGCAGCAGTTGACCGTTGCCGGTGACGCTTCCCACCACGGCAGGTGGGCCGGTGATCGTGGTGCGCGCTTCGATGCCATACTCCACACCGCTGATGGAGTCGAACGCCAGGATCACATAGGGACCGATCTTACTCACGGCGATTGGCACGAACGGGACGGTGTGAACGTCAATGGATTCAAGGAACTTCACCACTTTTGCCTGATCGTTGGTGTTGCTCAATCCATCGGGCCGACGGCCATTGTCCGTGCGATGCTTCACGTCGGCGACGACGGCGGCCAGCGATTCGGCCGCGCCGTTGTGCAGGAACGGCTGCACGGCATGGAGGCCCAACAGTGACGGGACGTTGAAGCCGATGCCTCTGCCATCGCTGTTGTAATCGATGCCTAGCCCGTCTTGCGCAGCCACCAGCGCACCGGCGACGACGGTGGGCGCGGCTTTTTCGTCCGCGCCGATGTTGTTGCCGAGCGGATTGCCCTGACCGGGCACGCCGAGATTGAACGAACCGATGTCGCGCAGAAAGCGGTTGAGGTACTGCGCGCCCACCGGGTTGCCCGTGAACGTGCCCGTGCGCTCAGTGATGGTGAAGCCCTCCGAACCGGCGGGCGGCGACGTGAAGTCCTTCACGCTGACGGTCCAGTTAAGTCCGCCGTGACAACTTGCGCAACCGGCGTTCAGGAACAGCTGGCGTCCGGCACTGATGTCGGCGGCTGAAGCCGCTCCGGGCAGCCACGAGAACGGCAAGGGCGAGTTGGGTGTGCGCACGGCGTTGCGCACCCACTCGCGCATCGCTGTCAGCGCCGGCACTTTGTTCGTGCTTCCGGGCAGCGTGACCGTGACTTGCGGCCGGTTGGCGTTGGCCAGCGCGAACGCGTTGACGGCGCTGGGCGGCACATTGAGATCATTGGCGTCACCGATGAGCAGACCGAAGTTCGGATTTAGCGCGCCACCCGGGCCGGAGACGTTGCGGATGTTCGCCTCGAAATCCTCGATCTCATCGAAGATCGCCGAGTAGTTCAGCACGCGCTGGATGGTCCGGTTGTGCGGACTGAAGGTGGCATTGAGCGGCACGCTCTTGCGCGGGCCGGCGCCGAATTGCCAGATCACGCCGTCGGTCAGTCCCTTGAAGTGGCAGCTCGCGCAACTCTGCCAGCCTTCGCTGGAAAGGCGATCCCGCAGCGAGTTCGTTCCCGGGATCGTGTCGAAGTTGCCACGCGAAGAGAAAAACATTTCCGCGCCGACCAGGTTGGTTTCTCCCTGCGAGCCGGACGCCGGCAAATCCGAAGTGGACACGACGGCGATGACGCTGTCATTTGTCAGGTCCACGACGGAGACGTTACGCGAGACAAAGTTCCCGACGTACGCGCGCGTGCCGGTGCTGTTGATGGCGATGCCTTGCGGGTTTTTGCCAGCGTTGGCGCCGGCTGTAGCGGCATTCGTTGGCTCATTTAAGTCGATAAAACGCGTCGTGTCGCTGTCCACCGTGAAGGCGAGCTTGCCGGCGGCATCCACGTTCACTTTCACCAGCAAGTCGCTCGCGGCGGAGACGGCGTAAGCGGTGCCGGCGCCAAGTTCGCTGGTGAACGCGATGGCCCACGGATTGGCAAAGAACGCCCGGCGCTTACCTGGCTCGGGATCACGAGCGCCCAGGTGCAAGTTGAGGAACTTGTTGGTGCCGCCATCGAGCGGCGACGTGCTGTTCACTCCGTCAATCACGTTGACGAAGGCATGCGTGTCCAGATTGAAACGCAACGGACCGGTCGGCGACGCGGCGATGTTTGGCAGATACGCGGATTCGCCTCGCAGGATGACACTTTGAAGTTGGTTCGGGAACGCGAAGGTGTCAGGCGCGGGCGGGTTGGTCAGGCCGGGGAATTTGAAACCGCTGATTTGCGCCGCCAACGGAATCACACGTGCCACCTTGTAATCATTGATGTTATACGAACTCGTGTTGATATCGAGCACGGCGACCAAGCCCTCCTTGCCGAGGTCATCGCCTTGCCGCCCACCCGTCTTGGTGAACGAAAGGAAGCGCGTCACGTAAAGCTTGCTGTTGTCCGCCGTGACCGCGAGGCCGCGCGGCTGGAAGTGGCGGTTGCGGTCGGGATCGTTGGCAAGGCTGTTCCGCAAATCAACGTGCCCGAGGACACTGCGGTAGAAAGTGTCAATGACCGTGATCGTGTCCTGCCCGCTGTTGGCGACGAAGACCCGCTTGCCGTCCGGCGAACAGACGATGTTCCACGGCTCGGCACCGGTGAGGATCTGGCCGTTCAACCCCACGGACGTGTCCACCGTGGCCGAGAACGTGCCCCAGGCCGGATCGTTGACATCAATGACGCTGATGGAATTGCCCGCGGCGTTGGCCACGAAGGCGCAGAGGTTGTCCGGCGTCAGCGCGACGCTTTGCGGTTCGTCGCCGACCGTGATCTTGGCGATGCGCGCGTTGTTGTCGGGACGGATGACGCTCACCGAATCGTCACTCGGGTTCACGACCCAAACGAGGTGGTCGTTCGCGGAAATGGCGATCGGACTGGAGTAGGTGGGACGATTGGCCACCTCGAAAACCGGCGCGGTGTTGGCGTCAATGGTGGCGGCGAACGCGACGACTTTGGCCTGGTCCGCCGGATTGCTCAACACGTCCGGGATGCGCCCGTTGTCAGTGCGGTGTTTCGCGTCCGCGACAACCGCGGCGAGCGACTCGGCAGCGCCGTTGTGCATGTAAGGCTGCACCAAGTGGAGGCCCAGCAGTGACGGCACGTTGAAGCCGACGCCCTTGGTGTCGTTGTTGTAGTCAATACCGAGAGCGTCTTGTGCCGCCACCAGCGCGCCAGCGACGACCGTGGGCGCAGCCTTTTCGTCAGCGCCGATATTGTTGCCGAGCGGATTGCCCTGACCGGGAACGCCAAGGTTGAACGAACCGATGTCACGGAGAAAACGGTTTAGATACTGCGCGCCAACGGGGTTGCCGAAGACCTGGGTTGGGTTGCGCTCGGTCGAAAATTCAGTGGTCGGCGAATTGAAATCTTTCAGGCTCACGCTCCAGTTCTGTCCGCCATGACAGCGCGAACAGCTTTGCGCGAAGAGCGTCCGGCCTGCGGCGGTGTCAGCGGGCGCCGGCGCGTTTGGCAAGCCCGGTAACGGCGCGTTGGGCGTGCGCACGGCGTTGCGCACCCATTCACGCAACGCTGTCAGCGCCGGCACTTTGTTCGTGCTGCCGGGCAGCGTGACGGTGACTTGCGGCCGGTTGGCGTTGGCCAGGGCAAACGCATTAACGGCGCTGGGCGCGACATTGAGGTCGTTGGCATCGCCGATGAGCAGGCCGAAGTTCGGATTGAGCGCGCCACCCGGTCCAGAAACGTTGCGGATGTTCAACTCGAAATCTTCGATTTCGTCGAAAATCGCCGAGTAATTCAGCAAGCGCTGCTGGATGCGGTTGTGCGGATTGAAACTCGAATTGAGCGGCACGCTCTTGCGCGGGCCGGCACCAAATTGCCAGATCACCCCATCGGTCAGCCCTTTGAAGTGGCAACTGGCGCAGCTTTGCCAGCCCTCGCTCGAAAGACGGTCGCGGAGCGAGTTCGTTCCGGGAATCGTGTCGAAATTGCCGCGCGAGGAGAAAAACATTTCCGCGCCGACGAGATTGGTTTCACCGGTCGAGCCGGGCGCAGGCAGATCAGAGGCTGATACAACCGCGATAACGCTCTCGCTCACGAGGTCCACGACTGAGACATTGCGCGAGACGAAGTTCGCGACGTAGGCCACCGTGCCGGTGCTGTTGATGGCGATGCCCTGCGGATTCTTGCCCGCGTTCAAGCCGCTGGTGAGGGCATTGGTCGGGTCGTTCAAATCAATGTAGCGGGTCGTGTCGCTGTCCACCGTGAAGGCGAGTTTGCCGGCAACATCGACGTTCACTTTTACCAGCAGGTCGCTGGCGGCGGACACGACGTAGGCGTTGCCCGTGCCGCTTTGCGTGGTGAAGGCGATGGCCCACGGGTTGGCGAAGAATTCCCTGCGCTTGCCCGGCTCGGGATCGCGCGCGCCGAGATGCAGATTGAGAAACTTGTTCGTGCCGGCGTCGGCGGGTGTCGTGCCGGTGACCCCGTCAATCACGCTGACGAACGCATGGGTGTCGAGGTTGAAACGCAGCGGGCCGGTGGGCGATGCGGCGATGTTCGGCAGATAAGCCTGGCTGCCGCGAATAACGATGCTCTGAAGTTGATTCGGGAACGCGAAGGTATCTGGAGCAGGCGGGTTCGTCAGACCCGGGAATTTAAACCCGCTGATTTGCGGCGCCAGCGTCACCGTGCGCGCGACCTGATAATCGTTGATGCTGGTCGAGGAAGTGTTGATGTCGAGCACGGCGACCAGACCTTCCTTGCCCAGATCATCGCCTTGGCGACCACCCGGCTTGGTGAAGGAGAGAAAGCGTGTCACGTAGAGCTTGGTGTTGTCCGCAGTCACGGCGAGGCCGCGCGGCTGGAACTGGCGGTTGCGGTCGGGGTCGTTGGCGATGCTGTTGCGCAAATCCACGTGGCCGATGATACCGAGCGTGGCGGCGTTGATGACGGTGATGGTGTCCTGCGCGCTGTTGGCCACGAAGACGCGGTTGCCGTCGGGCGAAGTGACGATGTTCCAAGGCTCAGCGCCGGTGGTGAGGGTGGCGACGTTCGTCGCACTGAACGTGCCCCAGGCCGGATCGTTGATGAGGATCGCCGTGACGGTGCCGGCGGCGGCGTTGGCGACCCAGGCGTATTGGCCGTTGGGCGTGAGCGCAACACTCTGCGGCTCGTCACCGACAGTGATCTTGGTGATGCGTGTGTTGTTGTCCGGGCGCATGACGCTCACCGAGTCGTCGCTCGGGTTCACGACCCAGATGAGTTTGTCGTTTTGCGAGACGGCAATCGGGCTGGAATAGGTGGCGCGGTTATAGACTTGTGCCTGGGCACGCGGCAGCATCGCCAGGAAAAACGAGCAAAGCGCCAGCACGGCGCGGGCGTTGAGGCAATTCGTGGAGGAAAAAGATGGGGACAGTTTCATGAGCAGCTCCTTCCGATCGTTTCGATGGTCAATGGTTTCCGCCGTATCAACTGAGCAATATGACTGCTCGTGGGAACTTCTTTGGGACAGGGGCACTGGTCGCACGTCGGGCCAAAACAGTCAAGGACGAGCTTCGGTTAATTTTTGCGTGGGGGAAGACGTTTCACTTGCCAGGCGCGAATGTCCGCGATAAGCGCGGTGCTGGCCCGGCGGCATTGAATTTGGTGTTCCCAAAACTGAATCTATGGCAAACAATTTCGGCATGGATTACGAAGCCGTCATCGGTCTGGAAACACACGCCCAGCTCAAGACAAAATCCAAGATGTGGTGCGGGTGCGCCAACGCGTTCGGCGCGGAGCCGAACACGAACGTCTGTCCTGTTTGTCTCGGTCTGCCCGGTGTGTTGCCCGTGCCGAATGACGAGGCGTTGCGCCTGACGGTGCTCACCGGCCTGTTGCTCAACTGTGAGATTCCCCGCTTCGCGAAGTTCGACCGGAAGAGTTATTTCTATCCGGACATGCCGAAGAATTACCAGATCACCCAATACGACAAGCCATCCACCGCGAACGGCTATGTTGAGTTCGAGTTCAACGGCGGCATCTCACGCGTGCGCATCACGCGAGCCCACTTGGAGGAGGACGTGGGCAAAAGCTTTCATTTTGAGCGCCACAGCGGCGTGGACTTCAATCGTGCGGGCGTGCCGCTCATGGAAATCGTTTCGGAGCCGGACCTCACCAGCGCGAACATGGCTTACGAATATCTCAACGCGCTCAAGGACATCCTCGTCCATGGCGGCGTGGGCGATTGCGACATGGAAAAGGGCATGGTGCGCTGCGACGTGAACGTGAGCGTGCGGCCCGTGGGCGCGAAGGAGCTCGGCGCAAAGATCGAAATCAAAAACATGAACAGCTTCTCCGGCGTGCGCCGCGCCCTGGAATACGAAATTCCGCGTCAGATCGAAGTGCTCAAGAAGGGCGGCAAGCTGATTCAATCCACGCGCCGCTGGGATGATGAGGCCGGCATCACCGACGAAATGCGCACGAAGGAACACGCGCACGATTACCGCTATTTTCCAGATCCGGACCTGATGCCGTGCGCGCCTGACGATGCTTGGCTGGCGGATGTGAAGTCGCGCGTGGTCGAATTGCCGCTCGCGCGCAAGCAACGCTTCATGTGCGATTACGGCTTACCGGCCAGCGATGCGCAGACGTTTGTGTGGGACTTGCCGCTCGGAAATTATTTTGAAGGCATCGCGAAGCAATCGAAGAATCCGAAAGCCGTCGCCAACTGGGTCATCAACAACCTGCGGGCAAAAATGGCAGAAGCGCCCCTCACCCCGTCCCTCTCCCCATCGGATGGGGAGAGGGTGGCGAAGCCGGGTGAGGGGTTGGCCAACCTCAAATTCAAACCCGCCGCGCTGCTCGAACTCGTGAGCCTCGTCGAAGCCAAGACCATCAGCAGTTCCGCCGCGCAGCAGGTCTTCGCGGAGATGTTCGACACCGGTAAATCTCCCACTGCCGTCGTTCAGGAAAAAGGTCTCGCCCAAGTCAGCGACACCGGCGCGATTGAAAAATTCTGCGACGCAGTCATCGCCGCGAATCCCGGCCCGGCGAACGATTTCAAATCCGGCAAAGCCGCCGCGCTGAATTTCCTCAAGGGCCATGTAATGAAGTTGAGCAAGGGCAAGGCGAACCCCGCGCTCGTGGGCGAAATTCTGGAGCGGAGGTTGAAGGGTTGATTCCTACCACCACCGTGGCCGGTAGAACCGCATCGCGTTCGTGGCCCCAGTGTCGGTCAGTGTCAGCGGGTTTCCCGTGCCGGGATTCAGCGGCAGGTTTTTCCAAGTCGGATCGCCCAAGGAGTTCTTGTATTCCAACCAGTAGAGACGGCCGTATTGCGTGGGCAGCGAGAGGCTGAATGAGTTGGAAATCCTTTTCACATCCGTGAACGGAATCAACGCGGGCTGCGGCCCGTTGCCGAGGATGGCCAGGCAATGGTTTGGCCCGGAGGCAATGGCCGCGATGTTCGTCAGTCCCGCGGGCGTGGCCGGGCTGAAACTCCAGTTGGTCACCGTCCCGTCCCGTCGCAACGCCAGCGCGTGGTAACGCCCGGCGGCGACGGCAATGACGTTGCTCAAATTCGCCGGCACGGCGCTCACGCTGGTAGCAACCACTTTCCCATCGGCCTTGAGCGCGACCAGCGGGAAATCACCTGCTGCAATCGCCACGACATTCGTCATGCCTGTGGTGGAAGGCTGCGAACCCCACGCCGTCAGTGTCCGGTCGGCCTTCAACGCGGCAGTGAAACTTTCGCCCGCCGCGATGGCGATGATATTCGTCGCGCTGGCAGGGACATTCGTCGCGCCGCCCGATCCCCACGCGACGACCGTGCCATTGGACTTCAAGGCCACTGCGTGATTCGCGCTCACGGCAATGGCAATGACGTTCGATAATCCGCCGGGCACCGTGGACAGCCGTCCCCACGCGACGACCGTGCCATTCGATTTCAACGCGAGCGCGGAATCCCCACCGGCGGCGATGGCGATGACGTTGGTGGCCGCCGCCGGAACATTCGTCTGGCCGATGTAATTGTAGCCCCAAGCCGAGACGCGACCATTGGACTTGAGCGCGACGCTGTGGGAGTTTCCGGCGGCGATGGCGAGGACATTGGTCAAATCCAGCGGCATGCTGCCCAAGCCGTAGTTGTTGGTTGCACCCCAAGTCACGACTTTGAGGAAAACCAAATTCGCGTTCGCGCTCAAAGTTCCGCCGACAGAATTGCTGACCCACACCGAATAAGTCCCCGCGTTCGTGGCGGCGAGATTGTTCAGAGTCAGCGTGGTGGCGGTCGCGCCGGGAATGTTTGTTCCGTTGAACAACCATTGATACGTCAACGGCCTTGTGCCATCGGCGACGACTTGGAACGACGCGCTGCCGCCTGGATAAGCTCCCCGACTGACGGGCTGACTCGTGATGATGGGCGCGCTGTTGAGCACGTTCAAATTTGCGCCGGAGCTTTCCAAACTGCCGTAGGGGTTGGCGACGAACACGGAATAAGAGCCAGCGTCATTCGTTACCAAGTTCGCCAGCGTGAGCGACGCGTTGGTCTGTCCCAGCAGGTCTGCCCCGTCGTGCCGCCATTGATAAGTGAACGGGCCGTTCTTCGCGGCGGTCACGGAAAAACTCGCTGAATCCCCCACGTAACGGCTCTGACTTGCCGGCGGTGAAGTGATCGCGATGGGCACGACGGTCAGCGTGGCGTTGGAGCTTTCCAGGAAACCGTAACTGTTGCTGACAGACACGGAATACACGCCCGTTTGGTTCGTCGTGACGATTGGGAGAGTGAGTTGTGCATTTGTTTCGCCGACGAGATTCGTTTCCGAGAACCACCATTGATAAACCAGCCCCGCTCCCTGCGCGCCGACAGCCATTGTGACGCCGTCACCCCCGTAAGCGGTCTGGTTCGTCGGTTGTGCAGTGATGGTGGCGGCGATGACGGTCAACTGCGCGCCGTCATTCGTCCTCACGCCGAACGCATTGCTCACGACGACAAAATAGGAACCGGCCTGCGACGGCTGCACATTCGAGAGCGTGAGCGTGGGTGCGACAGCACCGGGCAAATTGGTTCCGTTGAAGAACCAATGGTAGGCCAACGGCTCCGTGCCCACGGCTTCGCCCTTGAACTTCACGATGCTCTCGGCAAGCGCCACCTCATTCGACAGCACCCAAAGCGGCTGGGGCGGCCCATCTCCCGCCAGCAATATCCCAGCCCAGTTCATGGGCGCGAGTTGGATGACATTGGTCAATTTTTGGTTTGGACTGTTGAGTTGCCCAATGTCGTAACCCCAGGAGATGAGCGTCCCGTCCGACTGCAAGGCGCACGCCCATTGTTGCTTCGCGCCAATCTTGACCACGTTCGTCAGTGTTACCGGCGGTTGGGAGACAGTGCCGCCCCAAACGACGACCGTTCCGTTCGAGCGCAACGCCAGTCCATGCGAATGCCCCATCGCTATGGCGGAAATCCCGGTCAACCCGTTCCCTCCTGTGCCTCCGTAACCCGTGTAGCCCCAGTTCACGACTGTCCCATCGGACGTCAATGCGGCACTTACATCGAAGCCGGCAGCAATGGCCGTCACATTGCTCAACCCTGCGGGCACGTAACCGGCACCCACGGTCATCCATCCCCACGAAACACAGGTCCCATCCGATTTCAGAACCAGACTGTGTGTGTGGCCGCCGGCTGCGGCCATGATGTTGGTGAGGCCCGGCGGCATCGAGGTGGCGCCCGGCGCGGTGCTGCCGCAGTTTGGAGGAACCAGTCCCCACTCCACCACTCTGCCATCCGCCAGAACGGCAAGGTCATGACACCAACCCGAAGCGATTTGCACGGCATTGGTCACGCCCATTTCGGCGGAATACGGCCCGGACCAACTGACGATCGTCCCGTCCGCGCGCAAAGCCATCGCGTGTCCGTCACCACCGGAAATCGCGACGACATTGGTGAGGTTCAATGATGGCGCCCAGATGCTCGCGTCATCGCCGGGCCAGACGGCAATGCTGAAAGCGAAAACACCAAGACACGGGCCGAAGGCGATCCAGAGAGCTGTGACAATTGTCCGGGATGGTTTCAAGATGGTTTGGCTATGCTCCTTTCTGCCCAGATTTAGAGCTTTGTGAAGTTATCCATCCGGACAAGCCGCGTTATGTCCACCGCCGATAATTCCAGCCCGGCGAACGATTTCAAATCCGGCAAGGCCGCCGCGCTGAATTTCCTCAAAGGCCAGGTCATGAAGTTGAGCAAGGGCAAGGCGAATCCTGCTCTCCTAGTGTTGTGTAACAGACGTGGCTTTACAATGGCCTACTTTTTCCAAAATCTCATCGACCCGCTTCGTCCAGACAAAAGGCGTGGGATTCTGGTTGTTGATTCGGATGTACTCCTCGATGATCG